>Ga0207676_10000008_pt1 | contig 588913 bp, 368 predicted proteins | sample KBSSwiS72_FD_184307 | JGI IMG/M metagenome (GOLD analysis project Ga0207676, IMG submission 184307) | Switchgrass rhizosphere microbial communities from Kellogg Biological Station, Michigan, USA - KBS Switchgrass S7-2 (SPAdes) (version 2) | ecosystem: Host-associated > Plants > Roots >...
CACGCTGTCGACTGAAGGGGCGGCAACGTCGTCACCGGCACCGCCGTCGACGCCGCCGGCAACACTGCGTCGACCACCGTCATCGTCAACATCGACACCCTCCCGCCGACCGTCACGGCGAAGATCCCGGTCGCCGACAACGGCACCACGAACTCCGCGAGCCTGACCATCACCGGCACCGCCATCGACAACGATCAGGTGGTCTCGGTGAAGGTCAACGGCCTCGCTGCGGCCATGACCGGCGAGAGCTGGACCATCACCGTTCCGCTGAACGACGGCGCGAATCCGCTGAACATCGTCGCCGTCGATCGCGCCGGCAACGAAGCGACCTACACCTCGACCGTCACCCGCTTCACCGTTCCGGCCGTCGCCATCACGTCCCCCGAGGACCTGTCGTTCGCGAACGATGCCGCGATCACGGTGCGCGGGACGGTGAGCGATCCCGCCGCCACGGTCGTCGTCAACGGCGTGCCTGCCGTCGTCGGCGGCACCACGTTCACCACGACGAACATTCCGCTGGCGCAGGGCCGCACGGTCATCACCGCGACCGCGACCAACGCGCAGGGACACGCCGGCACCACGAGCATCATCGTCTACCGCGACTCCATCGCGCCGCGCGTCGTGCTGCGCGAGCCGGCCGACGGCGACGTCTTCTATCAATCGCCGATCGACGTCGCTGGCGCGGTCGACGACATCGTCGTCGGCACCATCAACTCCGATCAGATGCGCGTCACGGTCAACGGCGTCAACGCCACCGTGTCGAACCGCGCGTTCCTCGCCTCGGGCATCGCGCTGACGCCCGGCGCGAACACCATCACCGTCGTCGCCACCGACCAGGGCGGCAACAGCGCCACCGTCGTCGCGCACGTCACGTACGACAACACCTCGAAAGCGAAGATCGTCCGCGTCTCCGGCAACGGGCAGTCGGCGCTCATCGCCACGCAGCTCCCGCAGCCGCTCGTCGTCCGCCTCGTCAACGCCAACGGCTCGCCCGCGGCGAACAAGGCGGTCGCGTTCGAGGTCACCGAGGACAACGGAAGCGTGACCTCGGGCGCGGTCACTGAGCGGATCGTCACCGCCACGACCAACTCCAGCGGCGAGGCGAGCGTCCTCTGGACCCTCGGCACGCGCTCCGGGACCGGCAACAACCGCGTCGCCGCGCGCGCCGACGGCTTCGCCGGCGAGGCCACCTTCGAAGCGATCGCCCGCATCGGCGCGCCGCACATGATCGTCGTCGACTCCGGCAACAGCCAGTTCGGCGCGATGGCCGCTACGCTGCCGCGTCCCTTCGTCGCCGTCGTCGTCGACGAAGGCAACAACCGCGTCGGCGGCATCCCCGTCACCTTCGTCGCGGAGAGCGGCAACGGCAGCTTCGACGGCCAGCAATCGATCACCGTCACCACCGACAGCGACGGCCGCGCCATCGCCACCGGCACGCTCGGCATCGCCGGCACCAACGTCTTCAACGCGAAGGTCACCGGCGTCGATCGTCCCGCCAGCTTCATCGCCTTCGGCAAGATCGCCGGCAATCCGGCGCAGACCTCGATCACCGGCGTGATCCTCGACAACACCGACCTCCCGATCCCCGGCGTCACCGTGCGCATCGACGGCACGTCGCTCACCACGCAGGCCAACGATCAGGGGCAGTTCACCATCACCGGCGCGCCGGTCGGCTACGTGAAGCTCTTCATCGACGGCTCCACCGCGCGCCGCGCCGGCACGTGGCCGATGCTCGAGTACGCGATGTACACCATCCCCGGCGCGAGCAACACGCTCGACCAGCCGGTGCACATCCTCCCGCTCGACGTCCGCCGCGGACTCTTCGTCGACGAGACCACCGGCGGCACGCTCACCCTGCCCGAGCTCCCCGGCTTCAAACTCACCGTGAAGCCCGGCTCCGTGACCTTCCCCGGCGGCAGCCGCACCGGCACCGTCTCCGTCACGCTCGTCCATGCCGACAAAGTCCCGATGACGCCCGGCTTCGGCCAGCAGCCGCGCTTCATCGTCACCATCCAGCCTCCGGGCGCGCATTTCGATCCGCCGGCGCAGCTCACCATTCCGAACGTCGACGGCATGAAGCCGCTCGAGGTGACGGAGTTCTACTCGTTCGATCACGACCTCGGGCAGTTCGTCTCCATCGGCACCGGCACTGTCAGCGCCGACGGCACCGTCATCACCTCCGACCCCGGCGTCGGCATCATCAAGGGCGGCTGGCATTGCGGCGGCAGCCCGAGCGCGTCCGGCACTCCGTACAACTGCAAGGAGTGCGAGAAGTGCGTCAACGGCGACTGCAAGCCCGACCCGGCGAAGAAGTGCGTGAGCTGCGGCGCGGCGGGATCGGGCACCGCGTGCGACGGCAAGGGCGGCTGCGCGGGCGCCGGCACCTTCCTCAATCAGACTGACTTCCCCGAGGTCTGCCAGTCGCTCCATCTCACGTACACCAATCCGCAGAACATCAGCGCCGTCGGCGGCTGCCCGACCAGCGCGAACTGCCTCGTCGGCACGCGCTACCAGATCACCACCATCACGCACGGCTGCGATTCGATCAGCCTCGCGGGCATCAACGTGATGGAGAACATCACGGTCACGAGCAACACCTGCTCGGCCAGCAGCGGTCCGCCGATCGTGCAGCAGCACCCGCTGGCGATCGGTGCGAACAACAACCTGAACACCGTCGACGACTACTTCTACTGCCAGGCCTTCTCGACCATCCCGAACAGTTGCGCGGTCACGATGACGCAGACGTACAACGTCGGCGGCTGCAGCGGCGTCGACCAGCACACCATCACCATCAGTCTGTCGAAGACCAGCGCGAACAGTTGCACGGGGTCGGTGACGCGATGAAGCGTCTCGCGATCCTCGCCGTCGCGTTCGTCGCTCTCGCAGGCGGCGCGGCGGAGCTCCCGGTCTCCATCGGACGCGCGCGCGTTCGCGACGCCGTGGAGCGGCTGCGCCAGGACGCGCACGCCGACGTCTCGTTCATCGAAGGGGACGAGAACGCGACGGTGGTCATCGACGCGACGAACGCCTCCGTCGACGAGATCCTCCGCGAGATCGCGAAGCAGGTGCCGTCGTATCGCTACGAGGTCATCGACGGACATCCGTTTCTCTACGACGGCGACGCGCGGTGGCAGGCGAAGATCGAGAACGCCGACTTCCGCAACGTGGCGCGCGAGCGGGCCATGTTCGATTACGTCGAGCTGCTGCGCCGCCGTCCCGAGTTCGCGAAACTGATCCCGCCGGGCCACATCGGCCGCACCGGCAGCAACCAGCCGGTGGAAAACGATCCGATGTTCGAGCGCGTCACGCTCGAGCGGTCCGACACGATCGTGCGTCACCTCGCGCAGCTCCTCGGCACGTCTCGCCGTCTCGTCATCGACATCCAGAAATTTCAGTGGGGGACCGAGATCGCCGACGGCATCAAGTTCACCGGCATCGCTCCGCTGGCGTTCGATCCTCCGGTCGCTGGGGAGCCGCTCGTGGCGAAGCGGTGGCCGTTCGACCTCGGGTCGTACGACCTCGCGGTCCTGCTGAAGAACGGCTTCGAAAAAATGGGACTCGAGGCCTACATGAAGGCGCTCGAGCATCCGCGTCCCGCGGTGCGCGAGGCGGGGATCGAGAAGCTCAACCTCTCGCCGAAGTCTCCGGCGCAGTTCAAGGCCGCGGTGCGCAAGCTGCTGAACGATCCGTCGCTGGCGGTCCGCCTGCGCGCGGCCGAGGCGCTGCTCAACGCGGGAGAGACGACCGGCTACTCCGTCGTCAAATCGGCCGCGCGCGATGCGAAGGATCCGAACGTCCGCCTCTCCGGCACCGCCGGACTGGCGAAGTTTCGGATGGAGCGGCGGCCGGAGACACATCCATGACTCCTGACCTCCGGAATCCAATATTTCGTGATTCTCCCCGTCATGACCAGCAAACGTTCCCGCAATTCATCGGAGGCTTGTCATGAGACGTTTGCTGCTCGTCGTCCTTTTTCTGTCCGTCCCCGCGCTGGCCGGCACTTTCACGGTCTTTCCGCAGCGGGACTTCGTCCGCTCGACGGCGGCACCGGCACCTGAGCTCGTCACCTTCACGGTGGTGAATCCGGCCCTCGGCTACGTGCTTCGCGTCGTCAACGGCGGCGCGGCCGGCAATCTGGAGAAGGTGACGAACGCCATCGTGAAGTTGAACGGCGTCGAAGTTCTCGGCACCTCCGACTTCAACGGCAAGACCTCGCCGGTGATCGAGAAGCCGGTCACGCTCCTCGCGTCGAACGAGCTCTCCGTCGAGCTGCGCGGCAATCCCGGCTCCGGGGCCACGATCGCGATCCTCGGCGTCGACAACGATCTGCCGACGATCACGGCGACCGTCACTCCGGCGGCGAATGCCGCGGGGTGGAACAACGACGACGTGACGGTGACGTACGTCTGCAGCGATCCCACCTCCGGCGTCGCCGTCTGTCCCGCTCCGGTCGTCGTTAGTGCTGAAGGACTACAGAGCGTCACGGCGCGTGCGGTCGACGGCGCCGGCAATGCGGCGACGATCACGACCAGCGTGAAGCTCGACAAGACCGCGCCGATTGCCGTGGTCACGGCGCCGGCATCGTCGTCGATCGTCAACACCCTCTCCGTTGCGCTCAGCGGCACGGTTTCCGACACCGGCGCGGGAGTCGTGGCGGTGAATTGCGGAACGGCCGCGGCGACGCTCGCCAACGGCCTCTTCACCTGCACCGCCTCGCTCGGCGAAGGGTCGAACCTGGTCGACATCGGTTCGCTCGACGCTGCAGGGAACGAAAGCCACATCCTCTTTCCCGTCACGCTCGACACGCTGGTACCCGAGGTGACGATCACGGCGCCGCAAGCCGGCACCACCAACGCCGCGACCGTGCCGGTCAGCGGCTCCGCACTCGACGTTTCCGGCATCCGCTCCGTCACGATCAACGGCCACGCGGCAACGATCGAGGGCGGCAGCTTCTCGGGCAGCGTCGATCTCGTCGATGGGGCGAACGCGATCGACGTCGCCGTCACCGACGTCGCCGGCAACGTTGCGCACGCGACGTCGTCCGTTACGCGCTACGTCGTCCCGACCATCGCCATCGATGCGCCGGCCGATCTTTCCGTCGTCGGCAGCTCATCGGTCAGCGTGCATGGAACCGTCACGAACGCCACCTCGGTCGACGTCAACGGCGTGGCCGCGTCCGTCTCCGCGGGCAGCTTCTCCGCCGCCGGTATTCCGCTCGCGCAGGGGCGAACGGTCATCACGGCGACTGCGCGTACCGCCAGCGGACACGTCACGGCGCAGAGCGTCATCATCTATCGCGACGCCATTCCGCCCACGCTCGTCGTCGATTACCCGGCCGAGGGAGCGACGCTCTACGCGAATTCCGTCACGGTCAGCGGCATGGTCGACGACATCGCCGTCGGGACCGTGAATGCGTCGCAGGCCGACGTCAAGGTGAACAACGTCACCGCGGTCGTTGCCAATCGCGGATTCCTCGCCACCGGTGTTTTGCTGACGCCGGGAGCGAATTCGCTCGTCATCACCGCCGTCGATCAGGGTGGCAACAGCATCTCCGTGACCCGTCACGTGACGTACGACGCCGCTTCACACCAGCCGCGCATCGCCCTCGCCTCGGGCAACAACCAGACCGGCGAGATCGCCGCGGAGCTTCCGCAGCCGCTCTCCGCCCGCCTCACCACGGCGAACGGCTCGCCCGCGGCCAACCAGACCATCTCCTTCCGCGTCGTGGAGAACAACGGCACGCTCAAGAGCGGCAACGAGATCGCACGGTCGGTTGTCGCCACGACCGACAGCAACGGCGTCGCCTCCGTCATCTGGACGCTCGGCACCCATTCCGGCGCCGGCGACCAGGTCGTGGAAGCGACGGCTCCGGGCTTCACCGGCCTGGCGCGATTCACCGCTGTCGCGCGCACCGCCGCGCCGGCGCTCGTCGTCGTCGATGCCGGCAGCAATCAGTACGGCACCGTCGGCCAGCCGTTGCCGCGGCCGATCGTCGCCGTCGTCACCGACGCGGGGAGCAACCGCATCGGCGGAACGCCGGTGACCTTCACCGTCATCGACGGTGGCGGCACGTTCGCCAATGGCCAAACCTCCATCACCGTCGACAGCGACAGCGATGGCCGCGCCTGGGTCACGCCGAGCCTCGGTCCGACCTCCGGAAACAACGTCTTCAGCGCCACCGTCCCGAATGTCGTGCAGGATGCGACGTTCACCGCTACCGGCCGCATCTCCGGTCCGGTGGAACAGACGAAGATCAGCGGTGTCGTCCTCGACAACACCAACACGCCCGTTTCCGGCGTCACCGTGCGCGTGGAAGGAACGACTCTCCTCACGCGCGCCGACGCGCAGGGACAATTCAGCATTCCGGCCGCTCCCGTCGGATACGTGAAGCTCCTCATCGACGGCAGCACGGCGCAGCGGCCCGGCACCTGGCCGACGCTCGAGTTCACCCTCTTCACGCTCGCCGGCCAGGACAACACCGTCGGCATGCCGATCTATCTGCTGCCGATCGACAACCGCCGTGGCCTGTTCGTCGATGAGACCACCGGCGGCACGCTGACGCTGCCCGAGCTCCCCGGCTTCTCCATCACCGTCAAGCCCGGCTCCGTCACCTTCCCCGGCGGCAGCCGTACCGGAACGATCTCCGCGACGCTGGTGCACAGCGACAAGGTGCCGATGGCTCCCGGGTTCGGCCAGCAGCCGCGCTTCATCGTCACCATCCAGCCGGTCGGCGCGCATTTCGATCCGCCGGCCGCCATCACCTTCCCGAACGTCGACGGCCTCACGCCGGGTGAAGTGACCGAGATGTATTCGTTCGATCACGACCTCGGACAGTTCGTCGCCATCGGCACCGGCACCGTCTCCGACGATGGTTCGGTGCTCCGCTCCGATCCCGGCGTCGGCATCATGAAAGCCGGCTGGCACTGCGGCGGCAATCCCACCGCCACCGGCACTCCGCACAAATGTCCCGAATGCAAGAAGTGCATGAACAAGGTCTGCATCCCCGACTACGGTGCCGACCCCACGCGCTGCTGCAAGGGCGAGCGCTTCAACAGCGCGGCGTACTGCTGCGACAAGGTCGAGGGACCGCAGCCGAAGCATCCGATCAAGAACCTCGATCTCTGTCCCGGAAAAACCGCCTTCCCCGGATACAAGCCGGTGATCGACGGCTGCACGAACGTTCCGAACAACCCGATGCAACAGTTCCCCGGCCATCCGCCGGACGAGAAGACCTGTTTCGAAAAGGGGCAGGCGCCGTCGTTCTTTCCTCCCTGCGCCTGGCATGACGGCTGTTATCAGACCTGCAACAGCGATCGCGGTCGATGCGACGAAGGCTTCGGCAGTGCGATGGACAATCTCTGCTCCAATCTGACCGACGCCTGGTGCCGCACCGAGTGCTACAAGTGGTCGAACACGTATGAGACCGGCGTCGCGGTCGGTGCCGAGGGCGCTTACACAGACGATCAGAAGAAGGCCTGCCAATGCTGCTCGTAATCATCTCGATCGCGCGGCGTGGCGTTGCTCTGCTGCTGTTCGCCGCGGCGCTGCCGGCGCTTGCCGCGTCACCCGCGATCGTCTGGCAGAAGACGCTCGGGGAGCCGGGGATTTACTACCGGCCGTTCACCACGGCGGCGGGAGCCGGCGGCACGCTGTTCCTCGCCGGCAGCTCGACGCCCGCCGCTGCCGTCCCCGCCGGCACGCGCAAGCCGTTGTCGTTCTGGATCTGGAAGCTCGACGGCAGCGGCCAGCTTCTCTGGCGCACGAACGTCGAGAACCCGACGCCCGAGCAGCGCTCCGGCGAGGCCTATCGCTCGATGCGTGCGCTGGTGCCCGCGGCCGACGGCGGCGTCGCCGCGATCGTCGAGTTTCAGCCGCATCACGTCTTCTTCATCCGGCTCGATGCAGCAGGCAAACAGACCGTCATGGTGCGCCTGCCGCTCGAGAAGAGCGACGGCCTGGTGTACGACCTCGCTCCGGCCGGCGATCACTACCTCGCTGCGGGGCGCGACGGCGAGCAGCCGTTCGTGATGGAGATCGACCCCAACGGAAAGAAGCTGCGCGCCGTCCGCTTCGATCGCGGCGGCCGCGGACGCATTACGCGGATCGTGGCGCTCACCGGCGGCTATCTGACGTGCGGTGAGCTCGGCGAGATCGATCGGATCGATGGGGTGCGCAAGGTCTGGCTGGCGCGGCTCGACGCGAACCTGAGCGTCATCAGCGAGACGATGCTGACGGGACGCAACCCCGCGATTACGCGGGCCGACAACGGCACGATCGGCGTGGCGTACGACCGCGGCGGAAAGAACAGTCTCGACTGGGTGCTGACGGCGTTCTCGAATTCGCTGACGCGCAAGTGGGACCGGCCGCTGCTCGCTTCCCCGCAGCTCTTCCCGGCGACGATCAGCGTCGTCGCCGATGGCGACGGTTTCGTCGCCGGCGGGAGCGAAGGGGGCGATTTCGTGCTGTGGCGCGTCAGCGGCGGCGGCACGCTCGATTGGAAGTATCAGGAACAGCGGACGCGGCCCACGGGCTGGCTGACGGCTGTCGAATCGATGACCCGCCTGGCCGGTGATCCGGTCGCGGTGGCGATGATTGCGGAAGAAACCGAAGAGCACAGGCCGAGCTTCAGAGTCGGCGTCGTGCGCGTGGCTGGCCTGCCCGGGAGCCAGAAATGAATTTCAAAGGCGGATTCATGAAACAACGTCTCCAGATCTCGATCCTCGTGGTACTCCTCCTGATGCTGATGGGCATCGCGCCCCTGCAGGCCCAGCTCAACGAGACCTGCACCGTCAGCGTCCTGAACCGCTCCGTTCAGGTGCAGGCGGACGGCTCGTGGGTGCTTCCGAACGTCCCGGCCAACGCCGGCCTCGTTCGCGCCCGCGCCACCTGCGTGGAGAACGGCATCACGCGATCCGGTCAGTCGGACTACTTCCTCGTGCCGGTCGACGGCCTGGTGGAAGTGGCGCAGATCGAGTTCAGCGTGCCGCAGCCGATCGCGTTGAACCTGGCGCTCACGACGCCGTCGACCACGCTCTCCGCGGTCGGCGTCACCGCGCAGATGACCGCCACCGCCGGTTACTCCGACGGCACCACGGCGAACATCTCGCGCGGGTCGCAGGGGACCAACTGGTTCACCAGCAACGCGAACGTGGTGAGCGTCTCGCCCGACGGCGTGATCACCGCGCGCGCCAGCGGCACGGCGATCATCAGCGCGATGAATGAAGGCGCCCTCGGGCTCCTGCAGATCAACGTCATCGCAGCCGCCGACAGCGACAACGACGGACTCCCCGACACGTTCGAGATCGCGAACGGCCTCGACCCGAACAATCCGGCCGACGCCCTCACCGATCTCGACAACGACGGACTCTCCAACGTCGAAGAATTCCGCCACGGCAGCGATCTCCGCACGCCCGACAGCGACGGCGACGGACTGCTCGACGGCGATGAAGTCAACCGCGGCACGAATCCGGTCGCGAAGGACACCGACGGCGACGGCGTGAGCGACGGCCTCGAGGTGCAGGCCGGCACCAACCCGCTCGATCCGAACAGCGTCTCCTACAACGGCATCCTCCAGTCCATCAGCGTCGCCCCCTCCACCGTCGACATCGTCATCAACACGGTCATCGGTGAAGGCTCGCGCGTGGTCAAGGTCACCGGCACGCTGATCGACGGCACGGTCGTCGATCTGACCGCCCGCGCCCGCGGCACGACGTACAACTCCGACAACCTCGCCATCGCCAGCTTCGGCATCGTCGACGGCCAGATCTTCGGCGGCACGAACGGCTCGGCCAACGTCACCGTTTCGAACGGCGGCCGCTCCGCCACCGTCCGCATCAACGTCACCAGCTTCGCGCCGACCGCGCTCGGCTACGTCCTCATCCCTGGCTTCGCCAACAACGTCGACGTCGCCGGCAACTACGCCTACGTCGCCGCCGGCAGCACGGGACTGCAGGTCGTCGACGTCTCGAACCACACCGCGCCGCACATCGTCGCGTCGCTCGACACCAACGGCAACGCGAACGACGTCCGCATCGTCGGCGGCTTCGCGTACGTCGCCGACGGCTCGGCCGGTCTCAAGATCATCGACGTCTCCAATCCGCTCGCGCCGCATCTCACCGCCTCGCTCGCCACCGGCGGCGAAGCGTGGGACGTCGTCGTCTACTCCGGCCGCGCGTACATCGCCGCAGGCTCCGCCGGTCTCAAGATCGCCGACGTCGCCAATCCGGCCGCGCCGGTCCTCCTCGGCGGCATCGACACGCCGGGCACGGCGAAGGGCGTCGACGTCAGCGGCAACGTCGCGGCCGTCGCCGACGGCAACGTCACCTTCTTCATCGACGTCACCACGCCGTCCGCTCCCGCCATCCGCGGCAGCGCCGCCACCAGCGAAGCGCGCGACGTGACGGTCGACGGCAACTTCGCGTACGTCGCCGACTTCCAGTCGAGCCTCCGCGTCATCGACTTCACCAATCCGCAGTCGCCGCAGATCGTGGCCACGCAGGACCGCACCCTCGGCGGTCTGCTCAACGACGTCGAGCGCGCCGGCGCCTATCTCTTCGGCGCCGACGTCTTCTTCGTCCACGGCGTTCCGATCTCCAACGTCCAGGTGCCGTCGAGCCCGATCGTCCGCGCCCGTCTCGACATCCCGTTCCGCGATGACAACGACACCGGCATCGCCGTCGACTCGCAGTACGTCTACGTCACCGGTACGCGCGACCTGACCGAGAACGGCAGCAGCGGCGACACCGCGCTCTACGTCGGCCAGTGGCTCAAGGCGACCGACAACACCAACGTTCCGCCGTCGGTCCAGCTCACGTCTCCGATCAACGTCCCGACGGTCATCGAGGGGAGCACGCTCCATCTCGCCGCCACCGCCACGGACGACGTGATGGTCGCCGCCGTCGACTTCCTCGCGGACGGCGTGGTCGTCGCCACGCGCACGGCCGCCCCCTACGAATTCGACTACCGCATCGCGACCGGCATCACCTCGATCCGCATCCAGGCCCGGGCCCGCGATCTGGCGAACAACCAGGCCGTCACTCCCGAGGTGACGATCGCCGTCATTCCCGATCCCGGCACCACCGCCACCGGCCGCGTCGTCTACGAAGACGGCGCGACGGTGAGCGGCGCGACCGTCACCTGCTTCGATCAGTCGCGCCAGAGCAACTCCGACGGCACGTTCGCCGTCCCCGGCCTGCCGACCATCCGCGGCAACGTCGCCTGCACCGCGTCGTTCACCGCGCCTGACGGCAACACCTTCAACGGCGGCTCCGGCTCGCTCGCCCCGGTCGCCGGCGGCAACATCAACTTCGGCGACATCGTCGTTCACGGCACCGTCGAGATCTCGCAGGTCACGAAGTCGGCGTGGGGCGTTCCCGCTGCCTTCCTCGCGCGGACGCTCGCGGCCGAGGGGACGAAGCTCGTCGTGGCGCCGTACAGCGCGAACGACCGGCTCGTCATGCTCGACACCACCGACGCCGGGCATCCGGCGTTCGTGAAGAACGTGCAGGGCGGCAACAACGAGATCTACGACGTCGCCATCCGCAACGGCTGGGCGTACGTCGCGTCGTACGACTTCTGCACGATCAACCTGAACTCCAGCGCCACCTCACCGAACTGCGTCGGCCTCGGCGGCGGCGAGCTCGCGGTTGCGCCGTCCGGCAACTACGTCTTCGCCGCGCGCAACGGCTCCGGCGGCTGGATCCGCGTCTACGACGTCACCAACCCCGGCTCCCCGCGCTACCTGCGCGAGCAGTCGATGGGCGGCGGCGTCGATTACACGCGTCTCATCCCGATGGGCGACGAGTACCTCCTCGGCATCGCCAACGACGGCGCGCACGACGTCGTCGTCATCGATCGCCGCGACGTCAACTCGTTCTCCGTCTCCGCCACGCTCGACATCCCGAACTTCACCGCCTTCCGCGGCGTCCTCCGCGGCTCGCTCCTCTACCTCGCGGGCAATCAGCCCGAAGTCGTCATCGTCGATCTCTCCAATCCGTCCTTGCCGGTCGTCGCCGGCCGCCAGACCTATGGCTTCGGCGGCGGCAAGGGAATCGCGGCCAGTGACGCCGAGGCTTGGATCGGCAGCGGCACCGGACAGGTCGCCGTCATGAACGTCTCGGCGCCTTCCGCGCCGGGCTTCACCCGCTCCCTCAACGCCACCGGCGCCACCTGGGACACCATCGTCTCCGGCAGCTACGCGTACACCGCGAACGAGAACGGCATCGCCGTGATGCACATCTCCACCTCGCCGGTCGTCGATCCGTCGCGCATCACCGTCGGCCTGCAGGGAACGCTCGCGTCCATCACCGGCGCGGCGCGTGCGATCGGCGGCAACCCGCCGATGACGGTCGAGATCACCGACACCAAGAGCGGCGCCAGCATCGGCGGCATCGCGGTCGCCGGCGACGGCAGCTTCAGCGCCACCTTGCCCGCAGCCTCCGGCGATCCGATCACCGTGCGTGCGTACGATTCGATCGGCCGCACCGGCGGACCGATCTCCGTCGGCAACGTGCCGTTCGGTCCGTCCGCCAGCGCCACGCTCATCTCGACGTCGCAGACCGGCGACGGAAACTTCCGCGCCCGCACGCTGGCGTACGAGGGCGACATCCTCGCGGTCACCGGCTGGGGTGAGGACCAGGGTCAGTCCGACAAGGTCGTCATCTACGACATCAGCAACCCGAGCGCGCCGGTCTTCAAGCGTTCGGTCGCCGGCGGCAACAACGTCACCTACCAACTGGAGATCCACAACGGGTGGGCCTTCATCGCCTCGTACGACTTCTGCACGCTCAACGTGGCCTCGCCGACCGCGGGCCGCAACTGCGTCGGCCTCGGCGGCGGTGAGCTGGCCGTCACGGTGTCGGGCAACTACGCCTTCGCCACGCGCAACGGAACGGGCGGCTGGATCCGCGTCTACGACGTGACCAACCCCGCGGCTCCGCGTTACCTGCGCGAGCAGAACCTCTTCGGAGGCGTCGATTTCTACCACGTCGTCCAGCTCGGGACCGATTACCTCGTGGCCCTCGGACCTTACGGCGGCACGTCGAAGAATCTCTTCGTCATCAACCGCCGCGACGTGAACAGCCTCTCGCTCGTGACGAGCCTCAACATCCCGAACTTCACGCCGTTCCGCGGCCGCATGGTCGGGAACCTCTTCTACATCTCCGGCTTCGACGGCAAGAGCGCCATCGTCGATCTGAGCAACCCGGCGGCACCGGTCGTGAAGTCGGTCTTCACCACCGGCGGTCTGGCGCGCGGCATCGACGTCGCCGGCACGACCGCGGCACTCGCCGACGGCGGCGCGGGTGTGCACTTCGCCAACGTCTCCAACCCCGCGGCGCCTTCGACGATCGGCCTGCAGCCGACCGGCGGCAACGCGTGGGACGCGCTCTTCGCCAAGGGCGTGCTCTACGTCGCGAACGAGCAGGGGATCGTCACGGTCTCCAACGTCACTGCTCCGCCGCAGATCGACACCAACGCCATCACCGTCGCTGCCGACACGACCAGCAGCGCGTCGGTCACCGGCGCCGTGCGTGCGATTACCGGCCAGGCGCCGCTCGTGGTCGAGCTGAAGAACGTCACCGCGAATACGACGAGCAGCAACATCGCCGTCGCCGGCGACGGCAGCTTCAGCGCGTCGATCACCGCGCGCTCCGGCGACGTCCTCACCATCAAGGCCACCGACAAGGACGGCCGCGTCACCGGCCCGCTGCCGCTCGGCTCCGTGCCGTTCGGCTCCGCCGCGACGCCGCTCTTCATCTCCACGTCGATGACCGGCGACGGCAGCTTCCGCGCGCGCACGCTGGCCAGCGAAGGGAACATCCTCGCGGTCACCGGCTGGGGCGAGGATCAGGGCCAGTCCGACAAGGTCGCGATCTTCGACATCAGCAATCCGAGCGCGCCGGTCTTCAAACGCACGGTCGCCGGCGGCAACAACGTCACCTATCAGATGGAGATCCACAACGGGTGGGCCTTCATCGCCTCGTACGACTTCTGCACGCTCAACCTCGCCTCGCCGACCGCGGGCCGCAACTGCGTCGGCCTCGGCGGTGGTGAGCTGGCCGTCACGGTGTCGGGCAACTACGCCTTCGCCACGCGCAACGGAACGGGCGGCTGGATTCGCGTCTACGACGTGACCAACCCCGCGGCTCCGCGTTACCTGCGCGAGCAGAACCTCTTCGGCGGCGTCGACTTCTACCACGTGATGCAGCTCGGCACCGATCACCTCGTGGCCCTCGCGCCGTACGGCGGCACGTCGAAGAATCTCTTCGTCATCGATCGCCGCGACGTGAACAGCCTTTCGCTCGTGACGAGCTTCAACATCCCGAACTTCACGCCGTTCCGCGGCCGCATGTACGGCTCGCTCCTCTACGCCTCGGGCTTCGACGGCAAGACCGCCATCGTCGACCTGAGCAACCCGGCCTTGCCCGTCGTGCTCAGCGTCTACGACACGGGCGGCGTCTCGTACGGCGTCGACGTCGCCGGCAAGTCGCTGGCCGTCGCCGGCGGTACCGCGGGCGTCCGCTTCCTCGACACCACGAATCCCGCCGCTCCGTCGCTTCTCGGCCTGCAGCCGGTCGGCGGCAACGCCTGGGATGCGCTCTTCGCCGGCGGCGTGCTCTACGTCGCGAACGAGCAGGGCATCACCATCGTGAAGGACGTCGCGGCCCCGCCGTCGATCGACGAATCGCAGATCCAGGTGCTGCTGCAGAGCTCCGGCTCCGCGCTCGTCACCGGCGCCGCGCGTGCCGTCGGCGGCAACGCGCCGCTCACCATCGCGCTCAAGGACAACAACACCGGCACGACGATCTCCGGACTGCCGGTCAACGCGGACGGCAGCTTCAGCGCCTCGGTTCCTGCGCAGCAGGGCGACGCCATCAGTCTCAGCGTCACCGACAGCGCGGGCCGCGTGGCGGGACCGGTTCCGGTCGGCATCGTGCCGTTCGGCTCCGGCGTCACGTCGATCTTCATCCCGACGTCGCAGACCAGCGACGCCAACTTCCGCGCGCGCACGCTGGCCACCGAGGGATCGATTCTCGCGGTCACCGGATGGGGCGAGGATCAGGGTCAGTCGGACAAGGTCGTCATCTACGACATCAGCGATCCGAGCAACCCGGTCTTCAAACGTTCGGTGGTGGGCGGCAACAACGTCACGTACCAGATGGAGATCCACAACGGCTGGGCGTACATCGCGTCGTACGACTTCTGCACGCTCAACCTCGCTTCGCCGACCTCGAGCCGCAACTGCGTCGGTCTCGGCGCCGGCGAGCTCGCCGTCACCGTCTCCGGCAACTACGTCTTCGCCACGCGCAGCGGTACGGGCGGCTGGATGCGCGTCTACGACGTGACCAACCCCGCGGCGCCGCGTTACCTGCGCGAGCAGAATCTCTTCAACGGCGTCGACTTCTACCATGTCGCCCAACTCGGGACCGACTACCTCGTGGCCCTCTCACCGAACGGCGGCTCGTCGAAGAATCTCTACGTCATCGACCGCCGCGACGTGAACAACCTCGTGCTCGTCACGAGCGTCAACATCCCGAACTTCACGCCTTTCCGCGGCCGCATCCACGGCAACCTCTTCTACATCTCCGGCTTCGACGGCAAGAGCGCCATCGTCGATCTGAGCAATCCGTCGTCGCCGGTCATCAAGTCGGTCTTCGACGCCAAGGGCCTGGCGCGCGGCATCGACGTCGCCGGCACCACCGCGGTCACCGCGGACGGCACCGCCGGCGTGCACTTCGACGACGTCAGCAATCCTTCCTCGCCGGTGATCCTCGGATTGCAGCCGGTCGGCGGCAACGCGTGGGATGCACTCTTCGCCGGCGGCGTGCTCTACGTCGCGAACGAGCAGGGCATCGTCGTCGTCAAGGACGTCGGCGCTCCGCCGGTCGTCGATCCGGCGCTCGTCGGCGTCTCGCTCGCGAGCACCGGCACGGCGCTGATCAGCGGTCAGGCACATGCCATCGCGGGCCAGGGTCCGCTCACCGCCACGATCCGCGACAGCGTCACCGGCGCTTCGGTCACCGTCAACGTCGCTTCCGACGGCAGCTTCACGTCGACATTGACGGCGAGCTCCGGCGATCCGATCACCGTGCAGGCGACCGATGGCGCGAGCCGTCTCTCACGCGTGACGCCGGTCGGCTTCGTGCCGTACGGCGCAACCGTCAGCTCGATCCTCATCACCCCGGCGCAGACCGACGCCAACTTCCGCGCACGCGCGCTGGCCCAGGAGGGCAACATCCTCGTGGCCACCGGCTGGGGCGAAGACCAGGGTCAGTCGGACAAGGTGGCGATCTTCGACATCACCAATCCGGGCGCGCCGGTGTTCAAGCGCGCGCTCGTGGGCGGCAACAACGTCACCTACCAGATGGAGATCCGCGATGGCTGGGGCTACGTGGCGTCGTACGACTTCTGCACGCTGAACGTCGCCGATCCCAATTCCACGAGGAACTGCGTCGGCCTCGGCGCGATCGATTACGCCGTCACCGTCAGCGGTCCGTACGCCTTCACCACGCGCAGCGGCGCCGGCGGCTGGCTCCGCGTCTACGACGTCGCCAACCCCGCCGCACCGCGCTACCTCCGCGAGCAGAACATGCTCAACGGCGTCGACTTCTACTCCATGCAGCAGCTCGGCACGAACTATCTCGTCTGCGAGTCGTCCAACGGCGCGCACGACGTAGTGGTCGTCGACCGCCGCGACGTCAACAGCTTCGCCGTCGTCGCCGACGTCGACATCCCGAACTTCACCGCCTTCCGCGGACGGATGTACGGCAACCTCCTCTATCTCGCCGGCAACGGCAGCAAGCTGGCCATCGTCGACCTGACCAATCCCGCCTCGCCGGTCGTGAAGTCGGTGCTCGACACCGGCGGCGTCACGCGCGGCGTCGCGGTCGCGGGCCCGATGGCGGCAGTCGCCGACGGCACCGCCGGCGTTCACTTCGTCAACAGCTCGAGTCTCACGTCGCCCGTGGTCACCGGCCTGCAGCCGGCGGGCGGCAATGCGTGGGATGCACTCTTCGCCGGCGGCGCGCTCTACATCGCCAACGAGCAGGGCATCGTCGTGGTCAACGACGTCGGTGCGCCTCCGTCGATCGACACGCGCGTCATCGCCTCGGCCACCGCGTCGCCGACCGACGCAACCGTCGCCGGCCAGGCGCGCTCCATCACCGGCCGCGCGCCGCTCACCGTCACCGTCACCGACTCCAGCACCGGCGCCCAGGCGCAGAACGTGGCGGTCGCCGCGGACGGCAGCTTCAACGCAAGCGTTGCGGCGAGGCCGGGACACTCGATCATGATCGCCGCCGCCGACAGCGACTCGCGCAACGCCGCGCTTTCCGCCGGCATCGTGCCGTTCGGATCGGCCATGACGTTCGTTCCGATCTCCGCGGCGCAGAGCGACGCCAACTTCCGCAACCGCTCACTGGCGTTCGAGGGGAACATCCTCGTGGCCAACAGTTGGGGCGAGGATCAGGGACAGTCCGACAAGTTCGTCATCTACGACATCACCAACCCGGCGGCACCGGTCTACAGACGGACCGTGGTGGGCGGCAACAACGTCACGTACGAAATGGAGATCCACAATGGCTGGGCCTACGTGGCGTCGTACGACTTCTGCACGTTGAACGTCGCCTCGGACACCGCGACCCGCAACTGCGTCGGCATCGGCGCGATCGATTACACCGTCACCCAGTCGGGCAACTACGCCTTCACCACCCGCAGTGGCGCCGGTGGCTGGCTCCGCCTCTACGACGTCAGCAATCCCGCCGCGCCGGTTTATGTCCGCGAGCAGAACATGCTCAACGGCGTCGACTTCTACGGCATGCAGCCGTACGGCAACTACCTCGTGTGCGAATCGCCCAACGGCACGCATGACGTGGTAGTCATCGACCGCAGCAACGTCAACAACTTCGTCAAGGTCGCGGACATCGACATCCCGAACTTCACCGCGTTCCGCGCGTGCATCGTCGGCAACATGCTCTACATCTCCGGTTACGGCGGCAACATGGCGATCGTCGATCTGACCAACCCCGCCGCGCCGGTCACGAAGTCGGTTCTGACCACCGGCGGCATCAGCCGCGGCATCGCCGTCGCGGGCAACATCGCCGCGGTCGCCGACGGCAGCGCGCTGAGCATGGTCAACGTGTCCAACCCGGCAGCCCCGACGCTCCTCGGCCGCCAGTTCGTCCGCGGCAACTCGTGGGGCACGCTCTTCAACGGCACGACGCTCTACGTCGCCTCGGAGCTCGGCCTGACGGTGATCCCGAACGTCGATACGAACCAGCAGTAAGTGGATTGATCGCGGCGGGTAGCAGAGATGCTGTCCGCCGCGACGCGATCACCTTCGCGTGTTCGTATCCCGACTCACCAGAAACCCGGCAACCACATTGAGGTGCACCGGGTCGGCGGCGCGCCGGGCAACGCTGCGATCGACCGCGCTCTTGAGATTTCCAATCGACGTCGTCACCGCGTTTTCCATATTGCGCAGCGCCTCACCGAGCGTCCGGAACCCCGCGATCATCACCTGCCGCGTCTCACGGAACTCCCGCATGCTGGCGAATTGATAATCGGCCTCGGCGGAGCTCTTCAATTGCACGAAGCGCGTCAGCAGCGGCGCGACATCCGGAATCGTGGTGACCGCCGTGTCCCAACTGGGAAAGTCATGTCGTTTCGCCTCGAGGACGCCGACGTATTGATCGATGTCGGCAGCGAGCGTCTGTTGAGCACCGTGACATTCGCCGATCGCCGTCACGGCTGCTTCCATGGCGTCCCAGAACGGTGCAAACCGGTGGTTCTTGAACTCGTTGTCGGCCAGCGCCAGCGCCTGAGCCGCGCGGCGCACCGATTGATCGATCGTGCCCACCTGCGTGCGGATGTCGTGATATCGCGCCCGGGCCTCTGTCGTCGCTTTCAGCGCCTCCGTCTTCAAGCGGCTCGTCGTTCGGGAGTAGTAAACGGCCAGCGATGACGCCAGAAGAAAAGTACCGGTCAGAATCATGGTGATCGGCCACCAGATCGACGAGCCGAGTGAGCGCAATTGAGTGAAATACGCGGTGGCGATCGACACGATGCAGACCGCGACGAAAAGCGACGAACAACCGAGACAACCGGCCGTGGAGCAACTGGCGGTGCTTTCGCGCCACCCGGAGACCTGAAAGTCGAACGCCTGCGGTTCAACGAGCCATCGTGAGTTCGGCGGTGCCTGACCTCCGGCCGTTTGTTGCGCCGGTCCCGTGACCGGGATCGCCGGCACCGATATCGGCTCGGCCGGTCCGCGCACCGGAACCTGCATGGCCGGCACGGGAACGAATTGAGTCGCCGCTTCCGCCAGGAGCGAGATCGACTGGACGCAGGCGTCGAACGCGGGACTATGGAAACCGTTCCGCCAGTCGAGAAAGTCGGCCGTCTGCAGACGCCGGAACTCCAGCGGCGGCCGGACGTCTTCGATTCGGACCGGTACGAGCGCGTTCCTGTTCGCCGCTTCCGCCGCTTCGTTGTGCACCCACTCGGAATCCAACGAATGGCGCGACCAGAGGACGATGACGCAGCGCGCGCGGTCGAGCTCGAGCGCGATGGCCTTGGAGAAGGAATGGCCGACATTGATGCGGTCATCCCACCAGACACTCCAGCCCTTCGCTTCCAAAGCCCGAGCCAGTAATTGAGCACAGTCGCGGTCTTCCCGCGCGTAGCTTATGAATACATCTGCCATGCCGCTACCCCGGAGTTCCGCATGATAACCCGGAGCGAAGGCGATACCGCATAATGCCGGTCGATGATTCAACTCGGGCGTGTCCGTGAGCTGGTGCGCTATCCCGTCAAGTCGATGGCCGGCACGCCGGCCGAGTCGGCATACCTCGGCTGGCATGGTCTCAATGGCGATCGCCGCTTCGCCTTCCGCCGCCTCGGCGACGACAGCGGCTTCCCATGGCTCACCGCCAGCCGCCACCCCGAGCTCGTCCTGTATCAACCGTTCGGTCTCGACGAGAGCACCGGCGAGCCGTTGCCGACTCACGTTCGCACACCATCCGGAACGGACCTCGAGCTGCGCAGCCCGGAGCTCGGAAGCGAGATATCCACGCGCTCCGGCATCGGCGTGGAATTGATGAAATTCAAGCACGGGATCTTCGATGAAGGCCTGATCTCGGTCATCAGCCCGGCCACCATTGCAGGCATCGGCCGCGCGGCCGGCCTCGATCTCGATCGCCGGCGCTTCAGAGCCAACATCCTGTTGGAAACGGACGAAACCGAGCCGTTTCACGAAGATCGCTGGGTCGGGGGGACGCTGGTATTCGGCGAAGGCGATGCAACGCCCGCCGTGAGCGTCACAATGCGTGACCTGCGTTGCGTAATGCTCAATATCGATCCCGACACCGCCGCCCAGGATGCGCGGGTGATGAAAACGGTCGTAGGCCTGAACGCGAACAACGCCGGCGTCTATGGCACGGTGGTGCGGCCCGGCATGATTCACGTCGGTCAGTCAGTGTGCCTGGTATGACGAGCCGCGTCCTCGGACGAAGCCCGCTTCGCGCGCTCCGCGGCTTCTTTTCGACGTAACGCCCGCACTTTCCGCTTCATCGCGTACCGCTCGGAGTGCTTGACTCCCGAACACTCCTGGGAAGTGGGGCGCGAGCGGAGGAGTTCTCTCGGCTGGCATCAGAGCAGGTAAGTAGTTGATGTGACGACGGTTAATGGCTATCTACGAAATGTAGATTAAGCTATGCCAATATATGTTAAAGTATTGTCATGGCTCGCCGTAGAAACCGCGTACCGGCTACCAAGTTCCTGGTCTCCCTGCCGGGTCCACTTTCGATTGAACTCGAAGCGTTTTGTCGAGCGCACTACAACGCTCCACGCATGGAGGTCATTCGGCGCGCATTACAGGACTATCTCGTGGCGCAGTTAGCCAACAATCCAGCTCTAAAGCGAGATTATCTGACGCACAAGGCGGAGCTCACTGAGGCGCCCCTGCGACTGGTAGCCGAAGGCGATCCAAAGAACCGGTAGCTGTACCAATGATCAAGACCAACATAGCGTCCACGAACAGGCGCATGAGGAGGCGACGCCTCTTCATAAGCTATTCCCATCTCGATGGTAAGTGGGTTGCCCGCATCAGGACGATGTTGTCACCCTTGGTAGGCGAAGACGGCGTTGACGTCTGGGATGACGACAGGCTGGCACCGGGATCGGAATGGCGCATGGAAATTCGCCGTGCGATCGGCACTGCAAACGTTGCATTGCTCTTAGTGAGTCCGAGTTATCTGGCGTCGCAATTCATCAAGGACGAAGAGCTTCTGCCGTTGCTTCGCGCGGCGCGCGAACGTGGCGTGATCATTCTGTGGGTCCTGGTCAGTCACTGTCTTTACAAAAGGACCGCGATCGCTGAATTTCAAGCCGCGCATAGTGTTTCTAAACCGTTGGACAGTCTTCCGATAGCGCGGCGAAACGAAGAGATCCTTCATATTGCCGAAGCGGTCGAGTTCGCGCTTCAACAGAGCCATGACTCTCAGAAGCGGAATGTCTCGCCGATGCCGGCGAAAATTTCGCTGCGCCGCGCAAAGAACGGCGCGTAGACACAGATCTCACCGCGCATCTATTCGCGGCCGACTTCGATGAGCAACTCGGAGTCGAAAATATCGGCAGGCGAGATTACCGGCTCGTCCATCGGTACGTGCGAGCCATACCGTTCGCGAAGTTTCGCCTGCACCGCGCGATCGGAGAGGTCGAAACTGCGAAGGCGCCGGAGCTGGCCGATCTCGAGACCCAAGGCCGCGTGATACATCTTCCACACGAGCTCGGAACAATAGATTCGATCGTCGTTCCAGCCGAAATAAAGGTCATAGGGCTTGCCGCTGTAAGTGCGGCCAACGGCCCATAACCGCGATAGTGCCGCGGGGCTGAGAATGCGTCCGTCCCTTAGCCGCTTCACGACATAGTGGCCGCCTTCCCCTCTGGCAATCCAATCTTCGAATGACGTGAGCTTGACCGGTCCGACAGCCTCGTACACGAACCATCGACCATCCCGTCGGTGGACGATGCCCATGTGGCTGTAAGGCGACTTCGTGGCGTGTTGTATTGCGAGGCTCTGGGCCGAACGGGACTTATGGAAGATGATGTCGCCGTCGTGCAACACGGGAGGCGGAGCACTCACCCCATGCAGGGTCACCGCGAGAAGGAATCCGGCCAGCGGCCCGAGTGTCCACCAGTTTCTTCGATTCATGCCGCGTAACATCTTCGCACGGGTAAAGAGTGGTACTACTCGTGCTACCATGAGTTCGATGCCGAACGTGGTGCTCGATACGAGCGTATTGGTCTCCGCGTTGCGATCTCGCAAGGGCGCCTCGTTCGAGATTGTTGCGGCGCTGGGGAGAGGCGAGTTCGACATTTCGGTTTCGGTCTCACTATTGCTCGAGTACGAGGCGACGTTGCTACGGCATGCCGATGAATTGAACACAGCCGCGGAGGATGCTGTTGGTCTCGTCGACTGCGTATGTGACGTCGCGATCGCCCAGGAGATATTCTTCCTGTGGCGACCGTTTCTGCGTGATGCAGGCGACGATCTCGTACTCGAAGTGGCCGTGGCCGCGGAAAGTGATGCGATTTTGACGCACAACGTCAGAGATTTCAGTGGCGCCGAGAAATTGGGAATTCGAGTCATTACACCGAAACAGTTCCTGCGCCAACTGAGAGGTCGATAATGGGAGCATTGAGTTTACGTCTGCCGGAATCACTGCATAAGAAGCTCAGTGAAGTCGCGGCCCGCGATGGCGTCTCGATCAATCAGTGGATCAGTTCGGCCGTGGCCGAAAAAATGTCGGCCCAACTCGCGGAGGAATACATCGCCGAAAGGGCGAAGCGGGCCAGTCGTAAGAAATTTGACGCAATTCTGGCGAGAGTTCCCGATGTCGAGCCCGAGGAGGGCGACCGCCTTCCTGACTCTCTTCGCAGAGTGCGTCGAAAGAAGGCTCGGGCGAATTCGAGGTAGAACCAGGCGCGGCGGGCTTATGCGATCCGATGATCAGAATCCCACTCCCGAGCTGCATTGCTCGTTCTGCAATAAATCTCAACGATACGTGCGAAGGCTCGTCGCCGGCCCTGATGTCTATATCTGCGACGAATGCATCGAGATCTGTACCGACATCGTCGCGGAGGTTCGGACGGATGCGCTGCCGGATGACCTAGTCGCCAGCCCGACGTCAGGACTCAATCTGACGGCTACGTGCGCGTTATGCCACATGACGACTCCGCGCGAGCACACGGTCGCGGTGCGCCGGCGAGGTCCTCTTTGTGTCGGGTGCATAGGCGCGATCGAGGAAGCCGTTGCCGCAGATCGCGAGCGGAGGAATGGTAACGATGATGCCGAGGTATGAGGCTGTAGCAAGCACCTGTTCATTTCTCGATGATGACAATCTGACGGGCGCGGCCGACCTTCTGCGCCGGGAGTATCCCTTCACTCCGGCTGAAACGGTCGAACGCAAGCACGGTGACGGCGAAGCGTTGAAGGTGTTTCTGCGGGACGGCTTCATCGATCGCTACTCCGGCACGCATCTTGTGTTTCCCGGCGTGCTGCGCATCCTCTCACTAAGGCTTCCAGCGGAGTTTCCCTATCACCCGAACTGGAAGATGACGGAAACGCATCTCGCGTTCTGGGAGCTTTCGCCGACCGTCGATCACGTCGTGCCGATCGCTCGCGGAGGTATTGATGCGGAGTCCAACTGGGTGACGACGTCGATGCTTCGCAACAGTGCAAAAGCGAACTGGATGCTCGATGAGCTCGGTTGGAAGTTGCTGCCGCCGGGCGATCTGAGTGTGTGGGACGGCCTCCTGCAGTGGTTCCTGCGCCATGTCGGCGCCCATCCGGATCTGCTGCAGAACGCAGGAATTGCAGCGTGGCATCGCGCCGCCCGATTCGTCGCGAGCTGACCCTCCTTCACTGGTACCCTATCCCTGCTCCCCAAAAAGCGACGCCGCGGCCCCGCGGCTGTGACCCTGTCTCCAACCGAAAAACCGAAGGAGAGGATGAATGCGACTTGGCCGGATTCTGTCCCTGGTGGGGTTGTTCCTCGCAGTTCCGCTTTTCGCGCAGAACCTGGAGATCCACTACATCGACGTCGGGTGGGGCGGCTCGGTCTTCATCAAGGGACCGACCGGCGTGACCGTGCTCCTCGAGGCGGGCGACACCGGGAAGGGGACGAGCTACGTCGTCCCGTATCTGAAGTCGATCGGCGTGCAGCCGGCGAACGGACTCGATTACATGATCGGCGGCCATCAGCACTGCGATCACATCGGCGGCCTCGATGAAGTGATCAACGCCGGCTACAACGTCCACATCAAGCAGTACTACAACGGCTCGAGCTACTCCTCGAGCTGCGCCACCGGCTGGAACACGGCCGCGGCGGGGACCACCGCCGGCGCGCCGGTGGCCATGCCGGTCGGCACGGTCATCCAGCTCGGTAACGGCGCGACCCTGACGTGCGTCGCGCGCAACGGCTCGATCATCGGCGGCGGCTCGGTCGCGGTGACCGACGAGAACGACCGCTCCATCGCGCTGCTGATCAAATACGGCGGCTTCGATTACCTCTGGGCCAGCGACATGGGCGGCGGATCGGATTCGTGCACCGGCCGCTCGACCACGCAGCTCGACGTGGAGAGCGCGGTCATCAACGCCATCTCGCCCGGCGGCGCCAGCCCGCTGATCAGCGCGGGCGGCATCGACCTGCTGCACGTGAACCATCACGGCAGCGAGAGCAGCACGAACCCGACGTACTTCAACAAGGCCAAGCCTGCGGTGGCGATCATCGGCGTCGGCGACGGCGAGAGCTCGGGCTGGGACCTCCCGCGCATCGACGTCGTCGATCATGTCCTGCTCGCCGGCTCGACGTCGTGCGTCACGGCGCCGCCGGTGCAGGGCATCTATCAGACCGAGGAGGGAGCGCCGGCGTCGTCGCTGATGAGCCACTCCGGGTACTGCGTCGGCAACATCAAGATCACCACCGACGGCCTCAATCTCTTCACCGTCTCCGCCGATGGCGCGGTGCATCAGGGCGTGAACGAGCTCGCGGCGTCGGGATTGCCGCGCAGCTTCACGCTCGATGACACCGGCGGTGGCGGCGGCGACACGACGAGCCCGACGACGTCGATCACCGCGCCGGCGAACGGCGCCACCGTCTCCGGCACGACGAGCGTCACGGCATCGGCCTCGGACAACGTCGGCGTGACGAAGGTCGAGTTCTACCTCGACGGCGCGCTGCAATCGACCGACACCTCTTCGCCGTACGCGTGGTCATGGAACACGACGGCGAGCACGAACGGCTCGCACTCGCTGACGTCGAAGGCGTACGACGCGGCGCTGAACTTCGGGACGTCGACGGCGGTGAGCGTGACGGTGAGCAACGGCCTCCCGGTCAACGTCGGCAACTGGACGATCACGCAGGCCAACGCCACGCTGACCTACACCATCCCGGCGGGGACGACGATCCCGTCGAAGGGCTACCTGATCATCGCGCGCAACGCGACGAAGTCGGCGTTCCAGACGTTCTGGAACCGCACGCTCGCCGCGAACGTGCTCTACATCAACAGCGCCGATACCATGCCGCAGATCAACGGCAGCGAGACGTACACGCTGCGCAACGCCTCGGGCACGGTGATCGAAGGGGCGACCGTGGCGATGGACACGTCGGCCGGCTTCTCCTTCCAGCGCGCGACCTGCGGCGCGATCGGCACGCTCAGCTCGTGGTCGCACGTCGTGTCGACGTCCGGCACGCCGGGCACCGGCGGACTGGCGACGTGCAACCGCGGCGCGTTCATCAACGAGTTCTCCGATGCGACGGGGACGGGGAATTACGTTTACGAGTTCATCGAGATTTTCAATGACAAGTAGTCGTTGACCGTTGTTCGTTGGCCGTTGGCAGTAGAGAAAGCGCTGCTGCCAACGGCCCTCTGTCAACGGCCAACTGCCAACTACCCACGACCCATGCTATTCTTCCGCCCCTCCACCTGAACTGCGATCCCGCAGCTCATCAGCACCGCACTTGTATGCGGAAATTCATCATCATTCTGGCCATGACTGTCCTGTTGAAAGCGCGCTACACGTCCGTCCCCGGCACCGATCCCGAGTACGCGCAGGGAGCGATCGAGCGGAACGAGCTCGCCCATCGCGAGGTCGAGCAGTTCGTCTGGGTATTCGAAGCGGAGGGCACTCCCGAGGAGTGGGAGCGCCGGTTGAACACGACCGTCGATCCGCAGCACGGGTCATTCACCGTCGAATGCGCGACGGCGGAGGAGGAGGCGGCGGTGCGGGACGGGACGATTACGCTGCAGAAGTGAGCTGTTTCGTGGGTAGGGATTCGCCTGCCGCCGTCACTCCTCTTAGCAGAGAGAATGCAGGCGACTCCCCGGCACCCATCCACGAACAGCAGTGAGCTGTCCGAAGTCGAGCGGCTGAAGATCCAGCTCATGGCTGAAGGTCTTCGCGTCGACGCGTCGGCGGAGCAGGAGTTGTCGCAGGGCGGTCGCGTGCCACTGACGATTCACGAGTACGCGACCACCGGCGGCGTGACGCTCGTTCTGGGCGACCGGCTGTATCTGAATGCCCCTTTCGACGAATGGTGGTGCGATCAGGCCACCGCGTCGCTGCATTTCGATCGATCGCGCGATTGCTTTTTCATTCGTCACGCCGGCGGCGAGATCCCGGTGAAGGCGCTGCCGCTCCCCGGTTATCTCGATGCCAGGGACCGCGAGGGGCGGCTCGTGCGCGACAGCGCCATGTCGCATACCGATCGCGTGAGGCTTTCGCCGATCGATGGCTGCGCATACACCTGCCGCTTCTGTGATCTGGCGGACAAGAAGTACACGCTTCGTCCGGTCGATCAACTGCTCGCATCGCTCGACGTCGCGGCGAGCGACACGATGCTCCCCGTTCGTCACGTACTGATCAGCGGCGGCACGCCGGGACGGCGGCATGAGCCGCTCTACGACGACGCCGTCCTTGCCGTGACGTCCGCATCTTCATTGCAGGTCGACGTCATGCTGACTCCCCGCACGGACGTGTCGTATGTCGACCGGTATGTCGCATCCGGCGTCCACGGCTTTGCACTCAACGTCGAGGTTTTCGACGACGAAATTGCGCGGCGGGTGATCCCGGAAAAACAACGGCTGGGCAAAAAGGTCTTCGCGGAGAATCTCGAGCGCGCGGTGGCGGCGACGGGAGGCGAGGGGAGGGTTCGCTCCCTGATTCTCATCGGACTGGAGGATCTCGAGACGACCCTGGAAGGCGTCGAATTCATCGCCTCCCTCGGCGCGGATCCCGTCCTCAGCCCGTTCCGGCCGTCGCAGGGAACGGCGCTTCATCGGCAGGCGCCGCCGCGGAGCGATTTTCTGGAGCGCGTTTATCTCGAGGCGAGAGAGATCGCCGTGCGGCACGGCGTGAAGCTCGGGCCGCGCTGCATTCCCTGCCAGCACAACACGCTGACTTTTCCGGACGACGGCGCCAGCTACTACTTTTCATGAGACCGAATGGATCGGGCACACAGGCTCAGTGAGATTCGCCGCCGTCTGAACGGACGAAAGATCGTCTGGTTCGGCACCCGCGGCGCCGATGCTCAGCCGCTGCTCGCGTTTTCCGAGTTTTCGGCCATCTTTTCCCAGATCGCGCCGCTCGACGCCGTGTCCGTCGGCAACGAGCTCTGTCTCGAGACGATGAAGAACGAGCGCGTCGATCTGAATCGCTACAGCATCGACGCCGATCATTCGCCGGAGGTGAAACAGATGCACCGCCGGCTGATCAAGGCGCTGCGCGATCCATCGGTGCTCGTCGCCTATCGCCCCTGTTCGTTCCTGGCCTCGGCCTACTATCCGCGTTCCGAGACGTGCGAATACCTCGGCCTCTTTCATGAGCGCCAGGCCGCGTTCGAGCACAAGCCGTGGGTCGAGACCGAGCTTCGCCGCCACGGCATCCGCGTGATTCCGTGGAAGTACTTCGACGACGAGGATCAGCTCGGACTCGAGGAATCACTCGAAGCCGGTCCGATGGTGCTGAGGGCGAACCGCACCGACGGCGGCGCCGGCCTGACGCTCGTCCGCGATGAGGGACAGCTCGCCCTCGACCGGCCGATGCATTACGACGGATTTCTCGCCGCCTCGCCGCTCCTCGCGCCGATCGTTCCGCTGAACGTGAATGCCTGCGTGTTTCGCGATGGAACGGTTTCGCTGCACGCACCGTCAGTCCAGCTCGTCGGCGTGCGCGCCTGCACGGAGCGACCGTTCGGCTATTGCGGGAACGACTTCGCGCGCATCGCCGATCTCGACGACGCCACGCTCAATGCATTCGAGGAGATGGCCCTGAAGGTTGGCCGCTGGCTCGCCAGCGAGGGATACGTCGGCGTCTTCGGAATCGACGGTCTCGTATACGAAGGCAAAGTGTTCCTTGCCGAGATCAATGCGCGCTTTCAAGGCTCCTCGCCTGTGGCCGCGCAGCTCGCCGATCAGCTCGGCCGGTCGAATCTCTTCCTCGATCATCTCAGTGCGTTCCTGAACATCGAGGCGGGACCGCGGATGTCGCTGTGCGATCAGGCGCGCGAGCAGCCGCGGATTGCACAAGTGATTGCCTACAACCGCGGCCCCGTGCAGGTGCGGCGGCGGCAGGACGCCAGAAGCGATGGCGAAGAAGTGCATTGCAAACTGCTGCCTGCCGAGCAGGTCGACGTCGATCCGGAGGGCATGCTCTTCAAGATCGTCGTGCCCGGTCCGGCAACGGATGACGGCCTGACGCTTTGCGCCGGAATTGAGTCCGAGGTTCGCCGGCTCACGTCGCAGCTCTTCGGCGTGGGACCGGGATACGTCTGGCCGTCTTCGCCGCCGGGCGGTGAAGAATCGTGACCGCGCGCCTGGATGTCGATCGATTGCCGGCGCTGCTCGAGCGACTCGATTTGCCCTGTTTCCTCTACGACCCTGCCGTTCTGGCGGCGAACATTGCGGCGGTGCGAGCGGTGTTTCCGCGCTATCACTATCCGGTCAAATGCAATCCTCATCCGGAGCTCGTACGCACCGCCATTGCAGCCGGCGCGGAGCTCGATCTCTGTTCCATGGCCGACCTCGACATCGCGATCGCCGCGGGTGCGCCGTTGCCGCGAACGAGTTACACCGGCGTCGGCCTCACCGGCGAAATGCTTGCGCGCCTGTCGGCGTCCGGTTGCCGCGTCAATTTGAATTCACTGGACGAAGTCGCGGGTTGGGCTCGGCAATCCTCTTCCCGCGCATGCGGAGTACGCGTGGGGTTGACCGACGGGGCGTATTCCTTGAAATTCGGCCTGAGCCCGGCGGAGATCGAGCAGGCGCGCGACCTCGTGCGCATCGACGGACTGCACGTTCATGACAGTCACCGCGGCCGCACCGCGTCCGAGGCCGCGGGCGTGCTCGGCGCTGCAATCGATGCAATTGCTTCGCACGTCGTACGCGATCTTCGATACGTCTGCCTCGGTGGTGGATGGCCTCATGCCTACGAAAACGAGAATCCCTGGGATCTCACGGAGCTCGCCGTGGCAATCGACGAACGGATCGTCGCTCCGATGAGGCAGCGGGGATTTTCGGGCGAGGTTCTGGTGGAACCGGGGGAGCTGGTCGTCGCGGGAGCGGGCGTCTGGCTGTCGCGCGTGGTGTCGGTCAGAAAGACCGAATCGGAGCACGTCGTGATCGTCGACACTCCGACGCCGGTTCCGTGCGGCGATTTTTCCTATCCCATCCGGCTGCTTCGCGGCGACGGTTTCGTCCGCGACGGGAACGAGGTCGTGTGCACGATCTACGGCTCATCGAATTCCGGGCGGGACCGCATTCGCCGGACCTTCGTCGCCGAGCCGCGGCTCGGCGACGTTCTGGCGGTGTGCGATACCGGCGCGTACGTTCACAGCCTGATCAGTCCGTTCAATGAGCGGCGGCCGCCGGCGCTGTACGTGCTCCCCCTTTGAACCACGCCGGCCGCATCAACGCCGCTACGGCGCGGGACTGCGGCCAGACGACCCGGTATCCATAAGGATCGTTGGCCAACTGATACTGCAGCATGTTCAGTACGCGGAAACCGTCGCCGTAACGCGCCTGATGCGCATCGTCGAACGCGATCCGGCCGGTCACGCCCTGAATATCCGCTTTCTCCAGCGCACTGCGCAGTGCAGGGGCGTTTGTAGTGCCCGCGCGCTCGATTGCCTGCTTGAGGACGTACACGGCATCGTATGAATACGCGCTCGTGTATTCGGGCTCGCCGTAGCTGCGCGTGTACTTTGTCCACCATTCGGTCGCGCGCGGCGTCGTGGGATTGTTCGGCGAAGGAATCGTGCCGATCGTGCAGACCGTCGTTCCGCTCGGCCCGATCTCTTCGTAATACTTGCGCGATCCGGCGCCCGTAGGCACGGCGCCGATCATCGGCCCTTTCAATTCCGCCCAACGCTTCAGGTAGGTCGAGGCGGGGACGCGAGAGGAGGCGTCCAGGACATACTCCGCGCCCGAGCTGCGGATCTGCGCAAAGATCGGTGCGAAGTCGTTCGTTTCGGCGGAAAAAGTCGTTTCATAAACGAGCGAGGCGCCCGGCAGCGACTTGATCGTGGACCGCCATTCATCGCGAAGGTATTTGGTCCAGATGTCATCCTCGGCGAGGATCGCAAATTTGCGGATGCCTTGCTCTTTATAAAGACAGCCGGCGAGAAAATCGCTCGTTACCTGTCCCATTTCAGACGACCGGTGCATGACCCGGAAGAAATAGCCGTAACGATCGCGATTCTCTTTCACCATTTCGGTGAGGCGGTCGGCGCCGACGCCCGTTCCGATCATCGGCACCTCATAGCGGCTGAGTTGCTCCATGATCGGGAAAACGCCGCTCCCCGCCGCGCCGATGACGGCCACGACATGATCGGACGTGGCGAGGCTCTGATACGCGCGCACCGCTTTGTCCTGCGAAAATGCGTCGTCCACGGCGACGACTTCGAGCTTGCTCCCCTTGACGCCGCCCGCGGCGTTGATCTCGTCGACCGCCATCGCCACGCCGTTGCGAATCCCGTCACCGGGAGTCGTGTGGAATGGCGCGATGACGCCGATCTTGATCGTCGACGGCGCAGGACCCGGGCCCTGTTTCGTCTCGGGCTTCGTACACGCCATCAGAGCGGCAAACAGAATCCCGTAGGTCACCAGTAGTCGGTTACGCATCCGAACCTCCCTGCTGAAGCGCAGAATGCGCTTCACCTTCCAATAGTTTCCGCAGTACGTCCGCCGGCTCGAGCCGATGACCGGGCTCCGTCTGGAACAGCAGTTTTCCGCCCATGAACGCGACGACGCGCGTTCCTACAGCGGTGGCGAATTCGAGGTTTTCTTCCGCGATCACAATGGAGCGCTCGCCGCCGCGGACGAAGTCGCGCATGATTCCGGCGACGTCTTCCCGCGCCTCGGGCGCCAGCCCCGCCGTCGGCTCGTCGAGCAGCAGCACGCGCGGATCGCTCATGAGCGCGCGGGCCAGGGCCACGATCTGCTGTTGTCCTCCACTGAGCGTTCCGGCACGCTGCGTGGCTCGCGTTTCAATCAGGCGGAATGCTTCCTGACTCTGCAAGGCCGACAATCGTTTCCGCGCCTCGGCGGCTCGAGCCGTGTAACCGCCGAGGAGGACGTTGTCGTGGACGTTCATATCGGCGAACAGGTGACGTCCGCTCGGACAGAGCGCCAGACCGGCGAGGAGTCGCGATCGTGGAGTGGCTCCGGAGAGCGGCGTTCCGTTGATCTCGATCGTTCCCCGATTCGGAAGAACGCCCGCCGCACCGGCCAGGAACGACGTCTTGCCCGATCCATTGCGCCCGACGAGGGCGACGATTTCGCCCGGATGCACATCGAGCGAGATCGGTCCCGCCACGGGCGTGGCACCGCGATGCACGACGAAATCGTCGATGTACAGCGAGCGCGTCATGCCTGCATCGCCATCTTCTGCGTGCCATACGCTTCGAGCACGACGGGATTGTCGAAGACGCGATCGGGAGACTCGTCGGCGATGATCGTTCCGTCGCGCATGACCAGCACGCGATCGACGAGCGCAAAGAGCTCTTGCAATCGATGCTCGACCACGATGACGCTCACACCGGCCTGTTTGAACCGGCGGATCGCATTGCTGACTGCGGCGCCTTCCGCGGTCGAAACTCCCGCAAACGGTTCGTCGAGCAGCACGACCTTCGGCCGCGACGCAACCGCCATGGCCAGATCGATCAGGCGTGCCATGGCCGAGGGAAGCTGTTCCACAGGAACGTCGAAATCGTCGGTGAGCCGCGCGTCGCTCAATAGCTCGCGCACACCCGGCGCGTCGGGCGAAGTCCCGTGCACCGTCATCGCCACTGCGAGATGCTCGCGCACCGTCAGCGCGCGGAACGACTCGACGTTCTGAAAGGTCTTTCTGATTCCGAGCCGCGCTCGCGACGCAATGCCGCCGCGCATCGCGCGTCCGCGCCACGACAATTGCCCTGAGTCGGGGGCGATCTCGCCCGCCAGAACACGAAGAAGGGTCGTCTTTCCCGCTCCATTCGGTCCGATGACGCCGGTCACGCTCCCCGGCTTCAGCGAAAACGTGACGTCGTGCAGGGCGCGCACACCGCCGAACGACCGGCCGACGCCGGCGACGTCCAACTGCGTCGGAGCGCCGGTATCGGGATGCTTGCGCATGACGCTCGGCTCGCGCCACGCGGGTCTGGTCTTCACCAGTCCGCGCGGAACGACGATGACGAGCAGCAGCAGAAGAATCGACAGCGCCAGGGCGGTGTATTCGAACGAATTGGAGAAGATCTGGTCGAGCACGTACGTGGCGATGCCGGCGAGTGCCGGACCGGCCGGAGTCTGTGATCCACTGATCGTTCCGATCAGGACCAGGCGTGCCGACAGCCGGTCGCCCGCCAACTCCACGTTCGCCTGACCGATGGTGAACACATACAACGCGCCGCCCATGGCCGCGAGCGCACCGGAGAGCGTCAACGCGAGCGCCCGCGTCCACGCCACCGAGACGCCCGAGGCCTCGGCGAGCCGTTCATTGTGACCGACCGCCCAGAGAAGGAGGCATTGGCGGGAGTCGACGTAAAACTGCGCGATCAGGTAGCCGGTCAGCGCGGCAGCACCCGTCAATGCGAACGCGCCCACACGCGTCGCCGCAACCGTCTGAATGCCGAAGATTCCTTCTTCGCCGCCGAAGAGAGGGCTGTAAAGAAAAAGGCAGCGATAGAGCGTCAATTGGAGCGCCATCGTCGCCATCGAGAAATAGAGCCCGCGATGGCGATGGGTGAGCGCGGCGACGAACAGGCCGAGCGCTGCGCCAAGAAACGGCGCGACGATCAGACAATTAATTGGAGACATGCCGGCGCGCGTGTGGAGGAGCGCGGTCATGTACGCGACGGAGCCGATGAAGAACGTATGTCCGAAGCTCGCTTCGAGCGCCGGTCCGCAGAATGCGGCCCAACTGATCACGTACAGAGCGAAGATGGCCGCGGCCGTCAGAAGATCGACGAGATGCGAGGCCGGCATCGCGATTCCGATGACGATCCACACCGCCGCCGCGACGGCCGCCACCCAATAGCGAATGCTTCGGCGGCCCGGTTCAGCGCGTGGCGGCATCGAAAAACCCTCGCGGACGAATCAGCAGGAAGAGCACGATCGCTGCAAGGGCCACCGCCTCGGCCGCCGCGGTGTTCAGCAGGAGTCCCGTAATGATCTCCACCGCCGCCAGCGCGTAAGAGACGATGAGCGTTCCGGCCAGGCTGCCGACACCACCGACGACCACCACGGCGAACGATACGAGCAGAGCGAATGACCACATGTCCGGTCCGACGACGCGCGTCGGAGCGGCGAGTGCGCCGGCCAGTCCGGCGAGAAACGCGGCGACGGCGACGGTGTAGCCGAGCGCCTGAACCGGAACGATCCCGACGAGCTCCGCCGCTTCGGGATCCTGCGCGACGGCTTGTATCGCCAGCCCGGCCTGTGTGCGGGACAGGAACAGATACAACGTACCGATCGTCAATAATGCCGCCGGCACGAGCAGCGCCTCCTGCCATAAGACCGCGACGGAACCGACAGTGAAGGAGCCGCCGATGATACTCGGCACCGCGGCCGCGCGTGTCCCATAGAACGCGCGCGCCGCATCCGCGACGACGAGGTTCGCCGCCATCCCCAGCACCATCATCTGTAATTGCCGCCCTTGAAACGGCCGTAACAGAAGCCGGTAGTACAAGTACCCCATTACGGCGACGACGAGACCGGCAATGATCGTCAGCCCCAGAACCTCCCCCGGCCGCCCCTGCGCCCCGGCGAACGAGGTAAGGAAGAACGCCGCATACGCCCCGAGCAGAAAGAACGACCCGTGAAAGAGATTCAGCACCCGTCCCGCCCCGAACACGAGGGCAAACCCCAATGCCACGAAGGCATAGAGGCTGCCGCGGGTGAGGGTGAAAGTCGCGATCTCCGGAAGATTAATCATCGGCGGCGGCTACTAGTACTCCGGCGGCTTCCAGTGAACAGGGCGTGGATTGGTGATCAGGAGCTTCTGATCTTCGGGGAAGATGAAATTCGTAGGCGGGCCGTCCATGAAAATCGCCGTTTGCTGTCCACGGCGTCCGGCAATGATTCGCGAAAACACGAAGTCGCAGTTCTTGATGAAGATGCCGCAATCCGCGTTCCCCGATTGACCATCCGCTTCATGAGTACAGTCGAGGAAGACCACGACCTTGACCGATGATCTCTCGATATGAAGTTTACCCAGGACGTCGTTGTCCAGGAACACCGTTCCGTCCAGCATGAGATCCGATAATGCCGCCGACCAGAAATCGCACTTCTGGAAAAGCGCCGACGTCATCGTGCCGCCACAGAACATGTGAGGATTCGAGGGATTCTTGGGGTCCGCGAGGAACTTGCTGTTGATGAACATTGCCCCGTTGAGGTTGCAGTCCTGGAACTGGCCGCCCGCGAAGGAGCATCCGACGAACATCGTGCCGCGCAGGTCACAGCTCTGAAACCTGACACTGCTGAGATCCTGGCCGCTGATCACACATCCGGACCACGACGCGTTATCGATTGTCATTCCAGCGAGGGCATTCTTCTGCGCCCAGCGGAATCGGATGCCGCTCAATCTCGTCAGACTGCCCAATGCGTCATCGACGGTGTCCTGAAACCTGTCTGCCCAGGTCTGTACTGCCGGTCCGAGGCCGTCGTGTACGAGCTCATAGGCCAACTCCACGCCACTGCCGAGGGGTTTCAGAATGTTTCCGCCGACCAGGCGACGAAGCAGCTCGGCCAGGGCCACGACCAGTACGGCTCCGGTTCGTTCCGTCTTCCAGTCCCCCCGCCTCGCCATGCCGGACCGGTTACTGATATCCGCGTCCCGGTCGAATTTCATGTCGACCGTTTTTCTTGCCGGATCCTTGACGTAGGCGATCAGATCTTCGAACTCCATGGCGGCGAAATCGAGGCCGAGCAGTTCGAACTCTTCACGGAGAACGTCCTTGAGCATCTTTCCGAGTCTGACCTGGTTCTTATAGCCGGGTGAGCCCGGAATGGAGCCCGACGTCAGGTGCGACGGCATTCGCGCAAACAAGCGACGAATCAGCCGATCCTTTTCCATCGTGGTCGTGCCTCGGGCCACGGTGTCGAACAGATTCGCGACTTCCGGGTCCTCGCTTCGCCGCGACAGGACGTTGTCGATATGTTTTTCCAGTGCGCGGGCGGCGAGGTCCTTCTCCGGCACGCCGCGGATTTTCTTGTACTCGTCGAGACCCAGGTCGTCGACGATGATCCGCCCTTCGGCATTCGCGCGTGACGTTAGAAATTCGTGAACGTCAACCAGGAGCGCTTGTAAAGCCAGCAGGGGAATCTCGGCCGCCTCATCTTCGGAGGTATCGTCCGCGGCTTCGGCGCTCGAAGGACGTCCTTCTTCCGTCGCCTCCGACGCCTTCAGCCACGCTTTGATCTTTTCGACTGCCCTTTCTGTGACCGTGATGATGTCCGTCGCGGGCTTGACGACGATGTCCCTGACCTCCGACCGCTTAATGGCCTGCAGATAGTAAGTCCGCTTGGCGAGTCCGCCGATCGACAGTTCCAGATCATGAAGATTCATGATGAATTCCTGCCGGAACGAAAGGACGACCCGAATACGCGGCTCCTGATTGAACAGGCTGGAAATCGTCTGCAGGACCTTCCTTCCCTTGGCGCCGGGAAGTCTCAGGGCGTCCTCGAACTGATCGAAGATGAGAATCAGTCTGCCGACGGCGTCGGCGCAGCTCGTCATCGCGTCGACCCAATCGACGTCAGGAGCTTCGTTGGAGAGAATTCTCTTCAGATCATTCGCTTCCTTCTTCAGATGCTCGAGAAGGTCCGCTGAAGGTGCTTCGGGACTGGGCGCGAGAAAAATGCTTTTCTTCGGGTCGGAGAGCTCGAGAACACCCTCGGCCACGGCATCCATCAGAATTCTGTCGGGACTGCGCTTCATGCTGCCCGACCAACCGCGACAGACGATCACCGGTCCGATCACTACGTCTTGCTTGCGAAGCGCTTCCTGCTGTTCGCGTTCCTCGGGGTCCGGCGATACGGCAAGCGGAAACTCTTCCTCGTGTCTCCGGCGCATCCGGGGAACCACGCCGGCAAGAATGACGGACGTTTTGCCGACGCCGCTCGGTGCCGTCACCACGGCGAGCCGGTTTCTCTCGATGAGACTTATGAGCTCGCCGATTTCGCGATCGCGGCCGAAGAATCGCTTTTCATCCAGTTCGGTATACGGTTGTGGTCCTCGATAAACGAGCATGGTCATGCCTCTCGTGTGTCTACAACGCGTGCGCGAGAATCGTCTGAACGCGATCGAGCTCCGCCTCGACCTGGGCGATACGAAGAGGACCCATGAACGCCGCGTCGAAATAGCGGCTGACGCGGTTGACGGCGAAGCGGTGATAGCGTGGTTCTGTGTCCTTGATGGTCAGCATGGCCTCTGAACTGGTCTCGCTGGCGCCCCAGAGGGCGCCGTCGGCGAGCCGAAGCCGTATGTTCCAGTCGGAGATCGACTGGCCCAGAAAGAAGAGATCCCGCTTCTCGGTCTGCATACGGTCCAGAAGCCATCTGGGGAGATCGCGCCGCCGCAGATCGGTCAGGTAGTCGGACTCGGTCAGGATGATCCTGTGTTTGTACTGGGAAAAGTACTTATGGGTGTTGGACCACTCCTGCAGATCAGTCGGCAGACTGTCGATGGGCTCCCCTTGATCGGGAAGGTCTTCCACCGGCGAGCCGTGTAGCTTGATCACGAGCGGACCGACCAGATCGAAGTCCGGTTTGTACGGATCGGCATCATCCCGATTGGTCTGAGAGGCGACGATCGTCTGGCCGGCGTAGTGCCACGTGATTCCGTCCTTCGTGCACGTCTTCATCAACCAAAGCGGCGTGCGTGGAGGCTCATACGACTCGAACACGGGTGACCGCGATCGTTTGCAATAAATGAAGTCGACCGGAAACACGACATGATAGGGACACTTCGCGTTTTCGAGTGCGAGCTCGATTTCCCGGTCATAGTTCGTCGTGAACGTGAGCGGGAACGGCCAGGCCGCGCCGCCCCGGGCCCGCTTGTAGCTGTTGAAACGGCGGAAACGAACTGTCGAGCCACCCGGCGACGGTGTTGTAGAACTCGCTCTTTCCACCGTTTTCACCGTACTTGCGGAACCATTCGGTCAGGCGCGACAGGACGTGGGGGTAGCCGAGAGCCTGTGCCGCCTGGGCCAGCATCGGAGGCGTCTGGTTCGAGGTTCCGGTGTCGCCTACCGTGTGCAGGGAAAGCTGAAACGCCAGCTCGGCCGTCGTGGGATAGTACGGGCGATCGAACCGCAGTGTGTGCCAGAACAGATTCCCCAGCCAGACCAGGTCGACCAGATTGAGCGACTCGCTGGTTCTCGGCTGACCCGCGTCGTCGAACCATTGCTTTTTCATCAGCGACAGATAGTTGCAGATGCCGTCGGCTCCAAGCCCCATGTCCCGCCAGTCGCGGGCGGACGGGGATCTCTGCAGCTCTTCCGTGGCGACGAGGAGTGCATCGAGCTGCTCCCGGAATTGCTTCTTGTGAGGTGATGGAGCCAGTGGCGCCTGCCAATCCGACAACGAGCGCGGGAGGCTGGAGCCGTAACGCCGCTTCCACAGAAACTCACACCGATCACCGGCGTCGTTCTTTTCCTGCGTCGCGGCGGTCTTGAAAACACGCGTGGCACATCGATCGAAGCGAAGGATGGCCACGTAGAAATTCAGTAGAGACGCCGCGATTTCCGGGTCGTCGCCCTTGACCGTGTCGTAATCGATCAACTCGTCGAGATATTTTTGTTCGGCCTCGTCCAGTTCACGGGCGATCCTGCGTGCCTTCAGGCGTATTTCTCTAATCAATTCGCTGCGCGGCTCTCTTGGATACTCGAGCGTGGAGCACGCCGCGCCGATGACGGCGGTGAAAGTGCCGCTCGCGGCAGCGTCCCTCAACTGTTCGAGGTCTGTCCTTACGACACGCGGCGTGGCCCGAATCTGAATCGGCGCTTCAGTATTGCTGTTCATGGATTTATCCTTCCCTGGTCGTGGAGCGAGCGGATCATCTGTGTATCGTTTTCATAAGAGCCATCGCGCCGCTTCACGAGAGACGGAGTGTGGCCGGTCGTTACGAACATAAGCCGTTCATACAGTTGACGCGCGCGCGGATTAGAATCAAGGACGCTGAGGGCCAGCATTTCCACTCCGTTCGCCGTTGCCCAATCGGCGCCGGCGCCGATCAACGCCGTTCCGAGTCCCTGCCCGCGCCAGTCCTGATGGATGTCGATGAAGAGATTGCGGATGTGTCTCAGAAATGCTGGTCCGGGCGACAACAGGCGCAGAGCTCCGACCACCCGGCCATTCGCTTCGGCGACCATCCACAAATCTCCGGCGTCCGTGGACGCAATCCGGCGCCGGCACTCTTCGGCGGTATCAATGCGGTCGTCGACATTCGCGACGTTCTCCGCGACGACCTGCCGCTGAATCTCGATGAGATCCTCCGCATCGTCCGGATGCGCGCGCCGCAGCGCAATGTGAGCGCCGCCTCTCAGCGCGACCGCGATGAGGGAGTCTCCGCTAACGAGCATTCATAGCTCCGGATGAGCGCATAGTTATGTGCAATACCCCATTTGGAGGGCCAGGACCTGCTGACCAATATAGGAGTGACGCGAAGAGGAGTTTCCCTACCTCGCCGGTGCGATTCGCGGCTTCAACACGCTTTACAAGGCGTTTCGCACCGCGTCCAGCTTCGCCCCGAACCGCGCCGGATCGTAATCATCGCGATCCTTCAACTCCGCGAACAGCGCGTCGATCGCCTTCATCAATGGGCCGGCGGCGAGGCGGTTGTCGCGGCGGGTGAGGACTGTCGCCAGCGTCTGCAGCGACAGGGCGCGCTGCTCGGCGGCGTGGACGTCGGTGTCGCGTTCGGCGGTGAGGGCGATGATCATGGGGCGGACGTCCTCGGCGGACCAGGATCGCGAGTAGATCCGCGGGAGCGCGGCTTCGATGGCGCGCCTGGCGTCGTCGGCCGCACTCGCGGCGTCGGGGGACATGCGGGCGACGCGCGAGGCGACGCGGGCGACGGCGTCGTCGAGGGCGGCGCGGTCGGACGACGGGACGATCATCCGCAGGACGGCCCAGCGTTGCGGGCTCCAGGCGGGGAGGCCGGGGCGGCCGGGCCAGCCGCGCTCCTGGCGCCAGCCGCTCGACTTGAGCGCGTGATGGCAGTTGTAACAGCTCATGTCGGAGAACTCGGGCCACTTCTCGCCGCGCGCGTGGCGCGCGAGGTTGGCCATCGAGTCGCGGAACGCCATGGCCTGACCGACCGCCCACGCCGGCACGCCGTGCGTGTCGTTCGGGTTCCAGTGCGGCGGCATGGTCTCGGTGTAGTTGTCGAGCTCGAAGGCGAGGAAGGGATGCCCGGAGGCGATGAGGTCGTGGTCGACGTCCTTGTCGCCGTTGCCGATGTGGCAGGCGTTGCAGGTGTGGGCGCGATTGCGCGTGTCGCGCAGGTCGATCATGCCGCGCTCCACCGACTGCGCGTGCGTCCAGCCCGGCTGCGCGTGCTCGCCGCGCCAGCCGCTGGCGGGACCATGACAGGTCTCGCACTGGATGCCGTCCTCGATGTCGATGCGTCCGGAGATCATCGCCGGCGGGATGTTGCTGGAGTGGCAGTCGAGGCAGAGCTTCGCCTCATACGCCTTCTTGCCGAGCTTCATGTTCTTCGCGATGCGCGCGGAGAGGTTGTTGAAGAGGATGTTGTACGCGCCGGCGTGATGGTCGGAGTGCAGCCAGGTGAAGTACTCGTTCTGACGGATGCGCGTGGCCTGCAGGGGAGTGGTGGCGCCGTGGCAGCCGGAGTTGGCGCAGGAGGCGACGCCGATGTACTGGCCCGGTTGCTGGGTTGCCGGGTTGCTGGGCTCCTGGGCTTGCGCCGAGGCGGAGATCAGGACAGCGGACAGCAGACAGCGGACAGCGGGGAGCCGCCGCGTTTTTTCTGCTGTCCGCTGTCTGCTGTCTGCTGTCTTTCTCATTTGGGCACCTCATCGCTCACCGTGTAGAGCTTGCCGTCGCGAAGATAGAGCCGCTGCATTTCGGGGAAGGTCATCGGCCTTGCGCCGATGCGGTTGAAGATCGAGACCTGGTTGCCGCTCTCGTCGACGGCGCGGTCGCGGTCGAGCCCCTTCGAGATCGCCAGCGCGGGCCCCTCGGTTTTGCGATGCGCGATGAGTCGCGGGGCGGGGCGCGGACTGAAGCCGGCGTACGCGGGCGTCCACTCGGGCGAGAGGAGCTGGATGACTTTCAAGCCGTCCTCGCCGTCCGCGACGTACGCGAACGTCGAGGCATTCGTCGACGCGACCTTCACGTCGCGCGCGTCCTTCGTGGCGAAGGTCTGATCGATGCGCATCGCCTCGGGCTTTTCGACATCGACGATGACGACGCCGTTTTTGCCCGCGGCGACGTAGGCGTAGGTCCGGGCTACGTAGACGCTGTTCGCGTTTTCGATCGGGACGGAGTTCGCCACGCGCGGCTTCGATGGGTCGGTGATGTCGATGGAGTGGAGGCCGGCGGCGTCGGTGAGGAAGGCGTAGCGGAATTGCACGGCGATGCTCGTGATGTGCGACGCATCCGTCGTCGAAACGACTCTCGGCTTGAGCGGATCGTCGATATCGAGGATCACCAAACCCTTGTTGCAGCCAACCAGCAGCCACCGCCCCGCCACGGTCAGCGTCTCCGCGCCGTCGAGCAGGCCGTCGGGGTTGAACGTCAGCGCGCGCGTGAAGAAGTTGTTCGCGGGATTGCCGTCGACGAGCGTGCTCACATCGACGACGATCAATCCTTCCTCGCGATCGCTGATGTACGCGTAGCGGTAGAGCGGATGGAGCGGCGTCTCCTGATTCTCGGGAATCATCGCGGTCTTGCGGTTCGGATCGACCGGCATCGTGGTCGGCAGCGCGACCGCGGTCGCGAACTTCGTTTTGACGAACGTCCGCTGGCCGAGCGGCGAGACCGGCGCCGAGGTCACGCGCTCGGAGAAATCCTTGTTGTCGACTTCGGCGGTGTCGTAGACCTCGAAGCCTTCCTCGCCGTTCGCGGTGAAGAGGTACTCGCCGCGCAACTGGATGCTGCGCGCGCCGCCGTGATGGTGATGCGCGATCTGCAGCTCGCCGCCGGCAGCTTCATGTTTCTTGAAGTAGTCGGGATAGACGATGCGATGCAGCGACGAGCCGATGACCGCCTGCGGCTCGTCCCACTCCGTCACCGCGATCGCTTCGAAGCCGTGCTCCCCTTCGGCGACGTACGCGTAGCGCCCGAGGAGGTTCACGAAGTCCGTGCCCTGCAGGTTGAGCTGGGCGAGCCACGCGTTGTTGTCGTTCGCGGCCGACACGTGGCAACTCGAGCACGTTTGTGTCTCCTTCGCCCGCACGGTGTGCGGCACGTGCGGATTGAACGCCTGGCTGCTGAAGCCCGGCGCGGAGATCGGCGGCTGCTGGATGTAGATCCGCTGCCGCTGCTGATTGGTCGAGCTGAGGACGAGCGCGCTCGATGAGCGGACTGGCGCGAGTTTCCCGCCTTTGATCGGACTGTTCACGCCGAGCATGAACGCGTCGGTGCGGATGACCTGCGGGTTGTACGACGCGTAGTTGCGCGTCGACTCGCCCTCGTAGTGATGCGTCTCCGTCTTCGCGTTCTGTTCCTGCGGAAGATGGCAGCCGCTGCACGACGTCATCCACGACGTGTGGCACGCGTAGCAGGTCATCTTCTCGTCGCCGTGCGCCAGTCCGCCGCGCGCGCTCTTCAGCATCTTCGCGTACTGCGAGCGCTCGTTGAATCGCGGATTGCCTGGCGTGACGGTGTCTTTGACCTGCACGACTTCCCATTGCAGATCGGGCGTGATCATCGAGCGCTGATAAAGCACGCCGTTGATCCAGGCGAAGCGGCGGCGACCGCCCGGTGTCGTGCCCATCGAGAGATCGGTGCCGCCCGCGGGCGCGCCGGGGCCGGAGGTCTTGAGGTTCGTGTACGCGTTGACCGAGCCGTGGCAGTCCTGGCATTCGATCTCGATGTTGTTGCCGTACTCGCCGTAGATCTGCCCGTTGCCATGCTCGTCGCGCGCGAAGTGGCAGTCGGAGCAGTGCATCCCTTTCTCGAGATGGATGTCCTGGAGGTGCACGGTCTTCTTGAATTTGTCGGGATCGTCGAACGCGACCTGCGCGCCGTTCGCGTCGAGCAGGTTGCCGTGGCGGTCGCGTTTGAAGACGGCCATGAAGTTCCAGCCGTGGCCGTGGTAGTCGGCGAACTGCGTGTTCTTCGCCTGCGAATTCAATGACGACACGTTGTCGAGGAACTGCTCGTCGCTCCAGAGTCCGCGCACCGCCGCGCCTTCCGGATTGCGGTCGAGGCTCGCGCGCTTCTCCGCCTCGGTCGGATAGCGCTGCATCTTCGGCCAGAGCAGCGACGCGTCGGTCTCGTAGTCCCACATCGTGTAGCCGAGGTAGGTGTTGAGGAACGAGTTCGGCTGGTGCATGTGGCAGCTCATGCACTGCGACGTCGGGACGGCGCGCGTGAACTGATGGCGGATCGGATGTCCGCGCTCGTTCTTCGGGATCGTCGGGTCGGCGGTGAGCGTGAGGCCGGTGTTGCCGGCGCTCGCGTACGAGCCGGAGTGCAGCGGATCGCGGTCGTTCGCGTAGACGACGTGGCATGCGCTGCAGCCGCTGGAGCGAAAGTCGCCGGGGTGATCGTTTGTGCCGAGGAACGAGAGGTGCGGATCGTTGAGCCGCGTCTTGTGGATGTTGATCAGGCCGGGCGAGATGCGCGAGCCGGTGCCGCGTCCGCGATTGGAGAGGCGGATGTCGGGACGTCCGGCGTCGTCTTCCCCTTTCGGATTGCCGATCTCGGGTGGGATGGTGTTGTTGGCGCTGCCGCCGCGCTCGAACGCGCGGAAGTACTCGCCCGGTTGCACGATCTCCCAGCGCGGCAGCGGCACGAGCATCGGCAGGGCGCCCTTCGCAATCTGATCGAACGTCGGCGGCGTGGCCGGCTTGATCGCCTGCGGATTGCCGTTGCGGTCGTAGCTCTCGCCGAGGACCGCGCGTTTCATGCTGAGGATGCCGTTCGCGTAGCCCGCCGCGGCCCAGAAGATCGCGGACGTCGTCATCGTGCTGCGCGGGACGGCGTTCGCTTCTTTCGCGTGACACTTGCCGCAGGTCTCCGAGGCGACGCGGAGGTCGCCCGGATTGACGAACTTCACGAACTCGGGCGATTCCTTCAGTAGTGCGGTGTAGCTGCGCTCGGGGTTGGCGGAGGTTTTCCAGGTTTCGGGATGGAGCGGTTTTACGTGGGCGCTTTGTTTCTCCGTTGCTTGTGCGTCGCCGCCGTGGCAATCGACGCAGGAGAGATGCACGGCGGGAGAGGCGTGCATCGGCTCGATCGCCTTGTGACACGACTCGCATGCAGCGTGTGCGCGCGCGGCAAACAGCAAAACCACGAGTAGTCGTTTCATCAGAATTGCAACGTCACATTCGTAAACACGTGGTACAGCGTCCCGGTGTCTTCGTAGATGTCCTTGAAGCCCCGTCCCGGGAGAAAGCCGGCGACGCCGCCGGAGACGATCCAGTTGTTGCTGAGGAACGGGCGGTACTTCGCGCCGATGGAGATGTCGGTGCCGAGGGAGCGGTGGATGCCGCCCTGGAAGAGGATCTCCTCGAGCGGCTCGACGTGGTCGAACTGCGCGTGATTGATCGTGAAGATCGTCTTCAGACGCGGCGTGAGATCGAGGTCGACGCCTGCCGTGAGCAGCCGCAGTCCGGGATTGACGTAGTTCGGTTGTCCTTCTTCCTTGCCGCTGCGGAGTGACGGGATGAGTGACCCGCGGTCGATGAGCACGACGCCGGTCCCGGCGAGGCGGATGCCCATGCGGTTGAGGAAGCTGAAACCGCCGCCGGCGAAGTTCGGCGCGTCGAAGATGGAGTCGAAGCCGCGCGCGCTGCCGTCGCGCGGACGTTTGTCGCCCGTCGCGTAGAAGAACCCCACTCGCGGACGGATCCAGTCGCGATCCATCGACACCTCGGCTGCGGCCATGCCGGCGCGGATGCGCGTCTCGCGCGCGGCGATCGGGTTGTGGCCGTCGCGTCCGACGACGAGGTAGAGCGCCTGATCGATGTTGAAGCGGCCCGCGTGTCCGAGTCCTGCCTCGCCGAGGTACGCGGCGCGGATGCTGTGGCGCTGGAAGTCGCCCACCGGCGCGGGACGCATGAGGATGCCGTTGCGGTCGTAGTGCAGCTCGCCGTCGTCGTGCACGAAATGGAGCGACACCTGCTGCGTGTAGCCGGGGACGAGGAAGTCCTGCTTGTAGACGTTCGCGACGAACACCTGCTGGCCGCGGAATTCGTTCAGCGTGTTCAAGCCGCTGTTCGTGTCCTTCTCCAGCCGTTCGAAGAGCGCGAGGTTGTACTGCCAGCGGTTCGAGTCGTAGTTGCCGAAGAGGCGCGCGCCGACGTTCGTGTCGCTGAAGACGAAGCCGCGGAAGTCGCTGTTGAACGGCTGCTCACCGATGCGGATCGAGGCGAAGTCGTAGTTCGGCGAGAGGTCGCGCAGCTTGCGCTCGTAGAAGAGCTCCTGCAGCGCGACGTGCTCGCTCAGGCGTCGCGTGCCGCGGCGCACGTCGGGCTTCACGATGCCGTTCTCTTCGACGGCGACGCGCGTGAAGTTGGTGATCAGCGTCGCGCGGATCCGCTCGCGGATCGGCTGGAAGGTCGTGTCGCCCCGATACGCGTCGGCGGTGACGATGAAGTTCTGGGAGAAGAGGTTCTGGTCGTCGTTGCCGAAGAACGAGAGGCTCGATGGATGGACCGCGCTGACGCCCGACGGCGTCGGCAGCGTGCGCGATTCCGCGAGCGTGTCGCTGATGCCGGTGAGTATGAGGAACGTGTCCTTGCCGCGGAACGGGTAGTCGCCTTTGTAGAGGTTCTTGTTGTACGGATCGAGGCGGCCGCGCGAGTGTTCATCGAGCTCGTACGGCGGCGGGACGATGCGCCAGCGATCAGTCATCACCTCGCCGGTGACGGTCGACAGCGGCTCGATCGTGCCGAAGCGCGGCGGCGGCTCACCGAACGGCGACTGCCGCTGCAATCTGTCGTTGAGCTGGATGCGCAGGAGCTGCGTCGACTTCGCGTCGCCGATCGCGACGTTCAGCGTGTACGTGCCGGTGACATGCGGCTCGGTGAGCACCGCGCGCCACTCGCCGTTGCTGGCGACGATGGTGGTCGCGCGGAGGCTGCCGATCTCGAGGTTGACCGGCGTCCCGGCGGGAGCGTCGGTCGTGCCGCGGATTTCGTATGGGACCTGGGTGACGAAGACGGGGTTGCCGTCGTTGATGGTGAGGGTCGTGGCAAACAACGGCAGACAGCAGACAGCGGACAGCAGACAGCAGACGAGGACCGAAATCCGCTGTCCGCTGTCCGTTGTCCGCTGTCCGATCAACTGCATGGCCCACCATCACACTCCGTCACTCCCTCCGGATGGCGCGGGTACTTGAACATCGGCAACCGCACGCCGTCGATCTTCAGCCGATCGGCCCACATCGACTCGGGCGGGAGGAACGGACCTGCCGCAAACACGGTGACGTAGTCGTCCTGTTCGACGCCGTCGCCGCTCACGCCGAGGCCGCCCACGAGCTTGTTGTTCGCGTAGAGCGGCGAGGCGCCGGGGAAAAAGACGATGCCGTTCTGATTCGCGTTCGGGGCTTGCGAGCCCTGCGTGCAGGGGTTGGTGAGGTCTTTCAAAAACAGCGCGTAGAAGGGGCCGGGTTTCGAGCCGCTGATGCCGGGCGGGAAGAGCGGCTGCGCGCCGAAGCCGATCGTGCGGTTCGTCACGGCAGTGCCCGCGGCGACGCCGGGGAGGTCGGAGGTGCTGGTGCTGAAGTAGATGACGTTGCGTGCCTTCGCCACCGCGACGTCGATCGAAAAGACCGTCGCGTCGGGCATGCGGTAGATGGCGAGGATCGTCCCGTCGACGTCGGCGACGGCGATCACCATCCGCGCGTACGAATTGAGCGGCAGGCGGATTGCGGCGCGCGTCCGCTTCGCCTGCGCGATCGCGCGCTTCACAATCGCGTCGACGTCCGCGGCACTGATCGATCCGCCGTTCGGTCCGACGAGATATTCGTTCGGCGCGCACGTCCCGGCCTGCGGCGCGATGACGAACGCGCCGGCGGTCACGCCCGCGTGTGTGCCTTGCAAGCGCTCGCCGACCTCGATGTCGGGCCCGAGGAATGGGAGGCGGATGCCGTCGATGAAGACGTTGCCGGGGAAGGGGAGCGGGAAGACCGGGACCGGAAGGAAGCCGGCGAGCGAGCCGGTGACCGCGGCGAACTCCGCGAGCTGCGGATCGCCCGGAATGCCGACGACGCCGATGCCGCCGACGAGCGCGCCGTTGCGATAGATCGGGACGCCGCCCGCGTTCACCGCGTTCGGATCGGCGTCATCGGGCAGCACTTTGCCGGTGACGATGCCCGGTCCCGGACCGCCGCTGACCGACGTCGCCGGATCGATGCACTTGCCGGCGTTGAACGTGACATTGAAGCTGCAGCCGCGGTTCGTGTTCTCGATCCCGTACAGCGCGGCGTTCGACGCGTTCTCGATGCCGGGCGGAAAGTGGATGCCGCTGATGAAGCGCACGGTGCGCGACGAGAGCGGCGCCATGTTGTGACTGAAGAACGCTGCGGTGCGCGCGACGCCGATGGCCTGATCGTCGTTCGCCGGATTGGCGGACGGCTGGCGGAAGAGCGCGAGCGGACGTCCGGTGCGATCGACGACGGCGATGGTCGCGGTGCTGACGTCGATCGCCGCCGCGGCCGCATTCACGATCCCGTTCACCTCGGCCGCGTTCAACGGCGCGAACGCCGCGCCCCCTTCGGTGCAGGTGGTGGTCAGCGGGCAGGTCGCGGACGGCGCAATCGTGCGACGGCGTTCGCCGGCGAGCAACGATGCCGTCGCGAGTACGACGACGAGCAGCTTGATCAAGGGCTGTTGAGCCATTGGGCGGTTGAGCCGTTGAGGAGGCTTAACGGCTGAACCGCTCAATCGCTCAATGCCTCAGATTTGATAAACGAACGTCGCTGCATCATCGGCCAGCACAATCGATTCTCCGCGCTTGAGCTGATGCTCCGTGATCCGCTCGCGCCCGGCGTTGTTCACCAGGAACGTACCGTTGGTCGAGTTCTGGTCGATGGCCCACACTTTTCCGTCGCGCGGCACGATGCGCAGGTGCCGCTTCGACACGCGCGAGTCGTCGACGACGATCTTCGACAGCGTCTTGTCGCGGCCGATGTAGACGCCGTCCTCTTCGATGATGAACGTCTGCCCTTCCAGCGGTCCCGCCGTGCAGCGCAGCATGCCGAACCAGACGACCGCCTCGGTGCCCTGATGTCCGCCCGGCTCTTCGGGCGTCATGACGCGAGTCGAGGCGATCTGCGGCGGCGTCGGCGGATCGGGAACGGTTGGTCGGCGGGGAGCAGGGGCCTGAATCGGCGGCACCTTCACCGTCGGAGGAGGCGGCGGCACCGGCTCCGTGCGGCGCTCCGTCGAGCGCTCGCGCGAGGGGCGCATCCGCTGATACAGCGCGACTCCGACCGGCACGAAGACGACCAGCAGCAGGATCACCGCGGTCGCGAGCAGAATCGATTGCAGCATCCGGGAACCGCCTCCCACATCCGCACGAGTAAAGCCGCCTCGAGGAGAGAACCGGGGCAACGAGGTGTTGGAATGGACATGATACTCGTGGCAGAGCACGCAGTTGTTCGTTCGGCTCCGAGTGCCTGCGAGAATCGTGCTCGTCGCATCGGCGTGACAGCCGACGCACGCCTTGCGCTGCGGCATCAGCACGTCGCTCGTGTTCACGCTCTTCACCGCCTGCGCGTGGCACTCCTCGCACGACAGGCTGCGATGCGGCCCGTGCGAGAACTTCGCGTCGAGCCAGCGTGGCGGAATCACCGGCGGCGTGGCGACCGGACGTCCCGCCGCGCCGCGCCGGATCTCGTGACAGAGGCCGCACTTCACCTTGATCACCTGCTCGGCGTTGAGCAGCGCGCGCTCGTCGGTCGTCGTCTGCCGCACCTGCGTCAGGATCCGCCGCAGCTCTTCCGGCGACTTGCCGACGATGTCGCGATTGCCGGCATACGTCGCGAGGATGAAGCCGTACGCGTTCCCCGGATCGCCGCCGTGCGGGACCTGGACGTCGGGGAAGCGCGGGTCGAACGTCAGCTTGTGGCAATGCTTGCAGTCGTCGACGAACTTCACCGGCGCCGGATCGACCTTGCCGCGGTTGTTGAACATGCCGTGGCAGAAGGTGCAGGTCAGTTCCTCGCGCATCCCCAGCGCGTTGAACAGGCCGCCCGGCTGCAGGTGGAGCTTGTGATTCATGCGCAGCGTGTCGCCGTCGACCGCATACGTGAACTCGGGATGATTCGCGCCGAAGGCGACGACGTTCGCGGTGTTCTTCGCCTGCCGCATGTGCGCGGCGATGTTGCCGTGGCAGTCGACGCAGAGCGTGTCGGAGATGGCGGCGAGGCGCCCCATGCCGCGATGCTCGGTGTGGCACGCGTTGCACGGCGGCGGCGTCTCCTGATTCGCCGCGTGCACCATCGGACCGTGGCATCCCTCGCAGCGCGTGCTCGTCGCGCCGAGGAACGGCTCGTGGCAGGTCTGGCAATCGTTCGCCAGCGGCTCGCCCTTCGCGTCGCGCACGCGCGTGTGCGCCGACGACACACCGCCCGGTGCGAAGACCCCCTGCTTCTGCGGCTTGGTGATCTCGCCGATGACGACGATGCAGAAAATGACCAGCGCCGCGGTGACCGCGAGCTTCGTCAGCCACGGACGCTGCAGCCGGTATTCTTTCGCGTAGTCGATCTTCGGCGCCTTCAGCGACGCGACGCCTGCCTTCACCGCGGCCGGCGCGGCTTCATCCTCGACGTCGCTGCTCTGCACCGCGCTCTTCACCACGCGCAGGAAGAGCGGCCTGCTCGGATCGGCCGATTGCACTTCCAACCGCAGGTCGCCGATCTCGATGACGTCCGCTTTCGCCAGGCGCATCGACTCGACCGGACGTCCGTTGACGTACGTGCCGGTGATGCTGCCGAGGTCCGTGATGGTGTAGCCGCCCTCGTCGAGCGTGATGGTGGCGTGATCGAGCGAGACGGCTGGATTCTCGGAGCGCAACACCGCGCGCGTCCCACGGCCGATGCTCAGCACATCGCCCTGGACCTCGGCGAGCGTGAGTCCGCCGCCGGCAACGCGCTGCAGCAGGAAACTCAGACCAGCCTCCGGTTGGACAGCGGACAGCGGACAGCGGACAGCGAAGGCAGATACCCCCCCGCTGTCCGCTGTCTGCTGTCCGCTGTCTGAACGTTCAAACGACTCTCCTGTAGAAAAAGGCGGCGGCGATGTGCACGACGGCGAAGACGAGCAACGCGATGGTGAACGGCACGTGGATGTAGAGCCACGCCTCGAGGATGTTTTTGTAGCGCTGCTGGAAGAGCATCCGGATCAGCAGCTCCTTGCGCTGCCGCGACACGACGAGCAGTTGCCGCAGCTCGACCTCTTCCTCTTTCGGCACGAGCGCGAGCATCTGCGGAAGGTCGGTCGCCGTTTTCGCTTTCTTGCGCGCGAGCCGCGAGATGAGCAGTCCCCACCCGCCCATCCACCCCGGCATCGACTCGCCGATGAGCTGGTTGTAGATCCGCTGAAACGGCTCGCTGTGTCCTGACGCGATGCGCGCCATCTGCTTCGCGAGCTGATTGAGCTGCTCCGAGATCTCAGCGACGGTCAGCTCGCTCTCGACCTCGGTCAGCAGCCGCGGGATCGTCACGTACAACACCGCGCCGAAGATCCCGCTCAGGACGACGATCCCGACGAGGATCAACGTCGCGACGGCCACTTTGTCGTTGAACCGCCCACCGGTGTGGAACAGCAGGATCACCAGCGCGAGGATGCCGAGGTAGATGTGCGACTGCAGCCACTGCTCGAGCGTCCCGAAGCGCGAGCGATACCACCGCTTGCGGATGCCGAAGAACGCGAGGAGAAGGATGAGCGCGTAGCCGATCGTGCCGTACGTGAGGCCGAGGCGGGAGCCGCCGTGCGGGAACTCTTTCGGCGCGTTGTAGAAGTACGCGCCGATGACGGCGAGAAGAAGGACTAAGAAAATCCTTCGCCAGAGAATGCCACTACGTGCGATGGGCATAACTGAATTAAGAATTTCGAATTCAGAATTAAGAATTGTGGTGGCTCGCTGTGCTCGCGCTTCTTAATTCATCATTCGAAATTCATCATTCTCCTAACGCTCTCCCCTCGAGATCACCAGCTCCTCGAGAGTCTCCCGATACTCCTCCGGCGTCAGCCGGATCGCCGCTCCCGTCGGGCACGAGCGCACGCACGCCGGGCCGCCTTTGATCCCGCGGCACAGATCGCACTTCACCGCCACCGTCCGCTCCACCTCGTCCTTCGTCTTCGTGAAGAGCGACTTCACCCAGGTGAAGATCGAGTGCTCCGGCTCTTTGTGCACCATGAAGATGTTGCCGTAGGGGCAGTTGCGCTCGCAGTTGCCGCAGCCGATGCAGTTGCTCTTGATGTAGACCTCGCCGCGCGGATCGCGCGCGATCGCGTCGGGCGGGCAATCGAGCATGCAGAGCGGGTTCTCGCACTGCCAGCATGAATTCGGCGCGAGGAGGTTGTAGAGCTTGATGCCGGTCAGCGAGAGGCGCGCGTGACCGTCGTCGTGCACGCCTTCGCATGCGCTGATGCAGTTGTTGCAGCGGATGCAGCGGTGCTCGTCGATGAGCAGCGTCTGCGTCCCCATCACCACTTCCTCGCGAATGAGATCGGCGAGGATGTTGCCCGATCCCGGCGTGGCCTCGGACATGAACCCCGCGATGCGCCGCTCCTCGAGCTTGCGCCGCGGCGCCTCGCGCAATTCGGGATGCGCGTTGAGGAAGCGGTCGAAATCACTCTTCGACAGCTTGATCAGATCGGAGGGAAAGATCGTCGTCACCGTCGCGGTGCGCGACGACTCGGAAAAGAGCGCTGCCTCGCCGAAGAAGTTGCCGGCGACGAGGTACGACAGCACGACCTCCTTGTCGCCCGACTTCTTCGCGATCTTCACCATGCCGTTGCGGATCAGATAGAACGCGTCGCCCGGATCGCCTTCCGCGAAGACCACGACGTCCTTGCCGAGGGTTTGCACCGTCGAGCGGTCGACGAGCTCGCCGAGCTGCGCCTCGGGGATGCTGGGGAAGAGATAGCCGCCGAACGCGCGCAGCAGGAACGCCTGATCGACGAGCTGCTTCGCGCGCGGCGCGGAGGCGAGCAGCTTGAGGATCGCCTTGCGCGGGATCTCGATCAGGCGCGTCGGTCCGATCGCTTTCGCCGTCGCGGTGCGGCGGCGGCCGGAGATCAGCGACATCTCGCCGAAGAAATTGCCCGCGGTCAGCTCCGCGACTTTGATCTCGTTCGCCGATTGCTCCGGACGCTTCCACAGCTCGACGCGTCCGGTGGCGATGATCAGGAAGTCGTTCGTGTAGTCGTTCTGGCGGATGATCGTCTCGCCGTCGCGATACTCGCGGACGCGCGCGGCGAGGAACGTGTCGCGCAGTTGCTGTTCGTCCGCGGCGGCGAGCAGCGGAACGCGCGCGCGGATCGCGGCGATGCGCTCGCGGACGTTGCCTTGCCAGAAGGGGAGGCGTTCCTTGAGGACCGATTCGTCCGCCGGCTCGACCTCGCGTCCCATCAGGTGCTCCACCACTTCGAAGCCCTGGTTCATGCCGAGCTTGATCAGGTCGCGGCCGCTCGCCGCGCCGATGAGGAAGAGCCCTTCGACCGCCGATTCGTGCACGTCGGAGAGGAGCGGACGCGAGCCGCTGTACTTGATGCCGATCGATTCGAAGAACTTGCGCGGCGCGTCGGCGCCGAGCTTGAGGAAGATCAGTTCCGCCGGCACGCGCGTCAGCTCGCCGCGGATGCTGAGGTCCGCGTAGCCCTCGTACACCTGCTTCACGCTCGAGTTGTAGTGGACCGTCAGTTGTCCGCGCGCCTGCCGGGCGAGGACTTCCTTCGTCAGGATCTCGTTCGCGCGCGTGATCTCCGCGCCGCGGACGATCAGCGTCACGCGGTTCTCGTCGGAGAGCGCGATGGCGATCTCCAGCGCGGAGTCGCCGGCGCCGACGACGATGATGTCCTGGTCCTGATGCTCGGCCGGATCGTTGAGGCGATAGAGGACGTGCGGCAGGTCGTCGCCCGGCACGCCGAGCTTGCGCGGGTTGCCTTGCGTGCCCATCGCGAGAACGACGTTCTTCGCGCGGTAATCACCGACCACGAACCTGTCGCCCTCTTTCTTCAGCGACTTCACCTCGGCGCCGAAGACGACGTTGAGCTTCGCCTCCTCCATGTGCCGCTTCCACGCGTCGAGGATCGACTCGCGCGAGCCCGCTTCGAATGGCACCTCGCCACGCGCCGGGATCATCACCGGCTCGGCCATGACGAACTTGCGCGCCTGGTAGTTGAAGATCGTGTCGGCGAGATGTGCGCTGCGCTCGAGGAGGACGTAGGCCAGGCCGTTCGCCTGCGCGTGGGACGCGGTTGCGAGGCCGGCCGGGCCGGCGCCGACGATGAGGAGGTCGAGATCGGTCATGACGGTTGGCGTTGCCGCATCTCGCGCTCCGTCGTCTCCCCCGGCCGGATCTCGCGCGCGAGATTGAAGATCAGGATCATGCGGCCGAAGCGGATGACGTCGTTGTCGGCGAGCGCGCGCGCGGCCGTCACCTTCTCGCCGTTGACGAACGTGCCGTTGCGGCTGCCGAGGTCTTCGACGGTGAACGTGTCGCCGGTGCGCGTCACCCGCGCGTGATGCGTGGAGATGCTGGAGTCGGTGAGGGCGATCGTGTTCGTCGCCGGATCGCGTCCGATGGTGTAGAGGTCGTCGAGCAGGGCGTGCACTTCGCCGTTGTCGCCGGTGAGCGAGGCCATGCGGCGTTTGGCCACGAGCATCGTCTGCTCCGGGACCGGCGCCGGCGGCTTCGGATCCTCGCGCAGGAGCAGGCCGCGCTCTTCCATCGAGCGGAGAAGCGAGGTGAGCTCCGCGGGCGATTTGCCGCTGTCGGGCAGAAGGTCCTTGAACGTCTTTCCGACGCCGATGCGGAGGACGGTCTTGAACTCGTCGCCCGACATCGTGACCTGCGCCTTGTCGGCGTTGACGCGGAACATGGTCGCGTCGGGGAAGCTGTTCGCTCTCGCGATCTGCTCCTCGGCGGCCGCGATGACCGCCTCGATGTTCGCCGGCTGCGCGTCGACGCCATCCGGCAGGACGACCGCGTCGACGAGTGCGAACGCGCCGTCGAACCCGAGCGCGCCGGCGACGACGCTCACGACGTCGGGCGCGTTTTCCGCCTCCGCCCAGATCAGCGAGCCCTCGCGGAAGAAGAAGCGCGCCCGCGGCCCCGCGGACGACTGGAGGTCGAGCGTCCCTTCATGCTTCCCGCCGCCCAGAAAGCGCAGCAGTTCCGCCGGCGGGAAATGCCGCAGGCTCCCCTGCAGGATGACTTGCATCGTTTATTCAGTGTAGCAGCCGCCGCCTCTGCACAAATCTGTGAACACTCCGAACGAAACCCTCGCACCCCGTGTTGTTAGAGGCATGAAGAACTCGTGGACCGGTGGCGAAGTGGCCGGCCGGACGTCGGAAGAGGCGGCGGAGAATCTCGCGCTGTCGGTCCATCGCTGCGAGGCGGGAGCGTTCGAGCGGCTGATCGAGCGATTCGAGAAGCCGCTCTTCAATTACGCGCACGGCATCCTCGAAAACGCGTTCGACGCGCAGGAAGTCGTGCAGGACGCGATGCTCCGCGCGCACCGCGCGCTGACCCGTCAGTACGACCAGGCGCGGGTCGAAACGCTCGCCTTGCGGCCGTGGCTCTTCCGCACCGTCCGCAACCTCTGTCTCAACAAGCGGCGCTCGAAGCGCAGCGCGCTGGAGCAACCGCTGGAGACGTTCGACGACGGGCGGCTCGGTCCGTTCGTGCACCTCGAGGGGTCGTCGCTGGAGCGGAAGGAAGAGCTGGAGCTGCTGCGGCGCGCGATGTCGCTGCTGCCGGTCGACGCGCGCGAGCTGATCGTGCTGCGGTTCATGGAAGAGATGTCGTACGCGGAGATTGCGAAAACCGTCGGGACTTCCGAAGCGGCGCTCCGCGGGAAAGTGTTCCGGTCGCTGAAGCTGCTGAGGGATGCACTGGAACAGAAGGGAGTGGCGTATGCAATGTAGAACTGTTTTGACGCGCATCGACGCGCTGCGCACGAGCGAGCTGCCGCCGATCGAGCAGACCGCGGTGGAGAATCACCTCAAGACGTGCCGGAGCTGCAATGCCTCGACGAACGACGTCGACGAGCTGGCTCACATCGTCAAGACGTTGACCATCGCTCCGCCGAGCTCCTGCCGCGACGCCTGCTCCGATTCGTACGAGAAGGTCGGCGACGTCTACGTCGCCTTCACCGCCGACTCCATCCGGATGATCACCGCCGATTCACTCGACGAGCTGCGCGCGCACTACGCGAAGCGCTATGGCCGCGCGCTCAGCGAGGGGACGATGCCGCCCGCGCTGCGCAGGCAGGTGGCGGCGGCGTTGAAGGGCGAGGGAGTGGACGCGCCGAAGGTCGACCTGGAGAGCGCGAACGATCTCGAGTACGACGTCCTGCGGATGCTGACGCGCATCCCGCGCGGTCAGGTGCGGACGTACGCCTGGGTCGCGCGGCAGGTCGGACGCCCGCGCGCGGTCCGCGCCGTGGCGAACATCATCGCCCGCAACGCCGTGCCGTTCGTCGTGCCGTGCCATCGCGTCGTGCCGTCGGCCGGCGGGATCGGCAACTACGCCTTCGGCAGCGCGATGAAGCGCGCACTGCTGGAGCGCGAAGGAGTCGACGTCGAGGAGCTCGAGCGCCTGGCGCGCGAGCACGTCCGCTACATCGGCTCGCGCACGACGAAGATTTTCTGCTTCCCGACCTGCAAGGACGCGAACCGCATCCGCGAAAACAACCGCGTGCCGTTCCGCGATGCGGACGACGCGATGGAGCACGGTTATCGCCCGTGCAGAACGTGCCAGCCGGTGGCCGCATGAGCGCCGTAGCGAGTTACCAGTTGCCAGTGCCCGGTTACCGGCAACCGGCAACCGGCAACGCGTCGATCGACGTCCACGCCATCTCCCGCCCCGCGAAAACCTTCACCGGCGACTTCTGGTTCACGCACCGGACGCGCGACAGCCTCTGGTTCGCGATCGGCGACGTCGCGGGCAAAGGTCTCCCCGCGGCGCTGGTGATGGCGATGATCCAGGAAGAGCTCGAGCACCGCATCGCGTCGTGCGCGCGCAGCGGTTGCGATCCGGTCGTGACGGTGCAGCGCCTGCACGCGTTCCTCCGCCCGCTCCTCCCGCGCAATCGCTTCGCCACGATGGTCATCGGCTGGCTGCGCGCCGACGGCACGCTCTGCCTCGTCAACGCCGGCCACTGTCCGCCGCTGATCGTGCGCGCCGACGGCCGCCTCGATCCGATCCCTTCGACCGGCCCGGTCGTCGGCGTGCTGAACGCGCCGCGCTGGGAGTCGGCGACGCTGACGCTCGGCGCGGGCGAGCACCTCCTGCTCTACACCGATGGCGTGACCGAGGCCACGGCGGCGGATGATGAGGAAGAGTTCGGGCGGCATGGCATCGAGCGCGCGCTGCGCGCGTCGGGTCGCGGTTCGGCCAGAATGGTCGCGGCGAACGTGTTCGAAGCGGTGGAGCGGCACGCTGATGGCATGCGGAGTGACGATCTGACGCTGATGGCGGTCATGAAGGGTTGAACAAAGAACGCTGGATCCTCGCGGCGACGATCCTCGGGTCGACGATGGCCTTCATCGACTCGACGGTGATCAACGTCGCCCTTCCTGTCCTCCAGAAGTCCCTCGGCGCGGACGTCCGTCAGGCGCAGTGGATCGTCGACGCGTACCTGCTCGTCCTCTCCTCGCTGATGCTCGCCGGCGGCGCGCTCGGCGATCGCATCGGGCGGGTGAAGGTGTTCGGGATCGGCGTCGCGCTCTTCGGCGCGGCGTCGGCGTGGTGCGGGTTCTCGAACAACGCGACGATGCTGATCGCCGCGCGCGCGGTGCAGGGGATCGGCGCCGCTCTGCTTGTCCCGGGCAGCCTGGCGATCATCAGCGCCGCGTTTCCCCCGGAGCGGCGCGGCAAGGCGATCGGCACATGGTCGTCGATGACGTCGCTCGCGATCATCGCCGGGCCGCTGCTGGGCGGGTGGCTGGTGGAGGCGGTGTCGTGGCGCGCGGTGTTCTACATCAACGTGCCGATCGCCGCGATCACGCTGTTCGTCGTCTGGTTCAAAGTCCCGCACCTGAAGCCGACGGTCACGGGCGCGATCGACTGGGGCGGCACTGCGTTGATCACGCTCGCCCTCGGCGCGGCGACGTACGCGCTGATCGAGAAGCAATGGATCGGCGGCGCGATCGCGGTTGTCGCGTTCATCGGCTTCATCCTCGTCGAGCGCCGCGTGCAGGAACCGATCGTGCCGCTCTCGCTCTTCAAGTCGCGCACGTTCACCGGCGCGAACATCCTCACGCTGCTGCTCTACGGCGCGCTCTCTGCCGCGACGTTCCTGCTGCCGTTCAACCTGATCCAGGTGCAGCACTACTCGGCGGCTATGGCGGGCGCCGCGTTCCTGCCGTTCGTGGCGACGATGTCGCTCCTCTCGCGCTGGACCGGCGCGCTGGCCGATCGCATCGGACCGCGCCTGCTGCTGATCGTCGGACCGATCGTCGCCGGCTGCGGCTTCGCGCTGATGATCCGCCCCGGCATCGGCGGCTCGTACTGGACGACGTTCTTCCCAGGCATCCTGACCCTCGGCATCGGGATGTCGATCACGGTCGCGCCATTGACGACCGCGGTGATGACGTCGATCGAGGACGAGCGCCACGCGGGCGCGGCGTCAGGGATCAACAACACGATCGCCCGCGCCGCCGGCCTGCTGGCGATCGCCTTCTTCGGCGCACTCGCCGTCACGATCTTCGCCCGCGACCTGGCCGGCCGCCTGAGCCCGAAGGAAGCCGCGAAGCTCGCCGCCGCCACCCCGCCGCCCGGCGTCGACAAGCGCGTCATCGACGACGCGTTCGTCCACGCCTTCCGCGTCAACATGCTCGCCGCCGCGGGCCTCGCGATGGCCAGCGCCGGCGGCGCACTGGTCATCCGGCGCAGTTAAGTTAAGGGTTGAGGGTCAGGTCTGGAAACTTAACTTAACGCTCCATTCGCCGGCCGTTAAGTTAAGTTTCCAGACCTGACCCCTTAACTTAACTTAAGGGAAGTAGTCGACGTAGATCGGGCCTTTCTCGAAGCGGCCATGCTTCGGCTTGGGAAGCACCTTCGGCGCCCCTTTGATCGCCGGCACCTCGTTGCCCGGCACGGTCACGGGGATCTGGTCGCTGCGGACGATCGGGCACTTCTTCCCCAGTGCGTCGAGCAGCGGGCCGCGCGGCACTTCGCTCTGGTTGGCGACTGTGCCGAAGCTGTCTTCCTGGGTCGAGCACATCGTCACGAAATTGCCGCCCATCGCTTCCACTGCGCTGACCGGGGTCGCGTTCGTGCTGCCGTGATGGCCCATCTTGTAGAAATCGAGATTGCCGAGAATCGTCTTGCTCCCTTTCACGATCTGTTCGACCGAGGGGGACTTTTCCGGCGTGCCGCCGAACATCCAGTACTCCCAGTTGCCGCCCTGCGCGTCGCCGGCGAAGAGCAGCTTCTTTTCGTTGAACGTGAACAGCACGACGAGGCTCTGGTTGTTGAGGAAATTGTCGAGCGACTTCGCCGCCGTGAAGAGGAGGTCGGGCTGGGCGGCCTTGATCGCCGCTTCCAGTGCGGCGTTCGCCGTGCCTTTGCCGAACGCGCGGAACGCGGTTTCGGTGTAATCCGCCGCCGCACCGCACGACGAATCGGGGAACGGCTTGAACTTCGAGCCGCTGCCGCCGCCGTCCTCGCCGAGGTATTGCCCGACCCCTTTTTTCAGATCCATCAACTTCATGAAATCGAGCGCATCGGCGGGCGGAGGCCCGAGGATCTCGGCGGTGAGGCCGGCGTCCTTGAGCGCCTTCGGCAGCTTCGGCTTGTCGCCCTTCGCGTAGTACTGCGGCTCGATGCCGAGGCCTGTCTTCAGGAAGGTGAGTGAGGCCGCGTTCGTGCCGCCCCCTTTGCCCGGCTTCCCATCCGCTTTGCCGCCGGCCGCGGCGAAGGCGGCGTGATCGACGCCCGTCGCGTTCTGCAGCATCCCCATGACCTCGTCCATGTCCGGGTCATCGGTGCCCCTGGCCGCGAGGTGCGACTGCATGTTGAGCGCGAGCCCCGTCAGCTCGTCCTGGAAGTCGCTGGCCATCGACTTCTTCTGGCCCTTCTTCTCGTCCGGGTCGTACTCCGTTTCCCAGAACGACATCCAGAGCGCGCCGACCTTGAAGTCCTTCCACGATTCGGCCGCGCGGCTGAAGCCGATGATGTGGTCCTGGTGGCGATGCGTGACGATGATCAGCGCCAGCTTCTTGCCGGTCTCCTTCGCCATGTCGGCCACGGCGTCCTTGATCGTGCCGATGTCGCCCTTCTTCGTCTTGCCGGGCGTCACGCCGCAGTCGATGAGGATGTGCTGCGGCCCTTCGTCGGAGGGGACGGTCATGAGGAAGAAGTCGCCGAAGCCGACGCGATACATCCGGATGCGCAGCTCGCCCTTCGCTTTTCCCCTCGTGGTTTTCTTCGCGGCCTTCTTCGTGGCCTTCTTCGCGGCTTTCTTCGTGGCCATGTCAGATGCCTCCGTGCACCATCGAGAAGTTGACGTGGAAGCGATTGCGGTCGGCGCTGCCGGCGATGCCGAGGTGCTCGCCGAAGCGCCGCTGCCGCTCGGCGCGGCCGGGGCTGAGGTGCTTCGTGATGAGGTAGCGGATCGGTGCCTCGCCCTTCTCCGCTCCTTTTTCGCCCTCCACGGGCCTGCGGATGATCAGCGCCGCGCCGCCGCGCAGCGGGAATGTGCCGAACTGCGGCGCGGAGTCGTTGAAGGCCTTCTGGACGGTCTGCACCGCCTGCACGACCATGTCCGTGCGCAAGCTGCCGTCGGGATTGATGCGGAAGACCGGATGGAACGAGGTGACGCGGATCGGCACGTCCTTGGCGAAGCCGAGCAGCCCGGCGTTGTCCTTCATGTACGCGCGCAGCAGGTTGCCGGCCTTGTCCTTCTGGTCCTTCGTCAGGCCGTTCGGATCGCCGAAGTCGAGGCCGACCACCGGCGGCAGGTCCTCCGGCGCGCGCGGCCAGCAGGCCCCGGACTCGCTGAAGAAGTCCGCTCCCTCGGGCAGGATGCCGCGCAGCCGGAACGACTGCAGCAGCGCGTCGCGCATCCCCATCTCGTCGCGCGGATGCAGATCGAAGTCGGCGGTCATGATCGCGCGGAGGTAGGAGCCGAACGTGATGTCGACCGGCGCCGTGTAGTCGATCGCGCGGACGCAGATCGTGAAGAACTCCTCGGCCAGGCGCGTCGCTTCATCCGCGAGGCGGTTGGCCAGCGCGGGCGGGACGTCGACCGGATTCGGATTGCCGCCGCCGGCGCGGAAGATGCGCCAGAGGTCGGCCGTGCGCTTGAGATAAATGGCGAAGAACGCGTCGAAGACCGCGGCCACGAGGATCGACCCGCGGCGGTGCGGCTCGTTGTACTTCTTGATGTCGTCCGAGTTCGGCTTCGTGCCCAACGCGGAGCGCAACGCGCGGTTCTGGCCGGTGGCCTCGCCGAACTGCTGGGCAAGCTCGATCAACGGATTGCGCTGGCTGATCTGCGACGACAGCATCGGCTTGCTCTTGTCTTCAGGCGATGCGTCGGCGTAGTCGTCGTAGCCGGTGATCTCGGCGTCGGGCTTCAATTGATATTGATACAGCCGACCGCCGGTCCGCTCGATCGTGTCGTACAGCACTTCCTTGTGCGTGAAGTGGCGGAAGAGCGCGGCGAGGTCGGCGAAGGCCTCGTGGAACGCCGGCACGTCGGGATTCGTCTGTTCCATGAAGAAACCGCGGATGCCGTCGATGATCGCGTGCGTCGTCTCGTGCACCACGACGTCATGCGAGAGGCAGGTGAAGATCGTCTGCCCCGGCAGGTTGCGCCCCACGTCGCCCGAGCCGGCGCGGAAGTAGCCGAAGAGGATCCCGCGCGCGTCCGGGCTGTAGAACGCGTTCTGCCCGATGAAGGCGTGCGGATAGAGGTTCAGGGTGAAGATGCTGTCGCGGCGCGCGGCCTCGGCGTCGCCTTCGTTCAGGCCGCGGCGCCAGTGGATGCGGCGCCCGAGCGCGGTCTCGAAGTGCTCGATGGTCTCGGTGACGACCGCGTACACCATCTGCTGATGAAACTGCGGATCACCCTCGGAGGGATCGAGTCCGCCGCGGATGAGGATGCGCTTGTCGTCGAGGTTGACCGGCTTGTAATAGACGTCGTTCGCGCCGTCGTAGTCGATCACGGCGATCGCGTCGGGCGCGTAGTCGCGCACCACCGGCCCGGGATCGAGCTCCTGATAGCGGACCTCCATCGACATCTCGTTGCCGAGGAGCTTCCCCGCGCTGGGATCGAACGCATAAGCCTTCAGTGGCCGGGTGACCGGATCGTCGATGTCCATTTCCTCTTCCTTTGATGAAGGAGAGGGTGGTGGGGGGATTTTCCCTACCCGATGTTTTTACGCCGTGCGGCCGACGAACCCGCTCGTCACCGGAACGCGACGTTCCGCCAGCGCCGCCGCGACCTCGGGATCCGACTCGGCGATGGGGCGAAGGAAATCGCCTTCCATGTACGAGATGGCGAGGCCGTCGCGGTAGGCGATGCGGGTCTGCGGGATGGCGCGTACGCGGTCGCCGCTGGTGAGGATGCCGATGAGGTTGAGCGGATCGGCGGCGCTGATGACGATCACTTTTCCGTCGGGCTGCGTGCGGCGGATCTCGCGCATTGTCTCCACCGCTTCTGGGAGCGCGAACTGCTCGCCGGAGACGCCGGTGACGAAGCGGCCGCCGCGGATCTCGCCGCGCGCCTCGAGGCGGCGGTAGATGCGCGCCAGCTCGCGCCACGGCGCGGCGTTCTCGCGCATGAGGAGGCGGCGGAAGATGATCCCGTAGCGGCGGATGAGCGTCCACGCCTGGGTCTCTACGTCGACTTCCGCGGGCGTGAGGATCGACCAGCGTCCCGCGCGGCGGGTGATGAAGCCGTCGCAGGTGATGAGGCCCGCGTCGATCAGTTCGTCGATTGCTTCGTCGTCGTTGAGATCGCGGGAGAAGGAGGCGCCGCGCGTTTGCAGCGTTTCGAGAACGCGCTGCGCGCGTTCGGAAAGGGTCGAGGGTTCGGCGCCGTGCGGATGTGCGGAGAGCACCACGCCGCTGTTCACCTTCGCCCAGCCGATCTCACCGCTGAAACAGAGCTGGTCGAGCAGCGCCGGCGCGTACTGATCGACGCGCAGCGGGAGGATCTGCTTCTCCCACGCGCCCGCGGCGATCTCGAAGCCGTCGAGCTGCGCGACGACCGCGCGCAGGCCGTCGATGCCGGTGAGTCGCGACGACGGCGCGGCGTGCTGCCAGGCGAAGAGGAAGCGGGTGAAGTCCTGCGCCGTGACCGGCTCGATCTCAGCACGGAGGCGGTTGAGCGTGTAGCGATGGATGCGCGCGAGGAGGCGGCGGTCGCACCACTCCTGCGCGCGCGACTCGAACGTGCCGCGCAGCACGACCCCTTCCGACTCGAGCTTCAGCAGCGCCATGTTCACTTCGCCTTCGTCGATGGAAAGCGCATTGGCCAGCGCGGCCGCAGTGGTTGGACCCACGAGCTGCAAACGCCCGCGGAGCAGCTCGACCAGCGCCTCTTCGCGCGGCCAGAGCTTCTCGCGCGACTTCGGCGCGACGAGGTTCGTGTCGACAGTGTGCAGCGCTTGCAATTCGGGAAGGCGCTCGGCGGCGATGTGCAGCTCGCCGATGCGCGTCGCCCGTCGCGATGCGACCAGCTCGTCGAAGAAGCCGTCGATTTCATCGGCCAGCAGGAAGCCGAACGTCAGCAGCGCATCGTGCAGCTCGTCCGCATCGCGCGGATCGGGACGCACTTCCTCGCGCACCCGCTCGATCGCGGCGGCGTCGAGCCTGCCGAGGTCGCCGGAGGTGGTGCGGCGCGTCATGACCGCCTGCGTGCGGCGCTCCTCGAGCGGCGCGTCGTCGAGGAAGGCGTACGGCTTCGCGTTGAGGATCTCGTGCGTGAGCGGCGACGGCTCGGTCGTGTCGCGCGCGATGCAGGTGATCTCGCCGGCGTGGATGCGCGTCAGCACGCGCGCCAGTCCGTCGAAGTCCATCGCTTCCTCGAGGCAGTCGCGCACGGTCTGGTTGACCAGCGGATGGTCGGGGAGCTCGCGATCGCCAGGAAGATTTTCCGGACACGCCGCCGCGTCGGGGAAGACCGCGGCCATCAGGTCGTCCGACATTGCGCGCTGGAGCTGCGGCGGGATTTTGCGTCCGCCGCGATTGCGCGGGATGGCGAGCGAGATCGTCGTGTTCCAGCGCCAGCGCGTCTGGAAGACCGGCGCGACGAGCATGGCCTGGATGAGGACGTCGCGCGCGGTGGCGGGATGGAGATAGCGGAAGACGTCGGCGAGCGGGAACGAATGCTGCGGGCCGAGCGACAGCAAAATCGCATCCTCGGTGGCCGCGGCCTGCAATTCGAAATTGAACTGGCGGCAGAAGCGCTTGCGCAGCGCGAGCCCCCACGCCTTGTTGATGCGGCTGCCGAACGGCGCGTGCAGCACGAGCTGCATCCCGCCAGATTCGTCGAAGAAGCGCTCCAGGACGAGCGTGTCCTGCGTCGGCATCGCGCCGAGCGCCTCGCGGGCGGAGGTCAGGTAGTTGACGATTTCGCCGGCGGCGTCTTCGCGCAGTCCCGTTTCGGACGTGACCCAATCGGATGATGTTGCGAGATCTCTGAAATCGCTCACCGCGCGCGACAGCTCGTCGCTGCGCGCCGGCGCTTCGCCGAGCCAGAAGGGAATCGTCGGCGGCGCCCCCTTCGCGTCGGCGACGCGCACGATGCCGCTGCCGACCTGCACGATCTGCCACGACGCGTTGCCGAGCTGGAAGATGTCGCCGGCGGTGCTCTCGATGGCGAAGTCCTCGTTGAGCGTGCCGACGAACGTGTCGTCCGGCTCGAGCACGACGCGATAATCCGCGACCTCGGGGATCGCGCCGCCGCTCGTGATGGCGAGCATGCGCGCGCCGCGCCGTCCGCGCACGCGGCGATTGACTTCATCGCGATGCACCAGCGCGCCGCGCCGGCCGCGCTTCGTGGCGAAGCCGTCCGCCACCATCTGCAGCACTTCGTCGAAGTCGTCGCGCGCGAGGTCGCGATACGGCCAGGCGCGGCGCACGAGCTCGAACAGCTCGTCCTCACCGTAGTCGTCGCACGACGTCTCGGCCACGATCTGCTGCGCGAGGACGTCGAGCGGCGCTTCCTGCGAGACGATGCGATCGAGCTCGCCGTGCTTCACGGAGCGGAGCAGCGCGGCGCATTCGATGAGGTCATCGCGCGTGACCGGGAAGACGCGCCCCTTCGGCATGCCGCTGACGGTGTGACCGGAGCGGCCGACGCGCTGCAGCAGTGTGGCGATGCGATGCGGCGAGCCGATCTGGCAGACGAGATCGACGTGGCCGATGTCGATGCCGAGCTCCAGCGACGCGGTAGCGACGAGCGCTTTGAGTTGTCCGTTCTTGAGCCGCGACTCGGCGTCGAGGCGCTTCTCTTTCGACAGCGAGCCGTGATGCGCGGTGACAGATTCCTCGCCGAGGCGTTCGCTGAGGTGGCGCGCGACACGCTCCGCCATGCGGCGCGTGTTGACGAAGACGAGGGTGGTGCGGTGCTCGGTGATGAGCTGCGTGAGGCGGTCGTAGTACTCGGTCCAGACCTCGTGGGACATCACGGTCTCGAGGTTGGAGCGAGGGATCTCGATGGCGAGGTCCATCGCGCGGCGGTGGCCTTCATCGATGATGGCGACGTCGTCGCCCGGCGCGAGATAGCGCGCCACTTCCTCGATCGGCTTCTGCGTCGCGGAGAGCCCAAGCCGCAGCAGCGGCCGCGCGGAGACCTTCTGCAAGCGCTCGAGTGTGACGGCGAGATGCGCGCCGCGGCGTGTGCCGATCACGGCGTGGATCTCGTCGACGATCACGGTGCGCGCGGTGCGGAGCATCTCGCGGCTGCGCTCCGCGGTGAGGAGCAGGTAGAGCGATTCGGGCGTGGTGACGAGGATGTGCGGCGGCTTGCGCAGCATCGCCGCGCGCTCCGATTGCGTGGTGTCGCCGGTGCGCACCGCGGCCGTGATGCGCGGCGCCTCCAGTCCCATCTCCTCGGCGATGCGACGGATGCCGCGGCGCGGCTCCGCGAGGTTCTTGTGGATGTCGGCGCTGAGCGCCTTCAGCGGCGAGACGTAGACGACGCGCACTTCATCCGGCAGCGGCGCGGTGAGGCTCTCGACGTACAGCTCGTCGAGCGCGGTTAGAAATGCAGCGAGCGTCTTGCCGGAGCCGGTCGGAGCGGCGATGAGCGTGTGCCGCTTCCCGCGGATCGCCTCCCAGCCGCGCTGCTGGACGGTGGTGGGGGTGCCTAAGGTTTCGGAGAACCAGCGTTCGATGACGGGATGGAACATTGTTTTCAGACAGCGGACAGCAGACAGCGGACAGCGGGAGCCGTTGATGCTGCTGTCCGCTGTCCGTTGTCTGCTGTCCGAATCACCAGGCCGATTTTAGCGCCTGGGCGGTTGCGCTCTACGTGGAGTGGAAAGTGACGGACGGGGCTGTCAAGATCCGTCCCCATGAAGAACATCGTTTCGACTCCCGACGCACCCCGCTCCATCGGTCCCTTTTCCCAGGCCGTGAAGGCCAACGGCTTCGTCTTCGTCTCCGGCCAGGTGGCGCTCGATCCGGCCACGCAGAAGGTCATCGACGGCGACGTCAGCGCGCAGACCGAGCGGACGATCCTGAACGTGAAGGCGATCCTCGAGGCCGCGGGGAGTGGTCTCGACAAGGTCGTCCGCTCCGGCGTCTACCTCCGCAACATGGGCGACTTCGCGGCGATGAACGCGGTGTACGGCAAGCACTTCGTCGCCGATCATCCGGCGCGCACGACGATCGAAGTGTCGCGCCTGCCGCTCGACGTGCTGGTCGAGATCGACGTGGTGGCGCTCACATGAAGGCGATCCAGGTGTGCAACGTCGGCGGCCCCGAGGCGCTCGAGTACGTCGAGCTGCCGATGCCGGAGCCGAAGGCGAACGAGGCGCTGGTCGAGATCAAAGCGATCGGCGTGAATTTCATCGACGTCTACTTCCGCGAAGGACGCTATCTGTCGCAGTTGCCGTTCACCGTGGGGCAGGAAGCGGCGGGGGTGGTGAAGGCGGTCGGCAGCGCGGTGACGGCGGTGAAGCCGGGCGATCGCGTCGCGTACACCGGGCTGCAGGGGAGCTATGCGGAGTACTCGGTCGTCGATGCGTCGCGCCTCGTCGTCATCCCCGACTCGCTCGATTTCGAGAGTGCAGCCGCGGCGATGCTGCAGGGGATGACGGCGCACTACCTTCTCTATGACACCTATCCGCTGCGCGCAGGCGAGACGGCGCTGATCCACGCGGCGGCGGGCGGCGTCGGACTGCTGCTCGTGCAAATGGCGAAGAACATCGGCGCGCGCGTGATCGGCACGGCCGGCTCGGAAGAGAAAGCGGCGCTGGCACGCGAAGCGGGCGCGGACGAGGTCATCAACTACGCCACGCACGACTTTGCGGCGGAAGTGAAGGACGTGCACGTCGTGTACGACGGCGTCGGCAAGACCACGTTCGACAAGGACCTCGACGTACTCCGTCCCCGCGGCTATCTCGTCCTGTTCGGCGGCGCGAGCGGAGCGGTGCCGCCGTTCGATCCGATTCTGCTTTCGCGCAAGGGATCGCTCTTCCTCACGCGTCCCACGCTCGCGCACTACATCGCCACGCGCGAGGAGCTCGTGCATCGAGCCGATGCGGTGCTGTCGATGATCGCGAGCGGAAAGTTGAAGCTGCGCATCGCGCACAAGTACCGCCTCGCCGACGCGCAGCAGGCGCATCGCGATCTGGAAGGGCGGAAGACGACTGGAAAAGTGTTGCTGATTCCTTAGGAGAGGCGTTGAGCAGTTGAGGCGTTGAGGCGGCGAATACCACTCAAAACCATCACCTCGGCGGAACCTCGATATGTATCGAGCCTGATGGTTCAAAGCAGGGCTTCCCGTTGCACTGTGGAACGGGAGGCACAGGAAGACCAGTAGCCTTTGCGAAATGCGCATACGCGTCGTATGTCGCACGATCCAGATTCTCGCCGACTCCTTCATGCTGTGGCATTCCGCTCGGATCGTATAACTCGCCCTGGGCATGTCCAAGTGTTGCGGGAGACGAGTCACCCTTGCCTGGGTCGAACTCTTGAACTCCCATATGCATTGGCGACGTATTGTCCTGAAGCGTATGCATCGCAAGACCGACGTTCACCAGCGCGCCCGTATGGTTTCCAGCCTTTTCCAGCGCAATGGCCCTGCTCATCGCTGAATCTATGTATTTGTTCGCCAGAGTTGCGGCGTCGTGCGGACTCTGTCCGGGGTTCCGCATGGCGTGCTTGTACTGGTGTTGCTGGTCGACGTCGGCCGTGACTTGCGCCTGCTTCAACATCTGTCGATCACTCGCAGGCAACGTGCGCAACGTGAAGTCGATCGCATTCTGATGCGTGTGAATCACCCTCGTCGGCCACTTGCCGTTGTGATCCACGAGTGCCATCGGGTTGTTCCGAGTGTATGAATACCGGTTCCACGATTGAGGCGCGTCAGGCGAGGCGTTATTCACCGGATCCATCGACATGAACCGCTCCATGACCGGCCCGTAATAGCGCGCGTGCATGTAATCGAGGTCGTGCCCGGGCGCCTGGGGGACGGCGTCCCGTTCGTGGCCTGTGAAACGCATCCGGTCGGCGACGTCCGGCGTACTGCCTGCCGCTTCCTGGCCGAAGGGCCAGTATTTGTGCGTGGCGAGCTTGAAGCCGGTGGAGTCGGTGATCATGCGCGGTGTGCCGAGATGGTCGAGGTGGTAATGGCGCTGTCCCGATGCCGTGAATTCGGAGATCAGCATGCCGTTGCGGTAGACGTAGTCCCGGGACCATGTCCAATGGTCGCCCTGCGGCTCATACAGGGCATCGCGCGCCACTCCGTTTTCGCCGCCGCGCAGTGAATAGCGCCGCGTGTTGCTGTTGACGTCGATGGTGACGATCCGCTCGCCGGCGGCGTCGTAGACGTACTGCTCATGGCGCGTGGAGAGATGCAGCTCCTTCATCATCCCGAGCGCGTCCCATTGGAAGTCGCTGGTTCCGCCGGCGAGGCCGAGCTGGTTGCCGGCCCTGTCGAAGGAGGCGGTCATGCAGGTGACGTCCTGTTCCAGACAGGATGCGGTCAACTGATTCGTCAGCGGCTCGACGGCAAACTCCGACTTGTGCGATCCATCGGCCGACGTCGTCTCGACCTTCAGAAGGTTGCCATAGCGGTCGTATTTGTAGGTCTGGGCGTTGGCCGGCGATTGCGGCGTCGCGGCCGCGCCGTAGACGAGGCGGCCGAGGGCGTCGTAGCCGTAATGATCGGTGCCGATGGCGATGATGTTGCCGGCACCGTCGTACGTGTACGTGCCGCTGTCCCAGGAGGGGACGGTCTGGGCGCCTGCGGCGACAGCGGCGGTGAAGAGGAACGATGCGATCGTCGTCTTGAACATGGTCGTCATCCACTAGCCGCACGGGCTGAACCCATTGAACTGACACTCCTGCGATTTCGGCGTGAGGAAGTAAGGCTTGCCTTTGAGGAACTTGTCGATCTCCTGCCGTAACTGCTCTTTCGGCATCATTCCCTTGATGGTCATGCCGTTGTATTTGAGGGTCGAACCGTTCGTCCGGGCAAAGGCCCAGGTGATGAAATAGGCGGCCATTTCCGCGTCATAGAGCTTCAGGTTCAGCGAGGGATCGAGTACGCCGCGCTTGAGTGCTTCGCCGAACAGTTTGGCGGTACGCACGTGTTCTCCCTCGTGTACCGTGGCATTGGTGAGGTTTTCTTTCGACAGCCCGGTTTTGATCCGAACGTTGTAGGTCACCGAGGCCTGGTCGCCGACAATTGGCTCGGTATCGCCGTCGTACCCTCCGAGCTGTTTTCCTGTGGCAAAGCTGACGACCACGCCATTGTCTTTGCCGGGATCCCCATACGCCTCGGCCGCCTCACGCAGTTTCGGGTCGCTGCTCTGCAACTGGCTTTGCCTGGCGTTTTCGAAGTTTGTCCGATCGGCCTGACACTGCTTCTCGCTGCCGGCACACGTTCCCCACAAATACATTCCAGTCGGATCGATGAGCTTCAATGGGTTATTCATGACGTAGGCATAGCGGTTCCACGACTGCGGCGACTCCGGTTCCGCGCTGTGCGCGGGATCGGCCGACACGAACCGCGCCATCACCGGCCCGTAATACCGCGCGTGCATGTAATCGAGGTCGTGGGCCGGGGCGCCGTCGACGGCGTCGCGTTCATGTCCCGTGAAGCGGAGGCGGTCGGAGGCGTCGATGGTGCTGCCGGGGGCTTCCTGGCCGAAGGGCCAGTACTTGTGCGTGGCGAGCTTGAAGCCGGTGGAGTCGGTGACCAGGCGAGGAGTGCCGAGGTGGTCGAGGTGATAGTGGCGCTGTCCGGTGGCGGTGAATTCCGTCATGAGCGAGCCGCCGCGGTAGACGTAGTCCCTCGACCAGGTCCAGTGGCCGCCGTTCGACGGGTCGTAGAGAGCCTCGCGGGCGATCTTGTCGTCCGCGCCGCGGAGTGAATAGCGTTGCGTATTGCCGGCGGTGCTGATGACGACGATCCGTTCGTCGTCGGCGTCATAGACGTACTGCTCGTGGCGCGTGGAGAGATGCAGCTCCTTCATCAGGCCGAGGGCGTCCCATTGGAACGAGTCGCGATCGCCGGCGATGAGTCCGAGCTGATTGCCCGCGTGGTCATAAGAGGCGGCGATACAGTCCGCGACTCCGGCGGGACAGTCGCCGGTGAGCTGATTCGTCAGCGGCTGGACGGCGAACCCCGACGCGTGGACGCCGGCGCTCGACGTCGTCTCGACTTTCTCGAGGTTGCCGTAGCGATCGTATCTGTAGGTCTGGGCATTCGTGGGTGATTGCGGCGTCGCCGCCGCCCCGTAGACGAGGCGGCCCGACGCGTCATAGCCGTAATGGTCCGTGCCGATGGCGATGATGTTGCCGGTGCCGTCGTAGACGTACGCGCCGCTGTCCCAGGAGGGCGTGGTCTGCGCGGACGCCGTCATGGTGAAGGCGAGGATTGCGATTGACATTTTCATCAGGGCACCGTCGTCGCCGCGTCGGTCCAGCACTGTGTATCGGGATCGGTCACGCGCACCCAGACGGGCGTCGAGGGCGGAATCGTCACATAGGCGTCCATGCCTCCACTGATCAGATTCGACGTATTGCCGAGGGGGCCCCTGTACCAGGAGTAATTCATGGCCATCGGATAATCGACTATGACCCAGGCGGTGAGCTTGTACATCGTCGCGCTCATGGCCATCTTGCTGATGCCGTTCACCGGCGGCCCGGGCGTGACGCTGACCGACGTCGGCCAGGTCGTCTTCGTCGCGTTGCCGCTCGTCACCGCACAATAGAGATCCATATTGGCCGGCACCGGGATCGTGATCGACGCCGTCGTGCCGAGCGTCGTATACGCGCCGCCGTTCGTCGATCCGTACCAGGTGTAGGAGAGCGGATTGCCGCCCGCGCTCACGGTGAACGTGTTCGTCGAGTTCTGGCAGACCGTCATCGAGTTCGGCGGCTGCGAATAGATCGTCGGCATGACGCTGAGCAAGGCTGCGTTGCTATTGATCGAGCCGCAGGTGCCGTTGACGCGCACCCAGTACGACTTCGTCGTGCCGGGCGTCACGGAGACCGAGCTGCTTGTCCCGCCGTTGACCGGCTTCGTCGTATCGCCCGACGCGCCTTCGTACCACTGATAGGTGAGGCCGTTGCCCGTGGCGTAGACGGTGAGCGTCGCGCTCTGCGTGTTGTAAGTGAGCGTGGCGCTCAGCGGATGTTGCGTAATGGCCGGCGCCTGGCAGACCGTCACCGTGGCCGCGGCGCTGTTCGCCGACGTCGTCGAGCATCCCGCGTCGGCCGGACTCTTCACCTGCACCCAGTAGGTCGTCGTCGACGTGAGGGCCGGAGTCGTATAGGTCGACGCCGTCGCGCCGGCGATCGGATTCGTCGTCACGCCGCTGTTGCCCACATACCACTGATACGTGATCGGCGCCGTGCCGGCCGCCGAGACCGACAACGTCTTCGTCGTGCCCGAGACGATCACGGCGCTCTGCGGCTGCGCGGTGATCGACGGCGCGCAGATGCGCACGGTGATCGCCGCGCTGTCGGCGTCACACGACGGCATATGCGTGCGCACCCAGTATTTCGTGGTGCCGGCCGGAAAGACGGTGACCTGGTAGCCTGAGCCGACGAACGACGACGTGTCGCCGCTCTCGCCGCGGTACCAGTCATAAGACTCGTTGCCGACCGTATCGACGCTCAGCGTTACCGCGGCGCCGCTCGTGCCGGGATTCGTCACGATGAGCGCGTTGCGCGGCTGGCAGACGGTGAAGACCGCCTGCGCGCTGTCGGCCGGCGCGTTTCCGCTGAAGACGCGCGCCCAGTACGTGATGTCGGCGTTGATCGGCGGCGTCGCATAAGACGCGGCGGTCGCGCCGGAGATCTGCGTGTTCGTGCCGCTGTACCACTGATACGACAACTGCGTGCCGCTCGCGGCGACGCTCAACGTCCTCGTCGAGCCCTTCGTCACCGCGCCGCCCGCCGGCTGCGTAGTGATCGCCGGGGCGATGCTGACCTTGCCTGTATTGCTGTTGACGCTGCCGCACGAGCCGCTGACTTTCACCCAGTAATCGGTGGTCACGCTCTGCGACACGTTGATCGACGACGCCGTTCCGCCGTTGACCGGCGAAGCCGTATTGCCCGACGTGCCGTAGTACCACTGATACGTGAGGTTCGTGCCGGAGGCATAGACCGCCAGCGCCACGCTCGTATTCGCATTGGCGGTGAAGCTGAGCGGATGTTGCGCGATCTGCGGCGGCTGGCAGATCGTCACCGTGGCCGTATTGCTGTCGCGGTAAATGCCGCAACTGCCTGTGACGCGGACCCAGTACTTCGTCGTCGCCGCGGGGGCCGCCGTGTACGAGGGGGACGTCGCGCCCGCGAGCGGATTCGTGGTCACGCCCGAATCGCCGGTGTACCACTGATAGGTCAGCGCGCCGCCGTTGGCCGCGGACGTCAACAGAGTATTGCCGCCCTGATTGATGAGGACCGACTGCGGCTGCGTGGTGATCGTCGGGACGCAGACCGTCACGGTCAGCGTCGTAGTGTCGGCATAGCAGCCGTTCGACTCCCTGGTGCGCACCCAGTACTTCGTCGTCACCGTCGGCGCGATCGCGTACTGCACGTCGGACGGGCCGCCGCCGTTGACGAACGTCGAGCCCGCGACGTCGCCCGAATTACCGACGTACCAGAAGTGCGAAGTCGGATAGACGCCACTGCTGGAGCCGGTGATGCTCAGCGTCTGCGGCTCGCCCTGCGCCACCTGCGTCTTGAGGCCGTAGCCCCACGCCACGGTCGGCTTCGTGCAGACGGTGAGCACCGCCGGCGTGCTGTCGACCGACGCTACGCCGCTCGTCACCGTCACGAAGTAACTGGTGTCGCCGTTGATCGCCGGCGTCGTGTATGACGTGCCGGTCGCGCCCGCGATGAGCGTGCTGGTTCCGCTGTACCACTGATACGAGAGCTGGCTGCCGGTCGCGGCGACGGTGAGCGTGCGGGTCGTTCCCGGCATCACATACGAGCTCGCCGGCTGGGTCGTGATCGTCGGCGGGATGCTGACTTTGGCCGTGACGCTGTCGGCGCTCGCTCCGCAGCGGCCGCTGATCCGGACCCAGTAATCGGTCGTCGTCGCGGGCGCTACGGTGACGCTCGCGGCGGTGGCGCCGGCGATCGGATTCGTCGTCACGCCGGTCGTGCCCACATACCACTGATAGGTGAGATCGGTGCCGATGGCGCCGACCGTCAGCGTCACGTTCGCGCCGGCGGTCGAGGTTTTGCCTCCCGGCGGTCCGTTGATGAAGGGACTGCGGCAGAGGCTCACCGTCGCCGCGTTGCTCGACTTCGGGCTCTGGCAGCCGGTGACGTACACCCAGTACGTCGTGTCGTTACTGGGCGAGACGGTGATGCCCGGCAAGGACGATTTCGGCCCCACCGGCGTGGAGTAATCGCCCGGCTGGCCGATGAACCATTGATATTCGATCCCTTCGCCGGTCGCGCCGACGGTCAATGCCGCCGTCGCGGATGGGTTGGTGATCTTGTCGATCATCACTGATTGCGGCTGCGCGGTGATCGTCGGGATGCAGACCGACACGACCAGTTGCGTCGTATCGGCATAGCAGCCCGACGCTTCCTGCAGGCGCACCCAGTATTTCGTCGTGATCGTCGGGTGAATGGCGTGCTGGACGACGTTCTGGCCGGAGTCGATGACCGTCGAGCCCGCGACGTCGCCGACGTTGCCCACATACCAGGTATGCATCTGTTCATAGACGCCGCTGATCGAGCCGGTGAGGCTGAGGTCCTGGTTCTCGCCGGCGGCGACCTGCGTCCTGAGTCCGTAGCCCCACGCCACGGTCGGCTTCTGACAGGTATTGACGCTGACGCTCTCGCTCGTCTTGATGCAGGTGCCGCTCGTGACGTTCGCCCAGAACGTCGCCGGCCCGGTGATCGGAGGCGTCTGGAAGACATAGACGCCGGTGGCCGGATTCGCCGACACCGGAATCATGGTCACCGCGACGCTGCCGCCGTTGGCGGTGCCCTGGAACCAGTCGATCTTGTCGGCGCGGTCGGCCTCGATGGTCAGCGTCGCGCGCGTGTTGGGCATCACCTCGGGATATTGCGCGACCGGCTGCACGCGGATGCTCGGACAGACGGTGACCTGATATTCGCCCGAATCGGTGTATTTGTCGGGAGTGGCGCCAAAGCAGTCGCTCGTGACGCGGAACCAGTATTTCGTCGTCACGCCCGGAGCGACCTGAATGGAGCGCACGTCGCGGTACGGATTCGACGTGTCGCCCTTCGCGCCGATGTACCACTGGTATTGCAGGTTGTCGCCCGTGCCCGATGCGTCGAGCCAGTGAGACTGCCCCGGGTAATAGCTCTCGAAATAGGCATTCGCCTGTGGCGCGTACGGCTGCCTGCAGACGTAGACGGTGGTCGTCGGCAGATCGATCTCGCAGGTCGACGCCTTGACGCGCACCCAGTAATTCGTCGTCTGCGACGGCATGAAGGTCTGGGTGGGCGATTCGGCGCCGACGATCTTTCCCGACGTGTCGCCGCTCTCGCCCACATACCACTGGTATGTGAGCGACTTGCCGGTCGGACTGTCGGCCGTGACGTTGAGGTTCGCGGAGAAACCTTGATTGATCGACGCGGTCTGCGGCGCCTGTGAAATGTGGATGTCTTCACACGACACGACGTGCAGCGTGGCCAGCTTGCTGCCGGCCGACGAGCAGCCGTTCGAGGCATGGACCCAGTACGTCGTGGTCTTCGCCGGTTTCGGCGTGAACGTGCGGGAGTTCGGCGAATCGGGATCGACTTCACTCATGCCGCCGTCCGGGATCCGGTTCCACGTGTATTGAGTCGGACTCGGGATTCCGGTCGCGTCGCTGTAGAGCGTGTACGGCTGTTTCGCCGCCACCTGCGCCGAATCGGGATGGCGCGTGAACTGAACGGGCGAGCATGACGGGATCGACAGCACGATGGTCGGACTGTCGATGGTCGTACCGCAGACCGACTTGCCGCGCACCCAGTACGCGCCGACGGTCGACATCACGGTCATATCGCTCCCCGGATCGAGCGGGAAGTGCGTATTGCCGCTGTCGCCGCGATACCACTGGAACGTCATGCCCCACCAGACGTTCGTGGCGTGCAGGATGACGCGGTCCGGATCGCCGGGATACGGAAGCCGCTCCACGCCGATCTGCGGCGGCTGCGGACAATTCCTCGGGTCATAGACGAACGTGGTGAAGCTGACCGGCGCGGAATTCGACGTCGCGCAGACGCGCCACGCCTTTTCCGTGATCGTCGTCCCCGAGGTGGAGGCAGGGAACTTGTCGATGTCGGGCGTCGAGCTCGGGCCTTCCCTCACCAGCGTTCCGTTGACGTACCACTGGAAATAGAGGCCCGTGGTCTCCAGTCCGGGTGTGGTCGGATCCTTCGGCTCGATGGCCAGGCTGAGCACCGGGATGAAGCGTCCGGGATAGACCTCGATCGCGGGCGGGAAGTGCGACAGCACCTTGATCGTGCACGCTTCACTTCTCACTTCGACGATGCGGATGAGCCGCGCCGCGGAGCTGCTGCAGGGCGGCGGCGCCTGCACCGTCACGGAGTATTCGGCCCTGCCGTCGGGCGGCGCCGCGACGGTGATGGACGAGCCGTGAGCGGGGAGGTCGCGCTCCGACCTGGTGCCGTTGGCAGCGATCGTCACCTCGTGCCAGGTGATCGTGAGGTCGGAGCCGGTGACGTCGACGCTGAGGTTCATCTCGGCGTTCGCGGCGACCGCGATCGGATCGCCGGTGAACGGGAGCGGCCCTGTGATCGCCGCCGGCTTGCAGACGGTGGCCACGAACGTCTCGCTGTTCTGGACGCAGGTCGCGCCGGAGGTGACGCGCGCGAAGTAGTAGGTGGTCTGCGTGAGTGGAGGCGTGTCGAGGATCTTGCCGGTCACGTTCATCGGTTCGACCGGCTCACAGCACGGGCCCTCGTACCAGGTCACCGTGGCGCCGTCGACGGTGTTGACGGAGAAATGCGCCGGGTTTCCTTCCGGGACGGTCACGTTCGGCGATTGCGAGAGGAGCAGGCTGCACTCGGTCGCGTGCTCGAACGTGATGCGCGCGGGGCGCGGCATGTGATGCGTGTCGTCGGGGTGATAAGTGTCGACGACGTGATTGGCGTGCCGGACCTGCAATGGCTGGCCGCCCGGCGTGTAGGTCAGTCCGACGACGGGTTGATTCTGCCGGTCGGTCTCCTCCGTCACGCCAGCGATCTTCGTCAGGAGGCCGGCGCTGTACACGAGGTCGAGCCGCCGGTCTTCCTGCAGCGCCGTAATGCCGCAGCCGCTGCAGGTGGGAAAGATTACGAATTTCGGCTCGTTCAGCTCCGTGTATTTGTATTCCTGTTTGAACGTCGCGGAGTGATTCGCCGGGCCGGCGATCGTGGTGCTCTTTTCACTGACCCGCCCCGCGTCGTCGTAAAGGAGCGCGTCGGTGACGGTGTAATCGGGATCGGTCCCGTTGGTGAGGAAGTTGCGCCGCGACTGCTGCGTGAGCCGTCCTTTGTTGGGATCGAAGACGAAGCTCTTGAGCAATTGGCTGTGAAGGACGTCGGTGACGGCGGTCAGGTGCTCGGCCGCGTCGTACGCGAATTGCAGCGAGATCTCGCCGGCGATCTTTTTCGAGAGGATGTGGCCGCGCGCGTCGTACTGATAATCGGTCGCGTCCGACTCCGGATGATCTTCTCTCGTCAGGAGCCCGGCGCCGTCATACGTGAAGTCGCGGTTCTGAACGCCGGCCGTGACTTTCAGTAGCTGTTTGCCGAGGCTGTACTGGTAGAGCGTCTCGTATTGTTTGCCGCCCGTCGTGTCGTCCTCGATGACTTTGGCCAGGCGGTCCTGCCGGTCGTATTGCTCGGTGGTGTAGGCGGGGAACTGTGACCCGTCCGCGCTTCCGACCATCGACTTGCGCTTCGTGCGCTCCGCCCCGGTGTACGTCAGTTCCGTCGTGCTGCCGTCGGGCGCGGTGATCTGTTTCGGGCGGTCGAACGCGTCGTAGGTGGTCGAGGTCACGGCCTGCGGCGTGAAGCTCTCTTCCGATCCCTCCAGTTTCTCGTAATCGGAGACGGAGCTCTTGCGTCCCGCCCGGTCGTATTTCGTGATGCGGATGCTCCGCGAGCCGTCGGGCATGAGCATTTTCTCGCGCGAGATGCGTCCCAGGAGATCGAAGACGTATTCGTGGCTGGTGTCGCCGCGCGTGACGACGACGTTGGCCTTACTGTTCGCCGTCGCGATGTTGTAGACGTAGGACGTCTCGGCGATGCCGGTGGGAGGGGTGACGGTCTTGATGCGGCCCGAGGTGTCGTATTTGTAGCAGGTCTTGACGCCGGCGGAGTCGCGATCGCATTCGATCGCGCCGGCCGGGTCGTTGTCGCGGTCGAGGCTCTTGAAGAGCAGCGCGCTGCCGTGGTCGTAGCGTGTCGTGCTCTTGCGGAATCCGTGCTCGTAGGTGTGACGGAGCTCGTAGAGAGGCGTGGAGGGAAGCGCGACGTTGCAGACCGCTCCGCCGCCGATGCTCTGCGTGCAGGGCGTGTTCTCGAGGCAATCGCCGCCGTAGTATTTCTCCTCCAGCACGTTGCCGGTCACGGTCTCGGGGGTGAAGACGGCCAGGAGATCGGTGGATCCGGTGGTGACGTTGCCGTCCGCGCCTGCCGTGTTTCTCAGCGTCCGCTTGCGCGTGAGAAACCCATTCCCATTGAAGCAGGTCTCGGTTTTCGCGCTGAGGTTGTTTTCGCTCGTCCACTGGTAGTCGTACGTATTGAGAATCCAGGGGACGTTATTGGCGAACGCGAAGCTGCCGTCTTTGTAGCCCGTGGCGTCCGTGCCGGGGTTGTAGTTCGTGAGGCCGCTGCTGATGTTGCCGAATTCGAACGTGCCGCCGGTCGTCGTCTTCCTGTAATGGCCGAAGCCGTCGAACCCGGAGTGGGTGGTCGTCGCCGATTTGCCGTCTTCGTACAGCGTCGCCTCGTGAGAGAGCCGGCGGTTGGTATTGAGACAGACGGAATTCGTGAGCTCGCACTCGACGGTATCGAAAGTCCCGTCGAGGTCGTACTTCACGTATGTCCGGCGTTTGCCGTCGAGGCCTTCCGTTTCAGTGGAGAGGAATGCTCCATCGAGCGGATTTTCCCGCTTGAAGGGGAGGCCGAACTCCGCATTGTGATAGCCGTTCGGCGAGACGCTCTGATGCGGCCAGACGGAGTAGTGGTATTTGCGGACCGTGCTCTCGCCGTCGACCGTCACGGTCGTGGTGAAGAACTCGGAAGGATCGTTGACCACGACGATGGGTCCGTCACCCTCGTTGTCGCAAGTAACCTGGCCGATGGGCGGGGTCGAATATTCGGTGTTGTAGGTCCACTTCGGATTGCTGTCGCCGTCGAACATCCGCCGCGTGGCGACGCCGACGGAGTGCGCGTGCCAGCGGGCGTTCACGGAGCATTGTTGCGAGGGGACGTCGAAGAAGCGGTAGGCGTACTCGATCCGCCCGCCGGTCGGCAGGGTGAGCGAGCTCAATGTTCCCTGGTCGCATTCGGGCGAAGCGTCGGCATTGTAGGTGGCGACGAAGGACGAGCCGTCCGGCAGGTCGATCTTGTCGAGCACCGGGATGTCCGGACTGAGATCTTCACTGTTGGCGGTCGAGTGACAGCCGCGGCGAATGCCCACCGTGCCGTTCGATTGAAGCGGAATGGTGTAATGAAAGGTGTAGACCGCCGATTGATTCTTCGGCGCCTGCAGCACGATGCGCTTGACGAGCTGGCCGTCGTAGATGCTCTTGCCGTATCGCGGCTGGTCGGTGAAGCAGACATAGTGCGTGCGCTCCGCCGAATCGGTGATCTTCCAGGCGGAGCTCAGGCTGAAAACGCCGACACACGGCGCGGCCTGGACGGCGAAATCGCTTTTGATCGTCGTCACCTGCACCGAGTTGCCGAATTGATCGTTGATCTGCAGCAGCGAGCCGTCCGCCGCGATGTGATGAGTCGTTCCGTCCGGAAAGTCGATCGCGGTGCCGATGCGCCGGAGATAGGAGCTGTCGCGCGTGAACGTCGCCGATGAATCGAACGGCGGCTGCGGCGGATGCAGTGAAGGGAAGAACTGGTGCACCGCGCCGTCGGGCGTCTGATACCCGCCCCTGTCGTCGTGCGAGAGCGGATTCTCGGGCGGAACGAAGCGTCCCATCGTCACGACCCATCCGAGGCCGGCATTGGAGCGGTAATTCGCCTCGGCCCGCGACGCGAAGCCTCCGCCCCGCCGCGGGACCTCGGCGTACGACCAGACCTTGCTGTTGTAGACCAGCGTCAGACCGTAATTGAGGCTGTTGACCGGATAGCGGTTCCCCAACGGGATCCTGATGTTCAGATTTCCATTGAAGGTATCGACTGAATCGATTCCGCCGAAGTCGTAGATGCGGTCGGCGGCGAATCCGGTCTGCAATACCGGATGCTCCTGCGCGATCGCGAACGACGTGGCAATGAAGAGAATGGCGAGAGCGAGGCTGCGGGCTGTCGTACGCATCAGTGCACCTTCACCGCGGTCAGCGAGAGATCGCCGGAATCGACGACGAAGATCAGATCGCCCGGCTGGAACGTGGCCGGTTTCTGGCCCGTGCCGGCGACCTGCTCGAATGTGTCGATCGAGACCTTGACCTGGTCGTTCGCGTCGCCGTCGCCGTCATCCGGTCCGCCGTCGATGACCTGCGCCTGGAAGACGTCGCCTGTGGGCCGCACGTAGACCAGCTCCACCAGCTCGCCCGGCTGGATGACGTAAGTGACCGGATCGATCGACTGCTCGACGAGTCCGGCGGGAGTGTGCTCGGGCAATCGTCCCGGCGATCGTTCGGGGAGCGCTCCGATCCAGGTATGAGACTGGAGGTCGACGACGCTCCAGACCGATTTCCAGATCGTGATCCCGGTGTAGTCCTTGTGGATCACGCCGTCGCCGTCGGTGTCCTCGAGCACGTCATTGAAGACGTGGAGGCGCGAGTAATAACCGCGCGGCTCGAGTGCGACGCCGCAAAGAACGACTTTTCCGTTCGGCGTCGCGCCGGTGATGTCGACGGCGGAGCTCTGGAACGTCACGGACAGCGTGGTGGCGGCCGCGTGCGTTGCGATGGCCAGCGACACGGCCACCAGAACGCGCGCCAGGAGTGCGTGCGACATTTGTGAATCCTCCCGAGCGGGTAAATTGAGGCTTTCGTCAGTTCAGACGGAGCAGGGGTGGGAATATGAGTGCGGGCAGAGCGGGGGCGGAGATTGTAGACGTCTCCGACGCTGGTGCAACCGGCGTTGCCGGATGTGCGGCTTCAGCGATCCTCGCGTGGCCAGCCTGCCTGCGTGATCATGACCGAGCCGTCATGACCGGCTCAATCTTGATGCGGCACAAAGGCGACGTTCGAGATTCGCACAGGGGCGAGATTCGAGCGCGTCATCGCAAACTGGGAGCTCCTCCGCTCGGAACGTGAACATGCTGCGACGCGTTTGCCCGCGCTACGCGTGAATCACGATGACTTTCTCCGTCTGCTGGAAGAGCTCAGGCCCGACGAGGTTGCGGTGTGCACGGTGTCACGCGTGGTGGATTCATCGTAGTACCTGGGACGTCGTGGCAATTTATCCCAATGGCGACGTATATCCATGCAGGACCTGGTCGCGGCCGCCGATCGGCAATGTTGTCAGTGACACATTCGACTCGATATGGCATGGGCCGGCGCTTGCCGAACTGCGCCGAGAGTTTGAAGCAACGAGAATGGGGGCTCGATTGTCTCCACTGCAGCATTCGAAGGAGCAGTGACGACGTCGACGACGACTTTTTTTCTTTCGCAAGCTGGCCAATCCTGCCCATCCATCTGTGACCCGAATCCGAGACTTCCAAGTCGGCGTAATGGGGACGTGAGGCTGCGAAAATTGCGGTCGGCCTAACGGTCCAGAGGTTAACGCGCGGCCAGGGCCCGCGTGGCTACGGCCGTGCAGATTTTGACTTTCCGAGCCGGCTCGGCCGGCGGACCGAAGCCGGGCCGCGCCGGGTTCTGCCTCGAGTTAGGCGCCACGGCGTTCAAGAGCATACTCATCCGACGCTTCAAGTGACTCAATGTCAACGACGTCGAGAGGGTGACTTGCGGTCGCGCGAGTACCTATAACTCGAGCGCGTTTGCCCAGATATTCTGAAATGAGGGGAGAGATGTCTTCAGCGAGATGACAGATCAACTCCTGCACCAGCGAACCCTTGATGTTTCGAAGCTTGAACGTACGGCGATCGAGATCCATCTCGCGAACGTCTCCAATGTACGTTTCCTCGACATCCGCGACCGCATCTTCGAGGGCGACCGCGAGTCGCGCAGATGCGTCGTGTGTAACGCGTATAGGGGCTCCAGAGGCGACAGCTTTGCCAGTAAGCTCGACAGCGTCGATTCCACCACCAGTTCTCGGCACAAGTGGTCGCACCGCTCTTAACGCGATACGACGTTTTGCAGCATCTCGCACAACTTCGTTCAGTTCGGATAAATCGCGCGAAGTAGATGCCCATCGAGCGACTTCGAGGTATTCGTGGAGCGCTTCGGCCGCAATTTCGGCCAGTTCGTTTTCGCAAGAGTCCTTTACTCGGAACAACTCGCGTTGGGGAGGGTCCGGCAATGACATTCCTATTCGAAAACTTCCTGCGTGAAAGGCGACGAGTTCAAAGTCGCAAGCACGCTGGAGTTCCGAGGCCGGACGACCGAGAATGTGACCGCTTGAGTTGAATGCTGCTATTGCTTGAACGCCCTTGCGAAGCGCATCCAAAAATGCCGTCACCACGCTTGCTGACGTTTCTCGCCAGTGCGCCTTCTCACCGACCAATCGCAGCCAGAGCGTGGCTGGCTCAAGCTCAGCAATTGAAACGCCTGCATACTCTTCGATCTCAGATGTAATACGGGTGATTTCTGCCAATGGACCTTCTGCCAACGACGCAAATACATCTGGACGATGCACAAACTCATTACGGAGCGATGCCAGCGCACGATAAAGGTTGCCGAGCGCTTCATGGGACATCGTGAGCTCATCGTTACTCTTGATCATGGACGATCACTCGAACAACCCCTTTGCGGCGTTCGGGTGCTCCTTTGACGCGTGAGAACAGATCCAGGTACTCGGCATATGCGGCACTGCCGACGGGAACAACGAAAGCATCAAATTTGTACGCTTGTCGGATTCTCTTGCTTGACAGCAAGTTGTACTCACGAGGTGGCCAAATCGCGGCGTCAAACGCCTCCGCACTGACTGCCACGACGATATCGATATCTCCCGGTTCGTCGACAGCGGTAACGAAACTGCCATCGATAATGATATGCCGTATCGCAGGTACCTCTCCTGCGGCACCGATGAGAGTCTGAAGTTTATCGAACAGGCGTGGCCGCCTATCGGAATGCTGAAAAGCGCCGAAGAGCGTCCGGATCTCCTCAAGCGACATGTCGTGGACTCCCGGAGGAAGAAGGCCATCTCCGCCCAATTCAGGCATGCGACCATAGATTACCCCGTCCCGCCTACATTGATACCAACAACCTTATCTCCGACTTCACAGGATACGCCAGATCCTCGTCGTCCGCCAAAGCGCCATCGGCGGCAGAGCCGAGCATACTGGATATTAAGACTCGGAAAGGGGGCAGTCTCCAGCATGTAGAGTGGGATCGTCTTGTCGTTAGTGCGGCTAACGGTCTAGAGGTTAACCCGCGCGGCCAGGGCCCGCGTGGCTACGGCAGCGCGGCGCACGCCGCATGCCCGCATTTGAAGCGCGCGATGCAGGCGGCGTGACGCCGTGTAGGTTTTGACTTTCCGACCCGGCTCGGCCGGCGGGCCGAAGCCGGGCCGCGCCGGGTTCTACCTCGAGTTAGCCCGCCGTTGCCCGCGCCTTTAGCCATTGTTCCTCTAAACCGAGCCTCTGAACCCACTTTTCGACATAGGCAACATTGAGGTTTCCTGCCTGAAACCGAATAACTGTAGCTACGTCCCTGATCTGAAGTTCCGACTCGCCAGCCTTAGCCCAAAGTAACTTCGCCACCACGATGTCTTCGGGCGATACGACCGAGAGAGATAACCCCTCAAAGTCGACGTTTTGACGGCGCTCGAACTCCTCGACGTTGAACTCATTGAATGGCGGGATTATGAAGTCAATCTTCCAACCTGTTGCGTAGTCAATGACATTGAATTGAGTTCGGTAACGCAACGCATCGAGAGCGTCTCGAGCATCGATGTGATAACCGGAACTCGCTAACTGTTGAACGAAACCCGTAAGCTGTTCGCGGTTTGGAAAGATAATGATATCGAGATCACGAGTCGCACGCGGAATACTATGAAGCGAACTGGCGTAAGAGCCGGTAAGCATGTACGGCACTTCTGCCTCGGTCAGGGCAGTCACCAACCGCCTAAGAAGGTCCTGGACGCTCACTGCCGTTCGGCGCAAAAACCGTAGAACCGCAACAGCATCTCCTGATCCAGCAGCGCGTCAGTGAGCTCAGGATGCTGACTACGAAGACCTGCGCGACTCAATTTCCGAGCAAACTCACTCATCTCTATGGCCATTGCCAGACGAGTGGCCGGAGTGAATCGTCTGTGCAGTTCGAACTGCAACTCTTCCGCATCGGTTGACGTGTCGCGTGCGGTCATTCCCCAACGATACCATGGCCGCCGCGAGAGACGGCGGGACAAACTCGCCACGTGGACACTCGCACGACGGAATGCAACTCAACGCCTCGGATGAGTCGGGAGCGAGTAACGCGCTCGAGATCGGGACGGGGGTGTTTTGTGGCCACGAGGTTGGTCGGGCTAACGGTCTAGAGGTTAACCCGCGCGGCCAGGGCCCTCGCGGCTATGGCAGCGCGGCACGCCGCATGCCCGCATTTGAAGCGCGCGATGCAGGCGGCGTGACGCCGTGCAAGTTGCGCGGAACGAGCCGGCTCGGCCGGCGGACCGAAGCCGGGTCGCGCCGGGTTCTACCTCGAGTTAGCCCGCCGCTTGAGAATATGCCTAAACTGACATATGTTGTTTGGGATGACCGGCAGTAAACCATTGGTGTGGCTGCATGGTGAGGTTAAGACACCACCATTTTCACGGGCTGCACGTATCGAGGCTGGGTTTCTACTCCGGCGACTGCAGAATGGCGAACTGATCGAGATGCCTTTGTCCCGACCGATGCGCGATGTCGGTGCGGCCTGTCACGAACTGCGCGTGGACGATGACAACTCTACCTTCCGCATTCTGTATCACATTGCCGCCGAGGCGGTTGTGATCCTGGAAGTCTTTCAGAAGAAGAGTAGAACGACTCCTAAGCAAGTGATCGATGTAGCGAAGAAGCGGCTTCGCGCCTACTACCGAATCGTTCGTGAGGACTGACATGAAAGCGGACAAGAAGCGGAAGCTGGAAGCTGCAGGCTGGCGAATTGGCGATGCCGGAGACTTTCTCGAGCTCACACCGGAGGAGACCGAGTTCGTTGAAATCAAACTAGCCCTCTCACGTCGACTGCGCCGCCTTCGCGAGGAACGTAACTGGACGCAGGCAGAGTTTGCCCGACGAGTTGGATCTAGCCAATCGCGCGTGGCGAAGATGGAAGCGGGTGACCCAACGGTTAGCATTGATCTTCTCGTTCGATCGTTGCTCGCCGCCGGTGCTGATCGCCGCGAACTCGGACGCATTGTCGGTGCCCATAGCCGTTGACGCGATTCGCGCGTCTGTTCTCTTTTCGGGAATGGGCGAACGCCTCATCCTACGGAGCGACCGCCGGCGTTGTACCTAGCAGGTCTTCTGCGTTGGACGTGATTCCGGCATGCCGACCGCGCGACAGACGCCCACGAGGTTCCTGACGTACAAAGAGCTGGATGAACCATTAATCTGGTGAAGAAGGCGCCGATTTTTGCCCCTCTCCTTTCTCGATTTGGGCGCAAATGCAGACATGAATGCGAAGCGTCGTGCAATGCGCGACGAACCGAGCAAGACCGGCGTTCGCAATCAGGATGCTCGTGCGAGTTGCCACTGGGGCGCATCGATTGTCGCCGCCGTGAGGCGGCCTCCTTTTCCGGTCCGGCTAACTCTGCGTTAGGCCGATCAACGTTCCGGCAGCCGCACTCCCCCGCGCTACGCCTCTTGGCGCGATCAGTGTGCGTGAGGGTGACATAGTTGCCGATTCTTTCATCGTGCCGTTGGCGCCCCGGCAAATTCCTTCCGCTACCAGTCCACGATTCCTTGACCGCTTCAGGATCGAGGTTCCCGTAATCGCCTCACGTGCGCCTTCTCGTTCGAGATTGGCCACGCACCTCAAGCTACCGGGGTCGCGGCCGCGGTTCCGTTCATTCGCCGAAGCGATGCTACGATCATTGGATGGAAGCATATGAAGTCGAGCGTCACGTCGCGCGCGAGCTTGCGCCCAATGAGAAACTTCTCTGGACCGGACAGCCGCGTCAGGGGATCTTTCTTCGGCCGGCGGATGTGATCCTCATTCCGTTCAGCCTATTGTGGGGCGGCTTTGCGATTTTCTGGGAGACGATGGCGATCGTGGGAAAAGCTCCCTGGTTCTTCAAGCTGTGGGGCATTCCGTTTGTACTTGTAGGGCTGCATCTCATCATTGGACGATTCTTCGCGGATGCATGGCAACGCAAACATACGGCATACGCAATCACCGACAGCCGCGTGCTGATCATCTCAGCCTGGATCAACAAGACGGTCAAAAGTATGAGCCTGCGGTCGCTCGCCGATATTTCGTTGAGCGAACGAAGCAACGGCGATGGGACGATTACGTTTGGTTCCGGAAGCCGGCGCTCCGCGCCACCCATGCTCGAAGGCATTCAGAATGCTCGCGCTGTATTTGAGTTGTTGCGTCAAGCGCAACAAACGGCCTGACCTCCCTATCGCCAGTCCGCCGAGCCGATCAACACGAACGACGCCCAGTGAAACGGATGCGCCGTGCGCGGATCGCGCAACAGGCTCAATTGCGCCGCACGCAGCGCTTCCGCTTTTCCGAACGGGCCGCCGTTGCGGTGCGCGAGCTGGCGGTGAAAGGCGACCATCAGGCCGGCCGTGCTTCGCGAGCTGACGTTCCATTGCGCGGCGACGGTCGACGGACATCCGCTGGCGAAGAGGGCCCACGACATTCCGATCAGGCCTTCGCCCGCCCCGATGTGTCCGCGCGCGGTCTCGCATGCCGACAGCACCACGAGATCGGCGTCGAGATCGAGCCGCATCATCTCCCACGCCTGCAGCGTGCCGTCCTCCTCGGAATCGCGCTCCGTGGCCAGCACGATTTGCGAGAACATCGGATTGGCGTCGTCGAAGAGGCCGTGCGCCGCGAAGTGGACGATGCGCGAGCGGGTCATCTCCCGCTTGGCCACCGCTTCGCGCGCCTGCGCGCCGGTGTAGACCGCGCTGCGCGGCCCCCAGACGCGGGCGATGTCGCGCACTTCCTCTTTCGCGTCCGGCAACGGCTCGAGCCGCACTCCGCGATAGACCGCGCCGATGCTCTCCCGCGCGCCGGCGATGGCGGGATCGCCGAACGCGACGAGCGTCCGAGCGTGCGCGCGATGCGGCGCGCGGCGGAGCATGTCGCGATAGACGCTGATCGACGGCATGTAGAAGGTGGAGACGTCCTCCACGACGAACCGTCCGTTCGCTCCGACCAGCGCTTCGAACGGCAGGCGCCAGAGCACGCCGTCCGGGACGATGCCGAGGACGCGCTTGCCGGCGAGCTCCTTCGCGGCCGGCGCGAGGAGGAGGTCGTAGAGCGCGCGCCCCTCGGCGCGATGCCGCAGTCCGCGTCCGGAGAGCTGGGCCGCGTACGCGTCGATCCGTTTCGCCAGAGTCGCGGCGTCGGCGGCGATGCGGTGATGCGAGAGCACGACGCGTCCGTTGCGCTGACGGACGACCGCGAGGTCGACGCCATGCTCGCGCACGACGTACTCCAGGATGGCGAAGTCGGGACGCGTGACGATCGTGCGCAGCGTCGCGGGATCGATGACGCCCCTGGTGTTGACCGTGCGCAGAGCCGGATCGCTCACCGCGATCGCGGCGTCGAGCTGTTCGAGCGCGAGCTGCGCGCGCCGCTGCTGCGACGTCGCGGCCGCGAGCTCGGAGGAGGCCGCGGAGCTCGACGCGCGCAGCGCCACGATCCGCTTGTTCGCTTCGCCCAGCGCATGCACCGCGGAGGTCAGCGTCCGGCGCTGCTCCGGCGACAGCGCGTCCTCGGCGCGCCTGCGCTCGCGCGCGAACGTGTCGAGCAGCACGCGGCTCTTCCCGCGCTCCGCGAACAGCAGCCCCTCTTCCGTCGCGCCGCGCGCGAACAGGAGTCCGGCCAGCTCCGCGTACGCGGCCTGGAACGGCTCGAAGAAGCTGCGCTGCTGACGGTCGCTCCCGGCGACCACTCCCCGCGCCGTCTCGATCTCGTCGATGGCGTTGCGGTACGCGGCGATCGCGCTGTCGGCGTTGCCGAGCGCCTGCTCGACGCGCGCCGCGAGCATCAGCGCGGCGTATCGATCGAACTGCACGTCATCGATGCGGCCGGAGAGCGCCACCGCCTCCTCCGCCGTGCGCCGCGCATCGGCGAAGCGCTGCTGCCTGAAATAGAGGTTGCCGAGCGTGATCAGCGCATCCATCTCGGCGGTGGTGTAGTTCGCTTCGCGCCCGTACGCGATCGCCTGGCGCAGCGTCTCCTCCGCGTGCGCGGAGTCGCCGCGGTCGATCTCGATCTCGGTCAGCGCCGTGTATGCGGTGGCGATCATCCCCTTGAACGGAGTGGGACGGCCGATGGCCAGCGCTTTTTCGGCGGCCTCCTTCGCTTCGCCGAGCCGGCCGAGCGCGCGCAGCGCCTGCGCGATGCCGACCCAGCCCATGATCACGAAACGCTTCTGCGTCTTTCGCTCCACGCCGCGCCGGAAGTACGTGAGCGCCAGTTGCGGATCGTTCTGCGCGGCCATGATCCGGCCGAGGTGGACCTCCTTGAACCCTGACTCGTTTTCGGAGTCCTCGGCGATGTCGAGCGGGAGCCCCTCGGCGAAAGCCTGGTAGGCGCCGGCATAGTCGCCGCGGCCGAAGAGGGTGACGCCGAGGGCCGCCTCGATGCCGCTGATGTGAGACCACGAAAGCGACTGCCGCTTCTCCAGCGCGTGGTGCAGCGTCCGCTCGATCTCCAGCGCTGGTTCGTCGGCCCCGGCCTGCGCGGCGCTCAGGGCCATCACGCAGAAACCGAACGCGCTCGGATCATCCGACTCCTCGGCGATGCGCATCGCCTTCCGGGCCAGCGACAGAATCAGCGCGGTTGAAGCACCCGGCTCGCGCATAGCGCCCGTTTCGGCGGCCAGGGCGATCGACAGTCCCGACTTGTCGTCGATGGCCGCGGCGATGTCGCGGATGATCGCGGCGCTGCGCCTCGGGTAACGGCCGTCGCCGGCGCGAGCCTGGGCCGCCGCTTTTGCCAGCAGGCGCCGCACCAGCGGCGGTCCGATGAGTCGTGAGTTTCCGGCGAGCAGCGGCGCAATCTCGTCATCCGATTTCGTGGCCAGGATCCGTTCCGCCAATGCGTCTTCGGGCTGCGGCATCGCCGCGATGTGCCACGCGCCGTTCTCTTTCTTCATGGTGAACGTGCGCTCTTCAACCTCGTCGCGAATCGCGCCGCCGTAGCGCGGTGTGCGCACGGCGTGAACGGTCGCCGCGACCGTCGCGGTCTGATCACTGGTCTGATCACGGGTCTCGATCTCCCGGACGCGAATCGACTCGATCTCGATGCAGCGCATCCGGATGTCGTTGCGGATCTCGCGGCGGAACGCGGCGTCGGATTCGGCGCTGAAGTACGACATCGCGCGCTGCCAGTCGCCGTCCGACTCCGCTTCGTAGACCGCGCGCACGACGTCGGTTGGAGTTGTCAGTAAGGTCGCGATCAGAAACGTGCAGACGAGCATCAGCGTCACCAGCTCTCGATGTCATGCAGTACGGCGATGGCGGCGGCGTCGTCGGGATGCAACGCGAGTTGCGCCTTCAACTGCTGTTCCGCTTTTCCGCGCACGCCGGCCCGCGCGTAGAGCAGCGCGATGAGGAAGTGATCGTCAGGCCGTTCGCGCTCTGCCTTCGCGATTGCGGACAGCGTCTGTTCGTCGAGCACGCGGAACGCGGGCTGCGGGGTGGGCGGCGGGGGGAGGACGACGCGATCGCTGGCCCGCTCGAGTGTCCAGACGCATCGCTGACCGCGCGGGAGGGGGCGGGGCGGAGTCCAGGAATCGCCGGCGACTGGGCCGCTCTGCGCGGCGAGCGCGTTGTCGCATTCGATCGTGACGACGTAGCGCTCGCGCCTCTCGCCGCGCCACGTCAGCTCCGGTTGCGGCGACGCGACGACCTCGCGCGCGGGACGCATCTGGAGGACAGGCGCGTCGCCCGTCCCGCCGCGCAGTGCGTCGGGCTCTTCGCGAAATTCGCGGATCACCGCCGGCATGGCGATCGATCGCGTGCGCCGCGCCTCGAGCACGAGGCGATCCACGAGGCGATCCCATTCGCCGATCGCGCGAGCCGCCGTCGTCGGACGCCGCGGGACGTCGACGATGCGCGCCGACCACCACGCGACGCCGATCGCCGCCACGAACAGCGCGGCCGCGAGGGCGTAGCGCGGACGCCGCTCCTCGCCGCGCAGATCATCGGCGAGCCCGGTGACCACGCGCCGGATCTCCGGTGTCTGCGCGGCCGCGTCGCGGCATGCGGCGCATTCCTCGAGATGCCGGATCGCCGGCTCGATCTCATCCGGCGCGAGCCTGCCGCGGCGCAGCGCGTCGATCTGGTCCAGCGGGTAGTGCTCGCTCATCGTCTGATTCGCCGGGCCAGCCGCTCGCGCGCCGACTTACGCAGATTGATGACCTGCTGGCGCGTCACTCCCAGCATCCCGGCGATCTTCAGATCGTCGATCGGCAGGTCGTTCCAGATCGCCGCCAGTTGCGGCGCCGACATCTCCAGCGCCTCCGCGATCTGATCGAAGCGCGCGGTGCCGACCAGCACGAAGAGAATCACCGCGTTGTAGCCGTCGGCGTCGCGCAGGTTCAGCAGCAGCGCCACGCGCTGCCGCGGCGGCAGCGACTGGATCTCGCGCCAGAGCGCTGTCATGTACTCCCGCGTCTCGAAGTCGATCAGCGGGTCCGACGACGCTTTCAGCTCCGGCGTCTGCGACGGCTGGTCGTCGGCCACGTCCCAGAGATCGATGAAGATCCGCACCATGTCGTCGAACAGCAGCGGCCGGCCGAATTTGAGGAAGACCGCCTCGAGCGCGGCGGGCATGTCGTGGCGCGCGAACATCGCCGCGCCGGCCTCCTGCTTCGTCAGCCGTGGCGCGGCGATGACGTCGGTCCGCCTGCCCCAGCGGTGCAGGCCGGCGATCAGTCCCGCGTCGCTCGTCCAGTTCATGAACCGATCGTCGTGCTCGAGGACGTAGCGGATGCGGTGCTTCAAGCGCGTCCGCTCCGGGAAGCGGTGGCGCAGCACGTCGTTGACCGCGTTGTAGGTGAGGCGGGCGACGAAATCGCCGAAGCTGGAGATGGCGTTCGACTCCGCCGCGGGCACGCCCTGCAATCGCCGAAGCAGGCGAAGCTGAACGTTGGCGGAGATGTCGTCGAGATCCTCGGAGCGCACGGTGTCGCTCCGGCTGCGGGCCAGGATTCCGTCGATGATCGGCTGCGCCTCCCGCACGATCAGTCTCTCGATCGCCTGCTCCCGCTCCGCGTCCGACGATGCTTCGATGAGCAGGCGGAGGGTCGGATCGTTCGCGGACAGGACAGACCTCTTGTCACGCTCGTCCAACACGGCGAAATGTGAACACAAGACGGGCCCCGTGTCGCTGCAGACGAATGCGAGCGAGGTTTATTAGTGCGGGCGATATGCTCGACTTTGCCATGCTCGAAAAATCGTCCATCGAAAACGCTTACTCCCGCATCAAAAACCACATCCGCGAGACCCCGATCGTCCGCGTGAGCGGCGCCGATTTCGGGCTCGACCCTTTCCCGATCGTCCTCAAGCTCGAGCAGTTGCAGCATGCGGGGTCGTTCAAGTCGCGCGGCGCGTTCACGAATCTGCTTTCGCGCGAGATCCCCGAGGCGGGCGTCGTCGCGGCGTCGGGCGGGAATCACGGCGCGGCGGTGGCGCTCGCGGCGAAGCGGCTCGGCGTGCGCGCGAAGATCTTCGTCCCCGAGGTTTCGAGTCCGGCGAAGATCTCGCGCATTCGCGATTACGGCGCGGACCTCGTGGTGATCGGCGAGCACTACGGCATCGCGCTCGCCGAGGCGGAGAAGTATCGCGAACAGACCGGGGCGCTCGGCGTGCATGCGTTCGACGACGACTACACGATGCGCGGTCAGGGGACGCTCGCGCTGGAGTTGCAGAAGCAGGCGCCCGAGGTGACGACGGTGCTCGTCGCGGTCGGCGGCGGCGGGTTGATCGCCGGGATCGCGTCGTGGTTCGCGGGGACGAACGTGAAGGTCATCGGCGTCGAGCCGGAGCATGCGCCGACATTGACGAAAGCGCTCGAAGCGGGCGAGCCGGTCGACGCGGAGACCGGGAGCATCGCCAACGATTCGCTCGCGCCGCGGCGCATCGGCGAGCGCGTCTTTCCGATCGTGCGCAAGTACGTCGAGCGGGTGCTGCTGGTGACGGACGAAGAGATCCGCCGCTCGCAGGAGATGCTCTGGGCGGGCGCGCGCGTGGTCGTCGAGCCGGGCGGCGCGGCGGCCTTCGGCGCGCTGCTCGCGGGGAAGTACGTGCCGGTGAAGGACGAGCGGGTCGCGGTGGTGCTGAGCGGCGGGAACACGACGGCGGTTCAGTTCCGCTGACGTTGCGCGAACAACCACTCCCACAACTCGGGCTCCGCGTACGCGCGTGTCCACGAGTTGTGGCCGACGCCTTCGTACTCGGTGTAGCGCACATCTCTCGCGGTCTCGCGCAGCAGCGCGTCGTGCATGCGTCGCGACTCGCCCGGTTGGATCACCGTGTCGTCCGCGCCGTGGAACATCCAGATCGGGATGTCCCGCAGCGCGTGCGCGGTGAAGGCGTACGGATCGTCCGCGTGCATCGTCAGTGGCGACCGCCGCACCGACTCCGCGCTGCCGGACGGGAGGATGCCGCCGCAGACCGGGACGATTGCGGCGAAGCGATCGGGATGCGCGAGCGCGAGATGCCAGACGCCGTAGCCGCCGAGCGACATGCCGGTGAGGTAGACGCGCTGCGGATCGCCGTCGAAGTCGCGGATCGCGTCGTCGAGTGATCGCATCGCCGCGTCCGCATGCTCGCCAAGCCATTGGGCATCGGGCGGTAGTTGCGGATAGACGACGATGGCGTCGACAGGATTCTTGCGCAGTGCCGGCCCGAGGCCGGTCTCTTTCTGACGAATGCCGTCGGTCCCGCGCTCGCCGGCGCCGTGCAGAAAGAGGATGACGCTATTTAGTCGCGACGAGGGCGCCTCCGGCGGGCGGGCGCGGCCCGCTGCGTTTGAGCTCGCGTAAATCGCGATTCGTACGAGAGTCGTGAGTCCAGGCTAGGCCAACAGGCGCAGCGGGCCGCGCCTGCCCGCCGGAGGCGCTCTCGGTCGACCATCATGGCGATGTCCGGTTCACCTCGCGCTCGACGTCGTTCAACGCCTCGATCGCCTGCGCGGTCGGCGCGGCATCGACGCCCTGCAGGATCTCGAACAGCGTGCGGACATGCTCGTCGACGTCGTCGAAGCCTTCCGCTTTGTCGCCGTCCGCGACCGCCGCCAGCTTCTGCATCCAGCCGTAGACCTTCATCGACATTGCGTGCTGCTTCGCCAGGTCTTCGCGCGTCGTCTTCACGCGCGGGTCCATCCGCACGACGAGCGGCTGCGTCGACGACTTGCCGTCGGCGGTCAGCTTGACCGTGTACGTTCCGGGCATGACCCAGGGCGACGTGTAGCTCGGCGCGGTGTCGAACGGCACCGCGGAGATCGGATAGCTCGGCTTGATCTGCGCAATAGGTGGATGGTGCAGGTCCCACGTCACGCGATGCATGCCGGCGCTCGCGGGAAGCGCGCGCTGCGGACGGATCCAGTACCACGGCACGTTGCCGGTGTCCTTCGGCTGCTCGGCTTTGTCGGTGCTGGCGTAACGGCGGACGAGCTTCCCGTTCGCGTCGAGGATCTCGAGCGTGACGAGCGACGCATTCGACGGGAGGACGTAATCGATGATCGCGCCGTCGGGCGGGTTCTCGCCCGCGGGCTCGTCGGGAGGCAAGGGGGTGTCGGGCCACTTGCTCCAGCGGAAGCGCGTCGCGCGCTGGGGTTTGATCAATGTTGATGTGGTGAAGCGGAGCGGCTGGATGTCATCGAGAATCCAGAACCCGCGGCCATGCGTGCCGACGACCACGTCATCATCCTTCACCACGAGGTCGCGGATCGACGTCGCCGGCATGTTCTGGCGGAGCGACTGCCAGTGCTCGCCGTCGTCGTTCGAGAACCAGACCTGCGTCTCGCTGCCGGCGAAGAGGAGTCCCTTCGTCTTCGGATCTTCGCGCACGACGTTGATGATCGCGCCGCTCGCGATGCCGTTCGTGATCTCGCTCCACGTTTTGCCGCCGTCGCGCGTGCGGAGGATGTGCGGACGGAGGTCGTCGAGGCGGAAGGTGTTGATCGCGGCGTACGCCGTCTTCACGTCGAAGTGCGACGCCTCCATGATCGAGACCTTCGCCCACGGCACGAGCTGCGGCGGCGTGACGTCCTTCCACGTCTTGCCGCCGTCGCTGGTGACGTGAATCAAGCCGTCGTCGGTGCCGGCCCAGATCACATTGATATCCAGCGGTGACGGCGCGAGCGCGTAGATGACGCCGCGCTGCTTCGGCTTCGCATCCTCGGTGCCGATGTACTTGCCGACGTTCGCCGGCACGTCCCACGTCTTGCGCGTGAGATCGGGGCTGATCTGCGTCCAGCTCCGCCCGCCGTTCGACGTCTTCCACAACGTGTTCGCGGCGAAGAAGAGGATGTGCGGATCGGCCGGCGAGAAGACGGCGGGCTGCGTGCGGATCATGCGATACGTCGCGCTGCGCAGCGCTTTCGGCGTGATGTCCTGCACCTGGTTCGTGCGGCGGTCGTAGCGCGAGAGCTTGCCGCCGTAGACGATGTTCGGGTCGAGCGGATCGGGGACGGCGTATCCATATTCTTCCGCCGCCACCGGATGCCAGTCGTGGAAGGTGATGCGGCCGTCGTCGCTGCGGCTCGACACGCACGCCGAACCGCTCTCCTGCTGCCCGCCGCAGACGCGGTACGGGAACGCGTTGTCGGTGCTGACGTGATAGAGCTGCGCGGTCGGCTGGTTGTACCAGGAGCTCCACGTCTGGCCGCCGTTGACGGTGATGACGGCGCCCTGGTCCGACGCGTTGAGGATCACCTTCGTGTCGTTCGGATCGATCCAGAGGCGGTGATAGTCGTCGCCGCCCGGCGCGCCGCGAAACGCGCTGAACGTCTTGCCGCCGTCGACCGACTTCCACGTCACGACGTTCGCGATGTAGACGACGTCGGCGTTCTTCGGATCGGCGCGCACCTCGTTGAAGTCGCCGGGGCGACCCCACAGGCGCTCGTCGGTGTTGATCCGCTGCCATGACTCGCCGCCGTCATCGGAGCGATAGACGCCGCCTGATTTTTCGTCGACGCCGCAGATCGCGTAGAGCCGCTGCGGATTGGCGCGCGCGACCTCGATGCCGACGCGCCCGAGGTCTTCGCCGTTCTGCGGAAGACCCTTCGTGAGCTGATGCCACGTCGCGCCGCCGTCGGTCGATTTGTACAGGCCGCTGTTCGGTCCCTTGAGGTACGCGTTCTCCCACGGGCCCTGCCGTGCTTCCCACAACGCGGCGTAGACGATCTGCGGATTGGATGGATCGAGCGCGACGTCGATGCCGCCGGCTTCATTCTTCGAAAGCACTTTCTCGAAGGTCGCGCCGCCATCCAGCGAACGATAGATGCCGCGCTCCGCGTTCGGTCCGTACGGATGCCCGAGGACGGCGACGAAGAGGCGGTTCGGATCGCGCGGATCGACGGTGATCATCGGGATCTGCTGGCCGTCGCGTAATCCGAGGTGCGTCCAGGTCTTGCCGGCGTCGGTCGACTTGTACATGCCGTCGCCGGTGGAGAGGTCGGGACGCTGCAGGCCTTCGCCGCTGCCGACATAGATGATGTTGGGATCGGACGGCGCGACGCCGATCGCGCCGATGGAGCCCGAGGGCTGCTCGTCGAAGATCGGACTCCAGATCCGGCCGTAGTCGGTCGTCTTCCAGACGCCGCCGTTGTTCACGCCGATGTAGAAGAGGCCCGGCTGCTGCGGCACGCCGACCGCCGCGACGGTGCGTCCGCCGCGGAACGGCCCGATCATCCGCCAGCGCATTTCGGTGTAGCGGGATGGGTCGACCTGAGCGGTGAGGGTGGTGGTGAGGAAGAGCGCGATCGCGAGGAACATGCGGCGTGCGTTCATGGGGGGAGACGCTAGCACACCGCCCTCCCGCCCTTGGCAGATAGCGGATAGCAGATAGCAAGGGCAACCGGCGAAACCTCTTTGCTATCTGCTATCCGCTATCTGTAACGGGCGGGTACACTGGCGCCCCCATGTCCGCCACCCCAACCGAACGCGTCGCGCCCTACTCCTGGTACGCGCTCGCCGTCCTCACCGCGGTCTACGTCCTCAACTTCCTCGATCGCACGCTGATCTACATCCTCTTCACGCCGATCAAGAAGGAGATGGCGCTCAGCGATCTGCAGCTCGCGCTGCTCGGCACGACCTCCTTCGTCATCTTCTACACGCTCCTCGGCGTGCCGTTCGGCCGCATCGCGGACCGCAGCTCGCGCACGAAGATGATCGCCGCGGGACTCGCGGTGTGGAGCCTCTTCTCCGGCCTGACCGGATTCGCGACGAGCTTCTGGACGCTGTTTTTCTGCCGCGTGATGGTCGGCGTCGGTGAAGCGACGCTCGGTCCCGCGGCGCTTTCGCTGCTCAGCGACTACTTCCCGGCGCGGATGCGCGCGACGGCGCAGTCGATGTACGCCTCGGGCATCGCCCTCGGCGGCGGCCTGGCGTTCTTCCTCGGCGGCTGGATCGGCCAGCACTACGGCTGGCGCTGGGCGTTCTATCTCCTCGGATTTCCGGGACTGATCCTCGCGCTGCTCGTCTTCGGCCTGCGCGAGCGGCCGCGGACGGTGAGCGCGACGGAGACAGGCAACTGGCGCGAGCTGTTCCGGTCCGTCCCGTTGCGCTATCTCTGCCTCGGCTACGCGCTCATCGGCCTGGCCTCGAACAACCTCGGGATCTGGGGCACGACGTTCTTCGTGCGCATGCATCACTTCAGCCTGATGACCGTGGCCACGGCGGCGGGGTTGATCTCGACGGTCGTCGGAGTGCCGGCGATGGTGTTCGGCGGCTATTTCTCCGATCGCGTCAGCCGCATGCTGCGCGGCGGGCGGATGGCGTTCACGTCGTCCGTGGCGCTGGCGTCGGTGCCGCTGTGGATCGCGCTGCTGTACACGAACAACATCCCGGTGCTGATCGCCGTCAACATTCTTTTATATGCGCTGGCCATCATGTGGGTCGGTCCGGCGACCGCGGACGTGACGGAGATCGCCGGCCCGAAGCTGCGCGGCCTGGCCATCGGGATCTTCTTCTCGACGGTGAACATCGCCGCGTACGCGATCGGTTCGCCGCTGATCGGAAACATCAGCGATGCCGGCGATCTGCGGAAAGGGCTGCTGGTCTGCCCGGTCGCGTGCGCGCTGGGGGCGGTGATGTTGTGGATGGGGAGCAGGGCGCGGACGCGGAGCGAGATGCCCTAGTTCGGCGCGATCCCTCCCATCGTGATCGTGGTCGAGACGTCGACACGCATGGAGACATTCGCGTGCGTCGCTTCACTCGCCTTCAGCTCCAGATGCTCCACCTCCGCGGGTTTGAAGCCGTCGAGTGTCACCGCAATGCGATAGATCCCGTCATTCAGCCAGGCGATGCTGAAGGCACCTTTCACATCGGTGACCGCCGTGCGCTCGCTCTTCGTCGCCTCGTTCTGCACCGTGATGGTGACTCCGGGGAGCGGAGTACCAGACTGATCGCGAACGACGCCGTCGAACACCGCCCGCCGCGTACTGGCGATGTGCTCGATTGTGAGTTTGACCTTCGATCCGTCGAACGCGAATGCCGGGAGGCTGAACAGCGCCGCGATCAAGGCAGCCGCGACGCGCGACGCGCGGCGACGCAGAGCGCGAAGTCCTGTCGGACAGTCGCGGGTGATGACGGTGCCGTCGGCGCGCCGATAGAGCCGCGCACAGACGCGTCCTTCCGTCCGCGCGAGCAGCTCGCGCACTTCGTCGCGCGTCATTTCCGCGAAGTTGTAGACATTGAGGCTGCAGAGCGTGCAGTGGCGCACGCGCGCGTCGCCGGCCATTTCGTCCCACGATGCCTGACACGGTGCGGCGATGCGGAGATTCGGCAACTGCGTCATCACAGTCGAGTTTAGTCAGCGACGCGCGGGACTGCTGTCAACGCTGGGGAAACTTACCTGAGCAGACGAAGATCCAGCGCAAACGGCTGCGGTTCGGAAATGGTGATTCTTCTGAAGCTTCGATGCTCTGGATTCAACAGGTAGTTGCTCTCGCTGTCGATCACCGCGCTCGGTACCTGAAGGACGGCAGAACGGCTCTCTTTGAACCAGAGATCGCCGATCAGACGAAGAGCTGTGGGGCCGGGATGCGAGCGCCAGTCGGAAGGGAGGTCACGAGTGCGGACTCTCTCGACGAGCGACTCCGGAAAGCGGCAGGCAAAGATGACGTAGTCATGGAGACTCCGGCTTCGCCCCAAATGAACGAGTAGTTCGAGTGCGGCCAGCGCAGCAGACTCGGACGTGTAGACAAGCGCGAATCCGCGGGAGTTCCAGCGGCCGCCCGCCCGACGTGCGCCTTCGCCCTCGAATGCATTCGCCGCATACCTGGCCTTGACGATGCGGCAGGACGTAATCACTACGAAAACACACCCTGTTCGAGACGATATGCGAGATCTTCAACCTCACGAGCTCCCACTTCGGTGCGGGCAATCTCGAGTGGAACGGCCCCGCCGAATGCGAGTTGAGGCTCCTCGAGCCACGCCAGCGCTGCATCCCGGTCGCCTTCGAATAACGACAACGCCGCTCCAAAAATACGAGCGGCTCGGAGCAGGCGATCTGATTCGTCAGGCGAAAAGCGTCCTTCGCTGCGCCGGCGAATGAACGTACGCCTTGCAATGTCCACCAGGCGCAGGAGCCGATCGTTCGTCAAACCCATGTTCCGTGCGAGACGTTCGTACACTCGAAAGGGCAGACCCCTTCCCACTTCGCGCAATAGCTTCGACAGATCAAGTCGCTCGAGGCCGAGAAGTGTCGTGTAGGCATATGGCTCCAGCGCGCCGGTGCGCAACAATTCGGAGTAGGCCTCTAAATCAGGCGTTGCGTTGCCCGTGCTGCTCTTCGGCAACGACGAAGCGGTTGGTGTGCGCATGGCGCAAATCATCGTGCCAAATGGCGCATCAGTCAACTGGTAGCACTGACAGACTTGTGCGTGCCCAATGTGCCGGCCAGCATGAAGGCGACGGCGCTGTCGGAAAGCGCCTGAAACCCGCGTGAGATCTCGCCGGCGTTGTGCGTACTGATCGCGAGCGGGATGTGCACGAGGAAGACCCAACTGAAGAGCATGACTCCCGACAGGATCGCCGCCAGGCGGGCCGTCTTCGGCACGAGGACGCCGATCCCTCCGGCGATCAACGCGATGGCGGCAAAGTAGGTCCAGAACATGTGAGCCAGAATCCACGGCGGGATCAGGCTCGCGACGTATTTTGCGTACGGAAAGTGGGCCGCGCCGCAATACGCCAGGAATGCGCCGAGCGCCCAGGGAACGAAGCGCGCTGCCGTTCGGAAAACGCGGTCGTCAGTCAGGCCCACACCGCCGAGGAGCATCAGGATCATCAAAGGATCGACCCACACGTATCCGGTCGAGGCGTTCGCGAGTGCCACGCGCAGGCCGAATCCGAAGAACAGGACGAGCAGGAGCACCCCGAGCAGGATGGCGGCCGCCGAAGCGGTTCTACGCACGAGCAGGGCAATGCCGATGAGAACGAGGAGAACGCCGAACAGGTAGGGCAGCGTCGGGGAGGGCCCGGGACGCACAGGCACGAGGTTCACGAAGCGGCCCGTCACGAGCTGGTAGATCCCGGAGAGAACGACGGACAGGGCGAAGAGGAGCCGGCCGATCCTCAGCATCAGGAAAAGCTAGCACTGCGGCGATCCCGCCATGATCCAAAACAGTGACGTGTGAATCAACCGATCTCGCCGAATCGGCCGCTCTGATAGTCGAGCATCGCCTGCCGGATCTCACCGGCGGTATTCATCACGAAGGGGCCGTAGCGCGCGACGGGCTCGTTGAGCGGGATGCCGGCGATGAGCAGGAGCTCCGCGCCGTTCGCTGAAGTGATCGAGACTTCGTCACCATCGCGATCGAAGAGGACCGCGTCGTTCTCGCGCGCGATGCGATCGCCGAACGCCGCCTCTCCGCCGATGATGAACGCGAACGCGTTGTAGGTTGCAGGAATCGCTTGCGCGAAGCGTGCGCCGGCGGCCAGCCGCACGTGCAGATAGATGATCGGTGTGCGCGTGTCGATCGTGGCGCGGGTGCCGAGCGATTCGCCGGCGATCACCGTCACGGTCACGTTGCCGTCCGAGCTCGTTGCGGTCGGGATCTCGGCGGCGCGCAGCTCCTGATAGCGCGGCTTCATCATCTTGTCGCGCCGCGGCAGATTGACCCACAGTTGAAATCCATGCATCCGCCCGCCGTTGCGCCGGATCTCCTCGGACGGCATTTCGGAATGGACCACGCCCGAGCCGGCCGTCATCCACTGCACGTCCCCGGCTCCGATGCGGCCGCGATTTCCCTGCGAGTCGCCATGCTCGATCGCTCCCTCGAGCACGTACGTGACGGTCTCGAAGCCGCGGTGCGGATGATCGGGCGCCCCCTTCGCGTCACCGGGACCATGAGTCACCGGTCCCATGCGGTCGAGAAGGAGAAAGGGATCGAGGTGATCGAGATGCGCCGTCGGAAACGGGCGCGTCACGATCATGCCTTCCCCTTCGAGCTGTGGCGTCGCGTGAATGATCTCGGCGATCGAGCGCGTGGTCATGATCACCCTTCACAACAACCGCGCATTCCCGCGCATCCTTCAGTGGAATAGTCCGCCGCTAAATCGGAGGGCCGCTTTCCCGGCGTGTTCCCCAGAACGCGGCGATCTCGACGATTTCCGGATCGCCGACAATGCGGTAATAGACATCGTGATGAATTCGCTCGATGTGGATTCGACGAACGCCGGGAAGCTTGACGTTTGTTGCGCGCTTGACAAGAAGAGGAGACCACCGAAGCCGGCGAGGAGAGCGAGGAGAATCAATATTGTGATCAATCATTCCTCTCTGGATCTGTCATCGATCGTCACTGATTATTTCTGTTGTGCGTAGACCAGTAACTGCCACTCTACCTTCACCGTGGAAGGCGTGTGCTGATGATGATTCTGCGGTGGCAGCGTGTGTCCCTTGGCAATGCCTATCTCGTCACCGCATCCCGCGCAACGGTATATGCCCGCGTTGGGAGCGGCGTTACCGGGCGCGTGCTTTGTGTCGTAGGCGGCGCTATCAGATTGGCTGAGAAGACACGAGAACTTCGAAAGAGTGGCGTGGCACTGCGGGACCACGACGCTTCCGCGCGGCTACGGTACGGTGCGTAGTCCAGGTGCCGGGGCGGGTTCTACTGGGCGGGCGGCGAGTTTCTGTCGCGTCCGGCCACGATCGCGACGAAGCGACTCGCGTCCACGTTCTTCGTGCCCGATCGTGGCATCTCGGAATGCTAGATCGAAACCATGGATGAAGTTGATGCGTGCGGCGGATGTGAGATTGAAACCATGGATGAAGCGCACATGTCGCGGCGCGCTTTCGATTCGACCGGTTTACGGGTGAATTCGACGTCGTGACACGTCATTGCATCCATGGTTCATTTCGATGCCATGCGCGGTGGGATTGAAGACAACCATGGATCAAGTTGATGCGTCGCGGGATGGGATTCAAATCATCCTTGGATGAATTCATCTCGCGACCGCTTGGTTCGTCTCCACCTTCCATGATTCGCGGATGGGTCCTCATCGGCTGAGAGATACAAATATTCGTCCTCTCCATGCGTCCTCGTGATTGCAGGACCGCTCGGGTCACTTCTCACAAATTGGGGCTTTCATGAAAACGTCGCGCGCAGGCGTGTTGTGTCTATCTCTGTCCCTTTTCACCGCGCTGTCGGTGTATGCGGATGGTCCGCTCTTCCCGAAATCGTTTCACCTGGTGCGTGAAATCGACGATTCCCTGACCGGACGGATCGTGCGCCTCGATGAGTACTACTCGGGCGATCGCGTCGTCACCGTCAATGGGGCCAGGACCGCGGTCGCCGATTACGCGAAGCAGGAATTGACGGAGATCGATCGCGCGAAGGGGACTTACAGCGTCATGACGTTCGCGCAGCTCGCATCCGCGCAGCCGGCGCGGCGCGCGTCGGCGAAGTCCGATGCGAAGACCGTCATTGAGCGCAAAGGAAGCGATCGCCGCGCGGGACGGAATGTCGACCTCGTCGCGGCCGATGATGCGAGCGCGTCACTGCATGCCGAGGTCGCGGTCGATCAGTCGATCGCATTATCAAAGGATGCATTCGACGTCGTCGCCGGCGGGGCATTTCCGAAGAGCGGCGGTGCGGCGGTCGATCTGGTCCGCGGCGCTGCTGCCGTGAAGCACGGCCGCATCGCCTCCAATGCGACGGCGAGCGGCGAGAGCTACGGACTTCCCGTAGAACAGACGCTGCGCTGGGAGACGCGGGGTGAGGCGGTCGTCGTGACGACGCGCGTCATCTCCGTCGACGAGCTGCTGCCTCCCGCCGATCTCACTGCCATTCCCGCCGGAGCGCGGCGCGTCGAAGCGAAGGCCCTCGAGGCTCAGCGCATCGCCGCCGATTCCGAGTCGCTCGTTCCCACCCGCTCCGAACACTGATTGCCTTCCTGGAGTCTTTCTTGAGCCATCGACGCCGCAACCTCGTCTCGCTATCGCTGTCCCTCATCGCAACCCTTGCGCTCTTCGCTCCGGCATCGCGCGCCGATCTGCTGACCAGCGCGGAACTGAAGATCGAAGGAACGTCGCTGCGCGTTCTGAATCCGACGGCGACCGTGCAGCTCGGGACGCCCGCGCTGATCCAGACGGAATTCGGCGGAAAGACGAACGACGAGGCGCCGGTGATCGAAGGCGCGCTGGTCCTCGGCGATCTGATCGGGCCCGGCATCTCCACGCCGATCACGATGAGCACCGCGCCGGGCCATGCGTTCCAGGTCGCGGGCCTGAGCGAAGAAGGGGTCTACTACCTCCAGAACATCCGCCTGACGAAGAGCGGGCAGTTATTGCAGACGGCGACGCCGTCGTACGCGGTCATCCAGGTCACGAACGCGCTGCAGACGACCGTCACGGTCCGGCAGCTCACGCCCGAGGAGTTGCGCGCGCGCGGCATCACCGTCGATCCGTCGAACTTCGACGTCTACGAATACACCTTCTCCTTCCTCGTCGATGGCAAGACGGTGCAGATCCCGTATCCGGTGATCATCAACCGGATCACCCACGAGGTCTCGCCGGTGGTGAGCGAGACGCCGTACAAGCTGCCGGACGACCTGGCGAAGGCGCCGCCGCGCTGGAACCCGCCGGTCAACGTGCCGTTCGAGCTGGAGAGCGGCTTCGACTCCGTGACGCCGCCGCCGGGCGGCGAGACCGATCCCGATCCCGCGCCGCGTCCGCAGATCCACGCGGCGATCGTCGTGCCGAACAGTCTCGCGGTGCTGCACCAGTTCTTCGCCGTCGCGCTCGTCGTCTCGAACGGCGCGCCGAACGGCAGCAACGTCACGCTCGACTCGATCACCGCGGCGATCTCGGCGCCGAACCAGATCCGCATCGTGAAGAGCGATCCGCCGGTCTCGTTCGGTCAGCCGATCACCATCACCGGTCCGGGGGGCGTCACGTTCCTCGCGGCGCAGGCGCAGGGGCAGGCGGAGTGGACGGCCGAGGGGTTGAAGGCGGGGACGTACACGCTGAACCTCGACGTGCAGGCCACCTTCCATTCGCCGGGGCAGAAAGACATTCCGCTGGCCGCGCATCCGAAGGCGACCATCGTCGTCCACGACGCGCGCTTCAACATCACCTTCTCCCATCCCGACACGGTCAACAAGGGCGTCGTGTACACGGCGTACACCTTCATCACCAACACCAGCGATTCGGCGCAGGACATCGTGCTGCGCGACAGCGGCATCCCGGACTGCGTGAACGGCACGCAGAAGAACTATGTCTGCCGCGTCGCCGGAACGCCGTCGTCGTTCGACGTGCATCTCGAGCCGGGGCAGACGAAGAGCGTGCAGTCGAAGCTGATGTCGGGACTGACCGGTCACGTCTTCGCCACCGCGGCGTCGATCGACGGCGAGTCGTCGGCCATCAACTCCGCGGCGTTCGTGCTCGACATGGGGGTCAGCGCCACGGGTGTGCCGCTCTCGCCGGTCACGCTGCTGCTGCCGTACTACGCCCGCACGCCGTACTTCTCGCAGGAGTTTCTCGACGCGCAGCTCGGACTCTTCGGCATCGGCTACGGCCTGGCCACCGCGCCGCTGAACAAGCAGACGGCGAAGTTCCCGCGCATCATCACCACTGACGTCTTCACGCGCGCCATCGACCTCGCGCGCGCCGGCGAGCGGATGTTCATCGGTGAAGACCGGCGCGACTCGCTGGCCACGCTCTCCCTCGATCTCCTCGGCAACTCCGCGCCGCTCGCGGAGTGGGACCAGTTCCGCCGCCAACAGATGGAGGATGCGGCGGGCGAGATCGCGCGCAACGCCTCCGCGGCGCTTGCGACCGAGCTGACCACGGCGTATGCCGGCAGCGACGGCCGCCTCACCGACTTCGCGCAGCGCTTCGCCGCGGCGACGTCGTATCGCGCGCCGTACGTCCTGGCGCTCGCGCATGGCGCGGCCCCCTCGGCCTCGCGCGCCTATCCGATCCAGATCGTCTCCAACGCGACGAACGGCGTGCTCGACGTGCCGTCATCCGCGGCGGCGAACTGGAAGCGGCAGATCCCGTACGGCGACGAATACGCGCTCGCCGCGCCGGGCGAGAGCGGCGAGCTCGCGCTGATCGGAGCGGCCACCGCCGCCTCCGACTACACGCTCACGCTGACCCCAACCTCGGCCGGTGCGATCGATCTCATCTTCCCCTCGTCCGACGGCAAGCTGCTGCGCGCCACCGGCACGTTCACGGCGAACGCCGGCGCGATTCACATCCACATCACCGGCGGCGCGGCGACAAGCAGTGAAGTCGTGTTGCAGACGTCGAGCGTCGACATCGCGCCGATCGCGATCATCGCGGCGCGGCAGGACCTGCACCTCGATGCGGACGGCCACGTCATTTCGATGCTCTTCAATCGCACGCTGACGAAGAGCGGCGATCTCTCCGCGAGCTTCGACACCGACGTCACGCTCGATGCGGCAAAGTACGGCGCGTCGTTCAGCGGCAAGCGCGTCGTCGCCGGCGCGGCGCTGCAGCAGGACGGCCGCATCATCCGGTTGAACTACGACAGCTCGCTCTCCAGCGACGCCATCTACACGATCCACACGGCGAACCTCGTGGAGAGTCCGAGCTCGCCGAACGTCGTCCCGAACGTCGAGGTGCGCAGCTCCGCGCTCATCCTCGGGACGGTCATCGGCGGCGACAACAAGCCGATCCCCGACGCCGACCTCTCGCTCTACACGAAGACCGGCGCGCAGTACCAGCGGGCCGACGCGAGCGGCAACTTCCTCTTCGAATACGTCCCGCGCGATCTCGAGGGGGGCATGGACGGCGGCTACACGCTCGTCGGCCGGGCGTCGTTGAAGCAGACGCGCGTCATCGGCGCGGTCCGTCTGCTCCACACCGTCCATCGCGTCAACGTCGCGTTCCTCGGGCGCGGCACCGCGCGCGGACACGTGCGCTACGACAACGGCGATCCGGTGCCGAATGCGAGCGTCGTCATCGGCAGCACGATGTTCAACCAGTTCCGCTCGACGACCACCGACGCCACCGGTCTCTTCGAAGCCGGCGACGTGCCGGTCGGTCCGCTCACGTTCAGCGCGCGCGACGTCGCGGGCAACGTGGCGTACGCGGCGAACGAGCTGCATGCCGGCGGCGAGACCGTGGTGCAGGACATCTCGATCTATCGCCGTCCGTTCCCCGGCACCGGCACGGTGAGGGGACGCATCATCCGCAGCGACACGCTCGCTCCGGTCGCCGGCGCGCACGTCGGCGTCTACAGCCAGGGCTACGGACTCACCGACTCCTACACCGACGCCAACGGCCGCTTCGAATTCACGAAGGTGCCGACCGGCTTCGTCACCGTCCTCGGCGAGGACTACAGCGTCGCGCCGCAGAGCATCGGTGTCGACTTCGACCTCAAGCCCGACACCACGTACGACACCGGCGACCTGGTGCTCAATCCGCGCGGCGGCGAGACGATGGTGGCGGTCGAAGGCTTCGTCACGATCGAAGATCCGCTGCGTCCCGGCAGCGCCGATCCGGTGCCCGCCGCGCGCGTGCAGATCAAGGGGATGACCACCGTCATCGCCGACGACAACGGCAAGTACTCGTACCCGATCGTGCCGCAGTCGCTCGCCGGCCACGACATCCGCGGCTACGACCCGGTCAGCGGCCGTTCGATCGTCGTGAAGCTGCCGACGCTCAACGCCGGCACGAACAACGTCCCGATCAAGATCCTGAAGGAGAGCGGCTCGGGCGTCGGCGTCGTGCGCGTCCATCTCCTCAGCGCGTCAGGCCAACCGGTCTCCGGCTATCACGTCTTCGAGCCCGGCTTCCCGACCGTAGACGCCGTCGCCGCGGGCGATGGCGTCTACGAGTTCCGCAACATCCCCGCCGGGCGGTCGTTCCAGATCATGGCCGCGCCGGCGTCGGCGAAGGATCCGACGTACGGATACCAGGTGACGGAGAGCTCGGGCGGCGTGTCGTTCGGCGGACAGATCGCCGCCGTCACCATGCGCCTCCCGGGGCAGGGACAGGTCCGCGGCCGCATCCTCCAGCAGACGGAGTCGGGCGCGCAGATCCGGCTCTTTGGTCACCTCAAGCTGACGTTCCAGGTGTGGAGCGACCGGGAGCAGAACCTCGCGCTCAACACCGTCTCCGCCGACACCACGTCGACCGAGGACGGCGTCTTCGCCAACATCCCGGCGGGGCAGGACATGCTGCTCGAGACGTTCGAGTCGGAAGGGTATGCATCCTCAACCGTTCATCTCTACTTCGAGGGAGACGTCCAGTCGAAGACGCTGACGTTGTCGACGCTCGCCTCGATCAACGGCCGCGTGATGTCGATCGACGGCTACACGCCGGTGGCCGGCGCAACCGTCAGCCTGGTCGGTCATGACATCCAGACCACGGGGCTCGACGGCAGCTTCTCGTTCCGCAACGCATCGCCGGGCGCGCTCTACACGCTCGTCGCCGACTACATCCAGAACGGCATCACGCGCAAGGCGACGGTCTCCGTCAACACGCCGTCGAAGGGCGGCCCGGTCAACAACGTCACGCTGATCCTGCTGGCGCAGGGATCGGTGGAAGGCAAGATCGTGAACGACCTCGGGCAGGTCGTTCCGTACGCGAAGTACTGGCTGCGCGAGCTCGTCTTCCCCGGCCGCTCCTTCGGCACGCAGAGCGAGCCGCTCACCGCGGACGGCGCGGGGCGCTTCAGCATCAACAACGTCTTCGCCGTGCCGGTGCGTCTCGCCGCGTACGACCCGGTCAACGTCGATCTCTACGGCGTCTGGAACGCGACGCTCTCCATGGAAGGCGAGGTCCTCACGCCGACCGTCGTCATCGGCGGGGCAGGGAAGGGGAACATCACGATCTCCGTCCTCGACCCGAACAGCGGCTACTCGCCGGTGGCGAACGCCGAGGTGTCGCTCTTCCGCGGATCACTGTTCGACTTCGGCAGCACCGACGCCACCGGCACCATCACCTTCCTCGACGTCCCGGTCGGCTCCTACACGGCGAGCGCGTATTCGAAGGCGCTCGGCAAAGTCGGGAACACCACCGCGTCGATCACCGTCGTGCGCGACCAGACCACGCAGCAGCAGATCACGCTGCTCTACAGCGGCGCGGTCGACGGCACACTCGTCGATCCGCAGAACGACAACAAGGGCGTGCCGGGAGCGAACATCACGCTCTTCGGCGCGGGCTATCAGACCCGCACCACCACGCTCGACGGCGGAGCATTCACCTTCATCGGCGTCCGCGAGGGATCGATCGATCTCATCGCCCGCGATCCGCTCTCCATCCGCCGCGCGGTCAAGCGCAACATCCTCGTCAACTCCGCCATCGGCACCACGCACGTGCCGATGACGCTCGAGCCGACGTCGACGCTCACGGTCAAGGCGTACCTGCCGAACGACACCGGCGGCAACTCCGGCATCCTCGCGCCGCTCGTCAACATCGACGTCACGCAGAACGCGCCGGGCGGCAAGTACCTGCGCACCTCGCAGACCAACGGCGCGCAGTTCCCCGGCCTGGTGCGCGACGGCGTCTCGATCGGCGTCGGCGTGCAGGAGCTCGGCGGACGCAATCGCTTCGTCTACCGCACCACGAGCTTCGGCAGCGCGGAAGCAACGAAAGAAATCAACGACATCGTCTTCCCCGCGTTCGGCTCGGTCGTCGTGCACGTGCAGCAGGACCCCGGTCCGACGCCGGTGGCGAACGTCTTCGTCACCGTCTACAGCGGCGGCGTCTCCGCGAACGGCTACACCGATTCGAACGGCAACATCACGCTGACGAACCTGCCGCTCGGCGGGGTTTCGGTGCAGGCCTCGACCCTCGGCGCGCATCCGCTGACCGGCGCGACCTCCGTGTCGCTCGGCAGCCAGAGCACCCCCGCGCAGGCCACCATCACCATCGGCTCGTACAAAGGCATCGCCGGCTTCGTCGAAGCGGAGCAGGGCGGTGTGTCGGCCGGCACGCGCGTCTTCGCGCACTACTCGAACGTCACGCTCGAGACGCGCACCGACGCGACGGGCCGCTACGCGTTCCAGGGAATCATCGCCACCACCGGCACCGGCGTGACGCTCACGTACCTCGGTCCCGATGACGCGACCGTCGGCGCGCTGCAGGGACTCACGCTCACGGCGAGCAGTCCGGATGTGACCGAGGCGCCGGCCGTGAAGCTCGACTCCACGCCGCCGCGGCTCGTGTCGATCTCGCCCGCGGACGGCTCGACCAACGTCGCGCCCGACACCACCATCAACGTCAAGTTCAGCCGCAGCATGAGCCTCGGGACTCTCTCGGGCATCGCGCTGTACGACGTCGCGGCCAATGCCATCGTCCCGATGCAGCTCATCGGCAAGACGGTGCAGGAAGACAAGAGCGAGGTCGAGACCTTCACCGCCGCGGTCATTCCTCCCGGCGGCAAGTGGCTGAAGAGCAACACCCTCTTCCGCCTGCAGGTCTCCGGCAACGTCCAGGACAGCGCCGGCCACCCGCTCGGCGTCACCGTCGGCGCCAGCTTCACCACCTCTAATTACAGCAATCCGCAGGTCACCAGCGTGTTGCCCTCGCCGAAGTCGCCGCTGCCGAAGAACAACTTCCAGCTCGCCGTGACCTTCAGCAAGGCGCTCGATCCGGCGCCGTGGGCCGCGGGCGGCAACGGCGTCATGCAGTTCGTGCAGATCAACGCCAGCGGCACGCCGATCGGCGCTCCGGTACCGGGCTCGGTCCGTTACGACGGCTCGGTCAAGACGCTCTTCTTCACGCCGAACGCGCTCCTCGCGCCGCAGTCGCTCTACCGCCTCTCCATCAGCGGAGCGGTCGACGGCGACGGACGCGGCCTCATCGACTCCACCGGTCATGCGCTCGCCGTCTGGACGCAGGACTTCGCCAGCTTCGACGAGCAGGCGCCGGTCATCGCCATCGGCACGCCGGCGCTCATCAACGTGCCGATCGCGAACGGCGATCCGTTGTACAGCGGCGTCTCGTACACCATCCCGGTCACGCTCACGAATCCGGACGGCTCCACCGCCACCGACGTCAAGAAGGTCGACTTCTACAGCGTCGACGCGAACGGCGTCCCGACGCCGATCAACCACGTCAACCTGACCAGTGTCGACGTCACCCCGCTCGGCGGCGTGACCTCCTTCACGCTCAAGGTCATGGCCACCGACCAGAGCGACAACGCCAGCACGCCGGTGACGAAGACGTGGAGCGTCCAGCCGGTGCCGTCGCTCGCCATTGCGTCGACCGCGCTCGCGCCGTCGCTCCTCTACGCCGGCCAGCCGTTCACCAACACCGTGACGCTGAGCGGCGGTGCGGTCAGCGCCAACGTCACCGTCAGCGCCTACATCAACGGCGACAACATCCCGGCGGCCACGCAGACCGTCACGCTCACCCGCGCCAACTTCAACGCGGCGTGGACGCCGAAGGTCTTCACGCTCACGCTTCCGGCGACGACGCCCGCCACCGCGCAGATCGTGGTGAAGACCACGGCCAGCGACGTGCGCGGCTCGGTGCAGAAGAGCGACGCGCTCACGCTCACCGCCGACGTCAACGCGCCCGTCCTCAACCCGCTCTCCATCCAGGTCGTCAAGCCGGCGAACCAGACCGACACGACCTCGTTCCACAACACCGACCAGTTCAAGGTGCACGCGTATGCGCGCGACGCCGAGACCGGCATCGGCTCCGTGACCTTCACGGTCAACGGCACGCAGTACGTCGTCACCTCCGGAACGTGGAACGCCACCACGCAGCTCTACGACTTCGTCACGCCGGTCATCACGGTGCAGGCGCGCAACGAAGACCTCACCGTCCCGATCTCCGTCGTCGTCGCCGACAACGCGCAGAACAAGAGCACCGGCGGAACCACGGTGACGTACGTCGGAGTCCACGACCCGAACGCGCCGAAGGTCGCCTGGATCACGCCGCTGCACGACGCCGCGTGGCCGGCGATGGCCGGCTTCAAGACGCGCCTCAGCGTCTACGCCACCGCGACCGCGACGCTCAACGCGACCTTCGACATCGAGGGCGTGGGAAGCGTCACCGGCGTCCGCAACGGCAACCAGTTCGACGCCGACGTCACGCTCGACACCTCGAACAAGTCGACGCTGACCATCACGGCGAAGGTCGATGACGGCACGCACTTCATCGAGTTGCCGCTGACGGTCGACATCGTCAGTTACACGCACATCTACCCGACCGCCTCGACGACGCCGATCACCGCGACCAACCCGACCATCGGCGACAGCATCGTCGTCGACGGCGGCCGCCTCGTGCTGCACGTCCCGGTCACGCTGAAGAACCTCATCGTCATCAACGGCGGCGTGGTCGACACCGTCAACAGCACGACGCTCACCGACGAGAAGATCGCGCTCACCATCGCCGATCACCTCTTCGTCGACGGCCGCTCGCGTGTCGACGTCTCGGCCCGCGGCTACCTCGGCGGACTGCAGTTCAACTTCGACAACACCGACAAAAACACGAGCTCGCACGGCATCACGCTCGGCCACACCGTCGCCACGGGTGCCTACAACGCCTCGGCCTCGCATGCGGGCCTCGGCGGCGAAGAGCCGGGCTATTCGACGAACCCGGCGTACGGCTCCGTCAAGTCGCCGGCCGATCTCGGCAGCGGCGGCGGCGCGGACCTCGGCACCGGCCGCGGCGGCCAGGGCGGCGGCTCCGCCGTCATCACCGCCACGAGTGGATTGGGCAAAGTCGTCCTCGCCGGCATCGTCACCGCGGACGGCGAGTCAGGTACGCCTCTCGGCGGCGGCGCCGGCTCGGGCGGATCGATTCACGTCGCGGCGAAGACCGTCGTCCTCGGCTCGGCCTCGGCCGTCAGCGCGAACGGCGGCGACGACAACTCCGGCAATCCGGCGCAACGCGGCGCGGGCGGCGGACGCATCTCCATCGAGGCGTCGTCGCAGCTCGACATCGATACGACCCTCGGCTCGCACCTCGCGGCGCGCGGCGGACGCAACGCCGCGGGCGAATCAGCGACCGCAGTCGACGGCGGCGCCGGCACGATCTTCCTCCGCTATCCGGACGAGACGAACGGCGAGCTGACCATCGACCCCGGCTTCCCGACGTCGCTCCACCTCACGCGCGGCACCGTCATCGGCGAGTCGCTGACGTTCGACCGCCTGACCGTCGCGCCGCGTGCGCTCGTCCGCTTCGACGGCGACGTCACGGTCGGCCTGGCGACGAACGACCGCGGCACGATGACGATCGATCCGACGGCGCGCGTCGCGCTGGCCACCGATCTGCCGGCGATCAACGTGACGACGAATCCCGCCGCGGGCGGCACGATCGTCCAGAACACGAACCTCTCCGTCACCTACAACGCGTCGTCGCTCAGCGGCATCGGCCGGGTCATCGTCACGCTCGATCCGGCGCTCGTCAGCCGCGTCGACACCTTCGATCAGTACAACCAGACCGCGACGGCCACCGACTCGCTGCTCGTGCCGTACAACGCCGTCCCGGGCACGACCGCCACGCTGCGCGTCCGCGTGATTGATCGCGCCGGACGCGGCGCCGACGCGGCGCCCGTCACCTTCACCATCGGCGAGAATCTGGCGCCGCAGATCACCGCGTTCGACCTCGCGGCGCCGGCGCCGCTCTACATCGGCGGCTCGTTCACCGCGACCGTCGCGGCGACCGACGACCAGTCGATCACCACGCTCGGCCTGACCACGCAGTTCGGCACCGGCACGCCGTCGACGCAGACGGCGACGATGAACTCGACGCCGGCGTCGAAGACCTTCACCGTCAACGTGCCGCTCGACAAGAACCTCGACGCGAAGAGCATCACGCTCACCGCGCTGGCCAACGACGGCTATCCGAGCCGCACGACCTCGATGGTCAAGACCTTGACCATCGCGCACGACGGCATCGCGCCGTCCGTGAGCATCACGCAGCCCGCGGCCGGAACCTTGTTCAACGAGGGCACGAACAACACCATCCACCTCGTGGCCACGGTGCTCGACGCCGAATCGGGCGTCGCCACCGTCACCGCCACCGTCGAAGGGGGCGAGACCATCACCCTCACCGGCAGCGGCAATACGCGCACCGGCGACATCCACGTCCCGAGCGTGCCGGACGGCAACGACGTTCCGCGCACGATCACGCTGACCGCGCTCGACGTCGCCGGCAACAGCGGCACGGCCGGCGTCTCGATCAACGTTCATCCGCTCTACGACCCGGCCGCGCCGGTCGTGAACTGGGTCTGCCCCGGCGACGGCGCGATCTATCCGAACAGCTACACCACCACGCTTACCGCGGTCGTCACCCCGGGCGCGAGCGGCACGGCGGTCGACACCGTGTCGTTCTCCGACGGCACGACGACCGTCAACGCCACCGCCAGCGGCACGACCTGGTCGGCGCCGTGGACGGTGCCGAACGCGCCGGGCACCTCGGTGACGCTCACGCTCACCGCGCGCTCGACCGGCGGAGCCGTGGCCACGCTCACGCGCACGGCGAAGATCATCGCCATCGACAAGACGATCAGCGCCAGCTTCACCATCAACGACGGCACGCCCGATTACGACCAGAAGAACGTCGCCATCACGGCCGGTACGACCACGATCATCGGCCACCACGAGTTCAAGAACCTGTTGATCCTCGGGACCGCGAGCGTGACGCACGCCGCGACGACGAGCCTCGCGACCGCGACGCTCGACATCAAGGCCGACGCGCTGTTCGTGTCGTGCAACGCGTCGATCGACGTGAGCGGTCTCGGCTACCAGACCATGGCCAGTTACCCGGGAGCGCCGATTCCTCCCGATCACGCCGGCGGCTCGCATCTCGGCCAGGGCGGTTACATCGGAGTCGGCGCGACGTTCGGCAGCGTCTACCAGCCGCAGGAGCTCGGCGGCGGCGGCGGCCGGACCTACATCGGCTTCGGCGAGAACCGCTACGGCACGCCGGGCGGCGGCCGGATCAACATTCAGAGCGGCGCGCTGCAGCTCGACGGCAACATCCTCGCCAACGGTTTGCCGTCCTCGTACAACGGCGGCGCGGGCGGCTCGGTCTGGATCCGTTCCACCAGCATCAGCGGCAACGGAGCGATCCAGGCCAAGGGCGGAACGGGGAACGAGCACGGGGCGGGCGGCGGCGGCGCGATCGCCGTCGAGTATTCCGACGCCAGCTCCGGCGGCGGCTGGACGACGAAGCTGAACGCCCAGGGCGGTGCCACCTCGGGCGCCGGTGCGGCGGGAACGATCCTGGTCAAGGGTCCGGGACCGAATGCGAAATACGGAACGCTGACCATCGACGACAAGGGGCTCAACGCCGGCTCGACCGAGCTGCCTTCGCTCGGCCTCGGTCTCGTGGTCAGCGTCCTCGGTCCGACGTTCGTCACCGATCGCGCGGCCGACATCCCGTCGTACTTCGCCGGACACTGGGTCGAGATTCGGACCGCGGCCGGAGCGCTGCGCGGACGCTGGAAGATCGCCGGCGTCAATCTGAAGTCGGTCACGCTGCAGCTCAACGCGGGCGAAGTGACCGGCATCGTCACCGGCGATACGTGGCGCGGCATCTACCGCTTCGACGCCATCAACATGGCCGGCGGCGAGTACCTCTACAGCCTCGACAACATGCTCGTCGGCAGCAATGACGCCGTGACGCTGGTCGGCAACAAGGGCACCAACCTCTATCTCATCCATGCGCAGCCGGTCGAGGGCGACATCGTCAACGTCGTCGGCCACATCGCCGTGCCGTCGGTCAAGACGAACACGCTGACCATCGCCTCGGGCGGAATCCTTTCGCACGCGGGCGAGGGGGCGTTGTCGGTCAACGTGAGCGGCGCGCTCACCATCGCCGCCGGCGGCTCGATCGACGTCAGCGGCCGCGGCTATCCGACCATGGCGACCTATCCGGGAGCGGCCGTTCCGGTCGACCGCGCCGGCGGCTCGCATCTCGGCCTCGGCGGCAACATGCCGAGCGGCGCGACTTTCGGCAACGTCTATCAGCCGCAGGAGCTCGGCGGCGGCGGCGGCCGGACCTACATCGGCTTCGGCGAGAACCGTTACGGAACGCCGGGCGGCGGCCGCGTCGCGATTCAAACCGGTTCGCTGCAGCTCGACGGCAACATTCTCGCGAACAGCATCGCCTCCAGTTACGACGGCGGCGCCGGCGGCTCGATCTGGATCCGCGCCACCACCATCAACGGCAATGGACTGATCCAGGCCAAGGGCGGAACGGGGAACGAGTACGGGGCGGGGGGCGGCGGCGCGATCGCCATCGACTACTCCGATGCGTCGTCCAGCGGCACCTGGCCGGCCAACCTCAACGCACAGGGCGGCGCCACTGCCGCCGGCGCCGGGGCGGGCACGATCTGGATCAAGGCGCCCGGCACCACCACGCCGTACGGCGCGCTCACCATCGACAACAAGAGCATCAACACCGGTGCGCAGACCGAGTTGCCGTCGCTCGGCAAGGGCCTGATCACCGGCACGCTCAACGGCGCGTTCGTGACCGACCGCTCCGTCGACATCCCGCTGTACTTCATCGGCAACTGGGTGGAGATCTACAGCGCTGCCGGCGTCCGGAAAGGCGCGTGGCGCATCACCGGCGTCAGCGCGAAGAACTTCACGCTGGAGGCCGGGAACACCGCCGCGGTCGGCGATACCTGGCGCGGCGTCTACTACTTCGATTCGATCACGCTGAAAAACCTCGGCAAGCTCTCGTCGCCCGACACGCTGTTCGTCAACGGCAACACGGCGCCGGTCTTCCCCGGCGCGCTCCGCTCGCAGATCGTCGTCAACACCGCGATCGGCTCCGCCACCATCACCGGTCCGGCGGGCGCCGTCACCGACAGCGACCTGCCGGTCAAGCTCGTCGCCACGAGCAACAGCGGCGCGACGTTCCAGGCGAACGCGAACGCCGACGGCTCGTTCACCATCCCGGTCTCCGGCGCGATCGGCGCGACGTTCACGCTCGTCGCCACCGACTCTCACGCCTACCCGGTCAGCTCCGTGCCGATCGCGGTCAATGGCCAACTGATCCTGGCCAACCCGGTGACGTCGTTCACCGTGCAGCCGTCGACCATCACGCCGGGCGGCGCCGTCACCGTGACGATGCGCCTGACCGTTCCGGCGCAGACCGGCGGCGTGCCGGTGACGCTGACGTCGTCGAGCTCCGCGCTGCCGCTGCCGGCGACCTACACCATCCCGGCGGGCAGCCAGATCGGAACCTTCACCGCCGCCGCGTCGGCGAACGTCAGCGCGGCGACCAACGTCAATCTCACCGCCTTCACCAGCGGCGATCCGAAGAGCACAACGATCGCGATCGTCCCCGACGGCTCGACCCTCGCGTCGGTGGCGGTCTCGCCCTCCTCGCTGATCAGCGGCACCACCGCCGTCGGCACCGTGACCCTCGGCGGCGTCGCGCCGGCCGGCGGCGCGGTCGTCCTCCTCTCCAGTTCCAACAGCGCGCTCCTCTCCGTCCCGCAGTCGATCACCGTCGCGCCGGGCGCGAGCAGCGCGACGTTCACCGTCAACGCGGTGCAGACCGGCACGGCCGACGTCGTCGCCATCTACGGCGCGACGCGCAGCACCACCGTCACCGTGTCGTCGTGCGGAACGACGCCGCGCGCGGCGGCGCCGTCCTCGACGTCGCTCACGAAGACGTGGGTCGATGACGCACCGCTCGCCACCGGGCTGACGCTGACCGGCGGCACGGTCGTCACCGATCAGGCGGCGTCGCTCGGCAACTCCATCTTCCTCTCCGGCGCCGGCCTGCAGTCGTTCACCATCAGCGGCGCGACGGAGAGCGTCGTGACCGGCGATTCGCTCGTCGTCCACGCGCTCGTCAACCCCTGCAAACCGCCGCGCGAGATCCAGGTCATCTGGAAAGACAGCGGCAACGTCGAGCATCGCGCGTCGTGGGGTCAGGACCTCATCGACGCCACGACGGCGCACGCGCAGATCGGACCGATCGTCGCGAGCGGCGCATGGGTGCGTCTCGAGGCGCTCGCCTCCGCGGTCAGCGCCGCCGGCAAAACGATCACCAGCATCACGGTTCAGATCTACGACGGTGAGGTGTGGTTCGACCTCATCGGCCGCAACACCTGCTCCATCGCGTCGCCGGTCGCGGCGCCCGCTTTCAATCCCGCCGAGGTCGTGTGGTTCGACGATGCACTCCCGGCGGGGGCGACGCAGACGCCGCCCAGCGGCACCGTCTTCGCCTGGAGCTGGCCGACGACGCAGTTCGCCAGCGGCTCGAATTCGCACACCGACGGCGTGCACATCGGCGCGCACGAGCATTACTTCAACGGGGCGACCACGATGCTGACGCCGGCGAACGGCGACGTGCTCTTCGCGTACGTGCTGATCGATCCGTGCAATCCGGTGCGCGAGATCGCGCTGCACTGGAGCGACGGCTCGAACTGGGAGCACCGCGCGTTCTGGGGCGATGATCTGCTCGGGGCCGGCGCGAGCGGCACGGCGGGCCGCTATCGCATGGGCGCCCTGCCTCCCGCGGGCCAGTGGGTCCGGCTGGAGATTCCGGCGTCACTCATCGGCGTCGAAGGGGTGAATCTCAAAGCGGCCTCCTTCGTCGCATTCGACGGCCAGGCGTGGTTCGATCGCGTCGGCAAGATCTCGCGCGTCAACGCCGCCCTCGGCAAGACCGCGAGCCAGATCGACACCGCGTCCGGTGCCGCCGCGTCGCGCGCCGTCGACGGCAACACCAACGGCACGTTCAGCGCCGGCTCGGTCACGCTGACCACCGCGACGAACCAGCCGTGGTGGGACGTCGATCTCGGCGCGGTCCTGCCGATCGAAGACATTCAGCTCTGGAACCGCACCGACAGCACGTTCGGCACGCGTCTCACGAACTACTGGATCTTCGTCTCCAACGAAAAGATCACGGTCAACGACGTCGCCTCCGCGCGCGCGCTGCCGAACGTCTACGCCTACCACTATCCGTTCCAGTGCCCGGCCTCATCGACGGTGCGCATCGGCCGGAGCGGCCGTTTCGTGCGCATCCAGCAGAACGGAACGACGCAGCCGCTCAACCTCGCGGAGGTGCAGGTGTGGACGCCGGCGTCGACGATGAAGGTCAATCTCGCGAGCGGCGGGCTGGCCACACAATCGACCACGTACAAGGAGCCGACCCTCCCGGTTCCTTATGACGCCGAATATGCCGTGAACGGCGACGGCAGCTCAAATCCCGGCCAGGCCGGCTCGATCACTCACACGACCGGCGAGACCGATCCGCACTGGGACCTCGATCTCGGCACGTCCAGACAGATTTCCGACGTCGACGTGTTCCTGCGAACCGATTGCGTGGTGAACAACTGTACGACCGCGCAATTGGCGAACTTCTACGTCTTCATTTCCGACCAGCCGTTCACCACGGGAACGGTCGCCAGCACGATCGCGCAATCAGGCGTCGGGGTCTGGTATCACGGCTCGCTCTTCTGGCCGACCGTGTCGTTCCCCGTCCAGCGGACGGGCCGGTATGTACGCATTGCGCGCAACAACCCGGCCGGCGGCGCCGTCGTGTCGCTGAACGAAGTCAAGGTCTGGTCGAGCGACCCGCCGCTCGCGCCGCTCGCCACCACCGCCCCCACGCACTGACGCTCCAATGAAACAGGGAAAACCGATGCAGAGAGCTTTGTCATTCGTCGCCACCTTCGTCGCCGTGCTCTTCACGAGCGCGGCTGCCTTCGCCCAGTCCTACACGGACGATTTCCAGTCGTACGGCGAGCACGCCAATCCGCCGGGCTGGATCGATTCGTCGGTCGGAGTCGTGAAACCCGAGGCCGCCGGTCTGTACAAGACGTGGGGCGATCCGACGCAGGGGAACAAGGCGACGAACGTCGTCTACGGCACGAAGCAGTCGTCCGGCAAGGCCGATCCGAACGGCCGCATGGGGACGTTCTCGACCTACACCGCGAAGAGCTTCACCGGCGTCGGGCGCTTCGAATACCGCGGCCGCTTCATCCGCACGAACAGCGACTCGCGCATCGGTCTCACGTTCCTCTCGGCGTATCCGGAAAAAGATCAGTACTACCTCGCGGGTCTGATGCCGCAATCGGGCGGCGCGCTGACCATGCAGCTCCTCTCGTTCGGCGCCGGCACGTTCACCGGCATCGTCGACAGCCGGTTCACGCCCAACCCGAATCAGTGGTGCTGGTTCGCCATCCAGGCCGATGCCACCGACAGCGAGACGCGCATCCGGGCCCGCTTCTGGGTCGACGGATCGACCGAGCCGTCGTCGTGGTCGATCGATGCGACCGACGCGACAGCCAAACACCTCAGCACCGGCCGCATCGGTCTCTGGGCCGCGATCAAGGGCGACGCGTACGTCGACGATCTGAACGCGAAGTCCGCCATCGACCACAACGTGCCGGCGATCTCCTTCTTCGAATCGAACGCCGCGATGACCGACAACCAGGTCTTCAATCGCGACGCCGCGCCCGAGATCCGCGTGACCGATGATTCGTCGGGAGTCGGCGACGTCACCATCAAGCTCGACGGCAACGCGTACGTGTCGCGGACTCCGGTCACCGGCGAGCGCTATCACCAGCTCGACGTCGACGCCACCGACAACGCCGGCAACTCGGCGCACGCCACGATCCACTTCGCCGTCGACAAGAGCGCGCCGGTCGTCGCCATCCTCGACAACGGCACGCCGATCGCCGCCGGGGCGGTGCTCAATCACAACGTCACGCCGGTCATCAGCGTCACCGATCTCACGCCGTTCACCATCGCGGCCACGCTCGACGGCGCGACCTTCAACGCCGGCACCGTGGTCAGCGCCGAAACGCAGCACACGCTGTCGGCGTCGGTCACCGACTCCGCGCAGCACACCACCACGCGCAGCGTCACCTTCTCCATCGACAAGCGCGGCCCGTCGCTCACGCTCGTCTCGCACAAGGACGGCGACGTCGTCACCGAGACGACGATCGTCCTCGGCGGCGGCGCCGACGACGCGGTGCAGGTCAAGGTCAACGGCGTTCCGGCGCAGCTCGCGAACGGCGTCTGGACCTCCGCGCCGTTCTCGCTCGTCGAGGGAAGCAATCCGATCACCGTCACCGGCGTCGACCCCGCGGGGAACACCGGCCAGCTCGGTGTGACCATCGCGCTCGACACGCGCGCGCCGCAGCTCGTCATCTCCTCGCCCGCGGCGAACGCCTGCCTCGACACCACGATCGTCGACCTGCACGGCACCGTCGCCGATCCGCACGCCCACGATGTCAGCATCCAGTTCGGCGGCGCGACCATCAACGCGACGCTCGACGCCACCGGCGCCTGGTCGGCGAACGTCCCCGGCGTGCCGGAAGGGAAGCAGGTCTTCCTCGTCATCGCCACCGATTCGATCGGCCACTCCACCACCGTCAGCCGCGCCGTCAACGTCGATCGCACCGAGCCGGTCATCGACGTCGACGAGAACGGCGCGCCGTTCACCGCGAAGCTGATCAATCGCGCAGTCTCGCTAGACGTACGCGCAAACGACGCCGATCCCAACGTAACTCTGACAGTCAAACTCAATGGTGGAGCGACGGGCGCCTCGCCCGTCGTCGTGTCCGCCGAAGGCACTCACACCCTCGACATCACCGCCACCGATTGCGCCGGCCTGCAGAGCGAACGCAAGGTGACGTTCACTATCGACCGCACCGCACCGGTGATCACGAATCTCGCGCCGGCCAACGGCGCGACGATCGGCGCCGCTCCCGCATCGATCCACGGCTCCTCGAGTGAAGCGGCCACCATCACCATCGCCGGCACCACGCTTTCGGCGACGGTCAACGCCGCCGGTCCCTTCGACCTCGCCGGCGCGACACTCATCGAAGGAGTGAACCGCTTCACGCTGCACGCCGTCGACGACGCCGGCAATGCGACCGACGTCGCGTGCAGCCTCACGCTGCGCACGATCGCTCCGGCGATCGAGATCGTCGACAACGGCTCGCCGATCGCGAACGGCGCGCTCTTCAATCGCAGCGTCGCGCCGGTCATCCGCGTGAACGTCAGCGATGCGACGGTCACGGCGACGCTCGACGGCCAGCCGTTCACCTCGGGCACCACGATCGCGTCCGAGGGGACGCACACGATCAACGTCACGGCGCTCGATCCGGCCGGACATTCGACGACGGCGAGCTTGGCGTTCACCATCGACCGCACCGCGCCGGTGGTGAAGATCACCGCGCCGCTTGCCGATCAGACCATCGACGCCGATCACGTCACCGTGACCGGCAACGCCGGCGACGCGGTCTCGCTCACCGTCAACGGCAGCGTCGTCACGCCCGCCGCGGGCGGCGCGTTCTCGACGAACCTCCCGCTGGACCTCGGCGAGAACCTCATCGTCGCCACCGGCCGCGATCGCGCCGGCAACAGCGGCGCCGATCAGGTGAGCGTGACCCGCAGCGACGCCGGCGCCGGCATCCTGCTCACGCTCCCGGTCGACCGTTCGTCGACCAACCGCAAGACCACCGTCGTCAGCGGCCGCATCCTGACGCCGGCGAACGCGACGTCGCTGAAGATCGGCGCGGTCAGCGTTCCGTTCGATCCGACCGGCGCGTTCACCATTCCCGACTTCGCGCTGGTCGAAGGTCTCAACACGATCACCGCCACGCTGACCTCGGCGAACGGCAAGACGACCTCCGCGACGACGACCATCACCTGCGACCTCACGCCGCCGGCGCTGCGGATTCTCGCCGGCGGTCAGACGCTCGACGACGATGCGCGCTTCGCCACGTCGGTCACGCTGACGCTCGATGCGAGCGACGGCGCAACCGAGCTGCGCGTCGACGGCTCGCTCGTCACCACGCCGAACACCGTCTCGGCGACCGGCGCGCACACCGCGATCGCCACGGCGACCGATGCCGCGGGCAACCAGACGCGCGTCCGCCGCTACTTCACCGTCGGCGGCCAGGCGGGCTCCGGCTGCACGCTCGACAACTTTGATCCGGCCAACAACAGCGTCGTCGCCGCGTCGTCCGTGACCGTCGCCGGCAGCACCGGCGGCGCCGCGGGCGTGAAGATCAACGGCGTTCCGGCCGCGGTCGCGAACAACAGCTTCAGCGGCACGGCGGAACTGTCGATCGAAGGAGCGAACGCGATCAGCATCGTCTGCACCGACGCCGCGGGTGCGGCCCTCGGCACGGCGAAGACGCTCACGCTGATCCGCGTCACGAACGCGCCATCCATCACCATCAACTCGCCGAATGAAATGGCGATCGTCGGCAGCGCGAAGATTCCGGTCAGCGGCACGATCGGCGCGGGCGTCACCGAGGTCACCGTCAACGGGGCGAAGGCAACCATCAACGGCTCCGCGTTCACCGCGGAAGCGAGCCTCAGCGCGGGACTCAACATCATCGTGGCCCGCGCGAAGAACGGCGCCGGCCGCTACGGCAGCGCCTCGCGCCGCGTCGTCGCGCTGCTCAACGCGCCGTCGATCGGCATCGACTGGCCGGCGGACGGCTTCATCACCAGCGCCGCGTCGGTCGATATCTCCGGCACCTACACGAATCTCGATCCGGCGACGATCGCCTCGTCCGCCGGCGGCATCCTGGAGACGCATCCCGGCTCCGACACCAGCGGCAGCTTCGTCCTCCGCGGCGTGATCCTGAGCAACGGCTCGCAGACCATCACCGTCACCGGCCGCGACGCGGTCGCGCACAGCGCCTCGGCGAAGGTGAGCGTGTCGCGCGACGGCAACGCGCCGTCGGTCGTCATCGCCACGCCGTTCGACGGCTCGTATTCGCCGACTGCATCGATCAACGTCACCGGCAGCGTGATCGCCGTCGACGGCTCGCGCGTCGACATCGCCAACGTCCCGGCGACGCTCACCGGCACCACCTTCACCGGCACCGCCACGCTCGGCAGCGGCGCCGCGACGCCGGTCGTCGCGCGCGTCACGCAGCCCGACGGCAGCAGCGCAATCGCGACGTCGTACGTCACGCTGCTCAGCGGCGCACCGACGGTCACACGCTTCTTCCCCGCGGCCGACGCCATCGCCGTCGATCCGGGCGTCCTCGTGCTCGCCGCGTTCAGCGCGCCGATGAACCGCGCTTCGCTCGACGACGGCTTCGTCCTCCTCGACGGCGCCGGCGCACCGATCAGCGGCCAGCGCCGCCTCGATCGCGACGTCCTCAGCTTCGCTCCCGCCACGACTCTCACGCCGGGCGAGCGCTACACGATCGTCGTGAAGACGACGGCGAAAGATCTCGCCGGCAACAGCGTCGCGCAGGAACAGCGCAGCAGCTTCACCATCGCCACCACCGCGCCGGCCACGGCGCCGCAGGTCGATCCGATCGCCAGCCCGGTCTGCGCGAGCCAGATCACGATCAGCGGCAACGCGCCCGCGTCGTCGCGTCTGGAGATCGACATCTCCGGCATTCCGCAGTTCACGACCGCCGACGCCACCGGCCGCTTCAGCGCGCAGGTCGCGATTCCGGCGCAGTCGGGCTATCGCGTGGCGCGCGTCCGCGTGATCGGCGGCGACGGCAGCTACTCGCCGTCGGCCGACGCCGGCTTCCAGGTCGATTGCGCCGGACCGGCCGTCACCGGCGCGCTCTACGACCGCAACGCGAACACGATCAGCGTCACCTTCTCCAAGCCGATCGATCTCAGCACCGCGAATGCCGCGGTCTCGCTGAAGCTCGGCAACGGCACGGCCGTGACCTCGACGGTCGCCGCCGGCGCCTCGAACAGTATCGTCATCACGCCCGGCTCGCCCGATCCGCGCGCGCAGACGCTCGTGCTGACGATCGCAGCGTCGCTCAAAGACACGACCGGCCGCGCGCTCGCCTCGGCCTTCACGCAGACCTTCACCGTCGGCGGATCGGAAACAGGACCGAGCAACGGCTCCGGCTTCATCTCCGGCCAGGTGCTCGACGCCACGAACGGACGTCCGCTCGCCGGCGCGAACATCGCCATCACCCCCGCGTCGATCACTGCCGTCACCGATGCCAACGGCCGCTACGCCACCGCCGTTGGCGAGGGTGCTTACACCATTCACGCCTCGGCCGCCGGCTTCACCGATGTCTGGCGCCAGGTCGTCGTCCCCGCCGGCAGCGGCATCGTCCCGATCGACATCCGCCTCACCGCGCGCGGCAACGCGCTCACGCACGGCGGCGACGACAGCGTCACCCGCAAGGCGACGCTCTCGCTCACGAACGGCGTCGCGATGACCGTGACGTCGGTCGGCTCGCAGTCGCTCGCCGGACTCCTGCCGCTCGGCTGGTCTCCGATCGCCGCGGCCGAAGTGCGCGCGTCGGCCAACGGCACCGCAACGCTTGCGTTCGAGCTGCCGGCCGAGGCCGCGAGCTCGGGACGCCCGTTCACCGCGGTCGAGTACGACCACGTGCGCGATGAATGGCGCGTCCTGCAGGCGGCGGTCGCGATCGACGGGCAGTTCTCGATCAATGCAACTTCACTTTCATCTTTCGCCCTCGTCTATCCCGACGCCATCACCCCTCCGCCGGTCCCGGTCACCGGCCAGGTCCTCGCCGGCGTGCAGGATCCCTGCGCCACGCAGACCTGCGCGGCGCTGGTGACGAAAGACTTCCCCCTGAATCCGAAGACCGTCCTGCCGAACGGCCGCACCGTCGCCACGCTGATCATGGAAGGGACGAACAACCCGTATCCCTCCGGCACCGCGGTGCAGGCGTTCGTCAATGAAGAGCTGACGCTGCTCGACGGCTCGGTCGACACGACGCAGCCGTTCTCCACGGACCTCATCCTCTATCGCTCGCTCGACGGCGCGACCTCGTCCGCTGCATTCCATCTCGCGCCGAGCGCGCGCGCCGGCGCCGTGCCGCTGCAGGTCGGCGTCGACCGCATCTCCGTCTATCCGTATCCCGGACGTCTCGACCGCGGCACGCTCGTCGGCCCGGCGGGCGGACCGATTCCGTCCGACGACCGCGTGCAGATCGACATCCCGACCGGTGCCGCGCCCTCCGCGCTGCACGCCACCGCGACGTCGATCGCCGATCTGACCGCGTTCACCGTCCCCGGCTTCGAAGTCGTCGGCGGCTTCACGCTGACGTTGACCGGTGTGGGACAGGCGCCCTCGCCTGTCCTCCTCAAGCCCGCGAACGTCAGCTTCACCATCAACTCCGTCGCTAGCGGCTCGCAGCTCGTCGTCGCGGAAGTCGTCTCCGGTACTCCGTACGGCCGCATCTTCAGAATGGTGGCGAACACGAACGCGCCCGAACCGGTCGCCGCCCCGAAAGTCCGCGTCACCACCGCGGCGATCGATCCGTCGAAGCTGCCGCTCGACGGCGTCGTCCGTCCCGGCCAGTACCTGCTGCTCCTCGCGAAGCAGCCGGTCGCCTTCGCCTTCGGCTCCGTGCGTCTCGGCACCACAGGCGGCTATCTCAACGGCGCGGAGGTCACCGCGTCACCGCTCGGCGTCGCCGACGTCTCGCGTCCCGCCGGTCTCTTCGTCATCCCGGTCGTCGCGAAACCGGCAGCGACCTTCGCGCTCACGCCGTCCTATCCCTCCACCGGCACCGGCACAGCGTACAGCGCGCCGGCCGTCGACGCCGGACTCGCAGTCCCGATCGGCGATCTCGTCCTCGCCTCGCAGCCGCCCGCGCTGCAGCAGGTGAACGTCATCGCCACCAGTGGCGGCATCGATCTCCTTGCGACCGCTGTCGCGCGCGATGTCGTGCTCACCACCAGCGTGCAGGCGGTCTTCTCCCAGACCGTCACCACCACGAACACGAGCGCGATCGCGGTCACCGATGCGGCAGGCAATGCAATCGCCGGCAGCGTCACCGTCGCCGGCTCCACGCTCACCTGGACCCCAGCCGCGAAGCTCGCTCCGAATGCGAGCTACGTCGTCACCATCGACGGCGGCATCACCGGCGCGTACGGCGCGCCGCTCGGCTCGACGCAGAGCTTCGCCTTCTCCACCGTCACGCAGCTCACGAACGACAAGGTTCATCCCGAGAAGATCCACATCACGATCCCCGACGCGAACGGCTACTCCACCATCACCGGCGAGCCGGGCGCGTTGCCGACCGTGCCGCCCGAGCCGGAACCGTGGCGCGTCGTCCCCCTCCGCCGCGGTCACGCGTTCACCACCGTCTTCCAGGCCACCGCGGCGAACGACGGCAGCTTCAGCGTGAAGATCAATCCGGTCGCGCTCACCGATCGCATCGACCTCGAGATCCTCAACGTCGCCGGCAACATCGTCGCCATCCTTCCGCTCGGCCCCTTCTCCAGCCCGAACGGTCAGGCCTTCATCGCCCCGGCGGACGAATCCGTCACCTTCACCAGCCGCGACGGCGTCGCCGTGACCGTCCCCGCCGGCTCGTTCGACGAGCCGACGACGATCGGCATCACGCGCATCGAAACGGCCGTCCCGCTGGCCAATGTCCCGAACGTCCAGAACGAACTGAATTTCTATCAAGGCGTGCGGATCGATTTCAGTTGCGCCCCGTGCACGTCGAACAACCGCCTCGACGTCTCCATCCCGGTCCCGCCCGGCTCCGACCCGTCGCGCAACTACCTCCTCGGACTCCTCGGCGACTCCGTCCGCGGACCGCGCGTGATGATCGTCGATACGCTCCGCATCACCTCCGGCAACTTCACCACCGCGGCCGCAGGCGGCAGCGCGCTGCGCGCCCAGACGCAGAGCGCGAAGCGGACCGGCACGCAGCAGGTGCTCACCGACGCCGACGTGAAGAAGTACCTGATGGGCGTCAACCGGAGCGGCATCTACAACGTCATCGATCTGCAGGTGCCGGCGGGACTCGGCGTTGGCTTCGCCGCGATCGACGGCATCCAGGGCAACTACGATCTCTTCTTCGACTCGTTCGCCTCGCTCTTCGAGTCGCACGAGTACCTCAGCGAATCGCGCGGCCGCATCATCGTCCCGGTCCTGCAGGGGAAGAAGTTCGAGATCGTCGGCGTCGACGCCGCGACCGGATTGCAGTCCTTCAGCAAGATCTACGATCCGCTGCCGGTCAGCGGCGGCGTGGTCTCCGTCATCTCCGACCCGCAGTCGGCGCAGAACGGCCCGTATCCGATCTTCACCACGCCCGCCCGCATCGAGATCGTCGAGCTGCAGGCGGAAGGGGACATCACCTCCATTCGCAATGTCACGCTCCACCTCGAGGGAGGAAGCGTCACGGCCCCGGTCATCCCGTCGAACACCAGAGTCTCGCTCTTCAACGCCACCACCGGCCGCTTCGATGCGACCGGCACCTCGGTCCTTGCCAAAACCGGCGACCGTCTCGTCGTCGCCATCGGCGAGCACGACGTCGATCCGCGCACGCCGCTGCAGGTCGTCTTCAGCCGCCCGATCTACACCGGCGCCTCGACCGACGCGAATGCGATCGACGCGTATCTCGCCGGCGTCATCAAGGTCTTCCGCGGACCGGCCTCGGCCGATCCGATCGGCGCGCACTTCCGCGTCGATTCCGACGGACGCCGCGTCACGATCGAGCTGCCGGCGGAGCTCGAGCGCGGCGCCGACTACCGGATCCTCCTGACCAGCCAGATCGCCGCGGCGGGCGCCAACGGTCCGGGGCTCGGCCTCGGACAGATCGACGCCGATTCGCAGCCGATCGAGCTCACGCTCTTCTTCCACGTCCGACCCGTTCCCGATCCGATTGCCTCGTTCCAGGTTCCCTCGGGATCGATCCGCGATCTCGCACTCACCGGCAACATCCTGCTGATGTCCGCGGGCAGCGGAGGCATCCTCGCGTACGACGCGGCGAACCCCGCGGCGCTCGGCGCCAACGCCACGCCGATCGGCTACGCGAAGGCCGGCGCGACCGACTTCTGGGCCGTGGCTGCCGATCATCACGGCCGCGTCTACGCCACCGGCACCGACAGCGCGTTCGGCTTCGTGCAGTCGTATCGCCTGGAGAGCTTCACCGGCGAAGCGAAGCCGCGCTCCTCCGCCATCGTCTGCTGGATCCCGGGCTACAGCTCCGGACTCGATCTCGGTTCCGACACCGTCCTCTCCGATCGCCCCGAAGGCCTGCCGCGGCGCCTGCAGCTCGCCGTACAGGACGACGAGGTCGCGTACGACAACCTCGCGGCGCTGGCCGCCGCCACCGGTGCGACGGTCAGCGACGCGGGCAACGGCTTCAAGAAGGCCGCGGTCGAGCTCCGCTATCAACGCAGCGATACGTTCCCCTACCTCTCGCAGCGCGTCACGGTCGAGAACGTGACGCGCGCCCTCAAGTGGTCGGCCGACGTCACCGCCACCACGCCGGTCACCGTCGACGTGATCGCGCAACCGGGCGACAAGCTGCGCATCCTCTACAACGTCCGCACGTACGGCGTCGTCACCATCTTCGGCTACGGCATCGGTGTCTTCGACCTCAATGCGATGGAGTCGAACGACACGCCGAACCGCACGACCGCCGCGCTGAGCGAGCGCGTTCGCCTGACGAAGGCCGCGCTCAACGAGCAGTGCCAGTCGCCGACCGCCGACGCCATTCAGGACTTCACCTTCACGCCCGAAGTCGCGGTCGTGCCGCGCGCCACGGCAGGCAAGCTGACCGTCTACGGCGCCGACGTCCGCAAGGGCGTGCTCGACGCCGACGTCGATCTGAAGACCACGGCGACGGTTGCGTCGAATGGCCCGGTCTGCGATCCCCGTTCGCCCGTCGGCATGTTGATCATGCCGGACAAGCCGAACGCGAATCCGAAGCTCAGCCCGCGCATCGACGCGCTCGTCGAGGCCTACAAAGCCAATCCCGCCTCGGGCGGCGTCGCTCCGTTCGCCCGCTTCGGCGGCATCCAGACGTACGTCACCGCGACGAAGACATACCTGCTCGTTCCCGCCTATCAGTATGGACTGCTCGTCCTCGACACGACGCGTCCGCCACAGTGGCTCGACAGGCAGCGCAGTCTCGTCGACATCCTCTGGGTGCCGGCAGGCGCCGTTGCCGTGCGCGTGGTTCCCGGAACGCAGTACGCGACGATCGTCGATTCGGCAGGCCGCGTCATGCTGGCCGATCTGACACGCATCGACGAGAGCGCGAAGACCGATCCCGACAAGCTCTTCCCGTCGGCGCTAGAAGCATTGAAGGGAAGCGGCGCGTACGGCGTCGGCGCTCCCGATCTGCGCATCCTCTGGACCTCCGATCCGGGTCTCGTCGCCGGCACGCTCGCGCCGGTCGTCGATCCTGACACCGGCATCCTCTTCGCCGGCCAGCTCCAGGGAACGAAGACGACCGTCGTCGCCACCGGCGATCCGCGCATCCGCGTGCTCGTCAGGAACAGCGACGGCGCGCTCTCCGACACCGGCGGCATCGTGCCGCTCGGCGTCGCGCCGCCGCCGAACGTCAAGCTCGGCACCGACGGCTCACTCGCCGCGTTCAAGCTCGCCGCCGTTCTTCCCGGCGGCATCACCGATGCCGTCACCAATCTCGCGCTGACCGTCAAATCGGAGCGCGTCCCAGGCGCACAGACGGAAGACACGCCGCAGCCGCTGCCGCCGGCGCATCTACACAACGTCACGCTTCATCGCGATCTCCCTGACGATCCGGCGGTGCTGGCGAAGCTCCGCTCGCAGCGCGGCTTCAACCGCTTCACCTCGGACTGGATCGTCGCCATCGCCGACCCGCGCGCGCACAAGGACTACTGGCCGGTTGATACGACCGCCGCGCAAATGGAAGCCGCCGGCTGCACCTCGTGCGCACGTCCGTCGTGGCTGCCGTCCGACGCGAAGGAGCTCTATTCGCTCGGCCGCTATCTCCGCATCGAGCCGGAAGCGAACGTCTTCGTCAGCTCGTACTCGTACCTGCAGGGCAATCAGCTCGAGGCGCGCGTCTCGAGCGTTCCCGCCGACACGGTCCGTCCCACCTCCGTGCTCGTCGCCGCGCAGCAGCCGCCGGTCGCCGGCGGCATGCTCCAGGAGACCGCGTACCTGCACAGCGGTGAAGTCGAGACCAACGCCCTCGACCTCGACGCCGGCGGACGCGCCGGCTGGAACGTGACGCTCGATCGCACCTACCGCTCGCGCACCATCGGCTACTCGCCGTTCGGACTCGGCGGCTGGGCCTCGTCGATGTTCCGCCATCTCCGTCCGCTGCCGAACGGCAACGTCGAGTATCGCGACGGCTCGGGCGAAGTGTGGACCTTCAAACTCACGGCCGATGGCCAGTACACCTCGCCGACCGGTCTCTTCCTGAAATTGAGCCGCACCGATCGCGGCTGGAAGATGGTCGATCAGCAGTGGCGCCTGACGGAGTTCGATCTCTTCGGGCGGCTCTCCTCGGAGAGCGACGAGTTCTACAAACCCGAGGTCCCGAACAGCGGCAACACCATCCGGTATCTGTACCGGGCCGACGGTCTGCTCGATCACATCGTCGATCCGGTCGATCGCAAGACCACGTTCACATACGACGCGGGTCTGGTGAAGACGATCACCGACTGGCGCAAGCGCGTCGTCGAATACCACTACGACCAGGGGCGGCTCGCGTCCGTCGATCTGCCGAAGCTCTCCAGCGGCGCCGCCGCTCCGCGCATCGCGTACGGCTATCCCGATTTGAGCGGCACGTACAACGACCAGCTCGAGCTGGCGACGAACCTCGTGACGATCACCGATCCGACCGAAGTGCTGGCCGGCGGCGGCTTCCGCGTGAAGTTCGGCTACGGTCCCACGGGCGACGACCGCGACAAGGTCACATCGCAGAAGTGGCCCGCGCCGGGCAACGAGACGGCGACGTTCCAGTACAACTCCGCTACGGCGGTCACGGTCACCGACGTCCTCGGACAAAGGCGCAGCTACACGCTGTCAGCCACGGGTGACGAACGGATGCACATCGCCGAGGAGCACGAGCTCGGCGTGCCGGTGTGGGCGGGTGCGACGTTCGGTCAGCTCCCCGCGACGTTGAGTGCCGGTGCGGCGCAGACGTCGCCGGCCGAACGCGTGCGTCGCTTCACGTTCGAGAACGGCATGCTCAAGACCTCCGAGATGGGACTGCTGAGCGGCTCGTCGTTCGAAGCGATTCGAAGCACGACGAACAACTACAAGTCCGCGCCGGGAGCGCCGGGACAGGTACTCGCCTCGACGTCGACGGCTCCAGCCGGAACGTCCAACGCGGCGCGCCGCATCGGAACGAGCGCACTGAGTCCGGTGCCAACGATCGAGCGGACGTTCCTCTATCAGTCCGACGTTCCGAATCCGCGTCCGAACTCGTCGACGTTCCTCCAGGCCGTGCTCACGAACGGCAGGAAGATCGAGTCTCCGGAGCCGCATCGCAACAACACCGACCCGGTCGCGACGAACAGCAGCGTCGCCGCCACCGAGACGTACAACGAGCATGGCCAGGTGGAAGCGATGCGCTCCGCCGGCGGCACCGACACGCAGAGCGGCGGGTCGAAAGGGGCGGTCGACTACTTCGGCGCCGATGATCCGCTGCAGCATCAGCGCGGCATGCCGCATTACGTCTACAGCGGCGACAAGAACGATGCGACCGCGCTGAAGACGATCATCGACTACAGCGTCGATGACGCCACGATCACCGAGACCGATCCGCGCGGCACGAAGACCATCACCACGGTCGACGCGTGGCGGCGTCCGGTGCACGTGATCGTGACGAAGGACGGCGATCCGCTGACGATCGATCAGCAGTACTTCTATGACGCGACCGGACGCCTCGTGCGGACGCTGGAGAAGAAGGGAACCGACACGGTCGAGACGCGTTACACGTACGACCCGCTCGGCCGCCGCACCTCCAGCACGCGCAACGGCATCATGGTCAACGGGAACCTCGGCAGCATCACCACGACGACGGCGTACGACTTGGCGAACAAGCAGATCAGGACGAGCGTCACCGGCGGCGCGACGACGACCACCGAGCTCGATTCGATCGGACGGACGAAGCGGACCTTCATCGACGCGGGCAGCAAGCCGGGCGCGAGCCCGATCGTGGAGGAGGTCGCGTACGACCTCGCCGGCAATCGCGTCTATTCGTCCGACATGGCGACCGCAGCGGCGTCCGCGTTCGATGCGCATGGCCGTCAGGTCGGCTCGATGTCGTCCGACGGCACGATGACGCTGAGCGAGCTCGACGACCTCGGACATCCGAAGAAGGTCACCAGTCTCGCCGCCGACGGCGCGCAGATCGGACAGTCGTCGTTCGACTTCACCGAGACCGGCAAGCTGAAGAAAGCGGAGACGACGGTCGACGCAGGCGTGACCCGCTCGACGAACTTCGCCTGGGATGGCGGCGGCCGCACGACGTCGACAGCGACGAACGGCCGCGCATCGAAGGCGATCTTCGACTCGACGGGCCGCATGGTCGAGCATTCGATGGGCGCGGGCAATCTCGCCGCCTTGTCCGAGATCTTCGAGAAGACCGCGGTCAAAGCGCACGACGGCGCGATGCCGCGCGTGAGCGAGACGACCGAGAAAGGCGGAGCGGCGATCACGTCGGAAGTGACGCGCAACGCCGCCGGCGCTCCGGTCAATGAGAAGGTCGGTCCGCTCGAATGGAGGAAGAGCTTCGACGAGCTGGGCAACGTCACGCAGGCCGGCGTCCCGGGACGTCCGGCGACGAAGTTCGACGTCGATGCGCGCGGCGCGGTGAAGTCCGAGACGCTTCCGGGCACGCCGGCACAGTTGTTCGACTACGACGCCAGCGGCGCGCAGACGGCGTTCGTCGATCCGACGAACGAGCCGACGTACACCGATACGGACCTGATGGGCCGGCCGCTGCGCCGCGATTACAAGGACGGATCGTCCGAGTCGATCGTGTGGGAGGGGACACGCATCAAGTCGGTCACCGACCGGCGCGGCCGTCAGCAGAAGTTCGGCTACAACGCGAAGGGCCAGCTCGAGGCGATCCTCGACGGCAACGACAACGACACCATCATCGAGAAGCTGGTCTACGACCCCGCGGGACGTCTGGTCTCGTGGAAGAACAAGGACAGCGAGCTCACCTGGGGCTCGTTCGATCAGGAAGGTCATCCCAAGACGACGACGCAGAAGCGCTTCCGGGCCGGCAGCGGCTTCGCGCAGTCGCCGCAGACGCTCGACGAGTACAGCCAGCAGCACGTCTGGAACGAGCACGGCGAGCGCGTCGCCTTCTCCATGCCGGGCGCCGGTTGGACGAAGTGGGTCATCGAAGCCCACGACGCGATGGGGAACGTCACGTCGATCAAGAAGGCCGACGACTCCACGGGAACGAATGCGATCGAACTAATGACGGCCAGCTACCGCAACGCGGGACGGCCCGACGTGCGCACCGTGCTCGCCGGCGGCAACGTGCCGATCGTGCGGACGTACGGCTACAACCCGGCCTCCAGCCTGATGTCGAAGATGGACGTGCAGGTCGGCGGCATCACGGTCGCGGGAAGCGAAGTCGGATATGACGGCAACGGACGCACGCTGCAGAAGTCGAGCGTGCGGCTCCTCGGCGTCTCCGGCGGCCAGCGCTTCGCCCGCTACAACTACGACGATCGCGGACGGCTCACCACGTCGTTGTACGGCAGCAGTGATCCGAACGCCGATCCCGCCGCGGCAGTCGCCGGACGGGCAAAGGAAAACCTCACGGCGGCGGATTTCCGCACCGCGCAGGAGCGCGCGTCGCAGTTCGACGCGACGACCGCCGCGAAGCTGCAGGAGAAAAACGTCGACACGTCGCGCATCGATCCTCCGACGACCACCCTCGCTGAAAAGAGCGGCGGCGGCCACAAGATCGAGCAGGTGACGAAGGGCCCGAAGGTCTATCCGTTCGGATACGCCGGACCCGAGGTCGTCGACGACGGCCGCTTCAGCTACGAGTTCGACGTGAAGGGCCGGATGTTCCAGGCGACGGAGAAGACGATCGGCACGACGAAGCGCCGCGTCACGTACGACTACTCGGCGACGGGCCGGCTCATCGGCCGCCGCGCCGAGTACACGACCGACGGCTCGACGTGGAAGCTCGAAGATCGTCCCGAGATCGTCAACGCCGACGACCTGCCGGCGGAGACGACGTTCGTCTGGGATGCGATCACCGATCGACTGATCACGGTCGTCGCCGCGAACGGCGTGATCCTCAAGCAGATCATTCACGGCGATCAGAGCTACGACGATCCGCTGGAGACGGCGAGCATCGAACCGGGAACGAACGCGGTCAATTATCTCTATCCGATCTACGACGAAGCCGGCGGCGGATCGCTGCAGGCAGTGCTGAACAAGAGGGGAGAGCTGGTCGCCCGCAACCTGCCGCTCGATCCGTACGGCGGCGACAACGCGGCGCTGACCGGCGCGGCGGTCGACCGTGTGTCGGTGTCGGCGAAGAAAAACAGCGACGGCACGCTGGCCCAGGTGACCGTCGAGATCCGCTCTACCGACGCGCTCGCAGCCGGCACGGTCGCCGGAGGCGTGCGCCTCGCGACCGTCGACGCCGGCGGCGCCCTGGTCCGCACGACGACGGTCACCCCGACGCTCGCCGACGCGAACACCGTCCGCTGGACGCTCACCCCGTCGCAGTGGACCACCCTGACCGCCCAACCCGCCGACGCCCTGTCGGTCGCCGTGACCGCCTCGCTGCGCGCAAGCTCCTGGTCGAGCGGCATCCCCCTCCTCCGGGCCCCGGAGTGGATCAAAGCGACGAAGTCCGTCCTCAGCTCCCCCAGCCTCCCGGTCGAAGTGCGCGAGTCGCTCACCTCCCTCACGACATTCGTGAACGGAACGACGACCGAGAACACGACGAAACTGTACGAGATCGACAACCTCGCCCTCGCCGTATCCGGACCGGGCAGCGAGACCGTGTTCGAGGACGTGCTCTCCGCGAGGATGCACGCTCACCCGTTCACGGAGCCGATGACGGGATTGGATTACGTGAGAGCGCGGTGGTACCAGCCGTTGTCAGGGACGTGGTTGACGCCGGATCCGTTGGGGTACCGGGACTCGACGAATCTATACAGTTTCGCTGGCGGCGATCCAATCAATAGACGTGATCCGAGCGGTGCGGGCATCTGGGGTGACCTCAAACAGGCCGTTGTGGACGAGTACACGGATGTCGTGTCGCATGCAGCGGTCACCGGGCGCGCCGTGAAGGGCATCGTGAAAAGTAGCGCGAAGGCGGTGGTGGGTGCGGCTCAGATGTCCGCGATGATGCTCGGGATCCCGACACCGGCGGCGCCGACGCCCATTCACGCGCAGATCCAGATGTACAAGAGTCTGGTTGCTGCAAAGAACGCGGTCGCTCAATGGGGCACGTCTGCAGGGGAAGCGATCTCGGAGCCGCAGCTCATCAAAGAAGCGGTTACCGGCCTGTCGACCGAAGATTTTGCGGAAGAAACGTTCGACGCGGCGATTATTACGTCAGCGTTCGTCGCGCCTTTCGAAGGTGCGGGTGCTGCCAGAACTTCAGGACGTGTTGCGGCTGCAACAAGGACAGCCACCGGTGCTGGTGGAGAGATCAGTGAAGCCACGATCATGCGATCACTTAGACAGAGCGGCTCGACCGAAGGACAGGCAACCGCGAAACTGCTCAAGCGCGGACGAGTCAAATTGAATCTTGCCGAGACAGATCCCAATTACCCGGGCCGTGCGACAGGTAGCCACGTTCCCGGTACTGATGTCATCAACGTCGCGCTCGATCAAGTGAAGAGCGCTGAGCAGGCGGCTGGCGTAGCGGCACATGAAACGCGTCATTTTCTGCAGAAGTTGAACATGCAGAAATACCGGAAGATCCACGAGTTCGAGGCCTACCAGTGGCAAAGATCGGTTGATCCGGCATTCGGCCTGGCCGATGCAGAAATATGGGAGCTTCTCAGGAATAGTCCGCTCTACGTGCACGTGCCCTGGAACTGAGGCGTCATGACAACAACCACTAGATCGCAGTGCCCGGTATGCGGTGAGTCGTTAATCCGTGAGGAAGTAGGAACGTGGATCAAGCTTCGCTGTCCGGCTTGCGGCTACGAACAGGAAGCGCATTGGGTGCCGAGCCCGGAGGAATTGGGACTCGTCCGCGATGATGTCGACGTCGAGGTGACGGCCGTTTGGAAGAGCGGACGGCCGTCGGTGGCAGAGGTTCAGGCGCTACGCAAGGTCGTACCCGACCTGGCGAATGAGTCGGTGAACGTTTTGAAAGAAAGAGTGTCGAAGGGAGAGCGCTTCAGCCTGGGAAAAATGAAGCGGCCGGCCGCGAAACGCCTCCGTGAGAAAGCCGAACAACTTGGTCTGACGCTGGAGTATGAAGAACCTGCGCAGTGACGGTGAGAGCCTGATCATGCGGCCGATGTCGAGGTGTGCTCTGTCCGGTACGACTTGCAGACAACCACCCCTGAAATAATTTGCCTCCCCTCAACGATTTGCGTACACTCACCGGCCCGGTCTCCGTGCCGGAATTCTTTAACAATCTGCCAGCTCCTTGGACCCTGCGTGAGTCGGGGTCCCGCTAGGCCAGAAGGAGGATTCATGAGGACATACGATGTCCTGTTCATCCTTTCTCCGCAGGTTCCGGAGGAAGAGGCGACCGCGCTCGTCACCGAGTTCAAGCGCGTCGCCGAGTCGCTCGGTGCCACGCTCAAGAACGAAGAAGCGTGGGGCCGCCGGCGGCTCGCTTACCCCATCCACAAGTTCAACGAAGGGATCTACCACCTTTTCGTGTACGAGACGACCGGAGGCCTCTCCGAGCTCGATCGTCGCATGAAGAACTCGGATCGCGTGCTGCGTCACATGATCGTCCGCACGGACGAGGACCTGAAGCGCGCGGACAAGCTCGCCAAGAAGAATCCGAAGAAGGAACGCGTCCGTCCGGCCGCGCCGCAGGCGTACAACACCACGCCTGTCGTGCCCGCCGAGCCCGAGGCCGTTCCGTCCGCCGGCGCCGAAGAAGCGCCGGTGTAGTCGAAAGAAGGAGAACCAACGATGGCTACGACTACAACTGGTGGAAGAAGGCCTGAAGGCGGCCGCGGCGGCTCCTCCGCCGGCGGTCCCGGTGGACAGGGCGGAAAGAAGAAGTTCTTCTACCGCCGCAAGCGCGTCTGCAAGTTCTGCGTCGAGAAGCTCGAGTACATCGACTACAAAGACGTGAAGATGCTGCAGCAGTTCATCCCGGAGCGCGGGAAGATCCTTCCGCGCCGCATCTCCGGCACCTGCGCGCTGCATCAGCGCAAGCTGCAGAACGCGATCAAGCGCGCGCGCATCGCCGCGCTGCTCCCGTTCGCGACCGATTGATTCGACAGACATGACCGAGATGCCGTTGCAGAGCGATTCGCTGGAGATGCCGGGCCGCCCCTTCGGGCAACTGGTCCGGAGTGTCTTCGGCTACGTCCTGCTGCTGGCGTTGACGTTTTTTCCGCCGATGTTCGTCTTCCTCCCGGCCGCCGTGTTTCATTGCGGAATCCGGAACGGACGTCGCGCGACCTGGTTCGCCCTGGCCCTCGGTGCCACGATCGGCATCGGTCTGGCCGCGGTGACGGTGGCGCATCAACCGGGCGTCACGGCTTCCGAGCTCCGGCTGGCGTACGCATCGCTCGCGGGCGAGCTGTTCACGCTCGCCCTGCCGGCGATGCTCGTCCTGCCGCTGCTCGAGAGGAACGCGTCGTTCGGAAACGTGCTGATGGCGTCGCTGCTGGTGGCGATGCCGGGCTTTGCGGCGACCGAGATCGGCACGCGCGCATGGCTCGGCGGCTCGCATCTCGCCGATCAGACCGCGCAATGGCAGCAGAGCAGCGCCGCTGTCATCGCCGGCTATCAGCGCACTCCCGGCATGCCGCCCGACGCGATCGAAGCGGTGCGCAAGGTGTTCGCGGCGGTCACGAATTTCCTGCCGGCGATGTCGGTCGGCGGAGTGATCGTCTGTTTCATGCTCAGCATCCTGATGTTCGGCCGGCTGCGCGCGTGGCGCGAATTCGTTCGCACGCGCGAGGTTTCGGAGTCGGCGGGCATCTATCTGTTCCGCAACTTCTCACTCCCCGAATGGCTGCTGTTCGCGTTCGTCATCAGCGGACTCGCGCCGCTGGCCACGGGGCTGCTGCAGAAGGTTGCATCCAACGTCCTGGTGGTGGTGCTGTTTCTCTATCTCCTGCAGGGGCTGGCGATTTTCCGTTCACTGCTGGCGGCGATCGGGATCAACGGAATGGGACTGCTCTTCGCGTTCCTCCTCCTCGGATTCCTGACCTTCACCGCCGGCATCGCGCCGATCCTGCTCACCATCGCCGGACTGTTCGACTCATTTTTTGATTTCAGAAAGTTCAGACGAAAGGATGACTCCAATGAAAGTCATACTGACTGACGAGATCCGCGGCCTCGGGACGCGCGGCGATGTCGTCACGGTCAAGGACGGGTATGCGCGCAACTACCTGATCCCGAAGAATCTCGCGCGCGAAGCAACCGCGGGCAACCTCAAGTCCATCGAGCAGGAGCGCAAGAAGTGGGCGCTTCTCGCGCAGCAGGAGAAGGACGTGGCGCAGAAGGCCGCGGCCAGCGTGCAGGGCGTGAAGGTGACGATCGCCAAGCGCGTCGGCGAGCATGGTAACCTGTTCGGATCGGTGACGGCGAACGACATCGCCGACGCGCTGGTGGCGAGAGGGATCGAGGTGGACAAGCGCCGCATCGAGCTCGCGCATCCGATCAAGACCCTCGGCACGCACGACGTCGACGTCCGGCTGCACCGCGAGGTCTCCGCGCACATCCAGGTAGAGGTCGTTCCGATCGGCACCGAGTCGGTCGAATCGGCTCCTGCCGCGACGGAAGCCTCTTCGCAGGCGTAATCTCCATTCGATGAGCGACGAGCAATTCGTCGACACCCCTCCGGCGGGAGCGGCGGCGTGGCGCGATGTCTGGCGCGACGACCGTCGCTACCGCCCCGGGAGGACCTGGCAGGCCTGGCTCCTCCGTCTCCTGCGCCGCATCACCGGTCCCGACAACGACCGCCAGCGCGATTTCAACCTCGCTCTTCTCGACGTCGTCGACGATCTCCGCCGCGAGATCGATGACGTGCGCCGTGGCGCACGCGCCGACGTCGATTCGCTGCAGCACGACGTGCGCAGCGGCGACGACGCGCTGACCGCGGAGATCGGAAAAACGCGCGCCGTGATCCCGGTCGCCGCGATGCGCAACGACGCGTTGCTCGCGGCGCTCGATCAGAAGATCGAGACGCTTGCCGTGCGCATTCGCGATCTCACCAATCCGGCCGTGCAGACAGCGGACAGCGGACAGCGGACAGCGGACTTCGTCTATCGCCGCATCGAAGACTCACTCCGCGGGAGCGAGCACGAGGTGCGCGAGTCAGTGGCGCACTACGCGAACCTGGCGCGGGAGCACGCGCCGTTGATCGACGTCGGATGCGGACGCGGCGAGCTGCTGTCGCTCTGTCCGGGTTCGCGCGGCTTCGACACGAACGAGCGGTCGGTCGCCGATCTCCAGGCACGCGGATTCGACGTCACGCTCGCGGGCGTGCCGGAGTGCTTCGCGTCGATCGCCGACGCGTCGATCGGTTCGGTCGCGGCGCTGCATGTCGTCGAGCATCTCCCGGCCGAGCTGCTGTTCGCGTTCTTTCGCGAGTCGGCGCGCGTGTTGCGCGACGGTGGTCTCCTGATGATCGAGACGCCGAACGCTGAGTCGCTGCTGGTGAGCGCCTCGGAGTTCTGGCGCGATCCGACGCATCTCGCGCCGCGTCATCCGGCCGCGCTGGTGTTGCTCGCGCGCGAGCACGGTTTCGTCATCGATGAAGCGCGCGCCGTGCATCCGTTCCCCGAGGGGACGCGCATCTCGATCCTGGAGAGCGATCCGCCCGAGCTGCAGCGCGTGATCCACGCCGTCAACGAACGGCTGTTCGCGCCGCAGGATTTACGGCTCATTGCGCGGCGGCAGCGGTGAGTCGTCGTACGGCTGCACGTCGATGATCTGACGGGTGGGCGGTGGCGGCGGCAGACGATGGGGGAGCACCAGCCCGAGCAGCAGTCCTGAAAGCAGGCCCGCGACGTGCGCCGTGTTGTCGATGAAGGCGAAGCTGGCGCCCGCGGCGAGGTTCAGCAAGCCCCAGAAGACGAGCTGACGGGTGAGTCCACGCGTCCACGGTTCGTGACGCCACTGCGAGCGGCGGATGGAGAAGATGAAGGCGCCGAGGATGCCGAAGATCGCGCCGCTCGCTCCGACGGACGCGCCACCGACGGGGAGGTTCATCGCGCTGGCGACGGAGGCGCAAAGTCCGGTCACGAAGTAGATGACCAGGAAACGCAACTTGCCGAACATCGCCTCGTAGAGCGATCCGAGCTGATACAGCGCCCACGAGTTCACCAGCCAGTGCACCCAGCCGCCGTGCAGGAACATCGCCGCGAGCAGGCGCCAGTACTCGTGATTGGCGATGGTGCCGTGGATGATCGCCCCCATGCCGACGAGGACGTCGTTGTCCCTCAGCGCACCGCGGAAGACCTCGGCGGCGAAGATGGCGGTGATGATGACGAGGATCGCTGTCGTTACCGGTGAATCCTTCAGTCGGGGCATTACCTCTCCAGCAGCGCCGAGACGCGCCGCATGAGCAGGTGCGCGAATCGCGGGAAGATCTCTTTCATTCGCATGTACAGGGCCGCGGCCGGCGGCAGTATGCGCCGGTATTTTCCATCCTCGGCGGTGCGGCAGATCACACGTGCGACCCGCTCCGCGCTGACGCCGAGGATCAGGCGCGAGGCGCCCGGCATCTTGCCACGTTCGGCCTTGACGAAGAACTCCGTCTCGGTCGTGCCGGGACAGACCATCGCCACGCGCACGCCCCGCCCCAGCACCTCGTCGCGCAGCGCCTCGGTGAAGCCGATCAGGGCGAACTTCGTCGCGCAGTAGCCGCCCATCCGCGCGTAGCCCATGATGCCGGCGATGGAGGCGATGTTCACGATCGTCCCTTCGCCGCGGGCGAGCATCTGCGGCAGCACCGCCTGCGCGCACCAGACGGCGCCGAAGTAGTTCGTCCGCATCATCGACTCGAGCTCGGCGGGTTTGGCGGTCTCGATCGGATCGAAGACGGCGAAGCCGGCGTTGTTGATCAGGACGTCGACGCGACCGGCCGTTTCGATCAGCCGATTGCAGGCATCGCGATCACTGACGTCGGTGATGACGGGGGTGGCTGAAACGCCCTGCGCGCGGCAGAGTGCGGCGACGGAATCGAGCTCGCCGGAGCGGCGGGCGGCGAGAAACAGCGTCGCGCCGCGCCTGGCCAGCTCGATGGCCACGGCTCGTCCGATGCCGCTCGAAGCACCCGTCACAACGACCGTTTTTCCGTTCAACTTCATGCGTTTACAAGTCGTAACCAGTGGCAGGTTTATAGCATTGACTTGCTGATTCAGCGGCACCTATACTCGGCCCGACCTCGAGTTCATCCCTGCTGCCGAGCACGGTCGCGTTGCGCGCAATCCTCAGGAGGCCGTCATGCCATTCGAAGAAGTCAAAAAAATCTGGATGAATGGACGGCTCGTCGACTTCGCCGACGCCAAGATCCATGTCCTGACCCACGCCGTCCACTACGGGTCGGGCCTCTTCGAAGGCATCCGTTGCTACAACACGGCCAACCAGGGTCCGGCCATCTTCCGCCTGGATGAGCACATCCGCCGCCTTTACGACTCCTGCAAGATTTACCGCATGGAGATTCCATATTCGTTCGAAGAATTCAAGCAGGCCTGCACCGATACCGTCGCCTCCAACGATTTCGACGATTGCTATCTCCGTCCCCTCGTCTATCGCGGCTTCCACTCCCTCGGCGTTTTCCCCGGCTCCTGCCCCGTCGACGTCGTCGTCGCCGCCTGGAAGTGGGGCAAGTACCTCGGACCGGAGGCGATCGAGCAGGGCGTCGACGTCCGCGTGTCGTCGTGGAACCGCATGGCTCCCAACACCTTCCCCGCGCTGGCCAAGGCGACCGGCAACTACATGAACTCGATCCTCATCCGCCAGGAGGCGGCGATGGACGGTTACGCCGAAGGCATCGCTCTCGATGTCAACGGCTACGTCAGCGAAGGATCGGGCGAGAACATCTTCGTCGTCCGCGACGGCCGCATCGGAACGCCTCCGCTCGGCGCGTCGGTCCTCGCCGGCATCACACGCTCCAGTGTCATGCGCATCGCGCGCGACCTCGGATTCGAGGTCGTCGAGACGCTCATCCCGCGCGAATCGCTCTACATCGCGGACGAAGTCTTCTTCACCGGCACGGCCGCCGAGGTCACCCCCATTCGCAGCATCGACCGCATCAAGGTCGGCAGCGGCAAGCGCGGCCCGGTGACGGAGCGGATTCAGAAGGAGTTCTTCGACTACATCAACGGCGCCATCCCCGACCGCTACGGATGGTTCACCCCGGTGTACGCCGAGCGCTCCGTCGCGACGCCGAAGCCGGCGCTCGTGGTCGGCTGAGCGGTCTCAAAACCGTTTTTCCTCCTTCATCGAGTAGTACTTGTGCGTGCCGACGATCATGTGATCGACGAGCTCGATATCCATCAATTCGAGCGCCTCGCGCAGTCTCCTCGTGAATTGCGAGTCGTGCGCGGACGGCGACGGATTGCCGGACGGGTGGTTGTGATACACCACCACTCCCGCCGCGTTGCTCAGCACCGCGAACCGGACGATCTCCCGCGGTGAAACGAGCGCGTTGTTGATCGTGCCGACGAAGATCGTCTGCTGTTTGAGAATGACGTCATGGGAGTCGAGCAGCGCCACGCCGACGTGCTCCTGGTGGAACTGATGCGTCTTGATCAGGCCTTCGCCGAAGACACTCGGCACGTATTTGACGGCGGCGCGGTCCCGATCCCGATCCGTGCGCCGCGATAATTCGAACGCGGCGGCGATGCGCGTCGCCTTCGCCGTTCCCACCCCGGGGACGCGTGCTAGCTCCGTGACGTCGCGCCGGCCGAGCCGGCAGATGCCGTCGTCCAGAAGCTCTCGCGCGACCTGCATGGCGCTCCTCCCCCGCGTGCCGGTGCCGATCAGCAGCGCGAGCACCTCGACATCGGAGAGCGTCCGCGTGCCATGAGCCAGCAATCGCTCGCGCGGGCGTTCGTCGGATGGCATGTCGGCGATGAGACTGGTCGTGATCATTCGTCCTCCAGAATCGCGTCGACGATCGGCGGCGTGGCGATGGCCGCCGTCATCGGAATCGCGAATGTGCAGGCCGAGCTGACGCCGCTCGCCTGCGGGTTGATCTCGATGGAGAGTCCCTTGTTCGAGTAACGGTGCAGCGACACCAGTCCGGCGGCGGGATAGACGAGGCCGGAGGTGCCGATGACCAGGAGCAGGTCGGCGTTGCGGATCGCGTCCGACGCGCGCTCGAGGGCATCGGCCGGCAGCATCTCGCCGAACCAGACGACGTCGGGCCGCATGTGCGCGCCGGATGGCCGCTCCCGAAAGATGTTGCCGTGCAGCTCGATGACGTTGCGCGAGCCGGCGCGCGCGTGCAGGCCGTCGACGTTCTGGGTGACGACGACCGCGTCCGCCATCCGCGCGATCGCCTGGTGCGCCGCATTCGGCTCCGCCGCGCGAATCAGGCCGCGCCGCCACTCGTACCATTCGAGGACGAGCTCCGGATCGCGCGCGAACGCCGCGGGCGTCGCCAGATCCTCCGCCCGGAAGTTGCGCCACAACCCGCCGGCGCCGCGAAAGGTCGGGATTCCGCTCTCGGCCGAGACACCCGCGCCGGTGAAGAAGACCACGTTGCGCGGCTTCGTGCGGCGGATCGCTTCGAGTGCCTGCTCCAGAAACGACATCGCGCCGAGCTTATGCCCGGCGCGAGGGAAGGATGCAAAACGCTACGCGGGGTAGCTGTTCAGCGGTTGAGCGTTTCAGCGGTTGAGCAGTGGCTGAAAGGCTCAAAAGCCAAACAGCTCAATAGCTAAACGTTCGGGATGTTCTTCTCGTTGATCTGGATGAACGCGTCTTTGCGCAACCGCTCGATATACGCCTTGTAGTCTCGCTGGAATGCGTCGTCGCTGGCGTCCTTGCGGATCTTTTCCTTCAGCGACTCGAACGCCGGGACTTCGGACGGCAGGCGCGTCTCGACTTTGAGGATGTGCCAGCCCGACTTCGTGGAGAGCGGTCCGATCACGGTTCCGGCGGGGCTGTTGAAGACCGCCTTGTCGAGGTCGGGGAGGAGCTCGCCGCGCGCGACGTCGCCGAGGTCTCCACCTTTGTCTTTCGATCCGGACTCGGAGAAGGTCTGGGCGAGCTTGGCGAAATCGGCGCTGCCGCGCGCCTGGTTCGCGACGTCGGTCGCCTTCTCTCCAGCCTTCTCGGCAGCGGCCGGATTCTCGGGGCGGAGGATGACGATCTCGCGCAGGTGGGCGCGCTCGGGAAGGCGATAGCGCTCCTTCTCGCGGTCGTAACGCTCGCGGAGCTCGCGGTCGGTGAGCTCGTCGCGGCTGCGCAGCTCGCGGCCGAAGACCTTGTTGCTGATCAGGGTGTCACGCAGGCGCGTTTCCATGTCGGCGCGCGTGAGGCCGGACTTCTGCAGCGACTCGTCGAACTGCTGATCGGTCGCGATGCCGTACTGCTCTTTCAGCCGGCCGGTCGCTTCCCTGATCTCGGCTTCGGTGACGCTCACGCCGATGCGGTCCGCGCGATCCTTGATCAGCAGCTCGCTGATCAACTCGTCGGTGAGCACCTTGCGGAGCTCCGCTTTCTTCGTGGCCACCTGATCGGGCGTACTGGTCTGTTCGATCTCGTTGTAGCCGTCGTGAAGGCGCTTGGCGTACTGCGTGGAGGTGATGATGCGGTCGCCGACGCGGAGGACGATCGCTTCGACCACCTGCGCGGCGGAAAGGCTCGTTGCGGCGAGCGTAAGTGTGAGTGCGAGAAGGAGTTTCTTCATAGCGTTTCCGTTGTAGGACGGGTCTTCAGCAGAACAAGTTCGGGTCTGTTTTATTCGTTGTCGGATTTCGGCAGGGTGCCGGCGTAGGGGAAGGGGAGGCGCTTGGTCAGGACGGCGATCTGCATGTCCGAACGGCTCTTTGCGATGAGCTGGGCCATATGCGTGCGGATCGCCTCTTCCCGCAGCTTCTCGCGGATGACGGGCGCGGCCGTTTGCAGGTCGATCGTGCCGGGCGGGCGGCGGTCGTCGACCTTGAAGATGTGGAACGAGTTGTCGGTCTGGATGACTCCGCTGACGTGTCCCGGCTGCAAACCGAAGATCTCGTCCTCGAATCGCTTCGGCAGCTCGCCGCGGCTGACGTACCCGATGTCGCCGCCTTTCTTGGCGTTCGGTGCGAGCGAGTGCTGCGCTGACAGTTCCTCGAAGCTCGCTCCCGCTTTCAGCTTCGACGCGATGTCGTTCGCCAGCGACTCGTCGTGCACGAGGATCTGCCGCACGTGCACTTCCTCGCCGCTCTTGAACTCGGCCGGATTCGCCTCGTAGTAGACGCGCAGGTCGTCATCCGACGGCTGCGCCACCTCGGTCGAGATGTCGCTGATCAGCTTCATCCGCCGCATCTCGTCGCGCTTCTCGATGACGGTCGCGCCGGCGTCGGTTCGAACCGCCGCCGCGATCTTCTCCGCCGGAATCTCGACGCCGTGCGAGCCGGCGTACTCCGACAGCAGCACTTCCTCGATGTACTGGTCGAGCAGCGCGCTTGCCACTTCCGGCGTGACCTGCGCCAGGTCGGTGCCGCTGTTGCGCTCCATGTAGCGCTTGAAGTCGGAGAGGGTGAGCATCCGGTCGCCGATGCGCGCCACGACATCGGGCGGCGTCGACGGCTTGCGATGACACGCCGCCGACGCCGCAAACACAATGAATAGAAGGATGAAGGAGCGGCGCATGAAGGGCCCGAGGCGGGCGCAGTGTAACTTAACTACGCCGCAATTCGTACCGGATCACCCGCTCGCCTTCGCCCGGTCCGACGAACCGGAATCCGTTCTTCTGCATCACTCCGAGGGACGCGACGAGCTCCGGATACGTCTCCGCGATGATCCGCTCGACCTCCTCATGTTCGAATGCCTGCGCGATCAGCGCCGCCGTCGCCTCGGATGCATATCCGCGGCGACGGAACTGCGGCAGAACGGAATAGCCGATCGTCCAGGCGCCGTCCTTCACCGCACCGCCGCCGCCGAAGCCGACCAGCGTGTTCGATTCGCGTTCGATGTAATAGCGCAGCAACCACGGCTCCGCCGCGGGATTCTGCTCGAGCAGGTTGCGGCACCAGACGAGGCATTCGTCGTCGTAGTTCTCGACCGGCCAGTTGTCAGGGATGGTCACGCCGAGCGCGCGCGCCAGCGCCGCGGCATCGTCGAAGGGGAGGTTGTAGATCTCGCGATTGCCCGCGCGCAGCTCGAGCCGAGCCGTGTAGATAGACGGGGACTGCATTTCGGTTTTCTCCTGTGCAGATGTCTTGCGGGAGAAGCGGAGAACCGTCAGGCAATCATAGGCAGTGCGGCGGATTTTACACTGCAATCCGCTGCAGCAGCTCTTCGATCGCGTCGATTACATCGGTCCCCTGCGCCTTGAGCGGGAACGACAGCACGCCGTTCGGCGTGAACTTGACCTGCGGGTCTTCGTGCATGAGCGCGAGCAATTTGTTCGGATCGACCTTCGCCGATTGCGTCAGCTTCATCACGCCGCGCGCTCCCTCGCGCACGATCGAGACGACGCCGATTCTCTGCGCGAACTGCTTCACCTTCACGAAGTGCAGGAGGTTCTCGACATTTGGCGGCAGCGCGCCGAAGCGGTCGCGCAGCTCGTTGCGGATGTCGTCGATGCGCTGCTCGGTCTGCGCGGACGCGATCTTCTTGTAGAACGTCATGCGCAGGTTCTCCTCGCCGACGTAGTTCTTGGGGATGTAGATGTCGACGCCGAGGTTCATCGACGTCTCGACCGCCTCCTCGATCCGCTCCCCCTTCATCTCGCGGATCGTTTCCTCGAGCAGCTTGGTGTACATCTCGAAGCCGACCGCGGCGATCTCGCCCGACTGCTCGCCGCCGAGGATGTTGCCCGCGCCGCGGATCTCGAGGTCTTTTGCCGCGATGCGGAAGCCGGCGCCGAGGTCGGAGAACTCCTGGATCGCGGAGAGGCGCTTGCGCGCGTCGGAGGACAGCACGCGATCGCTCGGCACGAGGAGGTAGCAGAACGCGAGGCGGTCGCTGCGGCCGACGCGTCCACGGAGCTGATAGAGCTGCGACAGTCCGAAGCGCTCGGCGTGATTGATGAGGATCGTGTTGCACGCCGGGATGTCGATGCCGTTCTCGATGATGGTCGTGGCGATGAGGACGTCGTACTCGCGATTGATGAACGCCAGCATCGCGCGCTCCAGCTCGCGCTCCTCCATCTGTCCATGTCCGACGATCGCGCGCAGTCCCGGCAGCAGCTTCTCCAGGTACTCCTTCATTGCGTAGATCGACTCCACGCGGTTGTGGACGAAGAAGACCTGTCCGCCGCGGTCGATCTCGAAGGCGATCGCATCGCGGATGAACTCGTCGTTGAACGGCACGAGCGCCGTCTGAATCGCCAGGCGGTCCTTCGGCGGCGTCTCGATGACCGAGATGTCGCGGATGCCGACCATCGACATGTGCAGCGTGCGCGGGATCGGCGTGGCGGACATCGCCAGCACGTCGACCGCCTTCTTCATCTGCTTCAGCCGTTCTTTCTGCGCCACGCCGAAGCGCTGTTCCTCGTCGATGACGATCAGCCCGAGGTCTTTGAAGTTGATGTCTTTCGAAAGGACGCGGTGCGTGCCGATGATCACGTCGATCTCGCCCGACTCCAGCTTCTTCACGATGTCCTTCTGGTCCTTCGCCGAGTAGTAGCGCGTGAGCAGCTCGACCGTGACCGGGAAACTGGCGAAGCGGCGGAGAAACGTGCGGTGATGCTGGAACGCGAGGACGGTCGTCGGCGCGAGCACAGCGACCTGCTTCCCGTCCATCACCGACTTGAACGCGGCGCGCATCGCCACCTCGGTCTTGCCGTATCCGACGTCGCCGCAGAGCAGGCGGTCCATCGGCTTGCGCGACTCCATGTCGGCCTTCACATCCTCGATCGCCGCTTCCTGATCCTCGGTCTCGTCGAACTCGAACGCCTCCTCGAATTCGAACTGCCACGGCGAGTCCTTGGAGAACGAATGGCCGTGGACCATCTGCCGCGTGGCGTAGAGCTTCAGCAGCTCGTCCGCCATGTCGCGCATCGCTTTTTTGACCGAGGCTTTTTTGCGCGCCCAGGTCGTGCCGCCGAGCTTGTCGAGTTGTGGCTGCGCCTCGTCGCCGCCGGAGTACTTCTGAATCAGGTTCAGGTTCTCCATCGGCATCAGCAGCTTGCCGGCGCTGCTGTACTCGATCTCCATCACCTCGCGCTCCGTCTCGCCGAACGGGATGCGCTGCAGGCCGCGGAAGCGGCCGACGCCGTGGTCGACGTGCACGATGTAGTCGCCGACTTTCAGGTCGCGCAGGTCGGTGATGAACGCGTCCGCGGCGCGGCGCTTGCCGCCGATGCGCGTCGACGTCGGCGGCTCGAAGAGATCCCACTCGCTGTACGCGGTGATGCCGATGTCGTCGAACGCGAAGCCGCGCGCCATCGCCCCCTCGGTGACGGTGAGCGTCCCGGTCAGGACGTCGAACTCCTTCAGCAGCCGCTCGACTTTCTCCGCGCCGCCCTTCGTCGCGGCGAAGAAGAAGAGGCGATGCCCGCTCTTCGCGACGTCGGTCGCGAACTCCGGCAACCGGTTCGTGTAGCGCATCGTCTGCGGCGCATGGAGGCGCAGCTCGACGAACTCCTTCGAGGCGATGTGCACTTCACCCATCGCCAGATTCGCGTGCGACAGAAAGGTGAGCACCTCCGGACCCGCCGCCACCACCCGCTCCGGTGCGTAGACCGCGCGTCCCTTTTCCGCGGCGGCGTCGTATTCGCTGCGCAGAAGTGACTCGTACTTCGCGACCGTCGTGATGATCTGGTCGGGCTCGATCATCGCCAGCGACCAGTCGTCGCCGGAGAGGTAATCGGCAAACGTCACCGCATCGCTGACGACCGGCAGGTAATGCTCGATGCCGGGGAAGGTGCCGTTCTCCGCGAGCCGCTCGATCTTGTCGGCGACGTCGCGCTTGAACAGCGGATCCATGAAATCGAGCGACAGCCGGCGCGAGAGCGCGGCGCGGGTCTCGCGCGTGTTCGCGAACTGCGTCATCGGCAGCACGGTGATCGCGCCCGACGCTTCCTCGGAGCGCTGCGTCTCCACGTCGAACCAGCGCAGCGTATCGATCGTGTCGCCGAACAGCTCCACGCGGACCGGCTTCGCGGTGTTCGGCGGAAAGAGGTCGAGGATGCCGCCGCGGAACGCGAACTCGCCCGACTCGCCGACGAGATCGGTGCGCACGAATCCGTTCTCGACCAGTGACTGCAGCAGCGCGCGCATGTCGAGCTCGTCGCCTTCCTTGAGGTGCATCGTGCGCGCGCGGAAAACCTCGGCGCGCGGAAGCCGCGAGAAGAGCGCGCGGACCGGGACGATGAGGATGTCGGCGTGTTGATCGGTCAGCGCGCCGAGGGCGCGGATCTCCTCGCGCGCGACGCCGAGGGAGGGGACGACGTCCTGGTAGGGCGAGAGGGAAGGGGAGGGGTAGGTGAGGACGCAGCGCGGATCGCGATGGAAGAGGCGGAGCGCCGTTTCGAAGTCGTCGATCGCCGCGTCGGCGGGGACGATGACCGCGATCCGCTTGCGCAGCCGTTCCTGCAGCGAGGCGAGGATCAGCGCGCGTGCTTCGACGGAGGCGCCGGTGAGCTCGACGCGGTCGGTGGAGAGGCGCTGAAAAAAAGGAGCCTTCGCGACGAGGGAGCGGAGATCGGCGATCAGGGATTCGTTGCGATGCACGCGCGGGATTCTCCCCTCATCCGGCGCTTCGCGCCACCTTCTCCCGCCGGGAGAAGGGAGTTGCGATTTCCCTCTCCCGCCGCAGCGGGAGAGGGTGGCGCGAAGCGCCGGGTGAGGGCACTAAGGCGCGAAATACCCGCGAATCGTTCTCGCCGTCAGGTTCCGCGCATTCAACACCACCCGCACCTTCCGCCACGCGTTCGGGCGCTTGTAATCGGTGATCTGGTAGCGGATGGCGAACTGCGCGCGGAGATCGCGCTCGATCGCTGCGTACTTCGCCTGCAGGTTGTGCTGCTCGGCGTTGGCCGTGACGATGAAGCCGCCGGTCTGTCCCGCCAGATAGTTCAGGCGGTCGAGCTCGTGCTGCTCCGTCGGCTCGCCGGTCTCGTACGCGATGAAGTAGATCGGGATCCCGGCCTCGGTCGCCATGCGATCGAGCTCGTCGAACGACGCCATCGACGACGTGTCGCCGCCGTCCGTCAGCACCACGACCGCGCGGCGGTTCTTCTCGCCCTTCAGATCGCGGATCGCGGCGGAGATCGCGTCATACAACGCCGTCCGTCCGCCCGCCTGCAAGCCGGCCATCGCCTTCATTACGGCGGCCTTGTCGGTCGTCAGCTCCTGCGCGCGGCGCGGCACGTCGCGGATCGCGTACACGCCGCAGCGATCGCCCGGCTTCAGCGTCCGCTCCACGAAGCTCTGCGCCGCCTTCGTCACGTGTCCGAGCTCGTACGTCATGCTCGCCGACGAGTCGACCAGGAGGGCGATCGAGATCGGCTGATCGAATGCTTTTCCGAACTCGAGGATCTTCCCCTCGGCTCCGTTGTCCATGACCTTGAAGAGGTCTCTCGCTACGTCATCGCGCGTCTGACCGTTTCCGTCGATCACGCTGACGAAAATCGGTACGGTCCGCACTTCGACCGATTCGACATGCACCTCGCCCGTCGTCGTCCAGAAGTCGGCCACTTCCTCGCCCGACTTCGCCTTCGCCGTCACCTGCACGAAGCCCGCTTCGACCGCCGATTGCGGCACCGTGAATCGGTACGGCGCCGTCGTCACCTCGGAGACTTCCTTCCCCGCTTCCCACAGCGCGACGGAGACGATCGGATCGTCCTCGGGGGCGGTAGTCTTCGCTTCGAAGATGCGGTTTTCGAGATCGACCGGCGTGACTTTCACCGTCAACGGCCGATGTCCGCGGTTGACCGTCTCGTGCCACTGGATTTTCTTCGCGCCGCTCCAGACCGTGACGCCGATCCTGTGCTCGATCGGCACCGTTCCGAAGTCGACCGTCACTTTGTAAGGGGAGTGGAGGTTCTCGGCGATCTTCTCGCCGTCGAGGACCAGGTTGACGCGGGCGTCATCGAATCCCGGCGCAATCGTCAACTCGACGACGCCCTTGAGCTCGCCACGATCCAGTTGCGTGTCGCGGCTCAAGACGATTTGCTGATTTGCGTTCAGTGAAAGGGCGAATATGAATGTTGAAACTGTCACGACCAGGGAGCGAGTTGCGATTTTCATAAAAGCCCCGGATTTTCCAGTCCTACGACTCGGCTCAACAGCAATTGAATTGCCAAGTTTTCTTTCCGTCATTTAGTGACGGACAGGGACCGATCGTTTCACCGCTCGTAAATGCGGCGGTACTCGTTCCGGTTGCGCGTGACCGTCTTCACGTAGAGACGGGTCTCGGCGTAGGGGATCGCCTCGATGAAGACGTCCATGTCCTCGGCGGGCGTGCGGGTGAGCCAGTTGTTCACGTTCGATTCGCCGCCGTTGTACGCGGCGATGGCCAGCGCCGATCGTCCCTGCATCGCGGCGAGCTTCTGCGCGAACTCCGCGGCGCCGACGGCGATGTTGATGTCCGGATCGAACAGCTTCTCGCGCGTGACCCCTTCGATCCCCGCGCGCGACGCGATCTCTTCCGCCTCGGCCGGCATGATCTGCATCAGTCCGACCGCGCCGGCGTTCGAGATCGTCGCCGGCTCGAAGCCGCTCTCCTGGCGGATGATCGACGCCAGGAGGTACGGGTCGACGCCCCGCTTCGCCGCCTCCGCCTGGATCGTTTCCCAGTGATTGAGCGGGAAGAGGATCTGCCAGAAGCGATCGGGGATGTTCGCGCCGCCGTGGCGGACGAAGTCGCGGAAGCGCCGCTGCAACACGCCGTTCGCCTTGAACGGCTCGCCCGCCTGGACGTAGAGATCGGCGAGCTTGAACGCGTATCCGAGGTCGTCGGGATGGGCGGCGACGGCGAGCTTCATCTCGCGCGTGGCGTCGCGCATGAGGTCGATGGAGACGAGGTCGTTGATGAGCGGGAGGTCGGGGGCGGTGAGCTCGGGGAAGGCCCTCACCTCCAGCCCCTCTCCCGCCGCCGCGGGAGAGGGGGGCCGGAGGCCGGGTGAGGGTCCCGCGATCTCCTTCGCCCGATACGCGTAATAGCTGTACGGATACTCCGCGATCAACTGCCGGAAGCGCGCGTCGCGCTCGCTCATCAGGCCGCGCTTCTCGTAGATCTTGCCCGCCCAGAAGAGCGAGTTCGTCCGGTAGTCGCCGTCGGGAAACTGGTGCAGGTACTGATCGAAGATCTGCAGCGCGTCGTCTTCTTTGCCCGCGACGACGTAGGTCCAGCCGAGGGTCCAGAGCGTCTCGCCTTCGTTGCCGATCGCGCCGGCGCCGATCGCCTGCTGCAGGTTCTCGATCGCCGTGTCGTACTTGATCTCGTCCGTGCTGAAGTACTTCGCGCGCTGCAGCTTCGCCTCGATCGCCTCCCGCGACTGCGGGAACTTCTTCTCGATCTCGTCGAGGCCCGCGAGGAACGTCGCCGAATCGCCGGCGCGCCACGCGGCGCGCGCGCGGAGGAGCAGTTGCGTCGCGTCGAGCTGATTCTTCGCCGTGTCGGCCAGCAGCTCCGTGTAATGCCGTGAATTGAACAGCGAGCGCAGCTTCACCGTGCGATACATCGCGCTCTTCGTCGCGTCGGGGAAGCGCGTCGCGGCGCGCTCGAGGAGTTGCAACGCTTCGTCGTAATGATCCTGTTGCGCGAGTTTCGACGCGAATGACGTCGTGTCGTCGAGCGACAACACGTCGAGCGCCGCCTGCACCTGATCGAACGTCTTCTCCGTGAAGCGTCCCTGCGGATACTCCTTGAGCAGACGCATGCGGATCGCGGTCGCCAGATCCTGCCGTCCCGCGCTATCCAGCTTCGCGGCGAGATCGACGAACTCGCCCTCGCTCAATTCATCGAGCTGCGCCGACGCGATCTGTTTGAACGATTCGTCCGTCGCTGCCGCGTCCCCCGCCTGCGCGTAGAGCGCCGGGAGGCGAAGGCGCGCGATGCTCGCGGCCGAGGTCTGCGAGGCGATGACCTGCTGCTCAACGTTGATCGCATTCGCCACGTTGCCGCGCTGCTGTTCCGCGGTTGCGATCCGCAGCCGGAGGAACGGCGCGACCGACGGCCAGGCGTCGGCGACCGAGGTGAGGGTCGCGATCGCGTCGTCCCAGCGCTTCTGCTCGAACTGGGACAGGCCGAGGAGCGCGAGGGAGCGCGGCGTGCCGATCGCCTTCAGGGCGCGCTCGTAACGTTCCGGATCGGAAGTCTTCAGCGGGCGCGCTTCCTCGACGGTCGTCGGCAGCGCGGGCTCGGTGATCGCGGGAGGAGCGGGCCGCGGTTCGGGCGGGGGCGGGGCGGGAGCGGTGCGACCGCAGTGGATCGCGAAGAGGGCCGCTGCAAAGACTACCGAACCATTCTTACCAACCACTCCCCATCCTCCCGGAACCCCGTGTGATGAAAGAACTCCCGTTGTGACGTGCTGCCGGAGACCACGACACGGCGACGATCCAGCTTCGATGCCAGCCGCTCGACCTCGTCGAGCATGAAGCGGCCGATCCGCTTGCGCCGGAGATCCGTCGCCACGACGACGTCCTCGATGCGCACCGCGTCTCCTTCGAGCTCCATCGCCACCACCGCCACCAGATCTCCTACCAACTTGCCGACGAGACCGCACTCCGGAGCGCCGGTTCGACCCCCGTGAGATTTAAGAAACTCACGGATCGAATCCGAGTCACCGTTCTCAATGGGTCGCACGAAAAGTTTCTGGCCGCGCACGCAATTCGAATTGTGTCATGCTCTTACAGCATATCGGTCCAACAAATAATTTCTTGACAAAACCCGCCTTCCGCCTAAACTTCGAAGGTCCTTCAGCAGACAATAAAAATTCCAGAGAGTTAACAAAATGGACGTGCAGCAGGCGATTGCCGAGTTTCTCCAGCACGGTCAGACGGTCCGTAATCTGTCCGATCGTACGCTGCGCGCCTACAACTCGGATCTCAGTCAGTTCAACATTCACCTCTCCGACACTCCGATGGTCGAGATCACCCCCGAGCACCTCGAGGTCTATCTCGACAAGCTCGGTACCGAGCCGTATCGCGACACGTCGATCCGCCGCAAAGTCGCCGCGCTGAAGGTCTTCTTCCGCTTCCTCGAGGAGCAGGGGATCGTCCACGAGTCGCCCGCCCGCAAGCTGAAGATCAAGCGCCCGGTCGAGAGCCGGGTGCCGACCGTCCTCTCCGGTCGCGAAGTCCGCTCCCTCCTCGCCGCGCCGAAGTCCCAGATCGCCGAGCTGTCGTCGTCGCGCGATCAGTCGGCGGGAGGCCGCAACCGCTATTTCTGCGCCGTCCGCGACAACGTGATTCTCGAGCTCCTCTTCTCGACCGGCATCCGCATCGGCGAGCTGGTCGCGCTCGACACGAAAGACGTCGATCTCGAGCGCCATCAGATCCAGATCACCGGCCGCGCCACCCGCGGACGCCTGGTCACGCTGACCGCCGAGCCAATCGTTGATGCCCTGGTCAACTATCTCGATCTCCGCAACGAGCGGAGCCTCGAGACCCAGGCCCTCTTCGTCGGCCGCTCCGGAACGCGTCTCACCATCTACTCGATCGAGAACATCTTCAAGAAGCACGTCCGCCTCGCGGAGATCAAGCGCCACATCACGCCGCATGCGCTGCGCCACACGATGGCCGCGATGCTGGTGTCGAACGGCACCGACATCCGCGAAGTGCAGGAGATCCTCGGCCACGCCTCGATCCTCTCGACGCAGGTCTACACCCGCCTGCCGATCCAGAAGGGCCGCCGCGCCGGCGCCGCGAAAGGCCTGCCGGTCTTCGCCGAGATCCCGGGCGCCCCGACGCGCCTCGGCATCAAGAAGAAGTAGGGCTTGATCGAGCTTCGCATCCTCTCCGCCGCCGAGATCATCGAGCTGCTGCCCGCGCTCGTCTCGCTGCTCCAGGACGCCGTCGACTCCGGCGCCTCGGTCGGATTTCTCCCGCCGCTCACACACGAAGAGGCCGAACAGTTCTGGCGCGAAGCCGCGTCCGATGAACATCGCGTCGTGATCGCCGCGTTCGACGACAAGCAGCCGGTTGGTTGCGTGCAGCTCGCGCTGGCGACGAAGGCCAACGGCTCGCATCGCGCCGAGGTGCAGAAGCTGATGGTGCACACGTCGCAGCGCGGCCGCGGCATCGCCCCCGACCTCATGCGCCGCGCCGAGGAAGAAGCAGCGAATCGCGGACGCACCACCGTGGTGCTCGACACGCGCAAAGGCGACACCGCGGAGAAGTTGTACGAGCGCCTCGGCTATGTCCGCGCCGGCGAGATCCCTCGCTACGCGCGCGGCGCCTCGGGCGACCTGCACGCGACGGTCTTCTTCTACAAACTGCTCTGATGCGGCTCTGGTCGATCCATCCCGAACATCTCGATCCGCAAGGCCTCGTCGCGCTCTGGCGCGAGTCGCTGCTCGCGCAGAAAGTGCTCGCCGGCCAGACGCGCGGCTACACGAATCATCCGCAACTCGATCGCTTTCGCGCGCAGGCGAGCCCGCTCGCGTGCATCGCGACGTACCTCCGCGAGATCGCGCGCGAGGCCTCGCGCCGCGGCTATTCGTTCGATGAGTCGAAAGTGCGCGACGAGCGCACGCGTCGGAAGCTGCCGGTCACGCGAGGGCAGGTCGAGTACGAGTGGAATCACCTCGCATCGAAGCTGCGCGTGCGGAACGTGGAATGGCATCGGCGGATGACCGAGCCGCGCGTGCATCCGTTGTTCGTGATCGTCGAGGGTGAGGTCGAATCGTGGGAACGCGTCACATGATGCTCAGCACCATCCAGTTGGTGCCGTCCCACATCAGCTTCGCCGTCGCCTTCTGATCGCCCGCCGGCGGCAGGCCGAGCGCCGTGCCGATCTCGTTCGGGACCCACTTCCACGTGAAGTCGACGAGCACCGTGCCGTCCGGCTGCTGTCGCACGCCGGTCACGCCGATCATCTCTTTCTTCGCCAGCGGAACGACGTCGATGAAGCCGTTCGGACGCGCGAGGAAGCGCTTGTCGCTCTTCGCCTTCTCCGTCAGCACGAAGTCGTCGCCCTCGATGCGGATCCATTTCGCGGAGGCGAGCCGGTTCGCGCCGCCGATCATCGCCGGCGACATCGCCGACTTCTTCTGCGCGAACGTGAACGCGGCGTTCGTGAACTGGTAGTCGCCGAGCTCGGGGCCGTTCGCGATGAGCGCCTGCGCGGCTGCGACCGTCGGTGGTGTAGGGAGCGCCGCCGGTTTCTGCGCAACCGGTTCGGGCTTGCTGCAAGCGACCAGGATCAGGATCAATAAAAGCCGCTTCACTTCGGCACCGCCGCGATCACCTCATCGACTCGCGACGGCGGCCGCCGCCGCTCGTATCCCCAGATCCCGTCGAGCCACTCCGTCCCCGTGGTCTTCTCCTGCCCCTCGGCGATCATGCGGAACGCCTCCACCGCGCCCGGTACGACGATCGTGTGTCCGCGATCGTCGCGCACGACCTGCCATTCGAAATCCTGCATCGTGCCGAGGTCGATGCGCGCCTCGCGCAGCATGCGGCCGAGGGCGCGGAGGCGGTGGAGCACGGCGACCAGTCCGCACGTGGCGAAGAACGAATACGGCTCGATCGACTTCAACTGCGACTGCAGCGACTCGAAATCGTTCGCGATCGTGATCGAGCCGTCGACGATCTCCGCCGGCGTCTTCGCCCGGCAGACGATCGCATGCGGACGGATGTCGATGAAGCCGTTCACCGCCAGCTCGTAGTGCGCATTGCGCGCGTCGAGCATTTGCCGCAGCGAGTCTTCGCTCGTGAGGATGTCGCCGAACGGCGCGACGTAGTAGCCGGAGCGGATGCCGTCGTCGAACACGATCGGCGTGCCGAGCGACGTCACGTTCCAGACGCCGCGCAGGATCGTCTCCAGGATCGCGAGATGCGCCCTATCGCGCATCGGAAAAATGCCGGGATCGTGCAGCGCCTGGATCGACAGCAGATCCTCCGGACGATTCGCGGTGACGAGCGTCTTGAGATCGGCGGCCGTCGTCGCGACATCCCACGAATCGAGATCGCGGAACGTCAGCGCGCGCGAGTTCTCCGCGAGGAAGCGCCGCGCGTCGAACGACTCCGGCTCGTACGGATCGATGGCGTCGAAGTCCGCGCTGCGCAGGCGATGCAGCAGGATCAGCAGCGCGATGGTGTGCAGCTCGGCCTGATGCTTCGCCGACCCGAGGTCCTGCAGCGCGAGCGGCTCGACGCCGCTGAGCTGCGTCTGCAGCAGGTGCGGCTGATAGAGAAAATCGAACGCCTGCTTCGAGCTCGCGGTCTCGGTGTAATAGAGGATGCAGTTGGTGAACCACGGCACGTTCGGATCGTCGCCCAGCAGCGCGACGCTCGCCAGCACGTGTCCCAGCTCGCTCGCCGTCGCCACCTTCATCACGCGGTACAGCGCGTCGGCGTTCGACACGCTGAAGAAGCCGTTCTCGCCGCTGCGGATCGAATACTCCGGCAGCAGCTCGTCACCCGGCTCGAAGTAGAGCGGCTGCGTCGAGCCTCCCTTCAGCGGGAGCGTCTTCGGACGATAGACGCGCAGGAACTGCCGGTTCGGGATGAAGCGCGACGTGCCGTCGGCGTTGCGCTGCTCGTGTTTCGAGCGGCAGCCGCGGAAGATCTCGTGCGGCGCGTCGCGCAGTTTGCGCACGATGTCGCGATGCAGCGGGACGTTGTGCCGTACGCGGACTTCGTCGATGCCGATCGCCGCCGCGGTGACGAGCATCATGATCCCGCGCGCCGCGTACTCGCGCGTCAGGTCCTCTGCTTCGATGTGCTTCTGCAGTAGCGCCGCGTCCTTCGACGCATGCGCGAAGCCGAGGCGCGGCGTGGTGTGGCCGTCGGGCGATTCGTCGTACATGCCGCCGACGCCCGTCGTATGCGCGACCAGGACGCGCGCGCCGAGCTCCGAATTCACCGCCGCGAGATCGGCCGCGAACGCGTGCTTGAACTCCGACTTGAGGTGCTCGATGAACTCGTCGCCGAGGCCGCAGGTGCGGGCCACGATGCCGAGGCCGTCGATCTGGTAGGCGAGGATGCTCGGCAGGGGAAACCCGAGGAGGATCGAACGGAACGGCTTCGGTCCGTAATCGCGCAGGCGCTTCCCGCGATCCGCGAGGAAGCTCGTGATCGGATGCGCCTCGCGCACGTGCCGCACCAGCGCTTCTTCGATCGCATCCTTCGGCATCGTCCGATTCGCGCCGGCGACCGCGAGGAACTCGTCGACCGCCGCCTCGCGCTGCGACGGATCGGCCTCGGTGACGAGCTCCAGTCCCGGCACCGGCTTCAATTGAAACGGTGAGATCGCGACGTAGATCCCGCTCGGCGTGAGGTAGCCCGATTCGAAGCGCTGCGGCTTCGCGTCGTTCCCCCAGCGCGCCTGCGTGAACTTCACCAGGCGCCCGACGAACGCGTCGATGTCTTCCTTGCCCCGGCCGGTTACGAGGAGCACCGGCACGTCGCGCGGATCGGCCGGCGGCGCGATGGCGAACATCTCCTCGAACATCGCCAGCATCTGCAGAACCGCTGCCCCGCCGACCGCCCCGGTGCCGCCGACGAAGACGTGCACGTCGCGATTGTGATCGCGAGAGCGGGCCGCCCTCACCAGCCGCGGACCGAAGCGACTTTTCTTGAAACGAGTCACGCGCAGAGCATATCAACCGGCTACACTTCTGCCCGCATGGCCTTCCCAAAAATCTCGCTCACTACGAAGATCTTCATCGGTCTCGGCCTCGGCATCCTCCTCGGATGGCTGCGGCCCGACTGGGGCGTCGAGATGCGCCCCCTGTCGATCCTCTTTCTGAACCTGATCAAGTCGGTCATCGCTCCGCTGATCTTCTCCACGCTGGTCATCGGCATCGCGGGAACCGGCGATATCAAGCAGGTCGGACGGATCGGCATCAAGGCGCTGATCTACTTCGAGATCGTCACCACCTTCGCGCTCGTCATCGGGCTCGCGGCGGTGAACATCACGAAGCCGGGAGTCGGCGTCTCGCTCTCGGGGGTGGCGAAGCCCGAGGACAAGGCGGTGCTCGCGGAACGGGCGAAGAAATTCGCGGCCGAGGCGAATGAAGCGGCGCAGCGCGGCGACACGGCGACCGCGGCGACGAAGGCCTCGCAGGCCGCGGACGCGGTGTCGAAGGGACTCACCGCTCCCGATCCTCCCGCCAAGCCGCAGAAATTCGGCGACATCATCGCCCACCTCTCGCCGGCCTCGATCATCAAGGCGATGGCCGAGGGCGACGTCCTGCAGATCGTCATCTTCTCGGTGATCTTCGCGCTCGCGGTGACGAGCATCGGCGAGAAGGCGAAGTTCATGGTCGGCTGGTGCGAGTCGCTGGCCGACATCATGTTCCGCTTCACCGAGTTCGTCATGCTGTTCGCGCCGATCGGCGTCGGCGCCGCGATGGCCAACACCATCGGGCACTCCGGCCTCGGCGTCCTCAAAAACCTCGGCATGATGGTGGGGACGCTCTACGGCGCCCTCGTCGTCTTCCTGCTGCTCGTGCTGTTCCCGGTGGCGCTCATCTTCCGCGTCCCGCTGCGTGATTTCTTCAACGCGGTGAAGGAGCCGGCGACGATCGCGTTCGCCACCACGTCGTCGGAGTCGGCGCTGCCGAAGGCGATGGAGAACATGGAGCGCCTCGGCGTCCCGCGCCGCATCGTCGGCTTCGTCCTGCCGACCGGCTACTCGTTCAATCTCGACGGCACGACGCTCTACCTCGCGCTGGCGTCGATCTTCGTCGCGCAGGCCGCGGGAGTGCATCTCACCTGGTCGCAGCAGATCGTCATGCTGCTGACGCTGATGCTCACGTCGAAAGGCGTCGCCGGCGTGCCGCGCGCCTCGCTCGTCATCCTCCTCGGCACGCTCGCGACGTTCAACCTGCCGGCCGAGGGCGTGCTCGTGATCCTCGGCGTGGACGAGTTGATGGATATGGCCCGCACCGCCGTGAACGTCATCGGAAACTGCCTGGCCACCGTCGTCATCGCACGCAGCGAGAACGCGTTCCGCAGCAACGAGTGGGTGCAGGAAGAGGCCGAGCTCGAAGAAGTCACCGGTCAGCCCGCGATCGTGAGCTGACGCTGCGGGCCGCGCCCGCCCGCCGGAGGCGCCCCGGTCGTTCTCCTGTACATTAGAGCTGATGACTCCCAACGAACGGATCGCCGAATATCTGACCCGACGATTCCGCTCCACCCTCGGCGGCGGCACGCTGGCATTCGACCGGCCGCTGATCTCCAGCGGCGTGATCGACTCGTTCGGCGTGCTCGAGGTCATGGCGTTCCTCGAAGACACGTTCGGCATCACCATCGATCCGAACCGTCACGAGCTGACGGAATTCGAAACGGTCGACAGCATCGCCATGCTCGTCGAAAGCGAACGGCAGACGGCGTGAGCGCGGCGCACTACGAGCACGACCTCGTCCTCGGGTTGCCGCACACGAGCCATCGCTTCCTCTCCGAGCACCACCTCCTGCAGTACGCGGGACACTTCCAGTGGAACGCGATCGCGCAAGCCGCGGGGATGCCGCTTTCCGCGCTGCGGACGACCGCCGGCGGCGAGGTCTACGCGAGCTTCTACTACATCGAAGAGCGCATCCCCGACGCGGCGCCGCTCGAGTCGTTCCGCCTCGACGACACCGTCCGTTTCTCGATCGATCTCCGCTCGTTCAAGAACATGACGATCGAAGGGCGCGTGACGTTCGATCGTCCCGGCAGCGAGCGCGAATCGCCGTCGATCCTCTTCGCCAACATCTTCATCACGCCGGAAAAAGGGAACAGCCGCCTGCGCGTCGCGCCGCCCGCGCACGCCGATTTCGCGAACCTGCCGCGGCTGCCGAACGAGGAGAATCCGTTCCAGATCACCCGCGCGGCAGAGGAGAGCGGCTCGCTCGGCGTGCTCGATGAGTCGTGGCAGAGCGCCGGCTCGTACGAGCACCGTTACGCCATCGACGTCGACCGCGACACGAACGGCGCGGGCCTCGTCTACTTCGCGAACTACGTCGCGTTCATGGACACCGCCGAGCGCCTCGCCCTCCGCTCCCTCGGCATCGACGCGAAGAACCGCTCGCTGCGGTGGCGCCGCATCGCGTACTACGGCAACGCCGACGTCGACGACACGATCACCGTGCACGTGGAAGTGCTGCGCCCCTCCAGTGGGGGGACAGGCGCCCTCGCCTGTCGCTATCGAATCACTCGCGACGAAGACGGCCTCACGATCTGCCGCTCCGAAGCGATCAAGGCGCTGGCGTGAAGGTCCGGCGCCTCCTCTTCGCCATCCTCTGGCTCGCGCTCATCGATCTCTTCATCCCGCCGCTCCTGCAGCGCGCCGAATACGCGCGCTACGAAACCGGCGCGGTCTACCGCTTCGAAAACTCCGACCTCTTCGCCCTCGGACCGATGGTCCACTACCTCCGCGAGCACCCGCGCGGACCGCGACGCCGCACGATGTTCCTCGGCAACTCCGTCGTCTTCGGTTACGGCCTCGAGACGCGCGACGCGCTCCCCGCGCAATTCGAGCGAATCGCCGGCGACACGCGCGTCTTCAACGCCGCGGTCAACGGCGCGGAATCGGGCGACAGCTTTCTCCTCGGCAAAGCGGTCATCGATTCGGTCGACACGCTCTACGTGCAGTTGATCCGCCGCGACGGAGCGCGTCCGATTCTCGGGATGCTCATCCCGGTCGATGACACGGATGCACGTCACTACGGCCTCGATCGCCTCGGTCCGATCGAAGCGACGCTCCGATCGATGCTGGGCCGCGTGTGGCATCTCTACGGGGACAACGATCGCCTGCAGGCCGCGCTCTTCGGCACGTCGACGCGGCAGTACTTCTATCTGCACAAGCGCGAGTTGCTGCTCGCCATCGTGGGACGCGCATCGCACGTTGCGCCGGAGACGCCGCGCAGCACGATCGCCGTCTCGTTGTCGCAGCGGAACGGGATTCTCGGCCTGCCGCGCCCGCTGCTCGACCTCGCGGAGGTCGCGAAGGCCCATCGCAAGCGGCTCGTCATCCTCGATTTTCAGCAACGCGTGGCGGCGGCCGGCTTCAACGCGAAATACGCGCCGTACGCGGAGCTCGTGTCCATCGACGTCCCGCCCGCGCTCCGTTTCGACACGATGCATCTCACGCCGGCGGGAGCGAACGCGGTCGCCGCGGCGCTCGTCGCGCACGAGCGGGAGCGCGCGCCGTGATCTTCACCGAGCTCCGCTTCATCCTCCTCTTCGCGCTCTGCTGGATCACGTTCTTCGCCGTCCCGCGACGCTGGCGCAGCGCCACGCTCGCCGTATTCGGGATCGTCTTCTACGCGATTTTCGCCGGCCCGTCGGTTCTCGGAATCGTGCTGCTGCTGACCCTCGCCGCCTACGTTCGCGCGCCGGCTCTGATGTTCGTCATCGTGCTGATCATCGCGAAGGTGCCGGACGCTCCCTGGATCGTGCCGCTCGGCCTCTCGTATCTCACCTTCGAGCTGATTCACGTCGTCGTCGAGCGCCGCCGCGGCCGCATCGCGGAGATGTCGCTGACCGATCTCCTCGCCTTCGTCTTCTTCGCTCCCGCGCGCATCGCCGGCCCGATCAAACGCTTCCCGCAATTCCGCGACGCCGTCGCCGCGGCCGAGCTCTCGGCCGACGACGTCTACGCCGGCGTGCTGCGCATCCTCCTCGGGCTGGGGAAAAAGTTCCTCCTCGCGGACGTCCTCGCGCTCACCGTCGCGGAGTCGGAGTACGCGTCGTCGATGCACCAGGCGTGGATGGTCGTCATCGCGTTCGGGCTGCAGCTCTTCCTCGATTTCAGCGCCTACTCCGACATCGCCATCGGCTTCGCGCGGACGCTCGGCATCCGCCTGCCCGAGAACTTCAACTGGCCGTACCTCGCGGCGAACATCCGCGAGTTCTGGGAGCGCTGGCACATCACGCTCTCGCAGTGGGTGCGCGACTACGTCTTCACCCCGCTCGGCCGCGCGCTGTTCGGGACGCGCCTCCGGCCGTACCCCGGCGCGATCGCGGCGATCAGCTATCTCGTCACGTTCGCGATCGTTGGCGCGTGGCACGGCCTCGAGCCGCGGTTCGTGTTGTGGGGCCTGTACCACGGCGCGCTCCTCGCCATCTTCAATCTGTGGCGACGCCACGTCCCGTCATCCGACTCGGTTGCGCGGCGCGTCCTCGGCATCGCGGTGACGTTCTTCTTCGTCACCATCGGCTGGGTGCCGTTCTTCCTTCCGCTGGCGAAGGCGACGCACATGTGGGCGCTGATGTTCGGAATCGCTCGCTGACGTTGTTACAGCCGCCGTCACATCTTCACGCTGATCGTTGTCCGTTCTGACAACACTCGGCCGGGCGACGCGCGTACTCTCACCGTCGAAAGGAGCTTTAAAAATGATCAAACGGCTGTTCATCACCCTCATCGTCCTCCTCGCCACCACCGCCGCCTTCGCCGGCGGAAAGTCGTGCGAGATGAAGTCCGGCAAGAGCGTCGAGCTCAACGGCACGCTGCTCCAGCAGACGAGCGGCGATCACGAAAAGATCGTCTTCAAGGTCGCCAACAGCGACAAGTCGTACACCGTGTGCGAGAAGACGAAAGAGTCCGTCCTCAAGCTCGGCAACGAGGGCCGGGACACCCTGCACGTGAAGGGCAAGCTCGTGAACTGCGGCGAAGGCGAAGAGCTTTTCATCGACACAGCGAACAAGATCTAGGCCGGTTCCCCGAAGAGGGGCGCTGATGTGCAATCAGCGCCCTCTTCGGAAGTGCACCGCTAAAGCGCCGTCAAGAACCTACTTTATGCCGGCGCGCAGATTGGACATCTGCGTGTTGCGAATGAACGCGCCGGCAGCGGGTGTGATCAGAAAGCTGGTGCTGGGGAGACCGGCGGCGGCACGCGCCGCATTCAGATTGGTCATCAGCGTCGTGAAATCGAAATCGTCGATGAAAAGCGTTCGGATGTACGTCTCGTTGAGATCGTTCCCGGCATAGATCGCTGACGCGCCAGCGAGTTCCCGGAGCGCGTTGACCGCTTGCCGAATTTCGACGAGATGCTTCGCCTTCACGAGCGTGAATGGCGAAGCGATCAGGATCGGGTCGTCCGTGAAGCTCTTCGTGCAAGCGACGTCTATGTTGCTGGCGGGGGAGGAGTTGACGCCTTGCGTGGCAATCACGCGGTAAAGAACGACGCCGGTCGGTACGGTGGGCGAATCGCTCACCGACGTCTGCGAACCGCTGGTCACCGTCTGGGCCGGGCCCCACGCGCCGGTGCCGATCTTGCGCTCGATCTTGTAGCCGGTTGCGCTCGTAACGGCGTTCCATGAGATCGTGACGAGGGTGCCGGCAGCGGTGGCGATAACGCCCGTGGGTGCCGTCAGAGCGGTGGTTATGGTCGTGATGTTCGTATCGGCCGTCCCGCAACTGCTGCGCACGCGGGCGAAATACGAAATGCCGCTCGTGGAAGGAACGGAGAAAACGTTCGACGACTGCGGCCCGGCGATCTTCGCCGCCGACGCCGCGCCCGTATTGTAGAGGGCGACGTTGAACGAGGCGTTCACCTGATACAACTCGTAGGTCAGTCCTGCCGCGCCGCTGGCAGTAATGGTCAGTGATGTGTTGCCGGTCGATGCCGCGACCGTCGTCACCGGCAGCGGCTGCACCACCACCGGCGTCAGGCGCAGCACCTTGTTGGTAGTGCAGGGCTGGCCGTCGTTCGGACAGGTCACGCCGGGTGGATTGAGCTCTGTCGGGTCCAGGTCGGGCGTCGTGTGGCTCATCAGCGCGTCATAGACGTTGTCGACGGTATAGCCGGAATGACCCTGCAGGACGCGTGCGGCCATGGCGGCGACGATCGGTGCCGACCACGACGTACCGGAGGCCACGCCGCCCGTCTCTCGTGAGTTGCGGTACCCGTTGTAATCATCGAGATTCGCGACCGGAATGTTCTTGGCGGGAGCGAAGAGTGTGACGCACCGACCGCCGTTCGAGCCCAGCGTCCAGCTAAGATAAGGGCTGTAAGGGCTCGGATCATACGGATCGGGCGTCGTCGGCGGTGGGTTGCCGTAGATATTCGCGCTGCACTTGTCGGAGTCGCCGGCATGACAGCGCCACCGTGCCAGCAGCGTGGGTCTGCTCGTGTCATATTGCGGTTCCTCCAGATTCACGAAGCTGCCGCCGGTGGCCGGATTACCATCCGGGTTATTGCGAAGCATCGTGCCGCCGGCAGTAATGACCTTGTACGGGTGCGCCGCCTCATTGGGATTCGAAGGATTGCCGCGTGACATGCGGCCGGGGCTCGTGTCGCAGGCATTGGAGTCCTGATTGTTCGCCGAGGCGATCACGGTGATGCCCTGCCCGCCGTTGTACTTGAGCAGATTGCCGATGGCGTCCTCGAGGCTGAGCGTCATGCCTGACGGCGGACTGGTGACGCCATTCTGGCTCACCGGCCGGTACGTGCTGAGCGTCACGACCGCCGGCGATTTGGGATTCGGATTGCCTCCTTGACTCACCGGCCGGAGAATCCAATCGAGCCCTTCGATCGTCATCTGCACCGTCATTGCCGTCGGAAGCGATGTAGCCACGTACTGAAGCTCGACGCTCCCCCAGTGCTGGGAGGTGATCCCGTTGTTGGGCCATGGCCAGCCATTGTGCGGATACGTGTCACTGGCACCGGTCGTACCGCCTTGAGTGACCTTGTAATAGGCGCTATTGGCATGGACGATTTCATTGAGCCCATAGTATGTGTTGTAAGTATTGGAATCGAGCGTCCGCGCGCCGTAACTCACGCAAGGAGAAACTTTGATCGGAACGACTTTCGCGTCCTTTGCCACGCCGAGACTGCGTCCATTGACGAGCGAAGCTACTCCGGTCCCGTGGCCCATCTTGCGAACTTTCGACGGGTACACCTGGCCGTCGGGCGGCTGATTGAGCGTGCCCGGTCCGCGGCAGGGATCGTATGCAGGAAAGTCCGGCGGATCGCCGCTGGCATCGTAGCCGTCGAGAACCTTGTTCGGGTCGTTATTGAACTCGCGGTGCGAGCGCATGACGCCCAGGTCGACAACGTACACGTACACGCCGCTGCCGGTCTCGCAATAGGAATAGTCGCTGGTGCCGATGGCGCTGTTTTGATCGAGCACGTCGAGATGCCATAGGCGGTTGTCGCTGGTGGTACACGGCACGCCGGGGCCAGGGTCGCACGCCGGATCGATGTTCGTCGACGCTGTGCTCGACAGGAACATCTCCGCATTTTCTTCGATGTACTTCACGTCGGGATGGTGGCTCAGCCCCTGCGCCTGCCCCTCGTTCATCCTGATGAAGAATCCCTTGAGCGCGTCCTGCCAGACTCGTTGCAGGCTGCCGCCATGTTGAGCAGCGAGGCGCTTTGCGAGCGCTGGAACTTCGCCTCGGGGTGTCGCGTCGTTGAGCACGACAATGTATTCGTCCCTGACCGCGCGCGGACTGCGCCGGATGGTTCCTTCGCCCGCCAACAACAGATCGGGCGTCAGTGCGGCCGTCAGGACAGCGATGGTGAAAATGAGTCGATCCAGGTGGTGTCTCATGAGCGCTTTCCCCGCTTACTGCAGCGAAAGAAGAACCAGAATGTCGCCCTGGCCTGAAGGCAACGCTTCCAGAGCCTTGCCGATCAGCGTTCCCGGCCGATGCATTTCGATGCCGTTCACGTCGACCGGAATCGACTTCATCGCGCTTCCCGGCTTCGTGGAGGACACGAGCAGATCGCCGATCTCGATCGGCGATGCGGTGGCGTCGACATGCACGCGCACGCGGCCCGTGGTGGCGACCATCGCCTTCGAATCGCCGGCTACTCCGAGGATGACGCCGGGCTTTTCGGAGACCACGCCGGCCACCCGCGTGTCGTAGGGTCTGGCCGATGCGATCACCTGGTTCGTGTGGTCACGCGCGACGACGACCACCGTCCCGGCCGCGAGCTTCTCTCCGGTTTCGACCCACTCGGCGACGTCCTGATAGACGGCACCGACGACCGTCGCACCGGTGATGGAGCCGGTCGCGGAGATGTTGCCCGTGACCGCGAGTCCGGTAGGCGTGACGGTGGCAATTTCGTTGAAGTTCCCGGCGCTATCGATCACGCTCACGACAAATTTGCCGTCGATCTCGCCCGAGATGGCGTTCGCTTTGACGCCCTTGATGTTTGCAAATTGCGTGTAATTCCCGCCGGTGTCGTACTTGCCGGAGAAATCGATGCCCGATCCGACGCCGGCGGCCATCGCCGTGTCGTCGAAAAGCCGCATCACCTGGCGGGCGCCAGCGCCCAACGTGCCCGCCGTCCCCTTGACGTCGAAACGCGTCTGCGGCGCTGTCGTACCGACGCCAACATTGCCGTTCGGTAAAACGATCAATTTGGAAGCGTTTCCGGCGACGATGCTTACCGGGTAACTCGCCACAGAGCCGATATTGACGCTCCCTGGACCGCCGTATGCCGTGTTGTTCGTGCTGTTCTGAAAGACAGCTCCCGCGAGATCGACGCCGTTGATGCCGAATTGCAGCGCCGCATACGCACTCGTACCCGCGTTGATGTTCGTGACCCTCAGTACGCTCGACGAGTTGACGTCGGCCTTCACGTGAAGCACGGTCAGAGGGTCCGGAGTACCGACGCCCAGCTTCCCATCCTTTTCGTATACCGCTGATCCGATCGGGGCACCGCTGGCGTCGTATTTGAGGAGTTGGTTTTCTACGGCATCGCTGGCGATCTTCGGGCGCGCCGTGGAAGCGGCAACCGGAGCCGTCCCGATTAATTGAGAGGTGGGCTTCTTATCGTCTGCCGCAAGGCATTGGGAAATAGACGCGAGACTGACGACGATGGCGACAAAACTCGTTAGACGGCGCACATTTCCTCCTGAAGGACCACGGTCGGCAAATAGCCTGTGAAGGACTGCTTTCATGTAGAGAATGCGAGGTGACGTAAGTTCTTTCTGTCTCATGCGCCCAAGATCGGCACAGCGGCGAACTTAGATGTATGGTTTTTATTGGGAAGTTATGGAATTCGGCAGAGGTGGGCCTGCTCTGCGCGCCGCAAATCCTCCCCTTGAGTGCTGATGTGGTAGGGTCCGGTCGGCGGAGTAACTGCGGCGAAGGGGAAGAGTTACATCGACACCGCGAACAAGATCTGACCCCGATTTTCCGAGTGGCGCTGATGTAAAAAATCAGCGCTACTCGCGGTCGAAATCGAGCGACGTCGACAGATCACGATTCGCCTCGATCTGCGCCTGCAGGTCGGCGATCTTCTGCTCCGCCGTTGCAATCGCGTCGGCGCCGGCGATGAACCGCCGCGGCGGCGGCTCCTGCCCGGCGATCGTGAGGAGCGCCCGTGCGAGCTTCGACTCCCGCGCTGGCGACAAGAAACTTGCGACGGTCTGTCATTGCGCTCATGGGCCGGCTCCTAGCGATCGATCATCTTCTGCGCGCCCTCGGAATAGCGTGCTCCTCGCGCCAGCGAGGAGCACGCATCGATCTCGCGCAGATCGTCTTCCGTCAGTTCGACGCCGACGGCGCCGAGGTTTTCTTCGAGACGATGCAGTTTGGTCGTGCCCGGAATCGGAACGATCCACGGTTTCTGCGCGAGGCACCACGCGAGCGCGATCTGCGCCGGCGTGACCTTCTTCTCCGCGGCGATCCGCTTCACCAGATCGACCACCGCCTGATTCGCCTTGCGGTTCTCCGGATTGAAGCGCGGGACCGTGTTGCGGAAGTCCTTCGGATCGAACGTCGTCGTCTCGTCGATCTTCCCCGTGAGAAACCCTTTCCCCAGCGGACTGAATGGCACGAAGCCGATGCCGAGCTCCTCGAGCGTCGGGAGAATCTCTTCTTCCGGTTCGCGCCACCAGATCGAGTACTCGCTCTGCAGCGCCGTCAGCGGCTGCACCGCATGCGCGCGCCGGATGTTCTTCACGCCCGCCTCGGACATCCCGAAGTGCTTCACCTTCCCCTGCGTGATCAGCTCCTTCACCGCGCCCGCGACCTCTTCGATCGGCACTTCGGGATCGACGCGATGTTGATAGAGCAGGTCGATCGACTCGACGCGCAGGCGCGTGAGCGAACCTTCAACCGTGCGCCGGATCGAATCGGGACGGCTGTTCAGACCGGGAAGCTGCTTCCCGTTCTCATCGAAATTGAAGCCGAACTTCGTGGCGATCACGACGCGATCACGCATCGGCTCCAGCGCTTTGCCGACCAGCTCCTCGTTCGTGTACGGGCCGTAGACCTGCGCGGTGTCGAAGAACGTGACGCCCCGGTCGACCGCCGCGCGGATGAGCGTGATCATCTCTCCCTCGTCCGCCGCCGGGCCGAGCCCGAAGCTCATGCCCATGCATCCGAGCCCGAGGGCCGAGACTTCGAGTGTTCCGAGTGTTCGCTTCTGCATTTTGGTTTCTCCTTGGGGCTACGTCGGGCGCCGCGCGCCGCTGAGCATCTTCACCATCGCCGGATCGCGGTGATCGAAGAAGCTGCTCGTCGCCGTGTCGAGCGTGGCGATGGCGCTCATCTCGTCGGCGCTGAGCTCGAAGTCGAAGATGTCGAAGTTCTCCGCCATCCGCTCTTTGCGCACCGATTTCGGGATCGCCACTACGCCGCGCTGCGTCAGCCAGCGGAGCACGACCTGCGCGATGCTCTTGCCGTGCTTCTCGCCGATGCCGCGCAGCAGCTCGTTGTGGAAGATGTCGTTCTTTCCTTCGGCGAACGGTCCCCACGATTCGATCTGCACGCCGTTCTCGGCGAGGAACTTGTGCGCCTCGATCTGCTGATGGAACGGATGCGTCTCGATCTGATTCACGGCCGGAACGATTTCGTGATGGACGATGAAATCCATCACCCGGTCGGGCTGGAAGTTGCTGACGCCGATGGCGCGGATGCGTCCCTCTTTGTACAGCGCCTCCATCACGCGCCACGCGCCGTACACGTCGCCGTAGGGCTGATGAATCAGATAGAGATCGAGCGTCTCGAGCTGCAGCCGCTTCATCGACCGCTCGAAGGCCTGGCGCGTCCGGTCGTCGCCGGCGTCCTTGATCCAGAGCTTCGTCGTGATGAACAGCTCTTCGCGCGGCACGCCGCTGCGCTTGATCGCGTTGCCGACCGCCTCTTCGTTGCGGTATGCCGCGGCCGTGTCGATGAGGCGATAGCCGATGCTCAAGGCATCGGAAACGCTGCGCTCACATTCCTGCGGATCGGCGATCTGAAACACGCCGAAGCCGAGGATGGGCAGCGTTACGCCGTTGTTGAGTGTGACTGTTGGGACTGACATGTTGCTCCTTCGCGGTCTGTGGTACAAACCACGGCGGAATGCTCCGCCGCGGCCTCGTCGCAACGCTGCTCGTCGTCGTGGTCGCTCAGATCGCGGCGGGGATGCTCTTCGCGACGGTCTGCAACGAGCCGTGTCCCGACGATGACGGTCAGCGTTCCTGCCCACCGGTCTGCTCCTCCTGCACGATGTGTACGCACGCGCAGCAGGCGATCGTCCAGACGCCGCCGCCCGGCGCCGCAACGCCGTTGCCGGTGATCGCGAACGTTCCAGCAATTCACCGCCTCGCCGCCACCTCGCAGCACACCGACGAGATCTTCCACGTCCCGCTCCCCGGCTGATCGATCGTTCTTCATTCGGTCGTCATCAGTCGAGGTGTTCATGCATTTCCTCACAGGATTACTCCTGCTCGCCGCCGTTCCGGCGGATGCGCAGCTCACATTTCAGGACGCGCTCGCACGAGCTCGCACGTCCGCGCCCGCGGTCATCGCCGCACGTCTTCGCATCGAAGAAGCGCGCGGCCGTGTCGTTGGGTTCATCTCGAACCCGACGCTCTCGGTCGAAGCCGGTCCGCGACGCGGCGGCACGACGACGACCGACTACGGCGTCGAGCTCGGCCAGGACTTCGAGCCTCCCGCACGCCGCCGCGCGCGACTCGACGCCGCCCGCGCCGGCGTGACGCAGGAAGAAGAGCGGGCGCGTGAGGTCGAGCGCGATGCGATCCGCGAAGTGGCAACGACGTTTCTGCGGGCGATCGAAGCGCGCGAGCGTGTGGAGGCTGCGACGACCGGCAAGCAGCTCGCGGACGAAGCGCTGCGCATTGCCGAGCGGCGCTTCAAGGCAGGCGACGTCGCGCAACTCGACGTGAACCTCGCACGCACCGCGGTCGCGCGCGCGGATGGCGAAGCGCGTGTCGCGGCTGCGACGCTCGCCGGCCAGACCGCACAACTGAAAGTGCTGCTCGGCATCGCGGAGCCGGTGACGCTCGCCGGCTCGCTGCACGATGTGCTCGGAACCAGCGACGATCTCGTGACCCGGGCGATGGAACGTCCCTACATACGCGTGCTCGACGCGGAGATCGCCGAAGCCGAAGCGGACCAGCGCTTCGCCGCGACCTTGCGCTGGCCCGACTTCGGCCTGCGCGGCTCCTATCGTCACGAAGGATCGGAGCGGATCGCCCTCGGCGGCGTCGGCCTGTCGCTCCCGATCTTCAATCGCGGCCAGGGAGCATCGGCCGTTGCGGGCGCGCGCCTGACGCGCCTTCACGCCGAGCGCGAAGCGTTGCGCACCGCGATCGAGGCGGAAGTGCGCGGCGCGCTCGCGACCTACGACGCGCTGCGCGCGGCGACCGCCGGCTACGAGCACACGGTCATCCCGCTCATCGAAGAGAACGAGAAGCTGGCTCTCGAAAGTTACGACGCCGGCCAGATCGGTCTCGGCGATCTGCTCGTCGTCCGGCGCGATGCGCTCGACGCCCGCCGCACCCTCATCGACCAGCTCATCGAAACGCGCCTCGCGGAAGTCGAGCTGCGCACCCGTGCAGGAGTCTTTCAATGAATCGACGAATCATGATCATCGCGGCGCTGGCCGTCACGCTCATCCTCGGCTGCAAAAAAAGCGAGACCGAAGCCGGACACAAGGAAGCGGACGACCACGCCGGCGAAGCGCACGCGACGCATCCGCCGAACGTGCTCGCGATCGAGCAGACGATGCTGCGCGATCTCAATCTCACGACCGCCATCGTCGAGCTGCGGCCGGCAGGTGAAGGCGTCGCCGTCGTCGGCGAGCTGCAGCCCGATCAGCAGCACTACGCTGAGGTCGGTCCGCCGGTGACCGCGCGCGTCGTGCGGCTCGCCGCGGCGCCGGGAGAGACGGTGCGCGCGGGACAACTGCTCGCGGAAGTGCAGAGCGTGGAGCTCGGCCGCGCGCGCGCCGACTACGACTCCGCCGAAGCACGCCTGAAGCTCGCGCGCGCCGTACTCGAGCGCAAACGCGCTCTCTCCGATCGCATCGTCCCGCGGCGCGAGGTGCAGGAAGCGGAAGCCGACGTCGCCGCGGCGGAAGCGGCGTTCCGTGCCGCCGGCGCCGCGTTGCAGTCACTCGGTGCCACCGGCAGCAACGCAAGCCGCCTTCCGCTGACCGCGCCGATCGCCGGCACGATCATCGAGCGCAACGTCTCTCTCGGGCAGATGATCGATCCCGCGCACGCCGCCTTCCGCATCGGCGATCTCCGCAACCTCTGGCTCGTCGCGCACGCGTTCGAACGCGATGCCGTGCGCGTCTCCGTCGGCGCGCCCGCGCGCGTGACGCTCGCCGCGTTCCCCGGACAGACGTTCACCGGCCGCGTGGCCTACGTCGCGCGGCAGGTCGATCCCGCATCGCGCACCATCCCGGTGCGCGTCGAGCTCGCGAATCCGCAGCAACTCCTCCGGCCCGGCATGTCGGCGAACGCGTGGCTCCAGGTGTCGAGCGCGGGCGAGAACGTCGTCACCGTTCCGGTCGCGGCGTTGCAGCGCGTGCGCGATCAGTGGGTCGTGTTCGTTCCGAAGAGCGAGCGCACGTTCGAGATCCGCAACGTCGGCCGCGGCCGCGATCTGCAGAACGAGGTCGAGGTGCTGACCGGCCTGAAGCCGGGCGAGACCGTCATCGTCGACGGCGCATTTCTGCTGAAGGCCGAAGCCGACAAAGCGGAAGGGGGAGGGGAGGAGCATGAGCACTGAACGGATCATCCGCAGCTCCTTCTCCAAACCGGTCGTCGCGCTCCTGCTCGTCTTCGCCGGCGCGATCATCGGCGCGGTCTGGCTGCGCGATCTGCGGCGCGACGTCTTTCCCGATCTCTCCGCGCCGGTCTTCAACGTCATCGTGCAGAACCCGGCGATGGGCGCGGAAGAACTGGAGACCGCCATCGCCATTCCGATGGAAGTGGCGCTGACCGGCCTGCCGGACGTCCGGCGCGTGCGCTCCAACTCGCAGCTCGGCGTGGCCAGCACGACGATCGAGTTCGAGCCCGACGCCGACTACTACCGCTCGCGGCAGCTCGTCGCCGAGCGCGTGGCGCAGGTCGCATCGCAGCTCCCGCCCGGCACCGACGCGCCGCTCGTCTCCAGCCTCACCGGCCGCCTGAACGAAGTCTTCGAGTTCACGCTCGAAGCGGAGCCGGGCGCGATGGACGCGATGAGCCTGCGCGATCTCGCCGAGTTCGAGGTCAAGAACCGGCTCCTCGCGGTGCCGGGCGTCGCGGCCGTCGAACGGCTCGGCGGATACCTGCGCCAGTTCCAGGTGCAGATCGACCCGAACCGCATGTCGGCGCGCGGCGTGTCGCTCGACGAAGTCATGCACGCCGTCGAAAGCGCGAACCGCAATGCCTCGGGCGGCTTCGTCGTGCAGGGGCCGATGGAGTGGAACGTCCGCGCGATCGGCATGGCGAAGTCGGTCGACGATCTCCGCACGACGGTCGTCGCCGTGCGCGGCACGACGCCGGTGCTGCTCGGCGACATCGCCGAAGTGCGGGAGGCGCCGGCGGTGCGCCGAGGAATCGCACATCGGTTGAAAGGGGAGGTAGTGAGCTGCCGCATCTCCAAGCAGTTCGATGCGGACACCGTGAAGGTCGCCGCCGGCGTGCGGCAGGCATTCGCGGAGCTGCAGAAGAGCCTTCCGAAAGGCGTGCAGCTTCGCGCCGTCTACGATCAATCGGAGCTCGTGCAGTCGTCGCTTTCCGGTGTCGGACGCGCGGTGCTCCTCGGCGCGTTCTTCGTCGTGCTGGTCCTCTTCGCGCTGCTCGGCGACATCCGCGCCGCGCTCGTCGTCACCTTCACCATCCCGCTGTCGATCGGACTCGCCGGCATCCTGCTGCGCCAGGCCAACGTCGGCCTGAACACCATGACGCTGGGCGGCCTGGCCATCGCGGTCGGACTGCTCGTCGATGCGTCGATCATCGTCGTCGAGAACGTCGTGCACCGCCTCACGCGGCAGCGCATGGCGGACCGGATGAAGACGGCGCTCGCGGCGTCGATCGAAGTCGGCCGTCCCATCACCTTCGCCACGCTCATCGTCATCGCCGTCTTCACGCCGCTCTTCGCCATGACCGGCATCGAAGGGCGGATGTACAAGCCGCTCGCAGCGGCGGTGATCGCGGCCGTCGCCGCGTCGCTCGTCCTCGCGCTGACGCTCGTCCCGATCGCCGCGGGCTTCATCCTCCGCGCGCGGCCGGAAGGAAAAGAGGAGGACGTCTGGATCATCCGCGCCGTCAAGCGACGCTACGCGCCGATGCTCGACTGGTGCATGGCGCACGCGGGGCTCGTTCGCATCGTGACGCTGGCCATCACCATTCCGGCGCTGGCGCTGGCGTTCGTCGTCGGCAGTGACTTCATGCCGGCGCTCGACGAAGGCGCGTTCCTCGTGCAGACGATCCTCCCGTCGGAAGCGTCGCTCGATGAAGTCGACCGCCTGAATCACCGCGTCGAGGATCTGTTCCGCGAGATTCCGGAAGTCGAAGACGTGGTGCGTCGCACGGGACGCGCGGAGCGGACCGAAGATCCGATGCCGCACACGATCTCCGACGTGCTCGTGGTGCTGAAGAAGGAGCGTTCCCGTGGTCTCGACGAGATCGAAGCGGACATGCGCGAGCGGACGAAGAACGTCCCCGGCGTGTCGATCCTCTTCACCACGCCGCTCGGGATGCGCATCGACGAAGGCCTCGGCGGCACGCCCGCCGATCTCTCGGTGCGCATCTTCGGCCCCGACCTCGACACGCTGACCACGCTCGGCGACCAGGCGAAGACGATCATGAGCCGCGTCGAAGGGATCGCCGATCTCCGCGCCGAGCGCATGACCGGCCTGCCGCAGCTCAGGATCGAAGTCGATCGCGCCGCCACCGCGCGCGTCGGCCTCACGCCCGGCGACGTCATCGACGCCGTGCGCATCGGCATGGTCGGCGAGGAAGCGTCGACCATGTGGGTCGGCCAGCGGAGCTACGACCTCGTCGTGCGCCTGCAGGACGACGCGCGCGACAACGTCGACGCCATCGGCGCGCTGCTGATCGACGGTCACGACGGCTCGCGCATCCCGCTCAATCAGCTCGCGTCGATCACGAAGACCTTCGGCCCCGGCGCGATCCGCCGCGAAGCCGGCAGCCGCCGCATCGCCGTCGAGGCGAGCGTCGAAGGCCGCGACCTCGGCGGCGCGGCCCACGACGTACGCGAGCGCCTGGAGCGCGACTTGAAGTTGCCTGCTGGCTACTTCCTCAATGTCGGAGGCCGCGTCGAAAGTCAGGAGCGCGCCACCCGCTCGCTCCTCATCGCCATCTCTGTCGCCGTCTTCGCCGTCTTCATCCTGCTCTACCTCGCGCTCGGCTCGACCGCCGAAGCGCTCGTCATCCTCGCGACGCTCCCCGACGCCTTCGTCGGCGGCATCGTCGCCCTCCTCATCGCCGGCGAGAGCTGGAACGTGTCATCACTCGTAGGCCTCATCGGCCTCTTCGGAATCTCCGTCCAGAACGGCCTGGTGCTCATCGCGCAGGTCAAAGCGCTGATGCAGGAAGGTGCGCCATTCGACGAGGCGCTGCGCGAAGCCAGCATCGGCCGCGTGCGCCCCAAGCTCATGACCGCCTGCACCGCCATCCTCGGATTGCTCCCCCTCCTCGTCCTCCGCCTGCACGGCACCGAGATCGAGCGCCCCCTGGCCATCGTCATGATCGGCGGCCTCGTGACGTCCACGCTTTTCACCCTCTTCGCCCTCCCGACCTTCTACGCCTTCGTGCATCGGTGGCAGGACCGCCTCCGCGGCTACCGCCCCATCCACCCCGCCGATGTTGCGCAGGAGGTCTCTCCATGACAGACTTTCCCCCTACCGCAAGCGGGCGTAGCTCAGTTGGTAGAGTAGGAGCTTCCCAAGCTCTTGGTCGCGGGTTCGAATCCCGTCGCCCGCTCCAATAGATACCGGCACTTAGCATCGGATGGATGACTTTCGGCACCCTTCGTCGTTCATTCCGATACTCCGTCCATGCTTGTCTCCGATCATCACCTTCTCCGCTACTTCGGCGACACCAATCTCGCTGCGATCATGACTATCGGGGTGATCGACTTAACGGCCGACATGCCCGGCCGGTCCTGCTCTCCGGCGTATATCAACGACGCAGTGCGCGTATTGAAGATGCTGCTTCGGCGAACGTTGGAGCGCGATGTGATCGCGGGCTGCCCGCTGAAGAGACGCGTGCCGAAGAGAAAGGAACGCATCTTCGGCAGGAGCTCAACTCTGAGGAGCGTAAGCGCCTCTTCGCCGAGAGAGAGAACTGACACCTGAGATGCGGCGGTTAGGCACTGCAACGTGGGGACTCGCAACTCGATCTGGCGATCTTGACCGGATCTACGCAATGCCCGACCGATCGGATACTCTCGGCCGTTGACGCTCGATGTGTCGGACGTTCGATCGTAAGGGCGCATCCATGCACGCGCCCTTACGCCCTAGCTTTTACTCAATCTACCGGTTCTTGATCGTCACGTCCTTCGTGGCGGTCTTGGTCACACCTCCGAAAGAGTAGGCGGCCTTCACGGTGACCGTCTTATTGGAGCTCACCGACTTCGCTTCCAAGAGGCCGCTGGACGAGATTGTTGTGTAGGACGAGTTCTCGGACCAATCCGGCCTCACCGTGGTGGTCGAGTTATCGCTCCACTTGGCAATCGCATCGTAGTCGGCGCTGGCGTTCTCGTTCAACGACGATGGACCTGTGATCGACAGGCTAGTCAGTGTTTTGACGTCGACGATCGTCACATCCTTCGTGGCCATCTTGGTTACACCTCCGAAAGAGTAGGTGGCCTTCACGGTGACAGTCTTATTGGAGCTCACCGACTTCGCTTCCAGAAGACCGCTGGAGGAGATGGTTGTGTAGGACGAGTCCTCAGACCAATCCGGCTTCACCGTGGTGGTCGAGTGATCGCTCCACTTGGCAGTTGCGTCGTAGTCGGCGCTGGAGTTCTCGTTCAACGACGACGCCCCCGTGATCGACAGGCTAGTCAGTGACGCCGCCGCACAGGATAAAACTTCGGTGGTCTGCGATGAATAGCGCTTGGAGCACTTCCCGGCGGTACCGCCGAGTTCACTGAAGTACATGGCGCTCGACTGATCGTTCAAGTCTGCGCCACCCTGTCGCTGAATATGGACGTGCGCTCCACAACCCTCGAGGTTGCCTGCGGATCTTCCTGTTGCACCTTGATCTGCGTAATATCGGCCAGTGCACAGCGTCTCTGCGCCCTTTTGGAATGTCAGCGCACGGTGGTGCGCCGTCTTGATATAAGTGAGATCACTGAGCCGATAGATCACCGTGTTGCCCCACCCTTCGTTCGCAGGGCAATCCTTAATGTAGATAGGACAGCCGTTAGTGTCGTAGTTGTTGCACGTCACCTTTTCGACTTTGGAGACCACCGACCCCGGCGCTACCGCAAGGACGTGTGCTCCTGACGGTCCTTGGAAGTCGTACGCATAGCCCTGCTTCTTTGCCTTCGTATGTCCGCTGATGTCGCATGCTCCCGCATAGCTCTCGCCGTTCTGCGTCAGAACCGATGACGTTAGGGGTAGCGTAAACGAAAGGCTTGCGTTGACCCCGATTACCTGTGAGGAACCGGACCAAGAAACGTACTCGATGGACGTAGAGCTGTCCTGAATCCTCCTGATCACGACTCCATGGTCTAGCACGTCCAGGAGCACACCCGATCCGAGATCGCGAACCGCATTCGACGCGCGATCGCGAAGCTGCAACCGCGCTTCGCCCAGCATCGTGTCGCCGCCAACTTCAACCTCGCCCAAGTGAATGGTGAATTCCGACGACGGCAGCGAACGCGCGTTGCTGAGGGCCCGCGGCAGCGTGCTCTCGAGAGACGGGTACCCTTCAGGAATCTGCGAAGCATTGGTTAATTCACCGGACGTTAAGTTGAAGTGGACCGCCCGAAGAGAAGGCTCCACCGCTTCCGGATCTAACAGAAGTAACGGATCATCCTCTTCAAAGTAGGAAATCACGCCCTGCCGATCGACTCGAATCCAATCCGGCATCACACTTTTGCTCGGCATCGCCGTTTCGAGGCCGGTCTGAATGTTCACGACCGAGGCGGAGAAGCCGTTTTCAGAACCATACGTGAAGGCAATCGTGAAGGGCTCAGCGGAACCCACCGTAGCTGTGACAACGTTTTGAGATGTCACGCGGGTTACCTCGCCGGTGTCGCGGTGCTCCCGCCACAGTTCTCCTGTCGCAACGTCCCCGACCAGCGGCATGTAGACGATCTCCTTGCCGTCGGGTGACAGCCCGAACGCTTCCGCCACAGGTGTCGATGTGGACAACCACGTCACCGCGACCGTGCCGTCGTCTCGCTCGGAAAGCCCGAACGCTCTGCCTGCGATGGCGTGCACGGCGTTAAACCGCCGCGAAGCCGCACGCGTCTCGTGAGGCGCTCCCGTACCCCGCCCGTCCTGCGCATAGAGGCCATCGAGAGCCGGAAACGAACCAACGAGGGCCAAAAGAATACTGAAACTGACGTGCCTCATCGTACCTCCTTGGAAGCGAGTTGCAGCGCGCGTATTCGTTTGCTTACGAACGCCTGCAAGACTCGCCCATGTGCGGAACGTAAGTCGCGGCTGGGCGCAAACTCGGGCTACTGAACGGTCTAGCCCAATAGAATTTGCACGTCTTCCCTCATGAGGGCGATACTTCCACCCCGATGAATCTGCAGGAAGATCGACTCGCAGCGATCCGGAGAATCGAAGAGAAGGTTTACAGCGGCCTCCAGGTGGGTCGCCGGCCAAAGCTACTTGCAGAGGAGCTTTTCGCTCTGCTTCGAATAGCAGTTGAACGCGGGTTGTTTATCAGTGGACAGCTCTCACGTGCGACGGCGGCTCGGCAGCTCGACACGACGACCACGAGCACGCCATTCAAGAATGCAATGGATCGGATCTCGGAGGAATTGCAGCGCTGTCGGCCCGACGATCCGCAGGATATGCCTCACGCCGACGACCACTTCGGTGTCGCCTGCGTCAAGGCGTTCATCGGAGAGCTTCCTCACCTCGTCTTCGTCCGCGGACCCCGAGGGTCGGATCGCGGTGATCCCGACGACCCGCTCCTCCGTCTCGAAGCTGAGTTCCGACCTATGGCGGAGAACCCCGACTTCTTGCCCATGACGGCGCAAGACGACACACAGACATCACGAGAAAACGGTCCCTCTTCGGCAGGGAGGGAGCCGCGTGCCGAGAATCGTCTCACAACGCCGAGACCACGGATCCGATTCATCTCGGTCGGGACAGCATTGGTTTTCATGATCGTAGCGATTTCGGCAGGCTGGGGATTCCTCCATCGATTCCAGCCTCCGGAGCGCCGATTCTTCGTACTCAGTATTCCGGCCGAGACACGTAGGTATTACGACGCCTATGGCGGACGTGTCGCACCGGATGGGAATCGCATCGCTTTCCTTGCCAGGGCACAATCGTCGGGCAAGCGGTTCATCTTCGTGCGGGAGCTCGGCTCCGAACAGGCAGATCCGATCGAGGAGAGCGCGGGCGACTACACCCCTTTCTTTTGGAGCCACGACGGCACGTCACTCTATTTCGTGACGGGTGGATTCCTGAAGCGAAAACGGATCGGACAGGAGGCGATTCAGACGATCACTCCCTTGGATGGCGCGCCGCGAGGAACGGTGAACCGCGACGGTGTCGTTCTCCTCGGCTCCACCAAAGGCATTCTTCGAGTGTTTCCGGACGGCCGGATCTCGCCGATTACGATCTCGAAGGACAACGAGTCCGCGCACACAGCACCGTATTTCCTGCCGGACGGCGTGACCTTTCTGTTTCTTGCCATATCGCACCTCCCAGACGGCGAAGCCGTAAAGACGCTCTGTTCAGGACGAATCGACGCTCCGCACCGAATCAGACAGATCGGCCCGATTTCATCACGCGTGGAATGGAACGCCGACCACCTTCTCTATGCGCGCGACGGCGCTCTCTACGCTCGTCCGTGGAACCTTGATAAGCAGTCCTTTGTCGGCGATGAAATGCTCGTGACACGCCAAGTCTGGTCCAATGCTTTGACCAGCGATGCGGATTTCTCGGTAGCGCGTAACGGTCTTCTGATCGTCAAGGATGTCGCGTCCAGATCGCGTTTCGAGAGAATACGGCCCGGTATCAAGCCAATCCCGATTCCCTGGCAGCAGGTCGTTGGGATCACGGTAGCCCGCGATCGTGAGCTTGCAGTGCTCGCGTCGCAGGTGGCGCCAGGCCGTACCGACTTGTGGGTGTGGAACCTAAAGGACGATTCCCGAAGGAAACTCACTTCGTTCGGCACCAACACTTCACCGGTACTCAACTCTACCGGCGAAGAGGTCTACTACGCCGCGGACCGCAAGAACTTCGCGAGTATTTATCGGATGTCGATTGCAACGGGCGCAGAGACCTTGGTCCTTGCCGCAGACTGTGCGCAGAATCCGCGAGGGATCTCCTCTGATGGTGAGCTGCTGCTTTACGCATCCTATCGGAAGCTCGACAGCGACCTCTATTGCATCAACCTGAAGAATCGACGAGTGATCTCGATCGCTAGCTCTCCGAATGCAATGGAGGGCGAAACGGGAAGGTTTTCACCTGACGGAACGCGGGTGGTTTACGTATCGGACGTCTCCGGCGAGCGACGAGTCTATGTCATGCCATTTCCACCTGACGGCACCCTTGCCCGGCCTATCTCACCGGCCGGCGGCTGGCGTGCTCGCTGGAGCAGCGACGGCGCGAAGATTTACTACCTGTTGGGGCGAAGTCTCATGGAGTACGACGTCCTGAGGAACTCCGTGAGCGAACTGTATCGAGCAGACTCCGACATCTCTCACATGGAACCCACAGCGCGCGGCGAGTTTCTCGTGGTCATCGCTCCCATCGAACCAGCGAATCGAATTGTGTCGAATTGGCAAGACGCCGTAGGCCGAGAAAAATGACAGAGACAGCCGGAAGCGCTTCTCCCGGTGTCGTCGATTAGGCGGACTCACGCGTACCACTTCCGATCGGCTTTTCGGCGAAATCGAAGTGTTGAAACGGCCGACGCATCGGCCGGCGTCGGCGCTCGTTCGTGACGGCGGCGTAGACCATGTTCGAGGCGATGCTCCAGTGGCCGAGACGGGCCTGGATGTCGGCGGCACACATACGGCGTTCATGAGGTGGAAGACGATCGCATGCCGCAGGGCGTGCGGGGTAGCGGTGTTCGGGAGGGCTGCTTCCTCGGCGTAAGCGCAGGCAGAGGTGATCGATCGTCGAGGGGCGAGAATGGCCCAATGTCGATCTAATCCGTCCGATGTATGCGGCTCGTGCCGTTTTCGATAAAGGATGCGACGGTCAAGAGAGGGGACCCTAATGCGGCATGCGCGTCCCCTCCCGAAATGCACGTCCGGCATTCCCCCCAGCACGAGATCATTGACTCCGGAGGTACGGAACGTTTATCGTGCACGCCCAAATTAATTTCCCGCTTTCTCGCAGCACGTCAAATATCGGCATCGCTTCGCCCGTCCTCCAGATGGTCAAGGTGATTCCGAGAACGAAGTAGCCCCTCTGCCCGGGGGTGGGCGAAGTCCCGTAAATCACGACGCGGCGGAGCTGCGCGACCGGCCAGCCGGTCGGTGATTTTTCGCGATTTTCGAAAAGATGTGTAGATACAATAGATTTTTCTTGACTCTGGAATTCCGTCTTTATACTCTCTCGCTAAGCCCAGTAACTTCAGTCAGCTTCTAGCCTCACCAGCAAAACAAGCAGCGGGTGTGCCCGCGACCTTTTTACGGTCGTTCTGCGTCCGCTGCATCCGGAGGTTTTCTTCATGGTCGTTCGCCGCATGATGCTCGGCGCCGTTCTCGTTCTGTCCTGCCTGGCCGCACACGCCGGGACATTCGCGGTTTTCGGTCCGCGTGATTTCAAGCGCACGACCACAGCGCCGGAGACCATGCACGAGACGTTCGCCGTCCGCGATGTCTCCATCGCGTACAAGCTGCGCCTCGACAACGGCGGCTCCACCGGGACGCTGGGGAAGGTCTCCAGCGCCGTCGTGAAAATCAACGGCGTCGAGATCTTCGGCACGAACGACTTCAACTCGAAGACGCCGGCGGTCCTGGAGAAACCGGTGACCGTCGCCGCGACGAACGAGCTTTCGGTCGAGCTGCGCGGCGCGCCCGGTGACGGCATCACGCTGGCCATCCTCGGCGAAGACAACGGAGCGCCGCTCATCGACGCGACCGTCTCTCCGTCGCCCAATCTCGAGTTCTGGAACAACGGCCCCGTCACCGTCACCTTCACGTGCAGCGACGCCATCTCGAACATCAGCACCTGCACCGCCCCCGTCACGGTGACGGCCGAAGGAAGGCACGTCATCACCGGAACGGCGACGGACGGCGCCGGCAACAGCGTTTCGCGCAGCGTCCCCGTCAACATCGACAAGACCGCCGGCACGTTCACCATCACGTCCCCTTCCACGCAACCGGCGATCGTTGCCGGCCGCCAACTGGAAATCGCCGGCACGCTGAATGACGCGCTGTCGGGGGCCAGCTCGGTCCAGTGCAACGGCGTCCCCGGTTTCGTCGAGGGCTCGACGCTTCGTTGCCGGCTGGCGCTCGAAGCAGGCTCGCATACGATCGCCGTCCGCGCTTTCGACAAAGCGGGCAACGAGACCAACGCCGAAATCACCGTGCTCACCGACCTCGCGGCGCCGAGCCTCGTCGTCGAGTCGCCGCGGTCCGGAGAGCGGACGAACGTCGCGGCGATCGACGTCACCGGCGTCGCGCTCGACGACGACCGGGTCGCGCTGCTCCAGGTCGGCGGCATCACCGTGCCGGTGGCGAACGGGCGCTTCGAGGCGAGCGTACCGCTGGCCAAAGGCGCGAATTCGATTGCCGTCACGGCGACCGACCGGGCCGGCAACACGACCTCGACGACGCTCGACATCACGCGCTTCTCCCTGCCCGCCATCTCCATCGCGTCGCCCGCTGATCTGTCGACCGTGCGCGATGCGTCGATCGCGATCACCGGCACCTTCTCCGATGCTGTGAGCGTCACCGTCAACGGCGTCGCGGCGACTCTCACCGGCAACACTTTCAGGGCCGCGGGCCTCCCGCTCGCGCAGGGACGAACGGTGATCACCGCCACGGCGACGAGCGCCGACGGCTCGGTCGCGAGCGCGAACATCTTCGTTTATCGCGATGCCATTCCGCCGCGCGTCGTTCTTCGCGCGCCGCTCGACGGCGCGGTGCTCTTCGCGCCGTCGATCAACGTCAGCGGCATGATCGACGACATCGTCGTCGGCACCGTCAATTCGACGCAGGCGACGGTGAAGGTCAACGGCGTTGCCGCCGAGGTCGCGAACAGAGCGTTCGTGGCAGCGAACGTGCCGCTCGTGCCGGGACCGAACGTCCTGCGCATCATCGCCACCGACCAGGGGGGCAACTCGACGACCCTCACCGCGAACGTCACCTATGACGCCGCGGCACGCGCCAAGATCAATCTCGTCTCCGGAAACAACCAGTCGGCGGAGATTCGCACCCTCGTTCCGCTTCCACTGGTCGTGAAGCTCACCAACGCCGACGGAACGCCCGCGCCGAACCGCCCGGTCGGATTCGAGGTCGTGGAGAACAACGGAACGCTGAGCTCGAACGGCGTCGACGGATCGGTCATCTCCACGAACACCGACGCGAACGGCGTCGCGCAGGTAGCGTGGTTCCTCGGCGGACACGCCGGTGCCGGCAACAACCGCGTGCGCGCCACCTCGTCCGGTTTCGCCGGATCGATCGAATTCCAGGCCACCGCGCATCTCGGTCCGCCGCGGCTCATCGTCGTCGATGCCGGCAACGCGCAGTACGGAGCGTTCGGCGCACCCCTTCCGCGGCCGATCGTCGTGGCGGTCGTCGATGCCGGCAGCAATCGCCTGCCGAACGTGCCGGTGACGTTTTCGGTCGCCACGGGAGGCGGCAGCATCAATGGCGCGGAGAGCGTCCTGGTGAACACCGACAGCGACGGCCGCGCATGGGTCACGCCGACGCTGGGGCAGGAAATGCTCAATTCGTTTCAGGCGACGATCGGCGGCAGCAGGGCGAGCGTTGCCTTCCAGGCATTCGGCAAGCTCGCGGGACCGGCGAGCGAGACGCGCATCAGCGGCGTCATTCTCGACAACACCAACCTTCCGATTCCCGGTGTCTCCGTTCGTATCGACGGCACGGCGCTCGTCACGCAGACCGACGATGCGGGGCAGTTCACGCTCGCCGGTGCGCCGGTCGGCTACGTGAAGCTCTTCATCGACGGCAGCACCACGCGGCGTCCCGGCACCTGGCCGACGCTCGAGTACGCGATGTTCACGATCCCGGGCGCGGACAACACGCTGGAGATGCCGATCTTTCTCCTGCCGATCGACACGCGCCGCGGCCTCTTCGTCGACGAGACCACCGGCGGCACGCTCACGCTTCCGGAGTTCCCCGGATTCTCACTCACCGTGAAGCCCGGTTCCGCGACGTTCCCCGGCGGCAGCCGCACCGGCACGATCTCGGTCACGCTCGTCCACGCGGACAAGATGCCGATGACGCCGGGCTTCGGCCAGCAACCGCGGTTCATCGTCACCATTCAGCCGCCGGGAGTGCACTTCGATCCGCCGGCGTCGATCACCTTCCCCAACGTCGACGGCTACGCGCCGGGCGAAGTGACGGAGATGTACTCCTTCGATCACGATCTCGGGCAATTCGTCTCCATCGGCACGGCCTCCGTCTCCGCCGACGGCTCCAGGCTCGTCTCCGATCCGGGCGTCGGCATCATCAAAGGCGGATGGCACTGCGGCGGCAGCCCGAGCGCCAGCGGCACCGCGGCCAAATGCCCGGAGTGCAGGAAGTGCGTCGACAAGAAGTGCGTCGACGACAACGGCGCGGGATGCGACGACAAGGATGTCTGCACAAAGAACGACCAGTGCAAGGGCGGAAAGTGCCAGGGCACGCCCGTGCCGCCGGAAACGCTGCCGACCGTGTCGTATTCGGTCAATTTCCACAAGCTCTTCGATGCGATCAAGCTTCCTCTTCAGGTCTTCGGAGTCAATCCGGAATTCAACGTTCAGGGGACGGCGACCGTCGGCAAGTTGAGGGAGTGTTGCAAGCTGAAAGGCGGCGAGAAACTCGACAACGTCTACGGCTCTCTGAGCTTGAGCCTCGGATTCACTCTCGAAGGACCGTTTCCCGGACTCACCATCCCGCTCGGGAAACTCGGCCAGGTCGGCTTCTACTGGGTGATCGGCGTCTCCGGTTCCGGAACTGGCACCGCGAAAGAAAATAAATGCGACGGCAAGCCTGACGGCACCCTCTCCGCTACCGGAACGTTCTCGTTCGGCGGAAAGCTCTATCTCGTCAAGCTGCCCGACGACGTGCTGAACATTTCGGGCGGTGCGTCCTCCGGAGGCAGCGTCGGCCTCTCCGGCAAGTGGGACGGCGGTGCCTTCAATGGAGAGGGTGTCCTCGGCCACAACGGCATCATCGCCAGCGGCGCGGTCGTGTTCCTCGACGGCATCATCGAGATCACCGGCACCTACACGCTGGTGGAGCCCGCGTCAATTCCAGGCATTCCCTTCAGTGTGCCGTTCACGATGTAGGTCCGGAGAATCCATGCACATGAAATCGACAAACCTTCTGATCGCCACGCTGCTCGTTCTGCCCGTTTTTGCCGACGCGCAGACCCCGACGTCCCGCTATCCGACGACGGCTCCGATCGTTTCGAAAGTCGTCGTCGAATCGACCTACTACTTCGTCCGGCGCGACTACCAGCCGCCCATCCCCGTGGCGAACCTCGGCACCACCGCCAGCTTCGATACGCCCGAAGGGACCGCCATTGCGTCGATCTCGGCCATGAAGGCGCGGGACTTCGACCGCTTCCGGTCGCTGTGGGACGAGCCTTCGCGAAAGATCATGGAGGCAAAGGATCTCGAGCTCGCACAAACCCGCGAAACGTGGACCGAAGGGTGGAAGCGGGTATTCACGAACCGCACGGTCGAACTGGTCTCTCGCATCGATTCGGGCGACTACACCATCGTCGCGTATCGCCTTCTCTCGCCCGATCCGGCCGTGAAGCCGATCGAGATGCAGGCGGTCCTGAAGGCCGCCGGCAAACGCTGGTTTCTGACCCAGGACATGAGCACCGATCCGGTGCTCTCCGGCTGGCGCAAGCCCGAAGAGCGTGTGCAACGCGTCGGACGACAGCTCGCTACCGATGACCTCGCGCAATAGGAGCAGTTCAATGATCAGAAAAATCGGGCTCAGCATCGCCTTCCTGCTTCTCGTCGCCGCGGTCCTCCCGGCGGCGGCGCAGCTCAACGAAACCTGCACCGTGAGCGTGCTCAATCGCTCGGTGCAGGTCGCGAGCGACGGCTCGTGGGTCCTGCCGAACGTGCCGGCGAACGTCGGCCTCGTTCGCGCGCGGGCCACGTGCGTGGAGAACGGGATCACGCGCTCCGGACAGTCGGACTACTTCCTCGTGCCGGCGGACGGCCTCGTGGAAGTGGCGGACATCAAGTTCGACGTCCCCGCGCCGATCGTCTCCACGCTCGTGCTCTCCGCGCCGGCCACGACGCTCGGCGCCATCGGCGCGACCGTGCAGGTCACGGCCACGGCGACCTACGCGAACGGCACCGGCTCGAACATTTCGCTCGCGGCGCAGGGGACGAACTGGTTCACCAGCAACCCGCGCATCGCCACCGTCAGCGCGGACGGACTGGTCACAACCGTCGCCACCGGCAACGTGCTGATCAGCGCGATGAACGAAGGCGCCCTCGGCATGCTGCAGATCTCCATCGTCACCGGAGGCGACTCCGACGGCGACGGACTGCCCGACGACTTCGAGATCACCAACGGCCTCGATCCGGCCAACCCCGCCGACGCGGCGGGAGATCTCGACAACGACGGACTGACCAACCTTCAGGAATACCAGCGCGGCACGCTGCTCCACGTCGCCGACAGCGACGGCGACGGCCTTCGCGACGGCGAGGAAATCTCCGCCGGCACGAACCCGCTGCTCGCCGACACCGACGGTGACGGCATTCGCGACGGCCTGGAAGTGCAGACCGGCTCCAATCCGCTCGATCCGTCGAGCTACAACCTCGCGCAGGCGCTGCAGTCGATCACCGTCACGCCGAATGCATTCGAGATCGTCGTCAACACGATCGTCGGCGAGGCCTCGCGCATCGTCGCCGTCACCGGCAATCTCAAGGACGGCACGACGATCAACCTCACCGCGCGCAGCCGCGGGACGACCTACAGCTCGTCGAATCTGACCATCGCCAGTTTCGGCTCCGTCGATGGCCAGATCTTCGGCGGCAGCGCCGGCACGGCGACCGTCACGGTCACGAACGGCGGCCACACGGCGACGGCCGCCGTCACCGTGCGCACGTTCGCGCCGCAGGCCCTGTCGTTCCTGCCTCTCCCCGGTTTCGCCAACAACGTCGACGTCGCCGGCAACTACGCATACGTCGCGGCCGGCGCCGCTGGTCTGGTCGTGGTCAACGTGACCAACCGCACCGCTCCGTCGATCGTCGCCACGCTCGACACGTCCGGCAATGCGAATGACGTGAAAGTCGTATCCGGAATCGCCTATGTCGCCGACGGGGCGTCGGGACTGCAGATCATCGACGTTTCGAATCCTGCCGCGCCGCGACTCACCGGCACGCTCGACACCGTCGACGCGTGGGACGTCAGCGTCTCCGGCGGCACCGCGTATGTCGCCGACGGCGCGGCCGGTCTGAAGATCATCGACGTCCGCAACAGTGCGGCGCCGGTGCTACTCGGGACGCTCGATACGAACGGAATCGCCAAGGGCGTCGACGTCGCCGGCAACTACGCCATCGTGGCCGACGGAAGCTCGACGCTCGTGATCGACGTGACCGTTCCGACGGTACCGGCGCTCGCCGGCGTCGCCGCCACGAGCCAGGCGCGTGACGTCGTGGCCGAGGGAACGCTGGCGTACGTGGCCGATTTCGGCACGAGCCTGCGCATCATCGACTTCTCCAATCCCTCGTCGCCGCAGATCGTCGGCAACGCCGACCGCACACTCGCCGGCATCCCCACGGACGTGGTGAAGGCGCGCGAGCTCGTCTTCGTCTCCGATGTGCTCTTCGTGAACGGCGTCTCGGTCACCGACGTCCGTTCGCCGTCCAATCCGGTCGTGCGCGCGCGCCTCGACTTCCCGCAGCGCGACGACAACGGCACCGGCATCGCCGTCGACCATCAATTCGTCTATCTCACCGCGGAGCGCGGCATCACCGAGAACGGCACCTCGGGTGACACGGCGCTCTACATCGGCCAGTACCTGTTCGCCGAGGACACGGCGGGGATTCCGCCGACGGTGCAGCTCACCTCGCCGGTGCAGCAGCCGACGGCGATCGAAGGCAGCACCGTGAAGATCGCCGCCACGGCGACGGACGACATTCTCGTCGCCCGCGTCGACTTCCTCGTCAACGGCGAGATCGTCGCCACCGACACCGCGGAGCCGTACGAGTACAACTATCGCGTGCCGGCCGGCCTCCCGAGCCTCGCCATTCAGGCGCGGGCCACCGACATCGCCGGAAACCAGGCCTCGACGCCCGTCGTCAACCTGGCCGTCATTCCCGATCCCGGCACGACCGCCATCGGCCGTGTGGTCGACGTCGGCGGCCATGCCCTTCCGGGCGCCGTCGTCGTCTGCACCACGCGAACCGGAGCCACGGATGCCAGCGGCGCGTTCTCGATCGGCAGCGTGCCGACCGTGCAGGGCAACGTCCGTTGCTCCGCGTCTTACAGCGGTCCGCTCGGCAACGGTCTCACTGGACTGTCGAACGCCGTTGCGCCGCGCCCGGGCAGCACGACCGACGTCGGCACGCTGACGCTGCGGGCTGCCGTTACGCAAATCAACCGCACCGTCTTCACCTCCGACGGGAACTTCCGCCTGCGCACTCTCGTGCAGGAAGGCTCGCTCCTCATCGCTTCGTCCCGCCGCTTTGCCGATTCCGACAAGGTCGTGCGGATCGACGCGTCCAATCCGTCGGCGCCAGTATTCGTCGAGACCATTTCGGCCAACAACAACGCCATCTGGGACATCGATCTGCTCGGCGGTTATGCGTACGTCGCGTCGGACGATCTCCGCGTCATCAACTTCAACACGAAGCCCGCGGCGCTGATCATTCCCGACCGCTATACGGACAACTACTCCATCTCCGTCGCGGCGACGAACGGCTACGTCTACGTCGGCACCGACGCCGTGGCCGGCCGCATTCAGATCTTCGACAACAGCAATCCGCAGGCGCCGCGGTACGTCCGCAACCAGGACCTGGGCGGCGGCGTCAACTTCCACAAGCTGATCGCCTACGGCAACAAGTACCTCATCGGCATCACGCCGCAGAGCAGCAACGACGTCTGGATCATCGACCGCAGCGACGTCAACAATCTGAGGACAGTCAGACAGGTGGCCATCCCGCAGTTCGCGGCGGGCCGCGGGCGCGTCGTCGGCAACCTGCTGTACGTCGTCGATGCCAGCGGTTCTTCCTCCGGCGTCGCCATCGTCGATCTGAGCGATCCGCTGAACGCGACACTTCAGGGATTCGTGGCCACGAATGGCGCCGCGGGAGGCGCCGACGCGATCGGGTCCGACGTCGTCGTGGCAAACGGATCGAACGGTTTGGCCTTCGCCGATGCATCCTCGCCGGGCGCGCCGTTCCTCAACGGCTCCGTGGCCATGCCGGGAACGGCCTGGGACGTCGTGCTCGCCGGCCAGTACGCCTACGTCGCGGCCGATGACTCGTTCAATGTCGTCGGCACCCCGACGCCGCCCCGCATCACGCGTTCGCTCGTCTCGCTGACACGCGAGTCGACGATGGCGCGTGTCACCGGCGCCCCCTTCGCCGTTGCCGGCGGAGCTCCGATGACGGTCACGCTGACCAACCAGACCACCGGCGCGTCGCTGAGCGGCAGCGTCGTTGCCGCCGACGGCAGCTTCTCCTCCACCATTCCGGCTTCCGCCGGCGACATCATCGTGCTCACCGCGGTCGACGGCACGAACCGCTCGTCCACCCCGCTCGTGCTGGGCGGCGTTCCGTTCGGGTCGGTGACGTCGACCGTCATCTCGCAGGCGATGCGGAACAACGACGGAGCGTTCCGCGCGCGCCTCATGGAAGTGGAAGGGTCGACGCTGGTCGTGACCTCGTGGGAAGGAGCGCGCTCCGACAAGGTAGTGCGCTTCGACGTCAGCAATCCGCTGGCGCCGCGGTACGTCGACACGATCGCGGCCAACAACAACTTCATCTGGGACGTGGCGCTGAAGAACGGCTATGCCTACGTCGCCTCGGACGACCTGCGCGTGGTCAACATGAACGGCGCATCGTCGCAGTTGATCATCCCCGATCGCTACACCGACAACTACTCCATCTCCGTGGCGGTCGACGGGACGTACGCCTTCGTCGGCACCGATGCGGTGGCCGGCCGCATTCAGATCTTCGACATCACCAACCCGCAGGCTCCGCACTACCTGCGCAATCAGGACCTCGGAGGCGGGGTCAACTTCCACAAGCTGCTGCCGTACGGAACGAACTACCTGATCGGCATCACGCCGCAGGGCAACAACGACGTCTGGATCATCGATCGCCGCAACGTGAACGGCCTCGTGACCGTGGCGCAACTTGCCATCCCGGGATTGACCGGCGTGACCGGCCGCGTCGTCGGCGACCGGCTCTACGTGACGGCCCGCGGCGGTACCGCCGGCGTGGCCATCGTCGATCTGAGCAATCCGAATGCGCCGGTGCTGAAGTCGATCAAGGCCTCGGAGGGCCCGAGCTACGGGATCGACGCGACCGGATCGAATGTCGCCGTCGGTGACGGCGTCGCCGGTGCCACATTCCTCGATACCTCCAACGTCGCCGTGCCGAAGATCATCGGGTCGCAGTCCGTGCCGGGATCGGCGTGGGACGTCCGCTTTGCGAACGGCGCGCTCTACATCGCGCATGAGACGGGCATCAGCGTCTTCACCGATGTCGCCGCGCCTCCGGCGATCAACGTGTCGCTGATCAAAATGACGCGTACCGCGAACGGAGCGACCGTGGCCGGCTTCGCGCGCGCAATCAGCGGTCAGGCACCATTGGCCGTCGGCGTCACCAATCGCACCACCGGCGCCAGCATCAGTGGCATTCCGGTCGCCGCCGACGGAAGCTTCTCGGCGCCGATTACCGGATCGTCCGGTGACGTGATCGCGGTCAGCGCCGTCGACGCCAACAGCCGCACGGCCGGACCGGTCGTCGTGGGAAGCATTCCGTTCGGCTCGAGCGTCACCTTGACGCCGATCAGCATGGCCATGCAGAACAACGACGCCGGCTTCCGCGCGCGCCTCATGGAAGTGGAAGGCTCGACGCTGGTCGTGACGTCGTGGGAAGGAGCGCGCTCCGACAAGGTGCTGCGCTTCGACATCAGTAATCCGCTGGCGCCGCAGTACGTCGGCACGACCGCGGCCAACAACAACTTCATCTGGGACGTCGCGCTCAAGAACGGCTACGCCTACGTCGCCTCGGACGACCTGCGCGTGGTCAACATGAACGTGACGCCGTCGCAGTTGATCATCCCCGACCGCTACACCGACAACTACTCCATCTCGGTTGCGGTCGACGGGACGTACGCCTTCGTCGGCACCGATGCGGTGGCCGGCCGCATTCAGATCTTCGACATCACCAATCCGCAGGCTCCGCACTACCTGCGCAATCAGGACCTCGGCGGCGGGGTCAACTTCCACAAGCTGCTGCCGTACGGCACCAACTACCTGATCGGCATCACGCCGCAGGGCAACAACGACGTCTGGATCATCGACCGCCGCAACGTGAACGGTCTCGCGACCGTGGCACAACTGGCCATCCCCGGATTGGTCGGTGTGACCGGCCGGGTCGTCGGCGACCGGCTCTACGTGACCGATCGCGGCGGTTCCGCCGGCGTAGCCATCGTCGATCTGAGCAATCCGCTCGCACCGGTGCTGAAGTCGGTGAAGGCCTCGGCCGGCCCGGGCTACGGACTCGACGTGACCGGATCGAACATCGCCGTCGGCGACGGCGGTGCCGGTGTCACCTTCATCGACTCGACCGATGTCCTCGCGCCGAAGGTGATCGGGTCGCAGGCCACGCCGGGAACGGCGTGGGATGTCCGCTTCGCGAACGGCGCGCTCTACGTCGCGCATGAGTCGGGCATCAGCGTCATCGCCGACGTCGTCGCACCGCCGGCGATCAACCTGGCGCTGATCACACTGACGCGTGCCACGGGTGGAGCGACGGTGACCGGCAGCGCCCGCGCGATCGGCGGTCAGGGACCGATGACCGTCGGCGTCACGAATCGCACCACCGGCACCACCGTCAACGGCATCGCGGTCGCCGCCGACGGAAGCTTCTCGGCCTCGGTGACCGGGTCGTCCGGCGACGTGATCGCCGTCAGCGCCGTCGACGCCACCAGCCGCGTCGCCGGACCGGTGAACGTGGGAAGCATTCCGTACGGCTCGACCGTCATCACGAAGCCGATCAGCCTCGGCATGCAGAACAACGACGCTGCGTTCCGCGCGCGCCTCATGGAAGTGGAAGGCTCGACACTGGTCGTGACCTCGTGGGAAGGAGCGCGCTCCGACAAGGTGCTGCGCTTCGACATCAGCAATCCGCTGGCGCCGCAGTACGTCGGCACCACCGCGGCCAACAACAACTACATCTGGGATCTGGCGCTGAAGAACGGTTACGCCTACGTCGCCTCGGACGACCTGCGCGTGGTCAACATGAACGTGACGCCGTCACAGTTGATCATCCCCGACCGCTACACCGACAACTACTCGATCTCGGTGGCGGTCGACGGCAACTACGCTTTCGTCGGCACCGATGCGGTGGCCGGTCGTATTCAGATCTTCGACGTCACCAATCCGCAGACTCCGCGCTACCTGCGTAATCAGGACCTGGGCGGCGGCGTCAACTTCCACAAGCTCCTGCCGTACGGCGCCGGCTACCTGATCGGCATCACGCCGCAGGGCAGCAACGACGTCTGGGTCATCGATCGTCGCGACGTCAACAACCTGAGGGTGTCGGCGCAGCTTGCCATCCCGGGATTGAGCGGCGTGACCGGCCGCGTCGTCGGCGACCGGCTCTACGTGACCGACCGCGGCGGTTCGGCCGGTGTGGCCATCATCGATCTCACCAATCCGGCCGCCCCCGTCCTCCTCTCGAGAACGCCGACCGGCGGCCCGAACTTCGGTGTCGACGTGACCGGCACCACCGTCGCCGCCGGCGACGGAAGCCTCGGTGCGTCGTTCCTCGATACGACGAACGCCGCCGCGCCGCAGTTCACCGGCTCGCAGGCCACGCCCGGAACGGCGTGGGATGTCCGCTTCGCGAACGGCGCGCTCTATGTCGCACACGAGAGCGGAATCACCGTGATCGCCGACGTCGCCGCGCCGCCGACCATCGTCACGTCACTCGCCCCGATCACGCGGAGCGCGGGCGGCGGAGTCGTCACCGGCGCGGCGCACGCGGTCGCGGGACAGGGATCGGCATTCACCGTCTCGCTCACCGACACCGTGACCAACAGCACCACGAGCGGCATCGCCGTCGCCGCCGATGGCAGCTTCACCGCCACGCTTCCGAATGCGACACCGGGACACACCATCCTGGCCCAGGCATTCGACAGCGCCGGCCGCGCCTCGACGAAGTACACGCTCGGTCAGGTTCCGTTCGGATCATCCGTGCTGACCAAACAGGTCACGATGGCGATGCAGAACAATGACGGGGCGTTCCGCTCCCGGCTGATGCAGGTCGAAGGGAACACGCTCGTCATCAGCTCCTGGGAAGGCTCGCGCTCGGACAAAGTGCTCCGCTTCGACATCAGCAATCCGAATGCGCCGGTGCTGGTCGATACGACGGCGGCGAACAACAACTACATCTGGGACATCGCCCTCAAAAACGGCTACGCCTACATCGCCTCGGACGACCTGCGCGTGCTCAACACGAACGTGACGCCGTCGCAGTTGATCATCCCCGACCGCTACACCGACAACTACTCCATCTCCGTGGCCACCGATGGCCGGTACGTCTTCGTCGGCACCGACGCGGTCGCGGGCCGCATTCAGATCTTCGACGCCATCAATCCGCAGGCGCCGCATTACCTCCGCAACCAGGACCTCGGCGGCGGCGTCAACTTCCACCGTCTGGTCACCTTCGGCACCGACTACCTCGTCGGCGTCACTCCGCAGGGCACCAACGACGTCTGGATCATCGATCGCCGCAACGTGAACGGCCTCGTGACCGTGGCGCAGTTGGCGATTCCGGCGTTCGCGGCATCGAATGCCAGGGTCGTCGGCAATCTGCTGTACGTCACCGGCCGCGGGGCGGGTCAGGGCGTCGCCGTCGTCGATCTGACGAATCCCGCGGCGCCGCAGCTCAAGTCGACGACGAGCACGCGGGGCTATACGCTCGGAACCGATGCGAGCGGCACGACCCTCGCCGTCGGCGACGGATCGCCCGGCATCACCTTCCTGGACACGGCCGACCCGGCGGCGCCGAAGGTTCTCGGCACGCAGTTCGTCGGCGGCAGCGTGTGGGATGTCGTGTTCCAGAACGGCATCCTCTGGTGCGCGACCGAGGTCGGCATCGCCGCTATCCCGAGCTTCAACGTCTCCTCGGCGTCGCTGCTCCGGAAGACGAACGTCATCGTTGCCTCGCTCGGAGGACCGCGACGCGATTTCCATCTCGCGCCCCGACTTGGTCCCTAGCGGGACCTCGTCGGGCGCCCCGGCTCGTCAGCGAAAACGCCACACGATGCCGAACGAGAGGCGCACGTGAGTCTGGCTGTGTGTGGTTCCGGTCGGGACCGCGACCGACTCGTCCCGGATGTCGGGCCGCGTGAGGAACGTGGGGTCGTAGTCGACGAGGAAGCGGGCACTGAGCGCTTCGGTCATTCGTACGTCCAGTCCGGCGCCGAGGGACAGCGTCAAGCCGGTGTCGGAAGAAGAGTCGCCGTAGTGCACCGTCGAGGTCTTTGGGATTCCCGATGTCGAAAGGAGGGCCAGGCCGGTGCCGCTGTATGAGTTGACGTACTGGACATTCGTCCCCGTCATCGTGAACTTCGAACGGGTGAACACCGCTCCGGCGAGGCCATGGGCGAAAGGGGTCAACCGTCGCCACTCCGATCCGCGGAGCTCAGGGCCGGCGACGAGATAAAACGCCTGGGCCTTGTCTTCGTAGTGCAATCCGATCCCGCAGGCGTTGGGGTCGCAGTAGATCGCGCCCCCGGTGAAGCTTTCCCGGTAACCGGAGAGGTCCGCGGTGTAGGCGAGGTGCCGGCTCTTCCGCCGGGTGACCGAAAACTCGAAGCCGCGCCCGCTGCCGAGACTGAAGAATGGTGACGCTTTCTGATCCGTGATCAGCAGCGTATCCCTCGCAGGCAGGTTGTTGGCGTTTTCCGAAACCCCGCCGAAAAACAGGAACCGGGATGACGCGTCGTCGTTCGTCTGCGCGACGAGCTGCGTCGCGCAGCTCAACACCAAAATCACCGTGATGATCCGGAGCATCGATGCCTCCATGGCAGCCCGAGTCATGAACCTGGCGGCGTAGAAATTCTTCGATTGTCGAAGGATCAATCTCTATGACGCACCCGGTCGCCGCGGGTTACATGTCAGCGGAGGGCATCCCGGTGCCCGCTCCGGTCGATCATCCCCTCATTCGAATCGCGGCCGCGATGGCGATCGTCATCGCGAAGACGATGAGCATCCATCCCGAGAGGGTTGGTGTTGCTACGGCCGTCGTCGCGTTGAGAGTGGCTGAGGCGGGACCGCCGGGCGGGACGCCCGTGCCGGTGACCAGCGAGGTCGTATTCACAATCTGGCCGGGGATCGTGGCGTGCATGAGCATCGGAACGCTGCAGGATCCCCCTGCGGCGAGGGTGACGCCGCCGAATGCCCAGCCGCTTCCGGTGAAAAGTGCGCTGCCCGGGCTGCACGTGTATGAGCCAACCACGTCCGGAACCAGGCCTGCCGGGTAGCTGTCGCTGAAGCTGATTCCGCTGACCGTGAAGCTGTTCGGATTGGTGATCGTCACGGTCATCGTCGTCGTCGAATTACCGCCGACGCTGACCGTCGAAGGGTTGAACGACTTCGACATCGTGAGGGGCAACCCCTGGCCGAGAAGCGAGGTTGCGCACGCGAGGATGACGAGGATGAAAAAGAAGAGGCGCCGGGGAAGAGTCATGCGTGCGGCTCCTTTGTCGCGTTTTCGCGAAGTATATCCGCGTGATCATCTCCCGATCGCGACTTCTACCTTCCGCCCCGGCTTGGTCTTCAGCGTGACCTTGTCCGCACCGATGCTCTCGACGCGTGCATCGAAGAGCGCCGCGCCCGCGGTGAGCGGGAGCAGCCGTCCCGTGCGCGACCCAGGAATGCGCGCATACGCTTTCCACGTGCCGTTTGCGCCGGCGATGCCCGCGAGGCGGATGTCATCGGCGCCGAGCTTGTCGAGGCTGCGCACGCTGAGCTCGCGGCGCGAGACGATTCGGGTGGGGAACTTGTCGACCGGCACAGTGTTGGCGCGGTCGGGACCGAAGTAGACGGTCAGGCCGTCGATCGAATAGGGGAGGCGGAGCGTCGCGACGAGACTGGCGAGGGCGAGGTCCCACGGCGTGTCGAGCACGTACATCGACACGGTTCCCTTCAGATCGCGCGGGACGTGCATCTCGAGACCGGTCGCCATGTGGAGCGCGCCGAGGACGTCGGTGGCGTCGGCGCCGGTCAGGGAGAAGGAGATCAGCTCGCCTTCATACTTCTGATCTGCGATCTCGGCGCAGGCGGTCTTGCAGACGCGGTGGAGCGGGCCGTCGGTGATGAAGGCGACGCCGGCCGCGCGGAGTGCGGCGATGGCCTCGGCCGCCGTGACGTTATCGAGATCGACGTCGACGGGACGGCGCACATCACCCTCGACGATGAAGCCGTCGGTCGGACTGAGCTCGTGCAGGATCTCGAAGACGTTCGTGACGTCCGCTCCGCGCAGGTGGAGCGTGAGATTTCCGGAGCCGTGCGCTGTGATCGCCGTCGGTGAGGCGGATGGCGGGGCGGCGCAGAGCGATTTGGTTCGCTCGTCGAAGATCTCGCCGGGGATGAGGTCGTCTGCATCGGGACGTTTGCCGGTCACGCGCGTCGTCGCGGTGAAGGCGCGGCAGTCGCCCGCGGACGACCAGTCGAGCTTCGTCGTCTCGAAACGTGGGCCGCGCAGCGAGCGCGCGACCGCGTCGCGAGCTGCGGCACCGAGGGCCACGCCGTGCAGCGTCAGCTCGGGATCGCGGAAGGTGAGGTCGCTGACCAGCACCGCCTGCTCACGAAATCCGTCGGCCACGGTCGCCAGCGCCTCGCGGAGGCGTCGCGGCTGCATCCGTTCATTGAGCTGCTCCGCCGTGGCGAGCACCGCGCGCAACTTCGTCAGCTTCTCGCGAAACATCGCCGTCTCGGTTTCGACGACTGTCCCGCGCGGCGCGAACGTGACGTCGAGCGCCTTCGCCGTCGAATCCCAGCAGCCGATCGCGAGGCGCGCGTCGAACGTCACGTCGCCGCCGTCACGCGCCTTGAGCTGAAGCGTCTCGAAGTCGATCGCCCGTCCGTCGCCGATCGACGCGATACGGCGTAGCAGCGAGTGCACATCGAGAAAGTCGCCGTCGCCGCTGATCTGCAAATGCGTCAGCCGGTTCATCGACGGCTGTCCATTCGCGAGCAGCACCGCCTCGGATTCCGCGACGCGCTTCACCTCGAGGCCGCGCAGCGCCGCGAGCTCCGCTTGCACGGAGGGATCGGCGCAATCGCGATAGTGGTAACGCGTCCGCAGCAGCGCGGTCTCCGCGTCGTACACCTCTTTGCGGAGGCTCGCGAGATCACCCGACTGCGCGTGAGCGGAGAGCGCGGCCAGGGCGAGCAGTGCGGCAGACCATTTCACGAGGTCTCGATTCTATCAATGCGTTGGGCGGGAAATCCGCAGCGCCGTCCGTCTACATTTAGTGCACCCACCCACGAGAGAGAAGAGGCGAGGTTGCGATGGCGAAAGCTCATTTTGCGCCTGGCGTGCGCGGACACCTCATCACGCCGTTGCGGCGGGAGTTGAAGGCGGATCTGGCCGCCGATCCGGCGTTCGACGAATTCGACGACGATCTCGAGAAGCGCGTCCGCAAATTTCAGAAAGACCATGCGAAGGACGAAACCGGGTTGGTTGACGAGGACCTCTACACGGAGATCCTCGGGCCCGGATCGAAATGGCCGACGTTCGTCCAGCGCGCGGTGATGCTCGTGGCGCGCCTCGAAGATCACGGCTTCTTCACCGGAGTGCGGGGGAACGACGACGGCGCCTGCGGCACGGCGGGGATCATCGGCTTCACCGTGAAATTCGGCGCGTTGTTGAAGGTGCTGGCCGACATTCCGGAAGCGGATCGCAAGAAGGCGCTTCACGACAACGGGCTCGACGAGCACGAAGGCACGCTGAAGAAGCTGCTCGATCTCGAGAAGACGACCCAGAGCGAGCGGGTCACGCTCGCCAAGGCCTTCTTCCAGCCTCCCGAGCGCACGACGATGATCCCGGCGTGGAAGAAGTTCTTCAAGCAGGTGCTGAAGCCTCCCACAGTCTGGGAGATTCAGAAGACGCACGCCGAGGACGACTTCTTCAAGCCGGCGGAAAAGGCGGCGGTCGAGGCGGGAACTGACAGCGAGTACGCAAAACTCGTCGCGTTCAGCACCTTCGTGAATGCGGGACCGCATTTCAATCCTCCCAGAGCCGACGCCACGAACACCGACGCCCAGCGGCGGCTGATGGCGATCCTCAAACAATCGCGGGACACGGGCGCCAATAAGCCGGACTACGAAGCGCGGCACGTCGCGCTGGCAAAGGGGCGAGGCTTTCCGTTCCTCAATCTGACGAAATGGGGCTTTCTCAATCCCGATCCCGCGCCGCCCGCCGCCAGGCGAATCCTCGCGCTGCCTCTCTCCTCGTCGCCGCAACTGCAACAGGTGGCGGCGTTCGAGGCCGCCGCAATCGCGAGCGGAGTGGCGACGGCCGCGGTGCGCCCTCCTGATCTGACGACGCTCTGGTCCGCCGATGCGCAGAAGAAACATGAGCAACGGATTGCCGCTCTGCTGAAGCTCTCACCGCTCGACGATCTCCCGCTCGACTGCCTGGTGATCGGGGCTGAAACGGCGGGCACTGCCTACTATTCGGCCGCCGCCGGCTCCCTCCGGCTCAACGCGACGCGGGAAATACCGGAAGAGGGACAGCAGCGGACGCTGCACTGGCGCGCGCCCAACAATCGCAGCCTGAAGTTCCCGTTCAACCCGAACATGCCGGGCGGTCTGGTCATCCTCTACGCTCCGTCGGCCGTCCGTCCCGGCGACTGTTTCGGCCGCCGGCTTCAGCAGATCCTGATCGATCTCGACGGCCAGGCGCCGTTGATCCTCGGCTGGTTCGGACCCTCCCGATTCCCTGATGAGAAGGGGCCGAATCCGGCGAAGACCTTCTTCGACGAGATCAAGACCCTGCTCACCGCCGCCGCTCCCGGCCTGCGCGAGCTGATCGCGGCAAATCCCGAGCGCGTGATTCAGGCCTGGGGACACGCCTGCCACGACGCCTTTGCGAGCGTGGAGAAGTTAAAAGGTCTCTGGCGAAAACCGTCGGATGTGCAGCAACCGAAGAAAGTCGACGACACCACCACGCTCATCAAAGTCGATTCCGCCTGCGCGGCGATTCATCCGGATGGAACCTACTGGCGCGCGGTGGAGACTCCGGTGAACAGCATCTTCATGGAGCGGTCTCGGATATGAGGCGACTCGAATTCACGATCAAGGGCGAAACTGTCGCGAGCATTGAAGGCGAAGAGCTCGACCAGCGGAGCGGCATTCACTGGTTTCGTTACTCGTCGCTCGATCTGCACGTCAGCGGCCGCCGTCTGCATTTCGACGTCGAGCCGGTGACCACCGAGGACGCGCCGAACAGCGTCGGAGAAGAGCGGCTCGATCGCCGGCAGTCGAACCTCACGCTGGAAGACTTCGATCCGCATGCGCCCGAAGGAAAGTGCGAGATCTCGCGCTTTCTCCCGTTCCTCGTCTTCCGGTTTTTCTGGCGCAATCCGTTGACGCCGGGGAGCCGCGGTGTCTGGCTGCGCCTGCAGTTCCGGCGCGACCGCGACGCGCTGTTCCTGGCGTCGGGAACGGTCGTGAAGCAGACCGGCATCATCGACCACGCGCACGAAAGCGGCCATCCTCGGATCTGGTCGTTCAGCGCGAAGCAGTCGAAATTCGTCGAGAGCGCGTTCCTTCTTCCCGGATCGGCGGATGTCCCGATGGCGGCATTCGCCACCAGGCTCGGCCTCTTCGCCTATGCGCCGTCGGACGGCACCGGCTGCGCGCTGCTCACCCGCGGGCGCGACCGGACGTGGATTGTCGACGCCTCGACCCGCGACGACCTGGAGAAGGGTTACGGGCTCCGTTTCCTCGAGGCGAACGGGGAGGGCGTTTCCCGGCTCGCGGCGCGTTTCTTCGCCGAGAGCGGCTCGTATGCGGTGAACAGCGCGGTCCTGCGCGCCGAAGCGCGAAGCGCGGCGGCGATCGATGCGAACGCGATCGATCTGCTCTGCGCGCGGACGGAAGCAGGGACGAGCTACATCGCGGAGTGGACGCATCCGAAGGGAACGCCGAGGGAAGGCCTCGAGGCACTTTCGCTGAACACGGTCTACGCCGCGCTGGCCCGGCATTACGCGCTCGGCATGGCCGCGGCGCGGAGCCGCAACCGTCTCAGCTTCGCTCCGACGGAGCTCGATGCCGATGCGGTGACGTTGCGCTTCGACGTCACGCCGCGCGACGACGGCTCCGGCGTACGCGAGACGCTGCTGTGTGAAGCGGTGGTGGCGAAGGATGCGTCGATCGATTGGATCACCGGCGCGGCGAGCGAGACGGATCGCACGCCGGTCAAGCTGACCTTTACGAACGAGCTCGACGTCATGCCGCTGCAGAAACTGCTGGCGATCGAGGAAAGACCGCCGGCGTTGCTTCATCTCAGCGGTGTGGGAGGCGCGAACAGCGGCGGCTGGATCGTGAACGGTGCCCGGATCGACGCCGGAACGCTCGCCGCGGCGGAGCTGACGGTGGGGCAGGGCGGAGACGAGACGCGTTACGGCCAGGCGCCGGCGACCATCGATCTCCGGCTTCACTTCGAAGGGGCGCACCTCACGCCGGTCAGCGACGACCCGGAGATCGGATTCGAAGCGCTGTCGGCGTGGCTCGACCGCGAGCGGCCGATGGTCATCGATCTGCGCAAGGAAAACCCGCCGGTGCGCGTGGTGATCCACGAGTTCGCGAACGAGACGCAGAGCCGCGTTCTTCGAATCGCGGTTCGCAATCCGGAGCAGAAGCAGCGGAACTTCGACGTCGACGCCGTCGTGCTCGATCCGAGTCCGTTCACCGCGGCGCGCGTGACGAGCACCGCGGCCGTCGATCCCGACGGCATGCTGGCCGAGTACTCGGACGATAGCGACCAGGCACCGGAGTGGACGTTCGCCAGCAGCGAAGGGGAGATGGAGGTCGTGCTCCCGCCGCAGGTCATCGGCGAGGAAATGGTGAAAGGGCGGCTGCACATCGGGACGGAGACGGTCCCGTTCAAAGCCGCGCCGTTCGATTTCCGCCTCAGCCCCGCGGCTCGTCTCGTTCTCGACCGCACCGACATTAACACCGCACGCGCGGTTGCCCCATGGTCGTTGCGCCGCCTCCTCGGCCAGCGGCCCGGCGTCGTCGGCGTCAAGCTGCAGCGCGCACAGTTCGAGCTCCTGTACGGATTGCTGTCGAAGATCGAAGACGTTCCGGGGCTGCGTGTCGCGGAGCTCGACGCGCTCGTCGGCCGCGTCCCCTTTCCGGACGAATTTCTCGATTTCCTCCGCGCCGCGCGCGCCACGTCGAAGAAAGACGCGAAGACGTTGTTGACGCTGCGCGGCGACTATTGCCAACGCATCGCCGACGTCATTCACGCCATGCTCTACCGGCCGAGCTGGTGGCCGGTCTTTCGCGACTTCACCGCGCGCCAGCAGTTGACGATCACGGGCAAAGGCGTCAGCGCCTCGCTGCGTGATTCGCGCGCGACGGCGAATCCGTTCGACATCGACAAGCCTCACGACTTCGTGATCCGCGACGACAAGCGGCCGCCGCTTCGGGGTGGCGTCGACTGGCCGTTCCAGTCGCGGAACGTTTACGACGAACTGACCGGTGCGCCCGACTCGAGCAGCCTGACCATCGAAGGGCTGGCCTTCGGCAGCCTCGGCGGAAGCGGCAAGCAGACCGCCGAATTCAACAACGGCAAGACGCTCATCATCACCGAGACCACGCAGGGGCGGCTCGATTCGGTCACCGTCATCCGCATCGGGCGCATCGCGATGCTGTGGAATCGCGCGCGGCACGTCATCGTGTACGAACGGACGACGCGCCGCGCGCCGCGCTACACGTTCGAGCCAAAGAAGCCGGACGGCAAGCCCGATCTCGACATCGATACGTGGGAGTTTCAAAACGACGACTTCACGGGCTTCGCGGCATTGCGCAAAGTGCGCGAGTACGTGCAGATCACCGAGCAGAAGCGCGGGTATCCCGACACATCGGCCTCCCGGCCCATCGCCGGACCGCTCAAGGCGAGCTTCTTCGAGACGACGATCATCCCGGTGAAGTCGACGTGGGGACACGACGTGCCGAACGGCTTCGTGATCGCGCTGCGCGGCCCGCTGCTGAAGGAAGAGGAGCGCTTCTTCCCGTTCCCGAAGATCTTCCTCAAGAAAGCGCGCGCCCGCGGCAAGGGCGAAGGAACGGTCGATCATCAACTGAAGGATCCGAGCGAGCTGCTCTTCTTCACCTCGACGCGTCCGGAGGACGGCGGCGACACCGACCTCTGGCCGGCGGCTCCCGACATCGACTTCCCGTTGATCCAGTCGAAGAAGGCGGAGCTGCCGTTCCACTCGCGTTTCACCCGCTCGCGCACGCAGCCCGATGCGGCGCTCGCCGATTTCGGCCAGAAGCGTTTCACCATCACCGTCGATCCGCCGGAGGAGGCGGTCGACCTGATGCACGGCCGTCTTTCCGAGGGGATCGAAGCACGTGTGACCTCGGTGAGCATGGCGCGCGGCCAGTTGCCCGCGGACGTGCAACTGAAGCCCGCGAGCGTGACGCTCACGCAGACCCTCGCGGAAACGCATTCGTTGCTGCACGACGGACTGGCCGAACTGCGGATGCAGATCGCGAAGGCCCGCCACGACGGCGCGACCACGCTCGACGAGCTGCCCGGCTTCGCGGGCGAGGCGAAGGCTCTATTCACAGAACTGGACAGCAGCGCGACGACGCTCGCAAAAACGATCCCCGCCACCGGCGTGCCCGCGTTCACCTGGGCCAACGAACAAGCGCGCTGGACGAAGAAGCTGAACGACAATCTCGGTCGCCAGGTCGAGGTGTGGAAACGCCAGGTCCAACTTCCTCCGCAGGCGACGGCCGATCAGGCGCGCGCCGCGCTGCAGAGCGTTTGCGAGCAGGTGAAGCAGCGCATCGACGACGTCGGGTTTCTGCCGTCCGAGGCGTTCAATCGCATCGACGTCGCCACGAAGACCCTGCTGAAGAAATGCGAAGAGCTGAAGCTGCAGTGGCTGACGGAATTCGACGCGTCCGTCGACCGGCTCGCGGCGCGCTATCGCGAGCTCATCGCCATCGACGCGCAAACCGATCCCGATGCGGGCGGCGAAGAGGCGAGCGGCGACGTGCCCGGTCTGACGGCGCTTCGGAGCGACGTCGAGGCCTTCCTCGCCACGTTCCACGCAACGCTGGCTCGCGCCGACGTCGACGCGATGAGGCACCTCGCGGAGGGCCTCGGCTCCTGGTTCAGTCCCGACGGACTGCTCGGCAGGCTCGCGGCGACACTGGGCAGGCTGACGGCCGACCTCCTCCTGCTCGCCGCGGAGATCATCGACTCCGTCGCGCCGCTGGAGCTCGAGGAGCCGGACTGGGAGGCGCTGAAGCGTGACACGCGATCGCTGCTCGAGGACTTCTTCGTCGCGGTGTCCAAAGCGCTGGAATCCGAGGTCGACGTTCTGCGCAACGGTCTCGGCCTCGACGCGAAGGGACGGGTATCGACGCTCGTCGATGCGCGGACGAAGGTCGAAGGCTTCTGTACTGAAGCGGCGAAAAATCTCGATCAAATTCAGAAAGCGCTCGACGGCTTCATCAAGAATGCCGGCGACGAGCTGAAGAACATCGGCAAGGCGCTGGAGACGAAGCTCGCGGACCTCGAGAAAGCGAGTTGGAAAGGAGTGGCCGGCTCCTTCGACGACGCCTCGAAGTTCGCCGCCAACGCGAAGCAGGGGTTCGACAATCTCATCGCGGCGCTCGATCCGAAACTTCCACTGGAAGACGTGGAGCGGAGCATCGCAGCGGCGAGCGAGGTGGTCACCGATTCGCTCGAGGCGACGTCGCGGCAGATCGAGAGCGCGATCGTGGAGGAAGTGGGAGCCCTGACCCAGTCGGTGGAAGCGGCCGCGGCCACCGCCGCGCTGCAGCTCACGCGCATCCTCGCCACCGGTCCGGTCAACGACGCGATCGCCTGCACGCGCGAGCGGCTCGGCTACTACTACGACGCCGCGAACGACTTCCTCGACGTCACGCGCGCCGGCGCGATCTTCAACGACCTCGGTCAATCGGTGCTCAACTCGCTCAGCGCCGAGCTGCCGTTCGACCGCGTCCGCGACCGCCTCCTGCCACGACTCGAAGGGATCGATCTGAGCCAATTGCTCCCCGACTTCGGCGGTCTGAAGCTCGAACATCTCTTCCCTGATCTGAAAGCGCCCGACGATGGATCGGAGAACGACTGGATCCGCATCCGGCACGGCTTCGACAAGGACCGCCTCACCGCGTTCGCGAACGTCGACGTCGACAAAGTCATCGACGGCGATCCGGCCGTGTTCCTGCTGCCTCCCGTTTCGCTGAAGCTCCACGCGCCGCGCTTCGTGGCCAGCAGCCGCCTGGAGCTCTCTTCGGGCGGAGGGAAATCGCAGTCGACGAAGGCGCGCATCGAGGCCGACTGGTTGCTCTGCCTGTCGGACAAGCCGGTCGTCACCATGCGCGACGCGACGCTGCGCTACGACAGCGACGGCGGCTTCGAGTTCGATTTCGATTCGGAGAACGTCGTCCTGGCGCCGGAGTTCGACTTCATCACCAAGGCGCTCAAGGAGCTGCTGCCGCAGGAAGAAGGGCTGACGCTGACGCCGATCATGCCGGCCGGCATCCGCGCCGAGCTCGGACTGCCGCTGCCCGATCTCACCACCGGCGCGTTCACGCTCACCGGTCTGACGCTGTACGCGTTCCTCGAGCTGCAGATCATGGACGGCTTCGAAGTGCGCACCGGCTTCTGGCTGAGCAAGCCGCAGCGGCCGTTTGGACTGGCCGTCGTGTTCCTCGGCGGCGGAGGCTGGGTCGGCGTCGAAGTCGCCTACCGGCCGCCCGACCGTTTCGTGACGCGCGTCAGCATCGGCATCAGCGCCGGTGCGTTCATCGCCGTGAATTTCGGCGTCGCGCATGGGAGCGCCGGCATTCTCTTCACCGCCGGCGTCGATTTCTTCCGTGACTCCGAGACGCAGAACGGCCGCACGCTGATCACGCTTGGCATCCTGGTGTGGGGAGAGTTCTCGATCCTCGGGATCGCCAGCGCCTCGCTGCGCCTGATGCTCTCCGTCAAGTACGACGGCAGCGACGGCAGCATGACCGGTGAGGGCGTGGTGGAGGTGAGCATCAAGATCTGCTGGTGCTACACGCTGCACGTTAATCAGTCGGTCCAGCAGCGCTTCGTCGGCGGAAGCGGCGGCGGCGCGAAGAACAAGGTCGGGCGCGATCACAAGAAGGCCATCCAGGCCGTCAACAGCAACGTGGCGTTGTAGGGGGCGACATGCCGGACATGATGCTCAGTCTCTCAGTCGTGCCTGTCGGGCCGCGGGATGCGTTCAAGCGGGTCATCGGAGAAACGTGGCGGTTCGCGCTGCAGGTCTCCGTCGGGTTCACGGAGAAGCCGCGCGAGGACCAGCGCATGCGCTGGGGAAACGCGATGCTGCCCTGGATCGCGCTCGACTCGAACACGAAGACGAAGATCAAGATCGCCTGGCAGCTCTTTCCGGCCACCGGCACGGCGATCAAGGGAACGGCGGACGCCGAGCTGCAGGGCGCGATCAGCCTTCCACTCCGCACAGAGATGGAGCGCGCGTGGCGCGACTTCGTGCGCGACCAGCCGCCCGAGAGTTTCGTGATGACGCCGACGAACCGGCCGGTGGAGACGACGAATCGACGGATTCTCCTGCCGCCGGTGCTGCAGGCGTTCGGCGGCTCGACGCCGGAGATCGCGAGCAGCGCGCTGCAGTCGATGTGGTACTTCGACGTGCCGGTCACCGAAGCGTTCGCGGCGAAAGTGAACCGCGAGTCGGTGGTGGGGATCGCGGCCTGGCCGATCCGGTTCCTCGACACGCGCGAGGCGACGGTCGAGTACCGGTTCCGCGACGGTCTCTTCGAATTCAACGATCGCACGGTGCTCGTCGGTTATGTGCCGACGCCGGGCGACGGCGTGGGACGTGCGCAGGTGCTGCCGTTTCCGCTGCGCCGCTTCGCTGAACAGGTCGAGCCCGCGCTGCAGACGTACTGGCTTCCGACGCGCGACAGCCGCCTCGACAGCCTCGCGGCCATCGAAGACACGGTGGCTCACGCGTTGAACTTTCGCGCGCGCATCGCCGCGCTCACGCCTGAGCTGCTGGCGAAGGCCGGAATCACGCGTCCCAAGGTCACCGACGCGATCGCGGACGCGGGCGAGTTCATCACGTTCGCACGCACGGCGTTCAGCGAAGACAAGCCGGCCGATCCGGCGGTCGTTCAGGAGCTGATCCGCGAGGCGCTGAAGAAAAAGAAAAACTTCAGCAGCGAGCTGCGCGCCGCGATCGCGCGCAGCCTGGTGAAGAAGGTCAACGAGGTTGCGGGCGTGACCGGCACCTGGCCGAGCGACAAGCCGGCCTTCGCCCTCTTCGCCGACTTCCTCGTCCCCGATTCCGCGACGATCCGGCCGGTGCTTCCCGGCGAGGGCATCGACGTCCTCCTCGGCGACGCGGAGACGCGCCTGCGCCACGACGACTCGGCGGAGACGGGCAACGACAGCGATCACGCGCAGATCGCGGAGCTCGGCGTGCTCGTGCGCCGCGGGCCGACGGAGCTCGAGCTGTTCGAGCGCGACTGGTCGCTGGCCACGGCGTCGGTGGCGGTGCTCGGAAAGCTCGACGGCGACCTGCGCTTCTGGGGATCGAAGCAGCCGGAGACGCTCCCGCACAGCGACAAGGCGATCGTGCGCGGCATCAAGAGCGCGTTCATCAACGGGCTGACCAGCACCGACATCAACTACCTCGGCATGCCGCTCGCCGCCGCGACGATCGGCAGCGGCCTGCACGGCGAAGTGGGGAAAGAACGAGAGCCGGAGGCCGACTTCAAGGAGCTGCTTCCGCTCAGTTTTCAGGCCGTCGGTCCGGTGCGCAACGAGATCGACCCGAGTCAGAGCCCGTTCTGCATGGTGCCGCCTCTGCGCTACGGCGATTGGTATCAGTTCGCGGGCTTCGTCATCGATCGCGCCGGCGGCGTGCCGCTGGAGCTGGCGGATGGCGCGCCGCGGCCGCTTTCGTCGGCCTTCCGCTGGGACCTGCTGAAGGCGCACGCCATCCCGGCGCTCGACAATCCGCCGCAGGAGCCGCCGCGATACGTGCCGCTGCAGTTTTTCCGCCGCGTTCCGGTCGGCGAGATCAACGTCCGTCCGATTCCGAACGTGACGCCGGACAAGGCGCCGCAGTGGCCCGCGCTGCCCTCGGGCGTGATTCTCCGTTCGCGCGAATGGCTGTCGGCGCACGCGCCGAAGTCGGAGAGCGCGCCTGCGCTGCTGTTGTACGGCGGCGACGATTTCGTGGCTCCGGCGAATGCTCTCGTCCGTTTCCGGGTCGGCCCGCCGGTCCTCGACGAGCACACCTTCACGCGCTGGATGATGCCGCAGGCACTCTTCTCCGGCGAGGACCCGGCGCGCGCGCAGAGCGAGCTCGCGCAGCTCAACGACGCACTCGCGGACATCCATCAGAAGCGCGACGCCGCGCCGCCCGACAAGCCCGATTGGGAGAAGGAGCTCGACGTTCTGCCGTTCGATCCGGCGGTCGCGCTGATCGGACTGCGCTGCATCATCGTCGACGAGACCGGGCTGGCGTCGGAGATCCGGCGCTTCCTCGCGGCCGGCCATCTCACGCTCTCCGCGACCCTCGGCAGCGCGAACGGCGTCGACGCGGACGGCGACCTCACGCTGGCGCCGGGATCGTTCGCCGTGCTCGAGCTCGTGCCGCTCGTGTCGATGGTCGACTTCGCCAGGCGGTTCGAAGAAGAAGCGATGCTCGAGCTGATCGAAAAAGAGCCGTGGGTCGACGGCCGCGAGACGTTTCAGGCCTTCCGTCCGGCGCGCGTGCTGGTCGAGGCGGCGACCGCCTCGCTGCCGCAGGCCGAGGCGTTGTACGACGCGCTCAGTCTCAGCGAGCTGGCGAACGGGGCGATCGACGTCTCGCTCGTCACGAAGGACGGTCTCCCGCTTTCGTCGATGGCGTTCGTCGATCGCTTCGAGCTGGCGCGGCAACGGTGGGTCTGGCGCAACCGCCCGATCTTCCTCACGCAGCGCGATGCCGATGAGAACATCGTCGTGTCGAGCGCGGAGCCGCGCCAGAGCGAGCTGCCTTCCGAACTGGCCACGACCGGCCGCGACGACGAGCTGCGCGTGTTGAAGTTCGATGCGCTGGCGGAGCTCGATCGCGGTCTCGTCGACCGCGGCCGCATCGGAGGACGTGTGAATCGCGCCGCGGACTCCACGCCGCTCCCGGCGCCCCGCCTGATGATCGACGACCGTGACGCGGTCAGCCACGCCGACTATCTCCGCTTCGGCTGCACGCTGATCTCCCGCTACGAAGGGATCCTGAAGCGGGGGAAGGAGCGTGTCGAAGCGTCGCGGCCGCACGCGGTCAACACGACGGAGTCCGACCTCGAGCCGAAACGGGTGTGGCGGCGCGTGACCGCGAAGTTCCGCGGCGATTCATCGCGGCTCAAAGCGCCGAAGGTCCTGGCCATTCTTCCGCTCACGCAGGGGCTCGGCGACGTCATCCCGATGGCCGGCGTCTCCGCCGACGCCAACCCGTTCCTCATCGTGCTCGACGAAATCTGGTTCCGCGAATACGGGCCGGGCGAATGCCTCAACGTCGAGGTCGTGCTCGAGACGAAGGAGATCGGCGAGGAGCCGAAAGACGCGCGGCCGTTTCGCGTCGGACCGCTCCCCGATCACTACGTCGAGGCGCATCTGAACCGTCCCGAGTTCAGGAAAAAGAAGCGGCTTTATGAAGACTCGACCGACGACGATCAGGACCTCACCGGCAACGACCGTCACCTCTTTCCCGTCTTCGGCCCCTTCGGCCATTCGCTCGACCGTTCGGGAAACGAGGCCCTGGCCAACGCGACGGCATTCATCGCCTTCGCGCCGAAGGACGTCGCGCCGCACTACGCCGCGTTCGTGAGATTGCGGCGCGTGCTCCGCCGCGTCGACGGCACGGTGATCGCGGAAGGCCCGCCGGGCGCGACGTATGCGCTCTACACGCAGCCCGATGCGAGGCAGCTCATCGGGCCGGAGGACGTTTCTCTTCGCATCGAGGGACTGGAGTACAAGGACCTGACCCTCGACCTCAGTCCCGCCGCCGATACCGATCCGCGCGTCGCGACGCAGTATCGCTACCTGCTGATCGTCGGCGCCGGCCTGCACGATTTCGGCCGCGGCTCCGATCTGTTTCTGCCGCAGCACGCCGCCTGGCTGCTGCCCGGGAAGACCTTGCGATGGGTCGAGGGTGCCCAGCCGCTTCCGCAAGGCGAGTACGTCGGACGCGTGCTCGAGCTCCTGCTCAACGGCCGCTTCCCGATCGGTGACTCGCCGCTCGAGAACAAGGAGAAGGTGAAGACGCTGCAGAGGATTCTCGAGATGCTGTTCACGAACGACGGTTTGGATGACGCGCCGGCGATGATCCGGCGGATCTCACCGTCGTTCAACGTGACGATCGCCAGGTTGCCGTCGCCGGGGTAGGGAAAAACTGCGATTCGTCCCTCCTTAGTAAAAAGGGATCACACATGCCGATCAATGCCGACGAGTGGAACGAGATCGTCGAGCGGGTCCGCGACGGCGCCTGCATACCGTTCCTCGGCGCGGGCGCATCGCTCGGCGCCGGCGCGCCGTCGGCGTCTTCACTTGCGAGAATGCTCGCCGGGCTTTGCTCCTATCCCGGGCATGAACCGTTCGATTTTCTGAAAGTCGCGCAGTACTACCGGATGAAGGTCGACACCTATGCGCCGCGGCGCGCCATCATCAGAGAACTTCGGAACAAGGCGATCAAGCCGAGCGCGGCGCACCAGACCCTCGCCTCGCTGCCGTTTCGCTACATCATCACGACGAACTACGACAATCTGATGGAGCGCGCGCTCGTCGAGCAGGGAAAGCAGCCGACAGTCATGGTCTACCGGGTTGGCGGAAACGCGGTCGAGATCACCAAGCCGCCGTCGGAAACGGAACCCGTGGTCTACAAGATCCACGGCTCGATGGAAGATCCCGACTCCATGGTCGTCACCGAGGACGACATGGTGAACTGGATGGCCGCGGTACTGATGTCCGATCCGCCGATTCCCCAGGCCATTCGCACGCTCTTCAAGGAAAGCGTTCTCTTCATCGGCTACGCCTTGACCGACTGGAACATCCGCGTCCTGCTGCGTGCAATGCGCGGTCGCGAACCGCCGAAGTTGTGCGTGTCGATTCAGAAAGAACCAGATGATCCGCTGGACGCAACGCTGTGGAAGGAGCTCGTCGCCCATCTGCAGAAGAACGAGTTGCATTGCTACAGCATGGATGCGGCGGATTTCATCGATGAGCTGAAGCGGTACTACGACGCACCGATTGGAGCATCGGCGGGCGTATGAAGCCTTCCGCGCAGCGTTTCGAGACGTATCCCGGCCTCGAGTCGTTCCGGGACAACGACACTTCGCGCAAGCTGTATGCCGGCCGCGAGATGGAGAAGCAGGCGCTGTTCGACCTGATGATCGGCGAACCGCTCGTCGTACTCTTTTCGCGCTCCGGGCTCGGCAAGAGCTCCCTGATCAACGCGGGACTGATGCAGCCGCTTCGCGAGCGCGGATTCTTTCCGGTCGTTGCGCGGCTGACGCTGTTGCCGCAACCGGTGGCTTCCGTGATTCTCGCGATCAGGATGGAGGCAAAGCGTCAGGGCATCACGATCACCGGAGGCGACGAATCGTCGTTGTGGCAGTTCCTCGACACCACGCGATTCATCCGCGAGGGGACAGCCAGCAAGCTGGTGCTGATTCTCGACCAGTTCGAGGAGCTGTTCACGCGCGTCCGCGAATCGATCCCCGAGGCGGAGCAGCCGTTCATCGATGATCTCGCGAACGTCGTCCGGCGTCGCCTTCCCGACGACGTTCGCACCGCGAAGGCAAAGGAACTGGAAGAGATTGAGGAGGCGATCGAGCATGGCAGAGCGGATGCGGCATCGCTGCAATCGCGACAGAAGGCTCTCGTCCACCTTCTGTACGAGTCCACGGGTCCGGATGTGAAGGTGTTGCTGGCCATCCGTGAAGACTATCTTCCCGATCTCGAGCGGCTGCGCGAGCCGATGCCGGCGGTGTTCCACAAGATGATGCGGCTCGATCCTCTGACGCCGGAGCAGGCGCGCGATGCGATCGAGTTGCCCGCCGCGCGGAAAGACATACCGGGGAAAGAGCCCTTCCATTTCGAAGAAGCCGCGGTCGTCGAAATCCTCGAGTTCCTGAAGAAGCGGACGACCGGACGGCGCGTGGCGTCGATCGATCCCGGACAGCTTCAGCTAATCTGCCAGAACGTCGACGCGCGGCGTAAGGGAACCGAGATTACGGCGAAACAGCTAGGCGGTGAAAAAGGGATGCAGCGCATCCTGAAGAATTTCTATGACGACACGTTGTCGCTCATCCCGACGATCCGGTTGTGGCGGAATTCACAGGGCATGCGGCCGACGCGGACGAATTTCATCCTCCTCAACCGGCCGCGGGGTGCGGCGCGCAGATTATGCGAGCGTGGCCTGATCACCCGCAGTGGACACCGCGACAGCATCATGCGCGAGACGATTCACAGCCGCTACGGCGTAGTCGATCAGGATCTCGAACGGCTGGAACAGAAGAAATTGGTTCGTTCGACCACGCGACTGGAGCGCGACTTCTTCGAACTGAGTCACGACACGCTTGTCAAGCCCGTGCAGGCTTCAGCCGCCGGCCGGCGATACGGCTACTACGTCATGGCGTACTTGTTGGTGTGCATGATTCCGTTCGGCATTTACGAATATTCCAGCTCCCTCAAGGCGAACCTGGCCAGGCAGGCGGCAACTCAGCGGCGTGTGCGCTCGATGGAAGTCACGGAACAGATCAGGCACGGGAAAGATCTGTCGGGGCAGAATCTGTCGGGCCTGAATCTGGGCGGTATCACCGCTGTCAATGGCCGCGCGCTCAATGCTTCATTGAACGATACTTCCTTCATCGCCGGAACACTGTGGGGATTCGATTTCAACGGATCGGATGTCGCGCGCTCGAATTTCACTGGTGCAACGCTCGCGGACTGTAAATTGTCCGTGCACGGCGAAAGCGCGAAATTCGTGAGCAGCAAAATCCTCACGTCGTCGATGGCGGGAGCGAGTATCCCTCGGGCTGATTTCACCGGCGCGGAGCTTGCCTCGGTCAACTTCACGGGCGCAGTCCTCGATAGCGCGAAATTCGTCAACACAGCGCTTTCTGACGTCAGGTTTTCCGATACATCCATCAAAGGAGCCGAATTCACCGGGACACGATGGTGGATGGCGGTAGGGTGGACACCACAACAAATACAGGATCTTGTGCGCGCGTATCCGCCTGCCGACTTTTCCAGTTCACCACAGTACAGGAATCAGCTCCGCGACCTGATGTCGGACAGCGAATCGAGTGACTCTTACAACCGGCGCGCCTGGTTTCGTGCAACCTGCGGCGCGGAGCTGGACGCGGCACTCGTCGACGTGAACAAGAGTCTCGATCAGAAGGAGTCCGCGAGTTCGCTCGACACACGGGCTTACATACTCCTGCAACGCGGCGACGTGAAAGGCGCGCTGGCAGACTCGAAAAAGGCGGTGAGTCTGCGTAGAAATCATTTCGTCAATCCATTGTGGCTTGGCGAAGACCTCTATCACCTCGCGCTCGCCGAGGCCGCGGCAGGCTTGCCGAAGTCGGCACGAGCACACTTTCTCGAATCAAAGGTTAGTGGCTATCAACCGACGTACGAGTTGGTCCTCACTCCTGTCAGCGCGCCACCGTCAAACATCGTGGCCCTGGCGATTGAATAACTGCCGCCTGGTTTCCGGCTGCGACCGCTTCAAGACCCTTCCATCGCGCAATGCGTTACGATTCTCTCGTTCTCGCAAACGAAAGAGGCCCATGTCGATCGGCGATTCCAGCAGTCAATTTTCGCGGCGGGACTGATGCACAAAGGCCATCGCTCGCGTCGTCGCGTCGCGTTCGTCATTCTCCTGCTCCTCATCGTCGTCGTGGTGGTCCTGCTCCACTCGACGGAGTGGCTCGCCTCGCTCGGCGGACGCGTGCAAGGCGCGCGGTTGCAGCGCGCGAAGCGTTCGCCGCAATTCGCCGACGGCCGGTTCCGCAATGCGCAGAAGTCGCGGCTGATCAAGACCTCGTATCGCGAGATGCTGCGGCGGCAGTTCTTCGGCAAGGAGCAACGGAGTCCGGTGCGGCCGGTGCCGGTGGTGATGAGGACGCGGCAGGACTACGCGACGCCGGCAGCGTCGGGATTGCGCGCGACGTGGATCGGCTGGGCGTCGGTGCTGGTGGAGATCGACGGACGTTACGTGCTCACCGATCCGGTCTGGAGCGAGCGCTGTTCGCCGTCGACGCTCGTCGGACCGAAGCGCTTCCACGCGCCGCCGATCGCGCTCGAGGAGCTGCCGTCGATCGACGTCGTGGTGATCTCGCACGATCACTACGATCATCTCGACATGCCGGCCGTGCGCTTCCTCGGCACGCGCGGCACGCACTTCGCCGTTCCGCTCGGCATCGGCGCGCACCTCGAGCGGTGGGGCGTGCCGGCCGAGCAGATCCACGAGCTCGATTGGAACGAGAGCCTCGAGCTGCACGAGCTCACGATCACCGCGACGCCGGCGCGGCACTACAGCGGACGCAATCCGCGCCATTCGAACGAAACGCTCTGGGCGTCGTGGGTGGTGAAGGGGCCGCGGCATCGGATCTTCTTCAGCGGCGACACCGGCTACGCCGATCACTTCCGCGCGATCGGCGCGGTGCATGGCCCGTTCGATCTCGCGCTGATCAAGATCGGCGCGTCCGATCCGACCTGGTCGGATATTCACATGACCCCCGAGGAGGCGGTGCAGGCGGATGTCGACCTCGGGGCGCGCGTGATGCTGCCGGTGCACTGGGCGACGTTCAATCTCGCGTTCCACGCGTGGCGCGATCCGGCCGATGAGGCGCTCGCGGCGGCGAAGAAAGCGAACGTGACGATCGCGATTCCGCGGCCGGGCGAATTCGTGGAGCCGGACGCGGGACTGAAACCGGTCGAGGTGTGGTGGAATTGACCGGGTGAAAGCAAAGCGTCCGCGAACGCAGCAGCGGCAGCCGGTGGTCGTGGCCGACGATCCCGCCGGCTGGTGGCGCGATCCGATCCTCTGGACCCTCACCGCGATCGCCGCCGTCCTCCTCCTCTGGAACCTCGGCGGACGTTGTCTCTGGCAGGACGAGGCGGAGACGGCGCTGCTCGGGCGCAGCATCCTGCACAACGGGCAGCCGGTCGCGAGCGACGGCATCAACGTCATCTCGCAGGAAGCGGGACGCGAGCCCGGGCCGGACAAGGTGTGGCGCTGGTCGCCGTGGGTGCAGTTCTATCTCGCCGCGATCGGGATGAAAGTCGCGGGCGATTCGGCCCTCGGCGCACGCCTGCCGTTCGCGCTGCTCGCGATTCTCGTGGTGCCGCTGACGTACTTGCTCGCGCGGCGCGTCTACGAATCGATCCTGATCGCGCGCTTCGCGGCGCTCGCGATGACGTCCTCGGTCTGGTTTCTGCTGCACGCGCGGCAATCGCGCTGGCACGCGCCGGCGTACGTGCTTGCCTGCCTGATCCTGATCGGCGTGTTCGAAAAGCGGTGGTGGGGCGGACTGATCGTCGCGTTGTCGGGCGCGGCGCTTTTCTACACAAACTACTTTGTGGCGATCTGCTTTCTCGTGGCGATCGCCGTCGCGTCGCCGTTGATCAAGATCGACCGGCGGCTCGTCATCGGATTGGTTGGTGCGGCGGTCCTGTCGATCCCGGGTGTCATCTACTTTCAGGTTTTCGGCAAGGCGGGCGGCGGCCAGACCAGCGGCTGGACGCAGTTCTGGGTTTACGTCGTGCAGTTCGTGACGTTTCTCGCGCCGCTGCCGCTCGTGCTCGTCGCCGCGTGGAGTGATCGCCGGCCCGCGACGCGCTTCTTCTTCGCCATGACGATCGCCATGTGCGTGATGCTCGCGTTCGCGCCGTGGGCGATGTTCCGCTACCTCTCCGTGCTCTTCCCCGTCGCCGCGCTGCTCATCGGCGTCGCGCTCGCGTCATTGATGCGCTGGAACGCAACCGCCGGCTGGATCGCCGTCGCGCTGCTCGTGCTCACGTCCGTGCTGCATCGACTGCCGTTCGGGTACATGCAGCTCGAGGCGGCGAAGCAGTTCGAGACTCCGGCGTTCCCGCTCGTCGCGTACGCCGAAGAGATGGTCTCTCCGCCGATGGAGCCGGAGTGCGCGGTCGTCGAGCTGCTGCGCGCGCAGGGATCGCCGGGCGAGACGGTGCTCGCGACGTACGGCGATCTCGTGCTGCAGTTCTACACGCGGATGCACGTCGTCGGCGGGATGCAGGGGCAGCCGCTGCCGAAGGATCCGGACTGGATCGTCGGCCGCAGCTTCATCCGCAGCAGCGAGCCGGGGAAGGACTTCGGCGTCCGCCGCTGGGTGAACACGCAGGTCGACGCGAGCCGCTATGCGGTCGTCGCGTCGCCTCCCGATCCGTGCATCATCGGCAATCCCGATCCGGCGTTTCATTCGTTCCACGACGTCCCGCACGCGGAGCCGATGCGCATTCTTCGCCGCGTGCGTTGATCACTCCGGCCGCAGCAGATACGTGTTTCCTCCGAGGATCTGTTCGCGCTGGCGCTCCACGACGGAGAAGCGCGCGGTGCCTTTCTCGCGCGGCGGCGTCGCGATGATCACCGCCGTCGTGCTCTCGCCCGGCGCGAGGTCGAGGTAGAGCACACCTTCGTTGCCGCGGAACTTCCAGCCCTTGCTCGTGTCGATTCGCGCTTCCGTCACCTGGCGCACCTGGCCCGGCGAAACGTCTACTTTGGTCTCGAACACGCTCTCGCTCGTGCCGCGCGCGGTGACGCCTGGCTGCAGCAGGAACGTGACGCCTTCCTGCAGATCGACCTGCGAGACGGCGAGCTCGATGCCGCGCACCGGCGTCGTGTTGATGACTTGCAGCGGCACGTAGATCGGGTAGAGCTTGATGTCGAGCTTGATGAACTGGAACGGGCTGATGGTGAGATTGCGCTGCGCGATGTGGCGCGACTGCGGCACGAAGTTCTCCGCCTTCACGATGTTCGCCGCGCGGATGTTCGGGTCGAGCGGATCTTCGGCCGAGTCGACCATCGTGATCATGCAGGCGTGGCCGGCGGCGCCGAGCGGCACCGGCCAGTCGAAGCGCTCCACTTCCGGTACGTCGGTGCCGATCGACGCGATCGTGCGGCATGGATTCGCCGGGTCGACGAAGTGCCAGCCGGTCGACTGATCGAGCGCGCCGCACGGGCCGCCGGCGGGGAAGGTCTGGCTCCAGAACGTCGGCGGCAGCGGCGGCACCGCGGCCGACACCGGCGTCCAGATCGCGATCATCCGCGTGCTCGCCACCGGCAGCACGCCGTGATTCGCCACCTGCACGTAGACGCGGTTCTCCTTCCCCGCGGCGGGAGGCGAATCGACCAGCGTGCCGGCGGGACATTTCGCGAGGAGCGTCGGGCAGGTCTCCAGCTCCACGTGATCGGGCGAGGCGATCGTGTTCTGCGGCAGGTCGTTCGCCGGCACGTCGATGCGGATGTCGGTCGACGTCCACCAGTACGTCCGTCCGCCGCCGGTGTCGTCGGGCTTGAAGAAGCCGGGGCGCACCGGATCGGGGATCGGATGCTCGGCGTTGGGGATCGCGTACGGCGACGGCGACGCGCCGCCGTCGTACACGTTGTCGCGCACGACCAGCATGCGCGGCGCGCAGGTGACGTTCGGGCGGATGTCGCGCTGATACGCGCCGTGTCCGTAGCTGGCCAGCGTGAGGATGCCGGTCGACGGATCGGCGTTGAGGCGGGTGATCATCATGCCGTCCGGCACGCCTTCGTCGAACGGCGTCCAGACCGTGGACGCGGGCGAGCCGGGCGTGAGCACGCCGCGGAAGACGCCGACGCTCGTTCCGGCGTAGACGACGTTCGCGTCGAACGGATCGATCGCCGCGGTGTAGATCGACGACGACGCCGGCAGGCCGGTCACGCCGCTTCCGGCGATCGAGCTCCAGTCCTTGCCGTTCGTCGTCAGGTAGATCGACGCGTTGGCGAAGCCCGACGTCATGATCGCGCGCAGCGGATCGCCGTTGTCGACGACGATCGACGACGGCAGCACGTTCGGCAGTCCGGTCGGCGTCGTCATCCACGACGTCCCGCCGTCGTCGGTGCGCCAGATGGTCGGAGTGAATTGCGGCGGCGGGACGCCGGGGCAGGCGGCCGGATCGGGCGGCGAGTAGAGCAGCGCGACGTAGTACGTCTGGAATGACGACGACGCGCCGATGGCGATCTGCCGTACGCGTCCGCCGGCCGGCGGCACGAGGTTCGTCTGCGTCCAGTGCACGCCGTCGGTCGTCTTCAGCAGTCCCTGCGATCCGCATTGCGGGCCGCCCGCGATCAGCGCGTCGCCGGCGAGCAGCGGATCGGTGACGACCGGCGCGTAGGTCGCGAACTGGTTCGGCACGACCCAGGGGATGACGTCGAGAAAGCCGATGGTGCCGGGGACCGGGTTGGCGTATTCGAGCGTGTTCTGGTTGCAGGTCTCGAACAGCGTGTCGGGATTCTTCGCGTCGACGGCCACGAAGTAGACGTCGCACGCGGCGATGTTGTACCAGGTGCGGTTGCCGAAGGTCGTGACGCTGCCGTTGTCCTGCGTGCCGGCGGAGAGGAGCGACGGATGCTCGCGCTCGGAGGCCAGCGCGTACATCTCCGAGGTCTGCATGCCGTGCGAGGAGTCGAACCAGTGCCACGGCGCGACCGACGTATCGGTCGACTTCTCGATGCCGCCGTCGTTGCCGTTGTAGACGATCTTCGGGTTCACCGGATCGAAGGCGAAGGCGTGATTGTCGGCGTGCGTCGAGTATTTGTAGTCGGGATCGGCGCCGGCGGAGACGCCTTTCCAGATCATGCCGCCGTCGGTGGTGCGCCAGACGTTCAGGCCGCCGGCGTAGACGACGTTCGGATCGGTCGGATCGACTTCGATCACGCTGTTGTAGTTGCTCGTCGCCGTGGTCGGCGAGGCGAAGGAGTCATTGAGCTGCGCCGCGTTCGGGAGGATGGCCCACGCGTTCATTCCCTCGCCGCCGTTGGTCGTCTTGAACACGCCGAGGAGCTGGTTGTCGTCCTGCTCGATCTTGGCGTAGAGGGTGGAGGGGCTGCTCTTCGCCAGCGCGAGATTGATCGTCTTGATGTTGCCCTGCGGGATGCCGCTGTCTTTCTTGCTCCACGCGGCGCCGTCCCATTTGTAGATGCCGCGCACCGGCCAGCTCAGCGATCCCTGGCGCACGCCGGCGTAGACCTTGCGCGGCGAGGCGGAGAAGTCGACGGCGAGATCGCTGACCCAGGTGTCGAAGCCGCCGAGGCGCGCGAAGGTGATGGTGTTGCCGCTGTGCGTGCCGAGCCAGACGCCGTTGCTCGCCGCGACGTAGACGTCGTTCGGCGCGACCGGGTCGATGACGATGCGGAAGATGACGCGGTTGTCGAGCGCCGGCGGACTGACTTTCGACCAGGTCCCCGGATCGCCGAACGAAGTCGAGCGCCAGATCCCGATCGCGCCGCGGAACTGATCCTCCCGGTTCGGATCGCCGCCCCCGGCGATGACCTCGGACGGCGTCCCCGGATTCACCGCGATCGCGCCGAAGATCGTGGAGAGAAAATCGGCGGAGACGTGTTGCCAGCGGCGTCCTGCATCGGTCGAGCGCCAGATCCCGCCGACGCCGGTCGAATAGACGCGGTTGTTGTTCGTCGGATCGATGGCGATGCTGGTCACGCGTCCGGCGATGTTGGTCGGACCGACCGCCACCCACGCGCAACCGTTCGGTCCGGTGGTGCCGGGACTGTCGGAGCTCTTGCGCAGGACGCGATGCGCACCACGCCGCATCGCCAGCAGCTCGTCGTATGCGCGGATGCGGCTCGCCGGGTCGTACGTGCGGTTCGGATAGGTGAGGGGCTCGATGAAGAAGTCGTTCACCAGCCCGAACGGATCGTCCGACTCCTCCGCCGGAACGTCGTCGGTCAGCCGGTGCTTGTCGAACACCGCACCACCGCGGATCAGCTTTTCGTTCGGCGCCGGCATCGTGCGCCTGGCGGCGACCGCCTGCAGCGCGATGAGACACACGAGGAGCGCGAACAGCTTTCGAGACATGAAGGACTCCTTATTGAAGTGGGGATCAATGTCGGGCCGTAAGGATGGGGCTGCCGTGATGCAGCGCACGGGCGAAACATTCGCGTTGCCGCATGTATAATCAATCTCGATGCAGACCGATCTCGTCACCCTCTTCCAGGCCCTCGGCGACCCGACGCGTCTTCGCCTTCTGAACCTGCTCGCCGCCGGGGAGATCTGCGTCTGTTACTTCATCGACGTGCTCGATGACCCGCAGCCGAAGATTTCGCGGCATCTCGCCTACCTCCGCCGCGCCGGCCTCGCCTCCGCGCGGCGCGATGGGAAGTGGATGCACTACTCGCTCGCGCGGCCGTCGTCGCTCGCCGCGGCGCGCGTGCTCGACGCGACGCTGGAGGAGCTGGCGAACGACAAGCAGATGCAGCGCGACCGCGCGCAGCTCGAGCGCGCCTGCTGCGCCGTGCGCCTCCCCGCGCCGCTGGTGAACGCGCCGAAACCACAGCTCCGCTGACGGCGTCACAGACGCATGCGACGACTGATCGTGGTGCTCTGCATCGCTTTGCCGATGTCCGCCGATACGCTCGCCGACGTGAAGACCGCGCTCTCGAAGCTCAACGCGCGCACGCCGCTGCGCGCGACGTGGTCCCACGAAGCGAACGACTCGACGAAGGGAAAGTTCGCGAACGGGAAGACGGCGCATCACGTGAGCGTCGAGGCGATGCAGGACGCGGGCACGTTTCGCGTCGAGATCCCGCGCGCGCTGCTCGACAAGACGGGCGACGAGCGGAACGCCCTGTCGAGCGTCTCGCCCCTCGGCATCTCCGACGATCTCGATTTCGCCGACACCTTCACGACACTGCTCAACAGCGGCACGGTGACGGAGGAGAAGCACGTCGTGTGGAACGGCACGCCGGCGCGGCTGCTCGTGCTGCAGTTGAAGGAGCCGAAGCGCGAGCGCGAGATCACGATCGGCAAGGTGAGCTTCACGGAGAACCGCCTCAGCGTCTGGATCGGCGCGGACAACGTCCCGCTCGCGGCAGAGCACTCGCGCAAGACGAGCGCCGGCTTCCTGATGTTCCACGGCGACGCCACGTCGAAGCGCGCCTGGCAGTTCGCGCGGCGCGATGATCACTTCATCGTCGCCCGGCGCGAGGACTGGACGTCGTTTTCAGGACTCGGTCAGCAGGGGCAGGCGCACACGGTGGTGATGGTGTCGATTCACTGAGTGGCCGTTGGCAGTTGGCCGTTGGCAGGAGGCTACGGCCAACTGCCAACTGTGAACTGCCAACGAATCACTCATACCTCAACGCGTCGATCGGATCGAGGCGCGCCGCTTTGCGCGCGGGGTAGAAGCCGAAGAAGATGCCGACGATCGCGGCGACGCCGAACGAGATGACGATCGAGAGCGGCGTGACGATGACCGGCCACTTCAGCCAGCGCGCGATGAGGACCGACGAGCCGACGCCGAGGCCGACGCCGATTACGCCTCCGACGATCGCGAGAGTCACCGCCTCGAAGAGGAACTGCAGCATGACGTGACGCCCCTTCGCGCCGATGGCCATGCGGATGCCGATCTCGCGCGTCCGCTCCGTCACCGAGACGAGCATGATGTTCATGATGCCGATGCCGCCGACGAAGAGCGACACGCCGGCGATGACCAGCAGGAGGTTGCGCAACACGCCCATCGACGCCGCCTGCGTCTGCGCGATCTCTTCCTGCGAGCGCATCTGGAAGTCGGCGTCGCCGCCGGCGGGGATGCGATGCCGCTGCCGGAGGTACGCGTCGACCTCGTTCTGCGCTTCCTGCACCTGATCGGCCGACGTCGCCGACACCTGGATCATGTCGAGCTTCGTCTTGCCGGAGAGGCGCTTCATCACCGTCGTGTACGGAGCGATGATCGTGTCGTCCTGATCCTGCCCCATCATGTTGCCGCCCTTTTTCTCCAGCACGCCGACGACGCGGAACGGCACGTTCTTGATGCGCACGATCTGCCCGACCGCATCGCCGTTGGGGAAGAGATTGTCGAGCACCGTGTTGCCGACGACGCACACCTTCGCCGCGGCCTTGACGTCGGCGTCGGTGAAGATCGTTCCCTGCGACAGGTTCCAGGAGCGGATGAGCGGATAGTCGGTGCTCGCGCCCTGGATCGACGTTCCCCAGTTCAGCTCACCGGCCACGACCTGCGCGGCGGTGCGCACCGTCGGCGAGACGTACGCCACTGCCGGGCATTCCGCCTTGATCCCTTCCGCGTCCTCCGGCGTGAGCGCGGAGTTGCCGGTGAACATGCGCGCGCCGCCGGAGGTCGAGGCGCCGGGGAAGACCATGATGTAGTTCGTGCCGAGGGAGTTGATGGTGTTCGCGACCGACATCGCGGCGCCGTTGCCGATGGCCACGACGGCGATCACGCAGCCGACGCCGATGATGATGCCGAGCGCGGTGAGGAACGAACGGAGCTTGTTCCGGGAGATCGCCTTGAGGCCGACGATGGTGATGTTGCCGAGCCGCTGGATGGAGTTCTTCATGATGCTTTCAGTTCATTCCGAGCGTTAGCGAGGAATCACCGGCGGTGCCGCGCTGCATTGGCCAGAGGCATCGCGCGTGGCGAATCCCGCGCGGCGCCGCCAGAGACCCCTCGCTACGCTCGGGGTAAATTCGTTCCGCTGGATGGAGTTCTTCATGACGCGGCCCTCTTCTCCGGCACCGTGCGGCGTTGCGCGATCCGCTGGTCCTGCTGAATGAGGCCGTCGCGCACGTGCACGATCCGCTTGGCGTGCTCCGCGATGTCCGGCTCGTGCGTGATCAGCACGATCGTTTTTCCTTCGTCGTTCAGCGTCTGGAAGATCCCCATGATCTCTTCCGACGTGCGCGAGTCGAGGTTGCCGGTCGGCTCGTCGGCGAGCACGATCGCGGGATCGGTGACGAGCGCGCGCGCGATCGCCACGCGCTGCTGCTGGCCGCCGGAGAGTTGCGACGGCTGGTTCTGTTCGCGTCCCTGCAGGCCGACGCGATGCAGCGCTTCGAGCGCCGCTTTCCTCCGCTGCTCGCGCGACCAGCCGAACTCGCCGTAGAGCAGCGGGAGCTCGGTGTTCTCGACCGCCGAGGTGCGCGCGAGGAGGTTGAAGCTCTGAAAGACGAAGCCGATCTTCGCGTTGCGGATCACGGCGCGCTCATCGCGATCGAGACCGGAGACGTCGACGTCGTCGAGGAGATACGTGCCGGCCGTCGGACGATCGAGGCAGCCGACGATGTTCATCAGCGTCGACTTGCCGGAGCCCGACGGTCCCATGATGGCGACGAATTCTCCCTGGTTGACGGTGAGGTTCACGCCGTCGAGCGCGCGCACCTCGAACTCGCCCATCTTGTAGACCTTCGTCAGGTCGCGGATCTCGATGACCGCTTTGGCCACTACCGCCCGCCCCTGCGACCGCCGCCGCCCATCGGTCCGCCGCTCGAGCCCGGAGGGGGAGGTCCTTCGACCTTCGAGGTGGCGAGACCGACGATCACGTTGTCGCCCGGATTCACCGCTCCCTCCACGACCTGCGTGAAGTGGCCGTCGGTGATGCCGGCGCGGATCCAGACCGGCTTCAGTTTGTTGTTCGCGTCGAGGATGTAGATGTTCTGCCCCGGCTTCTTCGCGCCGCCGCCGCGCGTGAAGGCGCCGCCCGCTCCGCTCACACCGCGACGCCGCTGGCCCATTTGCGCCGCGGAGCGCTCGGGACTCGCCGTCGACGTCGTGGAGGCAGTTGGTTTCGCGTCTTTCGTATCGGGCTTGAAGCGGAGCGCGGCGTTCGGGACGCGGAGGACGTCGCTCACCGTCGCCACGTCGATCGTCAGGTTCGCCGTCATCTTCGGCCGCAGCTTCTCTTCCGGATTCGGGACCTCGATGATCACCGGATAGGTGACGACGTTCTGCGAGACGGTCGCGTTGAGGCGGATCTGCGAGATGCGTCCCCGGAACTCCTGATCGGGATAGGAGTCGACGGTGAAGCGCGCCGGCTGGCCGACCTGGATGCGTCCGATGTCCGACTGATCGACGTCGGCCTGCACCTGCATCTTGGTGAGGTCCTGCGCGATCTGGAAGAGCGTCGGAGCCTGGAACGACGCGGCGACGGTCTGACCGACGTCGTACGCGCGCTCGACGACCACACCGTCGATCGGCGAGAGGATCTTCGTGTAGCGGAGATTGGTCTGCGACTGCGACAGCGAGGCGACCGCCTGCTGCACTCCGGCCGCCGCTTCCTCGTACTGCGCGCGCGCGGCGTCGAGGTCGGCCTGCGCGGCGAGTCCCGCCGCGGCGAGGCGGCGCTGGCGCTCGTAGGTGATCTTCGCGTTCGCCGTCGTGATCTTCGCTTTCGTCACGTCGGCCTGCCGCTGTTCGACCTGCGCCTGGAACGGCGTCGGATCGAGCTCCGCGAGGAGCTGGCCCTTTTTCACCTGGCTGTTGAAGTCGGCGTAGAGGCGGGAGATGACGCCCGAGACCTGGCTGCCGACCTGGACGGTCGTGACGGCGGAGACGGTGCCGGTCGCGGTCACGGTCATCGTGATGTTGCCGCGGTCCGCTTTTTCCGTTTTGTACTGTTCGTTTTTCTTGCCGCTGCCTTTGCAGGCGACGATCGCGGCGAGCATGAGGAAGGTGACTACTTTACGTTGCACTGTGCCAAAGCTCCTCTGCGAGGTACGACTCGACGAGCCGAACGTTGAACCCCTCTATCGGAGGACGTCGCTGAGAATGCGGGCGAAGGCCTCGGCTGGGTCATCTCCGACGCGATACTCCTCCGGCTTCAGTTCGTAGCGGAACACGGTACGGCCGTTCTTCACGATCGATGCCGTCGCGCTGCGCCGCTTGCGTCCGCGCCCGAGGCGCTCGAGCGCGCCGTCGAAGTGGATGACGACGTCGGCGTCGTCGGCAACCGTGATGTCGTGTTTGGTCAGGATGCGCGCGAGCTGCGCCGACCACGTGGCGTCGTTCGCGCGGACCGCGACGCGCGTCGTGCCGCTGAGCGCGCGTTGCGCGGACTCGAGGACCGCGTCGTTCGCGTCTCCGTCGCCGCCTTCGACGTATGCGGCGATCGACGGGGCGGGGGTGGGGGCGGGTGTCGGCACAACCGGTTTGGGTTCGGGCTCTGGCTTTGAGAGGGGAGCGGACGTCTCGTCCGCTCTTGTGGTGACGAGCGGACGAGACGTCCGCTCCCCTCTGGTCTGAGTCGTTGTCGTTGTCGGTTGCACTTCCATCGTTGATTGCGCGGGTACCTCGGGCTCCGGAGCCATGGTCTTCGTGGTGATCACCGGCTCGATCGGTGGCTGCGACGCCTTCGGTTTCATCAGCAGCGCGGCGAGCACGCCCGCGAAGGCGATCGCGAGCAGCGCGATGACGATGACCGGCGCGCGGCTCGGGCGTTCCATCACCGTCGGCGACGACGCCGGAATCGGCGCGGGCGCCGGGGTCATGCGGATCGTCGCGTCGGCCTCGCTGTCGTCGAGCGAACGCTCCACCTCTTCCAGCGCGCTCGCGAATTCGGCAGCGGATGCGAAGCGCTTGTTGCGATTGCGATCGAGTGCGCGCGCGAGCACGGTCTGCAGCCTCGCGGGCATCGACGCCGGCAGCACCGGCATCGGCATGACCTGCGACTCGCGCGAGGAGTGATGCATCAGATATTGATGCGGCGACGTCGCCTCGAAGGGCGGACGTCCGGTGAGCATCTCGTACAGGACGACGCCGAGGGAGTAGATGTCGGCGCGGCCGTCGATCTTCTGGCCGTCGTCGAGCACGCCGAGGTGCTCGGGCGAGGCGTAGCGGAGCTTGCCGACGAAGATGCCGGTCTTGGTCACCGCGTTGTCGATCTCCTCCGACTTCGCCACGCCGAGGTCGATGATCTTCACCTCGGAGCCACCGGTGACCATCAGGTTCTCGGGACTGATGTCGCGATGGATGATGCCGGCGCGATGGATGGCGTCGAGTCCGCGCGCCGCCTGCGCCGCGAGCCGCAGCGCCTGCCGCAGCGGAAACACGCCGCTCCGCTTCATGATCTGCGCGATGTTCTCGCCCTCGATGAACTCCCACACCATGTAATGCGAGCCGTCGGGGAGACCGGAGAAATCGTGCAGCGTGGCGACGTTCGGATGCTGCACGCGCGTGGCGAGCCGCGCCTCGCGCAGGAACCGGTCGTGCGCCTCGTGGCTGTCGGCGATCTGCGGCCGGATGACTTTCACCACGCGCGTCGTGCCGAGGTACGTGTGCTCGACCTTGTAGACCTCGCCCATGCCGCCCATGCCGAGGCGCGCGATGATCCGGTACTTGCCGTCGATCGGCGCGTCGGCGTAGCGGCGCTGGAAATCGGTGATCGGCTCGCCGCAATGCGGACAAGCCTTGAAATTGCGGTCGATCTCAGCGTGACAGCGAGGACATTGGAACGGCATGTTGATTCCACATCATAAATTGCCGCGTCGTGCGCAGCGGCGCGAAACGGGGATCGCGGACATAGAGCGATGGCGAGATCCCTTTCGCCACCGCGCGTTTCAGCATCTCGATCGCGGCGTCGTGATCGCCGGCCAGCATGTCGACCATCGCCGCGGATTCGAACAGCGCCGGCACCGGATCGGGATCGCGGAAGGCGAGCGCGATCTCCTTTTTCGCCTCGCCGATGTCGCCCCGCTTGGCGAGGCACTCCGCAAGGGTCGCACGCGGCTCGGGCTCCTGCGGGTCCAATTTGAGGATGGCGCGTGCGAGCTCCATTGAGCGTTCATACGCGGCAGTCGCTTCCTGCTCGCGATGCAGAAAGCGCAGCACGTCGCCGTAGAACGACCAGGTGTCGATCTCATTCGGCTCGAGCAGGACGGCCTCCGCCAGATTACGCACCGCGGAGTCGGCGTCGCCGGTGAGGAACTGGCACTGTGCCAGCGACGAGCGCGCGCGTCCGGTCGGCGCGAGCCTGATCACCTCCTGGAATCGCTGGATCGCCTCGTCGAGATGCCCCAGTTGCATCGAGATCGCCGCGAGGTTGACGCGATTCCCCGGATAGCCGGGATCGAGCGCGACCGCGCGCGTGAAGAGCTCCGCTGCATGTTCCGGCCGCCCGGTCTCCATCTCGAAGACGCCGTAGCTGCTCAGACAGAGGGCGCACTCGGGATGAACCTGGAGGAGATAGTTGTAGGTCGAGACCGTTTCCTTCGTGCGCGAGAGCGCGCCGAGGACTCGGGCGAGGTCGAGCAGGACATCGGTGGCGTCGGGATCGGCGGCGAGTGATGCGCGCATGTCGCGCGCGGCCTGCTCGTACTGGCCGCGCATGCGGGCAATGAGTCCGCGCAGCGCGAGGACGCGCGGATGATTCGGATCAATGCGCGCGGCTTCATCGGCGCACGACTGCATCATTTGCATGTGCGTCGGATTGCGCAGGCCTTTGTGCATCCACGCGCGTCCGAGCGCGGTGAGCACGAGCACCGATCGGCGTCCCTCGGGGTCGAGCGATTGCAGCAGCGCGATCGCTTCGTCGGGACGCGTCATCGTCGTCGCGGGCGTGAGCAGCGCGAGCGCGCGCAGGTAGGTCTGCTGGCGCGCAGGCGTGGCGAGCGCCTTGTCGTGATCCTTCTCGACCGCTTGTCGCAGTTTGATTACGGCCGCGATTCCCTCCGCCGCCCGCCCTTCGAGATCGGCGGCGCCGGACGCCGGCGCGGTCAGCGATGCGGCGCCGAGCTGCGTGCCGTCGTCGGCGGAGGTGATGCGGTAGGAGAGGCGGATGGTGTCGGCGGTGCGCTCGACGTTGCCGTTCAGGATGAGCTGCGCGCCGGAGCTCTTCGTGGTGATGCCGAGGGCTGACAGACGAGTGGTGATGCTGTCGGCGGCGGGGAACGGCATCACCATCAGGTCGTTGTTCTTCGGGGTGGTGCGGCGGAGGAGGAGCCAGGCGGCGAGGGGGAGGACGACGACGAGAATCGCGAAGGTGTAGCTCGCCGTTGGCCGTGGGCTGTTGGCAGGAGCCGCCGTGGTCGGTGCGTCACCGCTGCCAACGGTCAACGGCCCACTGCCAACCAGGCGATAGCCCCTTTTCGGGATCGTCTCGATGACCTCGTCCCCCAGCTCCTTGCGGATGTTGAACACCAGTTTCGAGAGGGTCGACTCGTCGACGAAGGCGTCGGGCCACACCGCCTCCATCAGATCGGCCTTCGAAACCACCTCGCCGGCGCGGGCGGCGAGGACCGTCAGGAGGTCGACCGCCTTCGGGGTCAGCGAGACCCGCACGCCGTCGCGCAGGACGATCTTCTGCTGGGTGTCCAGCTCGTAAACCCCTATGGCATAGCGGGTTGGCGCGAGCGGAGAGGACATTCGGAAATGATGTTAGCCGGGCTGCGAAAAAAATAGGAAAAGAAAAGGAAGCGCCGGGAAAGCGGCCGCGGCGGGCGAATCCCATGTTGCCCGGCATGAACATCAGCGACCTCTATCAGACGACCAGCCCCGATCTTCCAACCTACAAACGAATCAGTTACAGCATTGAGCAGGCGGTGGCCCGAGGCGAGCTCCCGATCGGCACACGGCTGCCGTCGGAGCGGATCCTGGCGCGGCAGCTCGGCAAGAGCCGGACGACCGTCGTCGCCGCATACGACGACCTGCAGATGAAGGGGATCATCCAGCGCTACGTCGGCCGCGGGAGCTTCATCGCCGGCGGTATCGGCGCCTCCGACGCGCCGTTCGCCTGGTCGGGCAAGGTGGCGCGATCGGCGATGACCATGACGTCGAGCGCGAACGTCCTCGAGCTCGGCGTGCCGGCGGTCGACGTCTTCCCGCACGACAAGCTCGGCTTCGCAATCGACGAGATCCTGCGCCGCAGCCGCCGCGCGGCGCTCACGCCGCCGCCGGTGGAAGGGGAGGGGCGGCTGCGCGAGGCGATCGCGGACTACGCGAACTGCGAGCCGGACGAGGTGCTGGTCACCAGCGGCGTGCAGCAGTCGCTCGATCTGATCGGACGCTATCTGATCGATCCGAAGGATGCGGTGATCGTCGAGCAGCCGGGACACACCGGCGCGTTCCACGCGTTCCGCTCCAGCCGTGCGCAGGTGATCGGCTGGAACGCGCCGGCGTGGAACATCAGCGAGCTACAGCATCTGATCGTCCGCCACAGGCCGAAGCTGATCTACACGAATCCGACGTTTCACAATCCGACCGGCGCGACGATGAGCATCGACGCGCGCCGCGAATTGCTCGCCACGGCGACGGTGCTCGCGGTGCCGGTCGTCGAGGACGACACCTATTCGCAATTGCACTGGAACCGTCAGGCGCCGCCGTCTTTGCGCGAGCTCGATCACAACGGCATCGTGATCCGCGTCGGCTCGTTCTCCATGATTCTCACGCCCGGCATCCGCCTCGGCTATGTCATCGCGCCGCGCCAGATCATGCGCGACCTCGCGGTGCTCAAGAAGGCCTCGAGCGGATCGGGCGACGCAATCACGCAGCGCGCCGTCGGCGAAATGCTGCGCAATGGTGTCGTCGAAGATCATCTCGCCGTATTGCGGCGCGAGCACAAGCAGCATTACGACGCATTCGCGCGCTCCTTGAACGGCACGGCGATCAGGCACACGCCTCCCGCCGGCGGTATGTACGCGTGGCTCAAGTTGCCGGGCGAGGTGACGCAGACCGCGCAGCGCGGCGTGACGCCGGGGGCGCGTTTCTATCCCGCGCCGACTCCTTCATCGCACGTACGCGTCTGTTTCGCGGCCCTCGGAGGCCACTATGAGAATGGCCTTAAGACCGCCGCCGCTTGATCTCCATATTGACGAACAAGGAGCTCGTAATGAAAACCATCCGCCTCGCCCTATGGTTCGCGATCCTCATCGGCTGGATGATCGCCAGCATGTTCCACCCGGAGAGCGACAGCACGGCGCGCACGGTCGTCTTCATCGCGGGCGCGATCGTCGAGGTCGTCTATCGGATCAGGAAGAAGGATCCCGATGACACGCCGATCACGCCCGAGCCGATCCAGTCGCTGAACCTCACCAAACGCCAGTAAAACGTAGAGGAGTGCCGGCGGCTTGCCGCAGCCCTGGATTGCGGCAGCTTGCTGCCGCGCGGTGGCAAGCCACCGCAATCCGAGGGCGGCAGTGAGCTGCCGCACTCCCGGGCGAGGGCATTTTGATATGCTCTCGCCCCCTATGGCGCTCTTCTCTTCCAAGGATCCCGTTCCGCAGAAACCGATGCCCCGCAACGACCTGCAGCCGATGCCGGGCGGGACGCATTTCGGCCCTCAGATCATCGTCGAAGGGACGATCACCGGCACGGAACGGGTCTTCATCGAGGGAACGGTCAAAGGGAAGATCAACCTCTCCAGCGATCTCCACGTCGGCAAGCAGGCGCGCGTCGAAGCGACCGTGCATGCGAAGAACGTGGTGGTGGAGGGGAAAGTCACGGGCGACATCTCCGCCGACGACCGCGTGGAGCTCGTCACGACCGCCACGGTGGACGGCAACATCAAGGCGCCGAAGATCGTGGTCGCCGAGGGAGCGCGGTTCCGCGGCTCCGTCGACATGGGATCGGCGAAACCGAAGGAAGACGCAAAAGCGAAATAGTTGACGGTTGATAGTGGGCAGTGGGCAGGAGACGAACTGCCGACTGCGAACTGCCCACTGCCAACTTTCGAAGGAGTCTCACCAATGTCCGCAACGACCACCAAACCTATCCACGAAGAGTACTCACTGCGCGAGCCGCGCGAGTACGGCAACTACATCGACGGCGAGTGGGTGAAATCGTCATCCGGTCAGACGTTCGAGAACCGTAATCCGGCGAACACCGACGATCTGGTCGGCACGTTCCAGGAGTCGAATGCCGACGACACGGCGCGCGCGGTCGACGCCGCGGCGAAAGCGTTCGAAGGCTGGCGCCTGACGCCTGCGCCGAAGCGCGGAGAGCTGATCTATCGCGCCGCGGAGATCATGAAGCGGGACAAGGAAAAGATCGCCCGCGAGATGACGCGCGAGATGGGCAAGGTCCTCGACGAAACGAAGGGCGACGTCCAGGAAGCGATCGACCTCGCGTACCTGATGGCCGGTGAAGGCCGGCGGCTGCACGGCGTGACCACGCCGTCGGAGCTTCCGAACAAATTCAACATGTGCGTCCGCATGCCGCTCGGCGTCGCGGGTCTCATCACGCCGTGGAACTTCCCGATCGCCATCCCGGCGTGGAAGTCGATGCCGGCGCTCGTCGCGGGCAACACGATCGTGATCAAGCCGGCGTCGCTCACGCCGCTCTCCGTCGTGATGCTCGCGGAGGCTCTCGCCGAGGCGGGGATTCCGAAGGGTGTGTTCAACGTGGTGACCGGCGGCGGACGCGAAGTCGGCGAGCCGCTGATCAAGAATCCGAAGACGAAAGTCATCTCCTTCACCGGCTCGACGGAAGTCGGCCGCGACATCTCCATCGCCTGCGCGCCGACGTTCAAGCGCCTGCACCTCGAGATGGGCGGCAAGAACGTGATCATGGTGATGGACGACGCGGACGTCGACCTCGCGGTCGACGGCGCGCTGTGGGGAGCGTTCGGCACGGCCGGTCAGCGCTGCACGGCGTCGTCGCGCCTCGTGGTGCACAAGAAGGTCTATCAGGAGTTCGTCGACAAGCTGGTCGGCCGCGTGAAGAAGCTGAAGATCGGCTTCGGACTCGATCGCGTCGACATGGGACCGAACATCTCCGCGGGCCAGATCGAGACGGTGAAGAAGTACGTGAAGATCGGCACCGACGAAGGCGCGACGTGCGTCGCCGGCGGTCACGAGCTGCGCGACGAGGCGTACGCCAAGGGCTACTTCCACGAGCCGACGGTCTTCGCCGACGTGAAGCCCGACATGCGCATCGCGCAGGAAGAGATCTTCGGACCGGTCACCGCGGTGATCCCGTGCGATTCGCTGGAGAACGCGATCGAGATCGGCAACGGCGTGCGCTACGGACTGTCGTCGTCGATCTACACGCGCGACGTGAACAACGCGTTCATCGCCATGCGCGACATGTACACCGGCATCTTCTACGTGAACGCCCCGACGATCGGCGCGGAGACGCACCTGCCGTTCGGCGGCACGAAGGAGACCGGCAACGGTCATCGCGAAGCAGGCGTGGCGGGCATCGACGTGTTCACGGAGTGGAAGTCGTGCTACATCGACTACTCCGGCTCGCTGCAGCGCGCGCAGATCGATACGGAGGAGATTTAGTTGGCAGTGTTCCGTTGGCTGTTGGCCGCGCTGCTGTTCGCGGCCAGCGCCTTCGCGCAGTCCAACGCCGACCGTCTCGTCACGTCCGCGCTGTCGAACACGCGGGCGTACGAGACGTTGTCGTATCTGACCGATGAGATCGGGCCGCGTCCCTCGGGCTCAGAGAACGCGGCGCAGGCCGTGACCTGGACGGCCGCGCAGTTCCGCGCCTGGGGTATCGATGTCCGCACGGAGAAAGTCACGGTCCCGCATTGGGTCCGCGGCGATGAGCGCGCGCGCCTGGTCTCGCACAACAATCAGAAGATCGTCCTCACGGCCCTCGGCGGCAGCATTGCTACGCCGGCGCAGGGGCTGACCGCGGACGTGGTCGAGGTCTCTTCGTACGATGAGCTGAAGCAGCTCGGGGCGAAGGTGAAAGGGAAGATCGTCTTCTACAACAACCCGATGGATCCGGAGCTGGTGAAGGCGCGCCACTCGTTCGAGGCGTATTCGCGCGTGGTGGTCTATCGCGGCAGCGGCGCGAGCCGCGCGGCGGAGTACGGCGCGGTGGCGGCCCTGATACGCAGCGTCGGATCGGCGTCGCTGCGCACGCCGCACACGGGCGCGATGCGCTATGACCCGAAGCAGCCGAAGATTCCGTCCGCAGCGATGACGATCGAGGACGCGGAGCTGGTGCATCGCCTCCTCGCCCGCGGCGATCGCGTGCGGATGCATGTGGTGCTCACTCCGAAAACATTGCCCGACGTGGAGTCGGCGAATGTGATCGCGGAGATCCGCGGCAGCGAGCACCCCGAAGAAATCGTGCTGCTCGGCGGCCACCTCGATTCCTGGGATCTCGGCACGGGCGCGATCGACGACGGCTCGGGCGTGGCAATGGTGATGGAGACGCTGCGCCTGATCAAAGAGTCAGGACTCCGTCCAAAGCGCACGATCCGCGCCGTGCTGTTCATGAACGAAGAGAACGGCCTGAACGGCGGCCGCGCCTATTTCGCCAGTCATCGCAACGAGAAACACATCGCGGCAATCGAGACGGACGCCGGCGCCTCCGCGCCAACCGGCTTCACGACAACGCTGAAAGGCGCCGCACTCGACACGATCGTCGCGAAATCAACAGTGCTCGATCGCGTAGGCGCGCATCGCTTCGAATACGCCGCGCAGACGGGCGCCGATACGTCGCTCCTGATCGAGGCAGGAGTCCCCGGCTTCGGCCTGGTGCCCGATCCACTGCACTACTTCGACTACCACCACACCCCCGCCGACACCCTCGACAAGATCGATCCTCGAGAGCTCGCCCAGGACACCGCCGCGATCGCCGCACTAGCGTGGACGATCGCGGGGGAGTGAGAGAACGACCGGGGCGCCTCCGGCGGGCGGGCCCGGCCCGCAGCGTTAGTCTTTAGGGCTTGGCCAACAGACGCTGCGGGCCGCGCCCGCCCGCCGGAGGCGCTCTCGTCGTCTCCTACGACGCGTTCTTGTACGCCGCGGCGTAGCGCTTCGAGGCTACGGGGTCTTGCGTGATCTTGCGGATCTCTTTCTCGAAGCTTTGATCGTCGAGGCCGTGCGCGGACAGCAGTTCCTGCGCGCGTGACGGTTCCTTTTTGATCTGGGCGCCGAGCTCACCGAGTTGTTCCGGGGTGAGGCTCGTCGTGGCGACCTGTTTTGTCGCCGGCTCCGGCGACGTCGCCGCGGTGTTGTTCTGCTGCTGCTTGCATCCCACCAGCATCACCAGCGTGATGGCGGATGCGATTAATGTGCGTTTCATCCTTTCCCCTTTCCATGACCTTTGCCATTGCCGTTGCCATGGCCCTGGCCCTTGTTCTGTCCCGGGGGGCCGCCGTGCGGATTACCGCCGCCGCCGTGACCCTTGCCCGGTTTCACCTGCACCGGCATCTGCACCGGCTGCGGTGCCGAGGAGATCATCGGCTGCGGGACGACGACGACCTTCTTCTGATGTCCGCGTCCGTGGCCTTTTGAAGCCTCACGATGCACCACCTCCGCGCCCGTTTGCAGTCCGTAGACCTTCTTCAACTGTCCCGGAGGTCCGCCGTGCGGATGCTGCGTGCGGACGATCTGCACTGGTGCGGGCTGCGGCACGAACACAGGCTGCGGTTGCGGCGCGACGACGTTGATCTCGCGCGCGCCGTACGTGCGCAGGCGGTCGGCGACTACAGTTGCCAGCGCGGGGCCGGTCACGCCGTTGTTCACCTGGGTCGTCACGTATTCAACGAACTGCGGTGACGTGTCGGTGTTGACGAACGCCACCGGGACGTAGCGCACCACCTCGATGAACTGGGGCGGCGGGACGTTCGCCTGATTGAGCTGCGCGACGACGTCGAACAGTTGCTGCTGCGGGATACCTGCGAGATCGGCGACTGCCGCGACCGCGACCGGCATCGCCACGAGCGACAACAGGCTGTTGTTCATGCGCGTCGTCACGTACTGCGGGATGATCTGCGTCGTCTCGACGATCACTGGTTGCGCCGTTGCGAGCTCGAAGCGCGGAACGTCGTAACGCATGCGCAGCTCATCGGCGATGTTCGTCGCCAGCGAAGTGCCGGTCACGCCGCGGCGCGTTTCCGTCGTCACGTACTGCACGATCTGCGGTTGTCCGTTCTGATCGATCAGTGCGACGGGGACGTAGCGCACGATCTGCACGAACTCCGTCGGCGGCACGTTGGCCTGATTGAGCTGCGTGACCAGATCGATCAGATCCGGCTCGTTGACGCCGTTGAGCTCCGACGCCGCGGCCACCGCCAGCGGCATCGCCACTGCCGACAACAGCTCCCTGGTATTGAGGGCGAAAGCACTCGTGGCGAGCATCGTCGCCAAGAACGCCACGCCAATTCTTTTGATGAGCATGGGGCACACTCCTGCCCATCTTCTGTGCAAGGATTGCGCTCGAATGAAGCTACGCACCGGTCTGCTTTGCATCGTCGCGCTCGCTGCGTGTCGCCGAGGCGAGCAGGTGCGTTTCGAGAGCGCGCCGGTCGTGTTGATCTCGATCGATACGTTGCGCGCCGATCACCTGCCCGCGTACGGGTACAAGGGCGTCGACACGCCGCATCTCGACGCGTTTCGCCGCGACGCGATCCTTTTTCGCAACGCGTACTCGCATTGCCCGATGACGCTGCCGTCGCATGTGTCGATGCTCACCGGACTGCTGCCGCCGCAGCATGGCGTGCGCGACAACGCCGGCTTTCATTTCGACGGAGCGCAACATCCGACCCTGCCGCGTCTGCTGCACGATCGCGGGTACGCGACAGGGGCCGCAGTGTCCTCTTTTGTGCTCCGCGGCGAGACCGGGCTCGGCAATCTCTTCGACGCGTACGACGACGCCACGAACGCTCGCGCGGGCGCGGCGTTCCGCGACTATCAGCGGCCGGGCAACATCACTGAAGCGGTCGCCGAGAAGTGGATCGACGCGCACGATTCCTCGCCGTTCTTCTACTTCTTCCACATCTACGAGCCGCACGTCCCGTATGAGCCGCCGGAGCCGTTCCGCAGCCGCTACGCGAGCGCGTACGACGGCGAGATCGCCACGTCGGACGCCATCGTCGGCAAGCTGCTCGACCACCTCAAGGCCAAGGGGATCTACGACCGCGCGATCATCATCATCTGCTCCGATCACGGCGAAGGGCTGAACGACCACGGCGAGGACCAGCACTCGATCCTCATCTACCGCGAGGCCATTCACGTCCCGCTGCTGCTCAAGCTCCCGCAAGCGAAGCGCGCGAACAGCACCGTCGACGCCCCGGCCCAGCTCTCGGACATCTTCGGAACGATCACCGGCAAAGGAACATCACTGCTCGATCTGCCCGCGTCGCGCAAGATCTACAGCGAGAGTCTCTACCCGCGCTATCACTTCGGCTGGAGCGAGCTCCGTTCGCTGATCGACGAGCGCTTTCATTTGATCGCGTCGTCGTCGCGCGCGGAGCTGTACGACGTGCAGCGCGATCCCGCGGAGCGGAGCGATCTCGCGTCGACGGAGCGCCGCGCGGTCAGCGCCGGCCGCGAGGAGCTGGCGAAGTTCGGCGACGCGATCCCCCAACCCGCCCCGGTCGATCCCGAGACCGCTGCCAAGCTCCAGGCCCTCGGCTACCTCGGCAACGCGCGGAATGCGTCCGGTCCGCTGCCCGATCCGAACAAGGCGATCGCCACACTCGCGCCGATGCGCCAGGCGATCGAGCTCGCGGCCGCGAATCGCATCGACGAAGCGGTGCCGCTCTTCCGCTCCATCCTCGCGCAGTCGCCCGGCATGGTCGAGGTGTGGACGCAGCTCGGCGACGCGCTCGCGCACGCGGGGCGGACGGAGGAGGCGATCGCCGCGTATCGCGATGCCATCGCGCGCTCGCCGGTCGCTTCGCCCGATCTCATCCTGCCGCTCGGCAGTCTCTATCTGCAGAGCGGCAAGCTCGATGACGCGCAGCGCGCCGGCGAGCTGACGTTGAGCGCAAGTCCGCATCGCGCGAAGACGCTCCTCGCCGGCGTCGCGCTCGCGCGCCGCGACTTCGAAACGGCGAATCGTTACGCGCAGGATGTGGCGGACGAGCCGTCAGGAGTGCTGCTGCTCGCCGAAATCGCCAGTGCGCGCGGTGACTACGCCGGAGCGCTGCGCATCGCCGATGACGCGCAACGCATGGCCGTCGATCGCGAGCTTCCTCCCGTCTACCGACTCGAGTTCGTCCGCGCCGACGCCCTCGCGCGCCTCGGGCGCATCGACGAAGCGCGCGCCGCGTATCAACGCGAGATCGCCGCGTTCCCGAACGATCTGCGCGCGTACACCAACCTCGCGGTGTTGCGGTTCATCAGCGGCGACACACGCGGCGCGGATGCCACGCTGCGGGCGATGGTGAGCGCCAATCCGACGCCCGCGGCGAAGGCGCTGGCGGCGCGGACGCGGGAGACATTGCGATAACAAGGGACTTGCTATCCGATCGGAACTCGAAGCCGGCCATTGGACCAAGGGATCCCGTCGTAGTAGCAGTCGATCGGTTCGTACGATGAACCTGTCCAGTGATAACAGCTCACATTGATGACTTCGTCGGTGCTGCAATTGACCTCGAAGTGACCGAGGTAGGCAGCCGAGACGTTTCCCCACGAACTATTGGAGTTGTCACACCACTCGGTGTACTCGCCGACGAGGTAATCCAGTTGAGCATCGGTGAAATACTGGACGTGTATCTCCCGCCAATTGGCGTGGGCAGGGCCCGCGGTAAGGGTGATCGCCATCACGGCTATCGCGAGGATCTTCAGCTTTTGCATGAGCATCTCCTTTTAGCCCGCAATCCAGATCGGCGGATAGCCATACTACAGGATATAAATGGCGGGCGCACAGATTCGAAGGAGCCGCTCAAAACAAAAAGCCCCGGCCGCGAGGCCGGGGCTTCCGTTACTGCGATGTTGAAGCGGACTAGAAGCGGAGTCCGACGGCGAAGCGGTACGTACGCGGAAGCTGGTAGGCGTCCTTGTTCGTCGGCTTGCCGAAGGTCGGATCGAGACGGAAGTTGTAGTGACCGTTCGGATCGTCTCCGTCGTGGAATTCCTTCGGCGTCTCGGTGAACGGATTGAACGTGAAGAAGCCGTTCACGCAGGTCGGGGTGTTCGCCGGGCAGACCGGGCGAGCAACGCCTGCACGCGCCGCTGCGGCGCGGGTGTAGACGCGGGTCTCGACCACGTTTCCGAGGTTCGTCGAAGCGAATTCGACGCCCTGCTCATTGAGGGAGTTGAGCAGGTCGGCGCGGAAGAAGATGTTGACCTTGCCGAAGGTCGGGAGGTTGTAGGTCGCGGTGAGGTCGGTCGACGTGATGTCGTCGACGCGGAACTGGCCGCGGTCGCTGAAGTAGTAGTTGACGTTGGTCGGCGGAGTGGCATAGCCCGGGTTGGTGACGAGGCCGAGCATGCGGATGCTGCCGATCGCGGAGTACGGCGTGGCGCTGTGGTAACGCTCGAGGATGCCGAGGTTCAGGTTGCCCCAGGGCAGCGGCACGTCGTAGTTGGCGAAGATGTTCGCGCGGTGACGGATGTCCTCGTTGAGGTAGCCGGTCGGGATGCTCTGCGCGAACTTGTTGTACTCCGGATACTGGTTGTTGCCGACGGTCACGGTGGCGTTGTTGAACGTCTCACCCTCGACGTTGCCCTTGAGGGTGGCGTACGTGTAGTTGCCGCCGAGATTCAGTCTGCCCAGGCGGTACGCGGCCTGCGTCTGGATGCCGTTGTACTTGCGGGAGAGACCGCTGTCGTCATTGCCGACCTGCGTGATGTCGACCTTGCTGCCGTTCGCCGCCGTTCCCGAACCGGTGGTGGTGTCGGTGAACGAGACGTAGAAGTCGTGCCAGCTACGGTTGATGTAGTCGGCGCGGACGTAACCGTTCGAGCCGATCTGGCGGCCGTAGCCGAACGCATACTCGGTCGAATTCGGCGACTTGAGGCCGCTGCGCAGTTTCGCGGTGAGGCCGGGGAGGAAGATGAACTCGATGTCCTTGTAACCGGCCGTGCCGCCGACCGAGTTGAACCAGTCGAAGATCTGCTGGATGGCGGCTGCAGTCGAAACGGTCGGGACGCCGGCGTTGATCGCGGGTCCCTTGTAGTTGAAGTAGATCGAGCCCGGCTGGCCACCGACGGCGACGGAGTCATTGACGCCGTTGTCGATGTGCGAGACGTACTTGGCGTAGCTGGCGGTGAAGCGATTGCGTCCGTCGCCATTGAGGTCGTACACGGCCGACAGGCGCGGGCTGACGTTGGAGTCATCCGAGACCTTGGTGTGCGACTGGTCGACGGCGTCGTTCTTGTCGTAGCGGAGGCCGAGGTTGAAGCTCCAGTGGTTGTTGAAGTCCCACTTGTCGTTGACGAAGAACGACTTGGTCGATGCGTCGCTGGTCTGGCTGAGCTGCGAGATCGGCGTCGCTTCGACGTAGTAGTTGGTCTGCGGGAGCATGCGGAGGAAGACTTCGTCGCCCGGCTTCAACGACGTGCCGTCTTTGTTCACGAAGTCGCCCCAGATGCGGAAGCCGCTGCCCGACTGCTCGTTGTTCTCGTGACGGAGCTCGTGGAAGTCGTCGTAACCGGTGACGACGTTGTGCGAGCCCATCGACTTGGTCGAGAGGAAGTAGTTGGCTTTGACCAGGTAGTCTTTGTTGTTGCGGAGCTTCGGATCGCACTCGCCGCAGAACGTCGGCGACCAGGCGCGGTTCGCGGTGCTGATGTCGCGAAGCAGCGTGCCGTTGATCAGATCCTTCGGACCACCGCCGCCGATGAAGGCGAAGTAACGGCGGCTGTACTGGGCCTCGACGAGGAGGCTGTTCGTGATCACGCCGCTGTAGTGATACGACTGCAGCCAGTTCGGCAGCGTGCGATTGGTGAGACTGCGAAGATCAACGACGTTACCGAAGCGGTTGTTCGTCTCTTCCGTCTCGTTGTGGAGGTACGAGCCGACGAGGGAGTGCTTGGCGGTGATCTGACCGGTCAGCTTGACCTCGTAACGCTTGTTGTCCTGGACGTTGAGGAACGGGATGTTCGTCGCCGTCGTAACGAGCGAGGTGTTGGATTTGAACTTGCGGCCCGCGCCGAAGAACCAGACGCGATCCTTCAGCAGGTAACCGCCGAGAGTCGCCTCGTACTGATGGCTCTTGATGTCGGCATTCTGCGGCTGGGGAGCGCCGGTGAGGGGATTCTTGAAATCGGTCTCGTCGGTCCACGACGGGTTCGTGACGTTGTCGCGGACGGAGCCGCTGAACTCATTGCCGCCCGACTTGGTGAGCGTGTTGATGACGCCGCCGGTGAAGCGGCCGTACTCGGCGGAGACACCGCCGGTGATCAGCGTGGTCTCCTGGATGGCGTCCTCGATGAAGAGGTTCTCTGGCTGGCCACGGATGGAGTCGTTCACGACGACGCCGTTGACCATGTAGAGGTTGTCGTACGAGGGGGCGCCGTTGATGATCGTCTGGTTGTTCGGACCAGCGTTGTTGACACCCGGTGCGAGCTGAATGCGCTGGGCGATCGTGCGGCCGATCGGGAGCGCTTCGACCTGCTCACGCGTCAGCGACGTCGACACCTGCGGAGTCTCCAGAACCGAGGGTGCCGTCGCGGTGACGGTGATTGCTTCGGCCACCGCGCTGACCTTGAGGTCGGCATCGGCGCGCGCGGTCTCAGCCAGCCGCACGTTGACGCTCTGCGTCACCTTCTGCATTCCTTCCAGCTCCGCGGTGACGCTGTACTTCCCCGGGGGAAGCGCGCTGAAGCTGTAGTCGCCATTGGGGCCGCTCACGGTCGTACGCACACCCTGCAGGGCGGGCGATGCGATCGTGACTGTGGCACCTGGCAGCGGCGCGCCGGCCGTGGTGACCGTGCCCACGATGTTACCCGTGGTCTGCGCGAAGGCATTGACGCCGACGAGCAGAAGCGCGGCCACGAAAACTGCGGTGATGAGTCTCCTTGTGACCATCTCTCCTCCTTGAAATATCCTCTTGAACTTCACTTGGACGACGAGGGGTTGCGGGACATTGTAATGCATTCGAAACACCCGGATTGCCAGTTTGTAAGAGGCTTGTTTTCAAGGGGTTAAAGCAAACACGGCGACGGCTTCTTCAAAAAGTCGGATTTTCGCTGCCGGTGGCTTGAATTTGGTTGGCACGGAGAAAAATGGAATGGGGTCAGGCCGTTCCGGACCTGACCCCTCTGACCGCTAGAAACGGGCGCCGAAGGCGAGGCGGTAGGTGCGCGGCGTCTGGTACGCGTCCTTGCTCAGGCCCTGACCGAACAGCGGGCCTTTCTGCCAGTTCGCGCCCATCGACTTGCAGGTGTCCGAGCTCGCGTTCTGCGGGCACTCGATGGGCGTGTCTTTGAACGGATTGAACGGAGCGAGACCCGACGAGGCGGGCGCATTCGTTCTGCTCGTCCGGATCGTCGTGTCGAACTGACCGCTCACCAGGTTGTTCACCTTCGAGTTGTTAAAGATGTTGATCACCTGGCCCTGGGCGAAGAACGAGATGTGCATGATCGGGATCTCGTAGTTCAGGGCGACGTCGGTGCTGAAGACCGACGGCGTCCGGAACTCGCCGCGTCCGCTGAAGAAGTAGTCGTGCGTGGTGGTGATCTGGGTCGGCGTGGCGGCTCCGGGAGCGCCGTAGTACGACGGCTTGACCGGCGCGCCGGCGAACTTGAAGTTGGCGTTGGTGCCGGTGGCGTCGATCGTGCCGATCGCGGAATAGGGACGTCCCGAGTCCGCGGTCTGGATGGCGGAGAAGTTGAAGTTGCCGAAGTGGGTCGGCATGTCGTACGCGGCCCAGACGCGTCCGCGATGCGTCTCGTCGCCGAGGAGGTAGCCGACCGGCAGGCGCTGCGGATAGTCGAGATACTCGGGGTAGTAGATCTTGTACGGCAGGAGCGGCGAGGTCGCGGTGCCGTCGGCCTCGCTCGTGTCGTTGCCGCGCAGTTTCGAGTACGTGTAGCCGCCGCCGATGCTCAAACGCGTCGGATGCCAGCCGAACTGCAGTTGCGCCGCGCGATACGTCCGCTCGATCGAGTCGGTGTTCACCAGCACGCCGAGGTCGTTGATCGTGCCGTTCGGCGCGGTCACCTGGCCGGTGCTCTGGTTGATGGCGCGGGCGTAGAAGTTGTGCCAGTCGCGGCTGATGAAATCGACCTTGGCGAAGGCGGCGCGTCCGAGCTGCTGGCCGAAGCCGACGATGATCTCGTCGACGCTCGGCGACTTGATCGGATGCAGCACCTGCGTGGTGAAGCCGGGGATGTTGCTGCTGGTGAACTTCGTGTTCGACGTTCCGCCGATCGAATCGAACCAGGCGAAGACGATCTTGAGCGCCTCCTGCGGGCTGACCGGCGTGCCGATGATGTTCCCGTTCTTGTCGAGCTCATTGATCTTCGGGCCGGCATAGGTCCAGGTGAACGTGGCAGGAGTGCCGGCCGCGTTGCCGGCGCCGCCGGCGTTGCCGTCGACGATCTTGGTCACGTAGCGCGCGTAGCTGGCGCTGACGCGCGAGCGGCCGTTGCCCTTGACGTCCCAGATCAAGCCGAGGCGGGGACTGAAGGCGTTGTCGTCGGAGACCGTGTTCCCCGAGGCGTCGAGGGCGTGGTTCTTGTCGTAGCGCAGACCGACGTTGAACGACAGGTGCGTGTTGAGGTCCCACTTGTCGTTCATGAAGATGCCGATGGTGTTGAGGTGACTGCCGGTGGAATTGACGAGGATCGGCCGCCACGTCAGCGAGCTGCTGCCGTCGAAGTGCGCATAGGGCGTCGGATCGCCGGGCAGGAACGTCGCGGTACCGCTGCTCAGCGTGGTGAAGTTGCTGGCCGACTGGTTGTTGTTGACGAGGCGCGTTTCCTTGTACTGATCGGCGCCGAGGGCGAAGTTGTGATTCCCCACCGACTTCGTGTTCAGGTAGTAGTTCCCCTTCACCGTCGCCGAGTCGTTGTTGCGCCCCTCGTTCGTGCAGTTGCCGCAGAACACCGGGGCGTTGAAGCGCGCGTTGCTGTCCTGGATCCACGTGCCGCCGATGCGGTCGTTGAGCAGGCCGCCGCTGTGGACGAAGGCGAACTTCTTCTGCGAGGCCTGGGCTTCGAGCAGGAAGCTCGAGGTCAGGACGCCGTTGTACGCGATCGCTTTGAGGCTGTTCGGCAGCATGCGCTGCGCGACGATCGAGGCCTGGTCGTAGATCGGCGCGAAGAAGTTGTTGTTCTCCGTCGTCTTGACGTCGAGGTAGGAAGCGACCAGCGTGTGCTTCTGGGCGAGCGTGCCGGTCAGCTTTCCTTCATAGCGGTTCTGATCGAGCGTGTTGAGGAACTGGATGCCAGCGAAGTTCGGCTTCACGGCGACGGTGGAGGCGAGGGCGTTGAAGCCGTTGGCCGGCGCTCCCTTCGTATGCCGCGCCGCGCCGAAGAACCAGATGTGGTCCTTCAGTACGTAGCCGCCGAGCGTCCCTTCGTAGACGTTCGAGACCTTGTTCGGATGATCGGCCTCGCCGGTGTAGGCGGTCTTGGAGATCCATTTCGGATTGGTCTGCGAATCGCGGATGGAGCCGGTGAATTCGTTGCCTCCCGATTTGGTCAGCGTGGAGACGACGCCGCCGGTGAAGCGGCCGTATTCGGCGGAGACGCCGCCGGTGATGATCGTCGTTTCCTGGATGGCGTCTTCGATGAAGAGATCGTGCGGCTGACCGCGGAGGTTCTCGTTCACCACGACGCCGTTGACCAGGAAGAGGTTGTCGTACGACGGCGCGCCGGAGAGCATCATCTGGTTGTTCGGACCATTCGAGGTGACGCCGGGCGCGAGGAGCACGGTGTCGCGGATGTTGCGGCGCACCGGCAGCTCGCGGATGACGGCCTGGTCGAAGTTGCGCGTGAGGGCCGTCGTCTCCAGCACGGCCGGCGCCGCGGCGGTGACGGTGATCGCCTCGGTCACCGCGCTGACTTTCATGTCGGCGTCGGCGTGACCCTCATTGGCGAGCTGCAGCGTCAGTTTCTTGACGATCTTCTGCATCCCCTCCAGTTCCATGGTGATGGTGTAGACCCCTGGAGGTAACGACGGAAAGTCGTAGCCACCTCCTTCCCCGGTTACGGCCGTGCGGATTCCCTGGAGTGCAGGCGACGAGATCGTCACCGTGACTCCGGGCAGCGGCTTGCCGTCGGTGGTGACGGTTCCACTGAGAGAGGATCTCGTTCCGGTACCCTGCGCGAGGGCGGACGCGCCAACGAGCAGGACGAAAACGAGAAGGGAAACGAAACGCTGCGAGAGTTTCATTAGTCCTCCGTTTATTCAGTTGTCCTGGGTCGCGCGATTTGCTGCACAACCTCGGCCGGAGGAGTTCAGAGCACCTGATCAGTAAATGTTTTAAAGCAGGACGTTTGCAAAAGGGTCGAAAATCGAGCCACCCGTATCGATTCAGTTTTTTGCAACACCCGTTCGGAAATTTGGTTAAGTTAAGGGTCAGGTCCTTGACTTAACGCGTCATCTGCCGGTAGCGGATCCGATGCGGTTCCGCCGCCTCCGCGCCGAGGCGTTTGCGCTTGTCTTCCTCGTACTCGCTGTAGTTGCCGTCGAACCAGTAGACGCGGCTCTCTCCCTCGAAGGAGAGGATGTGCGTGGCCACGCGGTCGAGGAACCAGCGGTCGTGCGAGATCACGATCGCGCATCCGGCGAAACTTTCCAGCGCCTCTTCCAGCGCGCGCATCGTGTTGACGTCGAGGTCATTGGTCGGCTCGTCGAGGAGGAGCACGTTGGCTCCTTCCTTGAGCATCTTCGCGAGATGGACGCGATTGCGCTCGCCGCCGGAGAGCGTGCCGACTTTCTTCTGCTGATCCTGGCCGGAGAAGTTGAAGCGCGCGACGTAAGCGCGCGAGTTCATCTCCCGCGTTCCGAGCTGCACGATGTCAGTGCCGCCGGTGATCTCCTCGAAGATCGATTTCTCGCCGTCGAGCGGACGGTTCTGATCGATGTACGCGACCTTCACGGTGTCGCCGAGGCGGATGGTGCCGGCGTCGGGCGACTCCTGGCCGACGATCATCCGGAAGAGCGTCGTCTTGCCGGCGCCGTTCGGGCCGATGACGCCGATGATGCCGCCCGGCGGGAGCTTGAACGTCATCTCGTCGATGAGCAGCTTCTCGCCGTACGCCTTCTTCACGTCGTCCGCTTCGATGACTACGTTGCCGAGGCGCGGGCCGGGCGGGATGTAGATCTCCAGCTCGTTGATCTTCTGCTGCGTCTCCTGGTTGAGCATCGACTCGTACTGGTTGATGCGTGCCTTGCCTTTCGCGTGGCGTCCTTTCGGCGACATGCGGATCCATTCGAGCTCGCGCTCCAGCGTCTTCTGGCGCTGCGATTCCGATTTCTCTTCGCGCCGCAGCCGCTCCTGTTTCTGCTCCAGCCAGGAGCTGTAGTTCCCCTTCCAGGGAATCCCTTCGCCGCGATCGAGCTCCAGGATCCAGCCGGCGACGTTGTCGAGGAAGTAGCGGTCGTGCGTCACCGCGATGACGGTGCCGGCGTATTGCTGCAGATGTTCTCCAGCCATTCGACCGATTCGGCGTCGAGGTGGTTGGTCGGCTCGTCGAGGAGGAGGATGTCGGGCGCCTGCAGCATGAGCCGGCAGAGCGCCACGCGGCGCTTCTCGCCGCCGGAGAGCGTGGCGACCGGCGTGTCACCCGGCGGACAGCGGAGCGCGTCCATGGCCATCTCCAGCTTCGAGTCGAGGTCCCACGCGCCGGCGGCGTCGAGCTTGTCCTGCACCTTCGCCTGGCGATCCATCAGCTTGTCCATGTCGGCGTCGGGATCGCCGAAGGCGTTGTTGATGTCGTCGAATTCTTTCAGCAGGTCGATGACCGGCTGCACGCCCTGCTGCACGATCTCCAGGACGGTCTTGGAGTTGTCGAGCTGCGGCTCCTGCTCGAGGAAGCCGACGGTGTAGCCGGGCGAGAGGACGGTCTCGCCGAGGAAGTCTTTGTCGACCCCCGCGAGGATGCGCAGCAGTGACGACTTGCCGGAGCCGTTGAGACCGATCACGCCGATCTTCGCGCCGTAGAAGTAGGAGAGGTAGATGTCCTTGAGGACCTGCTTCGTCTTTCCATGGAACTTCGAGACGCCGACCATGGAGTAGATGATTTTGTTCGGTTCGGGTTGCGCCATAGGGCGCGGATTGTACTTGCAGTTCCTTCTCCCCGTGGGAGAAGGTGGCCGAAGGCCGGATGAGGGGCGCGCGTGTTACTACCGCGTGTAGATCGCGCAAGCCTCCGAGGTAACCTCGGCTCGTGAAGAATCTCGATTTCGCCCGAAAAATGCGGCGATTTCCTACGCGCGCGGAACGAAAGTTGTGGACGTGGTTACGAGACCGCCGCTTCGAGGGCCTCAAGTTCCGGCGGCAGTACTGGTATATCGGATACATCCTCGATTTCTATTGTGAGGAGTTGGGTGTGGCGATCGAGGTTGATGGGAAAGTGCACGACTATACGTGGGAGTACGACTGTGCGCGGACCGCCGAACTGAATGCGCATGGAATTCGGGTGATACGAATTAAGAACGAGGATTTGTTGCGCGATCCGCAATTGATTGCTGAATGGCTGCGATTGCAACTGTGCCCCTCATCCGGCCTTCGGCCACCTTCTCCCACGGGGAGAAGGCAACCAAAGTGATCTCGTCAATGCCGGCGGTGCTTCTTGTGATGCTTCTTCACATACAAGTGATGCCGCTCCGCCTGCACCGCATTGCCGAACGCCGCACCGACGACCGCGCCCTTCTTGCCGCCGACCAGTGCGCCGGCGACGGCGCCTACGATCGTGCCTCGCGTGCGGCTGTGCTTCTTGGCGAAGGCGCTCTGCGCGGGCAGGAGCAGGATTGACAGAGTCAACAGGATGGCTTGGAGTTTCTTCATCATGCCGATGAAGAATTGCGAACCGGATGCCTGTTCTAACTCGTTGTCAATTAACGGCTTCTGCCGTGTGCACGGCGACCCGGCCGGGGTAGGCGCGTTGCGCGACGACCTCATCGAATGAGACCACCACGAGCGTCTGGTCGTCCTCCGGCGGACGGTTGTGGGTGAACTTCTTCACCGCGGCGAGCAGCGACTTCTTGATCTCGTCGGCGCTCATGTGGCCCGCGTCGGAGAGGACGCGCTCGAAGCGGTCGAAGCCGAACGGCTCGCCGTCGTCGTCCACAGCCTCGATCAGGCCGTCGCTGTAGAGGATGAGGCGGTCGCCGGTCGCGAACTCGACGGTGTGCTCGCGGAACGGATCGCGCCGCCGCACGCCGAGCGGGAAGCCCCACGACGACAGCGGCTCGATGCGCCGGCTGGCGGCGCGGAAGACGTACGGATCGAGATGACCGGCCGAGGCGAAGCGGAGCGTGTGCGTCGCCGGATCGAGCAGTCCGAAGAAGAAGGTCATCAGGATCCGTTTCGGCGCGGTCTTGATCACGATTTCGTTCAGCACCTCGAGCACGGCGCGCGGCGAGGCATCGGCGCCGACCTGCACCAGCAGCGCCGACTTGGCCATCGCCATGACGATGCCGCTGGTCAGTCCATGTCCCGAGACGTCGCCGAACGCGATGCCGATCTCGCCGTTCGGCTGCGGGAGAAAGTCGAAGTAGTCGCCGCCGATCTCCGTCGCGGCGCGATAGTGCGATGCGACCGAGGCGCCTGCGAGCTCCGGCACGTCGAGCGGCAGCAGCGCCGCCTGAATGCGATTAGCGGCGTCGATCTCCGCCTTGACGCGCTCACGCTCGACGATCCGCTTCACGTGCGGCGCGAGATCGTCGTGCGTGTAGACGACTTCGCGTTTCGTCATCAGTCCCGCCGCGGCGAAGGCGATCGCGAGCAGCACCGGCGCCGCGACCGCGACTAGCAAGCCGCTGAGCAGCTCGCCGTGCGCGCTCAGGATCAGCGGCAGTCCGTAGAGCAGCATCGCGCCGAAGAAGACCGACGTCACCGTCGTCAGCAGATCGGTGGCCATGAAGATCGCGATCGCCGCCGCCACGCCGCCGAAACCGAAGGCGAAGCGGAGGAGCGCCGGCTCGAGCGGCGGCTCGCTCATGCCGCCCGCGACGCCGAGCACGATGGCGACGACGACGCCGGCCCAGAGCAGACGGCGGCGCGACGCGAACGCGAGCACGCCGAGGAGCGCGCCGATCGGGAAGAGCAGCGCGTCGAGCGCCGCGCAGAGCAGCAGCGTCACCGGACCGCCGAGGAAGAGGACGTATTGCGTGCCGGCGCCGATGTCGGGCCAGGCGATGTGCAGCAGCAGCGGGATCGCGGCGACGCCGAGTCCGGCCGCCGCGTAGGCCGGCGCGGTGAGCAGTCCGCGCATTACCGAGCGTCCCACCGTTGCGTTGACCGGATCGCGCCGCAGCACCGATTCGAGCGACGCGAGGCGATCGCTCCACCGCTCGCGGGCGATGCTTTCGCCGACGGCCCACGCCAGGAACATGACGACCGACAGCGGCAGATCGATGAACAGCAGCTTGAAGCCGATCTGCGCGTACGACGTCATGCGCGCGTCGATCCCGCCCATGCCGACGCCTTCCGCCATGGCGCCGTGAATGAAGATATCGACGATGAGCTCCAGCGCGAGCATGGCGATGAAGAGCACCGAGGCCGTCTCCACTCCGACTTCGCCCGCGTGGTACTTGCGGAGGAAGACGACGAGGAGCACGAGGACGACCGCGAACATCGTGGTGAAGCGGATCAGCGTGATGATGATGTCGCCGCCGTTGTCGCCGTCGAACGGCTTCCCGTCGCTGTACTCCTCGCTCAGATTCCAGCCCGCGAAGCGATCGCCGGCGAAATAGACGTTGAGCAGCGGCGCGACCTTGCCGAGCGGAAATTTCGACGGCACGCGGTAACGGAACACCCAGTCGGTGCGCGTGCGGAGGATCGTCGGTCGCGCCGATTCGAATTGCGGATTCGGCGCGCCGGGGAAGACGCGCGATTGCACGAAGGCGTCGGCACGCGCGCGAAGCTGCTGCTCCGTCGGATGGGTCCCCGCGACGTCGGCGCGCACTTGTAATCGCGACGCGATCACCTCGCCGGTCTGGCCGCTCACCATCACGTTGAGGTAGGGCGGAAACTTCGGGACCTGCGACTGGTAGTAATTGACGTGATACGCGCCGAGGCGCGGACCGATCACCGGATCATCGGCCGCCTTCACCCGCCGTTTCGGATCGCGCTGCAGCTCGCGGTCGAGCATCGGCGACGTCTTCCACGTCATCGCCGACCACAGCGTGTGCGGTGCGACGCCGAGTTGCGCGGCCGCTTCGTCGGCGATGCGCTGCGCGTCGGCGCGCGTGACGCGAACGTCATGCGGCTGCGCCGGAAGGAACAACGGAAGGACCAGCGCCAGGACGATGATTCCGCCGGCAAAGGCGAGCCAGGGGGAGAGCCGTTTCATGATTGATCGAGTCCGTTGATGATACCGCGCAGGTATGAAGCGCCTGACACTACACTGTTACTGAATGCCGACAACGCAAGATGCTGCTGCACGCCGGTCCGCGGTGTTCGCACTCACCGTTCTGACGTTCATCAATCTGTTCAATTACCTCGACCGGCAACTGCTCCCCGCCGTGCTGCAGTCGATCAAGCACGACCTCGGCTTCAGCGATTCGCAGCTCGGCTTCATCGCCGGCGCCTTCGTCATCGTTTACACAATTACGTCTCCCGTCTTCGGAAGTTTAGGTGACCGCAAGAAACGTCCGCCGCTGATCGCCTTCGGCGTCGGTGTCTGGAGTCTGGCCACGGCCCTCGGCGGACTAGCGCGCGGCTTCGTCTCGTTGTTCACCGCGCGCTCGATGGTCGGCGTCGGCGAAGCGGCGTACGGCACGATCGCGCCGGCCTTGCTCTCCGATCACTTTCCGATCGAAAAGCGCGGCCGCGTGTTCGCCGTTTTTTTCTGCGCCATTCCGCTGGGGTCGGCGCTCGGCTACATCGCCGGCGGGAAGCTCGATCAACTGTTCGGCTGGCGCGCGGCGTTCTTCATCGCGGGCATTCCGGGACTCCTGCTCGCGCTCATCACGCTGCTGGTGAAGGACCCTCCGCGCGGGCAGCACGATGCGCCCGAGGAGAAACGCGAACGGACGCCGATCGCCGCGTACCTGCACCTGCTGGGCAACAAGCCGTACCTGCTGGCGTGCCTCGGCTACGCGGCGTACACCTTCGCGCTGGGCGGACTCGCCGTCTGGACGCCGGCGTTCATGGAGCGCGTGCGCGGGATGTCGCGCATCGATGCGACGATCACGTTCGGAGAGATCGTGGTCGTCACCGGATTCGTGGGGACGTTCCTCGGCGGCTGGCTCGGCGACTACCTCCTCCGCTTCACGAAGAATTCCTATCTGTGGGTCTGCGCGATCTCGTCGCTCGTCGGCGCGCCGGTGGCGTGGGTCGCGTTCACGCATCCGAACAAGACCGTGTACATGACGGCGATCGTCATCGCGGAGATCCTCATCTTCGCGTCGACCGGTCCGATCAACTCCGCGATCGTGAACCTCGTCTCGCCGACCGAGCGCGCGAGCGCTGTCGCGCTGTCGATCTTCATGATGCACATGCTCGGCGACGTGCCGTCGCCGCCGCTGATCGGCTACCTCTCCGACCGCAACGGCCTGGCCAGCGCGTTCCTCATCGTGCCGGTGGCGATCTTCATCTCCGGGCTGATCTGGATGTACGCCGCGGCGCGCAAGACTCAGGATGCGTAGCTTCGTCACCGCGCTGATCCGCTTCATCATGCGGATCTTCTTCCGCCGCATCGAGCTGGTGGGACTGGAGCGCGTGCCGCGCGAGGGAGGCGTGATCTTCGCCGTGAATCATCCGAACGGCCTGATCGATCCGCTCTTCCTTCTCAGCTTCGTGCCGCGCCCGATCTCGTTTCTGGCGAAGGCGCCGCTGTTCCGCTATCCGCTGATCGGATTCCTCACCCGCGCGCTCGAATCGATCCCTGTCTATCGCAAGCAGGACAACACGAAGGGAACGAACTCGGAGACGTTCGATCGCGCGCGCTCGCTGCTCGCGCGCGGCGGCAGCATCGCGATTTTTCCGGAAGGGACGACGCACAGCGACGCGCGATTGCGCGAGCTGAAGACCGGCGCCGCGCGCATCGCCCTCGGATGCGGATGCGAAGAAACGATCGTGCCGACCGGCATCTACTACACCGCGAAGACGACGTTCCGCAGCTCCGCGCTCGTCGCGTTCGGCGATCCGATCGTGGTGCTGCCGGCGGTGATCGGTTCGGACGGCGAGCCGCCCGCCGAGCGTGTCGACGAGCTGACGCGGACGATCGACGATGGGTTGTCCGAGGTGACGCTGCAGGCCGATTCACACGCGGCGCTCGAACTGATCGAGCGCGGCGAGCGGATCTTCTCCGGCGATCACGAGCAGAGCCTCGCCGACGAGTTCGAGCTGCGGCGGCGATTCGTCGAGGGCTATCACTATCTCCGCGAGCACGACCCCGAGCAGCTCGCCGAGCTCGAGGCGCTGATCCGCCGCTACGAGATCGGCGAAGTACCGGCGCGCGTTTCGTTGCCCGAGGTCCTCATCGCGATCGCGCTGTTGCCGGTCGCCATCGCCGGTGCGGTGATCAATTACCCGACGTATCGCATCGTCGGCATCCTGTCGCAGCACCTCACCGATGAAGACGCGATCGTCGCCACGATCAAGTTCATCGCCTCGGCGACGCTCTTTCCGCTGACCTGGATCGCGTACGCGTTCATCGCGTGGTGGCTGGTCATCGCCGCGCCGGTGAGCGCATATGTCGCGCTGCGCGTGTTCGAAGTGCTGGGTGATGCGATGCGCCGCGCCCGGCCGGTGGCGGCCGAGCGCGACTTGATCAGGGCGCGGATTTTTGAAGTCGCGGAAGACATGGAACGCTAACCGGAGTGCGGCAGCTTGGAGACCGTCTCAAAAACCGGCGTGCTGTGGAAAACGTGAAGTCATGCTACAGAAGGGCATGAGCCGCGAGATTCGACCGGACTATGAGACGCGCTACTTGTTCCCGCCCTCGCTCGAGGAGTGGGTCGATGCGGATCATCCTGTGCGCTACGTGCGGGAGTTCGTCGATGCTCTCGATCTGAGCACGCTCGGTCTGACCGAAGAGCAGCAAGCGCGGCGACATGACGATCATGGCCGGCCGCACTACGCGGTGGATCTGCTGCTCAAGCTCTGGCTCTACGCATACATGAACCGCATTCGCAGCAGCCGCGCTCTGGAGAAGGGCTGTCGCGATCATCTTCCGCTGATCTGGCTGGCCGGCAGATACGTTCCGGATCACAACACGCTGTGGCGGTTCTGGAATCGGTACCGAGGAACGATCCGCCATCTGTTTCTGCAGAGCATTCGAGTGGCGATGCGGGAGAACCTGATGGGGCTGGTGCTGCAGGCCCTGGATGGAACGAAGATCAGTGCGGCGGCGTCCAAACGCACCGCCTGGCACGAGGCGGATCTGAAGAAAGTGCTCCAGCAGCTGGACCGGGAGATCGAGCGACTGGAGAAACAGATCGAGAACGGTGAGGAAGAGAGCGGAGGAGATGGGCCGGATGACCGGCTGCCGAAAGAGCTGGAAAAACGAGAAGAGCTGCGTACGCGCATTCAGGCTTCGCTGGCCGCGCTGGAGAAGGCGGAGCGGAAGCACATGCATCCGCTCGAGCCGGAGGCGCGGATGATGGTGGGCGGTGGACGTACGGGGTTCGCTTACAACGCCCAGGCGATGGTGGACCAGCAGGACGGGATCATCGTGGCGGCCGAGGTGACGGACGAAGAAAACGACGAGCATCAACTGGCGCCGATGCTGGAACAGAGCAGGGAGAATACGGGGTCGTTCGCCAAGACCACGGTGGCAGATAGCGGCTATCACACGGCGGCGGGACTCGGAGCGGCCGAAGCGCTGGGAGCGGATGTGCTGGTGGCGGTCAAACAGAAAGAGCGGGAGTTGGGGCCGTATCACGCACAACGCTTCCACTATGAGAAGGCGACGGACTCGGTTCGTTGCCCGCAGGGGCAGACGCTCGCGCGTGAAGGAACACGGCGCAACAAGGCCAAGCCCTATGCAGTGCAGACGTATCGCTGCAAAGTGTTCCGGACGTGTCCGGTGGCGAAGGAATGCAGTCGCGACCGCGCGGGACGAACGATCGAGATCAGTCCGCATCATGAGGCGGTGATCCGCAATCGAGAGCATCCCGACGCACGAGCGTTGCTCCGACAACGATCCGCTGTGGTGGAACGTGTCTTTGCCGAGATCAAAGAAACGTTGGGGTTGCGACGGTGGAGCGTGCGAGGCCTCGAAGGTGTGCGGAGCCAGTGGGCAATGATGTGCGCCGCGATGAACCTGCGGCGACTCATCGCCGTCGGCGGCGGTTAATCAATCGCAGAGGCGCGCACACTCAGTGGCGGCAGTTCATGGCTGCCGCCACTCACATGCGTTGCGTTCTGGTTTTTGAGACGGTCTCCCATGCCGCCGCCCTCATTCTCCACGGCGGCGGCATGGCCGCCGCACTCCGAGGTGAACGAAGAAGGCAGTGGAGTTGCACGACCCGTCTTCGACATGTCCCTACGTCGTCGGGCCGTCGGCGCTGAGCTGACGGCCGAGGGTGTGCATTTCCGCGTCTGGGCGCCGGATCACACCTCGCTCTCCGTCGTCATCGAAGATGGGCCGGACGTCGCGCTCGCGCGCGAAGCGGACGGACACTTCTCCGCGCTCGTTCCCGACATCCGCGCCGGCGCGCGCTATCGCTTCCGGCTCGGCGACCAGTTCTTCCCCGATCCCGCGTCGCGCTATCAACCCGAGGGGCCGCACGGGCCTTCGGTGGTCATCGATCCGACGTTCGCCTGGAGCGAATGGCGCCGCGTCGAGACGAAGGTCATCTACGAGCTGCACGTCGGCACCTTCACGCAGGGCGGCACGTTCGCGGTCGCGGCGGAGAAGCTGCCGGAGCTCGCCGACATCGGCGTCAACGTCATCGAGGTGATGCCGGTCAACGAATTCCCCGGGACGTTCGGCTGGGGCTACGACGGAGTCGACATCTGGGCGCCGTCGCACCTCTACGGCACGCCCGACGACATGCGCCGCTTCGTCGACACCGCGCACACCCTCGGACTGGCCGTGATCCTCGACGTCGTCTACAACCACTTCGGTCCCGACGGCTGCTACCTCAAGCAGTTCACCGCCGATTACTTCACCGGCGGGAAGAACGACTGGGGCGAAACGATCAACTTCCAGTCGCCCGGCGTGCGCGAATTCATCTCCGAAAATGCCGCGTACTGGATCGACGAGTTTCACCTCGACGGCCTGCGGCTCGACGCGACGCAGTCGATCGACGACCTGACGCTGATCGGTGAGCTCGTGCGCAGCGCGCGGAAAGCGGCGGGCGATCGGACGCTCTTCGTCGTCGCGGAAAACGAACCGCAAGACGTGGCGCTCATCGACGAGCAAGGCGTCGACGCGATCTGGAACGACGACTGGCATCACTCCGCCACCGTCGCGCTCACCGGCCGCCGCGAGGCGTACTACACCGACTACGGCGGCCGGCCGCAGGAATTCGTCTCCATGGCGAAGCACGGCTTGCTCTACCAGGGGCAGCACTACAAGTGGCAGAAGAATCCGCGCGGCACGCCGTCGCTGCATCTCGGGCCGCGCCACTTCGTCGCCTTCGTGCAGAACCACGATCAGGTCGCGAACTCCGCGACCGGCGAACGCATCCATCGACTGACGAGTCCCGGCCGCTATCGCGCGATGCTCGCGCTGCTGCTGCTCCAGCCCGAGATTCCGATGCTGTTTCAGGGACAGGAATTCGGCTCGTCGAAACCGTTCCTCTACTTCGCCGATCACAAGCCGGAGCTCGCCCCCGCGGTGGCGGAAGGGCGCCGCGAGTTTCTCGCGCAGTTCCCGTCGATCGCGGGGCGAGACGTCGCGCTCCCGCACGCACGCGAGACGTTCGACGCGTGCAAGCTCGATTGGGACGAGCGCGACGAATCGATCATCGAATTGCACCGCACGCTGCTGCGATTACGCAGCGACGAGCCTCTGATCGGCGGCGCGGTGCTCAGCGATGAAGCATTCGTGCTCCGCTGGGCGAACCGCCTGCTGATCGTCAACTTCGGACGCGATCTCGAGCTCGACATCGTTCCCGAGCCGCTGCTCGCGCCGCCGCGCGGCGAGCGCTGGACGCTGCTGTGGTCGAGCGCGTCGCCGGTCGAGATCGCGCACGTTCCAGCGGAGTGCGCGGCGCTGTTTGCGACCTAGGACTGCGCCAGGCGCAGGTTGTTCTGCACGTCGCGCACGCCGCTGACCGTCACGTCGATGTCGCTGGCGTCAAGCAAGCGACCTGGTTCGTCCTGCTATCTGCTATCCGCTCCTGCTATCTTTTTCCCATGTGCCGCTGGTGCAAAGGGGCGGTGAGCGGCCGCCGGCGAACGTTCTGTTCCGACGCTTGCGTCCATCAATGGCGTCTCCGCTCGAGCACGAGCTACCTGCGCGATTGCGTGCTCGAGCGCGACCGCGGCGTCTGCGCGATCTGCGCGCTCGACACGGTCCGCCTCCGCCGCCGCGTGATGCGGCTGCCGTTCGCGAAGCGGATGCTCGAGATCCGCAGGCTGCAGCAGGAAGGGCTCGCTTCGCGCGGACGGAAGACGTGGTGGGAGGCCGATCACATCGTGCCGGTCGTCGAAGGTGGCGACTCGAATCTCGAGAACATCCGCACGCTCTGCATCCCCTGCCATCGCAAGGTCACGGCGGAGCTGCGACAACGACGCCGCCCGCCCATGACAGATAGCGGATAGCAGATAGCAATGAGTGCGTCGCGTTGGGTCCTTCTTGCTATCCGCTATCCGCTATCCGTCTGGGCGGGCGGGAATTCGACCGCAACAATCGGATAGCCCCACGCGTTCTGAACGCTTACCTTGCTCGCATGACGATCTCGGATGAAAAGGCCTGGGATGCAGTGCAGCGGCGCGATCCGTCGTTCGACGGACGCGTCTTCTTCGCCGTCCGCACGACCGGCATCTACTGCCGCCCGTCGTGTCCGGCGAGGCGTCCGCTGCGCGACAACGTCCGCTTCTTCACCACGCGCGCCGACGCGGAGACCGCCGGCTTCCGTGCCTGCCGCCGATGCCGTCCCGCCGCGGAGCGCGGTCCCGCCGCCGCCCTCGCCACGCGCGTGCGCAAGCTGCTCGACGCGCATCCCGACGGCATCACGCTCGCCGAGCTCGCGCGCCGCACCGGCGTCAGTCCGCATCATCTTCAGCGCGTCTTCCGCGAACAGACCGGCGTCACGCCGAAGCAATACCTCGCCGCAAAACGCACCGATCGCCTTCGCCGCACATTGAAGGAAGGACGCGACGTCACGACCGCGACGTACGAAGCCGGCTACGGCTCGAGCAGCCGGCTCTACGCGCAATCGAATTCGCGCCTCGGCATGACGCCCGCCACCTATCGCGACGGCGGACGCGGCATGACTGTCCGCTTCACCACGGTGCCCACGTCGATCGGTACGCTCCTCGTCGCCGTCACCGATCGCGGCGTCTGCGCCGTCTCCCTCGGCGACTCCGCGTCGAAGCTCGAGCGCGAGCTGCGCGATGAATTACCGAACGCCGCGATCAGTCGCGCCGATGACCCGGCACTCGCGCATGCAGTGATGACGATCGTCGATCAGATCGAAGGACGCGCCACGCATTCCGCCGAGCTGCCGGTCGATCTCCTCGCCACCGCGTTTCAACTGCGCGTCTGGCAGGAGCTGCGCCGCGTGCCGTACGGCGAGACGCGCTCGTACGGCGAGATCGCCGCCGCGATCGGCCAGCCGAAAGCGGTGCGCGCCGTGGCCAGCGCCTGCGCGCGCAATCGCGTGGCGATCGTCGTGCCGTGCCATCGCGTCGTGCGCAACGACGGCGCGAGCGGCGGCTATCGCTGGGGCGCGGCGCGCAAGCGCGCGCTGCTCAAACGCGAACGGAACGGGTGATTCTGCTCGACGAACTCGATGCGGTCGTCGCCGACGACGATCGCTGTCGATGAGCGCGTGCCGTAGCGCTCGCCGACGATGAACACGCTGTTCTCGATCGGCTCGCCCGGCGTCGGCGCACTGAGAAAGCGGATGAGATCCTCGGGATCGAGCGACGCGCGCATCGCGTCGATGCCGCGTTGGACTTTGATCCACTGCGCGTCCAGCGGACCGTTGCTCACGCCGTGAATGCCGTCGGGCAGCTCGCGCGCTTCATCCAGTCCCGTCGCGAAGTACGCGAGCGATTCGCCCGCGATGCCGGCGAGAAGATGGAAGCCGGCGTACGCATCCGCTTCACGCGCGATCGCACTCGCGTAGTCGATCGGCGACGAACCGCCGAGGACGAAGTTCGCGACCAGCGCGCCACGGGAACGGCTGTCGGGCAGCTTCACCGATCCGCGCAGATTCGTCACCGCCGCCCACCGCCCGTCGCGCCGGATCGCCAGCCAGCTTCCGCCCGCGACGAGATCGCGTCCGCCGAACACGTCCGGCGCGTCGTCCCACGCATGCGCCGCGCGCGAAGGACGGAGGTGATCCTCATCGCGATTCGCCGCGATGACGAGCGGGAAGCGCGATGAGACGCGGTGGGCGACGATGATCAAACACATTTCCGGAGATAGATAGCAGATAGCGGATAGCAGATAGCAACTCGCCCTCCCCGTTGCTATCCGCTATCGGCTATCTGTTCCGGGCGGGCGGCCGGCGACGTATCCTTAATTACTTGCGACTACAACAGGGCACTCGGCTCGGCGCGTACGAGATCGTCGCACCACTCGGCGCCGGCGGCATGGGCGAGGTCTATCGCGCGCACGATTCGCGCGTTGGCCGCGACGTGGCCGTCAAAGTCCTTCCCACTCGCCTTTCGCGCGACGTCGAGGCGCGTGTCCGCTTCGATCGCGAGGCGAAGATCGTCGCCGCCATGTCGCATCCGAACATCGTTGCGCTCTATGAATTCGACGCCGAGGGAGAGACGCCGTACGTCGTCACGGAGCTGCTGGAGGGAGAGACGCTGCGGTCGCTCCTCTCGCGCGGACCGGTCTCGTGGCGCCGCGCCGCGGAGATGGGCGCGTGCATCGCCGACGGCCTCGCCGCGGCGCACGCGAAGAACATCGTCCATCGCGATCTGAAACCCGAAAACATCTTCATCACCACCGACGGCCGCGTGAAGATCCTCGACTTCGGCCTGGCGAAATCGCGACCGCGCCCCGCGCCGCTCGACGACGCGATCCCCACCGAGCGCCTCACCGCGGACGAGCTGGAGGACGACGCCATCGTCGTCGGCACCGTCGGCTACATGTCACCCGAACAGCTCCGCGGCGAGTCCGCGGCACCAGCCTCCGACCTCTTCGCCCTCGGCTGCATCCTCTTCGAGTGCGTGACCGGCATGGCGCCGTTCATCCACAAGAGTCCGGTCGAGACGATGAGCGCCGTGCTGCGCGACGACCTGCCGGAGATGACGACGTCGGGGCGCCGCGTGCCGTTCGATCTCGAGCGGATCATCCGGCGCTGCGTGGAGAAGCATCCGCACGCGCGCTTCCAGTCGGCGGGCGACCTCGGGTTCGCCTTGCGCGCGCTGACGAGCGGTCCGGCGCCGCGTCCCGAGCATCACGCAGCGTTTCCGAAGCCGCTGCTCTGGACCGCGATCGCGATCCTCGTCATCGTCGCCGGAGTCATCGTCGCGGTGCGGCAACTGCCGTTCAGCGATCAGCCGGCGATCCACTCGCTCGCCGTGATGCCGTTCGTGAACACCGGCAGCGAGCAGTCGAATGAATATTTGAGCGACGGCATCACCGACTCGCTCATCAACACGCTCTCGCAGATTCCCGATCTCTCCGTCGTGTCGCGCACGTCGGTGTTCCGCTACAAGGGAAAAGACGCGCTGCCGACCGCGATCGCGCGCGAGCTGAAGGTGCAGGCGCTGCTCACCGGACGCGTCACGCAGGCGGGCAACGAAGTGATCGTCTCGCCTGAGCTGATCGACGGCCGCACGAACCGGCACCTCTGGGGCGAGGAGTACCGGACGAAGATGTCAGACCTGCCGACGCTGCAGGCGACGATCTCGCGCGCGATCGCCGATCAGTTGCAACTGCAGCTCAGCGGCAGGACGCAGCAGGCGGTGGCGAAGCACTACACCGACGACAGCGAGGCGTACCGGCTCTACCTCGAGGGCCGCTACGAATGGAACAAGCGGACGGGCGAGGCGTTCGAGCGCGCGCTGCGCTATTTCCGGGCGGCGATCGCGCGCGATCCGTCGTACGCGCTGGCGTACGCGGGGCTCGCCGACACGTACATCCTGCAGTCGATCTACAGCTCCGAGCCGCCGATGAAGGCGCTGCCGCTGGCGCGCGACGCGGCGGAGAAAGCGTTGTCGCTCGATGAGACTCTCCCCGAGGCGCACACGTCGCTCGCGTACTTCAAGATGAATTTCGACAGCGATCTGAATGACGCGGCGCGGGAGTTCGAGCGGGCGCTCGCGCTGAATCCGAATTACGCGACGGCGCGGCAGTGGTACAGCCGCTGCCTCGTGGAGATGAAGCGCTACGACGATGCCATCCGCGAGATCCGCCGCGCGCAGGCGCTCGATCCGCTGAGCATCGTGATCATCGCCGAGACCGGCGGCGTCTACTCCGACGCGGGCCGCCTCAACGAAGCGATCGCCGAATGCCGCCACGCGCTCGACCTCGAGCCCTCCTTCGCCCTCGGCCACTACATCCTCGCCGGCGCCCTGCTCAAGCAACAGAAGTTCGACGAGGCAATCCGCGAATCGACCCAAGCCTGGAACCTCGGCCACGACCCCCGCTCCCTCGTCCGCCTCGGCCTCTGCTACGCGGGGGCGGGAAGGGTGGCGGAGGCGCGCCAGACGCTCGCCGAGCTCGAAGCGCTCAAGCAGCAGCGGTTCGTTCCGTCGTACGGTATTTCGTTGCTGCTGCGCGCCCTGGGCCGCGAGGCCGAGGCCAACGCCGCGCTCGCGCAAGCCGCGCAGGAGATGCCGCCGGGGCAGTACGCGCGGGTGGTGCGGTAGAGGGGTGCGGACGTCCTCGTCCGCACGGCCGCGAGAGGTCAGAGGACGCGGAACCTGAGGTCGTCGCGGAGCGCGCGATCGAAGGTGGCGGTGGCCTCGCAGCCGGCGCGCTCGTAGCGGCGGCCGATCACGTAGTCGGCGAAATCGGCGGAGCCGGCGATGTAGTCATCGAGCGCTTCGCCAAGGAGCCGGATGTCATCGAACTCGAATTGATTGTTGTGGAGAATGTCCTCCGCAATCGTCACGATGATTTCCCGCGAGAGCTTGTAGGACGATCGCAGCACCCACACGAGCTCGCAAAGCACGACGTCATCCACATGGATGCGAACGCCTCGGTTCATCGATCGGGTGATGAACTCTTCCGCTTGCCGGAACTGCGCCGGGTCGTCAGAGACGAAGTAGCGCACGAGGATGTTCGTATCGAGACCGATCACCGCTTCTTGGCGCGCTCCCTCGAGTGCTCTTGCAGGATCGCGTCGTTCATCTCCTCAATCGTTACCGGCCGGCGTCGCTTGGGCACGACATCCTTCAGGATGCCGGCCATCTCGCGGATGTCGCCGTTCTTCGCCCACAACGTGACCCTGTGGCGGCGGCCATCGATGACGAAAAAAACTTCGTCTCCTGTTTTGAGCTTCAGGTAATCCCGAATCTCTTTCGGGATCGTGACCTGTCCTTTGCTCGTGACCTTCGTTCTCGCCATGGCCGGTTCTCCAGCAGCGATTTTATCAAGCGTCTTTACCGGAGAGCGACCCGCGACACCCTGCGCAGTTCGCGGCGGATCGTTTCGACGACGGTGTCGCCGAGGAGCACGGCGGCGAGGAAGAAGCGGCTCGTCGCTTCCTTGTGATCGTGATACGCGAGAAGTCCCGATTTCGTGATGCTCTCGCGCGTGAGCAGATAGAGACTCTCGATGTGCTCGCGCGACTTCGGATTCAGCGCGAGGAGGTCGAGGTCGAGCACGAGCTGCTGATCAATCGGCTTGGCGAACGAGACGCGATAGACGCGCCAGATCACGCCGTTCGTGAGTGCGACCCACTCCACGCCCTGATTCGCCGCGTAGTCGACCGCCTGCTTGACGTGCGCGTCCTTCAGCTCCGCATCGATCGCCTTGACCTCGATGAGGAACTCGAGCCGGCCGTCGATCTTCAGCGCGAGATCGCAGAAGGTCGACTTGATCGAGTGCTCGCGCGTGAAGGATTTTGGCGGCGGCTTGCGCCGCGGCGGCAAGCCGCCGCAATCCAGGGCGGCAGCGAGCTGCCGCACTCCGTCTCACTCCACCTTCAACGTCTCCCCCTCGTACACCACCCCGTTCTTCACCACCCACCGCACCTTCATGCTGTTGTGGATGTCGTCGAGCGGATTGGCGTCGAGGATCACAAAGTCCGCCAGCTTGCCTGCCTCGACCGATCCGAGGTCCGTGGCGAAGCCGATCTTGTCGGCGGCGGCGAGGGTGGCGGCGCGGAGGGCTTCGTGCGGGGTCATGGCATAGCCGGCAGGCGCGTTCTCGCCGGCGTGGGCCCAGATCTCCCAGTGGGGGCCGAGGCCCTGGACCTGGCCGTGGGCGCCCATCGAGACGTTGCCGCCGGCGCGAGCGACGAGGGCAGCGCCGTGCGCGACGACCGGGAACTGGTACTCCGCCGGCTCGATCCACGGATGGCGGCGCGACTTCGCGTCGATGATGAAGTGCGGCGTGAAGCGGCGCAGCTTCGGATCATCGTGCAGGTTCAGCGACTGCCAGAGATACTCCTCGCCCCACGGACCGCCGTACGAGACGATCAGCGTCGGCGTGTAGTACGTCCCCGACTTCGCCAGCAACTGCACGACGTCGTTGCCGATCTCGACCGGGAGCGAATGCTCGAACGACGTGTAGCCGTCGACCGCCATCGACAGATCGGTCGCCAGCTCCCCCGCCCCCTCCGCCGTCAGCAGCATGTGCTCCCCGCGCGACGCCTCGGCGAAATAGATGCGCTGCGAGCGGCCCGGCTGCTGGTACACCTTGATCATCCGCGCGCCGTACGCCTTCATCCGGCGCACCTGCCGCTTCGCGTCGTCGAGGTTGTCGACCTCGGCGAAGATGTCGGTCTGAGCGCCGCCGTACAGCACGTCGCCCGATGAATAAACGCGCGGCCCGGTCATGAAGCCGCCCTCGACCATCTCCGCCTGCGAGAAGACGTCGAGCGACGGCGCCGACGGATCGTAGACAGTGGTCACGCCGTACGCGAGGTTCGTCAGGTACTCCCACTTGCTCTCGGGATAGAGCTCCATCGCCGAGTAGTGGAGATGGGCGTGCGTGTCGATGATGCCGGGGATGATCGTCTTGCCGTTGCCGTCGATCACCTTCGCGCCGTCCGGCGCCTTCAGATTCGCGCCGACCGACGTGATGCGATTGCCGGTGACCAGCACGTCGGCGTTCTCGAGCACTTCATTGCCCTTCATCGTGATGACGCGCGCGTTGCGGATGAGCGTCGTGCCGGTCGGCGCGGAACGCGGCGTCACGAGGTCGATGGCGATCGACTCCGACTTCGGCACCTTCAGCTTCGGCTCGTCCTCGTCCTTCTTGTCCGCTTTCTTGTCGCCTTTCTTTTCGTCGGCTTTGTCTTTCTTCTCCGCCTTCTTCCGCTCTTCCTCGACGAACGCCAGCGCGCCGGCGATCGGGAGGCGGTGGAACTGATTGCCGAGGTTCCAGGTGATCGTCTTGCCACCATCGGCCCAGTCGACGTAGCCGCCCGCATCCTCGGAAAGCCGCCAGACCGGAACCGCGCCTTCCTTCAATGACACCGCGGGCGGTTCTTTCATCGTGAGATTCGGGAGCGGCGTGACGTAGACGTTGTCGCGCGAGGTGAACGCGACCCACTTCTCATCGGGCGACGGCACGACGTCGCCGACCGCGGGGAAACGGAGCACTCGCTTCTTGTCCGTGCCGTCGAGGCGGACGGAGACGAGGTCGTTTTTCGGATCGTCGCTTCGCTTCTGCGGGCGGATGTAATCGCGGTAGTAGAGCCGCGTGCCGTCGGCGTTGAACCAGGCCTGCGGATGGAAGCGGAACGTGTCGGCGACGCCGACCGACGTCACGAACTGCAGCTCACCACCGGCTGACGGCATCCAGGTGATGTCGAAGTTCTCTTCCTCTTCCGGCTGGCGCTCGCGGAACTCGAGACCGCTGCCGCGGATCACCGCGAGCTTGTCGCCCGCGTGCGACCACTCCGGATTGGAATAGTGGCCGGCGATTTTCGTGAGCTTTTCCGAGGTGCCGCCGGCGAGCGGCACGCGCCAGACGTCGCCGCCGTTCTTGTCCGACCACGTCACGTATGCGACCCACTTGCCGTCGGGCGACACGGCCGGCGCGTACTCGCGCTTCGGCAGCCCTTCGACTCCGCTCAGGGTGACGCCATCCGAGGTGAGGCGGCGCGGCGCTCCCGACGCTTTGCCGTTCTCGATCGCCTGCGCCCAGACGCGGCCGAAGGCATCGAAGACGACGGTCTTGCCATCGGGCGACTGCGACGGCCAGCGGAGGATGCGCGCGTGCAGCGGTCCGGTCTCGACGCGATCCTGGAACGTCACGCGATTCGCGAGCCACTGCTCGACGTCGGCGGTGAACGGGATCGGCGTCACGTTGCCCGACGCGATGTCGACGCGCGCCAGCTTGCCGTGATTGGAGAAGAAGATCGTCTTGCCGTCGCGCGCGACCGCGTAGTTCGGCCAGAGATCCATCGCGGTGAAGCCTTCCTGCTCATCGCGCGTCACCTTCGGCACGAGCACGCGCTCGGAGCCGCTGGAGAGATCGCGCGCCACGAGGACGGAGTCGGCGTCGCGGCGGCTGACGAAGAAGAGCCAGCGGCCGTCGGGCGAGATCGCGGGACGCACGGCGCCGCCGATGCCGCTGGTCAGTTTCGTCGTGTCGCCGGTGCGGCGGTCGTAGCGCTGGATCGACCAGAGGCCGTTGCTGAGATCGGGGGTGTAGCTGAAGCCGCGCTCGCGCGCGGCGAAGTAGATGAAGCGGCCGTCGGGCGAGAAGACCGGACCGGCGGCGTTGTTGATCTCATCGCTCGACGTCAGCTTCACGCCGCTGCCACCGTAGATGCTCCACATCCAGAGCTCCTGCGGCGGGATGCCTCCGCGCTTCGCATCCTCGCGGCGCGCGACGACGTACTCGCCGTCGGGCGACCAGGCGGCGGAGCGGACGTAGAAGCCTTTCTCCTGCGTGAGCGCGTGCGCGTTCGAGCCGTCGGCGTTCATCAGCCAGACGTTCTCGATGCCGCTGCGGTCGGACGTGAACGCGATCGTCCTGCCGTCGGGCGAATAGCGCGGGTGGTAATCCCAGGCCGGGCCTTTGGTCAGCGACTTCGCTTTGCCGCCGGCGACGGGGACGGTGTAGAGGTCGCCGAGGATGTCGAAGAGGAGCGTCTGTCCGTCGGGCGAGAGGTCGACCGAGGCCCATGTCGACTCGTCCGTGGTGAAGGTCACGTGGCGCGCGTCGGGACGCGGCTTGTTGATCTCTTCGACCGGATCGAACGGCTTCGGTTTCGGAGCTTCTTTCGCGAATGCGATCGACGCGGCGAGGCAGACGATGAGCAGGAGTTTCTTCAAACGAGCCTCCTTGAAGATAGATAGCAGATAGCGGATAGCAGATAGCAAAAACCCCCGCCATTGCTATCTGCTATCCGCTATCTGTGTCTCTTTTTCGGCGCAGCATATCGGCGCCCCGCCACTGCAGTTGCAACAAATCAGCGTACGATTGATCCCATGCGACGCGCCGCGCTCCTCTCGCTTCTCGTCGTCCTTCCGTTGCTCGCGCAGGACTCGCCGCTGGTGGAGGCGGCGAAAACTTCGCGCCGCGGAAAGTCGAAATCGAAAGTCATCACGAATGCCGATCTCGACAAAAAGGGCGGGCACCTGACGACGACGAAGTCGCAGGAGCCGCTCAAGGTGGCGAAGGCGACGCCGGAACCGGCGGCGACGCCGAAGAAAAAACACGCGCCGGTCAAGCACGCCGCCGCTCATCCGAAACGGCCCGCGCCGCCCGAGCCGGTCGATGACGCGATGATCCCGAACCCGGAAGACGTCGATCCCGAGAACGTCCAGGACCCGGGACCGCCCGCCCGCAAGATCCCGCCGCAGATCGCCGCCCAGCCGCAGTTCTCGCAACCGCAGGTGGTGGCGCCGGTGACGCCGCAGTACACGGAGAAGCCCAAAAACTAGATAGCAGATAGCGGATAGCAGATAGCAAAGGCAGAGACAGCCGCCGCTTTTGCTATCCGCTATCCGCTATCTGCTATCTCCCTTTATCTGCTATCTCCCTTGCAACCTCCCTCACTAACTTTGCGTACTACGCATCGTCAGAGGACATATGCGCAAACTTGGAATCGTTCTGCTTGTACTCGTTGTGATCGCAGGGGGCAGTGTCGCGGTTTACGCATGGGCGCGAAACGGGCACAAATCGAAAGATGGGCTGAAAGAGGTCGAGGTCGCGACCGGCACCATCGTGGAGAAGGCCGTGGCCGTCGGGCAGATCCAGCCGCGGCAGAAGTTCCAGGTCAAATCGAAGATCTCCGGCATCGTCCGCCGCGCGCTGGTGCAGGTCGGCGACACGGTGAAAGCGGGCGACCCGCTCTTCGAGATCGCGCCCGATCCGACGCCGCTGGAAGTGAGCGAAGTCGATCGCCGCGTCGACTCCGCCAGCGCGTCGTTCCGAAAAGCCGAGGCTGACTATCAGCGCGCCATGGAGCTCGCGAAGGGCGGCGTGATGCCGAAGTCGGACGTCGACGCGCGCAAGGAGACGTATGAGCTCGCGCGCGTGGCGCTGATGAAGGCGTCCCAGGACCGCGACCTTACGCGCAAGGGACGGCTCACCTCGTCGGGCACAGAGTCGATCATCCGCGCGCCGGCCGCCGGCACGATCCTCACCCGCGCCGTCAATCCGGGCGATCCGATCGTTCCCCTCACCTCGTATCAGCCGGGCACCGAGATGGCGACCGTGGCCGACATGTCCGATCTGATTTTCAAGGGCACGGTCGATGAGATCGACGTAGGCAAGCTCTCCGTCGGCATGACGACGCGCATCAAGGTCGGCGCGCTTCCGACCGACGTCACCGGCAAGGTCTCGCGCATCGCGCCGCAGGCGCAGCAGAAGGAAGGAGCGACACTGTTCGACGTCGAGGTCGAGCTCGAGCCGACGACGAAGATCACCCTCCGCGCCGGCTACTCCGCGAACGCCGACGTGATCATCCGCGAGAAGAAAGACGTGCTGGTCATCCCCGAGCGCCTCGTGACGTTCGAGGACGGCGGCAAGAAAGCGACGGTCGAAGTCCCGGGCAAAGATCCGAAGGCCGAGCCGAAGAAAGTGGAGATCAAGACCGGCATCAGCGACGGACTGAACGTCGAGGTGACGTCGGGACTGGACAAGGGTCAGAAAGTCGTGGAGAGGCCGCCCAAAGAGATTTCGTAATTAGCCGGATGCGAGCGGTTGAGCTGTTAAGCGGTTTAGCTCAAAAGCTCAAAAGCTCAACAGCTCAATAGCTAAACAGCTCAAAAGCCATGATCGCTCTCAAAGACGTCTTTCGTCAGTTGATAAGAGACCTTCGCGCCGAAAAGCTCCGCACGTTCCTCACCATCTTCGGGATCGTCTGGGGCACGGTGGCGATCTCGCTGATGCTGGCGTTCGGCACCGGGCTGCATCAGCACCTGATCGTGCAGACCGCGGGTCTCGGCGACCGCATCGTCATCGCCTGGCCCGGCTCCACCTCGATGCCGTTCGAAGGGCTCGGCAAGGGGCGCAGGCTGCGCGTGACGGATGAGGACATCGCGTTCATCGAGGCGCAGGTGCGCGACCTCAAGGGCATCTGCGGCGAGTTCGAGAACAACCTGCGTGTCGACTACAACACGAAGAACCTGAGCGTCGACACGGCCGGCATCAACGCGGCGTACGGCCGCATGCGCAACCAGGTGCCGGCGCCGGGCGGGCGCTTCATCAACGACATCGACGTCAACGATCAGCGCCGCGTGGCCTTCCTCGGCAACAAGCTGTCGGCCGATCTCTTCGGCGAGTCGACCGATCCGGTCGGCAAGACGATCCTCGTCAACCACTCGCCGTTCCTCGTCGTCGGCGTCCTGCAGAAGAAGCAGCAGGACTCGAACTACAGCGGTCCCGACGACCAGAAGATGTACATCCCCTACACGACCTACCGCGCGCTGACCGGCGAGAAGTACGTCGACGACATCGTCTTCCAGGCCGCGACGACCGCCGACACGAAGAAGACGATCGACAACGTCCGCGCCGCGCTGGCGAAGAAGCTGCGCTTCGATCCGACCGACAAGGAAGCGCTCGGCGCCTGGGACACCACCGAGCAGTTCAAGTTCTTCGACAACTTCATGCTCGCGTTCAACAGCTTCCTCGGGATCATCGGCGTGCTGACGCTCGTCGTCGGCGGCATCGGCGTGTCGAACATCATGAACGTGGTGGTCGAGGAGCGGACGCGCGAGATCGGCATCAAGATGGCCCTCGGCGCGAAGCAGCGCTGGATCCTGCTGCAGTTCCTGATCGAGACGATGCTCGTCACCGCGATCGGCGGCGCGATCGGCTTCGCCATCTCCATCGGCATCTGCGCGGTCTTTCCGAAGAGTGCCGAGGAGTTCGTCGGACATCCGACAGTGTCGCCGGTCGTCGCGCTGCTGACCGCAGTGGCGCTCGGCGTCGTCGGCCTCCTCGCCGGCTACTTCCCCGCGCGCGACGCATCGAGACTCGATCCCGTGGTGGCGATGAAACTATGAGCGACCTCCACATCATCTACACGCTCTTCGCCAGCTCCGCGCGGCTGCAGCGGAAGCGCGCCTACCTCACGATCGCGGCGATCGCGTGGGGCACGGTCGCGATCCTCATGCTCCTCGCGTTCGGCGAAGGCCTCCGCCGGCAGCTCGACAAGAACCGGCGCTCGACCGGCGAGAACCTCGCGGTGATCTGGCCGAGCGAGACGTCGAAGCCGTACAAGGGACTCCCCGCGGGACGGGCGATCCGTCCGCGCGTGAACGACATCGACTTCATCCGCGAGCGGATGCCGGAGCTGCGCGCCGTGCATGGCGAGATGCAGATCTGGCGGCCCGCGGTCTACGGACGGACGACGAAGAACCTCCGTGTCATCGGCACGAACTGGGTCTACGGCGAATCGCGCAAGCACTACCCGCAGGCGGGCGGCCGCTTCATCACACCCGACGACGAGGCACAGCGCCGCCGCGTGATCTTCCTCGGCGACGAGATCGCCAAAGACCTCTTCCACGACGAAGACCCGGTCGGCAAGACGCTGCTCGTCGCCAACTCCCCATACCTCGTGATCGGCGTCATGCAGCCGAAGACGCAGATGGGGATGTACGGCGGCCCGGACAAGAATCACGCCGTCATCCCGATCACCACGTTCCGCGCGCAGTTCGGACGGGAGCGGCTTAACCAGATCGTCATCGCGGTCGAGGATCCGGCGACGATGAAGAGCGAGCTGCGGAAGATGAACGAGCTACTCGGTCCGAAGTTCGGCTACGACCCGGAAGACGACCGGGCCATGCCGACGTGGGACATGGTCAAGAGCGCGGAGGTCAACCGGAAGATCCTCCTCGGCATCCAGCTCTTCCTCGGCATCGTCGGCGCGCTGACACTCATCATCGGCGGCGTCGGCGTGGCGAACATCATGTACGCGGTGGTCAAGGAGCGGACACGCGAGATCGGCGTGAAGATGGCGCTCGGCGCGAAACGGCGCTGGATCATCTTCCCGTTCGTGGCCGAGGGGCTGGTGTACACGCTCATCGGAGGAGCGCTCGGCATCACCATCGCGACGCTCATCGTCGCGGCGCTCAGCTTCGTGCCGATCGAGAACAACAGAGTCCTCTCATTCCTCGGACGGCCGACGCTCTCGCCGATGATCGGCGTCGCGACCTCCGCAATCCTCGGTGTCATCGGCCTGCTGGCCGGCTACTTCCCCGCGCGGCGCGCAGCGTCAGTCGATCCGGCCGCAACGCTCAGATACGAATAGGAGCCTCAATGAACGGCAACGGAACCATCATTCACATGGCCGGCATCAAGAAGGTGTACGACACCGGCAAGGTGAAAGTGGAGGCGCTGAAAGGCGTCGACCTCGAGATCCACAAGGGCGAGATGGTGGCGATCGTCGGACCGTCCGGCTCCGGCAAGTCGACGCTGATGAATCTCCTCGGCTGCCTCGACACGCCGAGCGAAGGGCAGTACGAGCTCGGCGGCGAGAACGTGGCGGGCGTGACGCGCGATCAGCTCGCGGAGATCCGCAACCGCCGCGTCGGATTCGTGTTTCAGAACTTCAACCTGCTCCCGCACATCACGTCGCTGGAGAACGTCGAGATGCCGATGCTCTTCGGCGGCATGCCGGTGCGCGAGCGCCGCGACCGCGCGACCGAGCTGCTGAACCGCGTCGGCCTGGAGGACCGCGTCGACCACAAACCGACCGAGCTCTCCGGCGGCCAGATGCAGCGCGTGGCGATTGCCCGCGCGCTGGCGATGGATCCCGACATCATCCTCGCCGACGAACCGACCGGAAACCTCGACACCAGCTCCGGCGGCGACATCATGTCGATCTTCACCGACCTCTGGAAACAGGGACGGACGCTGGTGATCATCACGCACGACCCCGCGCTGGCCAGCCGTGCGTCGCGCGTGGTGGAGATCCGGGATGGCGTGGTGGTGCGCGATCACGCAAACTAGCGCGCTATGAAGCGCATCGCGTTCCTCCTTCTGCTACTCCTCGCCCTCCCCACCCTCGCCCAGCTCACCCCCGCCGACTTCGCCGGTCTGCGCGACGTCGGCGCGCCGCGCATCTCGTCCGACGGCAACTGGATCGCGTACACGGTGCGGCAGGCGTCGTTCGATGACGACAAGAGCCACACGCATGTCTGGCTGACGAATTGGGACGGGACGGAGAACCGGCAGCTCACGTTCAGCAAGGAGAGCGAGTCGTCACCGAAGTGGAGCGCGGACGGGAAGCGGCTCGCGTTCCTCTCCGGACGCGGCAACGAGGACGAGCTCGATCAGCTCTGGGTGATCAATCGCCAGGGCGGCGAGGCGGAGCGCATCACCGAACTCAAAGGGAGCGTCGTCGACTTCTCGTGGGCGCCGGACGGCAAGCGCCTCGCGCTGATCGTCGAGGACGCCGAGCCGAAGGTGGAGAAGGACAAGACGAAGCCGCCGATCGTCATCAACCGCCTGCAGTTCAAGAAGGACAAAGAGGGCTACCTCACCACCAAACGTCAACATCTTTACCTTCTCGACCTGGAGACGAAGAAGAGCGAGCTCCTGACTGCCGGCGCGTACAACGAAGGGCTGCCGGCGTTCTCGCCCGACGGCTCGCTGATCGCGTTCGTCAGCAAACGGCAGGACGACATCGACAAGACGAACGACTGGGACGTCTTCGTCATCGAGCCGAAGCCGGGCGCCACGCCGCGGCGGCTGACCGGCGCGCCGAACGAGGACAACGATCCGGAGACCGAGAGCGAGCTGGCGTGGAGTCCCGACGGGAAGTCGATCGCGTTCGTGCAGCACGGCGATCCGAAACTGCTGTACTACGCGCGGCATCACGTGGCGGTGGTGGATCTCGTAGGACGGGTTCTCCAACCCGTCGCCCTCGATCGCGCGATGTCGAATCCGCGCTGGGTCGATGGAAAGAAGCTGACGTATCTCGTCGAGGACGACCGGACGCAGTCGCTGCAGGATCTTGCGGGCGGCGAGCGGACGATCATCGACTACGACCTCGCAGCCGGCCACACCGTCCTCCTCTCCAGTGACGACGCGCATCCCGCGGAGCTCTTCGCCGCGGACGGCCGCCAGATCACGCATCACAACGACGCCTGGCTCGCGTCGCACAAGCTCGGCACGACGCGTCCGCTCGAGTTCAAGAGCAAGGACGGGACGGAGATCCACGGCTTCGTCGTCACGCCGCCCGACTTCGACGCGGCGAAAAAATATCCGGCCATCCTGCGCATTCACGGCGGACCGGTGTCGCAGTTCTCGCATCGCTTCAACTACGAATGGCAGCTCTTCGCCACGAACGGCTACGTCGTCGTGGCGGCGAATCCGCGCGGCTCGTCGGGACGCGGCGAGGCGTTCTCGAAGGCGATCTGGGCGGACTGGGGACATCTCGACGCGCAGGACGTCCTCGCAGCCGTCGACACGATCGTCGCCCGCGGCCTCGCCGATCCGAATCGACTCGGCGTCGGCGGCTGGAGCTACGGCGGCATGCTGACGAATTACGTGATCGCGCAGGATCGACGCTTCAAGGCCGCGACCAGCGGCGCGTCGATCTCCAACATCCTCGCCGGCTACGGCACGGACGAATACGTCCGCGAGTACGAGCTCGAGCTCGGACGGCCGTGGGAGCATCCGGAGCTCTGGACGCGCGTCTCGTTCCCGTTCCTGCACGCCGACCGCATCACCACGCCGACGCTCTTCCTCGCAGGCGAGAAGGACTTCAACGTGCCGCTGCTCAACAGCGAGCAGATGTACCAGTCGCTCCGGTCGCTCGGAGTTTCAACGGAGCTGATCATCTACCCCGGCCAGTTCCACGGCATCACGAAGCCGAGCTACGTGCGCGATCGCTATCAGCGCTATCTCGACTGGTACGCGAAGTATCTGAAGTGACGGCCGCGTCCCGAATGGCCTGAACGCGGCGCACGAGACTGGGGTGCGAGTAACCCGCCTCGCGATCCCATTGCTCCGGAAGGCGGCCGAGCGCGTGCGTTTTGGTCAGCGCGCGGATCAGCACCTCGGGATCGCCGCACAGCTCCGCGGCGCGAACGTCGCAGCGACTCTCCTGCGCCCGCTGCTTGCGCCGGCGCAGCGCGAATCCGATCAAGATCGCGAAGACCCACATGACCGATCCGATCGTCGCGCCGACCATGACCGCCATCAGCGCACCCAACAGGACGAGGAGGAGCATCGACCACGCCGCCAGCCCCCCGCGCTTCCCGGTGAAGTGCTCGAGATGCGCGACCTCGTGCGCGAAGATCGCGGCGATTTCCTCGGCGTCGAGATGACACAGCAGCGTGCGGCTGATGAGGACGCGCGGCGTGCGTGGATGCGGCGAGGCGAGCGCGTTCGGGAAATGCGCTTTCGGCGTCCCCATCTCCAGAATCTCCGGCGTTTTCGCGCGCGACTTGGCGGCGATCCCGTTCAGTCGCGCCAACAGTTCGCGGTCCTGCATCGGCCCCGCTTCGAGTCCCCACGTCATCAGCTCGCGGTATTCGTACGCCCAGATCAGCATCGCGGCGATGACCCAGCCGAAGTTGTTCTCGCCGACCGAGCCGACGATCGCCGGCTCGAAGAGCAGCGCGATCCAGAAGAGCATCACGCCGAACGTGAGCCGGACGCGGCTGCGGAGATATTCACCGAGCGTCCACTCCTCGGCGAACGCCGTCTTGCGCAGCGGAAACGATCCGAGCCAGACGCAGAGCGCGAAGAGCGGCAGCGTGACCGGAGTCCAGCGCCACGCCAGCGCCGCGAGCAGCAGCATCGAGATCAGCACGATCTTCGAGATGCGCATGCGCAGACGCCAGAACTTCTGGTTGAACGCCGGATCGTCGGGGCGCAGGCGCCGGCCGAGGAGATAGATGAGCAGGCCGGGAAGCGGCGCGGCGAGGAACGCGCTGATGACCGTCAATGCGCGCGCTTCCGGGCGTAGCTCTCGGCGGCGAGCTCGAGGCCTTCGCGATCGATGTCGAAGGGCGGGTCGGCGAGGAAACGGGCGCGGAATTGGGGATCGACGTAGAGGCGTGCGAGGGTCTCCTCCGTCATCCCGAGCGTAGTCGAGGGAGCTGGGTGGGAGCGTGGCGCGCCTGCCGCCCGCCCAGGTCCCTCGACTACGCTCGGGATGACGAGAGCGCGCGCACGGTCGAGCTCCGCGAGCAGCTCGTCGAAATGCGGGTACCGGCCGTCCCTTTCCAACACCACCGTCAACGGCTCCGCGCGCCGCGACGCGAGCTCGCGCAGCAGCGCGAACACCGGATCGGGCGTGGCGTGCAGGTGATCATCGAGAATCCGTCCGCCGCGCACCAGCCGCCCGCCGGCGAGATGCACGTACGCGATCGGCAGCTCGTCGATCCCGGCGAGAAACTCGCTCGCGCTCCAGCCGAAGTTGGTCGCGTTGGCGTGCAGGTTGTGCAGGTCGAGCAGCAGCGGCACCTCGCACGCGGCGATCGCCTCGCAGACGAAATCGAGCTCGCTCATCTCGCTCAGCGGCGGATCGATCAGCGTCGCGATGTTCTCCAGGATCGGCGCCGTTCCGACGATCCGCTTCGCCCGCGCGACGTTCGCCATCAGTCCGTCGATCGTCGCGCGCGTGCGGGGCGGCGCGGCGAGGTGCCCGATCTCGAGACCGCCGGCGCGCACGAACGCGAGGTGCTCCGACCAGGCGATCGGCTTCACAGCGTCGATCAGGCGCGCGATCTTCGTCAGACGGCGTTCGTCGACCGGATGCACCGACGCGAGGCCGAGCGACGTCCCGTGCAGGATCATCGGGACGGTCGCGCCGAGCAGCCGCAGCGCGCGCAGGTCGCGCTCGCGCGCGTCGAGCCAATCCTCGGCGATCACCTCGACCACGTCGATCTGATCGAGATTACGGAAGATCGCCGGAGCGAGCTCCGGGCGCCATCCGAGGCCAACGCGCGGCTTGCTCAGCCGCCACATCCGCCGCACCCTCCGCCGCATCCGCCGCCGCAACTGCTGCCGCAGGAGCTCGAGCTGCCGCACGACGACGAGGACGACGCGCCGCAACTGCTGCCCGATGATGATGACGATGACGCCTGCGGAAACGCCTGCCGCGTCCACGCCTGCGTCGAAGCCGGCGCGGCGCTCATGCCGAAGACCGCGACGAGCATCGCCAGTTCCGTCGTCGTGCCATGCAGCGGGATCGAGCCGCGGCGAGCGTTCAATCCGGAGAAGAGCCGCTGCACGTCCTCGAGCATCGCCTTCCCGCGCGCCGTCTGCTTCGGAAACGCGAACTTGCTTAGCAGGGCGATGGCGATGACGGTGAGGAAAATCAGGAAGCCGATGTTCGAGCGTCCGCGCGAGAGCGCCACGAGGATCTTGATGATCGACACGAGCGCGAGCACCGCCGCCATCACGAGATAGAGCGCTCGGCGCGCGGCGGTCACGCGGTGGTCGGCGAGCAGTCCGAGCTCCCGCAGCTTCGCCTCGTAGGCGTCGCACGCGTTGCGGATGTTGCCGTCGGCGAACATGTCCGAGGCCTCACCCGAATTTTTGTACTTGAGGAGGATCTGCTGCTCGAGCGGTTGACGCGCGTGCTCGCTCTTGACGTTCTTGTGTACCTTCAGCTTCGTTCCGGTCGCGGTGAGCAGCTCGCGATCGACCATCGAGATCGTCGCCGTGCGCATCGCTTCCGGTGCCCCGCCGCGGAGGTAGGCGATGAGATACGGATCGGAGACGACCTGCGCCGGATCGACCGGCGCGCCCATGACCGCGCGGTCGACGAAACGACGCGCGATGGCGGTCACGATGAAGACGAAGATGGAGAACGCGACGTAGAAGACGAGGAACTGCGGACCGTAGAAATCGAAGGGATTCACGGCAGCCCCGATGCCCGCTGGTGCATCCACTGCGCGAGTCGCGTGAGGTCGAAGAGGACGCTCGCCGCGGTCCCTGGTTCGAGGAGCTTTCGCTCGCGAGCTTCGGAGACGTGCGGCAGAACCCTCGCGAATTCCGAATCGGCGACGAGCGCCGCCAGCGCGCCCTTCGGATCGGACGCCGGACGTCCCTCGAGCTCGAGGATCGACGCCGCGGCGGCGCGCAAGGGACCGGCGGTATCGGCGATCACCGCCGCCGCCTGCTCTTCGCGCAGGCTCTTCTCCGCGTATGCGTCGCGCAGGCGGAGCGTCAGGTTGAGCAGCACCTGCCGCACGCGCCGCAGCAGCGCGTCGCGAGAGATCGTCAACGTGTTGACCACGTCGTCTCCGGCCAGCACGACGTGCCGGCGGCGGATGTCCTCGAACTTGTTCGCGAACGCGTCCGCCGCGGCGGGAAGCTCGCTTTCGAGGACGAACATCGCCTGCAGGTCGATCGCCGCCTGCGCCGTGCGAAGCGGCTGACGGACGTCGTCGAGCTGCGTCCGCTCCAGCGCGCGGAGGACGATCAGGACGTTCACGTCCGAGGTCGCGCGGAGCTTCCCTTCGGCCGCGGAGCCGAAGAGGATCAGCGAACGGAGGTTCTCACCGAACGCCGCGCGCGCTGCGTCGACGAAGAGACCGAGGGCTTGCGAGACGGGCTCGGGAAGCGGCGGTAGTGACATTGATGGAGATCAATGTAGCAGGTGTTTTTGCACTTTACCCAGTGCTGTACGCGGAATTGACGCGACCTTTACGTAGCGCCGCGGCACCTTGAACGACGCGAGCTGCTCGCGGCAGACGCGCTCGAGCTCCTCCGCGTCGAAGTCGCCGACGAGATACGCGACCGGGACTTCGCCGCGCACGTCGTCCGCCACGCCGACGACCGCGGCCTCACTCACTCCGCGTTGTTCGAGCAGCAGCTCCTCGATCTCGCGCGGATAGATGTTGAAGCCGCCGCTGATGATCAGGTCCGACTTGCGCCCGAGGAGCGTGTAGTAGCCGTCATCCGAGACCGTGGCGAGATCGCCGGTGCGGAAGAAACCGTCGGCGGCGAACGGCGAATCGGCACGCTTCCAATAGCCGGAGAAGAGGGTCGGCGACTTCACGAGGAGCTCACCGTCTTCGATGCGCGTCGAGACGCCGGGCAACGGAAAGCCGACGGTCCCGGCGCGGCGCTCGCCGACGTACGGATTGCTGATGGTCATGAACGTCTCGGTCATGCCGTAGCGCTCGAGGATCGTGTGGCCGAAGAGGTCGCGAAAGCGCTCGAGCACATGCGGCGGCAGCGGCGCCGAGCCGGAGACGAAGAGGCGCATCGACGCGCCGATCGTCTTCGCCGCGTCGGGCGGCGTGTCGAGCAGGCGGACGTAGACCGTCGGCACGCCGAAGAAGAGCGTCGGCTTGAAGTCGAGCAGCTCGGCCGTGGCTTTGTTGTGATCGAAGCGCTCGAGGAAACGCATCCGGCAGCCGCTCATCAGCCAGCAGTGCAGGCCGTTGCCGAGGGCGTGGATGTGAAAGAGAGGAAGCGGGAGGAGGAAGCGATCGGCGGCCGTGATCTGCCAGGTGGTCAACAGGTTGACGGCATTGGAGGCGAAGTTGTTGTGCGTGAGGATGGCGCCTTTCGAGGCGCCGGTGGTGCCCGAGGTGTAGATGATCGCAGCGGGTGTGTCGCCCGTCTGTCCCGACAGCCGGGGGCGGCTGTCGTACACGCCGTACGCCACGTCGCCGCTGATCACCTCGCGCGGCTCCGCGTCGTTGACGATGTGCGCGATCTCACGCTCGCGGTAGAGGATGTTGATCGGAACGAAGATCACGCCGAGCTTCACGCAGGCTAGGAAGAGGTCGATCAGCTCGATGCAGTTCGGAAGGTAGACGCCGAGGCGATCGCCCTTCGCGTAGCCGCGGGCGATGAGCGCGTGCGCGACGCGATTGCTCCGTACTTCGAGCTCGCCGAAGGTGTACGTGCTCCCCTGCCACTCCAGCGCGGGCGCGTCGGCGCGCGCGATCAGCGAGTGGTCGAAGAGGTGGAGAAGGTTCATGCTTCCGTTTATCCCGAGCGTAGCGAGGGATCAGTGGAGCAGCCGCCGAAAATGGGAGTCCTGCGCGGCTGCTCCGATGATCCCTCGCTGCGCTCGGGATGAACTAACTGTGCGCCGCAAGGAACGTCTCGGGCTTCGAGAACACCTTCGCGATGTTCATCCCCTTGCGCACGGCATTGAGCGACACGCGGCGCGTGGCCAGCGCGGCGCCGAGCTGCATGTACGTCTTCAGCTTGCCCTTGTACTGGTAGCGGACGTCGAGCGCGTGGCGCCACAGTCGCGAGTACTCGGCGTAGAACTCGTTCAGCGGGAGCTTGGTCGGCAGCACGGCGTGGACGATGTCGTACATCTCCCAGTCGTACGTCGTGACGTCCATCTTCGCGGTGTTCCAGAGATCGGTGCCGGGGAGCGGCGTGAGGATGGAGAAGCCGCTGTTGTACGCGCCCATCTCCGAGATCCACTCGCGCAGGCGGGTGAAGTCTTCGCGGTCCCAGTTCGGGTCGACGATGAAGTTCGGCGTGAAGCCGACGCCGAGCTCCTTGAGGATCTCGATCGCCTTCACGTTGTTGCACGCCTTGTTCTTCTTGTTCACCGCGGCGAGCCCTTCGTCGGTGACCGACTCGAGCCCGAGGAAGATCGCCAGGCGTCCGCAGTCCTTCCACATTTCCACGAGGTGCGGGAACTTCACGATGATGTCGGTGCGCGTCTGCACGGTGAAGAACTTCTTGATCCCCGACTTCTTGATCTGCCGCGCCATCTCTTCGCCGCGGCGGACGTCCATCCAGAAGATGTCGTCGGTGATGAAGATGTTCGGCGCCTCGATCTGCTTCAACTCTTCCACCACGCGCTCCGGCGTCTTCTGCCGGAACGTCGCCTCGTGGAACTTCCAGACCGAACAGAAATTGCAGCGGAAGGGACAGCCGCGCGCCGTTTCCATCAGCGCCAGCGGCTTGTTGAAGTTGATGTAGTAGTGCGGCGCGTAGCGCTTGATGAGGTGCCGCGCCGGCATCGGATAGCCGTCGAGATCGGGGCGCGTCGGCGCGTGGCCGGTCGGGATCCACTGATCCTTGTCGTGCAGCAGCAGGCCCGGAACGCCCTTGAGGTCGCGCCCGTCCTTCAGCGCGTTGACCATCGGCGGCATCACTTCCTCGCCGTCGCCGATCGCAATGACGTCGATGGACGGATCGTGGAACCAGTCCGGATCGCGCGACGCGTCGTGACCGCCGACGACGACGAGCGTCCCCGGCATCTCGCGCTTGATCCGCTGCGCGAGCCGCACCGTGCGGTTGCGCTCCGTCGTGAAGTTGCACTGCAGGCCGACGACGTTCGGACCGAACGCGCGGCATTGCGCCATCCCGTTCTCTTCTCCGTCGATGCGGAGATCGATGACTTTGCATTCGTGGCCGTCGCGCTCGAGGCAGGCGGCGACGCAGATGGGACCGAGAGGCTCGACGAAGGTGAGCATCTCCAGGCCGAGGATTCCCCCCACGGGAGGCTTGATGAACGCGACTTTCATGTACGACGAAGATAGCAGATAGCAGGACAGCGGACAGCAGACAGCGGACAGCAGGAGAACCGGGGCCCTCCTGCTGTCCGCTGTCCGTTGTCTGCTGTCCGGCGCTATTTTTCTCCGCTCGAGATCGGCAACCCCGCATCCCGCCAGGCGCCGAGGCCGCCCGCGAGGGCCAGGGCGTTCTGAATGCCGCCGTGCGCGAGGATCATGTTTGCATCCGCCGCCGCTTCGTCATGCGGACAGGTGCAGTAGGTCACGATCGTCTTGCCCTTCGGCAGATACGGGATCTCGCCGTCGATGCGGGCGAGCGGGATGTGCATCGCGCCGGGGATGTGCGCTTCGAGGTAGGCGTCGGCGTCGCGGACGTCGATCAGCGTGATCTCGTTCTTCGCCAGGCGGTCGCGGAGATCGGTCACGCTGATGCGCGGCATGGCGGCCCTCGCGTTCGGATCGGGCTCGGCCGCGGGGGTCGGAACGGTCTGGGTTGCTGCGACTGGTGTCGTCGTGTTGCGCGACATTCTCCAGAAGGCGAACCCGAGGAGTGCGGCGACGAGGAGCGCGCCGATGATCAGCGGTGCGGTGCTGAGCTGTTTCTGCTGCGTCTTGCTCATGCTCTCCTTCTACCATGAGCTGGTAAGCTGACGCACATGACGACGAACACCGCGCTCGCTGTCGTTTCCGCACTTTTTCTCGCCGCCTGTTCCAGCACGCCCCCCCCGCCCGCTCCCGCCGCCGAGGCGCCTGCTGCCGAGGTCGCCTCCGGACCGCATCACGGCATCATCATCCCGTCCGCTCCGCCGACGGTTCGCTCGAAGACGATCCTGCACGAGCTCGTCAACGGACGTCCCGAGATGGTCATCAACGACTTCACCCCGCAGCTCAAGGAAACCCTTCCCGCAGAGAAACTTGCGGCGATCTGGAGCGACCTCGTGGCGAGGCTCGGGACCTACCAGAACATGGGCGAGGCGACGCAGGTCGACGAGGATGGACGCAAGGTCGTCTACGTGCCGCTGATGTTCGAAAAAGGGACCGTACGGGCGAAGCTCGTGTACGACCAGACGAACTACGTGGCGGGATTGTTTTTCGTCCCCTGACTTTTTTGATTGCGTTCCTGAAACTATGCCCGTATTTTTAGGCGACTCGTCACGTAAATAACCCTGTTCGATCGGTCCCGAGAACCCCAGCCAACCGCCCCGTGATCCGTGTGTGTGAGGGAGTGTCGCGGCAAGGCCACGCTTGATCTCCCTTCCGATCGTCCCGCCGGAGAGCACATGAACACGTTCCGCCGTATCGCAGTCGCAGCCCTAACTGTTTTTGCGTTCATCAGCGTCCCTGCGGCTCACGCGCAGTGCGTGAGTCTGACGACGCTCGCGAGCGCCTCGACGCAGAACTTCGACACCCTGTCGAACACTGCCGGCTCGACGACGAACAACCTCACCATCACCGGCTGGTTCCTGACCGAGTCGGGAGGCGGAGCGCGAGACAACGAGCAGTACGGTGTCGATACCGGCGCCAGCACCACGGGCGACATGTACAGCTACGGCGCGGCGGCGTCGACCGAGCGTGCGCTCGGTGAACTGCGCAGCGGCACGCTCATCCCGATCTTCGGCGCCTGCTTCACGAACAACACCGGCGCGACGATCACGAGTCTCGACGTCGCATACAACGGCGAGGAGTGGCGGCTCGGAACGGCAGCCCGCACCGACCAGCTCAACTTCGAATACAGCACGAACGCCACCGATCTCGTGACCGGCACGTGGACCGGAGTCGCAGCGCTCAACTTCACCACGCCCGACACCGCCACCACCGGCGCGAAGAACGGCAATGCGGCGGCCGATCGCACGGCGAAGTCGTCGACGATCCCGTCCCTCAGCATCGCGAACGGCGCCACCTTCTGGATCCGCTGGACCGACACGGACGCCTCGGGTGCAGACGACGGCCTCGCCGTCGATGACTTTTCGCTGACCCCGCAGGCGGTGGTGGTCAATAACCCGCCCGCGATCACGCCTCCCGCGAACCCGATCACCACCGTCGCGCAGGACGCCGCGCCGTTCACGGTCAACGTCAGCGGCACGGATGACAACAACATCTTCAACTGGTCGGCCACGCCCGGCACCGGCGTTCAGTCGGTCAGCGTCACCGGCGGCCAGGGAACGAACACCGTCACTTACACGGTCACGCTCACCGCGGGGTACAGCGGCACCGCGACCTTCACCGCGACGCTCAGCGACAACGTCAACACGCCGGTCAATCAGGCGGTGAACATCACCGTCGTCGCGCCTCCGGCGCAGGTGACCGGACTCGCGGCTGTCGCGGGCACGTCGCACGTCCAGTTGAACTGGACCGCGGTCGGCGGCGCGACGACGTACAACGTCAAGCGCTCCACCACGAGCGGTGCCGAGGTGACGATCGCCTCGCCCGCGACCAACAGCCACGACGACACCACCGCCGTCGACGGCACGCCGTACTTCTACGTCGTCAGCGCCGTCGGTTTCGGCGGTGAGGGGGTCAACTCGTCCGAGGTCACGGCGACGCCGATCGCCGCACCGACCGGACTCGTGGCCACGCCCGGCAACAATCACGTGCAGTTGAACTGGACCGCCGTCACCGGCGCCACCGGCTACGACGTCCAGCGCTCCACCACCAGCGGCTCCGGTTACGCCTCGATCGCCACGCCGGCGACGAACAGCCACGACGACGTGACCGCGCTCAACGGCGTGACTTACTACTACATCGTCAAGGCGACGAACGCGAATGGCCTCAGTCTCGCCAGCAGCGAAGTGAGCGCCACGCCGAACCCGCCGGGCAAGATCGTCGTCAGCCAGCTCTACGGAGGCGCGGGCTGCGGCACCGCCGGCTGCTCCGCGTACAAGAACGACTACATCGAGATCTTCAACAGCGGCGGCTTGCCGGTTTCGGTCAACGGCTGGTCGGTTCAGTACGGAGCGGCGACGGGCACCACCTGGCAGGTGACCAACCTGCCGAACGTCTCGATCCAGCCGGGCCAGTACTTCCTCGTCGCCGAAGGCGCAGGCGCGAATGGTGTGCTCAACCTGCCGACGCCCGACGCCACCGGCACCATCGCCATGGCGGCGGGGGCGGGCAAGGTCGCGGTGGTCAACAGCACGACGGCGCTCAGCGGCGCCTGCCCCGCCAGCGCGAGCATCCAGGATCTCGTCGGCTACGGCACGACCGCGAATTGCAACGAAGGTGGCGCGAACGCTCCGGTGCCTTCGACCGCGAACGCGGACTTCCGCAATTCGCAGGGCTGCACCGACACGAACAACAACGCCTCCGACTTCACCGCCGCCGCCGCCGCTCCGCGCAACACGGCGACGCCGCTGCACAACTGCTTCCTCAACAACCCGCCGGCCATCACGCCGCCCGCCAACCCGATCACCACCGTCGCCCAGGACGCGGCGCCGTTCACCGTGAACCTGAGCGGCACCGACGACAACAACACCTTCAACTGGTCCGCGACGCCGGTCGCCGGCATCTCGAGCGTCAACGTGACCGGCGGCCAGGGGACGAACACCGTCACCTACACCGTGACACTGCAGGCCGCCTTCAACGGCGACGCGCAGTTCACGGCGACGCTGTCCGACAACGTCAACCCGCCGGTCAACCAGCTCGTCCACATCACTGTCACGCCGCCTCCGCCGCCGGGGATTCCGACCGGCCTCAACGCGGCCGCGGGCGACTCGCACGTGCAGTTGACCTGGAACAGCGTCCCCGGCGCGTCGACGTACAACGTCAAGCGCTCGACCACGAGCGGCTCGGGCTACGTCACGATCAACTCGCCGGCGACGAACAGCTTCGACGACACCACGGTCACCAACGGCACGACCTACTTCTACGTCGTCTCCGCCGTCGGACCGGGTGGTGAGAGTGGCAATTCGTCCGAGGTCTCGGCGACGCCGCAGACCGTGACGGCAACGCCGACCGGTCTCAAGGCCGTCGTCAGCAGCGGCAACGTCGCGCTGAGCTGGAACGCCGTCGGATCGGCGACCTCGTACAACCTCAAGCGCGGCACGACGCCGGGCGGTCCTTACTCCACCATCAACTCGCCGGCCGGCACTTCGTACAACGACAGCGCCGTGACGAACGGCGTGCGTTACTACTACGTCGTCAGCGCCGTCGCGCCGGTCACGGGCGAGAGCCTGAATTCGTCCGAGGTTCATGCGAAGCCTGATGCGCCGGAAGCGCTCGGCATCGTCATCAGCCAGGTGTACGGCGCGGGCGGCAACACCGGCGCGGTCTACACCAACGACTTCATCGAGCTCTTCAACCGCGGCAACTCCGTCGTCGATCTGAACGGCTGGAGCGTGCAGTACAGCGCCGCCACGGGAAGCACCTGGACGCCGACCGCGCTCAGCGGAACGATCGCGCCGGGACAGCACTACCTCGTCGGCGAAGGCGCGGGCGCGGGCGGCACCACGCCGCTTCCGACGACCGACGCCAGCGGCGGCATCGCCATGAGCGGCACTGCCGGCAAGGTCATCCTGCTCTCCACCTCGGGCGCCGCGGCCGGCACCTGCCCCGCCGGCATCGACTTCGTCGGCTACGGCAGCACGGCGAACTGCTTCGAAGGCAGCGGCCCGACGCCGAACCCGAGCAGCAACACGAACTCCCTCAACCGCGCCAGCAACGGCTGCGTCGACACCAACAACAACGCCGGTGACTTCTCGAACGCCGCGGCTAACCCGCGCAACACCGCCTCGGCCCCGACGCCGTGCGGCCTCGCCGCAATCGGCTCCGCCACCCCGTCGGCAGTCGCCTCCGGCAACACCGTCCTGCTGAAGGTCGAGCTCCCGCCGGCGACCACCACCGGCAACGTCACCGCCGACCTCACCTCCATCGGCGGCAGCCCGACGCAGGCCTTCTTCGACAACGCTACCAACGGCGACGTCACCGCCGGCGACAACATCTTCTCCGTCAGCGGCACCGCCACCGGAAGCGCCGGCCTGAAGTCGCTGCTCGTTACCGCGACGACGTCGGCTCCTCCGGCGAGCACCAACACCTCGATCCTCCTGACCATCACCCCGCCGCTCGAGACGATCGCCGCGGTGAAGGTCGACACCACTCCGGCCGACACCGTTCCCGATCGCCTCGGACAGGCGGTCCTCGTGCGCGGCGTCGTCACCTCCGTCGACTTCCGCGGCGGTACCGGCATCGAGTATTACATCCAGGACACGACCGGCGGCATCGACGTCTTCAACACCTCCGACCTCGGCCCGGCGCTCCCGCTCGGCACCAACGTCGAAGTCTCGGGAACGTTGACGCAGTTCAACGGCCTCACCGAAATGACGCCGACCTCGATCACGATCCTGCCCGGCGGCACGCTGCCTCCGGTCACTCCGCAGGTCGTCACGCTTTCGCAGCTCGCCGACGGCGTCGGTGAATCGCTCGAAGGAAAACTCGTCCGCATCAACGACGTCACGTTGAGCGCGCCTCCGGCCACCTGGGGCTCCAACACGAACTACGTCGCCACGGACGTCAGCGGCAGCGGCACGATCCGCATCGACGGCGACACCGACATCGACGGCACTACCGCGCCGTCCGGCGTCTTCTCCATCATCGGTCTCGTCGGCCAGAGCGACGCGTCGAATCCGTTCGACTGCTGCTACCAGCTCCTGCCGCGCAGCACCGCCGACATCATCCCGCGCACCTCGCCGACCGGCGCCGGTGCGGCGAATCCGCCCTCCGTTCCGCCGGGCGGCACCACGCTCCTCACCGTCACCGTGACGCTCGGCCAGAACCCGCCGAGCACCGGCGTCACCGTCGTCGCCGACCTCAGCTCGATCGGCCTCAGCGCCTCGCAGTCGTTCCTCGACGACGGCCTCAATGGCGACGTCGCGCCGGGCGATCAGATCTTCTCGTACAACGCGAAGGTCAACGGCGCCACGGCGCTCGGACCGAAGTCGCTGCCGTTCCAGGTCTCCGACGCCGAGCTGCGCAGCAGCCTCGGCTCGATCTCGCTCAACATCCAGTCCGCCTCCGCGCCGCCGACGCCGCTCAACCTCGTCGCGACGCCGGGCAACGGCCAGGTCGGCCTGACCTGGGATGCATCGCTCGGCGCGTCCGGCTACAACGTCAAGCGCTCCACGGTCAGCGGCGGTCCGTACACGACCATCGCCCCGAACATCGGCACCACGAACTACACCGACACGACCGTCACCAACAGCGTCCACTACTACTACGTCGTCTCCGCGCTCAGCGGCGCGAACGAGAGCGGCGACTCCGCGCAGGCCGACGCCACGCCGAGCGCGCCGCCTCCGAGCGGACCGCTGGCGAAGATCTACTTCGTCGACATCGGCCAGGGCGCTTCGACCCTCATCGTCTCGCCGACCGGCAAGTCGATGCTCGTCGACGGCGGACCGGGTGGATCGGGAACGACGGAGCTCACCTCCACGCTCAACACCGCACTCGGTCCCGGCGGCAAGATCGACTACCTCGTGCTCACGCACTACCACGTCGATCACGACGCCGGCCTGACCGACATCATCAACGCCAACCGCGTTTCGCCGACCGCCATCGCTTATGACAACGGCGACGGTCCGAACGTCGTCCCGCCGGTCCCGAGCAACAGCACCGGCACCGCGTACACGGCGTACAAGAACGCGCTGTCGTCGCACTCGATCACGCGCCAGGTGGCGACGCCGGGCACCACGATCGATCTCGGCGGCGGCGTCCGCGCGACCTTCATGGCTGCCGGCGGCGTGCTCGCCAGCGGCGGACATGTCTGGGTCTCCGGCACCGACCTCAACTCCACCTCGGTCTCCACGCTCGTCGAGTTCAACAACTTCGACTTCGTGATCTCCGGCGATCTCACCGGCGGCGGCCAGACCACCACGGCGAAGACGCCGGACGTCGAGACGTTCGTCGCGCAGATGACGGGCGACGTCGACTTCGTGCAGCTCGACCACCACGGCTCGACGACCGCCAACGGCCGCCGCTTCCTCGGCCAGTTGAAGGCCGAGGGCTCGCTCGCTTCGGTCGGCGCGACGAACACGTTCGGTCATCCGAACCGCGAGACCGCGAACAAGTACCTCAACATCCCGGTCACCAGCGGCAACACCTACGGCGGTGAGACGCTGCCGACCCCGGGCAACGGTCCGGTCTTCTACCAGACCGATCCGAGCCCCGCGACCGACAACCGCACCACGGTGCAGGGCTACTCGGGCGCCGACCAGGCGCACGCGGGCCTCGGCACGATCCTCCTCAAGACCGACGGCACCGTCAGCTTCACCATGGAATCGCTCGACGACGCCGGCGTGCGCATCTCGCCGAGCGCCCACGTCTACGCGCTCGATCCGACCGCCGGCGGCCTGGCCACCGACTTCCCGCCGACCGTCATTCCGATGGTCACGCCGGTCGTCCCGACCGCGGCCGACACCGTCACCGTCACCGCGCTGGTCAACGACAACCAGCCGATCACCAGCGTCACGCTCAACTACTCGCTCAACGGCGCGGCGCAGGCCCCGGCCACCATGTCGCCGACCGTCGGCAGCGAATACGCGACGACCATCCCGCCGCAGCCGAACGGCACGCGCGTCGACTACACCATCACCGCCGTCGCGAACGGTCTGTCGACCAGCTACAGCGGCGGCTACTTCGCCGGCACCACGACGATCGCCACGCTCCGGTCGATGACCGCGCTCGGCGAGCCGACCTACCTCGACTACGCCGCGCGCATCTCCGGTCTCGTCACCTCGGGCACGGGCAACTTCTCCAGCTCGAACAACGACGACTACATCGACGATGGCACGGGCGCGCTGAACATCTCGCGCACCGTCGAGCCGACCTCGCCGGCCACGCAGCCGACGTCCACCGGCAACACCTACAACGTCGCCGGCTTCATCAACCAGCTCACCGGCCGTCTCCGCCTCGACGTCACCCCGCCGTTCGACGGCGTCGACAAACCGTGGGCACTCACGGGCGGCTCGTTCAACGGCTACTCCATCACCGCCACCGGCTCCGGCGCGGTCACGCCGATCGCCCGCACCATCGCGCAGATCAACGCCGACGGCGAAGGAAATGAAGCGAAGCTCGTCACCATCGCCAACTGCCACGTCGTCAGCGGCACCATCCCCGGCTCTGGCGGCGTCGATTCGTTCCTCGTGATCAACGACGGCACCGGCTCGATCGAGATGAAGATCGACGGCGACAGCGACATCTTCGGCCTCGGCACGCTCCCGGCGACGTTCACCGTCACCGGCATCGTGCAGCAGGACGACTTCCTCCGTCCCTTCAGCACGCGCTACGACATCGCCCCGCGCGATCGCACCGACCTGGGCGCGGCCGCCGGCGGCCCGTCGCTCATCACCATCGCCGAAGCGCGTGAGGACATCGATCCGACCACCAACACCTCGCCCGACGACTACGTCCCGGATCGTCTCGGACAGTCGGTCAAGATCCGCGGCGTCGTCACCTCCGTCGACTTCCGCGGCGCGTCCGGCACCGAGATCTACATCCAGGATCCGACCGGCGGCGTCGACATCTTCTCCACGTCGATCAACACCACGTTCAACATCGGCGACAACCTCGAGGTCATCGGCACCGTCGCGCAGTTCAACGGCCTGACCGAGATCACGCCGGCGTCCGCGAGCGACATCACCGTCCTCGCGCCGGGCACGCTCCCCGATCCGGTGATGGAAGTCGTCACCCTCTCGCAGCTCGCCAACGGCGGCGCGGGCGAGGCGTTCGAAGGGAAGCTGATCCGCGTCAACAACGTCACGCTGGCCAGCCCGCCGGCGACGTTCGCCGCGAACACCAACTACAACATCACCGATGTCACCGGCACGGTGCAGATGCGCATCGACGGCGACACCGACATCGACGGCACGGCGCCTCCCTCCAGTCCGTTCTCCGTGATCGGCGTCCTCGGCCAGTTCGACAACGCCGCTCCGTTCGACAGCGGCTACCAGCTCTTCCCGCGCATCCGGGCCACCGACTTCCTCCCGGCCGTTCCGCCCGCGGCGGCGATCAACGCCACCGCCGGCACGCCGCAGAGCGCGAACATCGACACCCCGTTCGCGACCGCGCTGCAGGCGACCGTGACCGACGGCGGCTCCGCGCCGATCGCCGGCATCGGCGTCACCTTCACCGCTCCGCCGACCGGCCCCTCCGGCCTGTTCAGCAACAACTCCAACACCATCACCGTCGCGACGAACGCGAGCGGCGTGGCCACCGCGCCGCTCTTCACCGCCAACAGCCTCCCCGGCAGCTACAACGTCGTCGCCTCGGTCGACGCACTGACCGCGAACTTCGCGCTGACCAACGTCGACACGACGCCGACGCACTTCAGCGTCAGCGCTCCGGCGAACGTCACCAACGGTGTCCCCTTCAACGTCACCGTCACGGCGCTCACCGCCGGAAACACGACCGCGACCGGCTACCTCGGCACGGTGCACTTCACGTCGACCTCCGCCGGTACGCTGCCGAGCGACTACACGTTCATCGCCGGCGACAACGGCTCGCACACGTTCAGCGTCACGCTCACCACGTCCGGCGCGCAGTCGGTCACTGCCACGGACGGTCCGATCACCGGTACGGCAAACCTCACCGTCAGCGCCGGCGTCGCGACGCACTTCACCGTCACCGCTCCGGCCAACACCGACACCGATACGCTGTTCACCGTCACCGTCACCGCGAAAGACGCGTCGGACAACGTCGTCACCGGCTACACCGGCACGATCACCTTCAGCGCCCCCGGCTCCTCTGGCGGATTCCCGAACAACTACACGTTCGTCGGCGCCGACAACGGCACGCATACCTTCGTCAACCAGACGCAGATTTTCAGCGCCGGCACGTGGTCGCTCACCGCGACCGACACGGTCACGCCGTCGATCACCGGCAGCGCGAGCGTCGTGGTCGCGCCCGGCGCCACGCATCACTACAACCTCACCGCTCCGGCGAACACCACCGCCGGCACGCCGTTCAACGTGACCGTCACGGCGAAAGATGCGCACAACAACACCACCCCCGGCTACACCGGCACGGCGCACTTCACCTCGTCCTCCGGGGGAACGTTCCCGAACGACTACACGTTCACCGGCGGCGACGCAGGCTCACATCTGTTCAGCGTCACGCTGTTCCAGTCCGGCTCGCAGTCGGTCACAGCGACCGACACGGTCACGGCGTCGATCACCGGCACCGCCAACACCACGGTTAGCGCCGGCGCTGCGACGCACCTGACCGTCACCGCTCCGGCCAATACCGACACCGATACGCTGTTCACCGTCACCGTCACCGCGAAAGATGCGAACAACAACACCGCCACCGGCTACACCGGCACGGTCACGTTCAGCGCCCCCGGCTCCTCCGCGGGATTCCCGAACGACTACACGTTCACCGGCGCCGACAACGGCTCGCATACCTTCGTCAACCAGACGCAACTGTTCAACGCCGGCACGTGGTCGCTCACCGCGACCGACACGGTCACGCCGTCGATCACCGGCAGCGCGAGCATCGTGGTCGCGCCCGGCGCCACGCATCACTACACCGTCACCGCTCCGGCGAACACCACCGCCGGCACGCCGTTCAACGTGACCGTCACCGCGAAAGACGGGCATAACAACGTCACCCCCGGCTACACCGGCACGGTCCACTTCACTTCGTCGTCGACCGGCACGCTGCCGAGCGACTACACCTTCACCGGCGGCGATGCCGGCGTGCACGTCTTCAGCGTCACGCTGACGCAGAGCGGCACGCGCTCGATCACCGCCACCGACACCGTCACGGCGTCGATCACCGGCACCGCGAACACCACCGTGGCCGGAGGCGCGGCGACGCATTACAACGTCACCGCTCCGGCCAACGTGACCTTCGGCGCGGCGTTCACCGTCACCGTCACGGCGCTCGACGCCTCGAACAACACCGCCACCGGCTACACCGGCACCGTCCACTTCACCTCGTCGTCGACCGGGACTCTGCCCGCCGACTACACCTTCGTGGGCGGCGACAACGGCGCGCACACCTTCAACGTCACGCTGACCACGGCCGGCACGCAGTCGATCACCGCCACCGACACGGTCACGCCCTCCATCACCGGCACGGCGAATACCAATGTTTCGACCGCTCCGGCGACGCACTTCTCCGTCACCGCTCCGGCCAACGTCACGGCAGGCGTGCCGTTCAACGTCACGGTCACAGCGCTCGACGCCTCGAACGCCACCGTCGCCGGCTACAGCGGCACGGTGCACTTCACCTCGTCGTCCGCGGGCACCCTCCCGGCCGACTACACCTTCATCGCCGGCGACAACGGCGCGCACACCTTCAGCGTCACGCTGACCACCCTCGGCTCGCAGTCGATCACCGCGACCGACACCGTCACGGCGTCGATCACCGGCACGACCAACACCACCGTCGCCGCACCGCCGGCCACGCACTTCTCGGTCAGCGCGCCGGCGAACGTCACCAACGGCACGCCGTTCAACGTCACCGTCACCGCGCTCGACGCCTCGAATGCCACCGCCACCGGCTACACCGGCACCGTGCACTTCACCTCGTCGTCCACCGGCACGCTGCCGGCCGACTACACGTTCGTCTCAGGCGACAACGGCGTACACGTCTTCAGCGTCACGCTGACGACGTCCGGTCTCCAGTCGATCACGGCCACCGATACCGTCACCGCCTCGATCACAGGCACGACGAACACCTCGGTCAGTGCCGGGGCGGCGACGCACTTCTCGATCACCGCGCCGGCGAACGTCACCAACGGCACGCCGTTCAACATCACCGTCCTCGCGCTCGACGCCTCGAATGCCACCGCCACCGGCTACACCGGCACGGTGCACTTCACGTCGTCGTCCACCGGCACGCTGCCGGCCGACTACACGTTCGTCGCCGGCGACAACGGCGTGCACACCTTCAGCGTCACCCTGACGCAGAACGGCACGCAGTCCATCACCGCGACCGACACCGTCACGCCGTCGATCACCGGCACCGCGAACACCAACGTCAACTGCCCGGCGCTCTCCGTCACCGCGTCGAACGACGGCCCGGTCTGCCCCGGCGCCATGGTCCACCTCACCGCCAATTCGCCCAACAGCGGCGTCACGTATTCGTGGATCGGTCCGAACGGCTTCACCTCGAATCAGCAGAACCCGACCACACCCGCCTTCGCCGGCACCTACACGGTAACGATCACCTCCGGCAGTTGCTCGGCCAGCGGCTCGACGACGGTCACCGTCCTCTCGCCGCCGCCGGGAGTGGCGCCGACGATGAACGCCCCCGCCGCGGTCTGCGCGAACAGCCCGGGCGCGGCCAGCGCCACCGGCGGCACCTCGTACTCATGGTCGATCACGAACGGCGTGTTCACCTCGGGCACCACCGGTCCGAACGTCACGTTCACCTCCGGTGCTTCGGGCAACGTCGGCCTGAGCGTGGTCATCACCGAGACCTGGGCATGCGGGTCGTCGTCGACGACGATCTCGAAGACCATTCCGATCAACTCCCCGCCGTCGGCCAACGTCCCGACGAAGCTCTCGATCTGCGGACCGGGCACCATCACCATCCCGGTCACGCTCTTCGGCACCGCGCCGTTCTCCATCACCTGGAACGACGGCGTCGTGCAGAGCGGCATCAACACGAAGTCGACGACGCGCAGCGTGACCATCGCTGCGAACACGACGCGCTGGATCACGTCGATCACCGACGCGAGCTGCACCTCGGGCACCGATTCGAAGCACGTCCAGCTCGAGATCGACGGCGCGATCGTCGTCACCACGCCGCCCACCGATCAGTACGTGGCCAACGGCGCCACGGCGACGTTCAGCGTCGTCGCCACCGGCGGCAACCTGCACTACCACTGGTACTACGGCAACGTCGGCGACACGACGACGGAAGTCGGCCTCCCCGACTCCCCGACGTTCACCACCTGGCCGATCCACGGCATCGAGAAGTTCTGGCTGCGGATCACCAACTCCTGCGGCACGGTCGACTCGGGGCAGTTCATCGCCACCAATTCGCAGACACGCCGCCGCGCCACCTCGCACTAGCCTCAGACAGCAGTCCCGCGCGGACAGCAGACCCTCTCATCAGGGTCTGCTGTCCGCTTTTTTTTGCTATCTGCTATCTGCTATCTGCTATCGCTATCCGCTGTTCCGTGCAATGATCCCGACCCGTGCGTAACCTATTCATCCTGAACGTTTTGTTGCTCGTTTCCGTCTCGCAGGCATTCGCGCAGAACGTCTCGCTGTCTGTCGATACATCCATCAATGGTGGAAACCCGCTCGTGGCCGGAACGGTGGCCACCTACGACATCACGGTCAGCAACGAAGGTCCGGGCGACGCGCTGAACGTCCAGCTCGCGAGCGCCGTCCCCGCCGGCACCACCCTGCAATCGTTTTCGCCTCCCGCCGGCTGGAGCTGCACCGTCCCTTCGGCCGGAGGAACGGGAGCGATCACCTGCTCGATCGCGACGTTCGTCCCCGGCTTCACCGTCTTCACGCTCGTCGTGAACGTGCCGCGCGCGACCGCGCAGGGAACGATCGTCACCCTCGATGCGACGGTCTCGACGACCTCTCCCGATCCCGACACCGACGACAACACCGTCTCCCGCTCCGCCCCCGTGATCTGGCAATCACTCCTCGGCATCACGAAGAGCGCTCCCGCCTCGGCCGTCGCCGGCACCTCGTTCACCTGGACGATCGACGTCACCAACGCCGGACCGAGCGACGCCGCCGACGTGGTGCTCGACGACCCGCTCCCCGCGGCGTTCCTCTTCGATTCGATCAACGCGCCTGGCTGGTCGTGCACGACGCCCGCCGCCGGAAGCAGCGGCACCGTGAATTGCACGATCGCCCAATTCGGCAGCAGCGGCACGATCACCATCCAGGGCCACACCGCGCCGTCCGCGCCGGCGCAGACGCTGACAAACACCGCCGAGGTGTCGGCCTCGACCGAGCCGAATACGCACTCCGCCTCGACCACCACGGACATCACGCGCAGCGCCGACCTCACCATCTCGAAATCGTCGGGCGCACTCGTCGCCGGCACCGACGTGACGTACACGATCTCCGTCGTCAACAACGGACCGCACGATGCGTCGGACGTCGCACTCGCCGATCCCCTGCCGCCCGGACTGACGTTCCAGTCGGTCAACGCTCCGGGCTGGAGCTGCACCGGCACGATCAACTGCACCATGGCCACCCTCGCGCCGGGATCGTCGACCATCACGCTCGTCGCGCACGTCCCGGCGTCGACGCCGCCCGGAACCACGATCACAAACACGGCGACGGTCAGCAGCAGTACGCCCGATCCCACGACGCCCAACAGCGCGACCGCGTCCGGGACCACGACACAACAGGCGAACCTCGCCGTCACCATCACCGACTCGCCCGATCCGGTCACCGTCGGTGGTCCGCAGCTCGTCTACAACATCGTCGTGACGAACAACGGCCCGAGCGACGCGACGAGCCCGTCGCTGTCGATCGCGCTTCCTGCGAGCGTCACGCTGGCGTCCATCAACGCGCCGGCCGGCTGGAGCTGCGCATCGCTCACCTGCACCGCGCCGTCGCTCGCGTCCGCCGGCAGCGCCGCGTTCACCGTGACGGTCGACGTCCTCCCGTCGACGCCCGGCGGCTCGACGATCGTCACCAACGCCACCGTCAACGGAGCCAGCACCGCCACCGCGACCACCGCCGTCCTCGCGCCGTCCCACGTCACCGCGACGAAGCAGGCGAACGGCCCGTTCTTCGAAACGATGGCCTTCACCTGGACCGTCACGCTCACCAACAGCGGTCCCGGGACGCAGGGCGACAACCCCGGCGACGAGCTGACCGATCAACTCCCATCGTCCGTCATCCTCACCGGCGTTTCCGCGACGTCGGGAACCGCGACCGCCGATATCCCCAACAACCGCGTCCACTGGAACGGCTCCATCCCCGCCGGTGGCAGCGTGACCATCACCATTCAGGCCCGCGTCAACGCGATCGCCGGAACGCCGATCTCCAACCAGGCCTCGATCTCCTTCGACGCCGACGGCAACGGCACAAACGAGACGACCGGCACCTCCAACACCGCGACCTTCGCGGCCGAGACGGCGAACAGAATCCCCACGCTCTCCCCGCTCGCGTTGATCGCGCTGGCGTTGACGCTCGCGTTCATCGCGCTGCGCCGCTAGACATCCGTTCGCATCCCCCGTCCGTACCTCCAGAAAACAAACTGGAGGATGCGATGCCCACTGTGATGCTGATGCATTGGCCCGAGGTCTCGCCCGAGCAGTACGAAGCGGTGCGCAAGGAAGTGAACTGGGAAAGCGACCTGCCCGACGGCGGCAAGTTCCACCTCGCCTGGTTCGGCGACGACGGCTTCCGCGTCCTCGATCTCTGGGAGAGCCCGCAGCAGTTCGAGCGCTTCGTCAACGAGCGCCTCATGCCCGGCGTGCAGAAAGTCGGCGTGCAGGGCCAGCCGAAGGTGCAGCTCTCCGAGTCCCACGCGCTATTCGTCCCCAATCTGTAAGGAGTGCGCTTCACCGCGTCGTCCGCCGCCGCCCGCCCTCGAACAACTCGCGCGTAAATACGCGCACCGCTCCGCCGTACACCGGCTCCTCGGTGGTCCGCGAATAGACGATCGTCGATCCTGTGCCGAAGAGTTGCGACGAAGACGCGGGTTGCGCAATCAGCGTGTCGCCGGTCGTCGTCGCGGTAACGGGATCGACTGCGATGACGCGCTGTCCATGCCGATCGCGAAGCCGGGACCGGCGTCGATGACCGCGCCGTTGGCCAGGACGCGTTTCGCATAGATTCGCGGAACGTAAAACAGCGTCGCCGGGTCGACTTCCCGCTGTGTATAGGCGATGAGAAAATCGTGGATGACGCTACCTGTCCGGCGGCAACACCCGGCGCAGTTCGTCCGGGAAGTCGAATACGAATACGACCTCGTCCGAGATTTGCGTGACGCGATCCACCGCGGCGCGGCCCGCGAGGCGGCCATCGGGATGCACGGCGTACGGCATGTCCCGCAGTCCTAACATCGAGTACCGGACCGGCGTCCAGAGCTCCGGAGCATCGACGCGGAACTCGTCACCGGACACGCTGTATCGAGCGCTGAAGATCTGATTGCCGGTGAGCACGAACAACTCTTTTCCGTTCGGAGACCAGCGCGGAAAGGACGCGGGGTCTCCATCCCTGCCGCGCGGAATCTTCCACTGTCCCGGTCCCGAGGCAGGCCTGACGTACGGCCCGCCCTGGCCGCGATAGAGAATCCAGCGGCCATCCGGCGAAAACGACGGCGCGAGACGCCACCAGCGCCTCGCGAGCGTGTCGCCGAATTCCAGCTCGGCGAAGACCTGCGGATGCGGCGCGCCGCCGTCCGCGGGAAGCGTGAGGGTCATGACGCGGGCTGATTTCGCGTCGATCGACTCTTCGTACACCAGGGTCGTCCCCGTCGGATCCCACGAGCCTGGACGCTGGTCGTAGGGACTCTCGGTCAGGCGTTTCAGCTCGCCCCGGCCGTCGGCGCGGATCGAGTACAGATTGCCGACGCCCGCCTTCGCGCGATCGGACGCGAAGGTCATGCGCCTGCCGTCCGGCGACCACACCGGCGCGCACTCGTCCGACGGATCGAACGTGAGCTGCGTCAGCCTGTCGCCGGCCGGTTCGTAGATGTAGATGTCGCGCTGGCGGCCATCGGAGATATCCATCGCCAGCTTCTGTCCGTCGGGCGAGAACTGCGGATTCATCCAGGGCGCAGGCGTCGAACGAAGGACGGCTGTCGTGCCGTCGTGCATCATCCAGTCGATCGGCCGCTCCAGCCCGACCACCGTCCCCGGCACGTAGACGAGCGTCCCCGTCGACGACACCGCAAACTGGCCCACTCCGGTGTTGTCATCCGCCACCGCTCCGTCGATCAGCGGCACGCCCTCGCCGGCGACCTCGAGACGGTCCAGGTCGAAGCGGATGGCCATGAGTTTGTGCTCGTGGATGTAGAGCAGATGCCCACTCGGGACGTACTGGCCCGAGTACGCACCGCGCAGCACCGTCTTCGTTCGTCCGGCACGATCGATGACCGCGAGATGAGCGTTGTCGAAGTCGGTGATGTCCGTGTGCTCGGTGTAGAGAATGCCCTTGCCGTCCGGGAGCGCCTGGGGCCAGCGCTGCGTCAGCACGCCCGCCGGCAACGCTCCGAAATGCGTCGCCGTGCCGCCACCCGCCGGGATCTGCAGGAAACCGGTGGAGCCGACGAACGGCGAGAAGATGATCCGGTCATCCTCGGTCCACGTCGCGCCGCGTGCATTTTCAGCACTGCAGAGCGTCACCACCGCGCCGCCTGTGACCGGCACCTTCTTCAGTTTCAGTTGAGCGATGAACGCGATCCACTTTCCGTCCGGAGAAAACACCGGATGCGCCGCGCCCTCGGTGCCCGCAAGCGCAGTCGCATCGATCTGGTCGAGCCTGCGCACGAACAACTGACTGAGCTCGGGAGCCGCTCCGTCTTTCGATCCGGCGAAGACGAGGGTCGTGCCGTCTGGCGAGATGGCGAGCTGCCGGTTCGGCCCCGAGGTACGAATCGAAGCGCCTGTGCCGTTGACGACGCGAAGCCGCATCGGCAGCGGAGCAGCCGCTTCACGCCACGGCTTCCACAACGCGATGGCGGCGACGAGTCCAGTCAGCGCGACCGCGGCCACGAGCCATGGAACGATCTGGCGTTGACGCGGGGGCGTCGGAGGCGCCGATGCGGCAGGCTCGGTCACCGCGCCGCTCTCGAGCGCGATCCGCGCCTCGCCGATGTCGCGCAGGCGGTGCCTCGTGTCGCGATCGAGACAACGCTCGAGGAGGCGGCGCACCGGCGCGGGCGTCGAAGGCGGCAAGGCCGACCAGTCGATCGGCTCGCGCAGCACGGCGGCGAGCGTGTCGCTCACGGTCTCGCCCGGAAAAAGCCGGCGGCCCGACAGCATCTCGTACAGCACGACGCCGAACGACCAGATGTCCGAGCGCTTGTCGACCGTCTTGCCTCGAGCCTGCTCGGGCGACATGTAGGCCGCGGTGCCGAGGATCATGCCGGCGTCGGTCATCGGCCGGGCCATCGTCGGTGAGTTGGTCAGGCTGTTGTCGCCGCTGAGGGAGGATTCCTCGCCCAGTGCTCTGGCGAGACCGAAGTCGAGAATCTTCACCACGCCATCGGGCGTGATCTTGACGTTCGCCGGCTTGAGATCGCGATGCACGATGCCCTTCTCATGCGCCGCTTCCAGGCCTTCGGCGATCTGTCGTGCGATCGCCATTGCCTCATCGACCGGAACCGCGCCGCGGCTCATGATCTGAGCGAGGTCTTCACCTTCCACGAGCTCCAGCACCAGTGCGAGGACGCCGTCGCTCTCTTCGAATCCGTGGATCGCGGCGATGTGCGCATGATTCAGTGAGGCGACGACCTGGGCCTCGCGGCGGAAGCGCGCGATCCGCTCGGGATCGCGCGCAAACGCCTCCGGAAGAATCTTCAGCGCGACGTCACGACCGAGCTTCGCGTCGTGCGCGCGGAACACCTCGCCCATCCCGCCGGCGCCGATCGCCGAGAGGATCTCGTACGGCCCGACATGGGAACCCGGACGCAGCACCATCCCCCGCAACACTCCTCAGTCGTGTAGTTGAGACCGTGATCAGTATAGGGCGGCAAAGTTTTCACCGCGCCCGCAACAACGGCGTACTCGATCTCTGGGAAGCTCTCCGAGTCGCACCGCCCTCTTCGGGCCCGATCTGTAATACTTTCCGCCGCTGTGCCCACCCTCGGCATCATCGGCGGCATCGGACCAGAATCGACGGCGGAGTACTACCGCCTGCTCATCGCGGAGTACCGCCGTCGAAACCCGGACGGCAGCGCGCCGTCGATCATCATCAACAGCATCGACCTCGAGCGCCTCCTCGATCTCGCCGGCGCAGGCCGGCTGCAGGATCTCGCCACCTGGCTCACCGCCGAGATCGAGCGCCTCGCCCGGGCCGGCGCCGACTTCGCCCTCCTCGCCTCCAACACCCCGCACATCGTCTTCGATCAGCTCCGCACATCGATCCCGCTGATCAGCATCATCGAAGCGGCCCGCGACCACGCCCGCTCCCGCAACCTCCACCGCCTCGGCCTCTTCGGCACCCGCTTCACCATGCGCGGAAGCTTCTACCCCGAGGTCTTCGCCCCGACCGAGATCGTCACGCCCAATGACGAGGAGCAGCACTTCATCCACGACAAGTACATGAACGAGCTGCTCAAAGGGCTGAAGAAACCGGAGACCCGCGAGCGCCTCCTCCGCATCATCGACCGCCTGAAAGCCGACGCCCGGATCGACGGCCTGATCCTCGGCGGCACCGAGCTGCCGCTGATCCTCGGCGATGAATCGCACAACGGCGTGCCGATCCTCGACACGACGCGGATTCACGTGGAGCGGGCGGTTGAGCGCCTGCTCGGATCGCATTAATTCGATTGCGCGACGGCGCGGAGAGCTCACGGCGGTGGCTGCAGCAATCGCTTATTCGTCAGGTCGGTCCCGAGCTGGTTCAGATCGGGCGGCGCACCCGCCGTGCCGAACGTTTCGCTCAGTCCGGGCACGTAGAACGAAGGATGGGCGGGATGCTGCTCCGCCATCCAGTACGCAACCCACGGCCGCGATGCCGGCATCCCGTCGGCAATCCAGGATTGCGTCGTGACGGTCGTCCCGAACTGAAAGTCGGGAGGCAGCAGCACGCAGGTCTGCCACTCGGCGGGCCAGTACCGCGGCATCGCCTCGGGTTTTTTCTTCACCGTGATCCATTGATCGAAAGCAGGCGGGAACGGATAGCTGCCCGGGCCGCCGTCTGACCATGGGTCGGGATGGATATACCGAGCGCTCGCCCACGGCGAGTTGCGCAGGTCGTTCGGAACGCGCGCCTTTCCTCCGACGTCATTGAAGGCCCTGCGCATCGCCGGCTCGAGCGCGGCCGGATCCGTGTTCTGCGCCCACAATGAATTCATGGAGCTGCAGATCGCCGAAACATTCGCGTAGTGCTGGTGGAGCTGGTTCTCCTGGATGGTCTTGCGGTAACGCATCTCGAGCAGGGTCATCCCCTTGTGCAGCACGACCAGGATCTTGTTGTACTCCGGGAGGATCCGGTTCTGGATCGTGGCGTAATACTGCGGATAGAACTGGCCGAGCACCTTGAAGCTGTCCAGTAAGGGGACGCCATTGACGGTGGCGCAGACGCGCTGGCTGTCGTCGGAGGTCGTGTTGATGACCGCCGTGTACATCACGTCGGGGAAATAGGCGAGGACCCCTTTGAAGAGATTGTCGCCGAGGAGATACGAGCCGACGTTGAGCATCGACTGCTCGACGAAGTTCATGTTCTGCGTGCTGAAGAGATCGAACAGCAGGCGCGCCCCCTGCTGGCGCTCGTCGGCGTTCTGCGACTTGAGGCCGATCGTCGCCGAATGCCACGTACTGTAGTTCTGATTGATCACGTTCGCCTCGTGCTCGAACTGCAACAGCACCTGCTGCAGCTTCGCGTCGGTCAGGGACAGTTGCATCGCGGTCTGCTTCCTGCTCACGTCGCGCACCGCGTCCTCGACGTTGTTGAGCTGGGTCTTGATGGCGTCGAGCCTGGCGATGACGAGCGCGAAATACCGGGCGAAATCGAATGGCTTGTCGCCACCCATGCCCATGACATCCATGACCCGGTCGTAGTCATCCATGACCCCGACCTTCTTCAGGATGATCTCCGCCAGCCGCGAAGCGACGGCTTTCTTGTCGATTTCGATGGGATTGTCGGTCTCAGGCATGTGCAATCTCCTCCAAATGTCATGTAGTCGTCCGGACATTTGGGGTGACTGCTAAGGCCTCGGCAATTTCCAACGCGGGCAGAGTTTTTTTGTCGCCGGCGCGGGCTACCGCACCAACGGCCTCGCGGGCACGACCCTCTTCGGATCGCGCATGTGCTCGAGGATCTCGGGACTGAACAGCACCGCCGCCGGGTCGCGCAGCATCCTGCGCGTGCGCGGAATCAGGACGCAGCGGTAGAGCATGCGGTCGATGCACGAAAGGCTCGTCGCCTGATCGACCTGGCCAAAGATGTCGTCCGGATTGAAGCGGGGATCGGCGGCGCACTTCCGGAGAAACGTGATGAGCGGCTCGAGATTCGTCGTCTTTCCGGGCGTGCTCGGAATGACGGACGGTACGCCGCGCGGGAAGAGCGGCGGACCTTGCATCGCGTGGCAGAGCGCGCAGTTTCCGGTGACGCGGATGTAGCCGATCCGCTGCTTGGCGAAACCGGCCGGCATTTCCTTGCCTTCTTCCCACGACAGACCGAGCGCGGCGTAGCCGCCGGGGGCGGGCATGTACTCGGGGAACATGCGCGGCAACGCCAGCCACACCCAGTACGGGATTCCCGGCGCCTTCCCCGCATCGACCGAGCCGTAGAAATATTGATCGCGCGGAGTGGCCGCAATCCATGCCGGTTGCGGGACGATGCGGTACAGCGTGCACCAGGCGAAGAGACTTCCGCCAATGATGACGATCGCGAGGGCAATCAGTAGTTTTCTCATTGCTCAGAAGGTCTTGAGATATTCGAGCAGCGCCAGTTTCTGTTCGAGCGGTAGATCAGTGCCGTATGCGTGACCTTCGTGGCCGCCGTTGCCGTTGCCGCGCTGCGATGTATCGAAGGGATAGAAGCGGCGTCCGTTTTGTTCAGCAATCTGATAGACGAAGCCGACGTTCTTACGGTCATAGACGTCATTGCCGCGATAAAAGAATTTCGTACGTGCCGCCGCCGGCTCCAGTAATTCACGCAGATTCGGGACCGAGCCATTGTGCAGATACGGCGCGCGCAGCCAGATTCCGTCGAGCGGTGAATTGGCGTAGCCGTTGGTCTTGCGGAACAGGTGAAAGCGCTCTGGATACGATTTGTCGAATCCCCAATCTTTCTCGTAGCCGGCGTAGAGCGTGCTCTGATTGACCGCCAGTTGCCACGTATACGAGTCGAGACGCCACCGGTCAGTGCGGATCTCGTCGATCGGAACGACTGTCCCGACGCCATGCGCACCGGGAGGGTTGAGCCGGAACGGCGGCTCGCGCGTGCCGTGACAACCGGCGCAATACGTCGCGTAAAGCGGCGCTCCCTGTTTGGCGAGGCCGTCGTTGATTTCATACGGATACGCGGGCGGCTTCGCGGTCTCGAGATATTTCGCCATGCGCAGCACGCGCGGCGTGTCGAGATTCGGCGGGTAGGCGCCGGTGCCGAACGCCGCGGACAAATTGCGCTCATTGACCGACGTGTTGTTCCCGTCCCAATGCAACTGCATCCCCTCGCGCGGCTTCTGATGCCACACGGACGGGAAGTCGCAATTGCCCATCAGCTCCTGCGGATCGGCCTTTGTCATCGGAAAGTTCAGCAGCGCCTTCGGCGCATTGAACGTATCGACGCGGCCCGGACCCCAGGTGCTGCTGTCGATGAACGCCAACCGGTCGCCGAGGATCACCAGTTGCTCGCGCATCAAATGCACGGCGACGTATTGGAAGATCAGGCGATTGATCAGATCGGGTTTATCGACCAGGCGATGCCGGTCGTTCTGCATCGCGCGGATCTGGTCCATCATCCGCAGCCCGGTGAACTTCTGCGACTTCGGGATCGACGTGAGGAATTTGGCGAAGGCGCCGAGGTCGAACTGATGCGACGGCATGCCGGCGTAGATGCGCGGAAAGGCGTCCGGCGTGTCGCGCACCGAGCCGATGTGACACGCGCCGCAATTGAGATAGACGACGTCGATTCCGCGGACATTGCGCATCGACACGCCGTTCGGCAGCGCATAGCGCGGATCGGCCCCCTTGTCGTACAGCAGTCCGAACGACGAGTAGCCGCGTCCCGGTTTTCCATCCGGCAGGAGCTCGGGAAACAGCTCGGGCAGCGCGATCCAGAACCAGTACGGGATGCCGTTCATCTTTTCGCCGCCGGTCGAGCCGCGCATGAAATGCATTTCGTCGTCGGCGTAATCGACCGGACGGTCGCGCGTGAAGCGTGCGCCGAGACAGATCGCCGCCAGTGCGATCAGTACGAGAAGCGCCGCGGCGCACCAGGGTAGCCACCGAAACCGCGCCAGCCTGCGAACGATGCTCTCGTCATCGGCATGAACACGCGCAGTCCGGCTGGCTGGACGGCTTTGCGCGCTCGCGGGATAGACGAAGCGCCGGAGACCGGTGAAGAACCCGTGCGGCTCGAATCCGCGGCCCGCGAGCGGATCGAAATGCAACGACTCCTGATCGATTTCGATCTCTTCGTCGAATGCGATCTCCGCGATCGGGACGAACGACTCGTCGTTTGTGCGCTGCACCTCGATGCGCAGCCGCGCGTGCTTCGCAACCGCATCGGTCAGGCCCTGCTCGCGGGCCGCGCCGTCCGGCGATGCTGGAGCAGGCTGCGGCTCCGGAACGAGCCGCACCCAGACATCGAGCTTGCCGCCGTCGATTCGATACGGCACCTGGGCGTAGTAGACGTTGCGGAAGTAGTCGAACTGCTGGAGGCCGTACATGTGGCCGCCGGTGGCGAGGTTGAGCACCAGCTTGCCGAGGCGATCGCCGCCGGCGGTGCAGAGCAGATCGAGCTTGTCCGTCTCGTTCCCGCCGGAGAATCGCGACGCGATGCTCGGCGCGTCGGGAATCCGGTCGGCGAGCCAGGCCGGCATCCCCTTCTTCATGACTCCCATGCCGATGCGCATCAGCACGTTGCCGGTGAGCTGTTCGGCGGCGCGCGCCAGCGACGGATCGCCCGGCTCCAGCGAATGCACCGTTCCGCGGAACACGCGGCCGTCGGGATGGAACGTGCGCGCGTTGCGCACCATGCCGCTCACGAAGGCGAAGAAGCCCGCGATGCATCGCGCCAGCAGCGGGACACGGCCGGCACTCGACGGATGCCGCCACGCCGAGTACGTCCAGGCGAATCCGGCGAGCTCGAACAACGCGATCGCCAGCGCCAGCGGACCGGCCATCGCGTCCCGCCACCAGAGCACCGTCACGATGACGATGAGCATCGGCCGCACGAACAGCGACGCAACCGCGGCGCCCTCCGCGCTGAGCGTTCCGCTGACGACGTACAGCATCCCGATCCCGCCGATGAGCAGTCCGGCGAGCCGGAAATAGTTCGGCCCCATCGACGGCAACGCGACGTGGAGCAGCGCGGCCGGCAGCGACGGCGCGACGAGAATCACCAGACCGCCGACGAGGTCGAGCCATCCGAGGATTTCCATCGCCCGGCCGGCGCGCGTCTGCTCCCGCAGCTCCGGGCCGCCCGTGTTCCGCCCTTCGCGCGCGTCGGCGCGCCACGCGAAGAACGTCCAGAGAAATCCGCCGAAGTCGCTGATCGAGAACGCCAGCGCCATGGACCCGGGAAGAATGTGCCGCAGCCAGAGCACCGCCATGATCAGCGGCACGAGAGGCCGGTCGAGCAGCGAGGCGACGGCGAATCCGGCTGAATCGAGCCGCCCGCTGATGATGTAGAGAAGCCCGAGCGCGCAGACGAACATCCCGACCATGCGGAGAAGATCCGCATCGTCCGCACCAAGCGCGGGCAGCCGCAGAATGGCCGCGGCGGCGTACGGCGCGAGCAGAACGATCAACCCCAGCGTCAGGTCGATCCACCCGAAATACTCGACGGTCCGAGAGGCACGCGATCGGGTCATGACGCCCCCCTCGGTCACTCCGGAAACTGCAGCGCGAAGTGAATCGTCGATTTGTTTTCCCAGTACACGCGCCCGAGGTACGTATTCGGCGCGATGATGCGGATCTCGTCGCGGACGTGCTCAGCGACCTCGGACGTCTTCGAGTAATCGAGCACGATGCACGGCTTGCCGTCGAAGATGCTCTTGTCGACGTACACCTCGGCGACGATGGCATTCAGGCCGAACGCGGTGAGGCGATTGCGCAGCGTCCCGTGTTTCGCGTCGAACGTTTTCCCCTGCCAGCCGAAGTGATTGATGATCCGCGCGATGATGCTCGAGAACTTCGTTCCGTTCGCGACGATCGCCGTTCCCTCGGCTTTCCCGTTCGGGATCGGTCCCGGCTCGCTCTGCGAAAACAACGCGTCGAGCTCGGCGTCGGTCTTCTCGAGCAACTGATCTACGTCGTAAGCCATGTCGTCCTCCTGAAGCCGGTCACGCGGCTCCCTCCTCCTTGATGTACTCCTCCGCTGTCCTGATGAAATCGCAGACGCCCGGGAAGCTCTTCTTCCCCAGCGCCACCTCGCCGGCGGCGAAGAACCCGAGCTGCCGGTAACTCTCGAACTGCGATTCGCTGAACCATTGATCGCCCGTCGATTGATGCGGGAACGTCGCATAGGTCGAGGCGTAGTTGTAGACGTCCTTCGGCTCCTTTTTCCCGTAGAACGCCGGCTTCAGATAGAGCAGCAGGCCGTCTTCCACGCCGGCGCCGTCGACCTGGCTGTAGCGGATGCTCGCCACCGCGCAGTACTTCGGATGCGAGGGATGTCTCTTGGAGCGCGGAAAGAGCGCCATCCGCGAGATCTCGATGTCGATGCCGAGGTCGATGCGGATTTTGCGGATCGCATTGCCGATGTCCTCGAAACCGAACTCCGGATCGGCCCCGGCGTCGCTCAGCACGATGCATTTGCAGCGGCGCAGGACCATCTCGTACAGGCCGAGGTTGTCGAAATGACCGCCGTCCGAGAGGTAGACGTAGTCGTGCTTCTCATCGGTCAGCGCGAACGCTTCGTCGAGGACGGTCTTCAGCGTGTTCGACGGGTTCTTGTTCGAGTACGAATCCTTTGCCGGATTGCCGAGCCACCATCCGAGGCGGACGTTGAAGAGCGTCAGCAGGAACGACAGCCCGGGCGAGGAGTTGTAGCCCATGTTCGGACTCGCCGCGGCGCCGGAGATCGCCACCGCCGTTCCGAGCGAGACGCCGGAAGGACCGCCGTAGGCGCGCGTCGCGCGATAGCCGAGAGCCGGATTGCCGGAGTAGAGCGGCGAGATGCCGAACGCCGCCCCTTTCCGCTCCTGCCACGCCAGATCGTCGCCGGCGACGAGATTGAGCGTCGTGTTCACGAGGTGCAGCGGCCGCTTGTGATCGCTCATCGGATGGAAGGCATCCGGCAGGCGGCGCTCGAGCTCGAGCCGGTTGGCCACCGACTGCGGTTGCTGCCCCGCCGCCGCGAGCACGACCTTCGGGTCGTCGATGCAGCGATTGAGATCCTCGGACAGCAGATCGCCGGCGGCCTGCACCAGCTCGGGATCTGTCGGATTAGCCGCGGCGTCGGTCACCGCGCTCTTCGTCCGGTCATCGAGTGTGAGGCCCGGCTCCTTGATGATGCTCGGCCCGTCTTTGACGACGTCCTTGAACGTCGACGGCCAGAACATCTCCGCCCGGAGGCGATCCATCGGCAGGTTGTCCGTCGGATCGAATCCGCTGAACGCATTCGGCGTGCGGGCCGGATGCGATGCGCCGAGGTAGCCGCGGATCAGCCGGTTGCGATAGAGCCCGTGCATCGAGAACTGGTTCGCGCCGATGAAGAACGAGATGAACCACGAGAAGCCGAGGAGGCCGAAGACGAGGATCAGGCCCTGCTTCCACGTCGTCCGATCGACCGCCCAGAGGTGCTCGTTCGCTCCGATCTCGCTCTTATCCATCGCGGCAAAGCGAGAGGTCTCGAAGTTCAGTGTTGCCTCGCGGATCTGGTAGGTGCCGGCCGTCCGCAACGCGATCTCGCGCTCGCTCATGTTGCGCTTCGGTGGGTCGACGCCGATCAGAATCAGCGACGTGCAGAGCGAGATCAGGGCGAGCAACGCGATCGCGAACAGCGGCGCCACGATGCCGAGGCTGATGTTGACGCCCGTCTGTGCCGGTCCGGCCTTCTCGTCCTTCGCCTTGTCGGTCGCGCCGCTCGCGCCGCTCTTGCCCATCAGAATCGCGGTGAGGCCGGTGCCGGCCGTCAGCGCCGCGTAGATGCGCGGAGCGAAGTAGATCGCGACCGGACCGTAGATCGTGATGACGGTGCCGACCATCCACGCCAGGGCGGCCAAAAGTACCCAGCCGCCCGCCCGGCCCCACCATTCGCGGTCGTACTCTTCGTTGAACCAGCTCGACAGCCCGACGAAGATCGCCGACTGCACGAACATCACGCCGAGCACCAGCGGCAGCGCGAAACAGAGATAGATCTCCGCGTCGGCATGGGAGAGCGCGGGCGGGAGCTGCTGCCACGTCTTGACCGTCAGCGGCTCGACCCAATTGTTCGGATTGTTGAAGAGCTTTGCGCCGATCGCGTACAGCAGGCCGGCCGCGGTTGCGCCGGCGACGGTCGCGGCCAGCAGCTCCCAGCCGAGCTTCTTCCACGTGTACTTCGTGGCGGTGGAATCGGCACGGATGTTTCGCGAGCGCTGATGCCCCAGTTCCAGCGCGTACTTGATCATGTAGATGACCGATGAAATGACGTTGATGCCGATCAGTCCCACGAGTGCGTAACAAGCGTCGCGCGGCGTCGGCTTGTCGACCCAGCGCCCGGCCCAATAGACGACGAGGAGCAACGAGCCGAAGAGATAGGGCGCCAGCACGAGCTTGAGGAACCGGCCGTTGGTCAGCCAGCCCTTCTTCCGATACGAGACGGGACGGGCGAAGGCGACGACGCCGGTGCCAAAGAGCAGCAGCAGCGCCGCCGCATTGCGCGTAAGGTGCGACGCCTCGACGTCCCCCTGCAGCCGGAGCAGCCCGATGCCGAGCCGCGGCAGCGCCAGCATCGACGCCAGGAACGGCACGAAGATCAGCCACACCAGCAGGAGATTGCGCACATACGACCCGGCGAAGGCCCACGTGTCGGCCGACACGAGCCCGAGCTTCGGCGTCAGGTAGTTGCTGAAGCGCCGCAGCCAGACCAGCGGCGCGATCTCCGGCGCCAGCGGCTTGCGCTGCGCGGGCGGAACGCCCCGGATCCCATGCTCGACCGCCGCCATCCCGCCCGGATCGCGCCGGACGAATGACGAGAGCCAACTCCCGATGTACCCCCCGCCGGAGACGGTGGAGAGAAAGTCGAAGCGCGTCAGCAGCCCGAAGCTCGCGAGTCTCTGCATCACGCCGAGCGCAAACGTCGCGCTGCGAATCCCGCCGCCCGAGAAGCAGAGCGCCGTCCGCGGCTCTTTCAAGTTGTGGATGGCGGTGTAGAGAGCTTTGAGCCTCGCGGTCTCGTCGACCGCGGCAGCGAGCGCCGTGACCGTCGCTTCCGGCAGGTCGCCATGAAGACGCACGTACTCCTCACGCAACACGTCCGACAACGGATGCAGCGGTACGTCGGTCATGGAGTCCCCCGATACATTGGGAGAGTCCGGGGAAGGACTGTTCCCTACCCTCGGGAATGAGCTTATTTCGGTCCTGATGGAATGATAGCGTCCCAACAGTTATTTACATCAATCATTCAGGGCCCCTCGAGCTTCGCCGTAGGCCTGCGGCGCGGCAAACCCACAACGGAGACTCTCTCTCAATGACGACTTTTGTGCGAATTTCCATGGCACTGCTCTGTGCAGTGCTCTGCTTCACCGTGGCCCCGGAAGCCGCGGCCTGCTATTCGACCAGCCTCGCCAGCAACGGCGCGGGCGAGTTCACCAGCGACTTCAACGACTTCACTCTCGTGCTGCGCGACGCGCAGGACCCGCTCTGCTACACGCAAGCGAAGAGCGCGCTCGAGACGAAGATGGCGAACATCGCGACGGACGATCCGATCTACTGGAAGAAGTGGCTCTCGGGCGGGGCGCTGACGCAGGCCCTCGCCTCGGGACTAGCCATCTCCTCCACCTCCGTCTTCGCCGGCTCGTATCTCGACCTCGGCTCGAATCTCGACAAGCTGCTGCGCGATGCCGCGAACAACTACGAGCGCCTGCTGCAGACGAATGACGGCCTGCCGACAGGCACGCAGGTCTGCGGCGGCTCCAACCTCTGGGTCGGCGGAAATACCTGTCTCGAGGACTACGCGATGGGCTCCTCCGCCTGGGGCTGGATCACCGCCTATCGCCGCCTCAGCGGCCGCGACTGGAGTAGCGCGCGCACCAAGACGCTGGACGAGATGAAACTCGCGCTGGCGTTCAACACGAGCTGCATCCGCTATAACGGCACGCGCGCCAACGATCCCGTGAAGGGCGTGTGCAACGGCACTCTGGCCGAGCTGAACGCCGGCACGGCTTCCATCATCAGCCTCAATCACGGCGTGCAGACGCCCGCGTATGGAGTCGGCCAGATGACCAGCATCTCCGTCGGCTTTGTCGGTCTCGACGTCGCGGAAGCGCCGGTGATCACGACGGAGATCCCGTCGGAGCAGAAGAGCATCGCCCAGGCCCTCTGGAAGGAAGGACAGGCGAAGATCGGAGCTCCCGGCGACTGGGACGCCGTCACCTGCTATCAGGTCGACGGCTCCGGCGGATTCAAGTCGACGCTGGTCGCCTGCCACGACATCACCACCTGGAATCCGGCAAACGACTCGCCGTACGGCGACGGGCGGAGCTCCTACCGCGCCGACATGTTCCCGGTCTACAACTTCTATGACCGCTACGGTCTGCTGCCGAGTCCCGTCGGCTCGTACTTGTTCCAGACGTTTCGCGGGCAGACGTTCTTCGATCCGGGCAACGCGGTGTGGGGCGTGGGCCGCAAGGACTACTACGGCACGCAGGCCAACACCTGGGTGACCTACAAGCCGTGGATGTCGGGACGGAAAGAGCGCGCGGGCGGCATCAAGCGCGGGACGTACTACCTCTCCGCCGCCACCAACAGCGCATTGCAGGCGATCTACACGTCGCGCCAGACGAACGGCAACTTCATCATCGAAAACGTGGAGGGGAGCGGCTACCTGCAGCACGGCACGCAGGTCGCGGTGAAGAACTACCAGGGCTACTACCTGACCTGGGGCGGCACGTACGTCACCGCATCAGGGACAACCCCCGGTGCGAACCAGACGTTCACGATCGAGAAGATCAGCAACGGCACCTACGGCCCGATCGCGCACGGCGACTCGTTCGCGCTGAAGACGAGCACGAACAAATACCTGCGCATCCCGCCGGGCGGCAACGCCGACACCACGGCGACCACGATCGGCTCATACGAGACGATGGTGCTCGAGCGCACGAACAACGAATCACTGGATTAGAGCAACGCTGCTGTAAGGGGCGGCTTCGGCCGCCCCTTTTTTTCAATGTTCCGGCGAATCTCGGGCGATGGTCGCCCTCCTACGGGGCGAACCTAGTCTTCGTGCTCACCCACCCTCTCACCAAGCCCCTGAAGATTCTCGACGTATCTCATGTAATCCAGGTAGGCGCTGACAAATGCGCGACCCGCGGCAACGCTTTCGTTGCGATGTTCCCGAGCTTGCCGGACCCGCTCAAATCGCTCACGCAGGTTCTTCCTGGTCTCGGCGATGACTGCACGCTCCAGATCACTCACGTCTCCGGCAACGAGCGCTTTGTCCGCCATGTCGATTGCGGGATCCGGTTTCCAGTCTGCCGGCCGCAGGCCGGCGAACGGCTCCTGTTCCATGCCCCGATGCAGACGCACCACTGTTTCGAAAAACCATCGATCGGCGAGGTCACGCGCGGCGTTGCCCTGCTGCCGAACTGCCCTTGTTTGTGCGAACGCCTCGCGAACTGTCGCTTCGTCAGATGGGCTGATCCACTTCAACACGCCGTCGATGTTCCCGGATTCGAGCGCCGCACGGGCGTCGCTGACGACCGGGCCGGTCAATGAATCACAGTGTGCGAAGACATTGGCGCAAGCGATCAAACAGAAGAAAACAAGGACGAACCTGACGACGATTCTCATCGGTGACTCCTGCGAAACAGCAATGCGCGCAGGAAGGTTGGGCGTCAGTGTCGTTGCGCACTACGCGTCGTGACACAGTTTTCGATACGATCCAGCGGCGGATTGACGCGAGGTAGCCTCAGCACGAAAGGAACATCGCAATGTCGAAGGTCATCGCAATCATGTCCATGTCGCTCGACGGTTTCGTCGCGGACCTCAACGATGGCGTGGCTGAAGTGTTCGACTGGTACTTCAACTCCGGGGACGTGGAATTCCATACCGGAGGGTCGGACCCCATGACGTTCAAGGTATCCGCGCCGAGCGCCGAGCACCTTCGCAATCTCACGTCGGGACTGGGTGCCATGCTCACAGGCCGGCGCACGTTCGACGTCGCCCAGGGCTGGAACGGAAATCACGCCTGGGGACCGGCCTTCGTCCTGACCCACGACATCCCCGCAGGATGGCCGCGACCCAACTCGACGGTCCACTTCGTGACTGACGGCCTCGAAAGTGCCGTGAAGCAGGCCAAAGCCGCCGCCGCGGGGAAGTCCGTCGGGGTCCACGGAGCTGACACCATCCAGAAGTTGATGAATGCCGGCCTTCTCGACGAGCTCAATATCGACGTCGCGGCCGTTCTTCTCGGCTCCGGAATTCGACTCTTTGACCACCTCGCCGGCACGCCAGCCTTTCTTGGCAGCCCGACGGTGATCCAGGGAGTCGGCGTTACCCATCTGCGCTACCCGGTACGCAAGTGAAGGGGCTACAAGTCATCGGTCCCCCCGCAGAAACATGACCACCCGCTCCTGCACGGTGCCGATCGGCAATGTCTCGTGCGCGCCGTTCTCGACGATGAAGTGATCGCTGCGCGGAAACGCCTTACGAATCCGCTCCGTCTGCGCGGCCGGCGCGTTCACGTCGAGCGTGCCGGTGATGAAGAGTGCGGGGATGTTCGTGCGGCGGATCGGCGGCGGGACGCCGGGACGCCCGGTGATTGCGTTGCAGATCGTGCTGTCCCACTGCAGGTTCACGTTGCGCATGATGGCGGCGCGCGATTCCGCATCCGCGTCGCGGCGGCGCTCGGCGGACCATCCGCTGCTGCAGTCGACGGCGAGCGTCAGCAGGTTCATCGACGTCAGCGATGCGTGGATCTGCTGCACGCGTGGTGCGAGCGATGCGTAATTTCCTCCCTCGAGTACTCGCACGAATTCGGGGACTTTGGGCAGTGCCCGTCCATCGGGCAGGTCGGCGCGGAGCACGGTCAGGACGCCGATGCCGCCGACTGCAAACGTCCCTGCGGCCGTTTCGACGTTCGCCGGTGTCGCGTCGAGCTCCGCGACGACGCGCTTGACGGAGGCAGCGAGCGTCCCGAGTTGCTGGTCCCAGACGCCGGCCATCTTCAGCATCGTGTCAGGCGCGCGGGTGCTGGCGAAGACGATCCGATCGACCTGCTTCGGCCAGCGCCTCGCGATCTCGATCGCCACCTCGGAGCCGTAGCTGAACGCGAGCAGCTTCATCGTTTTCGCGCCGGCGGCTCTGCGCGCGGCGTCGACGTCCGCGGCGATTTCCGTCGTGCTGTATCCGCGGAGGTCCACACCGGCGGCGCTCCAGAACCGCGTACACGCGCCGACCCTCGCGGACAGCGCGGCGAGAAACGCCTCATCCGACGAGAGGAAGTTCTTCGGGATTTCCGCGACGGGACAGGTCAGGTTCGGCAGCGACAGGCCGCTGCCGCGCTGATCGATCAGAAGCACGTCGCCGATCGCCTGCAATTTCGCAAAGAGGTCGAAGTAGACCGGCACGCGCGCCAGCGCCGAGGCCGGGATTCCGGGACCGCCGGACAGAAACACGATCGGCGGCGCGCCGTGCGGCGCCTCGCGCGCCGGCAGGCGGATCACTGCAACGCGAATGAGTCGCGAGTCTTGCGACGAACGCGTCTCGCGCACCGGCAGCAGTGCGATTTGTGCACTCGCTTCGCGTCCATCGAAGGAGCGGAGCACGAACGGCGTCCAGAGCTCCTCCCCGAACGTGAGCGGCGCGGCGAACAGCAGCAGTGCAACTGCGAGGAGTCGGGGCATACTGCCAATTACGCAGGCGCCGGGCATTCGGGTGCAGTCTTCCGGCCGGGCGGCCGGGGACGTAGCATGGCTGGCCATGAAGAGAACCGTCGCGATCCTCTTTGCGCTGTTCGCCGTCACCTCCTCCGCGCTCGCGGAGAAGTTTCTCTCCGTCTCCGACATCCATTTCAATCCCTTCGCCGATCCGGCGATCGTGGCGAAGCTCGAGGCAGCCGAGGTGTCGGAGTGGGAGGCGATTCTGGCGTCGTCGACGATGACGGCGTTCAGCACCTACGGCAGCGACGTGAACGATCCGCTGTTCCGGTCCGCGATCGGCGAGATGCGGAAGCAGCTTCCGTCGCCGGCGTTCGTGCTGATCTCCGGCGACCTGCTCGCGCACGATTTCGAACAGAACTATCAGCAGTACGCGACCGACAAGAGCAAGCCTGCCTACACCGCCTTCGTGGCGAAGACGAACGCCTACATCGCGTCGGTGTTTCGCGCGGCCTACCCCGGCGTGCGGATCTATCCCACGCTCGGCAACAACGATTCCGATTGCGGCGACTACGCCGTGGTGCCGAACGGAACGTTCCTTTCCGATTTCCGCGACGTCTGGCGCCCCATCGTCCGCTCGCGTTCCTTCGAGCGGCGGTTTCCGACCGGCGGGTACTATCACGCCGACGTTCCGGCGCTGAACAACGTGCGCGTCATCGCCCTGAACACGAATTTCTTTTCCACGAAATACAAGAACACGTGCGGGACGCCGGGACCCGATCCCGGCGTGCGCGAGCTGGAATGGCTCGACGCCGAGCTGGACCTGGCGCGCGAAGAGGGCAAGCGCGTCTGGCTGCTGTTCCACATTCCGCCCGGGATGGACGTCTTCGACACGGTGACGTACGGCGGCGCCTGCCCCGACCTGAAGTCGCAGACGTTCTGGAAGGATGAGTACGCGCAGACATACCTGAGCATCGCCGCGGCGCACCGGAGCACGATCGCCGGCTCGTTCGCCGGCCACACGCATCAGGACGAATTCCGGATCGCGAGCGGCGACTTCATTCACGTCACGCCGTCGGTCACCCCGATCTTCGGCAACAACCCCGCCTTCGAGATCGTCGACGTGCAGCGAAACGGCGACGTCGCCGGCTACACGGCCTGGCATCTTCCGAACGTGACGCTGCCCTGGACGCGCGAGTACGCGTTCGGAGAGGCTTATGCGAAGACGAAGTACGACACCGCTTCGCTGACGCAGCTCGCGGCGGCGATCGGCAGCGACTCCGCGACACGCGAGCAGTACTTCGGCTATTTGTCTTCCGGCGCCGCCAGCAGCACGACCGCTGCACTGGCCGCGTGGAAGGGATACTGGTGCGGACTGACGGCGATGGCAGGGAGCACGTTCACGACGTGCTACTGCGCGCCGCCGCAGAGCGCGGTCTCAATGTCCCGCTAACGACAAAGCCGCCCTCGTCCGCGGGCAGTCGGAAAAGGGCACCCTTCGCGGGTGCCCTTCTTCAATGACGTGGAGACCCAGCTACCAGACGCACGATGGATTTTGCGCGCATGCGTAGCCGGCGAGCTGCGTAAAACCGCGCCACGTGGAGTCGAGGCCCCACGCCGAGATCGGCTGGCCCTTCGTCCACGCCGGCATCTGCACCACGAAACGATGTGCTGTGCCGCCGCCGCAAAGGTTGTTCACCGCGGCCTCGCTGGGCTGGTTCGCCCACGCTTTCAGAACGAACGTCTGCTGACCGTTGACGTAGAAATCGACCGGGATCGCTTCCCACGGCCGGTCTGCGTCGCAGGTCCAGCCACGCGCGACGCCATTCACGTCGATTCCGTCGAGATAGCCGCCGGGGTTGAAGTTGTCCAGGTACGCCCAGAGCCGAGGGCGCTTGTTGTCGCCGGCCGCGACCCACCCGGCGTTGGCGTTCCTGTTCGGATCGAGGGTATGCCAGCGAAAACCGAGCACGTGGTAGAACGACTCGCGTCCCCAGTTCAAGTCGCCGTTGTTCGCGTCTTTCGTGAAGTAGTTCGTGTACTGATCGAATTTGTACGCGTTATAGATGACGCTGTCGGTCGGGCTGGAAGGCGGTGCCTCGTTGACGAAGCGCCGGTCGACCACGGTCGTGCGCGGCGGATAGGCCTGTACGTATTGCTCGAAAAATGACGAGTACCCCTGTGTGGCGCGTTTCGAGGTCAGATTCCAGATCCGAGGCCGCACCGCGCCTTCAGAACAGTTCCTGTCGTCGTCGCGGACGACCTGACCGTTGACGATGCTCGCGTGGGCGCACGTCGGATTGCCGGGCGACCCCGCGCCGCCATTGAAGTAGTAGCCGTTCGGATCCGCCTTGCGCTGGCCCTCTTCGAGGAGCGCCGCGGCGATGATCTGCTGCGAGGTCGTGAGCGTCTTCCTCGACGCCGCTTCCTCCAGACCGACCAGTGCGGCGGAGATGATCGTCAACTGGCCGATGCCGTAGGTCATGTTCTGTTCGCGGTTGAAGGAAAGCGGATACGCCCTGGTCATATGGGAGACGCCGTCCTGCACGAGCTCGTCGTAGAGGATCGTGGCGTTGTTCGTATCGATATTGCAGGGCCCGCGCGTCGCGGCGTTGGTGGCGACGGCCGGATCGTTGAGGCAGATGCTGTCGTAAGTGGAGAGCGCGTCGTCGATCAGTTTGGACGCCTTCAACGCATACGGGTCGGCCGACGCCGGCCCGCGCCGCTTCATCTCATAGGCCGCGATCCACGCATAACCGGTCGCCGCCAGCGCGTGCTCTTCCATGCATGTATCGCCGCCGTTGTTCCAGCCCTTCGGCTGATAGAAACCACAATTGGGGTTCTTGGTGTAGTTGTAAGAGTTGCGCACACGGATCAGCGCGTTATCCATCTGCGTGTCGAGATCGCCGTGGCCGCCGATCATCAGCGCCGCCGCAAAGATCAATGCGACGTGGCCACCCTCGAACGCACCCTGGAACGGCTTGACCGACGGGCGACTCGGGTCAGTGAGACCAAAGTGGTCGCGATGCAGGCCGCCGGTGGGGTCGTTTGTCGGGTTGTTGTACGAGAACGTCGCGTTGATCTTCTTGATCAGCGCCTCGTACGCGCCGTGTTTGACCTGATCGGCGGCGATGAAGCCGATCGAGCATTCACGCTTCTTGGCGTCGTCGAACACCAGGCCGTAGTCGCCCAACATACCGACTGCGGGGCTGTCTGCCCGGAAGCCGGGGTTGTAGTTGTAGCCGCCGGGAAGATTGCATTGCGCCTGGACCTGGGCTGCGAACAACATGAGAAGGAAGAGGAGTACCTGTCTCGGCCCGCAAGCTCGATTCACTGCTTTCCACATATTCACGATCTCCTTGATGCACCCAATGTCGGCGCTGCCGGGGCCTCAAATGTGGGGATTTTGTGGAAAGTCATGGAAAGCCGGAGCGCGATGGTGCAAAAGTAATCGCAGTCTTAATGTCCCCTTAACGACCCCCGCTTCGCATTCGTGTTATCCGTATGCAGTGAGACCGCGCCGGACAGCCGCAATCGCGACGCAGACGCTCATCGCGCTCGCCGGCAACGCCGCCGTTACGCTGATCGGGCGCGCGGTGCGCCTCAATCCGAACACCGCCGGCTTCGCGTTTCTGATCGTTGTGCTCCTCTCCTCGCTGCGCGGCGGACTGCTCGTCGGCGCGATCGCGTCGATCGTCGCTACGCTCTGCTACAACTTCTTCTTCTTTCCGCCGGTGCACACCTTCACGATCGCCGAGCCGGCGAACTGGGTGGCGCTCGGCGCGTTTCTCGTCACCTCGGTGATCGTCAGCCGGCTGGTGATCGACGCGCGCATCCAGGCCGAGAACGCGGAACATCGCAAGACGGAGCTGGAGACGCTCTACGACCTCAGCATCGAGCTCTTCACCGCGACGAATCGCGTCGGCGCGCTCGGCGAGGCGACCGGCCGCGCGCTCACGATGCTCGGCGCGCGCGAGGGCGGCCTCGTGCTCTACGACGGCAGCCCGTATCGCCAGCACGTCGTCTGGTGGAGCGGCGACAAGCCGGATGAGATCGAAGACCTGATCGCCGGCGTCGGACGGCACAAGGAGCCGCTCGAGTTCCCCTCCCCGCTCGGACGCGACGTCTACCTGCCGCTCCTCATCGGCGGCCGCACCACCGGCGCGCTCGTCGCGCGCGGAACCGAGGCATCGATGAAGGCGCTCGTCTCGGCGTCGCGGCTCGTCGGTCTCGCGGTGGAGCGCGAGAAGTTCATCGAGGACAACGCGCACGTGCAGGCGCTGCGCGAGAGCGAGACGCTGAAGACCTCGCTCCTCCGCGCCATCTCGCACGATCTCACCACGCCGCTGACCGCGATCACGATTCACACCGAAACGCTGCGCCGCAAAGCCGATCGCGACGCGGAGCTGAAGGAAGCGGTGGCCGGCATCAGCGGCGAGACCGGGCGCCTGCGCCGGCGCATCGACAACCTGCTCTCGATGGCGCGGCTCGAAGCGGGACGGGCGAGGCCGCGCCGCGAGCCGACGCCGCCGGCCGATCTCTTCCGCGCCGTTCGTGAGAACCTTCCGCTGGTGTTCGAATCGCGTCCCGTCACCGTGCGCGTCGCCGACGACTGTCCCGACGCCAACGTCGATCCGTCGCTCGCGCTGGAGATCCTCGTCAACCTGATCGAGAACGCCCATCGCGTCTCCCCCGCCGGCGCGCCGCTCGAGCTGCTCGCGCGACCGCATCCGCTCGATCCGCAGCAGGTGCGCATCGAAGTGCTCGACCGCGGTCCCGGTTTGCCGGCCGGCGTCGCCGATGCCGACGGCAACCTCCTCGCGGGCGCGACGAGCGACGTCGCGCAGCGCGGCCTCGGGCTGGAGATCGCGCGCAGCCTGGCGATGGCCAACGGCGGCTCGATCGGCATCACGCCGCGCCAGGGCGGCGGCACGATCGCAAGGCTCGACGTTCCGGCAGCGCCGCTCCCGGTGGAGACGACATGACCATCGCCCCGGTCATCCTCATCGTCGACGACGATCCGGCGATCCGCGATTCGATGGCCCGCGAGCTTCAGGCCAGCGGCTACACGACGGTCGTCGCCAGCGACGGCCTCGACGGCATGCGCGCGTTCCAGACCCACGCGCCCGAGCTCGTGCTGACCGATCTGTCGATGCCGCGCTCCGACGGCTTCGAGTTGATCGCCGCGATCCGCGCCGGCGCGCGCACGCCGATCATCGTCCTCTCCGTCCGCGGCAACGATGCCGACAAGATCCGCGCCCTCGACCTCGGCGCGGACGACTTCGTGACCAAGCCGTTCTCCGTCGGCGAGCTGATGGCCCGCATCCGCGCGCAGCTCCGACGCCTCGGCGGCGCCGCGACGACGATGCTGTCGTTCGACGGCCTGACCATCGACCTCGAGCGCCGCCGCGTGGTGCAGGGAGGCCGCGACATCAGGTTGACTCCAACCGAGTACGCGCTGCTCGAGCTCCTCGCCTCGAACGCCGGCAAGCCGGTCTTCACCGACCACATCATCGCCCGCGTCTGGCGCGACGCCCCCGGCACGACCGCGGACACGGTGCGCGTCCACATGAGCGCGCTGCGCAAGAAGGTCGAGCCCGATCCGTCGTCGCCGCGCTACATCGTGACGGAGCCGTGGGTCGGGTATCGGTTCATAGCTGAACCGAATGAAGAATTTCGAATGAAGAATTAAGAACAGTTCTTCATTCGAAATTCGAAATTCTTCATTCAAAAGCTAGCTCCTAACGAATTCTTAACAATCCATTTCGCCTTCCCCCCGCCCATCCTTCGCCTTCCTTAGCGAGCGCTTCATCGCGTCCGCGTTGGAAGAGTCATGACACACCAACGGCCGGCAGTCACCGCAACGGTCGTCCTTCTCTTCTGGTTGATCGCCGCAGTGCTCGTCGTCGCGGCGCACAGCGCAGTCGTGACGATCGTCATTCTCTTCGCCACCGCCTGGGCCTACACGCGCTGCTTCGCCGGACCCTGCGGCGTGACGCACGCGCTCGGCGTCGGCATCGCGTGGCTCGTGCTCTCCATCGCCGCGGAGATGGCGCTCGCGGAGCGGCTCGGCCACGGCTGGTTCTCGCTCCTCGGGTCGCCCGCCCATCCGCTGCTGCGCAATCTGATCCTCTTCGTCTGGATCTTCGCGCCGGCCTTCTTCGCGCAGGGCGAGAGGAGCTCGTGACCGACCTCCTCTTCATCCTGCTCACGCTCTTCCTCTTCGTCCTCTCCGCCGCCTGGGTCCGCGCATGCGAGAAGTTCTGAAAGTCGTCCTCTACTTCGCGCTGCTGCTCGCCGTGACCAAACCGCTCGGCCTCTACATGCGCCGCGTCTTCTGCGGCGAGCTGCGGTTCGGAAAAGCGCTGGAGCGTTTCGTCTTCCGCCTCTGCGGCATCGACGAAAAACGGGAGCAGACGTGGCCGGCGTACTCGCTGGCGATGCTCACCTTCAGCGCGATCGGCTTGCTGCTGACGTACGCGATCGAGCGCTTGCAGCAGCTCCTGCCGCTCAATCCCGACAGGCTCGCGGCGGTCGCGCCCGCGCTCGCGTGGAACACCGCCGTCTCGTTCACCACGAACACAGACTGGCAGGCGTACAGCGGCGAGTCGACGATGTCGCACCTCACGCAGATGGTGGCGCTCACCTTCCACAACTTCGGCTCCGCGGCCGCCGGGATCGCCATCGCCATCGCCGTCATCCGCGGCATCGCGCGGCAGAAGTCGGCGACGCTCGGGAACTTCTGGGTCGATCTCGTCCGCGCGACGCTCTGGGTTCTGCTCCCGCTTTCACTCGTCAGCGCGATCGTCTTTCTTTCACAAGGAGTCGTGCAGAACTTCAACGGTACGACTGAGGTGAGAACACTCGAAGGAGCGATGCAGCGGATCGCGCAGGGACCGGTCGCCTCGCAGGAAGCGATCAAGGAGCTCGGCACGAACGGCGGCGGCTTCTTCAACGCCAACTCCGCGCATCCCTACGAAAACCCGACGCCGTTCACGAACCTCTTCGAGCTGTTCCTCATCCTCGCGATCCCCGCCGGGCTCGCCTACACCCTCGGCTCGATGACCGGCAAACCGCGGCACGGCTGGGCGGTCTTCGCCGCGATGGCGATCCTCTTCCTGACGATGACCGCGATCGCGATCGCCAGCGAGAGCGGCAACATGGAAGGAAAGGAGACGCGCTTCGGCACCGCCGACTCCGCGCTCTTCGCCTCGATCACCACGGCGGCATCGTGCGGCGCGGTGAACGCGATGCACGACTCCTTCACGCCGCTCGGCGGTCTCGTCCCGCTGGTCAACATTCTGTTCGGCGAAGTGATCTTCGGCGGCGCCGGCGCGGGGCTCTACGGCATCGTCGTCTTCATCATCCTCGCGGTCTTCATCGCCGGCCTCATGGTCGGCCGCACGCCCGAATACCTCGGCAAGAAGATCGAGGCGAAGGACGTGAAGCTGGCGATGGTCACGGTGCTGCTCTTCGCCGCGTTCATCCTGATCGGCACAGCCGTGTCGACGACGAAGACCGGCACGTCGAGCCTCGGCAATGCCGGTCCGCACGGACTCTCCGAGCTCGCCTACGCCTGGACCAGCGCGACCGGCAACAACGGCAGCGCGTTCGCGGGACTCAACGCGAACACGCGGTTCTTCAACATCGGACTCGGCCTCGCGATGTTCTTTGGCCGCTTCTTCATGATCATTCCGGTCATGGGGATCGCCGGCTCGCTCGCGGCGAAGAAGCGCGTCGCCGAATCGGCCGGCACGTTCCCGGTCGACGGCCCGCTCTTCACCATGCTGCTCATCGGCGTGATCGTCATCATCGGCGCGCTCACGTACTTCCCGATGCTCTCGCTCGGCCCGATCGTCGAGCACTTCCTGATGCGCTCCGGACAGGTGTTCTGATGCTGCTCGAAGCGCTCAGAAAACTCGACCCGCGCGTGATGTGGAAAAACCCGGTGATGTTCCTCGTGGAGCTCGGCGCGCTCGTCACGACGCTGCTTCTCTTCCGCGACTTCACCGCGTTCCAACTACAGATCGCGATCTGGCTCTGGGCCACGGTCGTCTTCGCGAACTACGCCGAGGCGCTGGCGGAAGGGCGCGGCAAAGCGCAGGCCGCGACGCTCAGGAAATCGAAGAACGAGACGATTGCCCGAAGACTCGTGAGTCCAGTGGGGGGACAGGCGCCCTCGCCTGTCCTCGAAGAACAAGTTTCCGCTTCGATGCTGCGCAAAGGCGACATCGTCGTCGTCGAAGCGAACCAGATCATCCCCGGCGACGGCACGGTCATCGAGGGAATCGCCTCGGTCAACGAAGCGGCGATCACCGGCGAGTCCGCGCCCGTCATCCGCGAGGCAGGCGGCGATCGCTCCGCCGTCACCGGAGGGACGATCGTCCTCTCCGATCGCATCGTCGTGCAGATCACCTCCGAGCCGGGGCAGACCTTCATCGATCGCATGATCCGGCTGGTCGAAGGAGCCGAGCGGCAGAAGACGCCGAACGAGATCGCGCTCGACATGCTGCTCATCGGACTGACGATCGTCTTCATCCTCGCCACCGCGACGCTCAAGCCGTTCGCGCTCTACTCCGGCGGCGACGTGAGCCTCACGGTCCTCATCGCGCTCCTCGTCTGTCTCATCCCGACGACCATCGGCGCGCTGCTTTCCGCGATCGGCATCGCCGGCATGGATCGCGTGCTGCGGCACAACGTCCTCGCGATGTCGGGTCGCGCGGTCGAAGCGGCGGGCGACGTCAACGTCCTCCTCCTCGACAAGACCGGCACCATCACGCTCGGCAACCGGCAGGCGGCGGAGTTCCGCGCGGCGCCCGGCGTCGACGCGCGGCAGCTCGCCGAGACCGCGCAGCTCTCGTCGCTCGCGGATGAGACACCCGAGGGACGGTCGATCGTCATTCTGGCGAAGGAGCAGTATGGATTGCGCGGACGCGAGCTGCACGACCTCGGCGGGCACTTCGTTCCCTTCACCGCCACGACGCGCATGTCGGGCGTCGACCTTCCCGACGGCCGGCGCGTGCGGAAAGGCGCGGCCGACGCCATCGACGCGTTCGTGCGCACCAGCGGCGGGCAGTTGCCGGAGCGCGTGCGCGGCGACGTCGCGACCATCGCCGCCGCGGGCGGCACGCCGCTCGTCGTCGCGGAAGACGCGCGCGTCCTCGGCGTGATCTATCTCAAGGACGTCGTCAAAGGCGGCATGCGCGAGCGCTTCGACCGGCTGCGGATGATGGGCATCCGCACCGTCATGATCACCGGCGACAACCCGCTCACCGCCGACACCATCGCGCGCGAGGCCGGCGTCGACGACTTCCTCGCGGAGGCGACGCCGGAGGACAAGCTCGCGCTCATCCGCCGCGAGCAGGCCGCCGGCAACCTCGTCGCCATGACCGGCGACGGCACCAACGACGCCCCCGCGCTGGCGCAGGCCGACGTCGGCGTGGCGATGAACACCGGAACGCAGGCGGCGAAGGAAGCGGGGAACATGGTCGACCTCGATTCGAACCCGACGAAGCTGATCGAGATCGTGGAGATCGGCAAGCAGCTCCTGATGACACGCGGCGCGCTGACCACGTTCTCCATCGCCAACGACGTCGCGAAGTACTTCGCCATCATCCCTGCGCTCTTCCTCGCGACGTATCCGCAGTTGCAGGCGCTCAACGTCATGCGCCTCGCCACGCCGCAGAGCGCGATCCTCTCCGCCGTCATCTTCAACGCGCTGGTGATCATCGCGCTCGTCCCGCTTGCGCTGCGCGGCGTCGCGTACCGCCCGCTCGGCGCGGGGCGGATCCTGCGGCGCAATCTGCTGATCTATGGGCTCGGGGGGGTGGTGGTGCCGTTCATCGGGATCAAGTTGATCGATGTGTTGTTGCGTCTCACGGGGCTCGCATGACGGCCATCCGCACTACGCTCGTCCTCCTCATCCTCACCTGCGGCCTCTACCCCGCCATCGTCTGGATCATCGGCCAGCTCGCGTTTCGCGATCAGGCGAACGGCTCGCTCATCGTCCGCGACGGCCGCGTCATCGGCTCGTCGCTGATCGGTCAGTCGTTCACGAGCGATCGCTACTTCCATCCGCGCCCCTCCGCCTCGAATTACGACGCGACCGCATCAGGCGGCACGAACCTCGGGCCGACGTCGCGCAAGCATCGCGAAGGCGCCTCGGGCTCGGGGCTCGATCCGCACATCACACCTGCGGACGCGTTTGCGCAGGTCGCGCGCGTGGCCCGTGCAAGAAGCATCGATGCGGCGCGGGTGCGAGCGCTCATCGAACAACACATCGAGGGACGCTTCCTCGGCGTCTACGGCGAGCCGCGCGTCAACGTGCTCCTGCTCAACCTCGCGCTCGATGACATCATGAAGAGTCATGCGCCGCCCCGATCCGGATGAGCTGCTCCGTCTCGCCGGGACGACGCGCGCCGGACGCGGACGGCTGAAGGTCTACCTCGGCATGGCCGCCGGCGTCGGCAAGAGCGTGCGCATGCTCGTCGACGCGCATGCCGCGCGCGACGCCGGCGTCGACATCGCCGTCGGCTTCATCGAGCCGCACGGCCGCGCCGAGACCGCGGCACGCATCGCCGATCTCGAGATCATCCCGCGCAAGCGCGTCGCGTACAAGGACGTCGTCATCGAGGAGATGGACCTCGACGCCATCCTCGCGCGCCATCCCGATGTCGTGGTCGTCGACGAGCTGCCGCACACCAACGCCCCCGGCTCGCGCAACGAGAAGCGCTGGCAGGACGTCGAGGAGATCCTCGCGGCCGGCACCTCGTGCATGACCGCGCTCAACGTGCAGCATCTCGAAGGAGTGCAGGACGTCGTGCAATCGGCGACCGGCATCGAGATCCGCGAGCGCGTCCCCGACCGCATCGTCCGCGAGGCCGATTCCGTCGTCCTCGTCGACATCCCGGTCTCCGAGCTGCAGGAGCGGCTGCGCCAGGGAAAGATCTATCCCCCCGAGCAGGCGAAGCGCGCGCTCGACAATTTCTTCCGCGCCGAGATGCTGGCCCGCCTGCGCGAGCTCGCGCTGCTGCAGACCGCCACGTTCACCGGCGGCAACGAATCGGAGGTGAAGCTCGCGGTCGCCGTGCCGTTCGATCCCGAGATCGCGCGCCCGCTCGTCCTGCGCGCCTCGCGCATCGCGGGCCGCATGAACACGCGCTGGTTCGCCGTCTACGTGCGCCAGCAGCGCGAGCACCCGCAGAACATCACCGCGGAGGAGCACCGTAAGCTGAGCGAGAACGTGCAACTCGCCATCTCCCTCGGCGCCACCGTCGTCACCCGCGAGTCCGAAGACGTCGCCGGCGCCCTCTGCGACTTCGCAAGAGAAGCGAGGATCAACCTGCTCGTAGTCGGCAAGCCGACGCGCCCGGGGTTCTTCAATCGCTTCGCGCCGAGCATCGTGCACAAGTTGCTTGAACGCGGAGAGGGGTTCGATCTTGTGATCATCGACACTCGCCCGCCCGCCCAGAACGGATAGCAGATAGCAGATAGCAAGGAGTGTCTGCCGGTTGTTGCTATCCGCTATCCGCTATCTGTTCTGGGCGGGCGGGTGGATCGCATTAAGAATCCATTAAGATCCACCCCCTCAATGAGATAGCACGCTAGACTCCCCACCGGATGTCCTCAGAAGAGCCCCACGGCAAGCGCCTCCTCTCCCTCTCCCTTCTCGCACTCGGAATCGTCTACGGCGACATCGGCACGAGCCCTCTCTACGCGATGCGGGAGTGCTTTTACGGCCATCACGCGGTGCCGCTTTCGCAGGCGAACGTGTACGGCGTGCTGTCGCTGATCTTCTGGACGCTCGTCACCGTCGTCACGATCAAGTACCACGTCTACGTCATCCGCTTCGACAACCGGGGCGAGGGGGGCATCCTCGCGCTGCTCGGTCTCATCGGGATGAGCAAGCGGCGGCGCGGCGCGGTGAAAGCCGTGCTCGTGATCATGGGCGTGTTCGGCGCGGCGCTGCTCTACGGCGACGGCATGATCACGCCCGCGATCTCGGTGCTGAGCGCGGTCGAAGGACTCGAAGTCGCGACGCCGTTCTTCAAGCCGTACGTCATCCCGATCACGATCATCATCCTCGTGCTGCTCTTCTCGTTTCAGCGGCGCGGGACCGCCGGCGTCGGTCTGATCTTCGGTCCGATCACGCTCGTCTGGTTCGGCATCCTGGCGATCCTCGGCATCAAAGGCATCGTGCTGCACCCGTCGGTGCTCTGGGCGCTCAATCCGATTCACGCCGTCCGCTTCTTCATCCAGAACGGCATGCACGGATTCCTCGTGCTCGGCTCCGTCTTCCTCGTCGCCACCGGCGGCGAAGCGTTGTACGCGGACCTCGGACACTTCGGCGAGAAGCCGATCCAGATCGACTGGTTCTCCGTCGCCGCGCCGGCGCTCGTCCTCCACTACCTCGGCCAGGGCGCGCTGCTGATCGAAATCCCGGCGGCCGCGGCGAATCCGTTCTATCTCCTCGCGCCGAAGTGGAGCCTCTATCCGCTCGTGATCATCGCCACGTGCGCCACGATCATCGCCTCGCAGGCCATCATCTCCGGCGCCTTCTCGCTCACGCGGCAGGCGATCCAGCTCGGCTACCTGCCGCGCATGGAGATCGTGCACACCTCGAGCGCGGAGATCGGCCAGATCTACATGCCGACCGTGAACTGGGCGCTGATGGTCGCGACGATCGTGCTCGTGATCGGCTTCGGCTCGTCGAGCAACATCGCCGGCGCGTACGGCGTCGCGGTCAGCACGACGATGATCATCACCACGATCCTGGCGTACGTCGTGGCGCGCGATCTCCGCGGCTGGAGCCGCCTCACCGCGGGCACGATCACCGCGGCGTTCCTCATCGGCGACCTCGCGTTCCTGATCGCGAACTACGCCAAGATCGTCGCCGGCGGCTGGTTCCCGCTGCTCATCGCCGGCGCGGTCTTCACCGTGATGACGACGTGGCGCCGCGGACGGGAGATCCTCACCGAGAAGCTGCGCGACGGCACGCTCTCCCCCGAGTCGTTCATCCAGTCGCTGCGCGTCCGCCCGCCCATCCGCGTCCCCGGAACCGCGGTCTTCATGCACCGCAACGCCGGCGCGATTCCGTCGTCGCTGCTGCACAGCCTCAAGCACTACAAGGCGCTGCATCAGCGCGTCGTCCTGCTGACGATCGAGAGCGAAGAGGTCTCGCACGTCTCGCCCTCCGAGCGCTTCACGGTCGAAGACCTCGGCGAAGGAATCCATCGCATCCGCGCGCGCTACGGCTACATGGAAGACATCGACGTCCCCGCTCTGCTCGAGCGCGCGGCGGAGAAAGGGCTCGTCGTGCCGCCGATGGACACGACGTACTTCCTCGGGCGCGAGACGCTGATCGTCACGAAGCGGCCGAGCGGCATGATGCGCTGGCGGGAAAAGATCTTCGCCTCGATGATGCGCAACGCCGAGAGCGCGGCGGCGTTCTTCCGCCTCCCTCCGAATCGCGTGGTGGAGCTAGGCGCGCAGATCGAGCTCTGAGCGCGCCGCAGGCAGATCGATCAGCGCGATCGTCCCCCCTCCCTCCCGCGGCACGTGCCCGATGCTCCCCCCGTTCGCGGCGGCGAAGCTGCGGGCGATCTCCAGCCCGAGGCCGCGTTGCGCGACGTCGCCCTCGCTGGCGCGCGGGAGGCCGGGGCCGCGGTCGAGGACCTCGATGCGCAGCAGCCCCGGGTCGCCCGGATGCTTCGCCGCGGCGAGCTCGATCGGCGCTCCCGACGGCGAGACGCGATGCGCGTTCTCGATCAGGTTGACCAGGATCTCCAGCGCCAGCGACGGATCGACGTTCGCGTCGGGACAGTCGTCGGCCACGCGCACGATCATCGGCACCATCGGCAGGTTCTCGCGTGCATTGCGGAAGAGATCGGCCGGCGGCGTCGGCTCGCGATGCGGCTTCGTCTTCCCCGCTTCGAGGCGCGCCATCGACAGCAGGTTCTCGATCCGTCTGCGCAGCCGCGACGTCTCCTCGGCGATCGCCGTGACGTCTTCCATCAGATCGCGGTCCTTCCCCGCGCGGCGGCGGATCGACTCCGTGCGGATCGACACCGCGGTGATCGGCGACGCGAGGTCGTGCGAGATCGCGCGCAGCAGCGCCGTCTTCAGCGCGTCGCTCTCGCGCACCGCCTGCAGATGCGCCGCCGCCACGAGCCGGCTGCCGATGACCGCGGCGATGAAGAACGCCGCGAGCGAAAACCAGTTCGCCGGCGTCTCGACGTTCAGCGTGAAGAGCGGCGGAAAGAAAAAGAAGTTGTAGCAGAGCGCCGCGACGACCGACGCGATCGTCCCAATCAGCAGGCCGCCCGTCACCGAGAGGAGCAGCACCGCGATCAGGTAGACGAAGCCGACGGTGCTCGGAGGCGTGCCGAACATCCGCCCGATCGCGGTGACCGCCGCGATCGACACGGCCGCGACGAACCAGATCGTGGCGCGATTCATCTGCGCTGCGGTTTCCCCTTCTTGATGAACTTCCCGAACGGCGCCGGCTTGCGCGCCGACGGCCCGTCGCTCCCGCCCGCGACCTTCACGTTGAGCGCCTTGCCGCGGAAGCGCTTGCGTCCGACCTTCTGCAAAACCTGCTCGACGTAGCGCGTCGGGATCACGACGAACGTGATGTCGTCGCGGATGTCGATCGGCCCGATGTCGCGGCCGGCGACGTTGGCTTCATTCGCGATCGAGCCGACGACGTCGGCGGGCCGGATGCCGTCGCGTTTGCCGACGGCCATGGAAAGGCGCGTTTTGGGCTCGTTGTCGGGTTTCCTGTGGGGGGACGGGCGCCCTCGCCCGTCGGCCTCGCGGACAGGCGAGGCGCCTGTCCCCCCACGGGATACGGGCGGCGGCGGCGGCGCCAGCACCGGAATCTCCTTCTCCGCGATCGGCTTCGCCGACGACAGCAACCTCGCCGCCGCCGCCGCGATCTCCGCCATGTCGTGCGGGCCTTCCTCCACCAGCGCCTCGACCAGCTCGAGGTAGAGATCGAGGTCGCCTTCCAGCAGATTCTTGCGGATCGTCTCCTTCAACTGGCTCACGCGCCGCGCGGCGACGTCCGCCTGCGTCGGCATGCGCATCGGCTTGATCGGCGTGCCGGTGTAGCGCTCGATCTCGCGCATCATCTTCCGCTCGCGCGGCGTGATGAACATCGTCGCCACGCCGCTGCGGCCCGCGCGTCCGGTGCGGCCGATGCGATGCACGTACGCCTCGACGTCGTGCGGTACGTCGTAGTTCACGACGTGCGTGATCTGCTCGACGTCGAGTCCGCGCGCCGCGACGTCGGTGGCGACGACGATCTCGATCGTCCCCGCGCGCAACCGGCGGATCACGCTCTCGCGCTCCGCCTGCTTCATATCGCCATGCATCGCCACCGCCGCGAAGCCGCGCCCTTCGAGCCGCTCCGCCAGCTCCGCCGCGCCGTTCTTCGTCCGACGGAAGATCAGCGTGGCGTCGTTCTCCTCGAGCTCGAGGATCTGCGTCAGCACGTCGAGCTTCTGCCCTTCGGACAGATTGATGAAGCGCTGCTCGATGTCGGGCGACGTCGACTTTTTGTGCTCGATCGCCACGCGCTGCGCGTCGGGCATGTGCTTCTGCACGATGCGCAGCACTTCCGGCGGCATCGTCGCGGAGAAGAGCGCGATCTGCCGCTCCGGCGGCGCCTCGCCGAGGATCCGCTCGACGTCTTCGATGAATCCCATCTTCAGCATCTCGTCCGCTTCGTCGAGGACGATCACGCGGATGGCGTCGAGCTTCAGGCTCTTGCGGTCGAGGTGATCGATGAGGCGCCCCGGCGTGCCGACGACGACCTGTACGCCGCGCTCGAGGCGCTTGAGCTGATGCACGATCGGCGCGCCGCCGTACACCGGCAGCACGCTCAGTCCTTCCATGCCGTGGGCGTACGAATGCAGCGCCTCGGCGACCTGCATCGCCAGCTCGCGCGTCGGCGTGAGGACCAGCGCCTGCGTGCCGCGCGCGTTGACGTCGATCTTCTGCAGGATCGGCAGCGCGAACGCCGCGGTCTTGCCGGTGCCGGTCTGGGCCTGGCCGATGAGGTCGTGGCCTTCGAGCAGGATCGGGATGGTCCGTTCCTGGATCGGCGTCGGCGCTTCGTATCCGAGTGACGTGAGGGTGGCCAGCAACGAGTCGCGCAGCCCGAGGGAGGCGAACGTTGAACCGGACGTTGATTCGCTCATCAGCGGATCATGGCATGAACCCGAGCTGGCGGAGCGACCAGCCGAGGTTCTGCTTCGCATCCGCCGAGTCTGGCTGATGGCGCAACGCCTCGCGATTCGCGCGCGCGGCCGTCAGCCAGTCCTTGCGCTGGATCGCGTCGATGCCCGCCTTGAACGCCGCGTCGTAGCTCGGATACGTGGCGAGCGTCCGGTCGTCGGGATTGATGGCCAGCGTTTCCGCGTGCAGCGACGCGAGATCGGGCGAAGCGATCGCCGCAGAGAGACGCAGCAGCAGCGCGCGCGCTTCGCCGAAGGCGGGACTGAAGCGGAGCGCGTCGCGCACGTGCGGCAGCGCCTCCGGTCCGCGTCCCTGCTGCACCAGCCAGCGCGCGTAGAAGAAGTGCGAGTTCGCGTCGGCGTTGAGCTCGAGCGCGCGTTTGAAATGCCGCTCGGCCGTGACCTGATCGCCGAGGGCGGCGGTGTCGATGCCGAGGTTGATCTGCAGGACTGAATAGTTCGGCACGAGCACCACGGCGCGGTCGAAACTCGCTTTCGCACCGGCGTAGTTCCCTTTCGCCATCTGCGTCAGTCCGAAGTTCATCCACGCGCGGCCGTTGCCGGGACTCTTCGCCACCACGTCCGCCCACAGCGACGCCTCGGTTTTCCACGTCTCGTTGCGCGCGTGCGTCCCCGCCGCATGCATGATCAGGATCACCGCGGCAAGTCCTGCGATCGTGTCGGTCGAGACGTCTTCGACGAAATGCAGCGCCCAGACGGTGATCGCGAGCACGAGTCCGATGTACGCGAAGAAGATGCGGTGCTCGTTGGCCACCTCGGCCAGCGGAAAGACCGACGTCGGGATCAGCGCGATGACGAACCACCAGAGCCCGAACTTCACCGCGCGCGATTCCGTGCGCCGGATCCAGAAGATCAGCAGCGCGACGAACGCATAGCCGGCGATGGCCCGCGTGTCGTACCAGTGCGGAAAGAGTCCCATGTCGGTGTCCGCGGTCAGCCCGAGCGGCAGGAAGAAGAGGCGGAAGTAGTGCAGCCAGATGAAGGGCTGCGTGATGAGGTAGTGATAGCGCGAGCCGCCGCCGCCCACCCACTCGGGGGCGTTCATGGAGTTGAGGAAGATGAGGAGGACGATGCCGACGATGAGGGACGGGAGGGCGGTGCGCGCGGCCTCCTTCGGCGGCTGCTCTTCCACATAGCGCGCGTAGACGTAAAGCAACGGAGCGAACACCACCAGCGGCGCCTTCGCCAGCGCGCCGATGGCCAGCGGGATCAGGTAGAGCAGCGTGCGGCGTGCGAACGGCGAGCGCTGATACAGGATGAACGCCCCGAGGAGCCCGATCGTCGACAGCAGCTCGGAGCGTGCGGAGATGAGGTTCATCGTCTCCGTGTTCGCGGTGTGGATGCAGAAGAGCGACGCGCAGAAGAGGGCGATCCAGCGTCCGCTGATCGGCGTGAAGAAGACGACCAGCAGCACGCCGGTGATCAGCATCAGCGCGATCTGCGTGACGTGAAACGCGCGCGGCGCGAGGCCGTGACCGCGGGCGTAATCGAGCGCCAGCGACAGCGTCACCAGCGGGCGGTAGGTCGAGTTCTGCGGCAGGCTGCTGAACGTGTGCGCGTCTTTGAAGAAGAGCGGGACGTTGTGCAGGCTGCGCAGATAGACGTTCGACTCGATGACGTGCGAGTCGTCGAAGTGGAAGGAGTTGTCGAGCGAGTTTGCGTACGCCGCGACGAACAGCGCGATGGCGACGGCACAGGCAAAGAGATAATTGCGATTCATGCAGGAGTCGAAGACCGAAGGAGCGGCACTCGCCGCGGTGCTCATCGCCGCCGCGGCCATCCGACTCTACCTCAACAACATCGTCCAGTACGCGCCGGCCGACGAGGCGACCTACCTCGACTTCGCCAGGACCCTCTTCAACGGAGGCCTCGGGCAGTATCCCGACCTGGTGCAGACGTTCATCCACGACCGCGACATGTGGCTCTTTCCGAGTCCGCTCCGCTGGTCGTGGATCGGCGCGACGTCGCTCTTCTGCTCCCTCGCCGGACACTGCACGTTCCGCGATCTGGCCACGGTCTCGACCCTCGCCGGCATCGCCTCGTGCGCCCTGACGTGGTGGATCGGACGCGAGCTCTTCGACTCCCCCACCGCGATCGCCGCCGCCGCCCTCACCGCGACGTCGCCGTTGCAACTCGCCCTCGGACGCCGAGCGCTCGCCGACGAGTTCTTCTGCATGCTCGTCCTCGCCTCGATCGCGACGCTGCTCGCGTATCTCCGGACGTCGCGCACCGCGTGGCTCGCCGCGTGGGTCGTCGCCGCGACGCTGACGTTCGCCGCGAAGGAGGCGTTCCTCCTCGTCTATCCCTTGATCCTGATCTTCTGGTGGCTGCGGACCCGGACGATCAAATGGCGGATGCTCCTCGCCGCCGCCCTCCCGCCCTTCCTCTACTTCGCCGTCTTCTGCCTCCTCGCGCACGACGTGACATCGTTCTTCACGGTCGCGCACCTCACGACGTCGACGATCGGCGCGGAGTATCCGGAGCAGTACCAGAACGGTCCCGCGCACCGGCTGCTGATCGACATGCTGGCCGTCGCGCCGTTGATCACGATCGCCGCGATCGGCGCGCTCTTCTCGCGCTCCGACCGCAACACGCGCCACCTCGGCTTCCTCCTCGTGGCGATCTTCGTCGTGCACGGAGTGCTGTCGTCGAAGAACCTCCGCTACATCGTCCCGGCCGATTCACTGGCCCGCCTCGCGGCCGCGACGTGGCTGCGCGACAAGCGCTGGATGTTGCTCGCGATCGTCGTCAACGCGGTCGTGGAGCTGATGCTCTTCCGGACGATCTTCATCACAGGCGACGTTTACGATCCGGTGACAGACGCGCTGCTGCGCGCGCTGAAGATGCTGCCGCGGTAGCATGGGGGTCGGATCTGGACAATTAACTTAACGGGCCGTTAAGTTAATTGTCCAGATCCGACCCCCATGCTACGTCCACGTGTGCTGCTCATCGACGACGAGTCGGTTCCGCGGTTTGCCGTCCGTCGATTTCTGACGTCGAAGGGATTCGACGTCGAGGAAGCGGATGACTGCGCGGCGGGCAAGGCGAAGTTCCGCTCCTTCGGTCCCGACATCACGATCCTCGACTTCCGCCTCCCCGACGGCAACGCCCTCGATCTCCTCACCGACTTCCGCACGATCAGCGACGCGCCGGTGATCGTCCTCACGGCCTACGCCTCGATCGACAACGCGGTGGAAGCGGTGAAGCTCGGCGCGGAGCAGTTCTTCACGAAGCCGGTGGAGCTCGACGCGCTGCTGGTCGTCATCAACCGCATCCTCGAGAACCGCCGCAATCAGCGCCAGGTGCTGGCCGGCGCACAATCGACCGACATCCGCATGCCGGTCGATCCGTTCCTCGGCAGCAGCCAGGTGATCGTCGACCTGCGCGAGAAAGCGCAGGCAGTCCTGCGCACCGACAGCCCGGTGCTGATCCACGGCGAGACCGGCACGGGCAAGACGGTCCTCGCGAACTGGATCCACAGCAACAGCCGCCGCGCGGGCGAGGCATTCGTCGATCTGAATTGCGCAGGCATCTCGCGCGAGTTCCTGGAGACAGAACTGTTCGGACACGAGAAAGGCGCATTCACCGGCGCGATCGCGACGAAGCAGGGCCTGCTGGAGATCGGCCATCGCGGCACGGTGTTCCTCGACGAGATCGGTGACATGGACTCGCAGGTGCAAGCAAGCCTGCTCAAAGTTCTCGAAGAAAAACGCTTCCGCCGCCTCGGCGATGTGAAGGACCGCAGCGTCGACGTCCGCCTGATCGCCGCGACGCATCGCGACTTCCGCACGCTGGTCGATCAGCAGCGCTTCCGCCAGGATCTCTACTACCGCATCAGCACTCTGGAGCTGTTCGTCCCCCCACTGCGCGAGCGGCAGGACGACATCCCGATCATCGCCGCGCGCATCCTCGTGCGCCTCGCGCGCGACCTCGGGCGCGCGCCGGTCTCACTGGCCGACGACGCGGAGCGCGTGCTCCGCCGCTACGAATGGCCGGGCAATATCCGCGAGCTGCGTAACGTGCTCGAGCGCGCACTGCTGCGCACCGAGGCGCAGCGGCTCGATGCGTCGATGTTCGCGATGCCGGCCGATATGAGCGCGCCGCCGCCGAGCGCCATGATCGGCGTCCGCCGCGCCGGCACACTCGATGACGTGGAGAAGGAGTACATCGAGGAAGTGCTGCGCGAGGAGAACGGCGCCATCGACCGCGTCGCCGCCCGCCTCGGCGTCTCCCGCAGCGCCGTCTACTACAAGGCGCGCAAGCATGGGATCAAGATCGCTCAAACGCGAGGGTGACAGGGGAACGACGGGGGCGCCTCCGGCGGGCGGGCCCGGCCCGCAGCGTTAGTCTTTAGGGCTTGGCCAACAGACGCTGCGGGCCGTGCCCGCCCGCCGGAGGCGCTCTCGTCGTCCTCCTATAATCCGCGCGCATGAACGTGTTTGAGCGCTACTTGTCCTTGTGGGTGGCGCTCTGCATGGCTGCGGGGGTAATTCTCGGCAGGCTTCTTCCCTCCTCGGTGCATGCGCTGCAGGGGCTCGAATTTGGTCGTGGGAGTCAGATCAACATTCCGATCGCGGTGCTGATCTGGCTGATGATCTATCCGATGATGCTCAAGATCGACTTCGGGTCGATCGTGCGTGTCGGGCAGCGGCCGAAGGGGCTGATCATCACGATCATCGTCAACTGGCTGGTAAAGCCATTTTCGATGGCGCTCTTCGGCTGGCTCTTCTTCCGGCATCTCTTTCTGCCGCTCATCGGCCGCGAGCTGGCGAGTCAGTACATCGCCGGCGTGATTATCCTCGCCGCGGCGCCGTGCACGGCGATGGTCTTCGTCTGGTCGTATCTGTCGGAAGGCGATCCCGCGTACACGCTGGTGCAGGTGTCGATCAACGACCTGATCATGCTCGTCGCCTTCGCGCCGATCGTGAAGTTCCTCATCGCCGGCGCGGCGGGACTCGACGTGCCGTTCCGCGTCCTCCTCTACTCCGTCGTCATCTTCGTCGTCGTCCCGCTCGCCCTCGGCGCGATCAGCCGCGCGGTCTTGATCCGCCGGAAAGGCGCCGAGTGGTTCGAGCGTTTCCTCGCGACGTTCCATCCCGTTACGGTGCTCGCGTTGCTGGCGACGCTCGTGCTGATCTTCGCGTTCCAGGCGGAGAACATCACGGCGCGCTGGTTCCACGTCCTGCTGATCGCGATTCCGATCCTCCTGCAGGTCTACTTCAATTCATCGCTGACGTACGGGCTGATGAAGCTCTTCCGCGTGCCGTACGCGGTGGCGGCGCCGGGCGCGCTCATCGGCGCGTCGAACTTCTTCGAGCTCGCCGTGGCCACCGCCATCGCGCTCTACGGCCCCGGCTCCGGCGCCGCCCTGGCGACCGTCGTCGGCGTGCTGGTCGAGGTGCCGGTGATGCTGTCGGTCTGCCGGATGTGCATCTCGACGCGGCATTGGTTCGTGGAGGCGTAGACGACGGGAGCGCCTCCGGCGGGCGGGCCCGGCCCGCAGCGTTTGTTGGCCAAGCCCTGAAGACTAACGCTGCGGGCCGGGCCCGCCCGCCGGAGGCGCCCTCGTCGTCCCCTCGCCCCCTACGCGCTGCAGGCCGTCGTCGTGCAGCAGGTCGACGCGACCTTCACCTCCGGCAGGTTGTCCTTCAGCACCACGAACGCCTCCCACTCATTGCCGTCGGGATCGTGGACCCACGTCTTGTCCTGCGTGGCGTAGCAGCAGTCGGTCTGCATCTCGTCGCGGGTGATGAGGCCGGCCTCGGCCCAGCGCGTGCGCATCGCCAGCACGTCGTCGGTCGACGTCACCTGGAAACCGAGGTGCGACAGCGCGCCGGCGCCGGGGAGGTCGGGAACTTCATTCAGCGCGAGATTGAGCGGCGGATTCTGCACGTCGAACTTCGCGTAACCGGTGCGCACCTTCGCCGGCTCGATGCCGAGCATCTTTCGATAGAAGTCGATGCTCTTCTCGACGTTGCGGACGTTGATCGAAACGTGGGCCTTGAGTACCTGGATATCGGACATGTCAGCTCCTTCACATTTGGTAAAGCGAATATGAATCCGGAAAACACATTTGTCAAGGCGAATGTAAGTGACAGCCCGTTCTAATTTTAGAAATTGGCATGCTAGAAGTAGCACAAACACCCCTCCTCCCTTCCGTCTAATAACCACAAGCCTCGCAAAATCAGCTACTTAGCGATTTGGCACCGCTGGCAGTCCGGTTGCTCTATAGCGCCGCGTGAACAAACGCCTGCTGCTCATCGACGACGAAGAAACGATCCTTTTCGCGCTCGCCCGTTACTTCCGGCGCATCGGCTATGTGGTCGACACGGCGCGCGAGCTCGAGGAGGCCGAGGCGCTCGCCACCTACACCGAGTACGCCGTCGTCATCGCCGACCTCTCGCTCACCGACGGCGGCAACGAAGGCCTCGAGATCCTCCGCTACCTCCGCTGGAACTGCCCGCTGGCGCGCGTGATCCTGCTGACGGCGCACGGCTCGGCGGTCGTCGAGCGCGAGGCGTTGCGGCGCGGCGCGCATGCGCTGCTGCACAAACCGCGGCCGCTGGCCGACATCGCGCGGCTCGCCGCGGAGCTCAGCCGGAGCGCGGCATGAAGAACATGCTCGACCAGCTCAGCGCGCCCGGTGCGATCCGGATCGAGTTTCAGCCGATCCTCACCGTCGACGCCTCGGGCACCTCGCTCTATGCGTACGAAGCGCTCGCCCGCGGTCCGCGCAACACGAGCATGGAGCGTCCCGACGTCATGTTCGAGTACGCGCGGCGCAAGTCGGTCGAGGCGCAGATCGACCTGATCTGCATCGGCGAAGTGCTCGCCGCCGCCGAGCTGCTGCCGGGCAAGCCTTCGATCTCCATCAACCTCCACGGCTCGACGATGACCAACGTCGACAACTTCGCCGAGACGTTCATCGCCATGGCCGCCTCGCACCACGTCGCTCCCGAGCGGGTGATGCTGGAGATCGTCGAGCATCGCGCGCCGTGGTCGATGGACATCCTCCGCGCCACGCTGGAGGAGCTGCGCGGCTCCGGCATCCGCATCGCCCTCGACGACCTCGGCGTCGCCGCCTCCAACTACCGGATGATCGTCGACTGCCGTCCCGATCACCTCAAGATCGACCGCTACATCGTCAGCGGCTGCAGCGACGACCCGTACCGCCAGGCCGTGCTCCGCTCCATCGTCACGCTGGCCGAGTCGTGCAGCGCCGTCCCCATCGCCGAGGGAGTCGAGGAGCAGGCCGATCTCGACGCCATCCTCGACCTCGGCATCGACAAAGTGCAGGGCTGGATCTACGGCCCTTCCCTCCCCGCCTCTGAGATCGCCAACAGCGCCACCAACCTCGAAAGGACTTCCGCATGAAAAAGAAAGTACTGCTCGTCGACGACTCCAACACGGTCCTGCTGATGGAAAAGATGATCCTGGCCAAGGGCCCGTACGAGCTCGTCACCGCACGCGACGGCGTCGAGGCGGTGGCCAAAGCGAAGAGCGAGATGCCCGACATCATCCTGCTCGACGTGATGATGCCGAACCTCGACGGCCTCTCCGCCTGCGCCGCCATCCGATCCAACCCCGACACCGCGCACATCCCGATCGTCATGGTCACCACGCGCGGCGAGGAGCACAACATCGAGACCGCCTTCCGCAACGGCTGCAACGACTACGTCACCAAGCCGATCAACGGCCTGGAGCTGCTGACCAAGCTGCAGAACATCCTCGGCTCCGCCGCGGCGTGAAAAGAGATCGCACCCAATGAGCAACGAGACCATCCGCCCCTTCATCCAGAAAATCGTCACCGACGCACGTGAGTACGTGCAGTCGCTGCTCGATGAGAACCGCCGCCTGCACGATCTCCTCTCCGAGATCCAGGAAGAGAGCAAAAAGGCCTCGGAGCGTTACGTCGAGGTCGAGCAGCAGAACACCAACCTCGCCAACCTCTACGTCGCCAGCTACCAGCTCCACGGCACGCTCGACCGCGAGCGGATCCTGGAGTCGATGAAAGAGATCATCATCAATCTCATCGGCTCCGAAGAGCTGGCGATCTGGGAAGTCGACGAACAGCGCGAGGAGCTGAAGCTCGCCGCCTCGTTCGGCCTCGACGAAGCGTCGTGGCGCTCGATCCCGCTCGACTCCAACTCCGGAATCCTCGGCCTCGTCACGGTCAGCGGCGAGCGCTATATCGCCGGCCAGTCGCCGCTCACGGCGCAAGGGCGTGACGAAGCACTGCTGGCCTGCATCCCGCTCAAGCTCGACGAGCGCGTCATCGGCGCCATCGGCATCTTCTCGCTCCTGGCGCAGAAGCAGGGGCTGGAGCCGGTCGACTTCGAGCTCTTCGATCTCCTCGCCACGCACGGCGCGACGGCGCTCTACTGCACGCGCCTCGCGGAGGTGGCTGCGTGAACGCTCTCGCCGAGGACATTCTGCGCGTGCCGAAGTACCTGCAGCCGGGACAACTGCATGTGGCACAGTCGCCGACGGTCATCACCACGATCCTCGGCTCGTGCGTCGCGGTCTGCCTGTGGGACTCGCGTACGCGCATCGGCGGGATGAATCACTTCATGCTGCCGCAGCTCGCCGGAGGCGCCGTGCAGTCGCCGCGCTTCGGCAACGTGGCGATGAAGGATCTGCTCGAACGGATGATCGCCGGCGGCGCGCGCCTGCCGTATCTCCACGCGCGGGTTTTCGGCGGCGCCTGCATGTTCGAGCAGATGAAATCGTCGCAGCACCTCGGGCAGAAGAACATCAACCTCGCACTCGACTTCCTCTCCCTGCGCGGCATCGACATCGTGCAGACCGAAGTCGGCGGCGACCGCGGACGCAAGCTCCGTTACCACACGGACGAAGGTGAAGCATGGCTGAACTTGATCTGAACTACGACCAGCTCCTGGCGACCTTCGCCGAAGAGGCGACGGAGGAGATCGCGGCGCTCGAAACGGGGCTGCTCGCGCTCGAGACCACGCCGGAAGACGCCGACCTGCGGGGCGATCTCCTTCGCTACGCCCACACGCTGAAGGGCAACGCCTCGTGCGTCGGCCTGAACACCCTCACCTCGTTCGCGCATGCGTACGAAGAGATGCTCGAGCGGATGGACGGCAACGATCCGGAAGTCGATCGCGCGCTGGCCGGCCTGCTGCTCTCCGGCATCGACACGTTCCGCAGACTGACCTCGGAGGCCGGCGGCCAGGCCGCTGTCCTGGCGGACGAAGGGCTGCGGCGTGGCCGCAGCACTCCGAGGGCGAACCGCTCCCTGCGCGTCTCGGCGGATCGTTTGAACCGCATGCTCGACCTCGCCGGCGAGATCTCCATCGCCCGCGGACGCGTGCAGCAGCTCCTGGCCTCGGAAGACATCGAGGAGCTCGTGGAGACCGAGCGCGAGCTCGACTTCCTGCACGGCGAGCTGCAGGAAATGATCATGCGGGCGCGCATGGTGCCGGTCGGTCCGCTCTTCCGGCAGTACGCGCGGACCGTGCGCGACCTCGCGGCGACGCACGGCAAGAACGCGCGCCTCGTCACCACCGGCGACGACGTCGAGATCGACACCACCGCCGTCGAGATGCTGCGCGATCCGCTCATGCACATGATCCGCAACGCCATCGACCACGGCCTCGAGACGTCGGCGCAGCGGGTCGAAGCGGGCAAGGCGCCGACCGGCACGATCTCGCTCGAGGCAAAGCACGAAGCGGGTAGCGTGATCATCAAAGTGTCCGACGACGGCGCCGGACTCGATCGCGAGGCGATCGCCGCGCGGGCCGCACGCCTCGGCATCGACACGACCGACCTCGATCGCGTGATCTTCGAGAGCGGCTTCTCCACGACCGAGGAAGCGAACGATCTCTCCGGACGCGGCGTCGGCATGGACGTCGTGCGACGGGGCATCGAATCGCTGCGCGGCACGATCCGCATCGACAGCCGCCCCGGCCTCGGCACGACGTTCACCATCCGCCTCCCGCTCACCCTCGCCGTCATCGACGGCTTCGGCGTCAGCGCCGCGGACGAGACGTGGGTCGTGCCGATGGCGAACGTGCTGGAGTGCATGGAGCTGCCGCGCGAGGAATCCCTCGTGGAGCGGCGGGCGCCCTCGCCCGCCGATTCGACAGGCGAGGCGCCTGTCGCTCCACGAAGGCTGAACGACAAGAGCGGCGTGCTTCTCGTGCGCGACGAAATCGTCCCCTACGTCCGGCTCCGCACGCTCTTCGGCCTCGAGGGCGAAAACCCCGCCCGCGAAAACGTGCTCGTCGTGCAGCACGACGGCATGAAGGGCGGGCTCGTCGTCGACGAGCTGCACGGCGCCAGTCAGGCAGTCATCAAACCTCTCGGCGATTACTTCGCCGAAGTCCCCGGCATCGCCGGCTCATCGATCCTCGGAAGCGGCCGCGTCGCGCTCATCCTCGACGTCCGCGCAATCTTCGACCGCATGGAGAAAGACAATGCAACAGAGTAACGATCAGTACCTCACCTTCTTCATCCGCGGCGAGGAATACGCCGTGAGCATCCTCCGGGTGAAGGAGATCATCGAGTACGAGAGCATCACGCGCGTACCGACCACGCCGGCGCACGTGCGCGGCGTCCTCAACCTGCGCGGCACCGTGCTCCCGGTCATCGACCTCGCGGCGAAGTTCGGCCACGGCGACAGCGAGGCGACGCGCACCACGTGCGTGATCGTCGCGGAGACGGCGCTGGACGATCAAATGCTCGTCGTCGGGCTGCTCGCCGACGCCGTCAGCAGCGTCGTCGACATCCCCGCCGATGCCGTGGAGCCCCCGCCGTCGTTCGGCACCAACATCCGCGTCGATTTTCTTACCGGGATGGGAAAGCTCGAGGGACGGCTCGTCCTGATCCTCGACCTCGATCGCATCCTCTCCCCCATCGAGCTCGAACAGTTAGCGTCATGACGGAGTGCGGCAGCTTGCTGCCGCTGTGGAGTGCGGCAGCTCGCTGCCGCGAAACGGGCGGCGGCAAGCCGCCGCAATCCAGGGCGGCAGCAAGCTGCCGCACTCCTGGCAAATGAAAGGACTACACCATGCTTCAGCAAATCACCATCGGCAAACGGCTCTTCGCCGGCTTCTTCATCGTCCTCCTGTTCGTCCTCGTCGTCGCCGGCGCGGGCCAGTGGGCGCTCACCAACACCGTCGACACCGCGGAGCAGGTGCTCAACACCGACTTCGGCATCAACAGCGCATCGAATGACCTCCACGTCGCGGTGCTCGACATGCGCCGCTTCGAGAAAGACCTCTTCCTCAACATCGGCGACAAGCAGAAAGAGACCGACTATGCCGCGAAGTGGGAAAGCGCGCGCGTGCGGGTCGACGAAAACCTCAACAAGCTCGAGCAGGTCAACCACGACGAGCAGGAGCGCGTGGTCATCCGCCAGGTCCGCGCAGACATCGCCGCCTACGTCCCCGCGATCCAGGAAGTGACCAAGCAGATCGCTGAAGGCAAGATCAAGACGCCGACCGCGGCGAACAAAGAGATCACGCCGGTCAAGGAGCACATCCGCACCGCCGAAGAGTCGTCGCAGACGCTCGACGACAGCTCCGCCAAGCGGATGCTGGAAAAGAAGAAAGTCATCATCGACGTGGAGAAGAACGCGCGTGTGATCACCGCGATCGTCACCTGCCTCGCGCTGCTCATCGCCATGCTGATCGCCGTCGCCGTGACGCGCAGCATCACCGGACCGATCCTCGAAGCGGTCGACGTGGCGGAGAAGCTGGCCGTCGGCGACTCCGATCAGAACATCCGCGTCCGGGGCCGCGATGAGACCGCGCAGCTCCTCACCTCGATGCAGAAGATGATCGACGCCAACGGCAAGATGGTCGCCGCCGCGTCGAGCATCGCCGCCGGTGAGCTCGGCGTGAACGTCACCATGCGCTCCGACCGCGACGCGCTCGGCCAGGCGCTCTCGCGCATGATCAGCCGGCTCGTCGAGATCATCGGCGAGGTGCGCTCCGCCGCGTCGTCGCTCGCCACCGCCGCGGGCCAGGTCTCCTCGACCGCCCAGGCGGTCTCCTCGGGCAACAGCCAGCAGGCCGCCGCGGTGCAGGAAACGACCGCCAGCCTGGAGCAGATGAACGCCTCCATCGCGCAGAACGCCGACAACTCGCGCCAGACCGAGACGATGGCCTCGAAGGGCTCGCGCGACGCGCAGGACAGCGGCGTCGCCGTCCGCGAGACCGTCGATGCGATGAAGTCGATCGCCGAGAAGATCTCCATCGTCGAAGAGATCGCCTACCAGACCAACCTCCTCGCCCTGAACGCCGCGATCGAAGCGGCGCGCGCCGGCGAGCATGGCCGCGGCTTCGCCGTCGTGGCCACCGAAGTGCGCAAGCTCGCGGAGCGGAGCCAGACGTCGTCGCGCGAGATCAGCGGACTGGCGTCGAACAGCGTCCGCGTCGCCGACCGTTCGGGCCTCCTCCTGGCCGAGCTCGTGCCTTCGATCCGCCGCACCGCGGAACTGGTGCAGGACGTCGCCGCCGCCTCCAACGAGCAGGCCGCCGGCGTCGCCCAGATCAATCAGTCACTCGCCCAGGTCGACCAGGTCACTCAGCGCAACGCGTCCGCGGCCGAAGAGCTCGCGGCGACCGCCGAGGAGATGGCCGCCCAGGCGGAAGGACTGCAGAACCTCGTCAGCTTCTTCAGGATTGCCGGAACGGCGGACCCGCGGCACGTCGCGCCGGCAGTACAAGCCCACCACCCTGCTCGCCCGCTCATGCCGATGACCGCTGCCGCTCGGTCGCTGACCGATTTCCACGCCTTCTAAGCGCATCCACCCCATGAGCTCTCTCTCCAACAAAGATTTCCGCCTCGGCCTCGAGGCGGAAATCTCCCCCGCGGGAGTGCGGCAGCTTGCTGCCGCTCTGGATTGCGCAGGCTTGCCTGCGCGCGGCAGCGAGCTGCCGCAATCCAGGGCGGCGGCAAGCCGCCGCACTCCGAGATAAAAAACATGAGCACCCTCTCCACCAAAGACTTCCGCCTCTTCCAGTCTCTCGTGCACCGCGAGGCGGGAATCTTCCTCTCCGATCAGAAGCGTGCGCTGCTGATCGGACGGCTCGCACCGCGCATGCGCGCGCTCTCGATCACCTCGTTCGCGCAGTACTTCGATCACGTCTGTGCCGACCGCGACGAGCTGGTCCGCATGCTCGACGCGATCTGTACGAACGAGACGCATTTCTTCCGCGAGCCGAAGCAGTTCCAGTTCCTCGAGCAGCAGGTCATTCCGGCCTGGCGCGCCGAGGGGCGCAAGAACGTGCGCGTCTGGAGCGCGGGATGCTCGACCGGCGAAGAGCCGTACTCCATCGCCATGACGCTCGCCCATCACCTTCCGGAAGCGACGATCGAGATCTTCGCCTCCGACCTCTCCACGAAAGTCCTCGACCGCGCCGCCTCCGGCATCTGGCCGATCGAGCGCGCCAAGGAGATCCCGGTCGTCTACCGCAAGGAGTTCATGCTGCGCGGACACGGACCGCAGGAAGGGAAGATGGCGGCGAAGCCGGAGCTGATGTCTCTGATCCGCTTCGCCCGCATCAACCTCAATCACGATTCCTATCCGCTCGCCGGACGCTTCGACCTGATCTTCTGCCGCAACGTGCTGATCTACTTCGACGCGCCGTCGAAGCGCCGCGTGATCGACCGCCTGCTCGACCGTCTCGATCCCTCCGGCTACCTCTTCCTCGGACATTCCGAGAGCCTCAATCAACACGAGCGCGTGCGCGCCGTCGGCCCGACGGTCTACGCGCAGAAGGAGTGCGCATGAGCGGGATTCACGTGCTCGTCGTCGACGACTCGGCGCTCGTGCGCCAGGCCTTCACGCAGTTGCTGTCGCGCAACTTCACCGTCGACACCGCCGCCGATCCGATCATCGCCGAGCGGAAGATGGCGAAGCAGCGGCCCTCGGTCATCGTGCTCGACCTGCAGATGCCGCGCGTCGACGGCATGACGTTCCTCCGCCAGATCATGCGCAAAGATCCGATCCCGGTCGTGATCTGCTCCGCCGCCGCCGCCCGCGGCAGCGAGATCGCCATGCGCGCGCTGGAAGAGGGCGCGGTCGACGTGATGCTCAAGCCGTCGATCGGCGTCCGCGACTTCATCGCCGAATCGGCCGTGATGCTCATCGACACGATCACCGCCGCCGCGCAGGCGCGCGTCGGAAAGAAACCGTCGATGCCGGTGACGGAGCGCTACTCCGCCGACGTGGTGATCGCGGCGACGAATCGCGCGATCAACGCGGACGGTCCGCGCGTCATCGCCGTCGGCGCGTCGACCGGCGGCACGGAGGCGCTGCGCGCGATGATCGAGGCGCTGCCGCCCGACGCGCCGGGGATGGTCGTCGTGCAGCACATGCCCGAGGGCTTCACCGCCGCGTTCGCGAAAAGGCTGAACGAGACCGCGCGCGTCGAGGTGAAGGAAGCGGCGTACGGCGACGGCGTCATTCCGGGACGCGTCCTCATCGCGCCGGGCAATCATCACCTGCTGCTGCGCCGCAGCGGCAACCGCTACTACGTGCAGGTCACCGGCGGACCGCTCGTGTCGCGTCACCGGCCGAGCGTCGACGTGCTGTTCCGCTCCGTCGCGCAGACCGCGGGAGCGAACGCGGTCGGCGTGATCCTCACCGGCATGGGGGACGACGGCGCGGAAGGGATGCTCGAGATGCGCGAGGCCGGCGCACGGACGATCGCGCAGGACGAAGCGACCTCGGTGATCTTCGGCATGCCGAAGGAAGCGATCGTGCGCGGCGCGGCGGGCGAGGTGCTGCCGCTGCAGGAGATCGCGCCGGCGATCGTCCGATTTCCCTCGCCCCGCTTGCGGGGAGAGGGTGCCGCAGGCGGGTGAGGGTCACGTCGGCAGCCGGATCGTGATCCGCGCGCCGCCCTCGGCTCGATTTGACGCCGTCACCTGTCCCTCGTGCTCCTCGACGATCTTCTGCACGATCGAGAGCCCGAGGCCTGTGCCGCGCTCGCGGCGCGTGAAGAACGGCTCGAAGACGTGCGACGTCTCGCCGGGGAAAAAGCCCTTCCCTTCGTCTTCGACGCGAATCTCGACGCAAAGCCGTCCCGCGTGGATCAGCGCGTCACCGGAGATCGTCACCGACGTCCCGCTCGGCGAATGCTGCAGCGCGTTGTCGACGACGTTCTCGAACACCTGCCGCAGCCGCTCGCGATCCATCGGGATCTGCGGGACGTCGTCACCGACGCCGTTCAGCACTGATACCTGCGCATCGGCCGCCGGCACGCGGCGGCTGGCGATCACCTCGTCGATCAGCGAGTTGACCGGCCCCGGCCTGCGCGTCACCGCGACCGGCTTGCCGAACTCGAGCAGCTCTTTCATCAATCGCGACAAACGTCCCACCTGATCGCGCAGCGTCGCCGCCATCTCGCGCAGCTCGTCGGTGTTCATCTCCTCGGTGTAGGCGTCGAGCGTCGCGGAGATGCCGAAGAGCGGATTGCGCACCTCGTGCGCCACGCCTCCGACCAGCTTTCCCATCGCCGTCATCGTCTCGCTCCGCCGCAGCGACTCCTGCAGCGCGACGATGCGCGTGATCTCCCAGAAGACCGTGATGTGCGGACCGTTCTCCATGTCGGGAAAGAGCGGACTGACGCTGATGTCCCACGCCCGCCCGTCGTCGCTGTGCCCGATCTCGGAGAGGTTGTGTCCGATGATCTCCGCCTCGGGAATGCCGGCCAGCTTCACCGCCGAAGCGTTGAGCCGCTGGATCGCGCCGTGTGCGTCGGTGATCATGATCGGCGTCGTCACGCTGTCGAACGTCTGCCGCCATTCGATCGCCGATTGCTGAATCGCCTCGCGCAGCCGCTGCCGCTCCGCTTCCGACTTGCGCGACTCGGTGACGTCGATGCCGGTGCAGACGAGGTAGGGCTCGCCGCTGATCTCCATCCGCCGCCCGGCGAGCTGGATCTGGCGCGTGCCGTCCGGAAAGATGTAGCGCACCTCGATTTCCGCGAAGCCGCCCCTTTCGAAGATCTCGTCGATCGCTTCCAGCACGACGGGGCGGTCGTCGGGATGAGTCTGCGTGCGGAGGATGTAGCGGGCCTCGCGCTGCAGTGCCTCGACGCCGAAGACGTCGGCCGTCGCCCGGTTCCAGCGGATGAAGTTCCCCTGCCGGTCCTGCACGAAGAAGATCTCGTTCACGACGTTGAGCGCCTTCTCCGTGAAGTCCTGCTCGTCCTTGATGGTGCGCACCATCGTGTCGATCGAGGAGCGCAACTGCTCGAGCTCCTTCGTTCCAGCCGCCTTCGCCGGCGGCACGCTCCCCGCCCCTCCCGCGCTCACCTCCGCCGCGAAGCGCTCGATCTCCAGCAGCGGGCGCAGCACCGTGCGATAGAGGACCCAGTAGATCGACAGCACGAGAATGACATCGGTGATGAGGATGACGAGCAGCGTCCAGAGCAGCGCTTTCCGCAGCGTCTCGTGGACGCCGCGGGGCGTGGTGTAGAGCACCATCGAGCCGATGACCTGGCGGTCGAAGACGATCTGCCGCCGCTCGACGAGCAGTCCTTCGGTGCGCAGCATGCCGTTCGAAGCGACCAGCTTTCGCCGGGCATCGCGCACGCGCGCATGGCGCCTGCCCGCGGCGTTGACCACCACCGCCTCCACCAGCGGCGCGCCGTTCTGGCTGTCGAGGATCTTTTCGATCTGCGGGCGGTCGATGTTCCACGCCGGCAGCGCGAGCGCGACCGCCAGCTCATCCGCCTGCGCGCCGGTGACGCGGCGGAGGCGCACGTATTCCTCCTGACTGCGCGAGACGTAGTTCGCCGCGCCGACCGCTCCGAGGACGAGCGTAATCACCGTGACCAGAGTGGCGGCCACGACGAACATCACCGGGAGTCTGCGCTCGCGCGTCATTTGTAAGTCGCCGGATCGAACCAGAGCCGCTGGTCGAACATCGGCATCTCCGGTCCGAGGTTCGGATTCGGGATGCGGAAGATCTTCCGCTCTTTCAGCCGCAGGCGGAGGATCTTGTGCCGCTGGTACTTGTCGAAGATGCGGTCGTACGTGCCGTCGGCGATCATCATCCGCATCCCCTCCTCCGCCCGCGCAGCCAGTCTGCGCCCTTCATCGGTCTTCGGGAACCAGAAGTACATCGGCAGCGGGTAGTAGAGGATGAAGTTGTCCTCGATGTAGAGGTCGGGCAACCGCTTCTTGCGCTTGTCGTATTCGTCGAGCACTTCGACCGCGGCGCGCAGAAAGATGTCGAAACGCTTCTGCGCCAGCATCTCGAAGAGTCCTTCGTAGCTCGACCCGGTGACGACCTTGAAGCGGCTGGCGCGGAGGATGTCGACGTCGATCCAGCCCAGGCCCATGCCGAAACGGAACTTCCGCAGGTCATCGAGCGAACGGATGTTCGCGAAGCGGGCCCGGTCTTCTTTCCGGATGAGAAAAACCGAGTAGCCGCCGAGGTTTTTGTCGACCGGGATGCGGATCGGCACGAGCGTTTTCTCGAATTCGGGCGTCGTGCTCAGATACATCACCGTCAGCTTGCCGGTGGCGTGCTTCAACTCGAACGCCTGCCGCTGCTCGGTCATGAATTCCGACGGCACCATCCGGTACGGCCCCCACTTGTCTTTCGTTTTCTCGAGCGCCGTGCGGAGGATTTCCCAGTGATACATGTACCGCACGTCGAGCGCCGACTCGGGCGGATGGTAGATGTACTCCATCGGCCGGGCGAGAACGACAAGGAGCAGTGCGGTGATCATGAGTTAAGTTAAGGGTCAGGGTCAGGTCTGGAAACTTAACTTAACGGAGGGGCGGCGGAGCGTTAAGTTAAGTTTCCAGACCTGACCCTGACCCTTAACTTAACTCTAAAAGCGGGCTCCCAACGAAATTCTGTATGTGCGCGGCCGCTGGTACGCGAGATCGTTCAAGGGCTGGCCGAAATTTGTGCTGAGCTGGTAATTGGCCTTCATGGCCGTACATTGGGCGGCGGGGGCGCCTTGCGGGCATTCGATCGGGGTCGCGGTGCGCGGATTGAATGCGGCGAAGGTCGTCGACGTCGCGGCGGTGCTGACCGTCAGGCCGAGGCGCTGGGGGTCGACGATCGCGTCGTTGTTGAAGACATTGAGCAGATCGCCCTGCGCGAAAAGCTCGATGCCGTGCAGGCGCAGCGCGTATCGCAGCGCGATATCGGTCGAGATGTTCGCCTCCGTCCTCAATGCGCCGCGCTCGCTGAAGTAATAGAGACCATTCGGCACCGACGCGTAGCCCGGATTCGTCGCGAATGCCGCGAGGCTCACGGGCCCGACGATCGAGTACGGCAGTCCCGAGTCGTATGACTGAAGCAATGACGCGGTGACCGCGCCGAAGTCGTAGCCGACCCACGCGCGCAGGCGATGCCGCTGATCGCCCTGCAGATATCCGCTCGGATTGACCCGCGCGTAATTGAAAAACTCGGGATAGAAAATCGCCGGATCGACGTTCGCCACCGCGCCGGTGTTGCCGCTCTCCCCTTCATCCGTCCCGCGCAGTTTCGACCAGGTGTAATTGATCCCCGACTCGAACCGCCGCGGCGACCAGCGCGCCTGCAACTGCACGCCGCGGTAATTGCGGCTGATGTTGTTGCTGTTGCGGATGAGCGTGAGGTCGACCGGAATGCCGAGCGGCGTATTCGCGCGCTGCGTCGCCGTCGTCACGCTCGCGGCATAGAAATCGCGCCAGTCGCGATGGACGTAATCAGCGCGCACGTAACCGCTGCGTCCGAGCTCCAATCCGTATCCCGCGGTCACCTCGCGCACGTATGGCGACGAAAGCGTGCCGTCGAAATAAGTCGAGTAACCAGGAACCGTGCGGCTGCCGTTCGCGCGGAGATTGTTCGCCGCGCGATTCGCCGTCCCGCCCTGCGTCGCATTGAAGTAATCGAAGACGCTCTTGATGACATCGGCGAGCGGCGTGTTGAGCGCGCCGTTGTTGATCGCCGGGCCTTTGTACGCGAAGTCGATCGCCGCGGCGTTGCCCGCGGCCTGATTGGCCGAGGCGATGCTGTCGGCGATGCGTGACGAGTACTCGGCGAAGGAGAGGCTGAAGCGATGCGCATTCAGCTCGTACTGCACGCCGAGGCGCGGCGTGATGCGGCGGTCGTTCGAGCTCACCACGCCGTCGGCATCGGCCGCGTGATTGCGGTCGAAGCGCGCGCCGAGGTTGAACGTCCAGTGCGTGCCGAGCGTCCAGACATCGTTCACGAACGCGGATTCGGTGCGCAGCTCGTTCTCGCGCGGCGCGACGAGCACCGGGTTCCAGCGGATGAACGTCCCGCCTCCCTGCGCATTCGTCGGCGTGATCACCGGATAGACGACGCCGTCCTTCCACTGCACGCGCGTGACGAAGAGCGAGAAGTCGCTCCCCGACTGATGGTTGTTCGCGTAGCGGCTCTCGGTGAAGCGATCGATGCCGGCGACGAGATCGTGCGTGCCGAGGAGCGCGCGCGCGTCGAGCTGGATGTCGTCGTTGTCGCGGCGCTCGACGTCGCACGCGCCGCAGAGCGTCGGCGAGTTGAAGCGCGTGTTGTTGTTCGCGCGGTCGAGCAGCACCGTGCCGCCGAGGAGATCGGTGGCGAACGAGCCGCTGCGGTCCGCGAACTTGCGCCGCGAGTAATGCGCCTCGGCCAGGAGGCCGCTGCTCACGACGTCGTTGAGATGAATCGCGACCAGCGACTCCGGATCGTCGCGCGTGGTGAGGCTCGCCGTGTCGTAGATGTTGTTCGAGAAGCGGACGTTCGTCCCCTGCGTGTCGATGCGGAAGTACGAGCCGACCGCGGTGATGCGCGGCCCGGCCTGCGCCGTCAGCTTCGCTTCCCACCGCTTCTGATCGTTCCCCTCGGAGTAGCTGACCGCGGGCGACGCCGGCGAATTCGTCCCCGCCGGAATCGACAGCGTCGTCCGCGCCGTGTCGTTCTTCGCCCAGCGTCCAGCGGTGAAGAACCAGAGGCGGTCGCGCAGGACGTAGCCGCCGAGCGTCGCTTCCCAGACGTGATTGAGCGTGCTCTCGCGCTCTTCCTTCGCCGGCGTCTGCGCCGACCACGCCGGACTGCTCAGCGAATCGCGCAGCGAGCCGGCGAGATCGTTGCCGCCCGACTTCGTGATCGTGTTCACCACGCCGCCGCTGAAGCGTCCGAACTCCGCGGAGATCGCGCCGGTGATCAGCGTCGTCTCCTGGATCGCATCCTCCACGTACATCGGCCGCATCTGCCCGCGCACGTTCTCCGTCACCACCACGCCGTTGACCAGCACGAGGTTGTCGTAGCCGGGAGCGCCGGAGATCTGGAGCTGTCCGTTCGACAGCGTGTTGCCGTTGACGCCGGGCGCGAACTGCGCGGTAGCGAGCTGATTGCGCTGCAGCGGCAGACGCTCGATCTGCTGCAGCGTGAAGTTCGTCGAGACCTGCGGCAGCTCGAGCACCGACGGCGTGGAGGCACGGACCGTGAGCTCGTCGTAGCCCTTCAGGCTGACATCGACACGCGACGTCTGCGCCAGCCGCACGGCGACGGTGCGCATCGCGGCCATGCCGCTGCGCTCGAATTTCAGAGCGTACTCGCCCGGCGGCAGCGCATCGAAACTGTACGCGCCGGCGTCGTTCGTGATCGCGGTCCGGCCGCCCTGCAGCGCCGCCGAGTTGAGAACGACGGTCACGCCGCCGACCGGTTGTCCACCGGTGGTCACCGTGCCGCTGAGAGAACCGGTGGTCTGGGCGACTGCGATTTGCGCGGCGAAGAGGACGATCGCGGTCAGGAGTCTGGCAGGCAAGTGCTACTCCTCTCTCTCGTTAAGTAATTAATTCGGGGATTCCGCGAATGTTACCAGCATTAATGGTGTCAGGCGTATGCTCCACACATCCCGTGTCCATCACCGAGTTGCATGCGGCGTTGCCGCATCAAACGCTGCTTGCGATCATCGCGGTGCAGCAGGAGATCGTCGAGGCGGACCTCGCGTTCGACCGCGTTCTCGATGCCGTCGTGCAGTCGGCGGGACGCCTAACCTCCGCCGACGCGGCCGCCGTCGAGCTGCATGAAGACGACGAGATGGTCTATCGCGCCGGCTGGGGGAAAGCGGAGGAGCATGTCGGCCTCCGGTTGAAGGCGGCGACGAGCCTGAGCGGCTTGTGCGTGGCGCGCGACGAGACGATGCGCTGCGACGATTGCGAGACCGATCCGCGCGTCGATCGCGAGGCATGCCGCCGCGTCGGCGCGCGCTCGATGGTCGTCACGCCGCTGCGCTATCGCGGCACGGCGCTCGGCGTCCTCAAGGTCTACTCGTCGCGCCGCGCGGCGTTCGACGAATCGCACGAGGGGATCCTGCGGCTGCTCGTCGGGATCGTCGCCGCGAGCATGCACCGCGCGCGGGAGCACGAGGGCCTGACGCTGCGCGCGCTGCACGATCCGCTGACCGGCCTCGCCAATCGCAGCCGGCTGGAGGGCGTGCTCGAGGACTACATCAACAGGCATCATCCGTTCGGCATCGTCTTCATCGACCTCAACGGCTTCAAACGGATCAACGACGAACAGGGCCACGCCGCCGGCGACCGGATGCTCCGCCTCGTCGCCAACACGATCGCCTCCTCCATCCGCGACCACGACGTCGCGGCCCGCCTCGGCGGCGACGAGTTCGTCGTCGTCCTCGAGGGCATCCGCTCCCGCGAGGCCGCGACCGACGCCGTGCAACGCCTGCAGGCGTCCCTTCAGCGCAACGACATCTCCGCCAGCGCCGGCGTCGCGATGTACCCCGAGGACGGGACGTCGGTCGCCGCCCTCCTCGCGCACGCCGATCAGGCCATGTACGCAGTTAAGTTAAGGGTCAGACCCTTAACTTAACGACTCGTCAGGTCGATCGCCTGCAATACCTTCTTCGTCATCCGCACGATGATGAGGACGATCGCGAAGGTGGCCCACGCGATCAGACAGGTCAGCGCCAGCACCGAGGCGTCGACGATCCGGCCGACACTGTCGCTGTGGCGCAGGACCCAGTAGAACCGGCCGTATGCGCCGAGCATGACGATCACCGCGAGCCAGCCTCCCATCAGAATGCGGACGCGCATGCCGTCGATCGCGTCGAGAGCTTTGCGCAGGGGCAGTTCCGTTCCTTCAGACATCAGAGCCTCCTCGTGTTGCCAAGGTGTTTGCGAAGCGACGTCAGGCCATAGGCGAGACGCGATTTGACCGTGCCGAGCGGGATTTCGAGCACCGCCGCGACTTCCGGCAGCGACATCTCCTCCTGAAAGTGCAGGACGAGCACCGCGCGGCTCGCGGGCGAGATCGTTTCGATGACCGCGAGCTGTTGCAGCAGTTCCTCGGATGGCGGCTGAACCGTCTCCAGCATCGCGAATTCGTCCTCCTGCGCCGAGCGCCGTCGTTCTTTCTTCAAATGACGGAATGCCGCGCGGCTGGCAATGCGAAAGAGCCAGGGCCGGAACAGCTCCGCCTTGTGCAGCCAGTGCAGCTTGCGGAATGCGAGGACGAGGACTTCCTGCAACACGTCATCGGCATCCGCCGGCCCGACCACTCCCGCGAGATATCGGCGGAGCGACGCCTGCACGCTCCCGAGCAACAGCTCCAGCGCTTCCCGATCGTGGCATTGGGCCCTCAGGACCCAGAGTGCTTGTTGCTTCGAGAGTTCCACGGAGCCTTCAACGATAAAGAGGCGCGGCGTCGGGAAAGAGTTCGAATCCCGAAGAGTAAGATGCCTCGAACGGGAGGTCTCCAATGCTCGCTGAATTTCGAGGATTTCTCACCAAGACGAATGCCCTGGCGCTGGCGGTCGGCGTGATCATCGGCGCCGCGGTCGGCAACATCGTGTCGGCGCTCTCGGCGGACATCCTGATGCCGGTCATCGGCCTCGTGATGCCGGGCGGAAGCTGGCGCGACGCGAAGATCGTATTGAACAGCCAGAGCGCGATTCTTTACGGTCACTTCATCGGCACGTTCATCGATTTCCTGATCATTTCGCTCGTGCTGTTTTTCATCGTGAAAGCGCTCGTCCGTCCGCAGCCCGTGAGCGCGCCGGAGCCGACGAAAGTCTGTCCCGAATGCCTCGATACGATCCCGCAGGCGGCGCGCCGTTGCCGGTCGTGCACGGCCAGCGTGGCGTAGTAGGATCGCCGCAGGAGGGAAGAGGGATGAAGAAACTGTTCGGAGTGGTGCTCGTGATGCTTGCGGCAGGCTGTGCGACCGTGCAGCCGTACAAGGCGACCACCGCGTCGTCGAAGCCGGCGGCCGAGGCCTTCACGTGCGCACTCGGTCTCGCCACGTCGCTCGATTACACGCCGGAGCAGGTCAGCAAGGAATCGGGCTTCTTCAAGGCCGAGCACAATTACCGCCCCGGTATTTCGAGCATCCGCTGGGGCGCGAACATGACCGACGCGCTCGCGGTGCTGATCACCAGCGACGCCGCGGGCAAGACGAACATCCAGGTCACCGGCACGAGCGGCGCCAACGCCGGGCGCAATCTGCGATTGATCGAGTCGTCGCGGGAAGTCGTCGACGCGGCGAACAAGATCGTCGAGAACTGCAAGTAAAGTGCTGGGTGCTGAGTGCTGGGTGCTGCGCGGACTTACCCAGCACATAGCACCCAGCACATCGCCTACGGCAATCCCCGCGTACGCCGCTTCGTGCTCGGCGCCTTGCGGATCGATGCCGCCGGCTCGGCGGCCATTCCGAGCACCTGCTTCGCCTTCGGTTTGACGATGCCGGCGATGCCCTCGATGACGTGATGGGCGGAGCGCACCGCTCCTTCCTGCCATCCGGATAGATACGACACCTGATCGCCGGCCACCCAGAAACGTCCCTCCGCGTTGAGCAGCGTCTCGGGGATGGTCTTGTCGCACGACCAGTCGTCGGCCCAGCCGCCGAGTTGCCAGGGGACGTTCTGCCACGCGATCGACAGTCCGAGCTCGATCGGCACGTGCTTGTCGAAATCGGGATGCAGCTTCTTCGCGCCCTTCATCGCCTCGGTCAGCCGCTTCTCCAGTGACCACGTGCCGTACGCGCGCGCGTCGTCGTCGTAGTTGTACGCGCCGGTGAGAATCCCCTTCTGCTTGAAGTAGGCCCACGACGGGTACCACATCTGCGTGATGGCATCGGTGGTGTACGAGATCCCGCCGTACATCTGATCGCGCGTCTCCCAGAAGCGGCTGTTCGTCTGCCAGCCGACCTTCACTGTCGGCGCGAACTCCACGCCCGCGATCGCCTTCTTGTACGGCTCGCTGAAATTGTTGTCCTTCGTGATCTTCGCCAGGATCGGCAGCGGGATGGTCGAGATGCACCAGTCAGCGGTGATTGACGAGACGATCTGCGCCAGTCCACCCGCCGGCCGGAACGACACCTTGACCTTCGCCTTCCCCTCCTCCGTCACGTTGTCGACGTTCACCACTTCCTGGTTGTAGTGGATGAAGCGCCCGACCGGCGATTTCTGCAGGAAGCCGTAGCGCCAGATCTGGTCCATGCCGCCGACCGGCTGGAAGAGCGTCGGCTGCCACTCGTACTCCTCCGCCTGATAGAAGCGATGGTTCCAGAAATCCGACGTCACGAGATCGGCGAGCGTGAGCGGCTTGAGCAGCCGACCGCACGACTCGATGCCCGGCTCGACGAGATAGCCGGAGCGCGACGAGCCGAGGTAGTCGTAGTTGTCGGAGGGATCGATGTCGCCGAAGATCGTGAGCAGGTTGAGGAACTGGTCCTTGTCCACTCCCTTCCTTTTCAGCTCGGCGCCGAGGTGTCCCTTCACCACGCACTTCGCGAGGAGCTCCGAGATCCAGCCGCGCGTGTCGTTCGCGATGCGGCGGTTCACCATCGACTCGCCGTTCCACGACTGATCGCGCTGGAAGAAATTCGCGCGCGTCATCATGGTGTAGACCTCGAGCGGCACGCCGAAGAGCGTGCAGTAGTGGAGGATCGCGGTGTGGTGATACGGGAGGCGGCCCGGCCCGGCGTTCAGGTAGAAGTCGGGATGATCGTCGAACTTGCAGACCTGCTTCGTGCCGGTGATCTCCTCGATCTCGTAGCCGGTGCGGACGGTGTAGCTGCGGCCACCCGCGCGCGAGTTGGCCTCGAGGACGATCACCTCGTAGCCCGCCTTGTTCAGCTCATACGCGGCGGTGAGTCCGGCGATGCCCGCGCCGAGGATCACCACGCGCTGACCGCGGCCATGGTCGGACGCGATCTCCGGCGGTCCGGCAAACGCGGCGGGGACGCGCAGCATCCCCATCGCCACCATCGTCTCGTACACCGCGGCGGCGCCACCGGCGCGGCCGACGGCATTCAGAAAGCTGCGGCGTGTCCACCTGGAAGAGTCGCTCATCGGGACCTCCTCATTTGCCGGGGGATGGCAATAAGGATAGTCCCTCTTGAGCTATTGCAGCAGACTGCGTTGCATCCACGCCGTCTTTTCGTGGATCTGCATCCGCTGCGTGAGCAGGTCCATCGTCGGCTGATCGCTCGCCCGCTCCGCCGGTGCGAACGCGGCGCGCGCGGTGCGGACCACCGCCTCCTGTCCCTGCACGAGCAGACGGATCATCTCGTCGGCGCGCGGCACGACTTCGTCCTCGCGGATCGACGTCAGGCGCGCGAACTCGCGATACGTGGCGGGGGCGGGAAATCCAAGAGCGCGAATGCGCTCGGCGATCAGATCGACGGCCAGCGCGAGCTCGTTGTACTGCGTCTCGAACATGAGATGCAGCGTCTGAAACATCGGGCCGGTGACGTTCCAGTGGAAGTTGTGGGTCTTGAGATAGAGCGTGTAGGTGTCGGCGAGGAGACGGGAGAGCGCGCCGGCGATCTCGCGGCGGCCATGCTCGTCGATGCCGATGTCGATGGGGAGCGTGGTTTCGGTCAGAGTAGTCATGGAGCTCTTCTATGCTCCGATGGCGCGCACGCCCGTGGCGGCGGTCACCGCCGGTCGTGACTCACGCGCCGGTGACCCGGTAGAGCCGCCACTCATCGAGCTCGCCGCTCTCCGCGAACTCGATCCCGGAGCCGGCGACGAGATCGCGCACGGTGCGCGAGACGAGCACCTCGCCCGCGCCGGCGCGGACGGAGATCGCGGCGCTGATGTCGAGCGGCGCGCCCCCCATCGCTTCGCCGACGAGATCGCATTCGCCGGTGTGCAGTCCGGCCGCGGCGCCCTCCAGCGCCTTGCAGATCGCGGCGCCGCAGCGGACGGCGCGCGCCGGTCCGTCGAACGCCGCCTGCAGCGCATTCGCGTCGAAACTGATCAAACGGCCGCGGAACCATTTGAGCTCGCGCTGGATCGCGCTGCGATGCGACTCGGCGTCATCGAGCTGCACGTGCAGGATCGTGGCGAGCACGCGATCGGGAGCCGAGGCGTGGCGGACGCCGGTGAGGAACTCCTCCACCTCGTCGAGGATCGCGTCCTGATCGCCGACGAACGGCAGGTGATCGTTGCCCGGCAGCTCGACATACTTCGCGTTCGGGATGCGCGAGGCGACGTAGCGTCCCTCTTCGACCTTCAGACAGAGATCGCCGGCGCGATGGATGATGAGCGACGGCACGCGGATCGTCGGCAGGACATGGCGCACATCGATCTCCGCGTTCATCCGCGTCAACGCGACCGCCGCGCCGGGGCTCGCTCCCATGCGCAGGTACTTCGCCCACCATTCGCGAAAGGCGGGATCGTTCGCGCGCGACGGCGCGCGCTCGGCGATGCCGACCGGTCCGCCCCACTCGCGCTGCATCAGCTCGAAGAACGCCTCGCGCTGTTCCGGCGTCGGTCCCCACGGATAGTCGTCGGAGCGAACCCTCTTCGCGTACGTCCCGATCATCACCAGCGCCGCAGTCCGCTCCGGATAGGTCGCCGCGAACAGGCTGCACATCGGGCCGCCCTCGGAGATCCCGCAGAGCGCCGCGCGCGGCGAGCCGACCGCTTCCATCACCGCGCGCACGTCGTCCATCCGCTGCTCGAGCGTCGGGAGTTGATGCAGCGGCACGCGATCGGAGAGGCCGGTGCCGCGCTTGTCGATGAGGATCAACCGCGAGAACGACGCGAGGCGCCGCAGGAAGCGCGCGAACGACGGCTCCTGCCAGAAGTATTCGAGATGCGTGATCCAGCCCATGACGAAGACGAGATCGAGCGGGCCGTTGCCGAGGACCTGGTAAGCGATGTTGACGTCGCCGCTGAGCGCGTAGTGCGTGTGCGGCGTCTCGCTCTCGACGACCGGGCGCGGCACCGACACGGTGTGGGGCTGCGGCGTGGTGTCGAGCAGCGCATGCAGCGTCAACGCGACGTCGTGCGCCGACTGATACCGCGCCGCCGGATCCTTGGCCAGGCAATGCATCACGAGCTGCTCGAGCTCCGCCGGCACATTCGCCAGCGGCTTCGGACGCTCGCCGAGAATCGCGGCGAGGCCTTCGATCGGCGTGGCGCGGGCGAAGGCGCGCTCGCCGGCAAGCATCTCGTACAGCACACAGCCGAACGCGAAGAGATCGCTCGGCGCCTCGGCGTTCTCGCCTTTGATCTGCTCCGGCGACATGTAGCCCGGCGTCCCGACCAGCTCACCGGGCGAGGTCTCCTGCCGCAGCGTGTCCGCTTCATCGCCGCGGTAGACGAGCGGCGACGACGTGCGCGCCAGTCCGAAGTCGAGGACCTTCACGCGGTTGTCGCGGCCGATGAAGATGTTCTCCGGCTTCAGATCGCGATGGATGATCCCGCGGCCGTGCGCCGCGGAGAGCGCGTCGAGGACTTCGCTGCCGATCTCGCACGCGCGGCGCCACGAGAGCCGCGTCCGCTGCAGCAGCTCGCGCAGCGTTTCGCCTTCCAGCAGCTCGGTCACGGCGAACGTGACGCCGTCGTTCGCGCCGAAGTCGAAGATGGAGACGATGTTCGGATGCGACAGCGCCGCCACCGCCTTCGCCTCCCGCTCGAACCGCCCGATCGCGACCTGATCGCCCGCGAGTTCTTCGGAAAGGATCTTGATCGCCACGTCGCGATCGAGCCGCGAATCTCGAGCGCGGTAGACGCGCCCCATGCCTCCCTTGCCGATGAAGGAGAGGATTTCGTACGGGCCGAGTCGCGCGCCGGGTTCGAGCATGGGCGGGGGCGATTGATGATACGCCGGGGTAGGGAACTGCGGCGTTTCGGCACTCCTGTACAAAGGTCCATGATCGGTCCGACGTTGAACGGCATCGCCACGGTCGCGTCCATCGCTGGCTTTCTCGGCTGGCTATGGCAGGTCTCGCAGAAACGCGGGACGTCTTTGACGCGATGGGGCACGTTCATCGTGGCGGTCATTTTTCTAGTGCTCGCGGGAGGTGGTCTGGCGCGATTGAGCGGGCCACCTCCCGTCGCGGTGAAGGTCGATCCGCCGGGTCATCTCGTTCCACCGCCGACAACCACGCATGCCGAGGAAGTGCATAAGGAGCCGCCGTCCGAACCGGCAGCATCCGCGCCTCCAAAGGCTTCCCAGCCGTCCGCGCGCTCCGTTTCGGTCGTCATCGTCGATGAACGTGGGAGCGAGGTCCCGCGACTGATGACGATCGCCAGTGACGTCCTGGCCACCGCGGGACTCCAGCCGGTCGTCACTACGGGGCGGTTCGCGGCATTCGGCACTATCAAGCGGAACTCGACCACGGAAACGGACGCCGCGATGCAAGGGCTCATCACAGCCAGGCTGCGGTTTCACCTTCGGGTCGTCGACACGTCGACAGGCGGCGTTGTCGCCTCGCTCGACACCGACGCGCGCGGCGGTGGCTTCACCGCGGAAGACGCTGAGGCTCAGGCCACGCAGCGCATCGGCGAAAAGATCCGGTCCATGCTCAAACTTCGCGTCAACCAGGAGAGGCAATGAAAAAGTCGGTCTTCGTTCTGCTGTCATTGATGCTCATCCTCGCGCCGCGCGTGCTCGCGCAAAAGGTCATCGGCGACGCCGCCAAAGAGCTGGCGGAACAGATCGCGGCGTCCGCTGCCAAACAGCAGAAGCACAAGATCGCGGTCATTCCATTTCGTGAGCTCGACGGCCGGACGACAATCTTCGGGACGTACCTGGCCGAGGAGTTGGTCACGAATCTCTTCATGACTGGAAACCTCGAGATCGTCGAGCGGTCGCTGCTCGACAAGCTCATGGCGGAATTGAAGCTGAACCAGACAGGCGCGATCGATCCCGACAGCGCGAAGAAGGTCGGAAAGATCGCCGGCGTCGAAGCGATCGTCACCGGCTCGATCACCGATTTGCAATCGTATGTCGGAGTGAACTGCCGCCTCATCGACACTGAAACGGGAAAGATTTTCGGTGCGGCGCAGACGAAGGTCGTGAAGGACGCCGATCTGCAGAAGGTGATGAGCATTCAAACGCCTGACCCCACGGCACCCGCGGCGCCAGCTCCCACTCCTAAGGCCACTAAAGCGACGGTCAAGACCACGTTCAGCGGGATCGAATTCGAATTGGTCGGATGTCTAAGCAGAGGCGGGAACGTCGTCTGCAACCTGATGCTTACGAACGAAACATCGGATGACAAACGCTTCCAACTGAACATCACCGGCGGCGACCAGGCGACACTGCTGATCGACGACCAGAGCAACGAGAATCGCGGCAGAGCCGGTGCGCTGGGAATCGAGCACTCCGACTATCCCGCCTGGCTCTCCACGACGCTCGTACCGGGGATTCCGTTGAAAGCACAGGCTCGATTCGGCGGAATCCCCGATTCCGTCAGCGGCATCCGCCTCCTTCGCATCCAATGCACGGTCGCGGGCAACTACGGCGTCGCTGACTTCCGCAACGTGCCTCTCACGAAGTAATCCTCATTGATTAAGTTAAGTTTCCAGACCTGACCCTGACCCTTAACTTAACTATTCGTGCAGGACCTGGTGCACGTACGCCACGGCGATACATCCCTCCCCCACCGCCGAGGCTACGCGCTTGATGTTGCCGCCGCGGACGTCGCCGACCGCGAAGACTCCGGGGAGGCTGGTTTCGAGGAGGTGGGGCGGGCGGGTCAGGGGCCATTCGTCGGGGGAGAGAGCCGGGCCGGTTTTGATGAAGCCGTGGTCGTCGACTGCGACGCAGCCGTCGAGCCAGCGCGTGGCGGGGACGGCGCCGGTCATGACGAAGATGTGGCGGATCGGTTCGTTCGACTCGGTTCCGGAATCGGCGTCGCGCCAGCGGACGCGCTCGAGGTGCGTCGTTCCTTCCACCGCCACGATCTCGCAATGCGTGCGCAGCTCGATCGCCGGGATCTGTTCGATGCGGCGGATGAGATAGCGCGACATGCTCTCCGCGAGGCTGCCGGAGCGGACGAGCATGACGACGCGGCGCGCGCTCTGCGCGAGGAACACCGCCGCCTGGCCCGCGGAGTTGCCGCCGCCGACGACGATCACGTCCTCGTCGCGGCAGAGCTGCGATTCGAGCGGCGTCGCGCCGTAGTACACGCCCGCGCCCTGGAAGCGCGCGATGTCGTCGACCGGCAGGTTCCGATACTCCGCGCCGGTGGCGATGATCACCGTGCGCGCCGGCACGTGCGCGCCGTTCTCGATCTCGAGGACGTACGGCTTGCGCGCGCACGAGAGGCGCGTCGCACCTTTCGCGATCATCAACTGCGCGCCGAACTTCTCCGCCTGCGTGAACGCGCGCGCGGCGAGCTCCTGGCCCGAGATGCCGTTCGGGAAGCCGAGGTAGTTCTCGATGCGGGAGCTCGACGCGGCCTGACCGCCGGGTGAGTTGGCCTCGATGACGAGCACGTCGAGTCCCTCCGAGGCCGCGTAAACCGCGGCGGCGAGACCGGAGGGGCCGGCGCCGACGATCGCCACGTCGCGGATGCGCGTCTCGTCGATCCCTTCGTTGAATCCGAGGCAATCGGCGACTTCCTGATTCGTCGGGTTGCGCAAGACGTACTCTCCGCGGCAGATCACGACAGGGACATCGGATGCGTCGACGTGAAAGCGGTCGAGCAGGTCCTGCACGCCCTCGTCGCGATCGAGATCGACGTAGGTGTACGGATGTCCGTTGCGCGACAGAAACTCTTTCACCCGCAGCGTGCCGGGCGAGAACGCGGAGCCGAGGAGCACGACGTCGCCGATGCCGCGCGCGATGAGCGCCACGCGGCGGAGGATGAACGCGCGCATGAAGATCTCGCTCAGCTCTCCGTCGTTCTGCACGAGCGCGAGGAGATCGTCGCGGCGGAGCTCGATGACGCTCCCCGGCTCCGACACGCGAATCGTGGCGAAGCCGCGGCGGCCGGTGAGGAGGTTCATCTCGCCGCTGAACTGGCCGGGGCGATGCGTGGTGATGAGCTGCTCGGATGCCGGTCCGACGACCTCGAGCTCCGCGCCGAGGGAGACGAAGAACGGCGTGTCGAGCTCTCCTGCCTGGACCAGGACCTCGCCGCGCTGCACCTTGCGCGTGCGGCCATGCGCGGCGACGCGCGCGATCTGTTCCGGCGTCAGCACCGGAAAGACCTGCTCGTTGCGCGTCGGCATGTTGAATGGAATCGAGGACACGGTGGTCTATCCTACGCCGCGCATGAGAAAGATCGCGGTCATACCCGGCGACGGCATCGGCCCCGAGGTCACGCGCGAGGGCGTGAAGATCCTGCAGTACCTCAACGAGCGCTCGAATCTCGGATTCGAGTTCGTGACCTTCGACTGGTCCGCTGACGCGTATCTCGCCACCGGCGTCTCACTCCCCGCCGGCGCGCTCGACGAGCTGCGGCGCGACTACGCGGCGGTCTACCTCGGCGCGATCGGCGATCCGCGCGTACCGAACATGCAGCATGCGCGCGACATCATCCTCGGGCTCCGCTTCGGGCTCGACCTCTACGTCAACTGCCGCCCGGTGCACCTGCTGCACGATTCGATCTGTCCGATCAAAGGGAAAGGCACCGAGGCGGTCGACTTCGTGATCTTCCGCGAAAACACCGAGGGGCCGTACGCGGGGATCGGCGGCAACTTCCGCCTCGGCATGCCGGACGAGATCGCGACGCAGTACGACGTCTCCACGCGCAAAGGCGTCGAGCGGATCATCCGCTACGCGTTCGAGTACGCGCGGACGCGCGAACGCCGCTCGGTCTGCATGTCGGACAAGCACAACGTGCAGCCGGCGGTCGGTGGCCTGTGGCTGCGCGTCTTCCACGAAGTGGCCGAGGAGTATCCCGACGTCACGAGCTTCCACATGTTCGCCGACGCGCTCGCGCTGCAGATGGTGCGCGAGCCGGAGCGCTTCTCCGTGATCGTCACGAACAATCTCTTCGGCGATCTGCTCACCGACCTCGGAGCGGCGCTCGAGGGCGGCCTCGGCATGGCCGCGTCGGCGAATCTCAACCCCGGAAAGATCTCGATGTTCGAGCCGATCCACGGCAGCGCGCCGCCGTTCGCGGGGAAGGACGTCGCCAATCCGATGGGGATGATCCTCACCGCCTCGATGATGCTCGCGGACCTCGGACACAAAGAGGAATCGCACAAGGTCGAGGAAGCGGTGCGGCGCGCGGTGATCGCGAAGCAGTCGACGCCCGACGTCGGCGGGAACCTCGGCACGCGCGCTACGGGAGATGCGATTCTGGCGCAGTTGCAGGATCTGTGAGCAAGCGCATCGCCAGCGCGATGCCGATGCTCACGATCGCGGCCTGCGAAAAAATCGCGCCCGGCGTCTTCAGCGCGTCGTAGGCGAAGCCGACGAGCGCGGGACCGAGCATCCGGGCCAGCGCCGTCATCGAGCTCGACACGCCGAGGATCCCGCCGCGATGCGACGGCGGCGCGACCTTCGTGATGAACGCGCTGAGCGTCGGATGACAGAGTCCCTGGCCGACGCCCATCAGGCAGGTCGCGACGATCAGCACGACGCGCGCGTGCGTGAGCGGCACGAGCAGCAGTCCGAACATCAAGGCGCCGGCGCCGAGAATGCCGGTGCCGATGTCGCCGAGACGCTGCGTGAACCAGTGAATCGCCGACCACTGCAGGATCACGACGACGATCCCCATCAGGCCGAGGAGATACCCGACATCGCGCGCGGCGAGTCCGAAGCGATCGCGCCCCACCATCACGAGGATCGGCGAGAGCGATGCGAGCGCGCACATGATCACGGCGAGTGACGAGCCGGCAAGGCGGAGGCCGCGCGTGCGGAAGAGGATGCCCCAGCTCTCGTTGTCGAGGAGCGAGCTGCGATGCGCGGCGCTCTTCGAATCGGGATTGAGCGATTCGGGGAGCATGAAGATCGCCATCAGCATCGCGATGCTCGAGAGCGTCGCGGCGGCGAGTCCGGGGAGGCGATTCGGCGGGAAGTGCAGCGAACCCGTGCCGAAGCTGGAGAGCAGTCCGCCGATCGGCGGCCCGAGGATCAGGCCGAGGCCGAAGGCCATGCTGATGCGCGCCATCTCGCGCGAGCGGCTCTCTTCATCGGTCGTGTCGGCGATGTAGGCCTGCGCGGTGGAGATGCTCGCGGACGCGATGCCGGAAAAGATGCGCGTGGCGAAGAGCATCGCGACGTTGGAAGCGAAGGCGAACGTGCCGAAGCCGAGGATGTTGCCGAAGAGACTGATCATCAGGACGGGGCGGCGTCCGATGCGATCGGAGAGCCGTCCCCAGATCGGCGAGAAGAGGAACTGCATCAGCGAGAAGCTGCCGAGGATGAGGCCGAGGGTCATGCCCGACGCGCCGTACTCCTTCGAGACGAAGGCGAGGATCGGCACGACGATGCCGAAGCCCATCAGGTCGATGAAGACGGTGAGGAAAAGGACGCGGCGCGAGGCAGCCCACATGTTGCGCGCGATTGTAGGGTGCAGGCGTCAGACAAACGTCAGTGGGGGGACAGGCGCCCTCGCCTGTCCGGGAGGAACCGAGGCGACAGGCGAGGGCGCCTGTCCCCCCACTGGACCAGGAATCAGCGCGCCGCGGCCACGCGTCTCGTCGCCGGCGCGACGCGCGCCACGCGGCGCTGCACGCGGGGGAGCTGCTGCTGCACGAGCGACGCGAACGTCGGCTCGGCGAAGGCGATCTCCGCGAGCACGCGCTTGCGCGACTCGGCGCGCATCTGGAGCAGCATCGCCTCGAGACGCACGGCGCTCGTTTCATCGGCGCCCTGCTCCCCGGCCTCGGCGAAGGCGAGGTGATGGTCCGCATCCTTGCGCGCTTCGCGGTCGGCCTGCTGGAACATGGCCACCAGTCCGCCGTGTCCGAGGCGATCGATCAGCAGGCCGATCTCCGGCAGCCAGTGAGCGAAGGCGCCGATCGCGTGCAGCATCTCCAGCTCGACCGCGGCGCGATCGTCGTGGAACAGCTTCACCAGGTTGCGGACGCGGAGGAAACGGTCGCCGCGCTCGCGTCCCTGCTCCACCGCCGCGCGCAGCGGATCGGCGAGCTCGGGATGCATGTGCGCGACGTGCAGCTTCGTGGCGCAGGCGCGCACGATGCGGATGGAGCACTCGATCGGCGAGGCCTGGATCGCGTTCCAGGCGACGATCGCAGGCGAGCGATGCGCCCAGCTCGCGTAGCCGCCCCACGGATCTTCGATCAGGCCCATGCGGATCGCTTCTTCCGGCGAGCCGGCGGTCAGCATCGACGCGGCGATCTCGTTGAGCGAGCGGTCGGCGCCGAAGGGGATGAGGATGCGATCGACGTTCATCAGGCCGTTCAGGCCGAGCGCGTCGTCGTCGTGGAAGATCGAGAGGTCGACTTCGACGCCGTCCGCGTTCCAGATGCAGCCCCAGCCGGCGATCCAGAGACTGTTCTCGCCGCGCGAGCGGGGCCGCGGATAGACGTAGCGCGGCAGGAAGCGAAGCGCGGGGTCGTCGAGCGCTTCACCGATCGTGCGCGCCAGGTCCTGATCGACGCAGCGTTCGGCGACGGCGATCAGATCGAAGTCGCGCATGCGGAGCGCGGTGCCGGAGTAGAGATGATCGAGCAGTGCCGGCGCGCTGGCGCCGCCGATCGCCAGGTTCGTGAGCCCGAAGCGATCGCGAAGCTCCGCCGCGACGCGCGAAAGGATCGCCGACAGACGACGGACTGGAAACGATTTCATTTTGTGCATTACGACCGAGCGGGAACGGGATTTTGGGAACAGGGAACCGGACGACCGGTTGGGAAGACGGGGCGCGCGAATTGTACTCAGGTTTTGCTTACGGTCAACTCTTTCGCAGCACCATCTGCCAATCGCGGCGCACGATCGTCGCGCTGCTCCCCAGCAAAGCGACGAATGCATCGATCGCCCGGCCGGGCGCGCGGGCCAGCATTCCCTCGGACAGATCGTCGACCAGCGCGTAGTCGTCGAAGTTGACGAGGCCGCCCGGTTTGAGCAGCGTCCACGCCAGCACCGCGTCCTGCAGCACGTCGCCGATCTTGTGCGAGCCGTCGACGTAGATGAAGTCGAACGACGCCGGCTGCAGCGTGCGCAGGACGACCTGCGAATGTCCGATCAGCTTCGTGACCCGGTCCGCCGATCCCGACGCGGCGACATTGAAGTCGTAGCGCGCTTCGAAATAGCGCAGCAGCACGCTGGCCATCGGCACGGCGAACGGATCGACGCAGACCAGGCGGCTCGTCGGATGCGTGAGGATGTTGTCGAGAAACCAGCAGGCGGACTGCCCTTCGAAGCAGCCGACCTCCAGCGCGCGCACACCCGGCTTGCCCTTCAGGTCCTCGAGGTCGCGCGCCCACGCCGCGGTGTGCGGCGAGACCCAGTCGAAGGAGAAGCGGTACTTCGGATGCGGCAGCGGCGGGTTGTCGGCGTAGAGATCGTGCATCTCGCGCGCGATCCTCCGCGCCGCGAGCTCCTCGCAGCCGCTGTCGATGAGGCGGCGCATCGCCATGACCATCACGAAGCGGCCGTCGTTGTGCTCCTCGATGGAGATCGTGTTGCGCTCCAGCGCGTCGGCGAGCTGCGTCGCCTTCGCGCCGGTCACGCGCAACACCCACGACGCCGCGTCGTTCGTCACGCGGCCGTCGCCGATCGCCCTGACCCACTGTCCGTGCAGCTCACGCGCGCGCGCCGCGAGCTCCTGCTGTTTTTCCGATACGACTGTCAACGCATCGCTCCTACCTGCAGCGTTCCTTCTTCATCCTCTGGGATGTCGACCCAGCGGCAGGGCAGAACGACGAAGAAGGTGCTTCCTCTTCCGCGCTCGCTCTCGACGCGGATCTGGCCACGGTGAAGATCGACGAAACGCCGGACCAGCGCGAGCCCGAGACCGGTCCCCTCGGGACGTCCGCGCGCGCCGTGCGCCTGGCGGAACTCCTGGAAGATCAGCTCGTGATCTTCGGCGTTGATGCCGATGCCGTTGTCGCGCACGCTGATCTCGATCGCCGGCTCGCCGAGCGTCGTCTCGTCCGAGGCCAGCGGCCGCGCCGCCACCACGATGGTGGAGCGCTCGGGCGAGAACTTCACCGCGTTCGACATCAGGTTGTAGAGGATCTGCTTGATCATCGTCTGATCGGCTTCGATCATCGGGAGGTCGTTCGGGATCTCGATGTTGACGGTGATCTTGCGCAGCGTCGTCACGCCCTTCATCACCGCGCAGATGCCGTTGACCACCTCGCGCAGCACGATCGTCTCCGGCTGCAGATCCATCTTCCCCGCCTCGACCTTCGACAGATCGAGGATGTTGTTGATGATGCCGAGGAGGTACTGGCCGGAGTCGTGGATGTTCTGCAGGAAGCGGCTGTAGCGCTCCTCCAGCTTGCCCGAGACGTGGCCGATCAGGATGTCGGAGAAGCCGATGATCGCGTTCAGCGGCGTGCGGAGCTCGTGGCTCGTCGCCGCGAGGAAGATGCTCTTCGCGCGATTCGCTTCCTCGGCCTGCGCCAGCGCCTCCTCGGTCAGGCGCTCGTGACGCTCCGCCTCGCGCTTCGCCGCTTCGGCCTCGAACCGCGCGGCCTCCGCCGATCGAAGCGCGGTCTCGGTGCGCTCCTTTTCCTCCACGATCTGCCGCGTTCTCTCGTCGACCAGCTTCTGCAGCAGGCGGGCGCGCTCGCGGCTGAAGTGAAGGCGCATCGAGTGGACGAACCAGAGCAGCCCGAAGACCGCGAGGACGCAGAGCGCGATGAACCAGCGGGTCTCGTAGAAATGAGGCTGCAGCGCGAACGGCAGCGACGCGGCGCGCCACTGCGCACCATCGCGCGATGAGGCGACGATGAAGCGGTACTCCCCCGCCGGCAGGTTCGTGTACGACGCCACGCGCTTCGCCGCCGCGTCGATCCAGCCGTTGTCGTAGCCCTCGAGGCGATAGCGGAAGTGCATCCGCTCCGGCGTCACGAACGTCATGCCGCTGAACTCGAACTCGATGCGCTCGGTGCCGGGCGGCACGGAGCGGAGGACGTCCGCGGTCGCCGGCTTGCCGTTGATCGTGACGCGCTCCACGATCGGCAGGCGCGCCGGCAACGCCGCCGCGCCGCTGTTCATCACCGCGGAGACGCCGTTCGCCGTGGCGATCCAGATCCTGCCGTCGCGCGAGCGGAGCGCCGAGGGATTCGAGGCGCCGTTGCACTGCCGGCTCCCCATCCCGTCGTTCTCGTCGAACAGTTGGGCGAGGAGGTGAGTGGCGTTGCGGTCGGCCACCGCGTTCAGCTCGCGCTTGCTCACCGCGAACGCGCCGCGCACCGTGCCGAACCAGAGCCGGCCGTTCGCGTCGTCGACCAGCGAGACGATCTTGTCGGTCGGCAAACCCTCGCGCGTCGTGATCACGCTCGCGCGGCCGTTGCGATAGCGGATCACGCCGCCGCCGTCGGTGGTGATCCAGAGCGTGTTGTCGCCGCTGACGTCGGCGGCGATGCTGAAGAGACGATTCGTCGGAAAGTCGCGCGGCGCGGAGTGCAGCCTGAAGCCGTTGCCGTCGAATTCCGCGAGACCGGCGCCGGTGACGACCCAGATGCGGCCGTCGGCGGTCTCCGCGATCTCCATCGCGTACTCGGTCCCCAGTCCGCCGCGGCCGGCGAAGCTCTCCACCGTGCCGTCGGGACGGATGCGGTTCACGCCGAAGTCGGTCGCCAGCCAGACGTCGCCGCGGCGGTCTTCGTGGATGTCGCGGATCGTGTTGTTGGAGAGCCCGTCGTTCGTCGTGAAGAGCTTCGCGTCGTGATAGACGCCGTTCGAGGTGCCGAACCAGCGCGAGCCGTCGCGCCCCTGCGCCATCGAGAGGATGCGCGTGAGCCGCGGATCGCCGTGCTTCTGCCACGCGCCGTTCTGCCAGCGATAGAGGCCGTTCGCCGCGCCGACCCACATCACGCCGTCGCGGTCCTCGAAGATCGCGCGGACGAACGGGTCGTCCAGTCCCTCGCGCTTGTTCCAGTTGACGAACGCGCCGCCGCGGAGCTGTTCGAGGCCGCCGTTCGAGCCGATCCAGATGCTCCCCTCGTCGTCCTCGAAGATCGCGCGGATGGTCGGATTGAGCAGGCCGTCGGCGATCGAATAAGTGGCGATGCGGTCGCCGCTCATCCGCAGGAGGCCGTTGCTGTACGTGCCGACCCAGAGGTTGCGGTCGCGATCGCGATGCACCGCGGTGATCTGATCGGCGGGAACGCCGGCGATGTGCTCGAGGCGGTCGTGATCGATGCGATCGAGGCCGGTGCCGGTGCCGACGAGCACCGCGTCGTCGCCGTCCGCGAGGAGCGTGACGATGCGATCGTTGGAGAGTCCGCGCGCCGTGGTCCAGGTCTCGACCGCGCCGCCGCGATAACGCACCAGGCCCGCGGAGGTGCCGATCCACATCGAGTCGCCGGTGGACGTCAGCGCCGTGATCGGACTTGGCGGGAGCGGCAGCTTCACTTCCTCGGCGCGTCCGCGAACGACGCGCAGGATGCGGCCGCGCGCGGTGCCGGCCCAGATCGTGCCGTCGGGCAGGGCGGCGAGCGCGTCGATGATCTCCGGGCCGCCGGGAAAGCGGATCGATTCGACGCGGCCGTCGCGATAACGCATCAGTCCTTCGGCCGTGCCGAGCCAGAGCGAGTCGTCGGACGTGCGGCAGATCATCCGGATGCTGCTGCCCATGCCGGGCGTCGTCGTCTGATCGAAGATGCGGAACTCTTCGCCGTTGAAGCGGACGAGCCCTTCGTACGTGGCGAGCCAGAGATAGCCGTCGGCGGTCTGCGCGACACCGCGGACCGTGCCGTGCGGGAGCCCCTGCTCGACCGTCCAGCCGCGGCGGACATACTGCGATACGGCGCGATCGGCGGGCAGCGCCGCGAGCTCACCTGCGACAGCAAGCAGCACGAAAACAGCGGCGGCAATGCGCCGCGAACCGCATGGCACGATCATCCTCGTCCGTTCGATTCACGGTAGCAGTCATTAATTCAGAAAGGCAAACGGGGGCGCCTCCGGCGGGCGGGCGCGGCCCGCTGCGTTTGTTGGCCTAGCCTGGACTCACGACTCTCGTACGAATCGCGATTTACGCGAACGCAAACGCAGCGGGCCGGGCCCGCCCGCCGGAGGCGCCCTCGTCGTCTTTTCTAATCACGCTGCACGATTGCGCGCACGCGTCCGCGCTGCTTTCTTCGCCGACGCGGACCGCTCCTTCGCGGTTCTTTGCTTCGCCGCCGATCTGGCCTGACGTGACAGCGCCGTCTTCGACGCCGCGGTGTGCGGCTCGCGCTTCAATGCCTTCTCCATCGCGCGCGAGCGCTTCGGCGACGGCTTCTCGCCCGCATGCTTCAGCGCGCTCTTCGCGCTGCGACGCGTTCGCTCCGAGGCCTCCCCTTTCTCCGGCGGCGGCAGCTTCACGCCCGCGCGCCGCGCCTTCTGCAGGCCGATGGCGATCGCCTGTTTCGCCGACCGCGCTCCATGTTTTCCGTGGCGGATGTGCTCCATCTCCTCGCGGACGAATTCGCCCGCCTGCGTCGATGCCGCCTTCCCCTGACGCTTGTCGCGCCGGGCTCGCTCGATCGTTTTTTTCTCGGGCATAAATCGCTCCTTTGCTCTCCAAAAACGAAGCAAGTCGGACGCCATCGAGATGTGGTGTAATCGGGCTCGCCCATTCCCCGCTCGACGAAGATCCAGGAGGCCCCACCGTGAAACGTACGCTCGTTTCATTCCTCGCCGCGCTTTTGCTCACCACCCTTCCCGCCGCCGCTCAGAACTTCGTCTTCGAGCTGCGCGGCAGCCAGGAAGCACCTCCCACGAACAGCACCGCGAGCGGCGGCTGCATGGGCACGCTCAACCAGGGCGCGGGGACGTTCTCCGTCACCTGCGTGCACAACGTCGTGAACGCGACGGTGATGCACATCCACCGCGGCGCCGCCGGAGTCAACGGCGCCGTCGCCTTCGACCTCGGCGCGCCGATCAGTCCCGTCACCGCCACCTGGACCGGCATGACGGCGACCGACATCTCCGACATGCTCGCCGGCAACCTCTACGTCAACATCCATTCGTCGGGACGTCCCACCGGCGACATCCGCGGCCAGATCGTCACGCGCTCCATCGACAACGTCGCCTTCACCGCGACCGAACAGCAGTTCGTTCCTTCGCCCGGATCGGGACCGGCGACCGCGTCGTGCACCGCCGATCTCGACAACTCCGCGACGCAGCTCGCGATCTCCTGCACGCATGACGTGCCGACGCCGTCGAGCGCGAACGTGAGCGAGGGACCGTTCGGCACCGCCGGCCCGCTCGTCTTCACCTTCCCCAATCCCAACTCGCCGTTCTCGGCGAACGTCCCGATGACGCCGCGGCTCGTCGCCGACTTCGAGGCGACGTTCCTCTATCTCGAGGTGCACGGCGTGACGGGATCGGAGGACACGGCCGGTCCGCAGATCCGCGGCCAGATCGGCACGCCGCCCGCCGCGGCGACGACCGGCACGATCAGCATCACCAAGCAGACCTCGCCCGCGGGCGGCACCGGCTTTTCGTTCAGCGACGACATCCCGGGCGGCCCCGCGGCCTTCTCGCTGAACGACGGCGCGACGCAGACGTTCAGCAGCGTCGCGGCCGGGACCTACACCATCACCGAAAACGCGCTGAGCGGCTGGTCGCTGACCGACCTGACCTGCAGCAACGCGGAGAGCACGGTCAATCCGTTCACCCGCACCGCGACCGTCGTGCTGCACGCCGCCGAGTCGGTGCAGTGCACGTTCACGAACCTGCAGAGTCCGGGGCCGGCGAGCTCGCTCTTCGCCTTCACCCTGCGCGGCGATCAGGAAGTGCCGCCCACCGGCGAGACCGCGAGCGGCGGCTGCTTCGCGCAGTTCGACTCCGGCACGTCGACGCTGGCGATGGTCTGCACACACAACGTCGTCGATGCGACGGTGATGCACATCCATCACGGCGCGGCCGGCGTCAACGGCACGGTCGCCTTCGACCTCGGCAGCCCGGTCAGTCCGATCGAAGCGACGTGGAGCGGCATGTCGCCCTCCGACGTCGCCGACCTCTTCGCCGGCAATCTCTACGTCAACATCCACTCGGCGGGGCGCCCGACCGGCGCGATCCGCGGCCAGATCGTCGCGCGCTCGATCGACAGCGTCTCGTTCACTCCGAATGAACAGCAGTTCGTTCCGCCGGGATCGGGCACGGCGAGCGGTTCGTGCACCGCCGATCTCGACAACGCCGCGGCGCAGCTCGCGATCTCGTGCACGCACAACGTGCCGACGCCCACGAGCGCGAACGTGAGCGACGCGCCGATCGGCCACAACGGCCCGATCGTCTTCACCTTCCCCAGCCCCGCCTCGCCGTTCGCGGCGAACGTCCCGATGACGCCGCGGCTCGTCGCCGATTACGAAGCGACCTTCCTCTATCTCGAAGTGCACGGCGCGACCGGATCGGAGAACGCCGGTCCGCAGATCCGCGGCCAGATCGGCACGCCGCCCGCCGCGGCAACCACCGGCACGATCAACATCATCAAGAGAACGTCGCCCGCGGGCGGCACAGGCTTCACCTTCACCGACGACGTCCCGGGCGGACCAGCGTCGTTCTCACTCAATGACGGCGCGACGCGGACCTTCACCAACGTCGCGGCCGGGACCTACACGATCACCGAGAACGCGCTGAGCGGCTGGTCGCTGACCGATCTGACCTGCAGCAACGCGGAGAGCACGGTCAATCCGTTCAACCGCACCGCGACCGTGGTGCTGCACGCAGCCGAAACGGTGACGTGCACGTTCACGAACCTCCGCAGCGTGACCGCGCCGAGCTCGATCTTCGCCTTCCGCCTCGGCAGCGATCAGGAGGTGCCGCCCACGCCGGAGACCGCGCGCGGCGGATGCTTCGCGCAGTTCGACGGCGGGACGTCGACGCTGTCGCTCGTCTGCACGCACAACGTCGTCGACGCGACGGTGATGCACATTCATCACGGCGCCGCCGGCACCAACGGCACGGTCGCCTTCGACCTCGGCAGTCCGGTCAGTCCGATCGAAGCGACGTGGAGCGGCATGTCGCCGTCCGACGTCACCGACCTCCTCGCCGGCAATCTCTACGTCAACATCCACACCGGCGGCCGTCCCGCCGGCGCGATCCGCGGCCAGATCGTCCCGCGCAGCGTCGACATGACGAGCTTCGTGATGAACGGCGCGCAGGAAGTCCCGCCGAACAGCTCGACCGGCAGCGGCTACTGTTCGTCCGATCTCTCCGACGACGCCGCGTCCGTGCTCGTCCGCTGCACGCACAACCTCCCCGCCGTCACCGACACGCACGTGCACGATGCCCCGCCCGGAGTCGACGGCCCGGTCGTCTTCGACCTCCCCGATCTCAATTCGTTCTCCGCCAACGTGCCGCTCACTCCCCGCCTCATCGCCGACTACGAGGCGGGGTTCCTGTACGTGAACGTCCACACCGCGGAGTCGCCGGGAGGCGAGATCCGCGGGCAGATGTTCGGCAATGCGGCCGCGACGGTCGAGGACATTCCGACGTTGAATGAGTGGATGGTGGTGATGCTCGCGGCGCTGTTGATCGGGATGGGGTGTTTGAAGTTGCGGTGATGTCGGACAGGCGAGGGCGCCTGTCCCCCACTGGATTTGTCCGGTGGGGGCACAGGCGCCTCGCCTGTGCTCCGATCACATCCTCTTCAACGCGAGTTCCGCGAGCGTCTTCGACTTCGCGAGCTTCTCGTCCTCGCTCCCTGGCCCGCCCACGCTCACGCGGAGGACGGCGTCGCCTGTGCGGACGTACAGCGATCCCGCCGCACGACCGCCCACCCAGAGCGCGTCATCGCCGAGGCCGCGGATCTCGCGCGGCGGACGCGCCTCCTCTTCCTCGTGCGCCTCCGCTTCCTCGCGATCGAAGTGCTCTGCCCAGAACTCCTTGTCGCGGATCACGTCGACGCTGATCGATTTACTGAACGTCGGCAACTGATAGAAGCACTGCGTGATCTCGTCGCGCGTCGTGAGCTTCGCCGCCGTGAAGGATTCCCCCTGCACGGCGGCGACCTCGCGTTTCGTCAGGACGTGACACGCGTCCAGATTGGCTGCGAGAAGAATGGCTCCGATGATCATTACCGCGTCACCGTCGGCGTCGCCGCGGTCCAGACCTGCACCGGCCCGAGGCTGAGGTTGAGCACTTTGATGATGTAGGTGCCGCTCTGCGTCACCGGCTGATTGATCACGGCGAGACCGGACGAGTTGTCCGAGACCGCGAGCGACAGACCGGTCGGATCGACGAGCACGATCTTCACCGGCACCTGCGGCGTCGATTCCGCGACGATCGAGAGCGCCGTCGCACCCGCCGGAACCGCGAGCAGCGAGCTCACCGTCGATCCGGCTGAAGGCGACGCGCTGGTCGTCGACGTCGCGCCCGGTCCGCTCGCCGGCGCGCCGGTCGACGTCGCGCTCTCGAGGCAGAAGCGGTCGACGTAGACCGTCCCCGACAGGTTGCGGATCTCGAGCGTGTGCGCGCCGGCCGCGAGATTCGCGAACTGCACGCTCGCGCCATAGACCGGCGTCTTGGTCGAGCCCTCGGTGCCGTTGTAATTGACCACGCCCTTCGACACGCCGTCGAGGAAGAGCTCCGCGCTCCCGCCCTTCGGACTCGTCGCGTAGTAGTAGGTCAGCTTGCCGGTCGAGCCCGAGCCGACGTTCACCGTGATGCTCGCGAAATGATTCGGCGAATTGCCGTTGTGCATCCGGAAGTGGCCGCTGCTCGCGTTCGCGTCGCTCATGAGATGCCAGCCGTCGCTGTAGCTGATCGTCGCGTCATCGTCTTCGACGCAGACCGTCGACGGCGCGAGGCAGACCGCCCAGTTCGCGCCGACCGATCCCGCATTCGGCGCGCGATCGGCGGGCTGCGTGAAGCGCACCGCCTGCTCCGTCACGATGGCGACGGCGTACGGCTCGATCACCGCCGGCAGCGCGCTGGCGTCGGTGACCGGGATCGTCGGATTGCCGAGGAGTGCGAGCGGGACGGTGACGTTGAGCGTGCCGTTCGCGCCGGTCACATACGAGCCGGTGACCGTCGTCGCGGTGCCGATGAACGCATCGCCCGCCTGGTCGTACTGGCCGAAGCTGTACGAGACGCCGCCGGTCGGCGAGACCGACGCGCGCGTCGCGTACGTGCGCGTGGCGACGCTGCCGTCGCTGTTCTTCCGCGCGCTCGTCCAGGTCGCGTAATAGAACGTGCCGAGGGAACCAGTGATCGGCTGCGCGGTGAAGTTCTTCACCTTGATCGTCGTGATCAGCGACTGCTTGTCGGGCGTCAGCGCGAACGAGAGTCCGGTGATGTCGACCTGATCGGCGTTGCCGCCGTTCGCGTGCAGCAGCGGATGATCGGCGTCGCCCGCCGGATCGCTCGCCACGTTGCCGTCGCACGACATCGCGTGCGGAGGCGGCGGGGGCGGGCCCTGCGGATTCAGATCGGGACCGGCCTGCGAATCGAACGCCGCGTACATCCGCTTACCGCTCGCCTGCCGCGCGATGACCGCCTTCGCCGTGAAATCGTTCTGCGCGATGAGGCCGTACGAGCGGACGCCGGAGACGCAGTTCGCGCTGATGCAGCCGTCGTCATAGCCGACGACCACGCGTCCTTCCTTGTCGATGTCGGCGCCGAAGAAGTCGAGGAGATTGCGGCACGCGCCGTCGCCGCAGATGCCGCCGCGCTGCACCGGATCGCCCGGCGTCGCGTTCTGTGTCGTCCAGTGCGCGCCGCCGTCGAACGTCGTCGAGATGTAGAGCGACCAGACGCCGGGGAAGTCGGGCGAGGCGTAGCCGTCGCCGCCGGTCTCGGTGCCGAAGTACGCCACCGCCGCGCGCAGCGGATCGCCCGCCACCGCCGCGTGGAAGAGACTGTTCTGCACGCCCACCTGCGCGCCGACGTCGCTGTCGTTGCTCCAGTGCAGACCTTTGTCTTTCGACACGACGACGTGCGAGTGGCCGTCGGCCGCCTGGTATGCGAAGTAGAGCGTGCCGTCGCTGGCCACGGCGACCGACGGATCGCGATCGGTCTTCGTCGTCGCGGTCGGAATCGTGCGGATGCTCCAACTGATGCCGTTGTCTTCCGACACGATCACCGCCTGCCGCGCGTTCGGACCGGTGTGATACGGCAGATCGCCGCCGCAGCCGCGGTCGGGCACGTACGCCGTGCCGTCGGGTCCGATCTTGATGTGGCCGTGCAGGCCGGAGCAGTCCTTGATCGAGTACATCGGGACGGCCGGACCGAACGTCATGCCGCCGTCGAGACTGATCGAGCAGACGGCGTCGGCGATCGACTGCGAGCAGTACCAGACGCCGTTCGGATAGAGCGGGTTCACGCCGTTCGGAACCGGCGCGTGGAACGGTCCGCCGCCGACGGTCTCGTGATCGACGCCCGACGGCGCGCCCGAGCCTTCGCTCGGCGTGAACGGCGCATTGTCGTTGTCGGTGAACTCCATCGTGCTGCCGAGCGGCGTGAGGCCGAGCTCCTGCGCCACGAAGGTGCGGCCGGTGTCGCGGTCGGTGAAGAGGTACGGATCGCCGAACGCGCGCGGCGCGTTGGCCAGGACGAGCGGGACCTGGTTCCAGGTCGTCGTCGCCGGGACCGTGCGGTCATCGAAGACGACGCTGAGCATGTACGGCATGAAGCCGCCGAAGTAGTTGACGGTGCCGCCGTTCGGGATGCCGCCGAAGACTTTCTCCGTCTTGCGATTGACGCCGATCTGCGGCTCGCCCGCATCCTCGGCCACTCCCGGAGGAGCGTGGTAGTTGAAGAAGCGCGGCGTACCGGGAGGCAGCGTCGGATTCGCCGAGATCGAGGGCCACGACGGCGGCGTGTTGCGCACCAGCGTGACGCTCGCGTTGAAGGCGGCGGTCGAAGAGACGTCGAACGGCACCACGTAAATCGTGTAGCTCGTCCCGCTCGTTACGTCGAACACCCCGACCTCGGGGTTCGCCGCGCTCGCCGCCTGCGCCGACTCCGCGCCGGTGATGTCGGGCGAGTAGACGTAGACGTCGTAGTCGGATGTGTTGCTCTGCTGCGTCGTCGTCCCGCTGTTCGTCCAACTGACGGTGACGCGCGCCTTGTAGCTGTTGAAGTCGGTCGCCGGGACGGAGACGTTGAGGACGAACTGCCCGCAGGTCGCGCTGGTGCAGACCGGCGGCGTCTCCCCGAGCGGATCGAGCGGATTCGAGAGCGCGAACGGCCCTCCGGTGAACGTGATCGTCGGACTCGCCGGCGAGAGTGTCCCGCTGGCGGGGGTAGTGGCCGCGAATGCCACGGCCGAGGTCACCAGGAGTACGAAAAGGGCCAAAACCCGAAGGGTGCGCATGCTCGACATCGATCTCTCTCCTGCTTTCACTGAATCGACTGGTAGGACTACTACCATCCGATTCGGCTCGATGCCGATTTCATGCCTGAGTCAGCTAAGTGCTTGGAGTGCGGCGGCTTGCCGCCGCTCTGGATTGCGGCAGCTTGCTGCCGCCTCGGGTAAAATCCCGCCATGGCCGACTCACTCATCGCCTCCGAAGTCGCCGCCCAGGAGCTCCGCAACCGCGACCTCATCGCCGCGATCGAAGCCGAAGGCGCCGACCTCAGCGCGAAGCGCCAGATCGATTTCTTCTTCTACACGGCCGAGCGCGCCGACGCCGATGCACTCGCCGCGGACCTCCTCGCGGCCGGCTTCACCACGGCGGAAACCGGCCACGAGCCTTACGAAGGCAAGTGGCCGGTGCAGGGAGAGCTGAACGCGAGCGTCGAAGAGGTCACCGATCTCGTGTTCGTCGAGCGCATGGTCCGGATCGCCGCGAAGTACCTCGCGGAGTTCGACGGCTGGGGTACGGCGATCTGACGCGCCTCACGACGACGTCCTCCGCCGCGCGGGGCGAACCTGCGAGAAGGTCGCGGTCACGCTCCGCTGCTGCGTCATCGAAACGACGCACGGCCCGGTGCCGGAACAGGCACCGCTCCACCCGCTGAACGCCGACGTGCTCTCCGGAGTCGCGGTCAGCGTCACCGAGGTCCCGAGGTTGAACGTCGCGCTGCACTTGTCGCCGCAATCGATCCCTTCCGGCGTGCTCGTGACGACGCCACTGCCGCTCCCCGACTTCGTCACCGTGCAGAGCGATCGATGCCGGGTCGTGGCAGGTGTAGCAGCCGATCTGGAATCCGCGCCAGAAATTCTTCGCCCCGAGCTCCGTGGAGAGCTGGCGCGATCCGAGCGCCCGCGAGAGGAACGAGCCGCGATAGTCGCTGCCGTGACATGCGCGGCAGGCATCGCTCCCGTTTTCCGCGATGTCGCCATGCCGGCTGATCCACGACGCGCCGAGCGGATGGAGTCCATGCGGTCCGCCGCTGACGGTCGACGGAACCGAGGTGTGGCAGCCGTCGCACTCCGCCAGCATGCCGGGATGGCCCTGCAGTCGCGTGCTCAGCACGTTGTCATTCGGCTTCGCAGCGCGTTCGACGGATGGCATCGCGCGCAGAGAATCGGCTTTCAGCCGAGCGACGTCGCGCGCGGCGTTCGCGTCGAACGCCCAGCCGATCGCCGGACGCGCCGCGGGCGAGCCGCCCGACGCATGACACGCGCGGCAGTCCATCTCATCCGAGACCGGCAGCACGACGTCGGCCGTCGCGAGCACCACGCCATTCGCGTCGCGCGCCGTGAAGCGCATCATCGGGTAGTAGTTCTTCACGCCGCGATCGTCAAACGGCGTGATCGGAATCCCGACCGCCGTGAACCAGGCGCGATTCGGCTCGAACACCGCGGGTCGCGGAGTATTCGCGGCACCCGGCATGATCGATCCGGCGAGGGATTTCGTGCTTCAGGTCACAGCCGTCGCTCCCAACCGACCCCATCTTTTCCGCCATGACACACGCAAACCTCGGTGGCTTCGGCGGCGCGCTGCTCGGCGGCGCGGTCGGTTACGGCATGAGCCAGCTCCTCGGCACGAATGGATTCGCGCCGCTCGACTCCATTGCCGGAGGCACGATCGCCGGTTGTTTCGCCGCTTCGATGTTCGGCCTTCTCTACGACCGGACGCCGGTCCCGGAGCTCCGCAAGTCGTACAAGCTCCTGATGCGCCACCTCGTGCAGGGCGAGCGGGGTGATTCCGAATACGACCCGCGCGAGCGGATGGCGTTTTTCGTCATCCCCGTCGCCTTCGCCACGATCATCGTCCCGGTCATCGCGGCGATCCTGTGGCCCGTGTTTCGGGAAGCGGGCGGACATCCGACGATCTATCTGATCGCCGGCATCCTCTGCGCCGCCGCGACCTTCATCGTCGGCAACCTGACCATCGACCATCGCCTGCTGGAACGGCCGTCGGTGATGACGCCGCTGGTCGTCGCCGAACAGCCGGCCGCCGCTCCGGTCGACCTCACGGCGAAAGGGCGCCGCGACGCGGTGATCTGCATCCTCGGCGGGTTTCTACTGCTCGGGATCAATCATTACTCGGCTGTCCACGATCACACCTACTACCCGAAGCTGGTCTTCGGCGGACCGATGATCAGCATGGTCGGCCTCTTCGGTCTCTTCGAGCCGCGCATCATGTCGAGGCACCTGCCGATCGGAAAGACGTATCCGCTTTCGGTGCTGCTGCTGATGCTGCTGGCGATGGCGATCGGGGTCGTCGGCGGTTATCAGATCGACGCCTGGTATCACGGCTGAACGCCGAGTCTCTCCAGCGCGCGCTTCGCATCGCCGATGTTCGGATTGATGCTCAGCGCCTGACGGAGGTCGCGGACCGCCTCGTCCTTCTTTCCCTGCTTCGCGAACATGATCCCGCGCCCGGTGTAGGGCGCGGCATGCTTCGGATCGAGCGCGATCGCCTTGTCGTAGTCGGCGCGCGCCTCGTCGTAGCGGTTCATCATCGTCTCCACGTTCCCGCGCAGCACGTAGCACGGCAGCAGCGGCTTCAGCTCGATGCACTTCGAGAGTGACGCGAGCGCGCCCGCCGCATTCTTGTCTCTCCCCTGTTGCAACGCCTGCTTGAGCCACTCCTCGGCGGTCTGCGGCGTCGGCGTCGGCGCGGGCTGCAGCTTTGCCAGCTCCGCTTTCACCACTTCGTGCTTCGGATTGAGTTTCAGCGCGGCCTGCAGATCGACGATGGCGAGATCGTTCTTTCCCGCCGCGACGTTGAGCCTTGCGCGCCCGAGGAGCGCGTCGGGACCGAGGATGTAGTTGGCCATACTGTCCGTCGAGGCGATGGCGATCGCCTTCTCGAAGTCGGGCATCGCGAGCTCCGGCTTCCCCTGCTTCACGTAGATGTCGGCGCGGCCGGTGTAGCCGAGGATCACCTCGAACTTCTGCTCGGCCGAGGCACGCTTGATCGTCTCGCTGTAGTCGGCGAGCGCGTGCGCCTGATCGCCCTTCTCCGCGTACATGGCGCCGCGTCCGTTGTAGGCGCCGATCCCGTTCGGATCGAGCTGAATCGCCTTCGTGTAATCGGCGATGGCGAGGTCCGGCGCCCCCTTGCTCCCATGCGCCGATGCGCGGCCGGTGTAGGCCTCCGCGTTGTTCGGATCGAGGCGGATCGCATCGCCGTACGAGCGAATGGCGTCGTCGAACTTGTTGTCGATCGCCTGCTGCTGCCCCAGCTTCACGAAGTCGGCCGCCCCTTTCGGCGCGAGCGTGGCCAGCTCCTTCTTCGCAGTCTCGTTGTTCGGATCGATCGCCAGCAGCGCCTCGAAATGCGCCTTCGCCTTCTCGCGATCACCTTTCCTGAGCCGCAGCTTCCCCGCCGACTCGAGGGCCTGCTTGTTCTGCGCGTCGTTCACGAGGATCGCCTCGTAATCGGCGAGCGCGCTGTCGGTCTGCCCGGCGAGCTCGTACGCGAGCGCACGCGACTCGCGCGCATCGTCCACGGCGCCGAGGTTGTCGATGATCATCGTGAAGTCGTCGATGGCCTGTTTGTAATTCCCCGCCCCGAGGTGCACGTTGCCGCGGCCGAAGTACGCCTCGGAGCTGATGATGATGCCGAGCCCCTGCTTCTCCGCGGAGCTGATCGCTTTCCCGTACTCCGCGAGCGCGGGATCGCCCTTCCACTGAAAGCGATAGAGGTCGCCGCGTCCGACGTGTGCGTCGACGTCGTCGGGATCGAGCGCCAGCGCCTTGTCGAATTCGGCCATCGCCGCGTCGTATTTCTTCATCCGCGACAGCGCGTAACCACGCCCGTCGAAATACGCCGGCTGCTTCGCATCGAGCTCGATCGCCTTCGCGTAGTCGGCGGCCGCCTGCTCCCACTCCTGCCGATACGAGCGCACGGATCCGCGCTTCGCGTGCGCCGCGGCGAACGAGGGGTGCAACGTCACGCATTCGTCGGCCTGCTTCAGCGCGCCGGCGTAGCCGTCGACTTTCGCGTCGAACATCGCGACATCGACACCGGCGATGCATTGAGGGGGCGTCTTCGTCTGCGCGAAGAGTGGAAGAGCGAGCAGGAGAGCGGCGAGAAGTCTCATCAAGGGAAATCGCGCAAACAGCGCGCGATTTCCCTCACGTGAGAACTGAAATTACCGCCGGTAATACCCGCCGTCGATGAGATCCGCGTTGTAGGCCTCGAAGAGGCCGCCCCGCGTGAAGTCTCCGTCGACGCTGATGTAGTCGCCCGGACGCAGCGTGTCGAAGCGCCGGTCGGAGCCGCGCATGATGACGGTCACGAAACTGCCCGAGGCGTCGTCGCGAAGGACGAAGGAGCCGCGCCGGTAGTCGACCGTTTCGACGACGCCGCGCAGCGAGCCGGAGGAGTACGCCGGGGCGCCGTCGTAGTAGCCGTCATCGTAGTAGTCGTAGTAACCGAGCGGGTTGTAGTAGCCGCCGAGGCTGATGTCGATGCCGACGCGCCAGCCGAAGAGACGGAAACGCGCTTCGGGCACGAAGAACGGATAGCGCGCGCCGCCGACGTAGATGCGGTACCCGCCGTGATAGTGATCGATGCGCGAGATGCGTCCATGCGCGCGGTAGGGCGAACCGCGGTAACCGTAATCGCGCGACGACCCGCGATGGTCGTTGCCGCGCCAGTTGTTGTTGTTACGGTCGTTGTATCGGTTGTTGTTACGGTCGTTGTATCGGTTGTTGCGGTTGTAGTCGTGGCCCCGATCGTAGTTGCGGTGATCGTTGTTGCCGCGGTTGTAGTTGTTGTTGCTGCCGCGGTTGTCGTTGTTGCCGCGGTTGTAGCTCTGATTCGGCCGGCTCTGATTGTTGTTCTGCCGGTTCCGATCGAAGTTCTGCGCGCCGTCGTGACCGCGTTCGTGACTTTGGTTCCCGCCGTCACGCTGATGCCACGTCCGCTGCTCGCCGCTACGATTTGTCCCATCGCGGTGACGATCTTCCGCGAAAACGGACATCCCGAACAGCATCGCGACTGCCACCACAACCGCGAACTGCGAAGCTAATTTCTTGTAGGTGCTCAATTTGTCCCTCCAGGACCTGTTGGACAGCGGAGGGTTCAATCGCAAACGCGAGGCCAGCGCGCTCTACGCTACGTCCGCCCCCCGCTCCGCCAGCAGCTCGCGCAGCACCGACCGGTGACACCGTTCCTCGTTCTCGCAGTAGCAGCCGACGGAGACGTTCGTCTGATGCGAGAGCGCGGCAAGGAGGTCGAGCGTTCGCGCGGCGTCGGGCTCATTCATCTCCGCGCGGTATTTGCGGACGAACGTCTTCCAAGACCGCCCGTCCTGCGACGCGAGCGCGAACGAGACGAGCTCCTGGCTCGGCGCGAGGATCGGGAGCCAGACGTCGTAGAAATCGCGTTTCGCGAACTCCGACTTCGGCACGCCGCGCGGCGGACGGCGCACGGTCCCGAGACGCAGGCCTTCGTCTTTCGATCGCGGGGTTCCGAGTCTAAGCACTCTGATCGGCACGTTTCGCTCCGTTAAGTTAAGGGTCAGGTCCTTAACTTAATCTCCTAAAACTTTAGTTGACAAACCTCCGCCGCCGCCCCATGTTGTCTCCGAAACGTTTAGGAGACGCGATGGCCGCTCGCAAGGCGCAGCTCACGCCGCTGGAGCTCGAGATCATGAACGTGCTGTGGGAGCACGGGCCGGCATCGGTGCAGGAGGTGCAGAAGCGCGTCCGGGCGTCGAAGCCGCTCGCCTACACCACGGTGCAGACGATGCTCAACATCCTGGTGCGCAAGCAGCGGGCGAAGCGGACGCTGGTCGACCGCGCCTACCACTACCGCGCCGCAGTGAGCCGCGAGCAGACGGCCGGGAGCACGCTGCGCGACCTCGTCGACCGGATGTTCGGAGGCTCGGCCGAGGCGCTGGTGATGAGCCTCGTGGAAACGAGCCAGTTGACGCCGGAGACGCTGCGCCGCCTGCACGAAATGCTGGAGGACAAGCGCGATGAGTGACGCCGTCTTCGCCTTTCTCGTCAACGCGACGTGGCAGAGCGTTCTGATCGCCGGACTGGCGGTCCCGATCGCGCGGCGGCGATTCACGCTGCTCGCATCGGCACTCATCGCGTGCATCGCGGCCCCGATGCTGACACTCGCGCCGCGCGGAGGTATCGCGTCGGCCGGCGTGATCGCGGTCGAGCCTCGCGACACGAAACTGATTGTGCTCCTCTATCTCGCGGGGACGAGCGTCATGGCGATCCGCATGGCCGTCGCCCTGATCAAAGCTCGGCATCTCCTCAACACCTCGTCTCCCTTCCGGTCCCGCATTCGTATCTCAAACCTCATCGCCTCGCCGGTCACGATCGGACGCACGGTTCTCCTCCCCTCGCAGCTCGACCGCAAGCTGATCGGCGCCGCGATCGCGCACGAGCACGCGCATGTGCGGCGCGGCGACTACTTCGTCCATGTCGCGCTCGAGCTGATCGCGCTGCCGCTCTGGTTTCATCCGATGCTCATCCTCCTGCGCCGCGCGATCGCGGAGGCGCGCGAGATGGCGAGCGACGAAGACGCGGCCGCGCGGCGCGGACGTCGCGCGTATGCCGAGGCGCTGGTGCAACTCGCAACGGCCGCGGTGCGGCCGGCGCTGGCCGTCGGCGTCGCGTCGACTTCCATCGAGCGGCGCGTCGCCTCATTGCTTCATCCGAAGTCGCGGACGCCGCGCCTGCTGCTGATCGTGCCGTTCCTCGCGGCCATCGCCTGCACGCGCTTCAACGCCGCGCCGGCGATGCTGCGCGGCAACTGGGTGATGGATCTCGCGAAGTCCGACGTCGGCGGGAAGCAGCCGTACGAATCGTTCACGCAGACGATCGAGCAGGATCGCGCGCGCCTAGCGGTGCGGCAGAAACGCGTCACCGGCGGACGGAGCTCGACGATCACGTGGACCGTCATCACCGACGGCGTGACACGGCCCCTCGGCGGCGTGCGCGGCGCCAACGGCAACGCGACGTGGCGCGACGGCAAGCTGCAACTGCAGGTGTCGGGACCGGGCAAACACTGGGAGCAGGCGACCGCGTTCATTCAAGACGGCCGCCTGGTCGTCAACGGCCGGAGCAACACGACGCGCTATCACACGGAGTTCCGGAGAGTGAATCGATGATCACGCTCGCCCTCGCGCTCTTCTTCGCCGCGACGCCGCCGGCTGACCTCCCGGTCGAGCAGACGAAGAAGAACATCAAGGTCCTGCAAGGCCTCCCCTCCTCCCAGCTCATCCCCGTGATGGCGTTCTTCGCGAACTCCCTCGGCGTGACGTGCGCGCACTGCCACACCGCGGCGTGGGAGTCGGACGAGAAGCCGGCGAAGGAGGCGGCGCGGAAGATGATCGCGCTGCAGCGCTCGATCAACGAGCAGCAGTTCGGCGGGAAGCTGACGATCACGTGCAACACGTGTCATCAGGGCCGCGTCGAGCCGCCCGCGACGCCCGACGTCGCGAATGCCGGTTGGAACGCGACGCCCGCCAAAAAGACGACGACGGTCTCCGGCGAGGAAGCTCTCGCCGCGTTGCCCGAGGTGAAGATCGAGCAGCGCGTGATCCACGGCACGGTCGAGCGCTACAGCGGACGCGAGCAACCGAAGAGCGCGCCGTTCACGCTGACCATCACGCCGACGACGATCACGTACGACACCGAGCTCTCGCATCCCCCCGAGGCGAAGCGCGCGCTGATTTTGTATCTGCTCCCGAAACCGAAGCTCGAACAGGTGCACGGCGAGCGCTGGCTCGTCACGCCCGAGGCAATCCGCCGCACGCGCGAGACCGCGACGCCGTTCGGCAATCTCCCCGAACAGATCGATCACAGCGACTTCCGCCAGACGGAGTCGGGACGCATCCCGTTCCGCTCGCAATGGTCGCGCGCCGATTACCGCGTGACGTTCACGCTGGACGAGACGCGCAAGAACGTCCAGGTCCTCCGCGGGATGCCGGAGTCGCAGATCTTCCCCACCATGAACGTCCTCGCCGACGCCCTCGGCGTGCACTGCGACTACTGCCACGTGCGGCGCGACGGCAAGTGGATCTGGGAGAGCGACGAGAAACAGCCGAAGCTCGTGGCGCGCGACATGATGAAGATGATGTTCGAGCTGAATGCCGCGAAGTTCAGCGGCGCCTCGGCGATGACCTGCTACGGCTGCCATCGCGGCTCGACCCGCGTCGCGCGCCTGGTGCCGCTGCCGCCGCGCGATCCGACGAAGATCCCGCCGCCCGATCCGCTGCCGTCCGCGGCCGAGCTGTTGCGGCGATACAAACTCGCCGCCGGCAGCACCGACAAGCCGCTCTTCATGTCAGGCCGCATCGAGTCGGGCCCGCGAACCGGCGCATTTCAGGTCGAGGCCGGACCCGACGCCGTGCAGGTCACGTTCAACGGGACCACGCAGCGCGGACTCCCGTTCTACCTGCCCGACAAGGTGCGCGTGCCGGCCTCGGAGCTGACCGTCACGCGCACCGATCGCATCGGCGATCGCGAGGTGTATGTGGCCACCGCGGGGGCGACGACGTACTTTTTCGACAAGCATTCCGCGCTGCTGCTACGGCGCCTGACGACGACGGAGACGATGCTCGGACCGCTGCCGGAGCAGATCGATTTCGACGACTACCGGAATGTCGGGGGCGCGCGATTGCCGTTTGTGATCACGACGTCCGACGGCGCGCCGTTCGCGACGGCCGTGCGGACGTTCAGTGAGATCAGGTGAAGCCAGAACTTCTTATCTCCCCGTGCGCCGGCGCGGCAGTGCTCGCGCGGCACCCGGAAACTCATACGAATAGACGCCGCCGCTTGCTCCGGCGTGAATGACCCTGCTGCCCGGCTCCGTGGTGATCGACCAGATCCCCGGCGCGAAGACGATTCCTCCGAGCTGCGACCAGGTCGCCGCGCCGTCGGTCGAGCGGAAGAGACCGTTCAACCCCGTGCCGGTGTAGATGATGTTCGAGTCGGCCGGATCGATCCAGAGCGGGCCGCCGGTTTTCACCGGAAGACCGACATTCGCTTCGCTCCAGCTCTCGCCGCCGTTCGTGCTCTTGAAGGTCCCGGCTCCGAACGTGGAGACGTAGAGATTCGCGGGGTTCACCCGATCGATGACCAGTGCGGTCACATCCGAAACCGGAAACGTGAGACCCGCGCTCTTCTTCGTCCACGTCGCGCCGCCATCGGTGCTCTTGAAAATGCCCTTGTCGACCGGGGCCGCGTAGAGGATTGAAGGATGGACCGGATCGATCACAATCGCTGACACGCTCCAGGACGACGGGAGGCCTTTCGAGGAGGAAACGAAGGTCGCGCCGCCGTCCGTGCTCTTGCTCACCCCGCGGTCCGTTGCGGCATAGATGATGTTGGTCGATGAAGGGTCGATGGCCAGCCCGTGGACGGCGCGTCCGACGACGAACGGCGCGGTCCAGGTCATGCCGGCATCGGTCGATTTGTAGAAGGAGCTTCCGTAGACCGTGCCGACGTAGACGGTGGCCGGATTCGAAGGATCGAAGGCGATGGTGAGGACAGTCGTCCCGAGGAAATCGGGCGAGAGGCGCTGCCAGCTCTGGCCGTGATCGATGCTCTTGAACAGACCGGTCGCCTGCGTACCGGCGTAGACCACGCCCGCGTTGACCGGATCGGCGAGCACGACGCTCGCGTCCGCCGCGCGAAATCCGCTGTTGCTCGCGCTCCACGACTCCGCGGCGCCGGTGCGGCGGAAGAATCCGTCGCTCTCGGTGCCGGCGACGAGTGTCCCCTCGGCGTTGATGTCGAGCGCATTCACGCGCTCGCTGCCGATTTTCGCCGGCGTCCAGCTCACGCCGCCGTTGACCGTGCGGTAGACGTCGTCGAGCGTAGCGAGCCAGATGTTCGTCGAGCTGCCGCGCTCGTAGACGATCTGCCTGCAGCACGATGCCGGGAGTCCGCTCCCGCCGTCGCCCCAGGTCCCGCCGCCGTCGGTCGATTTACGCAGCGTGTTGTCCTGCGCGACGAACACGGTGCCGCTGACCAGCGGATCGGTTCCGATCGCATCGACGCTCGCTCCGGAAAGACCGCTGGCGATCGCGTACCAGGTCGTCCCACCGTCGGCCGATTTGAAAAGCGGGCGTTCGAGCGGGTCGGAGAGGCCGCCGGCATAAAGCATCGACGGATTCGGCCGCTCGAGCTCGAGCGAGAAGATGGCTTTGGTGTTGAGACCGGCGACGCCGGCGTCAGTCCAGGTCTCGCCGCGGTCGGTCGTCCGCTGGACGCCGGGCGACTGGTTGAAGATGTCGGTCGTCGTCGCAACGTAGAGCCGCGACGGATTCAGAGGATCGAGCACCAGCCCCGTGACGCGCGCTGCGCCCGGGACGAGGCGGCCGCCGAGGTAGGCCCAGGTGTTGCCGCCGTCCATGCTGCGGAAGACGCCGGCGTTACCACCGCCGACCCACATGTTGGCGGTGTTCGTCGGGTCGATGACGAGCGCGCTGATGGTGCCGGCGTGAAGGCCGTTGTTCTTCTCCACCCAGGTCACGCCGCCGTCGGCGCTGCGGTAGACGCCGTGAGCGATCGTGCCGGCCCAGACGACGTTCGGCGCGAGTGGATCGAAGCGAACGACGGTCACGCGGCCCGATTCAGGTCCGACCGTCGTCCAGGTGAGCTCGCCGGCGAACGCGGCGAAGGAGGTGAGGGTGAGAAGGAGGGCGAGGGTAAGCCGAGTCGCGCATCTCATACTTGCAAGGATGGACGATCGAGCAAGTTATTACCTGCTACCTCGGACTGCGGCGGCCATGCCGCCGCCCTCGGTCGCCGTAGCCGCTCGCGCAAACAGGGCGGCGGCATGGCCGCCGCAGTCCGAGGTTTACGTCATCCCCTCCACCTCCACCCGGTCCCGCCCGCCCGACTTCGCGCGGTAGAGCGCGGCATCGGCGGCGGCGATCAACGCGGGCGGGGTGAGCGTCTTCGCGCCGCTCGTGGAGACGCCGAGGCTGGCGGTGACGACGCCATTGTCGGCGCTCACGTGGCGGATCGCTGCTTCGCGGATTTTCACGCGCAGCGTCTCCGCCTCCGACTTCGCTTCGTCGAGCGCGACGCCGGGCAACAGCCACGCGAACTCCTCGCCACCGAAGCGCGCCGCGAGGCCGCCGCGTGATTCGGTCCGCTCCGCGAGGATCGACGCAACGGCGCGCAACGCCTCGTCGCCGTCGAGGTGGCCCTGCGAGTCGTTGAGCTTCTTGAAGTGATCGAGGTCGATGAGGACGAGCGAGAGCGGCGTCGCGAATTCGTTCGCCGCCGCGCATGCCTCCTCCAGCGCCTCGTCGAAACGCCTGCGATTCGCGACGCCGGTCAGTCCGTCGAGATACGACAGCGTGCGGAGCCGCACGTTCGCCACGGCGAGCTGGCGGTTCGTGTCCTCGAGCTCCGCGGCGATGCGGCGCACGTCCTCGTACGCGCGTCCGAGCTCTTCGTTCTTGCGCTCGAGGTCCTTCTTCAGCCGCGCGAGCCGCAGTTGATATTCGATGCGCGCCATGACCTCCGCGACCTGGAACGGCTTGGTCACGTAGTCGGCGCCGCCGACGGCGAACGCCGCGACCTTGTCGATCGCCGCGTCGAGCGCGCTGATGAAGATCACCGGCACGTCGCGCGTCCCCTTCTCCTTCTTCAACTCGCTGCAGACCTCGTAGCCGTTCATCTCCGGCATGTCGACGTCGAGCAGCACGAGGTCGATGGCGTACGTGCGCGCGGTGGCGAGCGCGCGGCGTCCCGACGTCGCGGCGCGGACGCGGAAGCGGTCCTTCAGCATGCTCGCGAGCAGATCGAGATTCGCCGGCGTGTCGTCGACGATGAGGATTTCCGCCTCTGCGCTGACAACATCGCTCATTTCGCCGCTCCCAGCGCCGCCTCGATCTCGTCGAAGCGATACGCCTTCGCCAGTGCCGCGAGCTCCGCCCCGATCGCGCCGTTGTGCGTCGCCGCTTCTTCCGCCAGAGTCGCCAGCGCGTTCGTCTCCCCTCCCGCCGCGGCGACGACGATCCGCTGGCGCAGATCGGCGGGGAGCGACATGAGGTTGTGCGGACTGAGGATCCGCTCGTCGCCGGTGACGTGCTTCACGTCCCCTTCGCCGCGCACGAACTTCGTCCCGAGGAGCAGCTCGAGCTGCGCGAAGACGGCGTTCTCGTGGAACGGCTTGGCCAGGAATGCATCGGCCCCCTGCGCCAGCGCCTCGGTGCGCTCGTGATCGAACGCGCTCGCCGAAAGGACGACGATGCGCGGCACGCGATCCGACTGCTCGGCGCGAATGCCGCGCATCGCTTCGAAGCCGCTCATCCCTTCCATCCGCAGGTCCATGAAAATGAGATCGGCCGGCTCCTTCCGCCAGAGCGCGATCGCCTCCTCGCCGTTCACCGCCTCGGTGACGCGACAGCCGGCCGCGCGCATCAACTCCGCGAGCAGCAGGCGATTCTCCGGCGAGTCGTCGACGACCAGCACATGCGGCGGCGTTTGCGCGGGCGCGAGTCCGATGACGCGTCCGCTCGTGCGGATCCGCGCGCGCACCGGCGCATCCGACGCGGACGGCAGCTCGACCTCGACGCGCACTGTCGTCCCTTCACCGGCGCGGCTGCTGATCGTGACGTCGCCGCCGTGGATGCGTGCAAGCGCGCGCGAGATCGCGAGCCCGAGGCCGGTGCCTTCGTTCGCGCGGCGTCCCGACTCGGTCTGCGCGAATGCCTCGAAGACTTCGTTCAACTCGCTCTCGTCGATGCCGGGACCGGTGTCCTCGACCTCGATCACCGCGCGCCCTTCGCTCCACGACGCGCGCAGCACGACGTGGCCGTCGTCGGTGAACTTCACCGCGTTGCCGACGAGATTCATCACGATCTGGCGCAGCTTCCCTTCGTCGCCGGAGACCGTGACGTTCGCCGATTCGTCGACCTCGATGCGCACGATCAGGCCCTTGCTTTTCGCGCGCGCCTGGAAGAGCTCCCCGAGGCCGCGCAGCAGACGCGCGAGGTTGAACGGCGCGTCGGTGCGCTTCGCCAGTCCTGCTTCGATCTTCGACAGCGAGAGGACTTCGTTGATCAGTCCGAGGAGATGCTCGCCGCTGCGGCTGATGATGCCGAGGTGCTCGCGGTCGGCGTGATCGCGTCCGGGACGGCGCTCCATCAACTGCACGAATCCGAGGACCGCGTTGAGCGGCGTGCGCAATTCGTGGCTCATGTTCGCCAGGAAGTCGCTCTTCGCCCGGCTCGCGGCCTCGGCGCGCTCGCGCTCCGCGCGCAGGCTGCTCGTCCGCTCCGCGACGATCGCCTCGAGCTCCGCGTGCCGCTTGTGCAGGGCCTTGAGACGCAGCCGCACGACGCCCCACAACGCGGCCGCGAGCAGCGCGAGCGCGATCAGCCGCGCCCACCACGTCTCGAACCAGCGCGGCTCGACGGTCATCGCGAGCCGCGCCTCGCCTCTGCTGCGCACGCCGTCTTCGTTCGCCGCCATCACGCGGAACGTGTAGTGGCCCGGCGCGAGCTTCGTGTACGTCGCGACGCGGTTCGAGCCGGCGTCGACCCAATCGCGGTCGTAACCCTCGAGCATGTATCTGAAGGTGACGAGCTCCGGCGCGCGCAGACTGAGCGCGGTGTAGCGCAGCTCGAGGCGCTGCGTGCGCGGCGGGATGCTCAGCGCGCCGTCGGCCGCACGCACTCCGTCGATCAACACTTCTTCGACCTGCACGAGCGGCGGGATTTCGTTGCGCAGATTCACCGATGGATTGAAGACCGCGATGCCGCGCGCGGTGGCGACCCAGACGCGTCCGTCGCGCGAGCGCATGGCACCCGGAAATGCGCCGAGGCATTCGGCGGACGGCATGCCGTCGACGATGCCGTAGATCGTGCCGGCGAGATCGCTCTTCGCCGCCTGCATCGCTTTCAACACGCGATCGCGATTCACGCGATAGACGCCGCGGTTGCTCGTCAGCCAGAGGTCGCCGCCCGCTCCCGGATCGACGATCTGGAAGACGACGTCGTCGTAGAGGCCGTCCTGCCGCGTCAGCGATTGCACGGAGTTGTTCGCCAGCTCGAGTCGCGCGAGGCCGCCGCCCGAGGTGCCGATCCAGACGCCGCCACCGGTCGCGTCCATCGTAAGGCTGAAGATGCGATCGCTCTCCAGGCCTTGTCCCCACGTCGCCACGCGGCCCACGCGCGAGCCGTCGGCGCTCACGCGCCAGAGTCCCGCGCCGTCGGTGCCGACGAGAAGCGTGCCGTCGCGCAGCAGGAGAAGCGGGCGGAGCTGACGATCGTCGAATTCCTTGATCGGCGTGATTTTTTTGTCGTGCACGAGCGCGAGTCCCGACGACGTGCTGACCCACAGATCGCCGCTCGCGGTCTCGACCAGCGCGCGCACGCGATCGTTCGGCAGGCCAGCGCGCGTGTCGATCGTGTCGACGAATTTCCCGTCGCGGAAGCGCGCCACGCCGCCGCCGTCGGTGCCGACCCAGAGGCTGCCGTCGCGGCTCTCGGTCAGCGCGTAGACGGCGTCGTTCGGCAGGCCGTCCGCCTTCGTGCGGCATTGCACCGGAGCGGGCAGGATCTGACAGAGTCCGCCCCCTTCCGTGCCGGCCCAGACGCGGCCGTTGCGGTCTTCGAGGAGCGGGCGGATGGTGTCGACCGGCAGTCCTTCGCGCCGCGTGTACGACAGCACGCGCGTGTCGCGCAGCCGCACGAGACCGCTCGTCGTGCCGATCCAGACGCTTCCTTCGCGGTCCTCCATCATCGCGCGCACACCGGGACTCGGCAGCCCTTCCGCGACGCCCATCGCCTCGACATGCGCGCCGCGCACGCGCGCCAGTCCGCCGTCGGTGCCGATCCAGAGGTTGCCGTCGCGATCGCGGCGCAGCGTGCGGACGAAGTCGTTCGGCAGGCCGTCGCGCGTGGTCAGCCTGCGGACGATCGCGCCGTTGCGCCACGCGACAAGACCGCCGCCGTCGGTGCCGATCCACATCGTGCCGTCGGCATCGCGCAGCAGCGCGCGCGCGACGTCGTTGGGCAGACCTTCCTGCATCGTGATCTTCTGCAGCACGCCGCGTCCGTCGTGCCACTGCACCACGCCGCCGCCATGCGTCGCCACCCACCACCCACCCTCGCCGTCATCGAGGATCATCCAGACGCGATCGCTCGGCAGGCCGTCCGCGGTGGTGAAGCGCGTGATCTTGTCGCCGTCGATGCGCAGCAGTCCGCCGCCCGCGGTCGCCGCGAAGATCGAGCCGTCGCGCGCGGTGACGAATTGCCGGATGCGATCCGACCCGAGGAGCTCGGGATGAAAGGCCTCGATATGGCCATTGCGCAGCCGCGCCGCGCAATGGCCATACGTCCCGATCCAGAGCGTGCCGTCAGGCGCTTCGAAGAGTCCGGAGATGAACGGCGAGCGCAGCGCCGGCGCGTTCTGATGATCGCTGACGACGAACCGCACGCCGTCGAAGCGCACGAGCCCTTCCTCGGTGCCCATCCAGACATAGCCGTCCGAGGTCTGCACCAGCGCGTTGATCGTGGTTTGCGGGAGGCCGTTGGTCCAGGCCGAGAGGCGCGCCTGCGTCAGCGCGCGGTTGGGGTCGAGCGCGAGCGCGGCGGTCGACACGAACAGCGCGAAGAGGAAGAGGGCCGGACGATGGCTCACTGTGCGAACGATCGTAACCGAGTTAAGTTAAGGGTCAGACCCTTAACTTAACTCCGATCCCCTCGGCGAACGGCGCGAACCCCGGCAACGGTCCGTTCCACCTCAACTCCTCGACATCCGCGAACAACGGCGCGTCCGTGTGCAGCGTCGCCAGCGTCTTGAAAAGCAGCGCCTCCTCGCGATGATCGCCGAGGACCTCGGACGGAAACTGCTCGATCGCGCCGTAGCGCTCGATCACGCGCGCCGCCGTCTTCGCTCCGAAGCGCGGGATGCCGGGGTAACCGTCCGCCGCATCGCCGACCAGCGCGAGGTAGTCGGGGATGAACTGCGGCGCGACGCCGAACTTCTCGCGCACGCCGCGATCGTCGCGGATCTTTCCGCTCTTGCGGTCGACCTGCACCACGCGATCGGCGACGACGCATTGCGCGAGGTCTTTGTCGGGCGTCCAGATGCAGACCTTCTCCACGCGCGAATCGAGTGCCGCGAGATGCGCGGCCGAGGCCAGCGCGTCGTCCGCTTCGAGCTCGATCATCGGCCACGTCACCACGCCCATCGCCGTCAGCGCGTCTTCGAGCGGATGGAACTGCGCCCAGAGCGCACGCTCGATCCCCTGCCCCGTCTTGTATCCGGGCCAGAGGTCGTTGCGGAATGACTCGATGATGTGATCGGTCGCAACGCCGACATGCGTCGCGCCCCCTTTGAGCATCTGCGCGACGGTGTTCAGCACGCCCGCGACGGCGCCGAACGGCGGATCGCTCTTGCTGAAACGGCGGATGCCGTAGAAGTGGCGAAAGAGCTCGTATGTGCCGTCGATGAGGTGGACGATCATCGACGGCACTGTACGCGTTTTTTTCGCTACCAGTTCAACGTCACATACCCCAGCGCGCGGCGCTTGAGGATGTCGCCGCCGAACGTCTCCCAATGCTTGTTGTCGAGCGCGTTTGCCACATCGACGCCGACGCCGAACGTGTCGTTGATGTGGAAGTTCGCCGTCACGTTCACCACGTCGTACGACGGCACCGGTCCGACGAACACGCCGGTGGCCCAGGGGAACTCGTCGACCCAGCGGTACGACACCTTCGCATCCATCTTCGGACCGCGGTACGACAGTCCGACGTTGAACTTGTTCTCCGGCGAATTCGGGAGCAGTTGATCGCCGAGGGCCTGCTTCTTCACCTCGAAGTCGAACCACGAGTAGTTCGCGTCGAGGATCCAGTTGTTGGTGAGGTAGTAGTTGAACGCGAGCTCGACGCCCTGCGTGTCGACCTCGCCCGCATTGGCGTACGAGATGACGAACGCCGGCGCGCCGTTCGGCAGGTTGGTCATCGCCACGTAGAGCGGCAGCGGCGACGTCGGAAGGCTCTTCTGCAGCGTGGCGAGAATCTGCGCGGCGACCGGCGCCGGAACGCTCGCCGGCACCTTGTACGCTGGGAACGCCGGATTCACGCCCGGCAGCAGGTCGGTGACGAAGTCGCTGAGGCGGCTCTTGTAGTAATCGACCGTCACGTAGAACTTGCCGTGGTAGATGCCGGCATAGCCGAGCTCGTGACTGCGCACCTTCTCCACGTCGAGCAGCGGGTTGCCGAACGCGAGAACCGGGATCGCGCTGAAGCCGAGCGACGTCCCGCCGAGGAGCGGCTTGAACGCGTTCTCGATGGCGGCCAGGTTGACCGGCGCCGCGGCGGGCGCGCGGAGAAACAGCTCCGAATAGTTCGGGCGCTGGAACGCGCGGTTGTAGCCGTAGCGGAAGATGTGATTCGGCGTCGCGCTGTAGACGATCGCCGCCTTCGGCGAGAACTGCGCCTCGTGCAGCGTCGAATCGTCGTAGCGAGCCGCGCCGACGAGCTTCACCTTGTTGCCGATGTTCCACTCGAGCTGGCCGAACGCCGCCTGCTGGTTCTCTTTCTTCGCCGAATCCATCAGCGTCTGCACGCCGGCCGGATTCGCGGTGTCGACTTCCTGCTGGTTGTAGGCGACGCCGAGGACGGTGTGCACCTTGTCGGAGAGGAAGCCCCAGTTCGTCTGGACCTCGCCGTGGATGTTGTGCGAGTCCTCGAAGAGATGCGCGCCCGAGGCGAGCGCGATCTGGTCGGTCGCCTTGCGGCCGTCGTAGTAGCCGCTGATGTTGTAGTGCAGCGCGTTGTAGTTCACGCGGGCCCACGGATGCTGCACGTCGGTCGTCTGCACGCGGCCGATGCCGGTGAGGAACGTCGGACCTTCGAGCGTCGCGTAGCCCCCTTCGAGCGTCACGACGTTGCTGTTGGCGAAGTGATGATCGAGGCGCGCGCCGCCGAAGGAGATCGTGTCCTTCTCCAGCGCGAGCTTCACCGCTTCCTTGCGCAGGCCGGCGTATTCGACCGTCACGTTGCGCGATTGTGTGAAGTCGTCGGACTGCTGGTATCCGCCGACGACGCGGTAGTACCACTCCCCTCCCAGCTCGCCGGCATAGCGCGCATCGGCGCGGCGCATGTTGAGCTCACCGCCGGTCAGGCGCAGGCGTCCGCCCTTGTTGCCGCGCGGCTGCTTCGTGACCATGTTCAGCACGCCGGCGAACGCGTTCGCGCCGTAGAGCGCCGAGCCGGGACCGCGCACTAGCTCCACGCTTTCCATCTCATCGACCGGATACGACAGCGCGGCCCACTCCTGCGCGCCGAGGAACGGGACGGACGGGTCGCGTCCGTCGATGAGCGTCAGCACGCGGCGGTTGAGCGAGCTGTTGAAGCCGCGCGTGTTGAAGTTGAAGTCATAGAGGCCGCTCTGCGTGAAGTCGACGCCGGGCGCGGTCTCGATGACGCGCGGAGCCTGCCCCGACGGCGAGACCGCCTCGATTTCTTCTTTCGTCGCGACCGACACGGCGGCCGGCGCCTCGACGATCCGTTCGGAGCGTCGCGAGGCGGAGTAGACGGTGATCGTCTCGGCGACGCTCAGCTTCCAGTCGACCTGCTTGTCGGCATGCGTTGTCTCGCCGGCGACGACCGTGACGTTCGGCACGTCCGCGACCTGCGAGCCGACGGAGAAGCGGACGGTGTACGTGCCGGGCGGCACGTCGAGCGAATACGAGCCGTTCGCTTCGGTCAGCGCGGCGCGATCGGCGCCGAGCGCCTGCACGATCACCCCGCTGATGCCGGAGCCGTCGGCGCGCGTGATGCGCCCCGTGACCCGGCCGGTCGGCGCGGCGAAAGCGGACACGGCAAGAACGAGAAGGAGAAGGAGAAACGACACGCGGCGAAAGGCCATTGAGTCCCCCTGTCTTCGCAACTATTTAATTGTGGACGAGTTGCGCTGACGGTAACGGGAGGGAAGGAAGGAGTCAATGGGTCAATGAATGGCCGGGGCGTCGTCGTTGTACCATTCCTCTCCTCCCGCATCACGAAAGGATGTCCGTATGGCGATACCCGGCGAAAACTTCGTCCTGCGTCTGCACGAAAAAGACGGGACGCTGATCCGCATGAACGTCCTCGACCTCGCCGTCACCGGCCCGGCGGAGCGCGTGGCACTGGTCGAGTGGGCGTACGGCAGGATCACCACCGCCGACACCGCAGGCTTCTCGATCCTGCGCTTCGACCCCCTCGGCAACGTTCTGGGGCAGATGTCGAAGACGCTCTGCTTCTTGTCCGGTATCGAGTGCGGCAACTTCCAGCTCGAGACCGGCTACCTCGCTCCGGTGGTCGACGGCTTCATCCTCGCCGGTACCGCGACGAACATTTACACCGGCGCGCAGTATCCGATCGCGCTGCGCATCGACAACGCCGGGCGTGTCCGCTGGGCGCACAGGTACGTCGCCGACTACCCGCATCCGACGTCCGGGAAAATCACCTCGATCGTGCCGCTCGAAACGCCGAATCGCTATCTGATCTCCGCCATCAATTCCGTTGACGACGACAGTTGGCTGTTCCAGATCGACGGCGCCACGGGCTACATCACCAACACGCAACTGGTCTCCGGGACGCACATCCGGCGCCTGCGCACGACGACGATCGGGGTGCTGGCGGTCGGCGAGCGTCTCGCCGGCCTCGATCCCGCTCCGATCATCATCGCTTTCGATTCGAAGGGCGCCACTCCGCTCTGGCGGCGGACATTCCGATGGGCGCGCGAAAGCGGTCACTACGGCGTGCGCTGGTTCGACATCGCCGAGGGCAGCTCCGTGCTGCTCGTCGTTGGGAATGTCGTCGGGTACACCGACGAGGTGTCGCCAATGATGGCATTCCTCGACAAGGAATCGCTCCCCACGCCGGGGGACATCATCAAGGTGATGGTGCCGACGCTGGGCGACGACCCCGTCCGGCTGCGGGCGGTGATCAACCGTCAGGACCTGGTGGTTCCGCTGAAAGGGGACGACGTCTACTCCGCCTTCTGCGTGACGGGCGACGTGAAGAAACAGCCGTGGAGCTTTGCCATTGCGGAGGATCAAACGGTGTTGTGGCAGAAGAAGCTGCGGATTCCTGCGACGACCGAAGGCCGCGAGGTGCCGGTGGTCTGGGCGTCGTTCGAAGAGATCATCAGCGGCGGCTTCGTCACGAGCGGCTCGATCCCGCGCGGCTTCATCGCATCGACGCCGGTGACGAACGGCCGCGGCAGCAGCAACTGCTCGGTGGAGACCAGCGTCACATTCCCCGAGGCGGAGCTCGATGCCTCGCGCGCCGTCGAGCCGTACGAGCCGCTGGTCATGCGGGCGCTCGACTGGTCGACGGACGAGGGGCGTGACCTCGATGTGAGGAAGGGTTGCCTGGACATGCAGTGAAGCGCGCACGCTGAAATGCGCGGGAGCTAATCCCCGGCCCTCTTGCGCGGGCGGCGAGTGGCGCTTAACATCATGCCATCCCGCTCTCCTGAATGAAGGCCCTAAATGCTCCTCCCCATCCTCCTCCTCGCGGTGGCCGCGACGACGACGTATCCCGCGGTGATCCCGGTGACGAACGACAACGTCTGGATCACCAACGCCATGCTGCACAACCCGACCGATCACCCGATCGCGCAGCTCATCGGCTCGCTGACCTATCGCAACGGCAGCAAGACGACGGTGATCGCCGAGACCTACACATTGCAGCCGGGTGAATACGCGACCTTCGACGACCTCGGCGCGCACTGGGACCCCGGCGATCGCATCCTGCAGCTCGAGCCGGGCGTGACCGCAACCGTCTTTCTCCAATTCCTCCTCGGCGGAATGGAGAGCTGCCGCCCCGCCTTCGAGCTTCGTTCGCTTTCCACGCCGCTCGTCGGCACCGGCACGAAGCTGACCTTCGACACGATCCGCATCGACGACACCAAAGACATCGGCGCCTTCCCCACGATCCTCAACACAGGCTCGAGCGCGGTCGGGATGACGGTGCTGGTGATGGACGGAGAGTTCACCTACTCCGAGTCGTTCTTCGCCCCGCCCGGCATCAGCCAGATGCGCGTCCACCCGCAGCTCCCGAACGGCGGACGCATCTCCGTCTACCTCGGCGCCCCGGGCATCGGCACCGGGACGCTCCCGCCGGTCTACGTCTTCGTCGCCACCGGTCCCGCGGATGGCGGGACGCAGGCGATTCGATACGGCGATCAGTGATGCGCGGCGAGGTGCGCGACGATCGCTTCGTTCACCAGCGCCGCGTGTGAGATCGGCGCCATGTGACCGACTCCCTCGATCAACCGCGCCGTCGCATGCGGCAGCGCGGCGCCGAGCTTCTCCACCACGCGCCGCTCCGCGAGCGGCGAGCCGGTGCCGCCGAGGATGAGCGTCGGTGCGGTGATCGTGGCGTAGGTCGCGCGATCGGTGTGGTCGTCGACGAGGCTCAGCACTTCCTGAAACACCTTCCACCCCATTGTGCGGAACGCGCGCCGCGTCTCCTCGCCGAGCCGATCCCACGCGCCCGCGCCGTTCCACCAGTCGACGAATGCGCGGAGCCATGCCTCGTCGGCGCCGCTCGCATCGGGCTCCCACGTCCGCCTCACGAGCGCGAGGCCGGCGAGCGCATCGGCATCTTCGATTTCGTCAAGGATCCCGAATGCGACCGGCTCGAACACCGCGATCGACTGCACGCGCTCGGGCCGCCGCAACGCGAGCTGCAGCGCGAGGAAGCCGCCGTACGAATGTCCGACGAGATGCACGCGGTCATCGCCATCGCCGAGGAGCGATTCGACGAAATCGAGATCCTGCCGGAAGTGGAAAGGCACCCCCGCCGGCCAGGGACCGGCATCGCCATAACCGAGGAGGTCGGGAGCGAGAACGTCGAACTCGCCGCCGAGTGCCTCGCCGAGCTTGCGCCACTGGCGCGAGGTGAAGCCGCCGCTATGGATGAGCAGTGCGCATTGCATCATTCGCGACAGTACACCGTCGGCGCGCTTTCCCGACACCTTTCGGGGCTCCGGGATGCGATCTCGAGTAGCGGCCGCGCCGGACGGTGTGCTGACGCTCCCGGCGAAGTCCTTCCGTTTCTTTGAGCCTCCTTACCAGCATTCCTCGCCAAGAAGCGCCCATGATCGACTATTGGATCTTTGGCTCGTTTCTACGAATTTAAAACTGCTAAGGGAGAGTTAGGTCGATCAACAGATCCTTCGGCGGCACGTTTCCATCGCCCAATTCGGCCGAAATCGCGACCGCCGCGTTGATAGGCGAGGCGCACGATCGCATCATCGTTGTGGATCGGGAGGCACTGCCAAAGACGCCCGTTAGGCCGGCCTGGCTAAGAAAGTGAAGGCGAGAGGGTAGGGACTTGTGCCTATTCGTCACTCCTTCTTGCAGGGACCATCCGCTTGGGCTATGACGTTTTTCTTAGCTACTCAAGAAGCGACGGAGCTGCAAAGGCCTCCGACTTGAAGCGGCTTTTCGATGAACACGACATATCGTGCTACATGGATGTCGCGGATCCGCCGCGTCCCGGCTCAGCTCTTCCGGAAGGCATCGAGCGTACGATTGCGACCTCTAGAGTTTTGGTGTGTGTTCTCACGGACGACTACATTGGTTCAGCTTGGACCCGCGCCGAATATGAAATAGCCCGACGCTTGAGCAAAAAAGTCGTTCCGGTGTTGATAGGTAGTCCCGAAGCCGTGTCGTGGCTGCACGGCGTCGCGCCGACGTGGTTCGACAGGGCAACTACAGTCGTAGTGATTAGTCCAACGGAGCGGGAGGGCGCCGTAGCGCAGTGGACGCTTATCGAAAGTACCTCACCCGCAGCAGAGATCATCGCAGAGACCGACGCCATCGCTTCACGTAGCACGACCGAGGCTATCGAGGTTTTAGATCGTCTCGTCGGCGTCTATGGGATCACTGGGTTGCAGCATGCCCAGGCAATGGCGCACAAAGCCTATCTTCTTCGTTTGGCCGGGCAACGCCGAGCGGCCCGGGACACCGTTGAGCAGATCAAGCTCACGCCCGACTACCCGTTATCAATAGTTCAGATGGTGCTCGTCACGGCGGCGCGATTGCGGATCGATATGGGAGACTATGACGACGCCCGTGCGCGGCTCGCAGAAGCCGCTGCCGTTCTCGGCCGCCGGTCGGCGTGGCGGACGGATGATCTCCAGCGTCGGCGTCTGCTGGCCGAAGTAACACGTGAGACAGCACGATCCCTTCTCGATGAAAGCTATGCTGGCGCAAGCTTGTCCCCGGTGAGCTGTCTCGCGTTGGAACTCGCGTGGTCGATCTACTTGGAAGCGCTCGCGCTTGTGACTGAAAGCGAAGATATATTGGGCCACGCATGGATCCATGAGAATCTGGGTTCATTGGCCACCCTGTATGCAAAGCAGAGCACCACGTCCGCCCGCTTGACCGCCGACTCTCAGATTGTTGGCCTTGACTATCCGGCTGTTGCGCGATTTCGCGGTAGAACTGAGACTTTGCTGCAGAGGAGCTACTACCACCTTGAGACGGCCGCTCGGTTATTCCAGCGGGTGCGCGATGACGTTAAACGGCGCGAGGGTGAAGCCTGGACTTCGTATCATCGAATACAGGCAGACCTTCTTGCCGAAGGTTATGCGGCGCCGGCGATGCGCGCGGCGATCGTCGATCTTCGCGGCGTCGCACGTCTATTTGATGGGATTGCGGAAGGCGAAGGACTCACCTTTGCTGAGATGTTCTACCTATCGCACGCCTTGGGAGAATTTGATGCAGCCCAGGAGTATGGTAAGCAGGCCGTCTCTCGGATACGAGTCAGCGAGAAGCACGCTAGCGTGGTAGACAATATTCGCGCGAAGGCTACCAGTCTAGGAGGTATGACGTGGTAAAGGTTACGCCTGACGTTTCAATAGTTATTCCTTTCTACGGGCGACTTCCGCTCGTCCGCCAAGCTGTGACGGCAGCGCTTAGGCAACGGGACATCGTATGTCAGATAGTCGTTGTCGACGACGGTTCTCATGAGGATGTGTCAGAGCTTCAGGCGTTTGTCATCGCGAATGGTGGAACGTTTATCCGTCAACCTCATGGTGGGATTGCTGCTGCACGTAACGCGGGATTGGCCGCCTCGGCAGGTAGATGGGTGACGTTCGTAGACAGCGATGACGTGATCTATCCGTCGAAGCTCGCTGTGCAGATCACGGCGATGTTCAACACAGAAACACCGTGGTCATGTACAGGCTTTGACCTGCTTGCGCCGAAAGGGGACATTATTGGCGGGGATTCGCTTGACTTCCTGCCTGAACGCTTCTGGCGCGAGTTCTGTCCGTTTGGCTCTACGGCCGTAATCGCTGATCGCAAAGTGGTGATTAGTCTCGGTGGCTTTGACGTCGCTTTTGACCGATCAGAAGACTGGGATCTGTTCATCCGCTTGGGCGACCTATCATCACCGGCGATTGTATCGACTCGTTTATACGGATATCGCCTCCAATGCGGCAACGTCACAGGAAGAGACCCGGAAAAGTGGCTCGAGGCGTGGCGCATGCTGTGCCGCAAGCACGATGTCGAGCTTACCTTCGACGGCTATCCGGGCATAGAGCATAACCTCCCGCAGGTGTCATCTACGCTGTTTCATTCAGCCGCTCTTGCTAAGCAGTTTGCGCGCGGCTAAGGTGAGCGGCCTAACTCGAGGCAGAACCCGGTGCGGCCCGGCTTCGGCCCGCCGACCGAGCCGGCTTGGAAGGTAAAAACCTGCACGGCGGCGCTCGGCCTGCATCGCGCGACTCACATACGGGCATGCGGCGTGCCGCTACGGCTTCGGCACGCGGACCCTGGCCGCGCGGGTTAACCTCTAGACCGTTTGTCGTGGGGAGCATGCCGTGGTGAACGATCGTCGCGCATGTTAAAGTGACTCCGTGGACCGCGTAGTTCAGATGTTCAGTAGCTTCGAAGATGCCGATCGAGCGGATGATCAGTTCTATGCGCAGCTTGCACCTGAAGACCGGCTCGCGATGCTCCTGGAATTGATAGAGCGGCAACGGAGTGCCCTTGGCGAAGCTGCAAGCCGATTTGAGAGAGTTCATCGTGTTGTTGAACTCTCACGGCGTTGAATATGTTGTCGTCGGCGGACACGCCGTTGCGTTCCATGGTCGTCCGCGATTCACGGGCGACATTGATTTCTGCTCCACGCATTTGGGTTCGGGGTCTTACCTCTATCTCCGGCGTAGACTTTGAGTCCGCCTGGGCGCAGCGCATAAAGACGCTGATGGATGATCAGCCCATAGCTCTTCTCGGGTGGGATGAGCTCATACGAAACAAGCGAGCCGCTGGGCGACAGAAAGATCTCGCAGATCTTGAAAAGTTGCTCGCTATCGCCAAGCGGAACAACAACGCCGGCTGACTCGAGGTAGAACCCGGCGCGGTGTCAAGCGGCACACTGAGCCGTCGCGCGCCGATCGCGTAATCAGATATCTGATCCCGCTTCGCCGATTCGAGGCTGGGCTTTGGGTGGACCGGACGGCGGGGCAGGCTTGGCCAGCTTGCGATAGAAAAAGTCGTCGTCTACGTCTTCATTGCTCCTGCGAATGCTGCAGTGGAGACAATCGAGTCCCGGCCTCGTTGCTTCAAACTCCCGGCGCAGCTCTGCAAGCGCCGGCCCGTGCCATATCGAATCGAATGTGTCGCTTACAAAACTGCCGATCGGCGGTCGCGACCAGGCCATGCACGGATATACGTCGCCATTGGGATGGATTGCCAGGATATCCCAGGGATACCGGCACATCAGCCTTTCATGATCTTCATCGAACAGCTCGATCCTCGTCGGCCGGTCACGCAAGTAGGCTGAATCCACGACGCCTGTTCGAGTGCAAAAGGCCGCAAGACGCAGGCGCGCTGCGCGTACCTTGCTCCAGAACGCCGCGTCGCTGGTTTCCTGGATTACGGCGTTACTCATGCGTGACACCGTGCGGACCGCAACCTCGTCGGGTTTCAGTTCTTCCAGGAGATGCAGGAAGTCATCGAAAGAATCGATGTTCAATTCAGAAAGTACGTGATTCACTCGTAGAGCGGGCAGGCGTGTCGCGGCAGATTCGCGTGCAGAACGGAGGAGCTCCCAGTTTGCGATGACGCGTTCGAATCTTGCCCCTGTGCGAATCTCTTCGAACGTCGCCTTTGTACCGCCGTCGATCGAAACGATGACCCGGCTGAGGTGAGAATCCAGAATCGCTTCAACGGCTGCCGGCGTGAGCAGCGTGCCATTCGTGATCACCTCGCTATAGGGAACTTCATAGTCACGAACGGCACGCAACCTCTCAGGGAAGTCTTTCGTCATGAACGGCTCCGTCATGAGCGAGAGACAGACATAGCGCGACCTTGGGAAAATTTGAGCGGCAATCCTGTCGTACAACCATCGTGGCATGTCATACGTCGGCAGGTTCGCCACACGAGGATCGCTGAAGCCGCACATCCGGCAACGCAAATTGCATTTGTTGTTCTGATCCATGAACACACCGACAATTCGGTCGGTGTTCAGCGTGGGGCCCCGCCAGAGCAGCTTTCGGACGAGCTCACCCTGATCGGGGTGATCAGCGGTATCGGGCACGCGTACACTACGGAGCTCGCGTCGGATACGTCTACAAGGACTCGCCGGCGCGGCAGGTGGTATTCTGCCGGCACTCCACAATCGCGAGGAATGATCATGAGTCGAGCACTTTGCCTGCAACTCGTCCTTCTGCTTCTGGTGTCTTCAGCAGCCTCCGCGCAGGTCGTCGATGTGAGTATTTGTGACGTACTGGCCGACCCTGTGGCTTACAACGGCAAGATGATCCGCGTGAAGGGTGTGACGGCCGTCGCCGGGCTCGATGAGTTCGTCGTCAAAGACTCCGGCTGCAACTCGCCCGGCGCGATCTGGCTCGATTACCCGAGCGGCACCAAAGCGAAAGCGGGCCCGGTGGCTTCGGTTCGGCTGCAGCTCGCACAGAATGCGCCTTCCGCCGCCGGCGTCCCAGCATCGGTGCCGGTGACGCTTCAGCGTGACGACCAGTTTTCAAAATTCGATTCCTTACTCGCCGCACCATACAAATCTCGCGCGCTGTGCCTGGGGTGTCCCCGTTACACGGTGAGCGCCACGCTGACCGGTCGTCTGGAGGCGGTCGAATCTCCCGGCCTTGTTCGCGATGACAGCGGAAAGGCAAAGAGCCTCTCCGGCTTTGGAAACCTGAACCTGTATCGCGCGCGGCTCGTTCTGCAGTCTGTGTCGGAAGTAGCGGCTCATGAGATCGACTACGCGACGGCGGCGATGCCGGGCGATTCCAGGCGCGCAAAGACACACGCCACGGCAGAGCAATTAAATCGCGCCATCGCCGCGTACGGGGCCGAAGGCGAGGACAATGGCGTCATCGTCAGCTTCGGTATTGCAAACGAGGTCGTGCCGGATGAATTCGCGAAGGGCGCTTCGGCATCTCCCGACGGCGTCTTGTTCCATGCCACGTTCAACATGGACAGGCTGAGCAAGAATGACCTCTCCGCTGCCATGGCCCACAATGGAACCCACATCGCCGACATTCGCGGTCAGGTGCCGCTCAAAGATCTTTCGGCCCTCGAGGAGCATGCCTGGCAAGCGACATTCAAATGAGCCGGGGTCCACGCGTATTTCTCGTCTCTCTATTATTGTGGACGAGTCTCATCGGATGCCGGACGGCGACACCGTCGCTTCCCCGGCCGGCACGTGCGGTAACAGACGCCGCCGGAATCCTGTCGCCGGACGACATCTCGGCCCTCGAGCGTGACCTGGCAAGCCTGAAGAGCCGGGATCTGGCTGAAATGATCATTTATATCGTCCCATCGCTTCCGCAGGGCGCAAACCTGGAAGAGCTCACGCTCCGCAGCGTAAACAGTTGGGGTGTGGGACGCCGTGGCGCCGGCGACGGGCTGGCGATTTTTGTATTCCTCGCGGATCACAAGATACGCATCGAGGTGGGGCGGGGACTCGAGGGAGCAATTTCCGATCAGAGCGCGGCCCGCATCATCGCCGAGAACATGGCTCCAGCCTTCGTCCTCGATGCTTATGGCGAGGGACTCCGGAGCGCGGTGCAAGAGGTGTCGCGTCTTCTCGAAGCGAAGACTGAGCATTGAGCGCTCCCGCTCCCACACGCACGAAACTTGCACCTCCACCACCAACCAGCCTCCCGCAGAGCAATCCAGGAGACGGCATGATGACGCCGACAGATCAGCGGTCCGTTCATCTGGCAGGGTCCGTTCTCGACCGTGCCCGTCACGTCTGTGCCTTTTTTCATTCCCGCGATGAGGAGTATCGCGTGCTGATGCCTTTCATCGTTGAAGGCTTCGAGCACGGCGATCGGGCCTTTCACATCGTCGATCCGCTGCACCGGCCCGAGCACATGCAGCGCCTGCGGGACGCAGGCGTCGACACCGGATCGGCCGAGGCGAGCAGGCAGCTCACCGTCATCCGCTGGGAGGATGCGTATCTGCGCGGCGGACATTTCGATCAGAACGCCATGCTCGCGCTCATCGAAGAAGTGCTCCAGGCGGGACCGGCGCAGGGCTTTCCCCTCACGCGCCTCGTGGCCAACATGGAATGGGCGCTCGAGGACCGGCCGGGGGTCGAAGACATCGTCGAGTACGAGACGCGGCTGAACTACGTCCTGCCGAAGTACGACGACGCCGTCACGTGAACGTACGATCTCGCCAAGTTTGGCGCAGGCGTCGTGATGGACATCATGAGAACGCACCCTATGGTCATCATCGGAGAGCTGCTGCAGGAGAACCCCTTCTTCGTTCCGCCCGACGAAATGCTCGCTGAACTGCGCGGGCGGCGGACCGTCGATGGCACCTAGCGATCCGGTCGACGGCGCACGTCTGCGCCGCACGTTGCGCGACGTGGTGGCTCTCACCATGCTGCCGACGGTCTGGTCGACGTACGAGCCTCGCCAGATCTGCGCCGATCTCGTGGACGTGGTGGCGCGCATGGTCGACGCCGACGGTGTCTACCTGGTCTCTCCGGCCAACGACTGCGACGAGCTGCTCTGGCTCAAGCACGAGAGCGATCACGAGCTCCGCGACATTCTGCGCAGCGAAGCGGCGAACAGCGTCGCGGCCGATGTCCGGACCGTGACCGGCTCCGGCGGCTCAGTGCTCCGCTTGCTCGCCGCCGCGCTTTCGTTGCATGCCGCCGACCTCTTCATCGTGGCATCGCGGCGGGACGATTTTCCGGACGAAAGCGAGCGCCTGATTTTCCGCGTCGCCGCCAATCAGGCCTCCGCCTGGCTGGAGTGGAAGCGCGCCAAGACGGCGGTCGCCGAGCAGACCGCGCTGCGCCGCGCCATCGAGGAGTCGATGCTCGCCGGCGTCGCCGTCATCGATGCCGACGGCCGGCAGACGTACGTCAATCGCGCCTTCGCGGAGATGGTCGGCTGGCCCGAAGAGGAGTTGATCGGGCGGATGCCTCCCTTCCCCTACTGGACGCCGGAGGAGCAGGGCGCGCTGAACGCCGTGCTGGCGGACGTCATCGCGGGGCGCGCGAGCCCGGCCGGCTACGAGCTTCGCTTTCGCCGCCGGGACGAGACCCGCTTCGACGCGCTCGTGCTGATCTCCCATCTCGACCGAGGCCCTTCCCACGCCTTCCTCGCCTCGGTTCATGACATCACGGAGCGCAAGAACGCGGAGCGGAGCACGCGCTTTCTCGCCGAGGCCGGCGAGATCCTCAGCCGGTCACTCGATTACGAGGAGACCCTGCGTGCGATCAGCGCGCTGGTCGTCCCGCGTTTCGCCGACTGGTGCTTCATCGATCTGGTCGATGAGGACGGCGGCATCAAGCGCATCGCGGTCGGCCATCCGTCGGGATCGGCGAACGAAACCATCGCCCGCCGCCTGCAGCGCGCCTATGCGCCGAAGAACACGCTGTATGGTTTTTCGGAGGCGCTGGCGAACGGGCGGACGTTGATGATGAACGACGTCTCCGACGACGTCCTCATCACCGCCAGCCGCGACGACGAGCATCGCGACCTGCTGCTCTCGCTCGGGATGCACTGCTTCATCTCGGTTCCGATGACCACGCACGGCACGACGTTCGGCGTGATCACCTTCCTCGGGACGAACGTCCGGAAACGCTTCGAGCCTGCCGACGTCGCGCTCGCCGAGGAGGTGGCGCGCCGGGCTGCACTGGCCGTCGACAACGCGCGTCTGTACCGGAGCGCGCAGGAAGCGAACCGCGCCAAGGACGAATTCCTCGCCAACCTGTCGCATGAGCTGCGCACGCCGCTGACCGCGATCCTCGGCTGGGTGCACCTGCTGCAGCTCGGGGATCTCGAGCCGGCGCAGCTCACCCTCGGCCTGCAGACGATTCGTCAGAGCGGCGAAGCGCAGGCGCGACTCGTCGACGAGCTCCTCGACGTCTCGCGCATCATCACCGGCAAGCTGCAGATCAATCCCGCCTCCATCGTTCTGGCCGACGTCGTGAGCGGCGCCGTCGCCGCGATCCGTCCCGCGGCCGACGCCAAGCGTCAGCGGATCGAAGAGGACGTCAGCGCTCCCGAGGCACGCGTGTTCGGCGATGCGTCGCGCCTGCAGCAGGTCTTCTGGAATCTGCTCAGCAACGCCGTGAAATTCACGCCCGCGGGCGGCGTCGTGCGCGTCAGTCTGACCAGTGAGGGCGAGAACGTGGTCGCGCAGGTCGCCGATAGCGGCGAGGGGATCGCGGCAGAATTTTTACCGCACGTGTTCGAACGATTCCGGCAGGCGGCCACGGGCGGCCGCTCGCGGCCCGGCCTCGGGCTCGGACTGGCGATCGCGAAAGAGCTGGTCGAGATGCACGGCGGCTCGATCGCGGTGCAGAGCGGCGGACGAGGCGCGGGATCGACGTTCACGGTCGTGCTGCCGAGCCACACCGAAAAAGCGAAGCCGCGCGAACGGCGCATCGCCCCCGCTGAGCGCCGCGACGAGAAGCTCCGCTCGCTCCGCGTGCTGCTGGTGGAAGACGACGAAGCCACGCTGACGCTGCTCGCGACCGTGCTGGCCGGCTTCGGCGCGACCGTGACGACCGCCGCCTCCGCGAGCGACGCGGAAGCGGTCCTCGGCACGTTCGAGCCGCAGATCCTGATCACCGACATCGAGATGCCGGGCAGCGACGGCGTTTCCCTGCTGCACCTGCTCCGGTCCGCGAAGTACGACACCCTTCCGGCGATCGCGGTGAGCGGCTACGCCGACGAAGCGAGCCGCGATCGCGTGCGCGCGGCCGGTTTCAACGGGTTCGTCGCCAAGCCGCTCGACCCGATTGTGCTGGCGGATGAAATCCTCCGCGCGCTCGGGGGGGGAAGTGAAGTGAAAAAATGAGAATGACGGTATTGATCCTGGCGGCTGCACTTCCCGCATTCGCTCAATCCGCCAGAGGTCCGATCATCGATGTCCATGTGCATTCCCGCCTGCCCGAGCAATTCGCGGGCGGCGCCCCGCCGAATCCCGCCACCGGGCTGCCAGGCAAAGCCGGCACTGCCGACGAGCTCTTGCGGCAGACGATTGCAGCCATGAAAAAGTACGGCATCGTGAAAGGGATTGTGAGCTCGGGGTTCAAGCCGCTCGAGTCGATTGCTCCATGGCTCGACGCCGCGCCCGGTCTTTTTATCGGCTCATGCGGCATCGCTACGAACGGTATGGAAAATGGCCCGGCCGTTGAAACGGTGCGGAGCGAAATCGCCGCACACCGCATTGCGGTGCTTGGCGAGATCGGGGCACAGTGGGCAGGCATCAACCCCGCTGATGAGCGGCTCGAGCCCTACTTCGCACTCGCCGAAGAGCTGGACATCCCGGTCGGAATTCACACCGGCCTGGGCGAACCGGGCGCTCCACTTCACGGCAATCCCAATTTTCGCGCCGCCCTCGGAAACCCGATGCTTCTGGAGCCGGTATTGATCCGCCACCCCAAACTTCGCCTGTACCTGATGCATGCCGGATGGCCATTCCTGGAAGAAACAAAAGCCATTCTTCACGTATATCCCCAGGTCTACGTGGATGTAGCGGTCATCAATTGGGCGATACCGCGACCAGAGTTTCATGAATACCTGCGCGCCCTCATCCGGGCGGGCTTCGAGCAGCGCATCATGTTCGGGTCCGATCAGATGTTCTGGCCCGAAGCGATCGGCATGGCGGTGGAGGGAGTTGATTCCGCGTCGTTTCTTACGCGATCGCAGAAACGCGACATCTTCTATAACAACGCCGCGAGGTTCTTTCGGCTGCAATAGCTCGATCAAAACCTAAATGTCATGAGCGTCACCATCGAAACGATTCTCCAGCATGGCTTCCCCCCGTCATGGTCGCTTGGAGACTTCTCACTGCGTCCGCTTCGACACGACGACTTTGAACGTTGGTCTGAATATCTCTCCGATCCGCGGGTGACGGCTCATACAAGCTGGGGAGACGTCGATCTCCGAGCGATCAAGACGCTGGTCGACCGCTGTATCGCGGAGTATTCAACCGGCACGTCCTGTCGCTGGGCGCTCGCGGACTCACGGGACGCGCTGGTCGGAACCTGCGGCTTCTCGCAGTGGTCGTTACCGCATGGCCACGCCGAGCTCGTCTACGACCTTTCGCCGGAATTCTGGCGGCTGGGCCTGATGTCTCGCGCGGTCGACGTCGTCCTTGACTGGGCGTTCCGCACGGCCGGCTTCAATCGTGTTCACGCCTTCGTCATGGATACGAACGAACCCTCGAGGTCATTACTCGAAAAAGCAGGCTTCATGCGCGAGGGCCTGTTACGTCAGTATCGCGTTGCGCACGGTGTGCCCCGCGATTTCTTCCTCTACTCACGCCTTCGCGAGGCGTAACCCTCACCGCGCGCGCCCGATCAACGCATCCAACTCGTGCCGGAACCGCCGCGTCGATTGCACGTGCGTCCCGTCGCGCAGCGCAATCCGGAACTCACCGCGAAACAACGGATGCAGCTCGCGCACCGCGGCGGCATTGACGAGCGCGTCGCGGCGGATGCGCAGGAATTGCCCGCCCAGCTCGCGGCCGACCTGCTCCAGCGTCTCGCGGATCACGTATGTGCGCGCGCCGCAGTGGATGACGACGTGGTTGCCGGCGGACTCCGCCCAGTCGATCTCACGGTGATCGACGAGCACGATGCGCTGGCCGTCTCTGACGGCGATGCGTCGTATGCGCAGTTCCTCCGCGAATGCCTCCAGTGCGGCGAGCCGGGCTTCAACGTCGGGTGGGAAGGGCGCGAGACTCTCGGGGATCAGGGCAACCACTCTTGATAGACGGCGAATGGCAATCCTTATTTGTGCGGCGATGGGATGACGCCGCTCCGTAACGACGGGCGTCCGTCCCTCGCCGCGGCCCGCCCGTCATCCGCCGGCGCCCGCCTGTCCCAAATCGCTTTCGCTCCTTCCGCCGCTGCGCGATGGTCGTCGCGCTTCGAAGCGATCAAGAACGGACAAGGAGAATTACAAATGGAAAACAAGAAACCCGAAACGCAGAAGCGCGTTCTGGCGCGCGTCCTGGCCGACGAGCTCGACCATGTCGAGGGCGGACTGCCGCCGCAGTTCACCTACGTCGGCACCAACGACGTGCACTACCAGGATGACGGCAGCTTCGGGCAGTACGACACCGACGAGCTCTAGCCGTAAGACGGTCGTCTCGCCGAACCGCCGGCGGCGAGACGACCATCGCGAGCAAAAACCATGACCCGCATCCTCCTCATGACCCACCTCGGCGATCGCCACGCCTACGCCGTCGCCGAGGCGCTGCGACGCAAGGGCGAATCGCCGGTGCTGTGGCTCACTGCCGATTACCCGATGCGCGCACGCGAGACGATCGAATTCCGCGGACGCGAGCATCGCATCGCCATCTCCGGACCCGACTTCGAGACGCCGGTCGCCGACTTCGACGTCGTCTGGCATCGCCGCGCCGCGTTCTATCTCGAGCCTTCCCTGCTGCATCCCGCCGACGTCAAATTCGCCCACGAGGGATGCAAGCGTTTCCGCGAGGCGCTCTACCTGCTGCTCGCGCCCGGCGCGTTCTGGGTGAACGGACGCGAGGCCGCCGTGCGCGCGCTGCACAAGCCGCTGCAGCACGCCGTGGCCATCGACGCCGGACTGGACACGCCCGACACGCTCTACACGAACGATCCCGACGCCATCCGCGCATTCATCCGCGCGCACGGCGGCTCGATCGCCTACAAGCCGTTCAAGTCGTGGACCTGGAGCGACGGCAAGAAACTCTGGAATCCGGCGACGTCGTTGCTGACCGAGGCGGAGCTCGTCGACGACGGAGTCATCGCGCTCAGTCCGGCGATCTATCAGGAGCTCGTCCCGAAAGCGTACGAGCTGCGCGTCACCGTGATCGGCGAGCGGATGTTCGCCGTGAAGCTCGACTCGCAATCGACGCGGCGCGGCCGGATCGACTGGCGCCGCGGCCAGTTCGAGCTGCATCCCGAAGCGACCACGCTGCCGCGCGAGATCGAAGAGCGCTGCCGCGCCTTGATGACGCGCCTCGGCCTCGTCTTCGGCTGCATCGACCTGATCGTCACGCCCGACGGCCGTTACGTTTTCCTCGAGGTCAACGAGATGGGCCAGTGGCTCTTCGTCGAGGACTGGACCGGGCAGCCGATGCTCGACGCGTTCGCGGAGATGCTGCGCCAGGGACGGAGCGACTACGTCTGGTCGGAAAGCGGCGAGCACGTGCGCTATGCCGACGTCAACGCGGCGCTCGATCCGATGCACCTCGCGCTGGCGAAGGACCACGTCGAGATGATCATCGCCTCGTGGCCCGAGGGGGAGGCGCGCGGCGAGACGCGCGTGGATGCGTGACGCGCATCGCCATCCTCTCGCATCCTGCCGACGTCCACGCGCGGGCCGTGCACGACGCGTTGCTGCGGAAGGGCGCGTCGCCGGTGCTCTGGACGGCGATGGCGATCGATGAATCGTTCGACGCCGTCTGGTTCCGGCGTCCCGTCGCTCCGACGGACGATGATGCGTGCCGCGCGTTCCGGGTCGCGCTCTTCGCCGTCTGGCGCCGCTCCGGTTTCTGGGTGAACGATCCGCGGGCGCGCGACCGCGCGGAACAGAAACCGCTGCAGCATGCGATCGCGATCGCGGTGGGATTCGACACGCCCGACACGCTCTACTCGAACGATGCGGTTGCCGTCCGGCGCTTCGTGCGCGAGCACGGCGGCCGCGCGGTCTTCAAGAACTTCAGCCCGACGTCGACAGCGGTCATCACCGACGAGCATCTCGACGACGACGAACTGATCGCCCTGGCGCCGGCGATTTATCAGGAGCTCGTACCGAAAGCCTACGAGCTGCGCGTGACCGTGATCGGACATCGCGTCTTCGCCGCGAAACTGCATTCGCAGTCGAGCGCAAAGGGACAACTCGACTGGCGCCGCGCGGGCGACACGATCGCCGCGGAGGCAACCGCGCTCCCATCCAACATCGAGTCGATGTGTCTCGAGCTCGTCACGCGCCTCGGTCTCGTCTTCGGCTGCATCGATCTGATCGTGACGCCCGACAGACGCCACGTCTTCCTCGAGATCAATCAGCAGGGGCAGTTCCTTTTCATCGAGCGCTGGACCGGCCTGCCGCTGCTCGACGCGTTCGCCGAGCTGCTGCTGCAGGGCCGCGCGGATTACCACTGGCAGTCGTCGCGCGGCGCGGTGCGCTACGCCGACGTGGCGAGGGGATGATGCCGGCGACCGTCACGCTCTTCCGCCCCGCGGCGATCGAAGGCCGCGCCGAGGGCGCCGACACGGAGACGCTCGCCGTCGATGCGCCGTGGAGCTGGACGGTGTTCGCGCTCGCCGCCGCGATCCTCGCGACCGCGCTCCTCCTCGGCGTGCTCGTGCGCGTGGAAGTGACCGGCCGCGCGCGCGGCGCGGTCGTGCCGATCGGTGGCGTGCGGACGATCGATGCGACGGCGAACGGCGTCGTGGCCGAGGTCTTCCGCGGACGCGGCGATCGCGTGCGCGCCGGGGAGCCGTTGCTGCGCATCGTCTCGCCGCAAGCCGAGGCGGGCGTCGTCGCCGCTGAAGGCGCGCTCGCCGCCGAACAGCTCGCACCGGACGACGATGCCTCGTTCATCCGGCAGCGTGAAGCATTGCGGACGCGCGCGGCGATTCAGCGCGAACAGATCGACAGCGCGGCGCGCTCCGTCACGCTGCGCGAGGAAACGATGAAGCGGCGCATCGCGCTGCACGACACCGGTCTCGCCAGCGGCAGCGACGTCGACGTGGAGCGCGAGGCCGTGGAAGCGGCGCGCCGGCAGCTCAGCGGCGCGCGCGCGGCGCTCGTGCAGACGTCGCAGGAAATGGCCGCGCTCGAAGAGTCGCGCGACGCGCGACGGCGCGAGCGACAGGTGCGGATCGCGCAGGCCGCGGCGGGACGCAACGCGGCGCACGTGCCGCTGGGACAACTCGTCGTGCGCGCCGGCTCGAGCGGCACGATCGAATCACTCGCCGCGCGCGCGGGCGACGTCGTCGCGACCGGCGCGTCGCTCGGCCGCATCGTCCCGGACGACGTGCCGCTCCGCATCGTCTGCTTCCTGCGGCAGGACGACCGCCGCTTCGTTCGCGCCGGAGACGTCGCGCGCATCGAGCTCGACGAGCTGCCGAAGATCGAGTTCGGCACGATCCCGGCACGCGTGATCGCCATCAGCCGCGATCTCGCCACCGACGCGGACGTCCACGAAGTTCTCAACCGTCCCGATGCTTCGGGGGCCGTTTATCGCGTGGAGCTCGAGCCGGTGGGGAACGCCGGCACGCTTCGCACGGGCATGCTGCTGCGCGCGCGATTCGTGCTGCGGCGGGAGCGGCCGCTCGCTCTGCTCTTCGCGCCGCTGCGGCGCTGGACGGGTTGACGATGGCCCGCCGCGTTCCGTTCCTTCCGCAACTGGAGGTCGCCGATTGCGGCGCCGCGTGCCTCGCGATGGTGCTCGCGGCGCACGGCCATCACGCACCGCTCGGCGAGCTTCGCGATGCATGCGGCCTGGCTCGCGGCGGCGCCACCGCGCGGCGCCTCGCCGATGCGGCGCGCGCATACGGACTCGAAGTCGACGCCTTCCGCCTCGAGCCCGAAGACCTCGCCGAGCTCGCGGGCCCGGCGATCCTCCATTGGGACATGAACCACTTCGTCGTGCTGGAGCGGATGCGCGGCGGAACAGCGGTCATCGTCGATCCGGCGATCGGACGCCTCACCGTCACACGCGAACAACTGCATCGCCGCTTCACCGGCATCGCCCTCACCTTCCGTCCCGGCGCGACGTTCACCAAGCGGCGCGCCGCGCGTCGGCGGCTCACGCCTCACCTCGGATCGCTGCGCGCGCAAGTCGCACCGATCGCGCAGCTCGCCGGCTTCGCGCTGATGATCCAGATCCTCGCGGCGAGCGCACCGTTGCTGAACCAGGTGCTCATCGACCGCGCCTTCGGCGGCGGGGAAGTGGAGTGGCTGGCGATCGTGGCGCTGACGCTGCTCGTGGCCATCGTCCTCCGCGCCACGATCGGCATCGCGCGCGGCTGGACGCTGGCCGCTCTCCACGCCCGCCTCGGCGCGGCGGTGATGACGCGCACGCTCGAGCGGCTCGTCGCGCTGCCGCTCGCTTACTTCTCGCAGCGCCGTCCCGGCGATCTCTTCCAACGACTCCAGAGCACGAACATGATCGCCGGCCTCTTCACCGCGGCCGCGATGAGCGCGCTCCTCGATTCGCTCCTGATCGTCACCTACGCGCTCGTCATGCTCGCGTACAGCCCGCGGCTCGCGGCGATCGTGACGGTCCTCGCGGCGGCGCGCGTCGCGGCGATGGTCGCCTTCCGCAGCCGGAGCCGGCAGTCGATGCGCGGCGAGCTCGCCGCCCTCGGACGCGAGACGAGTCTCACGCTGGAGTGCGTCGACGGACTGGAGACCATCCGCGCCTGCTCCGCCGAGCGCGTGATCGCGCAGCGCTGGACCGCGCGCATGACCGAGCGGATGAACCGCGCGCTGGAACGGAGACGGATCGAGATCACGGCCGAAGCGGTGACCCGCCTCCTCGGCGGCGTCGCGATCGCCACCGTGATCTTCGCCGGCGGACGCGAGGTGCTCGCGCAGCGCTGGTCGATCGGAATGTTCTCGTCGTTCCTGCTGCTGCAGGCGCTCTTCGTCGCGCCGCTGGAATCGCTCGTGTCGACGTTCGGCCGCTGGCAGTACGCGGACAATCACCTCGCGCGCATCGAAGAGATCACCACGGCGGAACCGGAGCGGCGCGGCGGCGCGCGCGTGACGCTGCGCGGCGGCATCTCGCTCGAAAGCATCTCGTTCCGCCACGGCTCCGCGTCGCCGTTCATCTTTCGCGACGTGAGCCTGCAGGTCGAGCCGGGCCAGAAGGTCGGCATCATCGGTCCGAGCGGCGCGGGCAAGACGACGCTCGCGCATCTCATCGCCGGACTCGAATCGCCGACCGAGGGGACGATCCGTTTCGACGGCGTTCCGCTGGAGGAGCTCGATCTGGAGCATGTGCGCCGGCAGATCGGCATCGTGATGCAGGACGCGCATCTCTTTCACGACACGGTGTCGGCCAACATCACGCTGCACGACGCGAGCGTGTCGCGCGAGGAGGTCGAGGTGGCGGCGCGCCGGGCCTGCATCGACGACGTGATCGACGCGCTTCCCGACGGCTACGCGACCGCGATCGGTGACGGCGGCATCGCACTCTCCGGCGGCGAGCGGCAACGCCTCGCGCTCGCCGCGGCGCTGGTGCGCAAACCGTGCATCGTCGTGCTCGACGAGGCGACGAGCGCGCTCGATTCAGAAACCGAGCGGCGCGTGCAGGCCAATCTCGCGACCCTCGGAGCAACGCAGATCGTCATCGCCCATCGCCTGACGACCGTGGCCGACGCCGACGTCGTCTTCGTCGTCGAGGAAGGAGGGGTGCGCCGGTGCACGAACGCGCGGACGAACCATCTCTCGGCCGGCTGATCGCGCGGACGCTCGTCGCCGATCGCCGCGCGCTGCTCCGCGTCGCGTCGTTGACGCTGCTCGCACAGCTCGTCGTGCTTCCCCTGCCGTTGCTGTCGCGGGCCGCCATCGACCGCGCGATCGGCGACGACGCCCCTTCGATGCTCGCCGCCATCGCCCTCGCGCTCGCGGGCGTCGCGCTCTTCGATGCCGTCGCGACGTGGTGCCGGTCGCGCGCGACGCTTGCGGTCGAAGCGCGTCTCGAGCTCGGCGTCTCGCGCACGCTCCTCGAACGCGTCATCGGCATGCCGTTCCGCGTGCTGCTGGCGAAGACGAGCGGCGAAGTGCTGCAGTCGTTCGACGGCTTGAGCGTCGCGCGCGAGCTGCTCGCCACGCGCGCGGCCGCCGCCGCGTTCGATCTCGTTTCCGCCGCTGCGTTCGGCGTCCTCATGTTCGCCGTCGCGCCGGGCGGAGCGATGATCGTCTGCGGTGGAGCGCTCGTCGCGGCGCTGGTGTCGATCGTCTTCGCGCGGATCCAGCGCCGCTATCAGCAGCAGGAGACCGATGCGTCGGTGGCGCAGCGCAACGCGGTCATCGAGATCCTCCGCTCCATCGCGCGGGTGAAGGCGGCCGCGGCGGAGTCGCGTTTCGTCGAGCGCTGGCGCGTCTGGCTCGCGCGTCAACTGAGCGCCGGCGTGCGACGCGAACGTGCGTCGGTGTGGCCCGAGGCCGCGGCGATGCTCGTGCGGGACGGCGTCGGCGCGACGATCCTCGTCTGGGGCGCGCTCACCGCGCGCGACAGCGGCGTCACCGTCGGCTCACTCGTCGCGTTCCTGCAACTGGCGACCGTCATGCTCGCCGCCGTCGCGCGGCTCGCGGATGCCTGGAGCGCCGTCGTCACCGCCGCGCCGCAGCTCACCGCCGCGCGCGAGATCCTGGCCCTGCCGCCGCCGTCCGATCCGCCGCGCCGCGCACGCAATGCCGCGACGCGGATCGTGGTCGACGACGTGACGTTCCGCTATCGGCGCGATCTCCCCGACGTCGTGCGCAACACGTCGATGACGATCGAGGCAGGCGACGTCCGCCGCATCGAAGGACCGTCAGGGTCGGGCAAGAGCACGCTGCTGCGGATCATCGCCGGCGTCCTCGAGCCCGATCGCGGAAGCGTGCGCATCGCGGGCGACGTCATGTACCTCCCCCAATTCGCGCGCTTGTTCAGCGGCACGCTCGCCGAAAATCTGACTCTTCTCTCGGGCGGCGCCCCCCTCCCCCGCATCCGCTCCGCCGCCGACGAGATCGGCCTCGGCAATCTCCTCCGCGGCATGCCCGCCGGCTACGAGACCATGCTCCAGGCCAGCGGCGTCGGTCTGTCGTCAGGACAACGCCAACTCATCCTATTGACCGCCGCCGCAGCGTCCGAGCGCCGCATCCTGCTGCTCGATGAACCGATGGCGAACCTCGACGGCGACACGCAGCGTCGGATCCTCGCGTCGCGCGCGTTCGAGGGGAAGACGATCGTGTACGCGTCGCATACGGCGGCGTGGTGAGGCCCGTAAGGCTAAGATCGCTTTCATTCTTGAATCGTCCTGTTTAATGCCGATCTCCAAACTACGATCGCAAGCGCTACGTTGATGATTCCAACAATGAAAAGCATCACTGTTGATTCTCTTGCGCTTGCCGCATGCGCATACACCGGTGCGACTGCTGTAAGTCCACCGTGCCTGAGACCTCCAAGCTCCTGCATGAAATTCATCCCGACGTGGACGCCAAGAACCAACGGAACGCTTCGCCAACGGCCAAAAACGGCCGCATAGAGAAAGGCCGACGTGAGGACGCCGGCGACGACGTTAGGCAAAGGCACGCCGGCCTGAAAGTGTAGAAGCGTGAAAAGGACCGACGTTGCAATGACAGCGGCGGCCGTACCGTACGATCGCGCGAGGAGAACGAAAAGAAAGCCCCGATACACCAGCTCTTCTGCGAGGTTGTTGGCCACGATGAACGTGAACGCGCCGATTGCCGCCGCAAACCGGAGTGGTACCTCTTGCCACTCAGCCGACATGACACCCCGTAACGCCAGCATCCACACTCCGACAATCACGACGCCAGCGAGGAATCCGAGGACCGCTTGCGCGACTCTGAAAGGAGAGATTTCCAAGCCAATTGCGGCTGGCGAGCTCCCCTCTGACCGAAGGAACCGCGAATTGAGAAGCAGCGCCGCGAGCGCGAGCAGGATGGCAGGAACCGCCGTACTGAAAGCACCCAGCTTTCCATTCAGAACGTTGAGCAGGAACAGATAGCCCAGCACCGCTACCGCGGCCAAAGCAAGGAAAAGCAGAGTCTTCACCAGCGGGCTTACGCTCACGAGGTCAGCTTACCAGCCTGCCAATCCGCGACCGCCGTCATGAATTTCTTTCCGGACGGCAACCCGCATCGGGTCGTTCACCGCGTGCTCGGCTTCGATCGTTTTCACCCGGCTCACACGGTGGCTCGTTCGCGCGGATAGACAGCCCAACGGTCCCGAGGTTGGGCCGCCGCCGCACGCGCCCCAGATACCTCTTACAATGAGAGGATGCGCATTCTTCTGGTAGTCGGCAGCCTTCTGCTACTTCTTGGCGTCGCTTCTCTCTTCGTGCCAATTCCTCGGCGTGAACGGCATGGTATTGATATTGGGGGTCTCTCAGTCGGCGTCGAAACGACTGCGCGAGAAAAGGTGCATCCTGCAATCAGCGCGGTTCTCATTGGTGGCGGCGTCGTTTTGATTCTTGCCTCCCGTCGCGGCCGGCGCTAAGCAGCAGGAAACCGATCAGCGAGTGGCCGAATCCACTCACACGCGCGCCGGAAGGCAGTCGATAGCACTGTGTGCCGAGTCAATCTGCGTTTCGTACCACGGTTCGAGGACGTCTGTTGAATGGGGCGGTTGGGCCGGGCTATAGGCCCCGTATCTGTACCGCGGCCAGCAGCAGGCCGAAACCGATGATCCATGCCCAATCCGCGACGTTCCCACTGATCCTGACGACTCCGAAGTGAGCGAGTAGCGCCACGAGATAAAGAACGAGACATATCACCCAAGTGATCTGTTTGGGAGCCTTCCCTCCGCCTCGTGCCATGCGTGCCTCCTCCGATTCCTGAGAGTTCAGCTCGACTGTACCGCAGTTGGCTTGTTGTCGGCCCAATTTTGTACGTTGCCTCGCGAGGCGATACTCGAAGTGGGAAGCAACACGCTTCCGGCCAGAGGCACGAAAACATCTCGCTTGGATACCCCTGAGGCCATTTATGCGAGCCCGGATACTGAATGCGCTCGGCACTTGATCGCTGGGAGGAACGTTGGTGAAGCGTGCAGGCGAGACGATCGAAAGTCTGCCTACCGCTGATTACGCCGGTGAAGTCGGTACAGACGCGGTGTGGGTGATGGAAACGTGAAGCCGCGTGGATCTGGCCGGGCTAACGGTCTAGAGGTTCACCTGCGGGGCCAAGCCCGCGTGCCGAAGCCGACGCGGCGCACGACCTACCTGCATGTGAGTCGCGCGATGCAGGCCGCGCGCCGCCGTGCAGCTTTTGACTTCCCGAGCCGGCTCGGCCGGCGGGCCGAAGCCGGGCCGCGCCGGGTTCTACTTCGAGTTAGGCCGCACCGCGCTTCAGCGTACGAACGGACAAGAGGTCTTCGTCACTAACAGAGCGCACATCTCCAGCGGCAAGTGTGACCAAAGCCTGCGTACGACCGGAGGCGGTAACGAACTCTACTTCAACCGCGTCGGCGCCATACACTTGCACCACAGCGCCAAGATCTCCGCTCCTAAGCCCCTGCTCCGGGAGATCGCGATTCAATACAACTGTGTCGAGTTCTTTGTAGCCCACGATTATTCTCCAGGATACGCAGTCACCAACTGCGGATACGTTTCGCCATTCAGAACGATCCAAACGGTCACCAAGCGCGCTTGTCGCCCCGACGGTCCTACGAGCGTACCACGGACCTCGTACTTCTGGCCGTACGGGCTCCCCTCCCCTGCAACAGCTTCACCTGAGTACGCGAGTTGCAACAGATCCTTCTGCAAGCGTTCCCAATTGTCCATCGTGTACCCGAGTACCGAAAAGAATGCCGCCTTGAAACGGCCGATCGGATGAGTTGACGAAAGCAGATAGTCATGAATCTTGGCCGGCGAAATGACTGCTGACTCGCCCCCTGGCAGGCGCAGAGGAAACTTTGACGGCGGTTCGTTTGCCATATCAGTCCGGCTTCCGGGCTGCACTGAACGTTCACACTCCGGATCACGTAGAGAGATCTTAGCGGAAGGACCTTCGTCGGCCAACGGAGGTCAAAGTTCCGCGACGATCTCACAGTGGCGACCGTTGTAGCGACAGGGGCGCCTCGAAAGGCTGCATGGGCTCGTTTGCTGCGGCCGTCCGCTTCGCGCGAGACTCGCGGAGCGGTAAGGGAGTGGCACCGCTTCTTTCACCTTACGTCGCCGCGAGGTGGAAGCCGGCACTATAGCCATCCGTCCCAGCGTAAATCCACAACAACGCGGAGCGCGAAGCCACCCAGGCAGAAATACGTTTCGTGGCGTGTGGGAGGGGGAACCCTAGGGCCGGTGAAATGTGGTCGGACTAACGGTCTAGAGGTTAACCCGCGCGGCCGGGGCCCACGTGGCTACGGCAGCGCGGCGCACGGCCTGCCTGCATGTGAGTCGCGCGATGCAGGCCGCGCGCCGCCGTGAGATTTTGACTCTAACGAGCCGGCTCGGCCGGCGGGCCGAAGCCGGGCCGCGTCGGGTTCTACCTCGAGTTAGCCGGCACGTTGGTTTGAGACACGCGCTCGTACCGCTTTTCGATAATTTCCATCTGCACTAGAACATCGGAAGCCAGTACGCGCTGCACCGTCTTTTGCTGATGGGCGAACACAAGCGACAATACACCACAGAGCATCGTCGCGACGACCGCAGACCATGCGATGATTGCCTGCCTTTCTGTGACGGCGGTGAACAGGACTGTCAGCCCGGTCGAAATACTCGCGCCCACCAAGGCCGAACCCAGCGTCTGAAAAAACCACGCACCACTTGAGATCGCTCTCAGTTTAGACTTAAGAAACTCCCACTCTTCACATGGAATCGGGTAGGCTTCTCCGCTTCGCGGGGCCAGCACGACGTAGCCTTGCGAAAGCGCTAATGAGCCTGACACCGGCGCAGTCATTTTCCACCTCGTACGCCACTTGGCGTATCAGAAGCAACTAGGCCGGCGACAAGCGCGTTGATCAATACGGTGTTTCCGCAGTTCGTACAAATTACCGGAACAACTGGAATGAGAGGTCCGCCGAGGACCATGTTGCCTTCGTTAAACTCCCGCAGCTCGAAGCTGGAGTCGTGCACGTTCCAAGAACCCATGCCACACGCAGGGCACGGTCGCCCACCCCATTTTTGACTCAAAAACCCTATCAGCTTGTCGCCATCGATTTTGGACACTGCTAAAACCTCCGGTGCAACCATTTTTACACAATTGGGCGATTCGCCTGAGAACAACCACATCTCGACGTGGCAGAGAACCATGGCAGACGCTCACGGTCAGAATGAAGCTGAGCATCTGCGGGTGCCTCTCAAAATGCCATCGGTTTTCAATCCTACAGAACAACGTCACGTCAAGCCCGATGGGTGGAACATCCATTCGATCCAAGTGATGCCACCGATAAGCCGCAACACGGCTAGTAGAGCGCAGAGATTGTACCCATGACGCGCTCGCTGATCCCCGGCATTCCGCGATCGCACCCTTACGGGCCGGCTGGGAGGGGGAAAGGTGCCGCCGCCGCAATGTATGTCCGACTAACTTCGTATTCGACCAAAAACATACGTAAAGGTATGCCTGGTTTATAAGCCGCACGGCGGGCAGGACAGTATCTTACCGGCACGCCGAGCGCGCTGATGGCCGCGAGATGTTCACGCCTGCTCGTCGAGCCAGTGACCTAATGCCCGTTTTCGATCAACAGCGGAACCAGCCGCTTGTCGATCGCGCCGGTCGCTCCCGCGACGAAGACCCTCATGAGTTGGTCCTCCTGGATTTGCAATGGCGATTCCGACCGACTGGTCGATGCGGCGCGCGCGGACTCGCCACAACCAGTAAGACATCGCGCCGAACAGCAGCACGATCGGCAGCGAGCGCATCGGTCCGGTCGTGAGCGGCTCGGGCAGGACTTTCGCCACGCGCGAGCGGATCGAGAAGAACGATCCGGCGGCGATGAAGAGCGCGAAGCACATTCGCCAGAGATGACGCGCCAGGCGCCTCCCGCCCTGCGGCATGCCGGATCGCATGATGCGCACGTCGCCGATCGCCGCCAGGGTCAGGACGGCGCCGATGATGAGCGGCGCGAAGAACGGGATGCCGTTGTACGTACGTCCGGGGAGGTTGAAGATTCTTACCCCTCCCACGATCCCGAACGACGCGAGGACGAGCGCGATCGTCAGCGCCACGACGTTCATCCTGCCGCTCCATGGCGTTACGGAGCGGACAGTCGTCAGCGCGGTGATGACGAAGTAAGCGACCATGAAACCGGCGCGCACATTCGGGTCGGTGGGACTCTTGAGAAATCCCATGACCGACGCCGTGGTGCCCATGACGAGCATGGCGTAGACGAACAGCAGTCCGCTGCGGCGGTGGATGGTCCCACCCTTTTTCACGATCAGAGCGACGGCACCGAGAACAATGGCGAGCCCGCCCGCGGCAATGTGAATCGGTAAGAGCGTTTGCATGGTGCGGTCATCGTGCCGCGGCGTTGCTGAACGGATGCTGAACAACCCGTTCAGGCTCTGTTCAGCAGCAACGCGTCAGGCTGCCCGCAATGAACGCCATGACTGAAGTCTCGACGCTTCGCCTCTATCTCTTGAGAACCCTTTACCTGCTGATCTTCATAGGCCAGGGCTTCTTACAAATACCAACGCTCATCCACCCCACCCATCCCTGGACACTATGGCGCGGCGTCGGCTGCTGCATGCTGGCCGCACTGGCGCTCTTGTCGGCGCTGGGGATCCGCTATCCGCTGCAGATGCTGCCGCTGCTGCTGTTCGAAATGCTCTGGAAAACGTTATGGCTGGCCGCAATTGCGTTTCCGATGTGGTCTGCCAATCAATGGGACCCGGGCTCACGAGAGTCGTTGCCGTCGATCCTGATGGTGGTGATCGTGCCCATAGTCATTCCGTGGCCTTACATCTTTGCGAATTACGTAAAACGGTCGGGAGATCGCTGGAAATGAAAGACAACGTCCTGTTGACCATCACGTCTCTACTGTCAATTCTCCTGGTTTCGCTTCACGTGACACATGACATCGTTCGTGGATCGGATTCATGGAACCTCTCGAAGCTCTCCTTCGTCATGATTCTCGTCCTCTGGCTGTACGCGACGCTCGTGTCGGCCGAACGTCGATCGGGACTGATCATCATGCTCGTCCTGGGACTCCTTTCCGCGGGCATGCCGGTCATCCACATCAGAGGGAATCCTTTGAAGTCGAACGGCGACTTCTTCTTCATCTGGACACTGTTCGCCGTCGGCGCCACCGGGATTCTTTCCGCGATCCTCGCCGCGCGGGCTCTGCGCGTACGCAGGGGGTGATGACGAGGAGGCCTCCGGCGGGCCGGCGCGGCCGGCAGCGTCTGTTGGCCTAGCCCTAAAGACAAACGCTGCCGGCCGTGCCGGCCCGCCGGAGGCCTCCCGGTCGTCCTACCATGAGTCACGCATGAGAATCCTGATCGTCGAGGATGAGTCGCTGCTGGCCGAACGGCTCGCGAGCACGTTGGGGGAGCGCGGCTATGTCATCGACGTCGCTTCGGACGGCGAGCGCGGCGACTTTCTCGTCAGCACCGAAGCCTACGACGCCGTGATTCTCGACCTCGGGTTGCCGAAGATCGACGGGTTGACACTGCTCGAGCGCTGGCGCGCCGCCGGAATCGCGGTGCCGGTGCTCGTCCTCACCGCGCGCGGAAGCTGGAGCGAGAAAGTCCGCGGCATCGACAGCGGCGCGGACGACTACCTCACCAAGCCATTTCAGATGGAGGAGCTGCTGGCGCGGTTGCGCGCGCTGATCCGCCGGTCGAGCGGACAGCTCACGCCCGAGCTGCGACACGGCGCGCTGGTGCTCGACCCGAGGACGTCGCAGGTCACGCTCGATGGTCAGCCGGTCAAGCTCACCAGCCATGAGCTTCGCGTGCTCTCGTACCTCATGCATCATCGCGGACGCGTCGTTTCGCAGGCCGAGCTGACCGAGCACATTTACGCGCAGACCTTCGACCGCGACTCCAACACAGTCGAAGTCTTCATCGCGCGCCTGCGGCGGAAGCTCGGCGCCTCCACCATCGAGACCGTGCGCGGACTCGGCTATCGCATCGGAACCGAATCGTGAAGGGCTCGCTCCGCAAGCGGCTGATCGTCGGCGCGCTCGTCTGGATGACGGCGGTGCTCCTCGGCGTCCTTTCGCTTTTACTCCGGATCATGCACAACCATCCCGACCTCGATATCCGAGGCGCGACGTTTTTCATCGCCATCGGATTCGGCGGCGGGACGTTTCTCGTGGGAGGCCTGTTCCTCGTGCGCAACGCGGTCGCGCCGTTCCGCGTTCTTCGCGCCCGGCTTGCGCTCGTGCGCGAGGGACGCAGCCAGCGACTGGAGGGCGAGTATCCGAGCGAGGTCGAGCCGCTGGTGACTGACCTCAACGCACTGCTCGACGATCGGGAGCGCGCGGTCGCACGGGCGCTCACCACGGCAGGAGATCTCGCGCACGGATTGAAGACGCCGCTCGCGGTGCTCGCGCAGGAGGCCGAACAGGCCGAGGCCGAGGGCCATCACGAGCTCGCGGCGACGCTTCGTCAGCAGGTCGAGCGGATGCAGCGGCAAATCGACTACCACCTCGCCCGCGCGCGTGCGACCGCGGCGTCGGGTGCGGCGCCGGGAGTCCGTTGCGCGGTCCTGCCGTCGGTCGAAGGCCTCGTGCGCACCATGCGCCGCATCCACGCCGCGCGCGAGCTCACGATCGACATCGATGTTTCGCCGGAGCACGAGATCCGCGGCCGCCGGGAAGACCTCGACGAGATGCTCGGGAACCTCGTCGACAACGCGTGCAAGTGGGCACGCTCGCGCGTCGCGATCGCATCATCCATCGATGAGGCACTGATCGTGATCTCGGTCGATGACGATGGGCCGGGCCTCGATCCCTCGATGCGCGCCCAGGTGCTGCAGCGCGGAGTGCGCGCCGACCAGCAGGTCCGCGGATCAGGGCTCGGTCTCGCGATCGTGAGCGATCTCGTCGAGTTGTACGGCGGCTCCGTGACGCTGGAGAGCTCGGCGCTCGGCGGGACACGCGCGCGACTCCGGCTTCCAAGGGCGTAACGGCCGGCGGCGAACACCGCCGGCCGTCACCTGTGACTACGGAAGCTTCGCCCCGAGCACGTCGAGATGCTCGATCGACGGCGGGACAGCGAGAAGCTCGGAGGCGTTCGCCATCAGCGCCTGCGCGATCGGACCGTTGAGGTGATTCTGGCGTCCGGTCTCGTCTTTGAACGCATCGAAGACGCCGAACGTCGACGGGCCGAGACGCAGCGCGAACCAGAGAGGCGTCGTGGCCTCCTGCTTCGCCATCGTCAACGCCTGATCGAGAAAGGCGGCGACTTCCTTTTCCTTTCCGTTCTTCGCTTCCAGTCGGGCAAACAGTGCAACCTTGGGCATGGGGTACTTCTCCTTTCGCGGGGAAAAGATAGGCCCGCACACGCAATCGGGCCAGTGGCAGGATCGCCAAATTCAGTATCATTATTGCCATGCACATCGAAGTCCTCGCGCTGGACGGCGTGTTTGATCTCGGGCTTTCGGCCGTACTGGACGCGCTGCAGACGGCCAACGAGCTGAGAGAGGCCTCGGGACTGGAAGGACCGGGGTTTCACGTGCGCATCACAGGCGTGCGCCGCGTCGTGAAGACGTGTCAGGGACTCTCGATTCCGGTCCAGCGGCCGGCACGCCGGACTCCCGACTGCGTCGTCGTTCCGGCCCTGGGGACGAAGATGCCGGAGCCGTTGCTCGCGGCGCTGGCGCGGCCCGACGTCGGCGATGCGGCGGAACTGCTCCGCCGCCGCGCGGCTCGGGGCGCGGTGGTGACCGCGGCCTGCATCGGCACGTTCGTGCTCGCCGAGTCGGGACTGCTCGACGGGCAGCACGCGACCACGACCTGGTGGCTTGCACCTCTTTTCCGGCAGCGTTATCCGAGCGTGATGCTCGACGACTCGAACATGCTCGTGAAATCGGGAGACGTCGTCACCGCCGGCGCCGCGCTCGGCCACATGGACCTCGCTCTCTGGATCGTGCGCCAGGCGAGCCCGGAGCTGGCGGCGCTGACGGCGAAGTACCTCATCGTCGACTCCCGTCCTTCGCAATCGGCCTACGCGCTGACCGATCATCTGCTCCATTCCGATCTGATCGTGCAGCGCTTCGAGCGCTGGGCAAGGGCGCGGCTGCGGGACGGCTTCTCCCTCGACGACGCGGCGCGCGCGGCGGGGGCGAGCAAACGTACGCTCGCGCGGCACATGCACACAGTGCTCGGAAGGTCGCCGCTCGATTACTTTCAGAGCCTGCGCATCGAGCGCGCCGTTCACCTGCTGAAGACCAGCGACGCGAGCGTGGAAGAGGTGGCCGCGAAGGTCGGCTACACGGACGGCGCGACGCTGCGCACACTGCTGCGGCGCAGGCTCAATGCCGGAGTGAAGGAATTGCGCAGGCGGTAGCGCCGCGCTCGACATCGGGCGCGAGCTGACTGCCAATGCGACAATCGCCCGGTGAGACAACGCCTGACGACATTCGCGGTCCTGGCTCTCTGCAGCCTCTTCGGCTGCGCGTCACACACACAGGCCGTGTCGCCAACGAAATCCGACGATGCGATTATCGAGACCCTCGTCCGGCTCGCTGTTCAGGACCACGACGCGATATTCCGCGGCCGGAACCTCTATTTTCTGCAAATCGAGCAGCACGATCCTTCCGACAGCCTGCTGGCAAAGCTGCACATACCGGGCGCGGTCTTCAAGAAGGCCTCGTCCTGCAGTCGCGTGCAGGAACCGAGGGTTCCGGTAAATCTCTACGGCTATTTCGACAACACTACAAAGGAGCGTGGTGTGCTCGTCAGCGTTACGATCGATGAATGGGAGAACGACGACACGATCGTGGCGAGTTTCAGTTGGGATGAGTCGTCTCTTTCGGCACACAGCCTGACCGTGCGCATGCGGCGCGCGCATGACGAGTGGACGATCATCGAAACGTTGTGGGACATGCAGTCATAGCCCCACGCGAAACGTTCATGAGCTCGTCCTCCTGAAGGGCGTGCAATACTGCTCATCACTCGTTTCCAATCCGATCCAAAAATTGATGAGCCTCCAGTCCGGAGCACGCCTTGGTCCTTACGAGATCACCGGCACGATCGGTGCCGGAGGCATGGGCGAAGTGCTGCGCGCGCGCGACACGCGCCTCAACCGTGACGTCGCCATCAAGGTGCTTCCCTCGGCCTTCGCGCAGGACCGCGAGCGCGTGGCGCGATTCCGCCGCGAAGCGCAGGTCGTCGCCGCGCTGAATCATCCCAACATCGCCTCGATCTACGGACTCGAGGAGGCGAACGGCGTCATCGGCCTGGCGCTGGAGCTGGCCGCAGGCGAAGACCTCGCGCAGCAGTTGCTGCGCGGCGCGATTCCGGTCGACGACGCGATCGCCATCGCCAGACAGATCGCCGAAGGGCTCGAGGCCGCGCATGAGAAAGGGATCGTGCATCGCGATCTCAAGCCGGCGAACATCAAGGTCGCGCATGACGGCACGGTCAAGATCCTCGACTTTGGTCTGGCACGCGCATTCGAAGACGACGCGTCGTCGAGCGAGGCCAGCCTCGCGAACTCGCCGACCATCGCGCGCCCCGTCACGCACGCCGGCATGATCCTCGGCACGGCCGCGTACATGTCGCCGGAGCAGGCGCGCGGCAAGGTCGTCGACAAGCGGAGCGACATCTGGTCGTTCGGCGTCGTGCTCTACGAGATGCTGACCGGACGCCGGCTCTTCGCGGGCGAGACCGTCAGCGACACGCTCGCCGCCGTGCTCCGTCAGGATGTCGACTTCGCCGCGCTGCCTGACGGAACGCCGCGCTCGCTGCGCCGTCTCCTCGAGCGATGCCTGGAGCGCAATCCGAAGAACCGCCTGCACGACATCGCCGACGCGCGGCTCGAGCTCGCGGGAACGGACGACGCCATCGCGCCGGTGACTGTCGCGCGAACAGGCCGCGGCAAAGCGTTCTGGCTCGGCTGGGGACTCGCCGGCGCGGCACTCCTGCTGACCGGCCTCCTCGCCCTGCTCGTTCGCCGGCCGGTCGATGCGCAACGCGCGCTTCGCGTTCAGTTCGTGCCGGCGAACGGCGAGCGTCTCGTCGCGTCGGGATTCATCGACATGCGCGCGTTCGCCATCTCCCCCGACGGCTCGCAGCTCGTCTACGTCGTCGAGAACGGAGCGAGCTCCGTGATCCGCCGCCGCGCGCTCGACTCCGCCGAATCGGTGGCGATCCCGGGGACCGACGGGGCGACGCATCCCTTCTTTTCGCCCGACGGAAAGTGGATCGGCTTCGCCGCCGGCGGCAAGCTCAAAAAAGTCGCGCTGGCCGGCGGCACGCCGGTGACGCTCAGCGAGCTCCTCGCCTTCCGCGGTGCCTCGTGGGGCGACGACGGATGGATCTACTTCGTCCCGACCATCTACAGGCCGGTCTACCGCATCCCGGCCGGCGGCGGAGCGGTCGAGCAGGTGACGAAGATCCGGACGAGCGAGGGCGAGATGCAGCACCGCTGGCCCGAGCTCCTGCCCGGGGGCAAGGTGCTGATCTACGCGGTCGGCAGCGGCGGCGAATGGGACGACGCGACGATCGTCGCCGAGCGCCTCGGCAGCGGCGAGCGCAAGGTGTTGATCAAGGGAGGCACCTCGCCGCACTACCTGCCAAGCGGTCAGCTCGTCTATGCCCGCGCCGGCGGTCTCTACGCCGTCGCCTTCGACGCGCGATCGCTCGAGGTGAGCGGTACGCCGGTCGAGGTCGCGCGCAACGTCTTCATCGATCCGCGCGGTCTCGCGCACATGGACGTGTCGCGCAACGGCCTGCTGGTGACCGTGCCGGCGGATAGCGTCGCGGGAGCCGCGGTCTTGTCGTGGATCGATCGCGAGGGACGCAGCGAAACGCTCGATCTGCCGGCGCAGAGCTACGGCTTCGTCTCTCTCTCGCCGCAGGGAGACCGTGCCGCGCTCTCTATCGGCAACGGGATCTCCATCCTCGACCTCGGCCGCCGCTCGCTGAGCAAGCTGACGTTGCCGCGGCGCGCCGAGAATCCGATCTGGTCGCGCGACGGACGCCGCGTCTACTTCGGATACGAGCTCGGGAAGTCGTACCAGATCCACGTCAAGTCCGCCGACGACAGCGGCGTGCCGCAGCTCGTCGTCCCCTCGGACCTGCAGCAGGATCCATTCGCGATTTCGCCCGACGGCTCGCGGCTGCTATCCCTGGGAGCCACGACCAACGGGATGAGGAGCATCAAGGTCCACGATCTGAGTCCGCGCGGCGAAACACGCACCCTGCTCACCTCGACGTCGATCAGTGACACGAACCTCACTTTCTCCCCCGACGGCCGCTGGGTCGTCTATCAGTCCGACGAGTCGGGACGTCCCGAGATCTACGCGCGCCCCGCCTCCGGCGAGGATCGCAAGTGGCAGATCTCCGTCGACGGCGGCACGTTCCCGGTCTGGTCCCCTGCCGGAGACGAGATCTTTTTTCTCCGCGGACCGCAGGTCGTCGCCGCGACGGTCAGCGAGAAAAACGGCGAGCTCGCCGTGGGACAGCCGAAGACGCTCTTCGCCAATCACCGCGTGATCGCCTTCGCCGTCGCGCGCGACGGCAAGCGTCTGCTCGTCGCGGAAGATCCGAACCCCGGCTCGCAGCCGCGGCTCGACGTGGTCGTGAACTGGGGCGCGGAGGTACAGCGAAAGATGAACGACGCAAGCGGCCCCTGAAGGCCGGAAAGGATTTTCAATGGCCATTCCGAACGACAACTTCGTCCTCCGTCTGCGCGAACCGAAGAACTTCCCGCTGATCGGGATGAGCGTCCTCGACGTCGCGGTCACCGGCCTCGCGGAGCGCGCCGCGCTGGTCGAATGGCGCGGCTCCGACATGGCGGGCTTCTCGATCATCCGCATCGATCCGCTCGGCAACGTCGTCCCCGATGTAGCCGGCAAGCTCCTCGGGAAGATCTCGAAGACGCTCTGCCGCTTCAAAGCCGTCGAGTGCGGCAACTTCAGGCTGGAGACCGGATACCTGTTGCCGTTGTCCGACGGCTTCATCATCGCCGGCACCGCGACCGGCATCTTCAGCGGCGAGCAGAATCCGTTCGCGGTGCGGATCGACAACCTCGGCAACATCCGCTGGGGACGCAAATACGTCGGCGACGTCGGACATCCGTCGACGGCGAAGGTCACGTCGATCATTCCGATGCTGTTGCCGAATCGCTATCTGATCTCGGCGATCAATTCCGACGACGACTCGCTCGTCTTCCAGATCGACGGCAGCGGCACGCTGATCGATTCGCAACTGGTCTCCGACGCGCACATCCGCCGCATGCGGATGACCACCCTCGGTGTGCTGGGGGTCGGCGAGATCCTGCGCGGCGGATTCAATCCGGAGCCCGCTATCTTCGCGTTCACCGGGACCGACGCCCGCGGGCTCTGGACCCGCTGGGCGATCTGGGAGCGCGAGCTTCCGGATCATGGCGTCCGCTGGTTCGATATTGCCGAGGGCGAGTCGATGCTGCTCGTCATCGGGAACGTCGGCGGACGGTTCGGAGATGACTCGCCGATGATGGCGTTCATGGACAAGGCGAAACTTCCGACCACCACCGACAAGATCAAGACGTACATCCCGACGCTCGGCACCGATCCGGTCCGCCTGCGCGCGGTGGTCAATCATCAGGACCTCGTGATCCCGCTGAAGGGCGGCGATACGTTCTCGGCGTTCTGCGTGACCGGCGAGGTCAATCAGCAGCCGTGGAAGTTTGTCATCAAGGACGATGCGACGCTGCTCTTCCAGAAGAAGCTCCGCATCCCCGACGGCGCGAAAGGAAGCGAGGCGCCGGTCGTCTGGGCGTCGTTCGAGGAGATCATCACCGGCGGCTTCGTCACCACGAACACGATCCCGCGCGGCTTCATCGCGTCATCGCCCGTCACCAACGCCCGCGGCAGCAGCATGTGCTCGGCCGAGACGGACGTCGTGATGAAAGAGGATTTCCTGTACGCGGAGTACGGCATTCCGGCGGCGGTGCCGGTACCGATGCACATGACCGACTGGTCGATCGACGAGGGACGCGATCCGGACATCCTGAAGGGATGTCTCGACGCGCAATGAGCAGCGCGCGTGGCTGAAGCTTCTACGGTAGCGCCGCAAATCCAACATTCCGCAAATCCGTATACTCCCCTCATGAGCGGAAGCCCGATCCGGACGGTGCTCGTCGACGACGAGCCGCTGGCGCTGGAGGGGCTGCGCTCGCTCCTCGCGCAGGAGGCAGACATCGACGTCGTGGCCGAGTACCAGAGCGGCACGGCCTTCCTGCGCGATGCCGAGGCGATCGGCGCGGATCTGGTGTTCCTGGATGTCGAAATGCCGGCTCTTTCGGGGCTGGAAGTGCTGGAGCAACTGCATGCCGCGGGAGCGCAGCCACACGTCGTGTTCGTGACCGGCTTCGATCAGTACGCCGTGCGCGCGTTCGAGGAACAGGCGCTCGACTACGTTCTCAAGCCGTACCGCGCGGACCGTATGGCCAGGACGCTGGCCCGGTTGCGGCAGCAACTGGCCCGGGCGGCGGAATCGCCGGCGGCCGCGTTTCTGACGCGCGTGGCGGTGAAGAAGAGCGGGCGCATCCACCTGGTCAGGATCGACGACGTCGACTGGCTCGAGACGGCCGACAACTACGTGAACCTGCACGCCGGCGAGGCGGAGTATCTCTACCGGACCACGATGGCGGCGATCGAGTCGCGGCTCGATCCCGCGCGCTTCGTGCGCATCCATCGCTCCACGATCGTCAACGTCGACCGCATCGTCGAGCTGCAGCCGACGTTCGGGCGCGAGCTCGTCGTGCTTCTGCGCGACGGCACGCGCCTCCGCCTCGGCGCCCCCTACCGCGACGGCTTGCGCAAACTCATCGAAGGCTTGTGAATCAAGGAGCACGAAATGATGCGACTCGGTCTGGCGCTCACCACCGCGCTGCTGTTGACGACGCAGCTCCATGCGGCATGGCAAAACGAAGGTCCGTGGCTCGGCGCGGTCGTCGACGTCGCGGCCGACCCTGCGAATCCGAACATCCTCTACGCCGCCACCGCCTCGGGCGGCGTGTGGCGCAGCGACGACGGCGGGCAGCACTGGATGCTGCCGGGCGATGAACTGGTCAGCCGGCCCGTGGAGTGGATCGAAGTCGATCTCGCGAATCCGGCGACGCTCTGGGCCGGCGTCCACGATCCCGGCAGCGCCGGGTTGTGGCGCTCGACCGATCGCGGGAAGAACTGGTCGCCCGTGCGGCCCGACAAATTCTCCTTCATCCTCGACCAGCCGCTCGCCATCGCGCCGTCGAATCCATCGGTCCTCTACGCGCCGTCGAGCAACCTGCACTATCGCAGCGCGGACGGCGGCAAGACGTGGGAAAGCTTTCGCGTCCCCGAGCAGGATGCCTACGCCTTCGCCATCGATCCGAAAAATCCGAAGATCATCTACGCCGGCGGACGGGGCGAGAAACACCAACTGCGCCGCAGCACGGACGGCGGCAAGACCTGGAAACCGGCCGACGAAGGGCTGCCCGACCGCAGCATCCGCCTGATCGCGATTCCGCGGCAGAACCCGGAAACGATCTACGTCGCCACCGGCTTCGGACAACTCTTCAAATCGGAAGACAGTGGCGCGACCTGGAACGAGCTCGATCTCGGTCTGCAAGGGACGGAAAAGCTGTTCAGTCTCGATCTCGATCCGCACGATGAGCTCACGCTCTTCGCCGGCACGGAACATGGTCTGCGCCGCAGCACCGACGGCGGCTCGACGTGGAGCACGGTGGGCGGTGGACTCGCCAACTGGTACTGCAAAGGCGTCGCGTTCCATCCGAAGCAGAAAGGAATCGTGTACGCCGGGACCACCGGCAAAGGGTTCTTCAAGAGCACCGACAACGGCGACACGTTCCAGCCGATGAGCGCCGGCCTCGGGGCGGGCTGGACGGAGAAGCTCTTCGCACCATCCGGCGCGGCCGGACCTCTGTTCGCGCAACTCGGCGTCGGCCTCTATCGCCAGGACGCGCCGGGCGGCGCATGGGCCGAGATCGAGGCGCCGTTCGCGTCGGGCGGAGACCACGCGGAGATCGACGGCATCGTCTTCGACCGCCAGTCGCCGAAGCGATTGTTCGCGCACCACAACGCGAAATGGTGGCGCTCGGAAGATGCGGGACGCTCCTGGCAGCCGGTCGAAGTGCCGGAGCCCGGCATGCGCGACATGATGCGCGGGAAGATCTCGGGCCCGTCGTTCGACGGACTGGCGCAGGACGCAGGCGATCCGAAGATCTTTTACGCCGGCGGCTCCTGGAACAAAGACCTCGGCGGCGTGCCGGTCAACCGGTCGTCGAACGGCGGGAAAAAGTGGGAAGCCGCGGGCGCCGGGATCACCGGCAACGTGACGATGTTGCGCTCGCCCGCGCCGGGCGTGGTGATCGCGGTCGCCGGAAAAGACGGCATCTTTCGCTCGACCGACGGCGCGAAGAGCTTCACGCTCGTGCGCGCGGGCGAGAGCAACGACATGGCCGTCGATCCGTCGAAACCGGAACGGATGTACGTCGCGACGAAGCAGGGCCTCTTCCGCAGCGCCGACAACGGCGCGACCTGGTCGAAGGCGACAGGCATCAAAGGCGATGAAGTGGAAGCCGTCGTCGTCGCTCCGGACGGGAAGGTGTTCTGCGGAACGTTCCACGGCGTGTTCATGAGCGCGGACGGCGGCGCCACCTGGAGCGCGTTCAACGACGGCCTGCTGAACACCGACGTGCGCGCCCTCGCCATCGCCGGCGGGCATCGGCTGTACGCCGGCATCGCGGGGGGAAGCGTGCAGTCGAACGAGGTGCCGTAGGGGCCGCCCTCATCCGGCCTTCGGCCACCTTCTCCCGCTGCGGCGGGAGAAGGGCGTGTGGCACCCCCCTCGCCCGCGTGAGCGGGAGAGGGTGGCCGAAGGCCGGGTGAGGGCCTAAAACTTCTGCACCTTGCCCTGCTTCCCATCGAGCCGGAACTCGACGAAGCCGGCGTTCTCGACGAACACCAGCCAGCCGATGCTCCTGCAGAAGACGCCCCCGGAGAGCTGGACGTGACTCACTTTGCCGGACGGCGCGCCGAGGAGTCCGGGCGCCTGCTTCACCAGCTTCGGCACGATCGAGAAGTCGACTTTCGCCAGCGCCTGCTTCTTCGTGCAGTCGTCGCTCGTCGCCTCCTCCGGACCGGTGACCGTGCCTGCCTTGTACGTGTACTTGCCGCGGCCGCTCGGGCTGTCGCTCTGCGGCACCGTGGCCATGGCGAACTTGTCGTAGATGATCAGCTCATAGACCTCGGGAAGACGCGCGGGGAGTGTCGACGCGAGCTGCGAGAGGTCGTCGAACAGACTCCCCTTCTCCTCGACCTGATGCTCGTCGGCGATTTTCGAGACCTCTTCCCTCGCTCCCGGCTCGACGCGGAACAGCGCATTGCGCGCCGCGAGGCGCATCCAGTCGTCGGGACTCTTCAGCGCATCGCGCAGCATCGGGATCGCGTCGTGCGCGGACGTTCCCATTTCGCCGATCGCCGTCAGCGCGGCCTTTCGGACCGACGGCCATTTGTCGTTCTGTGCCGCCTTCACCAGCGCCGGAACGGCGGATGACGCTTTCGGACCGATCTCGCCGATCGCTTCCGCGGCATCCTCGCGCGTCTTGTTCTGGGGATGCGATTCGAGACACTTCACGAGGTCCGGCAGCACCGGCAGCGCGGCGGTTTTCATGTCGCCCAGTGCCGAGGCGGCGGCGCTGGAGGTCGACTCGTCGCGCGCGGTGAGGAGCGAGGCGAGCACCGGCGCGGCCTCCTTCACCGGCGGCTCGTAGCTGCCGATCGCGCGGATGAGCGTCGAGACCTCGCCGCCGCGGGAGCTCTGCAGGATTTCGAGGATGCGGGGAACGAGCGAGCGGTCTCTCCGTCCGACGATCTTTCGCAACGCCTCGCGCGATTCGCTTCCGACGTCTTCCGGTTCCGTCGAACATTCCCACGCCGCGCCGAACAGCTCCACCGCCGGCACCTCGGTGGCCAGAGCTTTGAGCGCAATGACTCGATCTTCGCACTCGGGGCTTGCGAGCAGCCGGCGGTAGACGTGGATGAGCTTCGACTTCGGCGTACCGAGCTTCATCAGCGCGCCCGCCGCGTTGCCGGCGACCGGTCCGTAGTGATCGTCGAGCGCGTTCGTCAGCGACTCGATCGCCGGCCGCGACGCTTCGCCGAGATGCCACAGAGACGCGGCTGCATTCGCGCGCACCGCGGGAGAGTGGTCGTCGTCGAGCGCCTTGATCAGCGCCGGCACTGCCTCCGTCGCACCCATCTGCCCGAGGTCCCACGCTGCTTCCGCGCGGGCATTCGGATCGCGATCGTTGGCCAGCGTCTTCATGAGCTTCTGTGCGTCGGTCGCGGCGAAGGCGGCGAACGAAATGCTCAGCGCGAGAACCAGAGAGGCGTACGTAAAGCGTCGCATGACTCGATATTCACACTTTCGTCATCCAAGGTGGATGATTTTTTGCGCTGCGCTTACGTATAAATGGACATGCGCAATGGGCGGACGCTGGCGCTTTTCTGGCTCCTGTACGCGGTCTTCCGGACCTCGTTCGAAGTCGCCCTCCTTCGCTCGGAGGCTGCGCCCGTTCCGTATCTGCGCCTGACGCTCATCACGCTGCTGCAATCCGCGATCTGGGCCGGCGTCTCCTGGCTCCTCTTCCGCGCGTGCGACTTCGCACTCTCGCGCCGGCGGCCGCTCCCCCGCCGCGCGGCGTTCGCCGGAGCGGTCGTTGCCGCGTGGGCGCTCCGTCTCGTCCTCTATGCGTCGACCGCCGGATGGCTCAACGGCACGTCCTTCGTCCGGTCGCTGCAGTCCGGCGCTGCAGGCGTCGGGATTTTCACGATCGTCCTCGCCGCAACGGCCGTCGGCATGCGCTGGTGGCAACGCCAGCTCCAGGCGGCGCGTCACCACGCGGAGAGCGAAGAGATCCTGGTTCGCGCGGAGCTGCGCGTCGTGGCAGAACAACTGGAGCCGCATTTTCTGCTGAACACGTTGACCAGCATCTCGGCGCTCGCGGCGAGCGATGCATCCGCCGCGCGCGACATGCTGACGGGACTGCGCGAGCTGTTGTCGTACTCCATCCGACACGGCGCCGCGGCCACGGTCCCGCTGGAAGACGAAGTGCGCTTCGTCCGCCAGTACCTCCGCCTCCAGTCGCTGCGCTTCGGCCCGCGGCTCCGCACGCGCATCGCCATCCCCGCCGAGCTCCTCGACTGTCAGGTCCCACGGCTGATCCTGCAGCCTCTCGTCGAGAACGCGCTCAAGTACGGCGTCGCGCGCCGCGAGGATGGAGGCGAGATCGCGCTCGACGCCGAGCGCGGCGTCGGCATGCTGACCATTCACGTGAGAAACAGCAGCGCCGGCGCACCCGACTGTCCCGGTTTTGGCATCGGCATGGCCGCCGTCCGCGCGCGGCTGGAGCTCCTCTTCGGACGCGCGCAGCGCGTGACGTTGACGGACGACGGCGCCGGCATGACGGACGTCATGGTCACGATGCCGCTCGTCGGCCGGAAGAGGATCGCGGCATGACGAGCCCTCACCTCCTCGGCGTGGCGAAGGTCCGGCGCAGCCTGACGGTCCCGATCATCCTGTTCACCGTGCTCAACGCGGTGACCCGGATCCGCACGTTCGACGGGCGATCGGTGTGGATGGCTCTGGCCTACGTGCTCTTCGACAGCCTGCTCTGGATCGGCGTCGCGTTTCTCGTCTTCGCCGTGGTCGAGTGGAGACAGAAGCTGCGTCCGCAGCCGCGGCTCGCGGCGATGGCGGCGGCAACGGCCTGCATCGCCGGACTCGCAACGACCATCATCACTCTTCGTGCGCTTTTCAGCTCGATCCTGTTCGACGAGCCCTTCGCGGCGCATTTCCTCGCGTATCTGCCCGGCCGTTTCTTCAGCGTTACGTTCTACGTCGCGATCGTCACGGGGATCGCCTACGCGGTTCATTCGTGGGCTGTCGACGACCGGCGTCTGGCCGAGGAGGCGGAGCTCGATGCGGCGATCGCGAGGGCGGAGCTGAAGGCCGCGTCGACGCGTCTGCAGCCGGAAGCACTCGACAGCGCACTGGCGCGCATCTCCGCGCTCATGGCCACGGACGTCACGAGCGCGCAGCGGCAGATCGCGAACCTCGGCGCTCTGCTGCACGATTCACTCGCCCGTCCGGGCGCGAAGCGGGCGTGAGGGGCACACTTCTCCAGGCGAAATACCGACCGGCGTGCGCAGCCAGCGTTTCGAGGATCGCGATGTCCTCGGGCTCGAATGGGCAATCGTGTTCGGTCCGGAACGGACGGCAATCGTCGCGACTAAGTGCGGTACGGGCAGCGATTTGGATGTAGAGCGGTCCGTTCTGCCTCGTCGCGAATCGGCGATACACGTGAGGTCTTTGCCGTTGATGACAGTGTTAGGGTGCGAGTTGACGTTGATAATGCGCACGTGCGCAGTTCCTCACTTCGTCGGACCCCGTTCCTCGGCGTCTCCGAGCGAACGACGCAGCGGCAGCTACGCACAGACACGTCCATCGATGGCGCAAGGGTCACGGCGGTGATCGAGGGCGGCGCGCGTTTACTGGTCAGCATTGCCCGCGTGGGAATGCCGATGGGCAAGCTGAGACCGAGCCTCGGGACCGTGTTGGGAAGGTACTCCGGTCGGTGCCCCGCGATGGGTGAACCGCCAGTGAGCGGCGTGTCGTCGAGCACAGGCGCGATTGTTGTGGCACGGCGCGCTGCAACGATCACAGCCCAACCACCCGCCGTTCCTTCAACCTGTGACGCCATGCCCCATGTGTCCGCTCGCGCGGCATGTCTGATGATGCTCTTGGTAGGCCCGTTGCTGGGCTCCATGCCCTCCCTTGTTGTCGCTTACACTCGGCCCGGGTAAACTGCCGCCGCAAGCACGAGGTGAAGGTGCCGTAGGCGGGTTCGCGGGTTGATCGATCACGCCGCAATCGTGTTGATCCCTCCATGACTAGTTCCGACGACACGACGAAGGTCGCCATATCGATCGTTCTCGAGGCGGGCACCTGCTCGCTGACAAGGAAACATGATCTCCTTCGGTGCGTACAAGTCGCGGAAGAGCGCGCCCGCGAAACCGGTCTTCCTTTCGAAATTATCCTAGTAACGGAAAGTACGTCTGACCAGTTACCGGTTTTCGGCAATGTACGAATCATTCCTGGTGTGTGCGGCTATTATCGACAAAAAAGCGTCGGCGCCCGTTACTCACGAGGTGCCGTGGTAGCGTTCTGGGACAGCGATTGCGAACCAACGCCCGGATACCTCACGACGGCCCTCGAACGTCTTCACACTGAACCGCATATCGGCGGTGTCGCGGGCGTCACCACCTACGATGGAAGGTCTTGGCTTACCGAGCTCAATACGCTCCTATGTTTCGGCTATCTCTCCGATCCTCAGTTCTATCCGGGACGGTTGCCGGCACTTGCGCACAACGTCGTCATTCGCAAAGATCGCATACCTTGCGATGCATTCGGTCCGTTCATCGCCCGGTATGGTGGTGATCGCTTCTTGACTGATGCGATATCGGCCGAGCGTGGTCTGCTTCCTGTAGACCAGCGCCTTCATGTCAAGCATGAGGACATCTCATTCTCGCTCCGACTCACACTGGAACGTCATCTGCGAGAGCACTTCGGGACCAAACACGCTGAGCTATTGAGCGTCTCAGAACTGGGCTTGCACGCGCTCGATGCCGCTCTTCGCTCTGCGGCACGTCGCCTCGCGCGCTTTGAACGCGCGACGACATCTTCAATGGGAACGCGTTTCCGTTGTGACAACCGCTTGGCGCGTCTCCTGGCCTACACACTCATACAGGCTTACCGAATTCTCGATGTCGCTGCTGTGGCCACGCTGATCATCGTACGGCCATGGCTTAGGCGATGGCTGACCTATCAGTACGGACCACGTTTGCATGATTGACATCGCTGCGATCATTACGACACGCAACCGGCCGACATTTCTTCGTCGGGCACTCTACTCTGTGGCGCAACAGCGCTACCAACCAGCAGAGGTTATCGTTGTGGACGACGCCTCGGATTACGACGTCGCGAGATTATTGCGATCTTCGCCGATCTCCGTCCGCCTCATCCGCTTGCCCGAACATCGCGGCGCTAGTGGCACGCGGAATATCGGCGCCGCGGCCGCGCGCTCCAGCGTCCTCGCATTCTTAGACGATGACGACGAGTGGCTTCCAGACTATCTTGAACGGGTCGCGCACGCGTTCCTCCATGGTCGTGCCGAAGTGTCTTGTTGTAGCTTCATCGCCGTATCGTCTTCTGGCGAAGAGTACGACGAAAAGGCCGCGCCAGTGCGCCTCATAGGGCGGGATTTTCTTGTGCGTAACCCAGGCCTTCGCGGGTCAAATCTCGCGGTGGCTGCCGAGGTGTTCACGGCCGTCGGCGGATTCGACGAGGCACTGCCAAGTTTCAACGACATCGACATCGGTATTCGGCTCGCGGACGCGAATCTGCGCTATGTCCCCATCTCCGAGCGTCTCGTTCGATATCACGCGCATGATGGTCTACGATTGTCCACGCCGGGAACCACACTGAAGAAAGAAACCTGTCGGCTGTTTCTGGCGAAGCACGGGGCGCGAATGTCTCTCCAAGATCGTCACTATTTCTGCCACAAAGCTCGGACGATGTGGAAGGTGTCCATTGAATCCGACTAGCCGAGCACGCTGGTTTGGACTCGTACTAGCGTACAACCAAGAAGAGTACATCGATTACTGCATTCGAAATCTCGCACCGGTCTTGGATGGCATCGTCGTCCTGTACTCCGCCCGACCGTTCATTGCGTACAATCCATCTGCAAGAGAGCTCTTCAAGAAGACTGACCGGACCCGCGACATTCTCTATGCGCTTCAAAAGCAACTCAACGGCTTGATTGTCTGTGAGGGGCTTTGGGACGATGAGGAATCGATGCGCGACGCCGGCCTAACCATAATTCGCCATGAAGGTGGCGACGTCTGTGTTATTGTCGATGCAGATGAGTTTTACGACACATGCAGTTTCGAGCGTCTTCGTAGCGTCGTAGCCGGCAATTGGACACCGGGAAACGTTTTTTGGTCTCGTTATTACAACTGCTATCGACGACCGGACTACGTCGTTGACGCTCCGTATCTTCGGCTACCGGTCGCCGCCATCATCAACGATGACACCGCGTTCATCAATCGACGAAGGCCATACGGTACGCGGGTCGACCTGCCCGAGGATGTCGCCTACTGGCACATGGGATATGTGCTGAGCGATCGCCGGATGTGGGAGAAGATCCACACCTTTGGCCACGCGCACGAGATTGTTTCAGGATGGTATGAGGAGAAGTGGCTTCGTTGGACTCCGGCGACGACGGATTTGTGCCGTCGTCAACCAACGCGGTGGCCGCGCACGGTCAGCATTGATGTGCGGCGTCTCCCGAAAATTTTGCATGGACATCCGTTCGTGTCACCCTTCCTGAGCGCCAACACTGCGGACCCGCCGGCGACCGCTCTCACCACATGCGAGACCTCATCGGCACTGCCTTCCATCGGCGCATTAGTGTCCGAATAACTAATCGCGCAGGACAGACTGTATATCCGGAGTTCCAGCAGCGATAGAATTGCGTAGCAGCATACGAACGCGAGGAAACGCTCCATGGCAAGTCTCACGATCACCGTCGTCGGGGATGCGTATGTCGAACAGTTTCGCCCCGTAAAGTGGCGACGCGAAAGCGTTTACAGAGACGGAATATCCGTGTACCGCAGCGATGATGAGACTGATGCGCTCCGCACCGAGTCTCCGGGCGGGGCCGCGTTCTTAACGCATCTGCTGAGTAATGCAGGCCTCCCGGTACAGGCCATATTGCCCATTCCACAGAGAGCTCAAGCAACGCTGCTCCCAAACATACCCGAGGGGCAGGAGGCAACACGGACGTGGATATCGGTTACCGCCCCAACAGAGGCGAATCGCGTGGAGAGCTTCTACGCTCGTGCTGACACGGGTCCCTGGGAAGTACAGTTTCGTGTCGACGAAATGCATAAGGTTCCGATCGCATCTGTGCCGGCGGTCGCTCCGACCGATTTGCTGGTGATTGACGACTATGATCGCGGTGCCGTTGCGGAGTCAGTTTTAACCGCGCTCACCGCTGCGAATGCACGCGTAGTCGTTTTAAACGCGCAGTATCGAAACCGCACGCTATATAGGGAGCTCCTGGGGATTGCTGAAACAACGATTATCATCTGCACTGAACGGCAGGCGCTCCTTTGGTCGGGAGTACCAAATCCCCCGGTGCGATTCGCCGCTGGACCGCCGCGCGATCACAAGGATCTGATCGAACTGATTCTCACTAATATGATGACGGACTTCCCGACGGCAGGGCACATCGTCATCAATAAAGGCGGAGCGTCGCTGTCCTCCCTTTACTTACGGAGATCGCTCGAACCAGGTGAAGCTCACATCGTCAATCTCTATCAAAGCGACCGGGTCTGGGGTGATTTCGCTACTGAGGGTACGCCGGGCGCCGATACGTTCTACATCGCAGCGCTGGTTCGTGCGCTCGCAAACGGGAGCGAAGCGCGCAAGGGCGTTATGAAGGCGGTGAGTGCCGCCGCTCTATACGCGAGCACGGGTGTGTCAGTACGGAATTCGTACTTCGGCCGCATGGAAGCCCTGCCGACTCCCGAGCCCGAAGGCGGTACGGTCTCCACGTTCCTCCTAGCTATCGACCCGAGCCGAAGAATCGTCGAGCCGGACGGATCAGCGTTCTTGCGACGGGCACAGCTCGATGGCCGACTTCCGCCGGAGGAATCGGCTTTAACCGACTACTACGCTCCACCGTACGCGGAAAAGCAGATCGCGGCGCTCCTGCGAGCCCTTGGCGCATACGTCGAGAAGACCAACAAACGTCCGTTTAATGTCCTTCTAGAAGCGGACCCTGGGTCAGGTAAGTCCTTCTTCGCACACTGTCTTGCGCGACACCTCGATCGAAAGTCTCTCCAGCGAGTTGGGGTCGCTGGGCACCATCCCTTAATTGAGACAAACCTTTCCATGGCGGGCGACGCAGCACAAATTGAGCGCGCGCTGCTCGATCTTTATGAAGCCGTTCGCGATCATCGCGCGCTCGGCCGCATTCCAGTCGTGTTGCTTGACGAGTTCGACACGTCACTAGCCACCGAGCGCGTAACCAATAAGACCGAGCCAGATGAGATGGACCGCCTCTTCGCGCAGATGCTCGCGCCACTTTGGGATGGTGTGTTTTCAATAAACGGCCGCCATCACAGGCTCGGTGGGTTCATTCTTTTGATTGCCGTCAGCAACGAAGCATTCTCTGCGCGATTGAAGGAGGGAAAGGGAAAGGCGAATGACTTCGCATCGCGAATTGACGTTCAGCTCAATCTGCGGCCACAGGGGGAGCTTACAAAGGACGAGAAGATGAAAGCACATGTGCGCGTCGCGGTGGCGATGCTGCACAAGCACTTCGGAGACGGCGTGAGTCGAGTACAACTTGCGGTGCTTGACGCAATCGGTCGTGCGGATTTCCGCGGGCGCAATCGCTCGATCGACCAGTTGATCATGATGTCCTCCCGGCCAAGCGCGGGTATCTTCTCTGTCGATGATCTACCCGACCAAGATCTTTGGCCTAATCTTGTGCAACATCTCGATGTTGAGGGTGCGCGCGGCAGATACGGTGATAGCTTCGTTGAGATCTAGTTTCCATTCGGCCGCGCGCGTGTTCCTTGACATTTAAGATGAGTTCGCGAGCCAACCAAGTTGCAGAGAATCGAAGACAGCACTGTGAATCGGAGTGTTGTTCTTCCATAAGTTCGGCGGCTAACCGCAAGTAACGCATTACCGAGACCAGCGGCAGGTGCAATTGGTGACGGCGCTCGAGACATTCGAGGTCGATGTCGAACTACGAGCCCTTCGTGTCGCATTCGCTGGCGTATCTGCCCGGCCGTTTCTTCAACGCTACGTTCCACGTGGCGAGCGTCACGGGGATCGGCTACGCGGTGCATTCGTGGACCGTCGACGACCGGCGGCTGACCGAGGAGGCGGAGCTCGATGCGGCGATCGCGAGGGCGGAGCTGAAGGCCGCGTCGGCACGTCTGCAGCCGGAAACACTCGACACCGCGCTGGCGCGCATCTCCGCGCTCATGGCCACGGACGTCACGAGCGCCCAGCGGCAGATCTCGGACCTCGGCGCTCCGCTGCACGATTCACTCGCGCATCCGCGCGCGAAGCGGGGATGAGGGGCACACTTCTCCAGGCGAAATACCGACCGACGTGCGCAGCCAGCGTTTCGAGGATCGCGATGTCCTCGGGCTCGAATGGGCAGTCATGTTCCGTCCGGAGCGCGATGAGCACCGCCACGATCGCGCCGTGTGCCGTGCGCACCGGCACGCCGAGGAAACGGTCGGATGGCTTGCCGCCCGGATTGTCGAGGTGGGGATCGACGCGCGGATCGCCGGCCAGCCGCGGAAGACGGACGGTCATCCCCGTACGCACGATGAAACCGGCCAGGCCGACTGCCGCGGGCTGCTCGCGCTCGAACAACAGACAGCGGCTGCGACTCGCCTCGATGACGCTGCCGATCGCGTGCTCCGCGGCGTCGGCGACCTCCGCAACACTCTGCGCCCTCGCCATCCTCCGCAAATCCTCCGCCGCCCAGAACAGATCGGCCGGCGTTTCATACCCGCCGGTCCCGCGCGCGGCGTCGATCAGCGCCTCGAGCTGGCGCTCCGGGAGCTCACCGCAAGAGAGATAGAAGAGCCGGCCGGCGGCGATGAGCGGCTGGAAGTCCGCCAACTGGTCGCGCGCGCCGAGAACGATGCTCGTGCATCGAGTATGCGGTGCATTCGCGGCTAGGAGGTCGAGTGTCGCCGTCACGTCGCACGCGACGGCATCGGGACCGAAAACGAGCACCGCTTCGTCGTCGTCCCGAATGGCGTCGGCCTGCGCGGGATCGATCACCGATTCGATGCGATAGAGCGGCTGAGCGCTGGCGCTTGTCACCGTTCGAGTCTGCGGGGGGCCGATCGCGCACGGAACGGGAAAGGGACAGATGCGACAGATTCAGGGATGGATCGGGCGGGGGCGGGGATTTGTCATGCGGTATCCGCCAAACTTGCCTGCTGCCGGATACGGAGGCGGACGTCTCGCGTTCGCCCCGCGCGCCTGCGACGTCATTCAAGCAAAAGGGCCGCTCGACGTTTCAGGTCGATCTGCTTGCGCCCGGCCGCGGCGAAGAGATCGGCTCCGTTGCCGTTCCGGAGCAGTTGTCCGGTGCGCGTTCCTGTACCGGAGAGATTTGCCGTCCACAAACTCATCGTTACGACGCTGCGCCGTGGACGAGACGCGAAGATTCAGAGAGACCGCGCGCAGGCCGCGGTCTTTTGCTTAGCTCTGGCAGAACTGCACCCTGGAGCACTGGAATCGGCGGTGAAGCAGGTCCCGCGCGGTGCGATGAAGCATCTGCGTCAGGCACTCGGAGCGATTCGCGCAACCCTGGAAGAAAACCACCCGCGGGCGTGGGAAGAGCTGGAGAGCGCAATTCCGGGCAGGTGAAGGCGTTTCGCGGCGGCTACGCTGTGCCCGGGTATGCGTCTATGATCAATCTGGGTCATGAATCCCGGCGACACCATCGGCAACCGGTACTACGTCCGGCGCCGGATCGGATCCGGCAGCTTCGGCATCGTCTACGAAGTCTTCGATCCGGTTCGGAACAAGTACCTCGCGCTGAAGGCGCTGCGGCAGGCAACGCCCGACGCGCTCTATCGCTTCAAGCGCGAGTTCCGGTCGCTCAGCGACATGGCCGAGCACAACCTCGTGCGGCTCTACGACCTCATCTCCGAGGGCGATCGCTGGTACGTGTCGATGGAGTTGATCCGCGGCGGGAACTTCATCGAGTACGTTCGTGGTACCCCGTTCGCGGACGCGCCCGCCGACCCGAATCGTCTCGCGCTCGCGCTGCCGCAGCTCGCCAGCGGACTGGTCGCGCTGCACAGCGCGGGCAAGCTGCATCGCGACATCAAGCCGTCGAATGTGCTCGTCGGCGCGGACGACCATCGCGTCGTTCTGCTCGACTTCGGGCTCGTGCTCGATACCGATCTCCTCTCGCCCGGAACGAACACCGTGGCTACGTCGGGGACGCCGGCGTACATGTCGCCGGAACAGGCCGAGGGATCGTCTCTCGGGCCCGCGAGCGACTGGTACGCGGTGGGGATCATCCTTTACGAAGCGCTCACCGGCCACGTCCCGTTTCGCGGATCGTATGTGGAGATCCTCGACGCGAAGCGCGCGGGCGACGTTCCGCCGCCGAGCACGATCGTGGCCGACGTTCCGCCGCAGTTCGATGAGCTCTGCCGCGATCTGCTCCGCCTCGATCCCGCCGCCCGCGCCTCCGCCGACGAAATCCTGGCGCGCCTCGGCATCTCCGCGCCGGCGCATATTTCGTTAGCCGCGCGCGGCTCGCATCTCCTCGTCGGCCGCGAGCGGCATCTGCGCGTTCTGCGCGATGCCTTCGCGGCGGCGGTCGAAGGGACGCAGACGACGATCTGCGTGCAGGGCGATTCCGGCGCGGGTAAGACCGCGCTCGTCCGCGCGTTCCTCGAAGAGACGCGCGACGAAGTCCCTGAGCTTCTCGTTCTGACGGGACGCTGCTACCAGCGCGAGTCCGTGCCGTACAAGGGCGTCGACAGTCTCGTCGATGCGCTGCATCGCTACACGTCGCGCCTCGATGCCTCGGACATCGACGCGCTCGTGCCGCGCGACATCGCTCCGGCGGAACAACTCTTTCCGATCCTCCGCAGTCTCGGCGATCTGATGCGGATGCGCCGGCGCGTCGTGCCCGATCTCGATGCGAACCAGCACGACCTGCGGCAACGCGCATTCGCCACCATGCGTGAGCTGCTGCTGCGGCTGGCCGAGCGCACGAAGCTCGTGCTGTTCATCGACGATCTGCAGTGGGGCGATGTCGACAGCGTCGACCTGCTCGACGAGGTGCTGCGTCCGCCCGATGCCCCGCCGCTCCTGTTCATCGCCGCGTATCGCTCGGATGCGGCGGAGTCGAGTCCGTTCGTCGGCGCGTTCCGCGAACGTGTTCCGGCCCGCGACCTGATCCTCGATCCGCTCACGCCCGAGGAGTCGCAGGACCTGGCGTTGGAGCTTCTCGGCGACAGCGTCAGCGATCCCCACGAGGTGGCGGCCATCATCGCCGCCGAGTCGGGCGGCAGTCCCCTCTTCATCGGCGAGCTCGTTCGCGCCTTCTCGATGGCGGGGCCGACCGTCCTCCGCCGCGAGGCGACGATTCTCGAGGTCCTGCAGGTCAGGTTGCGGAGCCTCCCCCCCGCCGCCCTCGGCCTGCTGCAGATGATCGCGGTTCACGGGCGTCCGATTCTCCGCGCCCCTCTCCATCGCGCGCTCAGCGGCGGCGAGTTCGGGCAGACGCTCACCACCCTCGCGGCGCAGAACCTGATTCGCACAAGAGAGACGGTGAGCGGAGAAGCGGTCGAGCCGTACCACGACCGCATCGCCGAGGCGGCGCTGTCGATGCTCAATGAAGAAGAGCTGCGCCAGCGGCACGCGCAACTGGCCACGGCGCTCGAGACCTTCGAGGTCGACGCCGAACTGCTCGCCGATCACCTGCTCGCCGCGGGCCTCCCCGCTCGCGCGGCGGTGTACGTCGAGCGCGCCGCGGAAAACGCGGCGGCGGCGCTGGCCTTCGATCGCGCGGCGCGGCTGTTTCGCCGCGCGATTACGCTCAATCCCGCCAACGCGCGAGCGCTCCGCCGGCGGCTGGCGGAGGTGACGGAGAGCGGCGGGAGCGGCTGACCTACTTCACCACCACGTGCGTCTCCTCTCCATTTGCCCTCACCTCCGGCACGTACATCGCCTCGCCCATCAGCGGCAGTGCGTGGAATGAGCCAGGCGTTTCCGCGCGCAACTGATAGCGAATCGTCCAGACTCCCTGATCGAGATGGCTGGCGAACATCGCCACCTTTCGATCGCGCAGCTCCTGATAAATCCACGCGTATTTCTCCTTGTTCGTCGCGGAGATGCCGCCGCTGTTCACGGATATCGCCTCGAAGCCGGCGGGCTTGAGATCTTCGAACAATAGATAGTCGTAGTCGTTCTTCGTCTCGATCGTGACGACGACCTCGACGCGATCGCCGCTGGCGATCGTGGCGCCGTCGGCCATCGGCACCTTGTCGTAGACGACGCCCTTGAGCAGCGTCGGCTTCGGCACGAGACGGAGATACTCGCGCTTGACGAACAGCTCGTGCCCCGCCGCGGTCACCGGCTCTTCCAGCGAGACGAAGCGCCCTTCGATCGAGAAGTAGAGCGGCGCCTTCCCGCTCGTTCTGCGGATCGTGATCTCATTCGCGTCGCGCACCAGCTCGCGATCGATCGTGAAGTGTCCCGCCTCGGATTTCCTGCCGATCACCTTGCCGTTCACGGACAACTCGTATGCGCTGTCGCCCGAGAGCTCGCCGCTGGCGCGCAGGTAGTCGGTGAGCGCAAGGAGCGCGATCGCGGTGTCGCGCGTGTTGTTCCAGCGCGCGCCGCGGCGGTTCTTCACGAGCCAGTTCATTACCGGCTCGACGAGCTTGTTGTCGGGATCGATCTCCACCAGCGCCTGCAGCGAGAACGCGGTCGACTCGACCGGCCCTTCGTACCAATGCCACCAGAAGCGATCCGCGCCCCAGTGCGCCGTGGCCATCGTCTCGGGCGCCGAGGGCACTCCGGCATTGCCGATGAGGATGGAGCGATCGGGAGAGCGATCCATCTTCACGCCGTTCTCGAGATTGCGAACGAGGATTTGCGCGCGCGATGTGTCGCCGAAGTCGTGCGCGGCGAGCGCGAGGAGAGCGCGCGCATACGCTGAAAGTTGCTCGCGCTGCGCGAATGCGCGGTCGAATGCCTTCGTCTCCAGGACGGTGATCTTCTGATGATTGACCCGCCTCCAGGCGGCAAGCGCGTGAAGCATCCACGCCTCGCCGTTCACGTCGTTCTCCGACGTCACGAGCCGCTCGTCGAGCCACTGCGCCGCGCGATCGAGCCGGTTCTGGTCGACGGCGACCTCACCTTCCTTCGCCACGGCGAAGCCCCAGATCACGTACGCCGTCATGAACGTCTGACTCGAGTCGTCTTTCCACCAGCCCCAGCCACCGTCGCCGTGCTGGAAGTCGTAGAGCCGCCGCACTGATTGCCCGGTCACGTCGTCGAGCTTTCCGAGCCAGGCGGGCCGCGGCAGATTCTGCTTTGCAGCGGCGCGCGCGACGATCGATGCCGGGAGGAAGCGGCTCATCGTCTGCTCCGTGCAGCCGTACGGATAGTCGATGAGATACGGCAGCGCGTCGAGCATCGCCGAGGCGAGACTCGGCGACACATTCACGATGAGTGACGTGTCGCGCCGGGCGCCCGGCAACGGAAGCTGAATGATCGCCTCGCTGCCGCGGACCTTGCCCGATCGTGCGACGAGCTTGTCGATGCCGTGCTCGTACACGGTGAACGATTTCTCCATCGCGTCGGCTTCGGATGCGGAGCGGCCTGTCACGCGCAGCTTCGCCGTGCCCTGCTGATCGGCGGCGATCGTCCACTCCGCGCGTGCTTCCCCATGCGGCGGAACATCGACCGACTTCGCGCCTTCGCTCGTGACCGTGATGCCGGTCGCTTCGAGCGATGGTGTGACCGTCATCGGCTTGCCGGTGTTGTTGTTCATCACCGCGGAGACGACGGCACGGTCGCCGGCGACGAAGAAGCGCGGCCCTTCGAGACGCACGATCAGCGGCAGCTTCGTGTGCGTCTTCGACGAGGCCATGCCGAAGCGCGAGTCGGCGGTGGCGACTCGCGCGGTGGCGCGCCATTCCGTCAGCGCTTCGGGATATTCGAACGTCGCGGTCGCGGTGCCGCTCGCATTCGTGACGATGTCGGGCTTCCAGAATGCGGTCGAGCGGAAGTCGTGGCGTACGACGACTTCGATCTGCTGCTGCCGCTCCTCGCCGGTATTTGCCCGCGACTTGAGGGCGGGAGCCGGCGGAGGTGGGGGCGCAAGGGCCGCGGGTGCCCCTGCCGTCACGGTGATCGCCTCGGACACTGCCTGCGGCGCCGGCACAGCGCCGTCTCGATACGCCGCGCCTTCATCCTTCTTCAGAGCATCGAGCTCCTTCTCACGCCGCGCCGCGTTCTCATCGACGAGCGTTCCATCTTTCCCTTCGACGAGACGCACAAACCTCTGCCACTGGACGCCCGCGGTCACGGTCACCTGCCGCACGCGTGATTCGCCGTAGAAGAACTGCCGCGGATCTCCTGCCGGATCCCGCGCGATCGCGGTCACCGACTCGTCCGACACCGACAGCGCGACTTCCGCGGCAACCGGACGTCCTTCGTAGTCGCGCGTCGTGATCGTCACGGTCCCTTTGCCGCGCGGCTTGTAGTCGTCCTGATCGGATTTCACTTCGACCGTCAGCGCCCGATCGAACGGCGGAACCTTCAACGACTTCGTCTGCGTGTAGAACGCGCGATTGAACACCGATGACGCCGTGACCATGAAGTCGGGAACATGGCGCTGATCGATCGGCACCTCGACGACCTTCAGTGTTCCGTCGAGATGCACGAGTCGCGTCTCGAGAATGCTCGCTCCGGAGATCGTCAGCATGACCCAGCGGTCGCTGTTCTCGGTTGCGACGATCAACGGCACGCGATCCCCGCTGTGCAGGGTGTCGCGATCGACGATCAGCTCGAGGCCGCCCGCGTGATAGCCGATCTCGGTCGTCGTGTTGCGCGTGATCCAGAGCGAGGTCTGCGTCTTCACGATGTCACGCGCGCGCAGCGGCTTGCCCGGCGTGCGGTCCTCGCTGCTCCATTCGAGCTGGTAATAGCCTTCCCGCTCCGGCGTGAACGTGAAGGTTCCAATCCCTTCGTCGTTCGTCGCGACGTTCGAGGTGAGCACGTCTTCTTCGCGGTACTGGCCGCAATACGGCAGCTCGTTTTTGCACCGCTCCCATCTACGTAGCGTCACGTGGACTTTGCCGGTCGTCCTCACCGGCTGCTCTTTCGAGTCCGCTGCCTTGAAGTCGACGGAGATCTTCTGGCCCGGCGCTCCGATCGAATGCGGCGACTGCGCATGCACGGTGTAGCGCTGGCGCATCACATTCACGCTGCCCGCCCCGCACACTTCGCGCCGCGACGCGTCGGTCGCGCACGCGTTGATCGTGTACGAGCTGTCGCCGGCATCGACCTGCGTGTCGAAGTGGACGAGAGCGCGGCCGTTTTCGTCGGTCTTCAACGTCTGTTTGAAGACGTTCTGATTTCCGCGCGGGTAATAGCCGCGCGAATCACGCGGCGTGTACCAGTCGATCACGCCCCACCACGGCGAGTAACTGCTGCGGTCGACGCTGACTTCGACCGTCGCATTCGCAACCGGTCCGCCGAAGTAGTACTGCGCGTCGATGACCGCCTCGACGGTGTCGCCGAGTCTGTACTGATTCGGGATGGAGACGCTGACCGTGTACTCGGGGAGCTTGTACTCCTCGAGCGTGAACAGTTGCGCGTAGCCCCGCGACTCGCCGTTGTTGCCGAGGAAACCGATGGTGTAAGAACCGAGAGCCATTTGCGGAGTGAGCTTCAGATCCGCCCAGTAGCTGCCGTATTCATTGAGCAATGCGGTGCCGGTCGCGACTTTCTGCCCGCGCGGATCGGTGATCACATAGTCGAGGCTCTGTTTCGACGGTGTGACCCATGGGCCGTCGTTGTTGCGCACGCGAACCAGTGCCTTCCACTGGACGGTCTCGTCCGGCCGATACGCGGGGCGATCGGTGAACGCATACACGCGCCACTGCGCTGCGCCCTCGGAGCCGATCCAATACGCGTAGTTGTACGTCGACATCCATGCCTGGCGATTGCCCGCGGCGGCAGTGATCAGGAGCTGGCGGTTGTCATTGCCCGCATGGAGATCGACATGCGCGAGTCCGTTCGCATCGGTTGTGACAACGGCTTCGTGCGTCTTGTCCGAGACGTGAATCCGCGCGCCCGCGACCGGAGCGCCGCGATGAACGTCGCTCACGTAGATCTCGTCGCTCAATCCAAGGGAGTGCGTCACGATGTTGATGTCGCTGACGAGCAGGATGGTTTTCGCGCTCGCGCCCGCGGTTCTCACGCTCACGAGATAGGCGCCGGCATCGAGCCGCGGCGAAATGCGAACGCGATCCGAGCCTGGGAAGTAGCGTCCGTTGTCCTTCGGCTGGATCGTCCACTTGCGGACCGTCTGTCCCGCCCCCGCCTCGACGATCGATGCGAGATCGCCCTGGAACTCCTTCATCTCGAGATCGGACGTGAGATCGATCCGGTTGATCGAACACTCGATCGGGCCGGCGTTTCTCCAGAACAGCATCGCTTCCTGCTCGGAGTCGGGGAGAAAGTTGCCCGTCGTGTTCAATGTGAGCTGCGGCGTGGTGATCTCGTCGATCGCGCGCTGTGCCTGCTCGAAGTACGGCGTCGTGCCGCGAGGGAGCTCGGAAACGAACCGCCGATACAGCGCGAGCGCGCGCTCGTAATCGGGTTTGATCCGGGGCTCGCCGTCGACCATGACGACGTCTCCGACGCTCGCCAGTTGGCTCGCCTCGGCGAACAGCGCGTCGTCGTACCACGCCGAGCTTTTCTGATCGCGGATGATGGAATCGAGCAGCTCGAGCGCGCGCTCGATCGATTCAGGGCGGCGCTCCGCGAGCAGTTGCGACGCGAGAATGAAGCGGAGGTGTGCGAGATCTTCGCTCGACGTCGCGATCTTCAGTGCGTTGACGAGAACTTCGCGCGAAGCGCCGTTGTAGTTCTCCTGCGCCCCCTCGTACGGAGGCGGGGCGATCAGCTTGAAGACGAGCGCGAGGTAGCGGCTGCGTGCGAGCGGGATGTCGTCGCTCCCGCTCCACCAGTCGAGGGCCTGCAGATAGTTCGCATTGTTCGCGTTCGAGTAGTAGCTGCGCGACGTGTTGAAATCACCGAGGGATTCGTGGGCCTCGGCCCAGACCCGATCGTGGTCGTCGCCGCTGTTCTCGATCAGCTTCTGCAGCGCGATTGCATCGGCACTCCTGTCCGATCGCCACTCCGTATCCGCCACGCGGAACTCGACCCAGCGCCGCTCCTCACCGGAGAGCTCGAGCAGCGCGGCCTGTTTGTAGAGCTCGTGCGCCCGTGCGAACGACTTCTCTGCGTAGCTCGCCTCCGCGCGTTGCCGCAGTGATTCATACGAAGCGGGCGCCGCGGTCTGCGGCGCGAAAAGGAGAAGGACGAGCGACACGATCCACGCGTACATGCCCTCATTAGAGTCCCGGAGGGTGGTCGAAAGAAACCAGGCAGCTCTTGATTGCGCCGCGTGTATCCGCCAATGATCTATTTTGGCGGATACGCCAGTATCCGCTAAACTCGCCTACTGGCGGATACGATGCCGACTCTCTACTCACTCCACCCTCGCCCGCTGACGACGCTGTTCTCGGAAGTGGAGACCTATGCTCTCAGTCAGCTCGAGGTCTTCGTGGGGACGGCAGGAACGGTATTGCAGCGCAGGAACGCATCCCGGTTTCAGTTTTATGCTCATCAGTATTACGACGCCCTCGGTAACAAACGGGAACGATATGTAGCGGGACCGGTTGGATCCGAACAGGCAGATCTCTCCGCGGCAGGTCTGCAGTCACGGATCGATGATCTGAAAAGCATCGTCCCATCGATTCGGCTTCTCGGACGCGAAGGCTTTCAGTTCGTCGATTCGAGAACGTTTGCCACGGTCGCGGCTCTTCACAACCATGGATTGTTCGCGGCCGGTGCGGTGCTCATCGGTTCGCACGCGTATGGTGCCCTCTTGAATCGATTCGGGGTTCGGGCGGCATCGTACGCAACGGAAGATGTGGACATTGCCAGAGGCGGACGTCTCGCGTTCGCCGGTGGTAAGCGTTCTCTTCTCGAAGTGCTGCGAGACTCGGGCATCGAATTCGTGGAGGTACCGCAGCTCGACGCCCGCGCGCCTGCGACGTCATTCAAGCAAAAGGGCCGCTCGACGTTTCAGGTTGATCTGCTTGCGCCCGGCCGCGGCGAAGAGATCGGCTCCGTTGCCGTCCCGGAGCTGGCTGCGCAAGCGGTCAGCCTGCCCTACCTGGGGTATCTGCTCGAGGAATCCCAGTTGACGGCCGTGCTTGCGAGGGAAGGCAGTTGTCCGGTGCGCGTTCCTCTACCGGAGAGATTTGCCGTCCACAAACTCATCGTTTCGACGCTGCGTCGTGGCCGCGACGCGAAGATTCTGAGAGACCGCGCGCAGGCCGCGACCTTTTGCTCAGCTCTGGCAGAACTGCACCCTGGAGCACTGGAATCTGCGGTGAAGCAGGCCCCGCGCGGTGCGATGAAGCGGCTGCGTCAGGCAATCGCAGCGATTCGCGCAACCCTGGAGGAAAACCACCCGCGGGCGTGGGAAGAGCTGGAGCGTGCAATTCCGGGAGGGTGAAGGTTGGTAGCGCATACGGGATTCGAACCCGTGTTACCGCCGTGAGAGGGCGGCGTCCTGGACCCCTAGACGAATGCGCCGGAATGGTGGGGACGCGGAAGATACAACCTCTTAAATCCCGCGGTCAAGGGCAGTTAAACCACTCGGGGGACTGATTATTTCCCACCTTCGGGCTCGAACAGCCGCAGCGTCTGCTCGTCGAACAGCGGCTCGTCCTGACCGACGCGCACGAAGAGGACCTTCCGGGCTCCGGGGTGCACCTCGAAGTACTGGATGCCGTCCGGCGCGTCGCCCCACTTGCCGCACGGAGGGTCGCCGACCTCGTCGGGATTCGTTTTCGGCGGCACCTTCGGCACGAACGTGTAGCGCTTCACGTCTCTGCGCGGATGGTCCTCGCGGTACGCGGCGAGCTTGCAGCCCTTCGCCAGCGATTTCTCCGTTCGCTCCGCGAAGAGGCGCTTCAGTCCCGCCTCCACCGTCTCGCCCGGCTGCAGATCGAGGATGTCGATCACCGGGTCGGGTGCGCCGCCATCCGAGTAGCGGATGAACAGCGAGTTGCCCTTGATGAAGAAGTCGATCTTGCGAAAGCCGTAGTCGCAGCGCTGTACCTGAGCCTCAAAGCCGAGGCTCCTGTCCGACACCTGCTCCCACACGCAGCCCTTGACGGGCGGGCGGGAGGGGGCGATGGCGAAGAAAAACGCGAAGAGGAAGGCACTCACGGCTGCTGTATCCGTGTCCGCAGGTTGCGCTCGAAGAGACGGAATTGCTCGCACATTTCATCGTCGAATTCGCAGAACTCCTTGCGAGCAGCTTCGAATGCAGCCTCGATTTCGCCGCTGCGCCCGGTCATGAATTTGCTGATGATGTCGCGATAGCGCCATGCGGGATCGTATACGCCAGTGGCACTCCAGAACTGGCCAAACGTCTCGATCGTCATGTAGGTACGCAGCTTCTCCAGCGCCGCATCGATGACCCCGAGAACCTGCTCAACTGAAGTCGGCGGGATGAACGTCTTGTATCCCATGCCGAGGATATAACCGACGTTGGCACCGATGCTGGCACTTGAGTCATCGGCCGGAAGCTCCCATAAGTCCGTCAGGAGCGTCTCGACTGAATCGAACCGTATCCCTGCAAATGGAGCGATATCGTTCCGCTTGCTATCGAGCGGCCCCGTGTCCACAACCCAAGATCGATTCTCATCGATCCGAAGAAGGTGATTCCGTTCCCCGACTGTGTATCCGCGCGCCAGCAGTGCTCTGGACACCTCTCGTCGCAGATTCATAGGTTAGTGCCCGGCAAGTTTTCCTGCCCCATCCCAAATATCACCTTGGAAGCGTACACGAACTCTCTGACCTCGCACGAATGCACCACCGCCAGTGCGGGCGCCGACTTCCGCAACCATTCCCTGATCACCAGCTTTGATGAGCTCCGGATAAACGATCTTCTGGTTTGGTTGATAAGGAGCCGAGGGCGAGAATTTGACCTCGATGTACGAAATCGTGCCGTCGGCTTCTCTCACGACGTAATCGGCTCTCACTCCGACCCGGCGACCTCCAATTGTGAAAATCAGATCGGTTTCCTCGCCGATGATCGTCCCTCCTCTTGCGAGGATTGCTTCGCGGCTCCACATCTTTCCGAGCAGCTCTTTCTCATGGGGGGTGAGCCGCTTCTGCATCGGCACGACCGGCTTCGGCTCCTCCGCTCCAATCGCCGTCGCACGGATCTTTGCCAGTTTGCCGGCCACCCAGTCAGAGCCCTTGATAAAGGCAAGATACGTGACGAGCTCGATGACCTTATCCGTGCGATCGATCTTATTGCCCATCACGGGCTCGTAACCCGATCCGATGGCCCATCCGGCCTCCGCTGCAAACTGGACCGGATTCAAGCCACGCGTCATCTCATAAAGCTGTCCGACGTATTGTCGGAACGCTTTCATTCTGAACAGCAGAATGTATTTCGCCTGACGGCGGGCTCCGACTGGATCGGTCTTCGGATCCTTGGGAATGATGTTCGTCGCCCAGAAGCCGGTGTCCTGTTGCTTCGGAATCGAGTCAATGATTGCCTGGACCTCGGCCTCCGTGAGATCGACTTGGGCAAGCTCGTCTACCGTGAGGTTTCCGTCGGCGAGTGCTTGCCGCAACGTCATCATGCCGTCGGAATCCCGGCCATTGACCGGGTCACCACCGGCGTACGAATACAAATTGGCGGAGTCGCGATAGCCAGCCGGATCGGGTGTGAGCCACGCGCCGTTCTGTACGTCGAACCAGCGCGCACGAACATAATCGAGGCCCGTAGCCGGGTCCTGGAACGGATGCGCGTGGAAGCCCGCAGTAAGGATCAATCTTTCGGGCTCGCCTGTCGATGATCTGCCGTTGGCGTTCAGCACGCGCGGCGCGCCAAGGGCCAGCAGGCTCGGGACTTCATAGATCGTGGTCGTTTTTTCCTCATTCGCCGGGATCGCAGTAAGCCACTGCGAAAGATTGGACAGCGATTCGCGCACTTCGACGGGGAGGCTACCGCTCGTGTAAACCGATTTGCCGCTTGTCGCCCAAGTCGGCGCGGCCATGATCGGAAGATTTGCATTCCATGCCGTCGCGCGAAGCGAAGCAGTCGCAGCCACTGACAGCGCCTGCGCAGTAGTTGGATTGCCGTTCACCGTCACAGGCGCCGAATCAACGAGCGCCGACCACTCCTCCGCGGTGAGCGTCCACTTCGCTGTGAATCGATCCGGTACCGCCGGTACATTCAATGCCGTACGCACAACCTGCCCGCCTGCATCGACCGCCGCCAGGCGCACGCCATTCGTCAACGAGGACGCCTGTATTTCTTCGGTCGTACGGAGGGTGACCTCGACTGAGGTGACGAGCCCCTGCTCATTCTTCTTCGCCTTGACCGCGATCTTGTCCACAGCCGCGGCCAGGAGAACTGCTTCATCCTCATTGTTCGGACCGCCGGGCACACTGCGCGCTACGACCCGGCCGTCGTCATTGACGACGACCTGTAAGGAGCCGGCACCTGCTTCGTCGAAGACAGGATAGTAGTGACCGACGTCCTGAATCGATGCGCTGTCGAACGCCGTGACTTCGAGCGGATCGTCGTATCCCTGGCCGCCATGAATGTACTGGCGCAGAAGTCCGCCGTTCGCGTCGATGCTCTGCCCCTGGCTCGCGCCGGCTTTGAACACCGCCACCAGACGATCGCTCACCGGGTCCCAGACAAACGTCGTTTCCGCAGGAAGCGTATCGACGGCAAGAATGTCCGACCGGTCCTCGAGCTTCCAGTCCGCTTCGTTCGGTAGCGTCCCTGTGGTCGTGACCTGTCCATATTCGGCGCGGCGCCCCACGAGACGATCGTTGCCGTCGTACGAGTAGAGGAAGCGGCGAATGGGTCCAACGGTCGCAGGCCTCTCGGTGACAGCCGTGAGATGACCCTTTGAATCGTATTGATATGTGTAACGGCCATCCTGCGCACGTTCCCCGCCGTTGTACGTGAGGGCCTCGGTCACACCATTTCTGAGAATTGATTTGATCTTATGACCGCCCTGGGTGTCTTCCGTGAAATCGATGGTTGACGGATCGGCCGGCGTCGCCTGCGGGCGTTGCAGTGCCGTCCGGAAATCACCGTCGTTCACGAGACCGGTCGCAGGCGGCGCACCCGGCTCGCGTGCGATGGTGGTGTTGTGCAGCCGGTTGCGGTCGTCATAGTCCCAGGTGCTCACCCGCGCTCCACCCGATACACCGAGCAATGTCGCGGATGACTTACGGGAGCCTTGATAACCGACCTCGGAGCCGGCGACGACGACACCGTTCGACGACACCGACATCCTGCTCATGAGGGAGTTGCCGTTGTAGGCGTAATCGCGTTCGAGCGAAGCGCCACCGGCGGTCGTGACCGTGCGACGATCCGGCCGGCCGGCATCGCGATACATCGCGTCGAGCAGCGTCGTCCACGTATTACCGCCGAACGGCATCTTCTCGATATGGGAGAGATTCCCCATGCCGTCGTAGCTCTGCCTGACCGATTGCGTCCATCGCGGACTCGTGGTCATGCCCGTGTAAGACGGCATCGTCCATCCGATGCGTTCGCCCTGCTCATTCCACGTGTGCACCTGCGTGTATGAATCGACGAGCGTGCCATTGCGGTAACGCGATTGCGTGGTCTTTCGCGGATTCCCGGCGAGATCGAAGTCGCCATACTCGATCACTGCGTCGTCGGTGGTCCACTTCGTGATGCGGCCGCTGTCGTCGTAGTCGATCTTATCGATGAGGGTGTTGCCGTTGCCGCGGACCTCGAATATCTGACCTTTACTGTTATAGCCGAACGTCTGCGTGCGGTTCTGGCGATCCTTGATGGACTTCACGCGCCGCCCTTCCCAGGTCACGACTTCGGTCGTACCGTCCTGATACGTACGCGTGGTGGGTCGTCCGAGAAGATCGGTCGCCGTCTGCGTGACCTCGTTGGAGGGATCGGTGTAATTGGTCGGCGCACCGCTCGGGTGATGGTCGTATTTGTTCTGTTTCCCTCCCGGCAAGGTTTCACTCTTCATCGCTCCGAACGCGTCGTATTCATACGTCCTCGGAGAAGAAGTGCCTGGCGCGGTGACCGACGTCCTGTTGCCACGCTGATCAAACTGCTGGTTCCAGGTGAGGTTCCCGAGTTGAGCCACGATGACGTTGCCCGCCGTGTTGTACTGCAACGCGACGCTGTACGCGGCGCCTCCCTTGTCCTTCATGGTGACCGACTGCGGCAGCATTCCCGTATGAGCGGTCACGTCGGCCTCTTCGAACACCGTACTGACTGCGGTCGCGTCTCCGAGCCCGTCTACGCTCTTCTGCAGTCGGCCGGCTTCATCGAATTGCAGATGCATGGCGCGACCGGAATCACTCAGCCCTGTCGTTCGTCCCGCGCCGTCCCAGGCAAACTGCAGCGTGCGGCTTTGGTTGGAATCCACGGTTGTCGTCACGCTCTTCAGCATTCCCGCCGGTTCAAAACTGAAACTCGTTTCGCCAGTGACCGACCCGGCGGCATCCTTCTGCTGATTCTTTTTCGAGCGGCCCCATGCATCGAATTCCGTGTTCGACTTCGTGCCGTCCGAATACAACGTATCGACGAGGTTGCCTCGCGCGTCATAAGCCATGGCCGAGGCGGTGAAGAGATCGGTTCTAAAGACCAGATTGCCCGCCAGGTCGTATGCAAAATAGTCCTTGATCGGATCGCCGCCGGTGGAGGTGATGCTGCTGACCGTTCTGCCGAGCGTGTCGAGCGCGTTGGTCGTCGTGGATCCTCCCGGGTGATCGACCGATACGGTGCGGCTCGCATAGTTGTAATGCGTGACCGAGCTGACGGAGCCGGCATTCGCTACGTTGTCGGTCGTGATCTTCGTCTGCCGCCCCATGAGGTCGTACTCATACGTGGTGCTGACCTCCGCGCTCCCCTGTTTGTGCCGTTCCGTCTTGAGACGGCCGGCGGCGTCATACTCATAATGCTCGTCGATCGCGAGCGTACCGCCCGCGTCGACGATATTGACGTGCGCAACCCGATCCCAGGCGTCGCGGTCTGTAGTCGTGACCACGTTCCTTGAATCGGTCGATTTGCTCTGCTCCTCGGTCGGATAGTCGAACGTCGTCATAACGCCATTGCCGAGATCGACCGACTTCGGCAGCGACCGCTTGTATTTCTCGGGCGAATCCGCCGGGTGGTAATCGATCTGAGTGTCCGCTCCGGCACTACTCTGGTCGGTTCCGTTTTCGCCTTTGATCCTCTTGACCAGGCCGTGCTCGTCGATCTCGAGCGTCGAAGCGATCTGGTTGTTGTTCGCCGTCACCGTCGTGTTGCCCTGATGCGGCTCCCGCGATTGGATCACCAGTTCGGGCTCGCTCCCGGATTTCGCACTGACGGACGCCAGGAAGGTCGAGGAATTGCCGCCGGACTGATACGTCAGCTTCTGCTCGACAGGCCCGCCCGAACCTGCCAGCGGGTTTATCGTCACGGATTCGAGGACGAAGCCCGGCGCTTCCGGCTGCACACTCTTGTAGCCGTAGGTGACCGAACGGACACCTTCGAGCGTTGCGGTCTTGAGTAATCCCTCGCCGTCGTAGCCTTCGTAGTCGAATCTGCGATCGACCGAGGTCGTCTGCGGAATGGCCGGTGTGACGCTCTGCGGCAACTGGCCGAACGGTGTGCTGCTGATCTGGACCTGCGTTTCGACCACTGTCTTGATGTGCTGCCGGTCGCCGGAGTAATCCTTCACGGGGTCCGTGAGTGTGTACCTGCGCGTCTGGCCCAGCGCATCCTTGGTCTCCACTTCGGTCGCGCTGTTGTACGTGAATGAAGCCGTTTCGCCGGTCGCCCACGTCTGTGTCTTCAGGTGGTCGCGATCATCGCCACTCGTGCCGTAATCGAATTTGACCCTGAAATTGCTCGCCGCCGGATCGGTGATGGTCTCCAGGTCTCCAGACAGTTCGACCTTGTCGTTGTAACTGCCGGATGCGGGCTTGTAGGTGAACTTGATTTCCGGCCTGACGTTGTCCGTATTGGCGACTTCCGGCAGCTTGACGCTCTTGAGGGTCGCCGTTGCCGCGTCGTATTCGTAGTCGAGCTTGCGGTCGCGCCAATCCTTGATCTGTTTCAGGAGACCGGGATATGCACCGGTTTGACTCGCCTCTGAGTCCTTCCAGTACGTGAGCTCGGAGGAGCGCTGCACGGGATCGAGGATCTGCCGCAGACGTCCCGTTTCGTCATAAAGGTAACGGATGACATTACCTTTGCTCGTCCCGGCGGCGAGCTCGGCGGGATTCGCGAACTCGTCGGTCTCGAACGAGAGACGTCCGAGGTCATCGAAACCGGTGACCCGCCACTGTTGATCGGTCATCGTCCAGCCGCTGCCATTTCGCGCCAGGCGCAGGAAGAGGCCTTTGGGCGAGTCATATCCATCGCCGGTGGACTTCACCTTGAAGCGCCAGATCTCGCCGTGACCGTCGCGCAACTCGACGTCTCCGCTCGGGAGTGCGCGGAGTCGCTTGAAGACTGTGGCCTCCCACCCCTGGCCAAGAAAGGTTCCGCCCATCGTGCGTGACCGGTAGTCGCGATCGAATGCGACTTCCACTCCCGACCGACCGCCGGCGACGAGGTCCTGGGCAGAAGTCTCGAGCTCGCCGGAGTGGACATACGTCGTCTCCTGGAGCATCCCCCCCGCCACCGGCGGGTTCTGTCCCGCCACCAGGGCCTCGGTCGGTCGCACCGTATCGGCCATGATCGTGGCGAAGCGGGTGACCAGGCGGTCCTTCTGGCCGAGGTATTCGTACGGGGTGTTGGCGAAGATCGTGTCGGGGGTGGATGACGAGCCGCTGCCGGAGATGAACTCGGGGCGGACGGCGAGGAGGCGGCCGTTGGTCCAGAGCTCGTAGACGCCGTCGGATTCGGTCTTGCCGTCGAGGTATTGCGGACGCGAACAGAATTCGCAGCCGGCGTCCTTCTTCTGGCCGGCGGTCGCGCCGTTCCAGTTGTACTGAGCGCTGGCGCGCGGGTCGTCGAGGGCGACGACCCAGGGCGAGGTGAACTTGTTGAAGCCCCTCTGGCGGCGGAGGACCTGGTTGAGCGTGGGATCGTCGGGGACGACGCGCCGCATCTTGAAGTTGCTCGCCACGCGGGCCGCGAGCTCGGCGCTGCCGTCGCGCTTGAAGCGGCGGAGGTGCGAGCGCGGGAAACCGTCCGGCGTCTGCTCGGAGACGGCATTGAAGACGCGCTCGCTCTCGACCGCGAGCTGCAACTGCTTGTTCGACTGCGTGAGCGCGTCGACCATGCCGCCGGGGAGCGTGAGCTCGAGGCGGAACGTGCCGAGCGACGCATTCTCCTTGCAGCGCGCGGTGCCGCCGCTGGTGCAGGCGGGCAACGCGTCGATCTTGTCGGTGATGTTCTTCGGTGGAGCGATGCCGAGCGGCACGATGCCGCCCACTTCACTCAGGCCGGTCTCTTCGCCGATGTCGACCTTCATCTCGATCCGCGGATCGAGGGCGGCGACGACCTTCAGCGCCTTACGCAGCAGCTCGCCGGCGTAGAGCATGCCGGTGTCGCCGTCGACGACCGGCGCGAGCGATCCGGTGACGATGCCCGGCTCGGACTTCCAGATGATGCGCGGGTCGTACGCGCCGACCTCGCCCGCATTGCTCGGCGGAAGCGACAGACACTTCGCCACCGTGGAGAAGAGCGGCGTTCCGGGGATGGGATTGCCCTTGTCGTCGAAGCGCTCGTCGAGACGCGAGAGGTCGGCCAGGAGCACGCGCCCGTTGCGATCGACGATCACGGCGAGATTCGTCCTGGGGATCGTGCGCACCGCGACGGCGCCGCCCGGCACCCAGATGATGTCGGCGACGTGCTCGTTCTTGAGCGGCCAGTACGACGGCGGATACGCCGGGAGACTCGGCGCGGGATTGCCGCCTGTTTCGACGACCACGACTCCGATGTCGCCGCCGGCGACGAGGAGGTAGTCGCGCGACACCGCGGCATTCGGGGTCGAGCCGCGGACGCCCTTCGCGTTGTCCTGCGCTTCGCGGCGCCAGTTGTAGTTGCTGACGGAGATGAAGTGGATGAACGGCTGCCGGCCGGCGGCCGACTGGAACGCGTTCATCAGAGCGGTGACGCGCGGATGGTTCGCCGCCGGATCGGTGGCCCGAAGAATCAGGCCGACCGGTCCGCGGGTGTCGCAGGCCGACGGCGTGATCGTCGGATCAGGATTGTTCTGGATGCTGTTCGGCGTGAACTTCATGTCCAGCACGCCGCGATACGGATCAGGGGCGTAGACGCGAATCTCCGACGGATTCGCGGGATCGGAGCCGATCGCCGCCTCCGCGCTGAGGTAGATCTCCTGAATGGCGTAGTCGGGCGGTTTCGGAACGCTCGTATTCGGCTGGAAGCAGGCCGGATCGTTCTTCCCCGGCGAGAGGACGATCTGCTCCTGCAGTTCGCGGTAGCCGGAGGGACGATTCGGCGCGTCGTTCGACTCCATGGCGTTGAGGTCGTAGACCCCGACGCCGTAGCCCATGTGCGAGATGACGCCGTAAGTGCGGAGGTTCTTCGAGACTTTGATGCGGTCGTTCGGCGTGGCGATGATGTTCTGGATCGACGCCGGACCCGACGGGCTCGCGTCCGCCGACCAGCGCATGTCGAGCGAGAGGTTCTCGACCGTGACGCGCTGCAGCAGGTACGGATTGCCGGAGTCGAACGGAACCGAGAGGCTGTACTTCTTGACGTCGCTGCCGGTGTAGCTGCCGGTTTCGGTCGCGCCGGTGGCGTTCTTGAACGCTTCGCGGCCGTTGTAGGTCTTGTCGTCGTCCTGCAGCAGGACCTGCAGCTTGCGGGGGATCGATTCGGGCCGGTCGGAGAGAATCGTGTTGCTGATCAGGCCGATCGACGAGCTGTAGCCGAGGGTCCAGTTCGTGACCGAGGCGCCCTTCTGCGGAACCGTCCCGCCGTTCGCGGTAACGAGGTCTTCGAGGCGATAGCTGGCCAGTGAACCGAGAACCGAGCCCTGTCTGGTGACGTAGACGCGGCCGTGGGGATCGCTGGCGAGGGCCCAGAAGCTGGTGTAGCTCGCCGCCGTGACTTTGCCGAGCGGAGTGGGCGGCGTGCCGCCGGTCGCCGTGTTGAGCGACGCCGGATCGGCGACGTCGTACGCCATGAGCGCGCCGCTGGAGCCGTCGCTCCCCCCCGCCGCGGTGACGAGAAGGACGTTGCCGTTCAACGCCAGATCGCGCACGAAGCCGGAGGCGATATCGAACGTGGCGAGCTTGCCGCCCGGCTTGCGGACGTGGAACGTCAGCGGGAGATCGTTTCCGCCTCCGACCGGCACGAGGGTTCCGTTCTGGTCTTCGGTTCCCTGGCCGAGCTTCAGTCCCGGACCGCCGCCGCTGCCGGAGCGGTCGGCGATTTCTTTCTTCAGCGTCAGTCTGTAGACGGCCTCGCGCTGCAGCGACGACGGCAGCTCGAGCTTGAGACGCCGCCCGCCGGAATCGAGTGTGTACCGGCCCTGCGCGGTGATGTCGGTGAAGCTCGGGTTGCCGCCTGACGGCGGCTCGTCGGCCTTCTCCAGCTTCAACTGCGTCCGCAGGAACGTATCGATCTCATCGTCGGTGCTGCCGCTGATGTAGATCGGCTCATTGAACGTGAGGGTGACGACCGAGGAGGGGTCGACCTCCTTCTGCTCGACGAGAAGAACGATGCGATGGCCGAGCTTCGCGGCCAGCGTCATCGTCTGGCCGGCGGTGCCGCTGACGTACAGGCCGTTCGAGACGTTGAGGAGCTGGACCTTCGTGGCGGACGGGAGCGGGTCGCTGCTCGGCTGCACCGTGACCTGATCGTTCTCCAGCCGCACCTTGAAGTTGCGGATGGCGTCGATGTCGATCGCCGCCGCGTTGAGGTCGAGCATCTCCGTGCGGAATGGAATGCCGAAGACCGGATACGGTCCGCCGGTGTTCTGTTGCGGCGACGGAATCGTCACCGCCACATTCGGATCGCCGACCGGAATCGGATCGTAGACCTTGGAGAAGCCCTGCAGGCCGGTGGTGGAGTCGACGCCGACGACGGTGAACGGCTTGCCCTGAATGATCGGCACGACGATCCGGCCGCGTTCGAAGACGTAGTAGTGCGCGGCGTAGAACGACGCGAGCGTGTCCCAGAAGATGTCGTAGCTCGCCTGCAGGCCGTCCATGACGGCCCAGCCCACTCCCCCGCCGACCGGCACGCGGATGTCGAGCGCCATGTAGACGCCGCTGCGCTGGACGCGCATGAGGTAGTTCTTGAGGTCCTTGCCGGTGAGCGTCTGCTGCGAGCCGGCTTTCCCCTTGCTCATCACCGTCGCGCGGAGGTTGGGGGCGTTCGGGTCGAGCGTGGTGCTGAATTTCCCGTCGACGATGCGCAGGGTGTCGACGGCCATGATGCGCGGACCGCGGATCGAGTCGCCGCGATAGCCGAGGATGAAGTTCTTGCCGCTGGTATCCAATCCCGCCGGGACCGGCAGCTCGATCTCCATCGCCTTGTGCGCGGTGCCCTCGAAGTTCAGAGTGACGCTGGCGGCGTATTCGACGTCCTGCTCGATGTGCGGGACGTCGGCGAAGGCGGCCGGCGTGGCGGGAACGACGTTGACGATCGTCGCCTGATCGAACGTTCCGGCCGGAACGGTGACGGCGATGCCGTCGGCGCTGGTGAACTTCACGTCGATGTTCGCCGGTGCGACGAAGCCGCGGTGATCGGCGGTGACGAACGGCGTGAGCGGAATGATTGCCGCGACGTTGCCGGCGGTGTTGATCACGCGCAGGTCGATGAGGTCGGAGATCCTGACGCGATCGGAGGCGTCGGGGCCGTCGCCGATGTTGAACGAGAAGCTGCCGTCGGCGGCCGCGGTGGCCTGATAGCGCGTGAGGAAGTCGATGGTGCGGCGGACCGGGACGGCCTGCCATCCCGACGGAAGCGCGCCGGCGATGCCGTAGACGCGCGAGAGTCCGTTCGCATCGGGGATGGTGATGCCGATGCGGTCGGCGTGCACTTCTCCGCTCGTCACCTTCGCCACGGTGGTGAAGCTGTACGTGACGCTCCTGCCGAACGACGCGCCGTTCGTGCCGCGGATGGTCGACGCGATGGTGGCGGAGTAGCGGTTGTCGTTGCGCAGAACCTGGCCGGGCGTCAACGACCACGTGACTCCGGTGGCGTCACCGGTGGCCTTGCCGCCGACGGGCTGGCCGTTCCGGGTATCGATGACGACGATCGACGTCTCTTCGATCGACGCCGGATCGAGCGACGGCGAGAACGACGCGCGTACGTTCGTGCTGAGGCCGACGTTCGGCGTGTTGACGGATTCGGAGAGCGCGAGCTGCGATGCGTCCGCGCTGATGACGGTCACCGAGGTGAGCGACGGCGGCTGCAGCACGAGGTTGAGATCGACTTTGTTGACCGACTCGGCGGCAACCGCGGAGCCGTGGGTGTACGAGGCGCCGTCGCCGGTGGAGACGTGGCGCGGCGTGAGGACGAACGGACCGGCGGGCGCGGCGGCGACCGGGACGTTGTAGATGCCGGTGGTGCGCGTGAGGTCGGCCACGCCGAGGGCGTTCGCGCTGACGCGCGCGTTCGCCAGCAGCGAGCCGGCGGCGCCGAGGTGCACCGATCCGGTTGCATACGCGATCGGAACGTCGGCGGCGAGGAGGAGATATCTCCCCTCCCGGATGACGCCGTCGACCGGCAGCGCGGAACGATCGATCGTGCGCGTGGTGAAGCGGGCGGAAGAGCCGGCGACCAGCGGATCGATCGGCATCATCTGCGCCGCGAGCCGCACCATCTTTCCGTACGGCGTCGAATCGAGCAGCTCGGCGAGGATGAGCGATGACGTCAGCGCGGGCAGCTTCGTGGTGTCGACGGTGAAGGTGGCGCGCGCCGGCTTGAAGAGCTCGACCGGCGGCACGGCGTCGGGCTTGCCGTCGCCGTCGAAGTCCTGCGGCGCCGGCTCGGTGGCGCGCTGCAGCGTGACGTTGAAACCGCCGAGGATGCGGAAGCCGGCGATCGATCCGACGGCGTCGAGATCGGATTGCGTCAGAGACGCCGCCGTTGCACGCAGAGGCTCGGGGGTCGCGCCGGTCGGCAGCTCGAGCGCCACCTTGTCATCAGCAGGCACACGCCCGCCCTCGGATCCGATGAGCGTGCCGCGATCGAGACGTCCGGGATAGGGAACGACGCGAATGTGATCGAAGCCGACTTCGAGGATGACCTGCGCGGCGCGCGGGCTCGGCGCGAGGTGGAAGTCGGTGACGCCGGTCTCGCCGTTGAGCGAGCGATAGAGAAGGAGGTCGGTGGCGAACGGCGGATCGAGCAGCGTCGAGCCGTCGGCGAGCTTGAGCTCTTCGTCGATGTACGCCTGGACGGCGGTGCCGCTGGGGAACGTGGCGCCGCCGAGGCCTTCGATCGTGACCGTGGCCGCGGTGCGGCCGTTCGGCAGGACGATCGCCGGATCGAGATGGAAGGTGCGGGCGGTGAGCGGCGCGAGCGTCACCGGCGCGGCGACACCCTGCAGCGGCGCGCCGGCCGCGGGGAGAGCGGGCTGCGCGAGGCCGGCGGCTTTGTCGGGATAGACGAGTGCGTAGGCGCCGCCGCTGTTGATCGTGATCGCGGCGGTGCCGCCCGAGACGTTGACGACCGGCGTGACGACCTGCCAGGTGTCGCGCAGCTCGTCGTAGCGAACGGCGGTGAGGTTCTGCGCGGCGGCGGCGAGCTCCGCGGCCGGGACGGTGAACGTCAGTTGGGCATTCGTCAGCGCGCCGTCGGAAACGACTTCGGCCGCGGCGACCGGCGACCAGCCGAGCGGAAGGAGTCCGGTGAGCGCCTGGCCGCCGACGGCGGTCAGGGAGACGGACTTCCCGCTCGCCACCACTCCTCCCGGGATGCTCAACGTCGCCTTGCGCGTGACCGAGGTTTCGCCGCCATGCGTCAGCGCGAGCGCCCCGCCGGTCGACGTCTTCACGTCGCCGAGCCTGGTGAGGCGGACGTCGATCGGGATCACGCCCACGCCGGCGGCGACGATGATCTGGCGCCACACCGTGGTGTAGCCGTTCATCGTGGCTTTGATCGTGTGAGCGCCTTCGGGGAGACGCACGAGGTAACGGCCGCGCGCGTCGGTGGTGGTGGCGACTGATTGCGTCGAGCTGTTGAGGTGTTGAGGAGTTGAGGAGTTGAGGGCGATGCGCGCGAATGCTGTCGTTGGGACTTCGACGGAGACCGCCGCGCCGGCGAGCGGGCGGCCGGTGGTGGCGTCGTAGATTTCGCCGGAGATGAAACCGGTGCCGTCGCCGGCGGGGGGCTGTTCGGTGCTGAGCGAGAAGCTCTGCGTGTACGGGGCGACGAGCTTGTTGCCGAGGACGTCCTTCACGCCGGTCGTGACGTTGAGAGAGAAGCTGCGCGCGGTCAGATCCTGCGACGGCGTGACCGTCACGTTGGCGCCGCTGGTGACCGCGTTGCCGGTGACCAGGGTGCCGTCGCTCAGGGTCATGGAGATGTTGCCGGCGGTGGTGGCCGGATCGATCGCCTCGGAGAAGACGATGGCGATGCGGTTCGCGCCGCTGCGCTCGTAGGTCGCGTTGAGCACCTGCGGTCCGACGCAGTCGATGCGGAACGTGAGCTCGGCGGCCGGCGAGAGGCTGCCGTCCGATCCGACGATGCGGACGCGGACGGTGGCGTATCCCGACTGTCCGCTGAGCGGATAGCTGACGGAGAAGTTCCCCTGCGCGTCGGCGGTGGCGGGAAGCGTGAGCGACCCCGACTCGAGCTGCAGACGCGCGCCGGCGGGAGCGGTGCCCTTGATGGTGACGGTCTGGCCGCAGAACGCGGCGGCGACCGGCGTCAGGGTCGGAGGCGTCGACGGCGCGCTGGTGCCGACGGTGAAGCCGGCGACGTACTGCGCTTCGAGCGCGGTGCCGGCGACGTCCTGCGCCGCGGTCGTGACGCGGATCGTGTAGTGCGAGCCGCGCGTGAGGAGCGCGGCCGGCGCGAAGGTGACGACGTCCTTGTCGAGATAGAGCGTTCCGCTGACGGTGGCACCGCTGGCGTCCTCGAGGCGGAAGCCTCCGCCGGCGCTGCCTGAAACAAGCGACGCGCGTTCCATCGGCGCGGAGAAGAGCACGAGCAGCAGCGCGCCGGGATCGACTTCGACCGCGTTCGGCGCCGGGAACGACTCGATGACCTTCGGCGCGGCGGAGAGCTTGGTGACGACGATGGCCGCGATGGCGCTGGTGCCGCCCGGCTCCGTGGCACGCGCGACGACCGGCGTGATGCCGCCGGAGCCGGTCGCGAACGGGATGCTGGCGCTGTAGTTGTTGCCGGTGATGGTCGCGGCGGCGCCGTTGACCTCGACGGTCGATCCCGCGGCGGCCTGGAACGTGCCGCTGACGGCGAACGTGTTGCCGGCGGCGGGACCGAAGTACGCATGATCGGCCGGCTGCACGATGACGATGCTCGGCGCGCCGGCGACGAGCTTCACGGTGACGGTGGCCGACGCTTCGCGGTTGAGACGATCGCGTCCCGTGACCTTCAGCGTCTGCTCGCCGGGGACGAGCGCGATGCTGTACGCCTTGAACGTGCCGGTGGTGTCGCTGGCGGCGAAGCCGGGCGCCGGCGTGGCGACGGCGCTGGCGAGATTGGTGATGACGATCGTCGCCGGATCGAGATTCGTCCAGGTGCCGCAGACGTAGATGCTGGCGGCGCCGGTGGAGATGCCGGAGACCGGCGAACTGATGCTGATCGCCGGACCGTTCTTCAACAGGAAGACGCGGCGCGACGCGGTGGCGACACGGCCCGCGCCGTTCTTGCCGTGCGCGGTGAGGATGTTCAGACCGTCCGCGAGACGGACATTCGCCGCGGTGAAGGGACGGGCGACGCTCGTGTCGCTGCCGGCGATCGCGGCGACCGTGCCGTTGACGTCGGCGGTGACGACTCCCGCGCCGACGGTGCCGGTCACGGCGATGGTCTCGGATGCCGTGGCGAATCCTTCCGCCGGGGTGTCGATGCTGATCGACGGGTCTCCGGTGACGCGGTTCAGCGTGATCGTGACCGGCGTGCCGGTCGGATTGCCGCTGCCGTCGGTGCAGACGATGGTGACGAGGTTCGCTCCCTCGCGCGGGAGCTCGACCGTCGCGCGGAACGAGCCGTCGGCAACGGAGGCAGCGACGCCGTTGACCTTGACGCCGAGGGCTCCGCCGGAGCGGCCGACGAGCGTGGCCGTGGCGGAGAGGACGACGGAGCCGTCCTTCGGATCGAAGTCGCTCAGCGCGCACGAGCTGCCGGTGCCGCCGGTGGTGGTGCCGATGAAGAACGTGCGGTCGGCGCGCGATTCGTTGCCGGCGGCATCGCGCGCGGTGGCGGAGGCGGAGTGGCCGCCGGTGGTGGTGACGGTGACCGGTAGGGTGACGACTTTCGTGCCGTCGAGCGTCAGCTCGGAGGTGACGCTGCCGCCGCCGTTGTCGGAGGCGTTGAGGGTCAGCACGGCCTGGGTGGCGAAGCGCGCTTCGTCGGCGAGCGGCTGGCCCGACTCGAGGATCGTCAGCAGCGGCGGCGTGAAGTCGGCGGTGACCTGAACGGACGCGCTGTTGGTCGTGCCGTTCTGGTTCTTCGTCGACGCGGTGATGGTGTTGCTGCCTTCGACGAGCGGGTAGCCGCTGAGCCGGAACGCGCCGCTCGGATCGACCGGAACGGTCTGGGTTCCGATCGTCACCACGCCGTCGGGCGGCGCGGAGAGCACGCGCCCGAGGACTTCGGTGGCGGGACGATTCGTCAGCGAATGATCAGGCGGATACGTGAGGATGATCCCGGGACGGGAGTCGGCGAGCGTGACGTCGACTTCATCGCGGCCGGTGTTGCCGGCGCGATCGGTGCCGGTGGCGACGATGTGCGTGAGGCCGAAGTCGATCGGCAGCGACGGGAGCACGAAGGTACCGTCGGCGGCGAGCGTGACCGGGATGCCGTTGACTGTCGCACTAACGGCATCGCCCGCGGTGCCGCGGACCTCGAGGTGATCGCTGGTGACGACGCCCGCGGCCGGCGAGGTGATCCTCACCACCGGCGGAGTGCGGTCGATGATGAACGTGGTGTCGGCGTGGCCGGTGTGGTTCAGCGCGTCGGTGGCCGAGGCGGCGAGCGCGTAGTTGCCGTCGGCGGTGATGGTGGTGAGGCTCGTGTAGGGCGCGCCGTTGAGCGTCGCGGTCATCGCGGCGGCCGGATCGTTGACCTTGATCTCGGGGGTGACGGGACGATTGAAGAGCGTCCCCGCGAGGAGCGGCGAGCCGCCCTCGAGGATCGTGACGATCGGCGCGGCGGTCTTGACCGTCACGGCGTACGCGGTCTGCGAGCTGTTGCCCGCGCGGTCGGTCGCCTGGAGGGTGAAGCGATTCACGCCGTCGGCGAACGGAACGGAAGCGATGGTGAACGTGCCGTCGGCGTTCGGCGCCACGCTGAGCGCGCTGCCGACCACCTCGACGCGCGCGGCGTCGGTGTCGGTCACGCCGCTGATCGCGTTCGGCGTCTGGCCGACGGTCGTGCCGTTGGCCGGATTGAGATTGCGGATCGCCGGCGGCGTGAGGTCGATGGTGAACGCGTACGTCCGATCGGTCTTGTGTCCGGCGCAATCGGTGGCGGAAAGGACGAGCGAGTGCGTCCCCTCCCCGATCGTCGCCCCTGACACGTACGCGGCCCCGTCGAGCTTCGCGGTGACCGCGACGTTCGGATCGGCGTCGGTGGCGCGCACGAGCAGCGAGATGGTCCGGTTGAGCAGCGTCGCGGCGAACGGCGCGCCGCTCTCGCGGACGTCGACCACCGGCGCGGTGCGGTCGATGACCACATTGCGCGTGACCGTGCTGCTGTGGCCGACCGCATCGGCAGCGACGACGGTGAGGAGCTGCGGCCCTTCCGCCACGGCGACGGAGGCGGTCCAGGTCCCATGCGCCGCGTCGAGCGTCGCGGCGACGCCGTTGACGGTGACCGACGCGATGCGCGGATCGGCCGCGGTGCCGCTGACCGTCAGCGTGGTGGCGTCGAGGCAGGCCCCGGCATCGGGAGCGCCGATGGTGATCTCCGGCGCGCGCGTGTCGAGGTTGAGCGCGGTCGACGCGCTGCCGGTGTTCCCCGCCTTGTCGGTGCCGGTGACGGTGATGACGTTGCGTCCTTCCACCAGCGAGAGCGTCGCGCTGGTGAACGTCTTCGCCGCCGTATCGAAGGTGGCGAGGAGCTCGTTCACCGTTCCGGACTGCGCGTCATCGGCGCCGCCGGCGACCACGACCTGCGGCGTCGTGACGACGTCGCCGTCGTGATGCGAGGTGAAGGTGAGATGCGGCGGCGTGGTGTCGATGGTGAAGCTCGCCGTCACCGGATCGTTCTTGTTCCCCACCTCGTCCGTCGCGACGACGGAGACGGTGTGCGTGGCGTCGCCGGAGACCGGAGCGCTGACACCGTCGGGACCGACGGCGAGCGGCGAGCCGTCGACGGTGGCGACGAGCGTCGTCCGCGTCATGTCGACGACGGTGATCTTCACGCTCACGGAGCGGTTGAAGAGAGCGTCCGCGGGGAACGGTTTCCCGCCCGCCGCCTCGACGATCGTCACCACCGGCTTCGTCTTGTCGAGCATGAAGTGGAACGGCCCGACCGACGCGCTGTTGCCGCCGGCGTCGGTCGCCGTGGCGGAGATGGTGTGATCGACTTTCTCTTCGCTGACCGGCGTGTCGAGCGGATAGAGGTTGCCGTCGAGGTAGAGCGTGCGCTGCGGATTCGCGGTGAGGTTGTCGCCGGCGGTGACGACCGGTCTCACGTCGCGCGCGAACTTCATCCCGTCGCGGAACGGCTCGCCCGACTCGGTGAGGGCAACGGTCGGCTTTGTGAGGTCGATGGTGAACGGGAACGGACCGACGGTGGTGGAGAGGTTGGCCGCGTTCGTGACGACGACCTTGATGCTGTGCAGTCCTTCGACGCCGTACGCGCCGCCGAGCGTGTAGGGCTGATCGTCGATGGTGGCGACGCTGGTGGTCGGCGTCGCGCTCTGGATCTGCGCGGTGAAGGTCACCGGCGCGTTGAACGTGGTCCCCGACACGAACGGCGCGCCGTTCGCCAGCAGGTGGACCTCCGGCGCGGTCTTGTCGAGCGCGAACGGACGCGTCTCCGTCTTCGAATGCCCCGCGCGATCGGTCGCCGTGACGACCAGCGTGTGCAGCCCTTCGACGGTCACGACGGCGCCCGATGCGATCGACTGATTGTCGAGCGTGGCGGTGACCTGATCGAGGGTGAGATCGGTCGCCGTCCAGCTCAGCGTCACGTCAGCGGCGAACGACTCACCGCCGTTCATCACCGTGCCGTTGGCCTTGATCACGATCACCGGCGGCGTCTTGTCGACGATGAAGCTCTCGCCGGCGACGGTCTGCCACCCCACCTGGTCGGTGGCGGTGACGCTGATCTGATGCAGCTTCTCGTCGGCGACCGGAACCGGAAGCGTGATGTTGTTGCCGTCGAGAGTGGAGACCGTCCGGACCGTCGAGATGTCCTGGATGACGGCGGAGAGGGTGACGTCTTTGTTGAAGACCGCGCCGTCAGGGAACGGCGAGCCGTCGATCTGCAGCGTGACGACCGGCGGTCTCTGATCGACGAGGAGATCGAGCGTCGCGTCGGCCGTGTTGCCCGGCGCATCGACGGCGTGGACCTTGATCTGGTGGAGACCGTCGACGGCGATCGGCGAGGCGGAGACGTAGTCGGAGGTGCCGTCGAGCCGCGCGGTGTAACTGACCGAGGAGAGATCGTCGGTGACCCGGATCTCGATGCGCGCCGGCGTCTTGAAGAGCGCGAGCGCGGCGGGATCGAGGACGCGCTGGGTGTCCGCGTCGACGAACGTGATGACCGGCGCCGAGAAGTCGACCGGACTCTTCGCAGACAGATCGTCGATGAAGGCGTCGCCGCGCACCGCGGCCCACATACCGATGCGGCCCGTGGTCAGGCGCGTGGCGGAATTGTCGGAGGCGTCGATGGAGAAGGTCGCCGGCTCGGTCGTGCCGTCGGGCCAGAAGCGCGCCTGGATCTTCGTGGCGTTGCCGGCGTCATCGACCTGGATCAGGAACTGGTACCAGCGGTTCGGATCGAGCGAGAGATCGCTGTCGACGGTTCCGGCCGGTGTGCCCGCGCCGAAACCGAAGAGCTGCATGGTGAGCCGCGTGGGATCAGACGGCTTCGACCAGAGGCCGATGAGGTAGTACTTGTCCTGCTCCGGATAGGACGAGAGGAAGGTGAGACCGATGCGGGCGTCGGAGGTGGTGCGGATCAGGCGTCCGCGATACTGAAAGCGGCCTTTGGCGGCGAAGAGTTTCGAGGTCAGCGTGGAGAAGGTGCCGATGCGCGGGTTGTTGCCTTCCGGCTTGCCGGAGGCCTGCTTCGTGCCGTAGACGATGTTCGTCGACTTGTTTGGGTCGGGCCACGCCTTGTACAGACCGTCGGCCGTCGGCTTCGGAACGCCGATGGAGGTATCGAGCCAGCCGGGAGGGTTCGACGGCGTGGCGTACGACTGGAAGTCGTCGCTGTAGCTGACCGTGGGCTGGGTCTGAGCCAGCCCCATCGTTGCCAGCAGGAAAAGAAATCCCGCCAAACGCACTGCTTTTCCGAACATCGATGGCTTCCTTGTTTCGGAGTGCGGCAGCTTGCTGCCGCCCTGGAGTGCGCAGGCTTGCCTGCGCCATACGCGGCAGCGAGCTGCCGCACTCCAGAGCGGTGGCAAGCCACCGCACTCCTTTTTTTCACTACGGACGACTGATTACGTTGAAGTACTGATCCGATGCGGCGAAGACCGTCTTTCCGGTCACCGCTACGCCGGCGGTGTTGCCTGTGACTTGCTGCGTGCCCTTGATGACAGGGCTGGTTTTGCTGGAGACGTCGACGAATGTCACGCCGCCCGAACCGTCGGCGATTGCGATCTCGTCGGTGCCGGAGACGGCGACGCCGCGCGGGATTCCGGGGGTCTTGACGATCGACTTCACCACCGGAGCCGCGGGGTTGGAGAGATCGACGATGGCGACGCCGGCATCGCCGACGACATAGAGCGTCGCGCCGTCGACCGCGCCGTCGAAGCCGTTGAAGGCCGGGATGTCGAAGTCGCCGGTCTTCACCATGGCGTTCGGATTGGTCGCGTCGATGACGATGACGTCGTGCCCCACGCCGTTCGGACGGTCGGGCGTGATGGCCACGAGGTAGTTCGACGAGAGCTTGAGGATCTTGCGCAACGTCGTCGAGCCGACCATCGACTGGTCGCGGACGTGCACCGGAGCGACCGCCGGGTTGGAGATGTTGTAGACGCGGACGCGTCCATCGTTGTAGTTGGTGACGGCGGTGTAAGCGAACGTGCCCTGCACGGCGACGGAGAGCTCGTAGTAGCCGGGGTCGCTCGCCATCTTCACCGTGGCATTCGGGTCGCTGAGATTGAGCGATCCGAGGTCGTCGGAGGCGAAGTAGGCGTACCCGTTGGCGATCGTGAGGTCGTACATCACGCCGTTGCCGGCGGCGATGTTCCTGAAGGTGCCGTTGCTCAGGTTGTAGATGAGGAGCTGACGCGAGGTCGGGATCCCGAGGCCGTAGGTCGAGCCGTTGGTCACGAGGGCCACGGTGCCGTCGGTGGCCACGCGCCGCGCGCGATAGCCGGCGTCATTCGCCGCCTGCGCCTGTCCGGCCAGATACGTGGTGACGCTGCCGAACGGTGCCTGCCCCAGTGCGACGGTGGCGGTGCGGTTGCCGGCGTCTTTCGCCGTGAGCGTGAGGATGCTGCCGGGCAGCGCGGCGAGCGTGGAAAGGAAGCTGCCGTCATTGCCGGCGGTGACCGTGCCGCTGGTCGTGTTCGTCGATGTGTTGGTGGCAAACAGGGTGAGAGGTCCGACGCCGGTCAGCGCCTTCGCCGCGCCGGTGATGGTGGTGCTCGAGCCGTCGGTCGACAGCGCGAGGAGCGACCGGTCGACGATCGGCGAGGTAGCGACGTTCTGCACCACGACCAGCGCCTGCTCGTTGACCGCGTAGAGGTTTCCGCGGCTGAACGCGACCGACCAGACGTTGCCGCCCACCGGCTGCGTTCCGGCGATCACCGGGACGAACGGATTGGTGATGTCGAGGAACGTCACACCGGCGCTGCCGTCGGCGATGGCGACCGTCGAGCCGCTGCCGTCGGCGCCGAATGCATCGCCGGCAGTCTGCAGGACCATCTTCAGCACCGGGACTTTCGGATCGCTGAGATCGACGACCGCGACGCCGCCTCCGACGCCCGCGAGATAGAGCGTGTTGCCGACGACCTTGCCGCGGTAGCCGTCGAAGGCCGGGATGTCGAGATCGGCGATCTTGACCAGCGCGTTCGGCTCGCGGCGATCGAACACCACGACGTCGTGACCGACGCCGTTCGGCTTGTCGCCCGATGTGGCGATGAGATAGCCGGTGCCGTACGTCGTCAGGCCGCTGAACGTGGTGCTGCCGATGAACGTCTGGTCATGGAAGGAGTGCGGCGTCGCCGGGTTGGCCACGTCCCACGTCCGGATGCGGCCGTCGTTGTAGTTGGTGACGGCGGTGAAGGCGAAGCCGTCGGCGATGGCGAGATCGAGCTCGTAGTAGCCGGGATCGCCGACGTTGACCGGTGTGGATGCCGGGTTGTTGAGATCGAGGACCATGAGGTCATTCGCGGCGACGATGGCGTAGCCGCTCTGGATGGCCACCTGGTTGATCGGTCCGTCGCTGAGGGCGACGCTGCGCTTGAGCGTCGGATTCGCGGGATCGGTAGCGATGTCGAAGACGAGGAGCTTCGTCGATCCGCCGTCCTGATATCCGCCGACGATCAGGAACTTGCCGTCGGTGGCGACGGTGCGCGGGTGGTAATTCGCTTCGCTGATCGACGGCGTGATCGGAATGGTCAGCACGCCCGACCCGAACGGTACGGTCCCGACGACGACGGCGCCCGACTTCCGTCCTGCCGCATCGGTGGCTTCGACGGTGATCGTGTCGCCCGGATTCGCGGCCAGCGACGCGCTGAAGCTGCCGTCGCCGTTGACGCCGTGCGCCGGCGCGATGGTGCCGGTCGTGGCGTCCCTGACGTCGATGGTCAGCGAGCCGACGCCGGTGACCGCGGTCGCGGCGCCGGTGACAGTGGCGTGGCCGGTGCCGTCGGCGCTGATGGTGACGAGCGACGACGAGACGATCGGCGCCGAGCCGACGTTCCGGATGACCGCCAGGCCCTGTTCGTTGGCCACATAGATATTGCCCCGATTGATCGCCACGCTCCACGCGTTCCCGCCCACAACCTCGGAGCCCACCACAACCGGATTCGCGGCGTTGGTGGCGTCGAGGAAGGTGACGCCCGCGCCGCCGTCAGCGGCGATGACCAGCGAGCCCGAGCCGTCGACGCCGTACGTCGTCCCCGGCATGTCGATGATCTGCTTGACCACCGGTACCTTCGGATTGGTCAGGTCGACCACGGCCATACCGCCGCTGGTGCCGGCGAGATAGAGCGTGTTGCCGACGACCTTGCCGCGATAGGCGTTGAAGTTCGCACCGCCGATGTCGATGTCCGCGACCTTCACCAGAGAGTAGATGTTCGAGCGGTCGAGAACGACGAGATCGTGTCCGACACCGTTCGGCCGGTCGGACGTGAACGCGAGCAGGTACTGCGTGTCGAGCGTGGCCAGGCCGTAGTACGTGACGCTGCCGACCGTCGTCGCATCGCGCACATAACGGGAGGTCGTCGGGTTGTTGACGTCGTAGATGCGGATCCGGCCGTCGTTGTAGGCGTTGACGCTGGTGAAGGCGTAGCCGCCGCTGACGACGACGTCGTATTCGTACCATCCCGGATCGCCGAGGTTGACCGGCGTCGAGGTCGGGCTGCTGAGATCGAGCACGCTGAGATCGGCGGCGGCGATGAGCGCGTAGCCCTTGGTGATGGCCATGTTGAAGACGGAGCCGTTGTTGACGGTGACCGTCCGCTTGTAGACCGGGGTCGCCGGATCGGTGACGTCGTAGAGCAGCACCTTCGTCGAGTTGCCGTCCGCGTAACCGCCGACGAGGAGGTTGGTGCCGTCGGTGGCCAGCGTGCGGGCGCGGAAGTTCGGCTCGCTGATCGACGGCGTGATCGGGAACATCGAGACGCCGGCGCCGAACGGAACGTGTCCGGCCTGCACCGCACCCGACGTCCGTCCGGACGGATCGGTGGCCTCGACCGTGATGAGATCGCCGGCCGCCCCGGTGATGAGAACCGAGAAGCTGCCGTCGGCCGCGACGCTCTGGCCGGAGATCGATGCGCCGCTGGTCGCGTTCTTCACTTCGAACGTCAGCGGTTTGACGCCGCTGATGGAGCGCGCCGCGCCGGTGACCGTGGCGGTCGTGCCGGTGGTGGCGGTGATGCTGATGAGCGAGGCGTCGATGAGCGGCGCGGTGGCGATGTTCTGAATCACCGCCAGCCCCTGCTCGTTGGCGACGTAAAGATTGCCGCGGTTGAAGAGGACGCTCCAGGCCGAGCCGCCGACCGCCTGCGTCCCGAGCTTCACCGGTGCGGCGGGATTGGTGGCATCGAGGAAGGTGACGCCCGCACCGCCGTCGGCGACGGCGACGGTCGAGCCGGAGGAGTCGACGCCGTACGCTTCCGCCATGGGGAGAATCGTGTTGACGACCGGGGCGGCCGGATTGGAGAGATCGACGACGGCGACGCCGCCGTTCGTGCCGGCGAGGAAGAGCGTCGAGCCGGCGACCTTCCCGCGGAAGGCGTTGAAGCTCGCGCCGCCGATGTCGATGTCGGCGATCTTCACCAGGTTGTTGATGTTGGTGCGGTCGAAGACCACGAGATCGTGGCCCACGCCGTTCGGACGGTCGGAGCTGAACGCAAGGAGGTACTTCGTTCCGTACGTTGCCAGTCCGTAGAACGTGGTGCTGCCTACGCTGGTCTGGTCGCGGACGTAGCGCGAAGCGGCCGGACTGCTGACGTCGTAGATGCGGATGCGGCCGTCGTTGTAGGCGTTGACGGAGGTGAAGGCGTAGCCCCCGCCGACGACGACGTTGTACTCGTACCAGCCCGGATCGCCGAGGATGACCGGTGTCGAATTCGGGTTGCTCAGATCGAGCACGCTCAGGTCGGCGGCGCCGATCAGCGCATAGCCGTTGGTGATGGCGACGTCGAACACCGAGCCGTTGTTGACGGCGACGGTGCGCTTGTAAACCGGCGTGGACGGATTGGTGACGTCGTAGAGCAGCACCTTCGTCGAGCCGCCGTCCGAGTAACCGCCGACGATCAGGTTCGTGCCGTCGGTGGCGAGTGTCCGGGCGTGGAAGCCCGGTTCACTGATGGCCGGAGTGATCGGCAGAACGGTGACGGCGGAGCCGAACGGCACGATGCCGAGCGACACCGGCCCGGACTTCCGCGCCGACGCGTCGGTGGCCTCGATGGTGATTGCATCGCCGGCCCGGGCCGCGATGCTGATCGAGAACGTGCCGTCACTCGCCACCGGCTGGCCGGAGACGATCGTGCCGGTGTTGACGTCCTTCGCCTCGACCGTGATCGCACCGCTGCCGGTGATGGAGCGGGGGCCGCCGGTGAGGGTGAGCGTCGCACCGTTCAGACTCATCGAGACGCGTGACGGCTCGATCTGCGGCGCGGTGGTGATGGGGACGATGGCCAGACCGAGATCGTTGGCCACGTATGCGTACGGCGACTGCAGCGCGACGTCGTATGCGGTGCCGGTGGTGCTGCTCGCACCGGCGATGGTCAGCGCCGCGGGATTGCTGATGTCGACGTCGACGAGTCCGGCCGAGCCGGCGGCGACGAACGCATCATTCTTGATGACGCCGATGCCGCCGGCGTTGCCGCCGACCGTGACCTTGCCGAGGACCACCGGAGCGGCCGGGTTGGCGAGATCGACGGCGTAGACGTCGGGGCTGGTCTGGCTGGTGACGTAGACCTTCGTGCCGAGGACGTAGCCGCGATAGGCGTCGAAGTTCGGGATGTCGATATCGCCGACCTTCACCATTGAATAGATGTTGCTGATGTCGATCACGACCACGTCGTGGCCGACGCCGTTCGGCTTGTCGGGCGTGAAGGCGATGAGGTAGTTCCCCATCGTGGTCAGCCCGCGGTAGGTCACGCTGCCGATGAGCGCCTGGTCGCGGACGTGGTGCGCCGCGGTCGGAGTGCTGATGTCGTAGATGCGGATGCGGCCGTCGTTGTAGGCGTTGACCGCGGTGAACGCGTAGCCGTTGGAAAGGGTGACGGCGTACTCGTACCACCCCGGATCGCCGAGGCTGAAGGCGGTGGAGCTCGGGTTGTTGAGATCGAGCAGCATCAGGTCGTAGGACGCGACGACTGCCCAGCCGCTGCTGGTGAGCGCGAGGTCGTTGATCGGACCGTTGTTGATCGTCACCGTGCGCTGAAGCGCAGGCCGCGCCGGATCGGTGATGCCGAGAACGACCAGCTTGTCGCTGCCGCTGTTGACGTTGCTCGCCACGAGCAGACGCGAGGCGTCGTTGACCAGGCGGCGCGCGCGGAACCCGCCGTCACTCGTCCACGTGCTCCTGTCGATCTGACTGGTGGTCGGCGTGCCGGTGCTGAGCTGACCGATGGTGATGACCGGCGACTCGAGCGGATAGATGTTGCCGTCCTTCGCCTTCAGGACGATCGTCTCCCCGGCGTTCCCCTGCACCGGGATGGTGAAGGAGCCGTCGGCGTTCGCCGTGCCCGGATACGTGTTGCCGCTGGTGGTGTTCGTCGCCGTCAGCGTGACCGGTTTGTCGGCGTCGGTGACGGCTCCCGCCGTGCCGATGACGGAGCTGCCGGTGGCGGTGCTGCTGAGCGTGATGAGCGCCGGGTTGAAGACCGGCGGGCCCTGGTTGTTGCCCGCGATCGAAGACGACGCGTCGAGGTCGAACGGCGTGGTGACGTCGAGCAGATCTTCGACGGTCAGCTTCGCCGAGCGGAGCTTGAGCGAGTCGAGGCGGTAGACACCGCGATAGGTGTCGCCGGGCTGCACGGTCGCGTCGCTGGTCAGCGTCGCGGTCTTCGCGTTCACCGACACGATCTGCCACGTGCCCTTGAGATTGCCGGCGGCGTCACGGACGCGGACCCAATGTCCAACCAGATACGCGGGGATGTTGGCCGCGCGATTGGTGATGAGGGTCGCGCCGCTGCTGCCGCTCTGCGCGGTGCCGGAGCCGAGCGACGGGAGCTCCGTCGACTGGACGCCGGCCGGAGGATGACTGTTGTTGTTGATGGTGAGCGCGCCGAACGTCGCGCCCGGGCCCTTGATGAGGATCGAGCCTGCGCCGCCGTAATTCGAGCCGTTCGCGCCGGCCGAGCCGCCGGTCCAGGCGGAGACGTTGTTCAGCACGTTGCCGCCGGCGTTGGAGTACTCGATGGCGATCGCGCCGCCGCCGCCGAAGCGATCCCACGCGCCGCCGATGGCTTCGACCGTGCCGTTGCCGCTGAGCGCGGTGGTGCGGAGCCAGATGGAGCCGCCCGCGCCGCCGTCGCAGCATCCGCCGAACTGAGAGCCGACGCCGTTCGCGCGGATCGCGCCGTCGTTCGTCAGAGTCGCCGCGTTGAGCGTGATGACACCGCCGCCGGAGCCGCAGCAGTGATTGCCTCCGCCGCCCGCTTCGAGCGGCTGGAAGATGCTGCCGAACGTCGTGCCGAGCGGTCCCTGATACAGACCGCCGACGCCGATATGGCTTCCGCTGCTGTAGTTGCCCGGCACGGTCGCTCCGGGATAGCTCGTTCCGCCGGCGTAACCGCGGCCGGTGACGTCGAGCGAACCGCCGCTCTTCACGGTGATGCTGCCGCTCACGTCGAGCGAGAGCGTCATCGCCGACGAGGTCAGCACGCCGCCGTTCTCGACCGAGAGGTTCGCCGCCTTCACCTGCGGAACGGCGACGCGCGCGACGACCGAGACGTCTTCGTTGACGATCGGCTGGGTGTAGGTCACGAACTGATTCGCGGCTGTCGTGCCGTAGAGCGTGAGCAGACGATTCGCACCGATGAGGATCGGATCGTTGCTCTGCATCATTTCGCTGCCGGCGATGGTGACCGCGTCAAAGCGATAAACACCGCGCCACTGATCGCCCGCCGACACCGTCGCGTCGTTCGTCAGGGTCAGCGTCTTCGCGTTGATCGCGGTGACGCGCCAGATGCCTTTGAACGCGCCGCTCGCGTCGCGGATCTCGATCCAGTGCGCGTTGAAGTACGCCGGGATGTTCGACGCGCGGTCGGTGACCAGCGTGTTCCCGCTCGTACCGTTCTGCGCGATGCCGGAGCCGAGCGACGGGAGCTCGGTGTTCTGCGAGCTGCCGCCTGGATGTCCGTTGTTGTTGATGGTGAGCGAGCCGAACGTGGCGTTCGGACCCTTGAGGTAGATCGAGCCCGCGCCGCCGTACTGATTGCCGCCGGCGCCTGTGCTTCCGCCGGTCCAGGCGGAGAGATTGTTCAGCATCGTGCCGCCGGCGTTCGCGTACTCGATGGCGATCGCGCCGCCGCCGCCGAAGCGATCCCACGCCCCGCCGATGGCCTCGACCGTGCCGTTGCCGGTGAGGTTGGTGGTCCTGATCCAGACTGAACCACCCGCGCCGCCGTCGCAGCAACCGCCGTTCTGCGAGCCGACGCCGTTCGCGCGGATCGCGCCGTCGTTCGTCAGCGATGGAGTGTTGATGGCGACGACACCGCCGCCCGAGCCGCAGCAGTGATTGCCGCCGCCGCCCGCCTCGAGCGGTTGATAGACGCTGCCGAACGTCGTCGAGATCGGCGACTGGTAGTAGCCGCCCACGCCGATGTGCGCGCCCGAGCTGTAGTTGCCCGGAACGGTGGCGCCGGGATAGGTCACGCCGCCGGCGTAACCACGGCCGGTCACGTCGATCGCACCGCCGGTCTTCACGGTGATGCTGCCGGTTACGTCGAGCGACAGCGTCTGGGCCGTCGTGCCGGAGGTGGTGAGTGACGTCAGGATGGCGCCGTTCTCCACGGTGAGGTTCGCCGCCTTCACCTGCGGAACAGCCACATGTCCGACGATCGAGACGTCGTCGCCGACGACCGGCTGCGGGTAGGTCGTGTACTGGCTCGCCGCGGTGGTGCCGTAGACGGTGAGCAGGCGATTCGCGCCGACGAGAATCGGATCGACGCTGAACAGCAGCTCCGTGCCGGCGATGGTGACGGAGTCGAAGCGGTAGACGCCGCGCCACTGGTCGCCCGCCGACACCGTCGCGTCGTTCGTCAGGGTCAGCGTCTTCGCGTTGATCGCGGTGACGCGCCAGATGCCTTTGAATACGCCGCTCGCGTCGCGGATCTCGATCCAGTGCGCGCCGAAGTACGCCGGGATGTTCGACGCGCGATCGGTGACCAGCGTGTTCCCGCTCGTGCCGTTCTGCGCGATGCCGGAGCCGAGCGAGGGGAGCTCGGTGTTCTGCGAGCTGCCGCCGGGATGTCCGTTGTTGTTGATGGTGAGCGAGCCGAACGTGGCGTTCGGACCCTTGACGTAGATCGAGCCCGCGCCGCCGTACTGATTGCCGCCGGCGCCTGCGCTCCCGCCGGTCCAGGCGGAGAGATTGTTCAGCATCGTGCCGCCGGCGTTCGCGTACTCGATGGCGATCGCGCCGCCGCCGCCGAAGCGATCCCACGCCCCGCCGATGGCCTCGACCGTGCCGTTGCCGGTGAGGTTGGTGGTCTTGATCCAGACTGAGCCACCCGCGCCGCCGTCGCAGCAACCGCCGTTTTGCGAGCCGACGCCGTTCGCGCGGATCGTGCCGTCGTTCGTCAGCGATGGAGTGTTGATGGCGACGGCACCGCCGCCCGAGCCGCAGCAGTGATTGCCGCCGCCGCCCGCTTCGAGCGGTTGATAGACGCTGCCGAACGTCGTCGAGAGCGGCGACTGGTAGTAGCCGCCCACGCCGATGTGCGCGCCCGAGCTGTAGTTGCCCGGCGCGGTGGCGCCGGGATAGGTCACGCCGCCGGCGTAACCGCGGCCGGTGAGATCGATCGAGGCGCCCGGCTTCACGTTGATGCTGCCGGTCACGTCGAGCGACAGCGTCTGGGCCGTCGTTCCGGAGGTCTGGAGCGACGTCAGAACGGCGCCGCTCTCCAGCGAGAGGTTCGCCGCCTTCACCTGCGGCACCGCCACGTGCGCGATGATCGAGATGTCGTCGCCGGTGATCGGCTGCGAGTACGTGACGTACGTGTTCGCCTGCGTGGTGCCGTAGACGGTCTGCAGATGATTCGCGCCGATGAGGATCGGGTCGACGCTGAGCATCGACTCGTTGCCGGTAACGGTGACGGCGTCAAAGCGATAGACGCCACGCCACTGGTCGCCCGCCGACACGGTTGCGTCGCTGGTCAGCGTGACGGTCCTGGCGTTGATCGCGGTAACGCGCCAGAGTCCCTTGAAGACGCCGCTGCTGTCGCGGATCTCGATCCAGTGCGCGTTGAAGTACGCCGGGATGTTCGACGCGCGATCGGTGACCAGCGTGTTGCCGTTCGTCCCGCTCTGCGCGATGCCGCTGCCGAGGGACGGCAGCTCCGTGTTCTGCGCGCTTGCGTGATTGTTGTTGTTGATGGTCAGCGTGCCGTAGGTGGCGCTCGGACCCTTGAGATAAATCGATCCGGCGCCGCCGTACTGCACGCCGCTGCCGCCGGCGTTGCCGCCGGCATACGCGCGGAAATTCGCCAGCATCGTGCCGGTGACCGAGCTGTACTCGATGGCCACCGCGCCGCCGCCGCCCGTGCGATCCCAGTTGCTGCCGGTCGCTTCGACGCTGCCGCTGCCGCTGAGCGCCGTGGTACGGATCCAGATCGAGCCGCCGGCCGAGCCGTCGCAGCAGCCGTTCGCGTTCACGCCGTTCGCGCGGATCGCGCCGTCGTTGGTGAGTGCCGGCGTGTTGATGGAGATGATGCCGCCGCCCGTACCGGAGCGGTTGCCGCCGCCGCCCGCTTCGGACGGCTGATAGAGGCTGCCGTACGTCGAAGCCAGCGCCGCGTTGTAGTAGCCGCCAACGCCGATGTGACTGCCGCCGCCCGCGAACCCGGGCGCGCTCGCTCCCGGATACGTCGCGTTCGCGAGGTATCCGCGTCCGCTCACGTCGATCGAGCCGGTGCACGAGACGAAGAGCGCTTTGGTCGTGGTGATCGGCAGCTTCTGCGTCGTCACCGCGTCGGTCGCCGGATGCGTGACCGTCGCGCCGTCGAGCACGATCAGCGTGTCGAAGGTGTGCGTGCCGGCGATGGTCGTCGTGCCGCTCTGCACGATGACGACCTTGTTGTCGTAGGAGACGTCGCTCGCGGAGATCGTCGTGTTCGCGGTGATCTTCGTGCCGGTGACGACGGCGAACGACGAGGAGACGTCGGACGAGAGTCCGGCCGTGTTCGTCGCCACGCCGCGTACGGTGAACGTCGTTCCCGGCGTCGCGTCGGACGGAATCGGGAACGAGGCCTCGTAGTAGTTCGCCAAGCCGCTGACCGGCGCGCCGGTGATCGGCGTGGCCGACTCATTGATGAAGAACTCGACCTTCTGCACGCCGTTCTGCTGGTTACCGACGTTGTTGCCGATGGCGTACATCCGCAGCTTCGCCGAATACGCGGCGGGGAAGAGCGCGCCCGGCGACGGGCACGACCACGCCACCACCGGCGCGTTCGGATCGAACAGCGGCTTGATCTGGATGGCGATCGGATCGGAGACCCTCGTGTTGCCTTCGTAGTCTTTGACCGTGACGACGATCTGCTTCGTGACCGTGTCGCTGCCGTCGACCGACGGCACCGGGATGTCGGCGTTGAACGCGCCGTTGCTGCCGGTGAGCGGGATCTGCGCCCCTCCGTCCAGTTGGACGTACGCCGTCTTCACCCCGACTTCGAGATCGGTCGCGGTGGCGCGGATTGGAATCGTCGCGCCGGTCCCCTCGAGGTAGAGCGTGTTCGCCACCGGCGAGGTGACGGTGAGCGACGGCGCGTTGGTGTCCTTCAGGATCGTGACCGGCGTCGTCTGCGTCGTCGCCGCGTGTCCCGGGAAGTTGTCTTCGGCGCCGACGACGAGCGTCATCGGAGCGTCGCCCGGCGTGTCGATCGGAATGGCGATCGTGAACACAGAGTCGGTGACCGTGGCCGTGTTCGGCGTCTTCGTCTGCACGGCGGGCGTGCCGTTGTTGATCGTGCTGGTGAGCGTGAGCTTCGTGACCGCGAGCTCGTCGCTCGCCGACACGGTCGCGGTCACGCTCTTGCCCGGGTAGAGCGAGAGCGGAGCGACGAGGAACTTGTCGATGACCGCCGGCTGGTTGACGGCGATGGTGTACGGAATCGCGCTGCTCGAGACGCTGCGGCCCGCGCGATCGGTGGCGGTGATGGTGAGCGTCGCCGAGCCGGCGGGTGTCGTCGCCGGGATGGCGAGCGAGACGTTGTTCGCGGCAGCGGTGGCGGGATAGGTGAAGTAGTTGTCGACGCGGTTCGGGGTGACCGGAGTCCACGCCAGCGTGACGACGCCGATGCCGCCGCCGGTCGAGGCCGCGCTGTAGCTCGGCGCGATCGTCGCGCCCTGAACGAGCGTGCTCCCCGAGGCCGGGCTCGGTGTCACATTAATCGTGGGCTGGTCGCCCGGCAGCACGAGGAGCGCGGTCGGATCGATCGTCGCAGCCGTGCGGTCGTTGGTCGTCGCGCCGATCTGCAGCGTGCCGTCGGCGCGGAGCAGCGCGCGTGCGCCGAGCTCGAGTCGATCGACGTGCACCGCGCCGAGCGGCGTGGGACGCGTGAGGTGGAGCGAGGTCGGGAAGCGTTCGTCGTAGGAGCTGACGGTGAGCTCGCCGAACGACTGGCCCGGGCGCTTCGTGAAGATCGTGCCGGCGCCGCCGTCGAGGTAGCTCGCCGACTCGGCGCTCGTGTTGTTGCGGCCGCCGCGTGCCTGGATCTGCAGACCGATGGTGTCGGCGCTGAAACGATCGGCGGCGTTGATGGCGATCCGTCCGCCGCCCGCACCGCGCGAGGTCTGATCGTTGGGGTCGTCGTCGCCGCCGTTCGCGGTGACGCGCGCCAGCGGTCCGGCGATGAACTGCTTCGTCGTGACGTTGATGCTGCCGCCCGATCCCGCTTCCGCCGTGCCGACTCCGGTGCCGCCGTCGGCGCGGAGGTTGCCGGCGATGACGAAGATGCCGAGATCGGCGGGCTGCGTGCCGCCGGTGAGGCGGATCGCGCCGCCACCCGAGCCGCCTGCCTGGCAGCAGCCCCCGCCGCCGGCGCCGCCGGTGCCGAGGTCGAACGGAGCGGTGAGCGATCCGTACGGGGCGTTGGTCACTCCCCCATTCCGCTCGCCGCCGAGGCCCGCGTACGAGGCCGAAGCGCCGGGGGTCGGGCCGTTGGCCGCGCTGTTGCCGGCGGTCATGCCGGCCGCGTTGTTGTTCTTCGTGTTGCTGCCGTCTGAGTTGACGCCCCAGCCGCCGAGGTATCCGCGCGCGGAGACGTCGATCGACGAGGCGCAGTCGACGTAGAGATGATCGCTGATGGTGAGATCGAGCTTCTGCTCGACGGTGGTCGTCGTGGAGAGCGTCTCGACGCGCGCACCGTTGAGGACGATGAGGTTCTTCAGCGTCAGCGGCACGTGCGGAACGAATTTCGCCACCGGGCCGCGCACGAGGATGCTCTTCCCCTGATAGGTCGCGACGTCGGACGAGATGACGGCCTGCGTGCGGTCGTCGATGCTGATGTCGACCGTCACGAGCTCGATCGGAATGGTGAGCTGCACGTCGTGCTCGGTGCTCGCGTCGCTGACGATCGCGGTGAGCGAGTACGCGGTGCCTGCCGCCGGCGTGGTGAGCGTGACCGCCGCCTGGTAGGTGTCGGTGGTCCCGACGCGCGACGCGACAACCGGATCGGTGACGCCGGGGATGACGAACTTGACCGCCGTGACGGCGATATCGTCGGTGGCCTTCACCTGCAGCGTGACCGGGAGGCTGCTGGCCGCCGGGAAGGTTGCCTTGTCGACGGGGCAGAGCCACGCGCCCTTCGGCACGGTCGGGTCGTTCACGCCGATGTACACGATCTCGACGGAGGTGGAGACGGTGTTGCCGTGGTAATCGGTGGCGGTGATGGTGATCGGGATGCGCGTGTCGACGTTCTTCGCCGGCACGGTGATCTGGCCGGAGGAATAGCTCCACGTGCGCGGCTGGACGCCGGGGATGACGAGCGTGGTGTTGGTCGCCGGCACGGTGATGACCTGGCCGTCGAAGGCGAAGGTGACGGACTTGACGCCACTCTCGTTGTCGCCGACGAGGGCCACGATCTGGTACTTGGTGCCGATGCCGTAGCGCGTTTCCGCGGCCGGTGAAACGGAGATGACGGCGGGATTGACGGCGTCGGCGAGCACGGTGAGCGTGCTGCTCGCCGTCCCCTTCTGGCCGCGCACATCCGTCACGGCGGCACTGAACGTCGCCGTCGTTCCTTCTTTCAGGGTCGCCGGAAGATCGAAGTCGAAGCTCGCGGCCTGCCACGGGACGTCGACGGAGAGTCGCGTCAGTTGTTTGACGAGCGACTTGGTCCACGCCGAGCCGTCGCTCTGCGTGCCGCTGGCGTCGATCTGCACGGTAGCGAACGTTCCCTCGTCATCGAACGAGACCGACGCGTTGACGCGGTTGCTCGCGTACGCCGACTGCGGCGTCAGCGCGACGGCCACGTTCTGCGGCGGTTTGTTCGGCTTGACCTGCCACGTGGTGGTGGCGGGCTCGCTGATGTTGGCCGATTGGTCGGTCGCAATGGCCCGCAACGTCAGCGTCGATCCGCCCTCGGGCACATCAGGCCCGACGAACGTGTACGAGAAGGGCGAGGTGGTCGTGGTGTACAGGAACGTCTGAGCCGTTCCGTCCATCCGGAAGTAGTCGACGCGCGCGACGTCGGTGGCCGGCGTGCCGTCCGTGTTGGTCAGCGTCAGCTTCAGCGTGTACTGCACGCCGGAGATCAGCGGGAAGGTGTCAGGCACCGGCGAGATGATCGCCACCACCGGCTTGTTCAGATCGAAGGAGAAGAAGTGGAACGTCTGCTGGGGCGCGGGATTGCCCTGCAGGTCGCGCACGCCGGAGAAGACGACGCGGTAGAACGACTGCTGTTCGATCGGATCGTCGGGGGCGAAGTTGAGCGTGAGACCGGTGGTCGGATCGACATACGCCCGCCCCGGTTTCTCGGCGAGGATCGTGCCGCCCGGACCGGCCGCGCTGATCTTGTAGAGATGGAACTGCCCGTTACCGCCCGTCTGCCATGGGGCGGCGTCGATCGGCTCATTGAAGGTGAAGCCGAAAGTAGTCGCGGCCTGCAGCGGCGTGTTGACCGCCGGCGTGACCTTGATGACGTGCGGCTCCGCGTAGTCGGAGGTGATGAAGCTGCCGCCGCGCGTGGCCGGCATCTTGTTGCCGGTGAGATCGCGGACCTCGCCCGACACGATGATGCGATAGAGCGTGTTGCTCTTCAGCGGGAACTGCTCTCCCGGCGCGGCGGGAGGAGGCGTCATGGTGATCGTGTACGTGCCGTCGGCGTTGCTGACCGCACTGAACGCGCAGTTGAGCGCCGATGAGCTGTCCGCCGGCACGAGCTGGAAGAACGAGTTGTTGATGTAGTTGCTCGCTACCTGCTCGCTGAAGATGAAGCGCAGCGTGGCATCGGGTGACACGTTCTGCGATCCGTCGGCGGGGAAGAAGCTGACGAGCTGCGGCGGCGTGGCGTCGAGCCTCACGTTCGGTAGCGTGATGAGCTTCGACGCGTCGTTGAGGGTGACGAAGTACGACTGCCGTGCGCCGACCGTGACGTCGTCCGGTCCCATGTAGACGAGGCTGACGCCCGTGTTGGTGGGGATGCCCTGGAAGGTGTAGCGGCCGTTGGAATCGGTGAGCACTTCGAGCACGCGGCCGAAGCTGGCGATGACGCGCGTGCCGACGGCCGGCCCGCCCGCTTCTGCTTCGACGTAGCCGGTCACGCCGGCGTACGCGCCGAGCGTGAGCGAGACCACGGCCGGAGTCGATTGACTGGAAAGGGTCGTGGTGCCCGATCCGGAGAACGCGCCGTCGACGGTCACGGCCTGCACGTAAACGGTTCCCAGGCCGATGCCGCTGGCGACGGCGACGCCGCTCGCATCGGTGTACACGGTGACGGAGCGTCCACCGCCCGACACGGTGACGCGCGCGTTCACCGCCGGCGACGACGCCTGCATCACGTGCACTTCGACGTTGCCGTACGCCGGGAAGACGAGCTTGAGAGGATTGGCGGAGTTGCCGGTGGGGAACGAGCCGCTGTAGCGGATCTCGCGTCCCGCGCCGCCGATCTCCTTCACATAGATGTTGTAGGGCCAGTTGCGGAACAGCCCCGGCATCTGGAAGCTGTTCCCCTGCAGGCTGCGCATGTATTCGTTGCCGCGCTGCGTGACGTCGATGTTGACGAGCGACGCGAGGATGTTGGAGTTGCCGCCGTTGTCGGCCGGCAGATAGACGCTGGTGTAGAGCGTCTCGGTCGGCTCAAGCTCGAGCGAGACATACGGCTCGGGATCGGCCTGCGAGAGGTTGCGTGATGCGTGCGCGCGCCGGTTGGTCAGCGTGTCCTTGGCGTCGAGGGAGAAGGTTCCTTCGCGCACTCCTTCGAAGAGGAAGTCGCCGCTAACTTCGGTGCTGGTGCGCGTGCTGTAGTTGAACGCGCTGAGCGTGACCGGCGCCCCCGGAATGCCCGCTCCCCCGGCCTCGGGATCACTCAGCTTGCCCGTGACCTTGCCGCTGAAGACGAGATCGATCCGCACCGGCGTGTCGGTGTTCGCGGAGATGTTGAAGGACGCGGTGGTGCTTCCGGAACGTCCGAGGGCCTTCGAGTACGCGGCCGCGGAGTAGCTGCCGACCGGGAGTTGATCGAAGTGCGCCAGGCCGTTGCCGTCGGTGGTGGCGAAATCAAAGACCGACTGTCCGCGATAGATCGTGACTTCGGCGTTGTAGACGGCGGCGCCGAGGTTGTTCGGGTCGGTGACGTTGACGGTGACGGAGCCGAAGCCGGTGGTGCCGATGCCGACATACGCCGTGAGGCGCTCCCCTTCCTGGCTCAGCGTCCCGGTCCATGATCCGCGGTTCTCCTGGTTGTTCGGATCGGAGGCGGTGACGCGCAGCGGTCCGGTGAAGAGGTTGTTGATGGAGAAGCGCCCCTGCGCGTCGGCGGCCAGCGGATCGGCGGTCGTACCGAAGGTGCGCGACGGGAAGTCGAACTCGCGCAACTGGAACTTCGCCAGCGGAACCGGCGCGTTGTCGGAGAGATCGTTCGGGGTGTCGTCGACGATGTTGTTCGCCGGATTGGCCGGATCGAATTTCTTGAAGCCGGCGTAGACGATCTTTCCGTCGACGCTGCCCTGGGTCCGGAGGATGACCGAGACGTTGTTCACCGGACCGCCGAGGGCCGGCGTCGTGCCGGAGCCGTAGCCGGTGCGGTAGACGCCGTCCTGCGTGATCTCCGCGACGACGCGGAAGCCGGTGCTGGCCGGCTCGTTGAAGAAGACGAAGCTTCCGTCGGGAAGCGTCGCGTACGTGCCCTGATTCTGGCGGCCGTCCTCGATGTGCACGATGGCGCCCGCGACCGGAGTGCGGCCGTCGATGGCGTAGACGTAGCCGCGCACGGTGGAGAGCTTGTTCAGTTGCAGCGTGATCGACTGCACGTCGCCGTCGAATCCGAGCTTCCCGTTCGCGCCTGCGTAGCCGTAGACCGGATGCTGGCTGGCGACGGAGTAGCTGACCGTCGCGGCCGGGACCTTGTCGAAGACCGCGTAGTCGGCGACGCCGTTCTTCGCCGTGCTGGCCACGACGTCCTTCGAGCCCAGTCCCTGCTCTTCTTCATCCCAGACGGGATAGGAGATCTTCACGTCGCCGATGACGTCGATGTCGGCGACGAGCTTCACGCGCACGGTCCCCTGGCCGCCGAGGCGGAGGTTGAGTGATGCGACATGCCCGTTGAACTCGACCCGCGCGCTGCCCTGCGCGAACTGGTTGCCGTAGGTTCCGCCGGTGGAGATGGCCCACACGTTGATGCTGGAGCCGACCGGGACGTGCGTGAGCTGATAGACGCCTGCGCCCGATTCCTCGAGCACCGTCGGCGGATAGCCCGGCTCGATGACGCGCAGTCCGCTGACCGGGAAGCCGGCCGCGTTGTAGACGCGGACGCGGATCGTCCCCTCGCCATATCCGCTGGCGGTGGAGATGAAGATCGGAACGTTGTTGACCTTCGTCGGATCGAGCAACGGCAGGACGGTCGACGCGGAGCGCGTGGACAACGGGTCGTACGCGCTGATGGCGTGGCCGGCGAACGAGGTCGGCACCGGTTGATAGACGAAGTGGCCGTTGGCGTCGGCGGTGACGGCCTGGCCCTTGTCGATCTTGACCAGCGCGCCGGCGACTTTCTCGTACTTGCTCGCGTCGCCCGGATAGAGCGGGTTCTCGCGGACGACGTCTCCTTCGACCGCCGCGAGCGGCACGCTCGGCGCGACGTTGAGGGTCATCGTCACGTTGCGCGTTTCGTCGTTGGCGAGATCGAAGTCGAGCGCCACGCTCTCACGCGAGACCGACCATTCGGAGGCCAGCACGGTGACGAATCCGGTCGGCACTTTCGTGAACTCGAATTTGCCGGCGGAGTCGGTGAAGCCGTCGATGAGGCCGTAGCCCTGGCTGTACACGCCTACGTGTGCACCGGGCACCGGTGCGTTTGTGTCTGAGCGGAGCACGATGCCGCGCACGGTGGCCACGCCGGGGAACGGACGGCGATAGATCGACAGGTCTTTCACCAGCACCTGTCCCGGCGTCTTGATCTCCGACGCGCCGAAGGTGACGTTGCCGTCGGCGTCGGTGGCGCTGAAGGTCAGCGGACCGACCGGCAGGTCTTCGATCTTGTAGAAGCCGGTGGCGTCGGTGGTGCCGTTCCGGAACTGATCGAACATCGTGCTGCCGATGACGACGTGCGCATTGGCCACGACCTGGCCGTTGTCGTAGCGCACGTATCCCTGCGCGCTGCCGCGCCCGAGGTAGATGAGATTGACGAAATGAACGCGGCCCGGCAGGCGGACGGCACCTTCGACTTTCGTCTCTTTCCCTTCCGTCGTCACGGCCCGCAGGACGTACGTCCCCTGGATGCCGTTGTCGATGTCGCGCGGCACGAACTCGAAGAGGAAGCTGCCGTCGCTGGCCGCCGAAAGATCGAATTGCCTCGCCCCTTCGGGCTGCAGCACGACCTCCGCGTTGGCGATCGGCGTGTTGTCGCCCTTCATGACGTGACCGAAGATGATGCCGCCCGGACGATCGTTGTCGATCACCGGCGTCAGGGGCTGGGAGAAGTTGACGGCGATGCCGGTGAGCGGATCGAGGACCGGGTCGACGGTCATCGAGTACGACGCGTTCTGCGAGAGCGCGTGATCGAAGGTGACGTTGACCACCCGCTCGTCGCCCTGCAGCGCCGCGGCCGACATCGGCCGGTTGCCGGTGTAATTCACGCCATCCTTGTTGAGGAGGATCTGCGCGTGGAACTTCGTCAACCAGTCGTCGCCGTCGGCGATCTTCACCGGACGGTTGAAGAGCACGGAGACTTTGTGCCCCTGATCGTCGAGGTGCATGTCCTGCCGCGCGCCGATGAGCCGGATCGGATCGGGCTGCACCGTGACGACGCTTGCGACCGCGGCGATGCCGCCGAGGTCGTCGAGCACGTTCAACTGCTGATTGCCGCGGTCGATGGTCAGCGTGAGCTTCTTGCCCGCGACGCCGTTGATGTCGACGTGCGCGCGCAAGAGCGAGCCGTCATTCGTGTTCGGATAGATGAGGTCGAGCGAGACCGAGCCGGTGGCCGATGGCGTGATGCCCAGCTCGAGCGTCGAGCCCCAGCGTCCGACCATCGCGATCTGGCCGTTCTTGAAATTCGAGAGATCGCCGTACGGCACATTCCGCACCCATCCAGCGGCCGCCTCGTTCGCCACGCTCATCATCGCGCCCGACGGCAACGCCTTCACCGACAGCTCGGCCGGACCCTGCACGACCGCGAGCGTGTAGCCCGCGCGATGTGCGGTCGTGGACGCGAATCGCGTCACGAATGCATTGACGTCGTTCGCCCCCTTCTCGAGCTCGCGAACGACCGACGCACCCGCGGCGCGTCCGCTCTTTTCCTGGCGGCGCAGGTCGTCCCATTCGCGGAGCTCGACGGCGTTGCCGAGGAGGTCGAGCGACATGTGGGCCATCGAGTCGCGCGGGTCTTCACCGAGGTAGATGCGCTGGCCGGCGCGGGCGATGTCGACTGCGCGCGCGAAGACGTCGGTCTTGATCACGCGGGGATGCGAGGCCAGCGCCTGCGTCAGCGGCGCGGTGGCCAGGCTGTAGCCGAGTCCGAGCAACTGCAGGTTCGGTGAGATCAGATCCTGACTGACGTACCTCGCGTAGTACGGCATCAGCAGCGTCACCGGGGAGAGCGGAATGCCGCTCTCGCTGACGCCCATGAAGAGCTGCACCGCCGCCGTGATGTTGTCGTCGCTCACGCTGCCGGCACTGGCGAACACGTGTCCTGTGATGCCTGGTCGCAGCTTGTACTCGACCATGCGCATCTCGCCGGGCGGGATGGTCAGGTCGACGAACTCCGGCGTCTCATCGAGGCGGCAGACGTTGGCCGTCGGGTTCACCGAGCAGGCCTGCATCAGATTCGTGACGTGAATCGTCTGCGGCACCGCGCTCATGTTCGTGATGAACGAGTAGGTCGAGTAGTCGACCCCTTTGCGCACGGTGTCGGGATGGGAGAAGTTGATGTTGAAGCGCGGGTCGTGCACGACGATCGTCGACCGCACCGTGCCCTTGAGCGGGAAGTCGGCCTGCCCGGGCGACTTGTACGTGGCGTGAACTTCCACTTCCAGCGTGTGCGTGCCGGGCTTCAGTCCTTCCAGCGTCCATTCCGCGCTTCCCTTTGCCTGCGCCACGAGGAAGGTGACGCCGGTGGTCGGGTCGACGATGGGAACCGGCTGATTGAACGCGACCGGCGGCATCGACTTCACGGTGCGCAGCTCGGCCGGCGTCTTGATGATCGCGTTGACGCTGTCGAGCGTGACGCTCGAGCCGTCGGGCGCGCCGTTCGTCACCATCAGCGTGACGGCGAAGAACTGGTGCAGCACCGCGAGGTTGTTCGGGATGACCAGCGCCGCCGGAATGGAGGGACGGCCGCCGCCCCCTTTCTCCTTGTCTTCCTCGGCCGGGAAATCGGCGCCCGGACCGAGCTCGAATCCCTCGATGCCCGGCGGCGACCAGCGCGGCGGAACGACGTTCTTGATCGGCGGAAGCGTGTACTCGGCCTCTTTCGTCACCGGCCGCACTTCGTGAGTGCGCTTGTCGATGACGACCGGAAACGGGATCTCGATGACCTTGCCGTCGACGAAGAAGGAGAAGGTGTATTCGAAGACCTCGAAGTTGCGCTCGTCGATCGTGATGCCGCGCGCGCGCAGTTCCTCGGGGGTGAGCTGCCGGACCTTGACCGTGGTCTGCAGAAGGTTGGAGACGGTGATGGTGGCGACGGACGGAGTGGCCGCCTGAAGGAACTCGCTCCCCTTCATCAGCCGGATGTTCTGCAGGAAGTAGACGCCCTCGCGCGCCAGGCCGGGGATCTGGAACTTGTGGCCGGGAGCGGTCTCGAGACGGATCGGCGTGTCGACGCCGGGGCCGCTCAACTCGCCGACGGCGAGCAGTCCCTCGATGTTCGGCGCGTCGTCGTTCTGCTTGCCGCCGAACTCGGTCTGCACCGTGGCCGGGATGTCGATACCGGTCGACGCCGAGACGGTGATGACGCGCAGGCCGACTCCCTGGATCTGAAGATCGGCGGAAATGATGCCGTCGGCATACGCCGAAATGTTGCCGGCGAAGCCGAGGAGAAAAAGAAGGGCGATCCGTCGCAGAGACTGCATCCAGAAACCTCTGATCGTCGTGGTGGCGCTAGGGAGTTTTGGTGAGACCGTCGAGAGGGAGGCGATCGACGGCGTCGATCATCCGCGTGGTCTTGATCAGTCGTGATTCGACGAGCTTCGCTCCGGCGGGGATGGCGACGAGGTCGGCGGGCGGAACTTCCTCGCCGACGCGGACGATGACGTCGCGATACTCCGCCGTCTGTCCTTCCACCTCGAACCGGAAGACCTGCTCGACCGGCAGCCCGTAACGCTCTGCCGCTTTCACTCCGCCGGTCGATTGCGAGGCGGCGGCGGGCGCGCGTCCCTTCGCCGCGGAAGCGATGGCGAAGTCTTCTTCCTTCGGATTGCCGGGAAAGGCGGAACCGGTGATGACGTCGAGCGCATCTTTCGAGAGCGCGACGCTGGCGTCGATTCCGATGCGCAGATGACGCGTGACCTCGGCGTCCTTGCGGTCGGCTTCGAAGATCTCGGTGCTGCGCGCCGAAAGCGCGCCGGTCCGTCCCACCTTGCGCAGCTCCCACGCCTGCTTGCCGCTCTGCGATGTGACCGGAACCGATCGCGGATTCAGCGCCTTCGCCACCTGATCGAAGCGCGAGATGCTGTACGTCCCGCTCTCCCGGTCGATCTCCGTGATCTCGCTCTTGTCGTAGTCGGCGACCGTCGTGATCGGCCCGCGCACCGTGATGACGCGATTGCCGTAGCAGTACTGCTCGACCGTCGTCGTGCCGCCGCCGATCGATTCATGAACGCGGCGCGTCACATGGAGCGGAGTCGGAAAAAGGACTTCCGCCGCGAGAAGCGGCAGGGTTGCCCAGACGAGAGAAATGAGGAAAACCGGCGAAATGCGCAGAAGGCGAGGGCTCACGCAAATCTCCTTACAAGATTGCTGAAGTCCGTGATTTTTTACGTAAAGACGTTCAGACGCGGAGCAGTCTGGACGGGCGGTCCTGAATAAATGTGCCGCGCAGATTAATCAATAAGGAACTTAAAGGCAACTGCTACGGGAGTAGCGAAATACGGTGGCGCACATGAAATTCGAACACACGGCGCTCAACGGCCGGAGCTTCTGATCTCGTAGACCACCCTGCGTCCGCGGTCCGGTGTCGATATCTCGTCGATTTCGGACATGCCGAGTTTCTCGAGGACGTGACGGGAGCCCGCGTTATCCGGATCGCACAACCCGAGGAGACGCGGGCGATGGAGCGCCTCGAAGCCGACCTCGAGTAGTTTTCGGCCGATCTCGGTGGCGTAGCCGCGACCCTGGTGCTCGCGGCTCAACACGAATCCGATCTCTAAATCACCGGGAAAATATTTGCAGGGCAGAAGACCGGCGAAGCCGACGATTGCGCGGTCGTCGCCACAGAGCACTCCGAGGTGCGTGACGTCGTCTTCGCTCCGCGTGAAATCGGTGTCGATGAAGTGCTGCGCTTCATCGGACGTGAGCGGGCGTTCGTAGAGCGCGAGCTTCATCACCTCGACATCGGCGAGGATGGAGAAGAGCTGCGGCAGGTCAGCGTCGTGAACGGGGCGCAGCAGAAGCCTTGCCGTCCGGAGTGGAAGCAGGACCATCGCCACTCAGCCCACGACGATGCTGACCATTCTCCGGGGAATCACGATGACCCGCCGGATCTCGCCGTCGCCGATGCGTCGCACCACGGCCGGATCGGCCAGAGCGCGGCGTTTCAGCTCCTCCTCGCTCATGTCGGCTGCGACGGTGAGGCGCGCGCGCACCTTCCCATTGACCTGCACGGCCACGGTGACTTCCTCGTCGGCCGCGAGCTCTTCGTTCCATTCGGGCCACTGCTGCGCGTGAATCGATTCGCGCATGCCGATCCGCTCCCAAAGCTCCTCCGCAACGTGGGGCGCGATGGGCGCGAGGAGTCGCAGATATGCCGATCGCGCTTCGCTCCAGGCCGCGGCCGAGCAACCGTCGTCGAGCGCACGAACCATCTCGCGCTGAAGCGACATCAGCGCGGCGATGATGGTGTTGAATTCGAACGATTCGAAGTCGCGCGTGACGGAGCGGATTGTCTGGTGGAGCTTGCGACGGATGCGGCGCGTGGCCTCGTCGTTCGTACTGCCGGCGCGCTGGTCGAGCATCATGCTCCAGACGCGCCGCAGCCAGCGCGCGGTGCCGGAGATGCCCTCGCTGCTCCACGGCCCGCCCTGGTCCCAGCGGGCGAAGAACATCAGGTGGGCGCGCATGGTGTCGGCGCCGTAGTCGGCCAGAAGCGCATCGGGCGCGATGACGTTCCCTCGGCTCTTCGACATCTTCTCGGAGTCTTCGCCGAGGATGATCCCCTGGTTGCGGAGCTGAATCATCGGCTCGTCGCCGCGCGTCACACCGGCATCGCGCAATCCTTTGTGAAAGAAGCGCGTGTAGATGAGATGCATCGTGGCGTGCTCGATGCCGCCGGTGTACGTGTCGACCGGCATCCAGTATTCGTATTCATCGGGATCGAACGGGCCGGTGTCGTACCGCGGACTGAGATAGCGCAGGTGATACCAGGACGAGCAGAGGAAGGTATCGAGCGTATCGGTCTCGCGCTCGGCAGGTCCGGCGCAGCGCGGACACGTCGTGTTCCGCCAGGTGGGGTGAAGCTTCAGCGGGCTCTCGCCCGTCGGACGCCACTCGACATCGTCGGGCAACACGACCGGCAGCTCGTTCTCCGGCACGGGGACGATTCCGCAGTTCGCGCAATACACGATCGGAATCGGTGAGCCCCAGTAGCGCTGCCGCGACACGAGCCAGTCGCGCAGCCGGTATTGAACCCCGCGCCGTCCCGAACCGAGCGACTCGACGTGTGCGATCACGGCATCTACGGCGCGATCGCCGGGCGTGCCGGTGAGCGGACCGGAGTCGATCATCCGTCCGTATCCGGTGTAGAGCGAGGACTCCGAAAGCGGCTCGCCGTTTTCGGGCTCGATGACCGTGCGAATGTCGAGGCCGAACTTCTTCGCGAACGCGAAATCGCGCTCGTCATGCGCCGGCACTCCCATGACTGCGCCGGTGCCGTAGCCGGCGAGAACGTAATCGGCGATCCAGATCGGAACCCGCTCGCCGGTGACCGGGCTGATCGCGTAATGGCCGGTGAAGACACCGGTCTTCTCGCGATCGACGGTCTCCCGTTGAATGTCGGATTGACGCGCGGTCTGATCGAGGTACGCCGCCACGTCCGCCGATTCCGGCCCCCACGCGCGAGCCAGCTCGTGCTCCGGGGCAAGTGTGAGAAACGTGACGCCCCAGAGCGTATCGGGTCGGGTGGTGAACACCTCAACGCGCGCGCCGGTATCGGTCTCGAAGACGATCCAAGAGCCGGTGGAGCGCCCGATCCAGTTGGCCTGCAGGGTCTGCACACGGTCCGGCCAGTCGAGCTGGGAGAAGTCCAGTAGCTCCTCCGCGTATCGCGTGACGCGGAAGAACCATTGCGCGAGCTCCTTGCGAGTGACCGGCGTCTCGCATCGCTCGCAGTGGCGGTCTTCGCCCCAGACCTGTTCGCGGGCCAGGGTCGTGTTGCAGCTCGGGCACCAATCGACTGCCGCGCTCTTGCGGTACGCGAGGTCGAGCTCCAGCAGCTTGAGGAAAAGCCACTGCGTCCAGCGGTAGTACTCGGGATCGGCCGAGACCATCTCCCGGCGCCAGTCGATCATCGCTCCCATCGACCGGAGCTGGTCGCGCATCCGCTCGATGTTCGCGTAGGTCCATTCTTTCGGATGGATGTTGCGCTTGATGGCGGCATTCTCGGCGGGGAGACCGAACGCGTCGAAGCCCATCGGAAAGAGAACGTTGTAGCCGCGCATGCGCATGAACCGCGCGCGTGCGTCGGACGGCGCCATGGCGTACCAGTGCCCCATGTGCAGATCGCCCGATGGATAGGGCAACATGGTGACGGCGTAGTGCTTCGGCCGCGAACGGTCCACGTCCGAACGGTCGATACCGCTCTCGGCCCAGCGTTGCTGCCACTTCGCTTCGATGTCCTGCGGCAGGTATTCGTTTTCCGGATGTTCGTTCATGGGTCGCTCAGGTCAGGCCAGCTTCCATCGGGTTACGTCAGACGCAGCCAGGATTTCCCCGCACGGAATGTCTCTGTGGACTGCAGCTGTGACTCGGTCGTCAATGATTTGCTTCACGCGGTTCCAGATCGCTTCACCGTCCGTCTTGCCACCGGCAGTCACGTCGCCGACAACGGCATCGACGAGCATCTCGTTGCGCGCAATGATCGTCTCGAGGATCTGCCGTTTTGCAGCCTCGGTGGACGAGCGCTCTCCCTTCGCGCGGGTCAACACATCGATGACAGCCAGGGTCCAGCCGCCGCCGCTCGCGGCCTCGTCGGGCCAGACCCATCCGCCCGCGGTAAAGATGTTCTGGAGAGACTCGCGAATCAGGTCATCCGGACGCTCTTCCGTGTCCGTCAGCTTCAGGAAATTGTTGGCCGCGCCGCAGAAGATGCGCACGCCGCATTCGAGCAGCTTTTCGACATGCTCCGGACGCGTGTTGTCTCCCTCGCCGTTGTTGATCCAGACGTCGTACCTCTGGCTCCGGTCGAGGGCCTCATAAAAGTTGCTGCTCGGCATCGTCTCGGTGTGGATCCCATACTCGGCGGAAACCAGCTTGCAGGCTTCCGAGGATTTGTCGAACGCCGTGATCTGATGCGGCGCGATTCCCTTTTCTTTGATAAGCGCCTCGACGGTGGCGCGGCCCACGCCACCCAGCGCCTCGAGCAGAAACCGGAGATGCCGTTTCTCTTTGGTCGCCAGACGATGCTCCACGAGTTTCAGCGCGGTGGCCACCACACCGAAGCCGGTGGGATAGGACGACGGCACGATCGGTCCGCCGAGATGCTCCGGCAGACAAGTCACGAGCGAGAGATCGACGTCACGCTTCGCCCAGACGTCGCACATCGTTCGCCAGTTCGGCCCCGAAAGAACGTCGGGCGATGCGGTGTCCGGACGAATCGAGTTCCGAGCGGGGAACGACTCGTAGATGGACTTCTCTCTCGCCCGTTTTTCTTTGTACTGATTGAGGAACTTGATGCCGGCGGGAATGAGCAGCGTACCGAGAGCGATGATCGCCTCATCGGAGATTCCCTCGATCTTCCGGCCGGATCGATCGACGATGATCCATTCACCCTTCTTCCCGCCGTGAAGTGCCGGGATGTCGGGGAACACGATCACCGCCTTCCGAATCATCGCCCTCGCGAGATTCTTGGTCCGGGTCAGCACACTCTCGAAATCCTTGATCTCGCGGCCGGTGCGGTAGCAATCCCCGCCGATGAAGACCGTCATCTCCTCGAGAGGCTTATGGTTGAAATGCGTGACGGCGTAAACGATGAAGACCTGTTCTTCGCGCTCGACGAGCGACTGGAGCTCCGCCGCGATTCGATCGGCATGCTCAAAGCCGTTCTTCGCATCGGCGATGACGGTCGGCGTCAGGCGCATCACCATCGTGGTGATGGAGTAGACGCCCTCCCGCCGGCGCAGGTCGGACAGCGATTCCAGCCCGTCGAGCTCCCGCAGCGAAGCGGGATCGAAATCGGTGGTGCCGAGAACGCGGGCGTCGAGCTCGTCGTTGGAAAGGAGGACGACCCGGTCCGCATTCAGCCGGTTCAGAAGCTCAGCCGGGATCAGATTGACGGGGAGAGAGGTCATACGGCGGGTTCCTTGGCGACACTAGCATGGTCGCAGACCGCGGACATGTCCGTCAGGTCGGCGTGGACAAGGTGCCACTCGATCAAGCGCTCGCTGCTTTGACCATCGGCCACTTCAGTACCTCCTCGGGCGGGAGTTAAGGATATCAGGGTCAGGGTAGGGGTTGCGCCCCGTCCGGCACTCCTCAGATATGAACCACGAGAAGCAGGGCAGAGAAGACCATGCGAAATGTGAGGATTGCCTACCGGCCGATCAGGCTGCACGTCTCTACAGGCACGCCATGCATGAAGACGGGATGTTCAACGCGCGTTTCCACGCCTTCCTCATCATCCAGACGGTATTACTGACCGCCGCGAGTCTCGTTCGGAACGGATCGCCGGGCGCGGCACTGAGCGGTCGAGTCATTCCCGTCGTGGCCTTGGTCCTGAGCGTGACGTGGGCATACGTGCAGCACCGCCAGAAGCGAAAGCTGGACGTACTAATCCACCGGTTAGAGAAGTTCCTGCCCGAATTTGCCCGCACCCATCGGTGGACGCGTCCACCGACGGGCCTTCCGACCTCGTCGACTCTTCTCACCTACGTCGTGCCATTGTCATTCATGGTGATCTGGCTGATCGTTGCCCGAAGCTCGCTTCTTACTGAATAACAGTGGTGCCATGTACTGATTGACTGCGTTCGCCTCCTCGCCGAAGAGAGTCTCGATCGATTTCTCGAGTTCTCCATGCAGCTTGCTTTGTACGCCGTTCAAGTACGTCTCGAGTTGGTGTTCCAGATCGGGGGTCAGCTCCTTCCACGGCACGTCATCGAATGCACGAATTACCGTCAGCGGTTCGGCGCCCCGGTCGGCAGGATCACGGAATTGCGTCCAAATCTCCTCGAATCCTTCTTCCAATTGAGTAGCTTCCGCCTTAGGTACGCCGAACCCGAAATCGCTGCTACCACGGGCGACTTCCACCTCCACATTCTTGCCGTCGCGGAACAATGCAAACGGCTCGGCTTGCAGTTCGGCTGGCATCGTCTTTCGCAAGATCACCCGCCACTGATAGTTGGGCTTACGCTGAGAAATCTCCATATGCTTTTTCAACGTGCGAAACGTCTTGCCTGGATCCTTCGCATCGAATGTGATCGGGTTTTCGAAGATGAACAGCCGTTTGATCTCGATTCCATCCTCGGCGGCCTCGATCACCGCCTGCTCGAATTCCTTTAACGCGCCGCTCGTCCAGAGCTCGATGTCGGACGCACCGTGGTACCACACCACCGCTCTGCGTGTACGAGGCAATTGACGCATCCGGTACGCCATGAGGTGATCGCGAATCATGTCCAGGCCACTGAGGCGATCCACGATGTCAGTCGGAGTTGTCTTGTCTGCGGACGTGCTTCCCGCTGGAGGGTTGCCACCAGACGGCGCGGGCAGCACACTGTCCTGTACATCGTCGTCGTTATCTGCCCCACAGTCATGATCGTCGATCGCAGTATCCTCCTCGTTCTCGCAATGAATGGAAGGGAGGTCGTGCCAGAGTTCCTTGAATGCACTGAGCACCGCGCTGGCCTCCGTCGCTCCAGCAATGCGAAAAGCGAGGAGTTGGGGCTCGAGTACCTGCACGATGATGGGATGCTTCTCGGAGTCGGCCGGCTTGAAAATGCCGAAGTGCTCGGTCTTATTCAGAATCGGCGCGGCGAGTCGTTCGAAGTCGGCTTGGCTGGTGAGCCGGATCCGGTAGCCACATCCCGACTTCTTGGCTTCGTCGTAATGATTTCTCAGTCGCGTGGAAACTTCTTTGGCCGGCACGTCCACGTCCGACGGCTTGCCGACCACGAAGATGCGCCGGATCCTCAAGCCGTTCGCCAGGTTCAGTTTTTGAGCGGCTTGAAAATTTGTTAGCTTCGTCCACGTGAAAACGTCCGAAATGGCGTAATACGTGCCGCAACTCGTCATGGCCTTGGTGAGGCGGGCCAGCATAACGTCAATGGGGACCGTTGCCTCCGGAAGGAGCAGCCTGAACTCAGCTTTCGACTTCGGATCGGTCGACACTTTTTCGCTGAGAAGCGCAAGGGATTCGGCGTAGCCGGTGATCTCGTTGTGATACCACTCCATGAACTCCAGATACCCATGTCCAGCCCAACCGCCATCGCCAAGTTTCTGGATGGACTCGGCGAAGGAGCGCAACTGCCGCGAGAATCCTTCGGCATGGTGACCGGCAAGTTTGCGCATTGCATTCGCAATCGCATCCGCAGCGGAGGCATTAACGACTGTGTTGATGTGTGTGGTCAGCACGTTGGCAAGATTGCCGGCAAGGTCGAGCGAATGCTTGACCTCCGATCCCCACTCAAATGCAAAGATCACGATGGCCGAGACCAGGAATGCAATGGCGAGGTCCCTCAAGAGGTGTTTCAAGAAATATCGCCATGACAACTCCCGGCCGGATTCGTCATTCTTCGAATCGGTCGGAGGCACCGTCGCGGCCGTCACCACACGCGGAGCCGCCCAATCAACGGACGGAGTCTGTGGTGAAGTGAGAGATGTCGTCGCCTGTGTTGCAGGGTGAGACATCGGCGTCGCTAACGTCGCTGCGCCGGCAACCTCTTTGGTCGAGTCCCGGGAACGTGAGTCCCACCAGTGTGCCGCGAGGGCGATCACGGTGCCGACGAGAAAAGTCACGACTACTCGGCGCCCGACGTGACGTATCGTCTGTACGAACTTCCCGCACCACCCTCTCGTTCCGCGTGAAACCAGAACAAGCAGAGGCTTGACCTCGTACTGCATATCTTCGTTTTCCATCGCTGAGCGACCTCAACGTAGGAGTGACGGAAAGACGCGGAGCCATACCCTCAATATCGGCAAGTGCTGCGTACTCGACGGAGGCGCCACCTCAGTGGGCTTGCGAAAAGTCGCACCGCGTATGGTCTCGATACCATCAGCACTGAAGAGAGATAGTTTGCCGATCGACCTTCTGGAACGGCGCGCCGCCAGTAAAATTGACTTCGCGCCATGTTTCGGATTAGAACGTCTCGCTACCCAGATGTGTCTTCCATTCTTGGGAGGATATGAGGGGCTCGGAGCGTGGTAAGAAGCTGCCCCCTCTGTAAGCGCGACAACTGAAATCCTCGAGTTCGTGGATTGATGCCGGCCGTGCGCACCAGTTTGCTTCGCATTTGTCCAATCGCCGCCCTGCGGATTGCTCTGACTAAAAGACTGGCCCCGTCCGCAAGAACCGATTCTTCCGCGAGGCGTCCCAACAACTACCGACGAATCAGTTCCGAGGCCTCGGCTGCGCCAAAGCGGTCGACAAGCGCACGCTCATCATTCTTCTTCCACGTTTCCCAGAAGGCGTTGAAAGCGTTAAAGATTTGAATACTAGTCTCGTCCGGAAGCTCAAACGGCTGGTCGTCCTTCCCCGAGTAAGCTTCGTATAGCACACGCTTCGCGCTTACAGGCGCACGATCCTCAAAGATGCCATAAGGGATCGGAAGAGGTTTTGTCAAACTCAGCGGAAGATCTTCGCGATGACAGAACAACCAGTCGTACTGAGGGTTGATACGACGCGACTCGGCATGTCTTCTGAGAACCGCCAACATTTCCTTGTTGGTATTGTTTTCCATAACAAAAACGCGTCGGATCGCGACTCCACGCTTGGAGGCATCGAGTGCATCAATGTCAAGCTGCTCGAGCCGCTCATCGGCCCAGTTGTCAAACGTCGACATCGCCGAATAACTGCCTGCCTTCATCCGCCTCATCCGTTCCGCGCGAAGAGCATAGCGGAGAGCAGCATCCGTCGTCTGGCCGCAAGCGTCCCATAGGCGGGCGAAATCACGGACAAACGGATCGTTGTCATCTACAATGTAAACATCGAATTCCGAAAGATTATCTTCCCGCACGTCGAATGCCACCGGCCTGCCAACTGCTTTGGGCGGCACGAAAACACCGAAATTAAGCTTTTTCCATAGCTTCGGCGCTACTTGCTTGTACTTCTTGTCGGCAATGAAGCGCATCTCGTATGAAGCACCGCCTCGGCCGGTACCCCATTCCTTCGAAAGCTTAAAGTGCTGATACACAGTGTTGATCGCTTTGTCGTCAGGCACGAGATCATCGGCCGGCTGAAAAATGACAAAGACTCGTCTGATGCTCACGCCGGATCTGATTGCCTTCTTGTGGCAATCCTGGAATTGTGTCAGGTCCGCCCAAATTAGCGCATTCGACACTGCGTCATAAAAGCTCCCGTTCGGTAGACTGGTAAGTAAATTCGTCAGAAGCGCATCGGCTTTCTTTCCTGGTTCACGAAGAACGAGTTCGAAAGACGTCTCCGCTGGCTCAGGCTTCTCCAGTTCTGTACATACTCCTGCGAGATTGCGTGCGTTATCGGAGGATTCGGCCGCGTCTTCGCTCAGGAATTTGATGAACGCGTCACGAGCCCAGTTCTGCGATTTGGTTAGAACAGCAACATAATCGGCCAACGATCCGAGAGATTTGAAGCGCTCCGAACTTGGTCCGAGGAGCAACGTCAGCGCATTGGAGAATTTGTCGCGTGGCTGCGCCGCAAGTGCGTGAAGGAGAGCCCAGATCAATGCCTGCGCTTTCTTCGCCTCCGATACCCACTCGAACGCAAGCACCGCCGTCGCGGAGACAATCAAACCGTGGCCGAGGTACCCGAGTATGTCGAGGAAAAACCGTCCAGTCGCGTTCGACACGTGCAGGTGCGACAGGTACGCGAAGATCACACCGACGACCACGCCCCCGACAATAAGCTCCCAAGTCGATCTGAATGCCTCAGCAAAATCGCGCCAGGACAAAGGCGTTGGTACCTTGCGAATCCTGTACTGATTTGTGATTCGGTCTAGGAGTTCAGGTGTTGGCATCATGTCAGACATTAGCGATCTCGGAATACGCCACCACGACACGGCGTGTCGCCTTTCGCTACATTGACCTGCCGATGGGGGTGTGTGGACGGCAGTAAGTGTAACAGGAAAAATGCTAATAAACTACGGGCCCGATGATCAACAATGGTCCTGCCGTCGCGAGGTTCTACCGGTTGATACGTGCGTGCGGGGACAACGGGACGTTCTCGACGGCGGGTACGATCGGAACAGTTTTTCCCGCACACTCGACATAGGTTCCACGTGCAGTTCAACGACTAGTGTGGCGAAAGGAGGTTTGAACTGATCCTGTCATTGCACCGTTCGATCGCGGCCGTCGAGCGACTGGAGCCGGGGTCGGAAAGCTCATATCGTCGCAAGTAGTTGACTCTACTCACGGACCAACAGCACTGAAAGTCCTCGTAGCGCTGCATTGTGCACCGATGCTGACGATCGGGTCTCGCAGAGCACGTTCCGAATGTCCCAACTTTTGAGCCGTTTTAGGCTCGAATCTGGACTCGGGACAAACCGAGCGTGAAATTCGAGCTTTGCGGCTCAAACACTTAGCTGGGAGTTGGTAGCGCATACGGGATTCGCTTCGAACCCGTGTTACGCCGTGAGAGGGCGGCGTCCTGGACCCCTAGACGAATGCGCCAGAATGGTGGTACGCGGAAAATAAAACCTACTAAATCCTGCGGTCAAGGGCAGTCAAACCACTCGGAGGACTGATCATTTCCCACTTTCGGGCTCGAACAGCCGAAGGGTCTTCTCATCGAACAGCGGATCGTCCTGACCGACTCGGACGAAGAGCGCCTTCCTCGCTCCGGGGTGCACCTCGAAGTACTGGATGCCGTCCGGTGCGTCGCCGAAGGGGCCGCACTGCGGGTCGGGGACCTCGTCAGGACTGGGCGCGGCCGGGCGACCGAGGTGCTTGTCGGTGAGCTGTTCCCACTTGCACCCTTCGACGGGCGGGCGGGACGGAGGAGCGAGTTCGAGGAAGAGTGCGAGCAGGATCATTGCGAACGGGCCTCCCGAGTCATCTCCACGAGCACGCGGCGCGCGTCGTCGCGCGAGCGGACCGGCTCGGCGAACTGGATGCGCGCGCCTTTCATCCCCTCATTCGTGCGGAGACGCACGACGAATCCGAGGCGGTCGCAGGAGACCATCGTCGCCTCCTGCGCATCGAGTCCGGCGAAGCGTCGCGCGATGGCGCGGAGCGCGTCGGCGTGATCGGCGTTCATGTGCTCGATGATCCCCGCCGCGCAATCGACCAGCGGATCAGCCTCGGCCACCCGATAGTCGTCCGCGCCCACCCATCCCATCACGCCGAAGCCGCCGACGTAGTAGACGTCGGTGACGTCGAGGCGGAAGAAGGCGAAGTCGGAGAAATCGACCCAGTACTTCGCGGTGGGATGACGCGCGAGATAGAGATCGCGCACCGGCTCGGTCGTTTTCGAGACGTTGCCGAGGAGCGTCGCGCGCGGCGATCCGAGCGGATCGGACTCGGCGCCGCTCTGCATCACGAGCAGGCTCGCGCGCGGATCGGCGAGCAGGTTCTGCGTGTGAATCGCCATGCCGCTGATCAGAAAAATTGGAGCGCCATCATCGGCGAGCGCGTACGGCATCACCGAGGCGAACGGGAAGCCGGGATGCTTCGTCGAGTTCGTGGCGAGCGTGCCGACTCTCTCGCTCACGAGCAGCGTGCGCGTCCGCTCGGCATGCGTCGGCTCGGAGCCGGGCGGGGGCGGCGGGGAGGAGGAGGCGTGCTCGGTCATGGGCGTGAGTATGAGGGACTTTCCTCCCCCTTTACGCGACCTCAATCAAAAGGGGGCCCTCATGAAACTCGTCCGTTTACTCGCACTCTCTCTCTTCGTCGCCGGCGCCGCGCTCGCGGAGCAGCCGGCGATCAATTTGCCTGACCTCAATCCTTCCGAGTGGTTCGACGGGAAGATGGGCGGGACGTTCGGGGCGAAGACCGTCACCGTGTTCGCCAAGAGCAACCGCGTCGCGGTCGCCGGGTTCCGCGTGGTGTTCGTGATGCACAACGAGGCGCGGGCGTTCGTCGGCGCGACCTACCTGCCGGGGGGCGTGGAGCGGGGGTCGGCGCGGGCGAAGATGGAAGTCGATCTGCGCGGCGTCGACGACGCGACGCTGCAGGCGATCACGGACAACGCCTACAAGCTTTTCCTCGATCAGCTCAAAGCGGCGGGACGCGAGGTCGTGGCCGTCGATGTGGCGGCGTACGCGTCGTTCAAGACCAATCCGTCGCCGCAGGAAGTGAACGTCGGCCCGCTGAAGGGACGCGCGTTCTCGCCGAGCGGGATGCCGCTCTGGTGGCAGGTCGGCGATTCGTGGGGCGACGCGGGGCTGAGCCAGAAGAACATGCGCGCGTTCAACGAGCTGTCGAAAGGTGCCGGCGCGCCGATCACCATCGCGCCGATGATCGTCATCGACTTCGCGCACATGCAGTCGAGCGGCAACAAGAGCGGCCTGATCGCGCGGCGCGCGGAAGTCGGCGCCTCGCTGGCGATGAGCATCCCGACGTTCGTCACGCGCGTGGTGCGCGCCGAGGAGACGCGCTACGGCGGACTGGTGTTCAAGGGCGACGACGGCGCGCTGACGATGATCAAGGCGCTCGACACCGACCTCGAGTTCGCCGAGATGTTCGTCGTCGACACGAAGACCGGCACGGTGCTCAGCCTCACCGGCGCCGACAACAAGAGCAAGAATCAGAAGCGCGTAGCGGAGACGACGAACGACGCCTACACCGCCGCCGCACACGCGGTGCTGGCGCAGGCGACGGGGGCATTCGCGAAATTGTTCGCCGCGAATCCGAGTAAGGGCTAGCGGGGAAGCGACAGGCTCATTCGAAGATCTCGAACGGCGACTCCTCCGCCCTCGTCTGCCGCAAGCGTGCTCTGAGCAGGTCGGCTGGGCTGACGAAGCCGACGACCTTCCGTGTCTGCTCGCCGTCGATGACCGGTGCGCGGTCGGCGCCGCTGAGCCGCATGCGCCGCACGAGCTCGATCACAGGCTCGCTCGCCACGGCGACGAGCGCCGGCGTTTCGAGCGACTCGCGAACCGACTGCTCGCGCGGCGCGCGCTCGAGCGCGTCGCGCGACAGCACGCCGGCCAGCGCGCCGTCGTCACCGGTCACCGGATAGAAACGATGATGCGATCCGGCGACGGCGCGCGCGGCATCGAGCAGCGTCATGTCGATCGCGACGGTCGTCGCGCCCGGCGTCATGACGTCGCCGACGCGCACGTTGGCCAGCGGATCGGACGACTCCTTCGCCTCGATGAAGCCCTCGTCGATCAGTTGCTGCTCGACCATGCTGCGGCGCGAGATGCGGCGCGACATCGCGACCGAGAGTGACACCGCGAGCATCAACGGGATCATCAGGTCGTAGTCGCGCGTGAGCTCGACGACGATCAGCACCGCGGCGATGGGACTGCGCAACAGGCCCGCGAAAAACGATCCCATGCCGATGAGGGAGTAGGCGCTCGGATCGACGGTCGGCGCATGCAGCGTCTGCCGCGCGAGATGACCGATCGCCGCGCCGAGCGCCGCCCCCATGAAGAGCGACGGGGCGAAAGTGCCGCCGATGATGCCGGCGCTGAGGGCGATGATGAACGCGACGGTCTTCGCGCCGAACGCGATGGCGGTCTGCTCCGCCGTCCCTCCCCCATGCAGCCACGACGAGACCGAGCCGTAGCCGACGCCGAGGATCGACGGCGCGATGAGTCCGAGCGCGCCGATGAGCAGTCCGGCTAGCGCCGCGCGGAGCGGCATCGACGGCATGACCGCGGCCCACTTCCTCTTTAAATGATGCGTCAGCGTGATCGCGTAGCCCGACACGATGCCGGCGAGGAGGCCGACGAGGGCGAAGCCGAACAGCTCGCGCGGATCGCCCCAGCTCGCGAACGGCGCGGCGAGCAGCGGCTGGCCGCCGAGGAGCGAGCGCTCGACGACGGCGGCGGAGACGGCGCCGACGATCACGCCGCCGAGGAGGCCGCGCTCGGCGGAGCCGAAGACCTCCTCCAGCGCGAAGACGACGCCGGTGATCGGGGTGTTGAAGATCGCGGCGATGCCGGCGGCGACGCCGACCGGGATCATGCCGCGCACGAGGCGCCGCGGAAGATGCAGCAGGCGCGCGACGGCGGCCGAGGCGCCGCTGGTGACGACGACGATCGGGCCCTCGGGACCGAGCGGCGCGCCGGCGCCGAGGGAGAGCGGCGTGGCGATGAACGTGGCGAGGACGCTGCGCGGACCGAGGGCGGCGGGATCGCTGTTGTAGGCGATGCGGACACGCGCCAGGTTCGCGCCGACGGCGCGCGGCGCGAAGCGGCGGATGCACCAGGCGAGGAGGGCGAAGACGATGGCCGGCGTGACGACGACGAAGATCGACCGCCACGGCTCGGGCGCGGAGAGAGCCCTGCCGATCATCGCGCCGCGCGACGCCTCGACGAACTCGTGGAACAGCACGGCCAGCGCGCCGCAGAGCGCGCCGATGAAGACGATGGTAAGGAGGAGGAAGCGCCGGGCCGCGGAGCGCAGCCGTGACGGGAGATCCGACATCGATGGATATCAATCTATCTTCGCGGCGCTTTCTTCCTCGGAGTGCGGCGGCTTGCCGCCGCTCTGGATTGCGGCAGCTCGCTGCCGCGCGCAGGCAAGCCTGCGCAATCCCAGGGCGGCAGCAAGCTGCCGCACTCCTACGCGGGCTCATCGAAAAGCATCCGCGCCGGTGCTTCCTCTTCTCCCATCAGCCCGACCACCTTCTTCAGGATGCGCGACAGCGCCGCGGCGTCGGCGCGCGACAGCCGCGCGAGCGCGTCGGCGAGCCGCTGCTGCGCCACCGTGGCGGGCGTCTTCCGCACCACCGCCCGCCCGCGCGCGGTCAGCGAGAGCTCGACGCGCCGCGTGTCGGTCGCGGAGCGCTTCCGCTTCACCAGTCCCCGCTCCACCACCCGCCCCACCACCACCGACACCGTGCTCTGGTCGGTCCGCGTCTCCTCGGCCAGCTCGTTCACGCCCATCGGACGCCCCACGCGGGCCAGGGTCGAGAGGACAAAGAGCTGCGCGCCGGTGAGATCGACGTCGCTCGCCGCGCGGTGTGAGCTGCGCAGCGCCTGCACGATGCGGCGGAAGGCGTCCATGCTCTCGGTGGCGTGATTCGTCGTCATGAGCGCAATGCTAATCTCAGGCTCACGTTGACGGTTCGCGCACTCCTCGCCGTTCTCGTCTCTGCCGCGGCGCTCGCGCAGCAGCCGCGGATCGATCGCCTCACGCCTGCGGAAGCGCCGATCGCCGGCGGCACGATCGTGACGGTCACCGGCACGAACCTCGCGGGCGCATCCGTGCTGCTCGACAGCATACCGATCGTTCCGCTCTCGCAGAGCGCGTCGGAGATCCGGCTCTCGATGCCGAAGCACGACAGCGGCTACGCGGCCATCTCGGCGCGCAACGCGAGCGGGACGGCGTACGCCGAGTTTCTCTACGTGCCGCCCGCGCTCGATCAGATCGCGCCGGGCAACATCACGACCGTCGCGGGGGCCGGCAACTACGTGCGCGATTTCGGCAAGGCGACCGAGGCGCTCGTCGCACCGAATGGAATTGCGCTCGCGCGCAACGGAGTGCTGTACGTTTCGGAGCCGCTCTTCGGCAAAGTCGATCGCGTCAACCCCGACGGCACGATCGAGCGCGTCACGCACTTCGGCAGCGCGGGTCTGTCGAGCGGCGACGGCGGACCGGCGGTCGATGCCGTCATCTCCTTCCCCACCGCGCTCTCCGTCGACGCCGCGGGGAACGTCTACGTCCCCGATCACACCTACCGCATCCGGCGCATCGACGCGGCGAGCGGCATCATCACCACCATCGCCGGCGACGGCATTCAGGGCTACTCCGGCGACAACGGACCGGCGTCGGCCGCGCGGATCGGACTGCCGACTCATTGCGCGATCAGCGGCGACGATTTCTTCTACATCGACTTCGACGCCATGCGCATCCGGCGCATCGATCTGAAGAGCGGGATCATCAGCGCGTTCGCGGGCGGCGGCGCGGGCGACGCCGGCGACGGAGGCTCCGCTCTGAACGCGAAGTTCAACATCGGCGACTCCGACCGCGGCGATCTCGTGGCCGACAGCCACGGCAACCTCTATCTCGCCGACAGCGCGAACAACCGCGTGCGGCGCATCGAGCGGGCGACCGGGATCATCACGCACTTCGTGAGCGCGAACGGCGTCCGCGCGCTCGCCGTCGATGCGAACGACAACGTCTATTACGGCTACGGCGGCCGCATCGGAAAGGCCGCGCCCGACGGGCACGTGCTCGAGACGTGGGGCGGCGACCGGAACTTCGACGGCTTCCCGGCCGACGGCACGCCGGCGCACGACACGATCGCCGGACTCGTCGTCGGCCTCGCGGTCGAAGCGAACGGCAACGTCATCTACTCCGACGCCGCGGTCGGACGCGTGCGGCGCATCGACATCGCCACGCAGAAAATCGAGACCGTCGCGGGGATCGGTCCGTCGATCATCGGCGAGAACGGCCGGGCGATCGCGTCGCTCCTCTCCCCCACCGATCTGAAGCTGCTCGACGACGGCAGCATCCTCTTCGGCGATGCCAGCGGCCGCATGCGCAAACTTGATCGCAACGGCAACGTCTCGACCGTCGCCGGCAGCGGCATGAACAGCGGGCGGAGCTTCGACGTCGATGCCGCGCACGCGGTGGTGGCAGCGGTCGGCCTCAACATCCAGCGCACCGGCAACATCGATTTCGCCGACGCGACGTACGTCCGGCGGCTCCGTCCCGACGGCAGGGTCGTGCCGCTGGTGAGCCGCAATGCGAACTGCGATTACGCCGGCGACGGCGGTCCGGCCATCGACGCGCGCGTCTGCCAGGTGTGGGACACGGTCACCGATCGCGACGGCAATCTCCTCGTCGCCGACACGAACAACAACCGTATCCGTCGCGTCGACGCGCAGACCGGCGTCATCACGACCATGATCGGAAACGGCGGCCGGCGCAACGGCTTCGAGGGCTACGGCAGCGGCGAGGTGTGCGGCGACGGCGGTCCGGCGATCGACGCCTGTCTCAACACGCCGTACGGACTCGCGCTCGACGCGAACGGCGACCTCTACATCGGCGAGGAGAACCGCCTGCGCCGCGTGCGGAAGTCGGGGATCATCGAGACGTTCGTGCCGAACGTCCACATGACGAAGCTGCTGTTCGGCTTCGCCGGATTGCTGTACGCGCCGCGCTATTCGAGCCGCCTGGTGCGCTACGACCGCAACGCGACGGAGACGCAGCTCGCGGGAAGCAACCCGACGAACGACGGCGTCGGCGACGGCGGACCGGCGGCGAACGCGATGCTGCGGATCGCGCATCAGGCGAACGGCATCGCCATCGACACCGACGGCAACATCTTTCTCGCGGATCAGGGGAACGGACGGATCCGCGCGATCCGCTACGGCGCGGTGCTGGCGCCGCCCGGCGCGACGATCAGCGCAGCCGCGAACGGCTCGCGCATCACGATGACGGTGCGCGACGGCAGCGGCGCGCCGGCGCCGAGCGTGCGCGTGGAGCTCGAGGCGCCGGCGTCGGGTGCGTCGTGCCGATTGGCGAATCCATTCGCCATCACCGACGCGAACGGGACGGCGACGGTGGTCTGTACGCCGAACTGCGTGCCGGGAAATTACGCCGTGACGCTGCGGCCGGTGAACGGCCTTTCCGCTACGTCAGTTTCACTCGGCAATTCCGCCGCGCCGTGTAAGCGGCGTTCCACATAAAAGTCATTGCGTTCTTTCCGAAAACGTGGAAAATGCCGCGTCCCCCTGCAGTTCCTGTTTTCCCACAATCCGCGCAACGACCCTACCGTACGGAGGAAAGATGATTCGTCGCCCCCTCGTGCTCGCGCTCCTGGTCTGTCTCGTCCCGGTCATCGGATTTGCCCAGCAGAAGTCCGTTCTCTTCGAAGCCATGCATGCGCAGACAGCCGGCAATGCCGACTGGACGCTCGATGAAGATTCGTGCGGCACCGCGCAGCGCTACCCCACCCCCGATCAGGCGGGCATCACCTCGTCGACGGCCGAGACTTTCTGGTCCGGCGGCTTTTCGGCGATGGGCGTCGACCTGGTGAAGAAAGGCTTTCACGTCGAAAGCCTCGGCACCGGCGGCCGCATCAGCTACAACGACACCACCAACGCGCAGGACCTGAAGAACTACAACGTCCTCGTGCTTCCCGAGCCGAACACGCGCTACACCGCGGCGGAGATCACGGCGATCCGCAGCTTCGTGCAGAACGGCGGCGGCCTCTTCATCATCGCCGACCACGCCGGCGCCGATCGCAACAGCGACGGCTGGGACGCGCCCGAGATCTTCAATGAGCTGATGGGCACGCCGAGCGTCTTCGGCATCACCTTCAACGCCAACTCGTCCGACACCGCGTTCGGCTGGTTCGACAACCATCCGGACGACAACTACACCACCGACACGACGTCGCCGATCATCTTCACCGGCACCTACGGCAATCCCTCCGCCGGCCGCGGCCTCGGGCTCTTCGGCTCGAGCTCGATGACCATCAGCGGCGCGGCGCAGGCGCACATCTGGAAGACCGGCGTGGCGAAGGGCTCGACCACCGGCGCCACGTTCGCGACGTCGACGTACGGCACCGGCCGCGTCGCTGCCGTCGGCGATTCGTCGACCGGCGAGGACGCGACCAACACCTGCGGACACACGACCTACCTCGGCTACAACGATCCTGCCTGGGACAACGGCAAGATCTTCGCGAACGCCGTGTCCTGGCTGGCCAACGGCACGGGCGGCGGCGGCGGCGACACGACGCTCCCCACCTGCTCCATCACCTCGCCGACCGCCGGCTCGACGGTCAGCGGCACGGTGACGATCACGGCGAGCGCCAGCGACAACGTCGGCGTGACGCAGGTCGAGATCTACGTCGACGGCGCGCTCCGCACCACCGACACCACCTCGCCCTACACCTGGAGCTGGAACACGACGACGTTCGCCAACAGCTCGCACACGATCATGGCCAAGGCGTACGACGCGGCGGGCAACATGAAGCAGTCGTCGAGCGTGTCGGTCACGGTCAACAACACCACGCAGTCGCAGCAGCTCATCGTCAACCCCGGCTTCGAGACCGGCACCGCTTCACCGTGGAGCGCGTCGACCGGCATCATCGACAACTCGACCGGCGAGGCCTCGCACTCCGGCTCGTGGAAAGCGTGGCTGGACGGCTACGGCTCGTCACATACCGACACGCTGTCGCAGACCGTGACCATCCCGTCGACCGCCACCAGCGCGAACCTCTCGTTCTGGCTGCACATCGACACCGCCGAGAGCGGATCGACCGCGTACGACACGCTGAAGGTGCAGATCCGCAATACCTCCGGCACCGTGCTGGCGACGCTCGCAACGTATTCGAACGCGAACGCCGCGAGCGGCTACACGCAGAAGTCGTTCAACGTCCTGACGTACAAGGGCCAGACCATCCAGGTCTACCTCCTCGGCGTCGAAGACACCACGCTGCAGACGTCGTTCGTGGTGGATGATTTCGCGCTGAACGTGCAGTAAGCCTCACCCTCGGAGGGCGGCGGCATGGCCGCCGCACTCCGAGGTCTCAGCTAACCCCGCGCCCTCCCCTCCGTCCAATCGAGCATGAGAAAAATCCTGCTCGCCCTCTCCCTTCTCCTGGCGGTCTCGTCCTCCGCGCTTTCGGTCGACGAAATGCTGGCGCGGTTCAACAAGGTGAAGCAGAAGTCGAAGCACCGGCACGGTGTGTCGGTCGAGGTGTACGTGAACGTGCAGAGCGAGCTCGCGCCGAGCCGTTCCGGAAATTACGAGGCCGACTTCGGACGCTCGTTGACGCTCGACGTGCGGCGCGACGGAACCGTGACCGGGTCCGGCGACGATGACGGGCAGAAGTTCGAGCTCCGCAACGGCCGCGTCGACGGCTCGCATCTCACGGCGACGAAAGTCTTCGCCGACGGCTCGACCGAACCGCTCGAAGGAATCTTCATCAACCGGCGCACCATCGCCGGAAAGACGCCGCAGAACATCACGTCCGATGAGACGTCGTTCGGCCTCGGCGTCACGGGCGTCGACTTCACGTACGACGGCAACACGTTCGACCGGCTGTTCTACGAAGCTAGCGGTTCACCACGACCGTGATCGGACTCACCGGCGTCGACGAATCGGTCGCGGCGATCACGAACTTCTGGCCGTCGCGCGTCACGTCGTACGCCTGCGAGACGCCGAGGTAGCCGACGGAGATGGCGGTGGAGAAGAGCGCCTGCGGCGTGGCGGCGTCGAAGGACGCGCCTTTGCGCAGCGGCACGGCCATGAGCTGCTTGCCGGGTGACACGTAGAACAGCTCGCCGCCGTCGCTGCGCCAGCGCGGCTGTTCGCCGCCGGCGGTCGAGACCTGCCACTTCGCGCCGGTGGCGGGGAACGGTTGCACGTACACCTCGGTCTGTCCCGATTCGGTCGACGTGTACGCGACGTAGCGGCCGTCGGGCGAGAACTGCGCCTGCGATTCGTCCGCGCGGGTGGCGACGTACGGCACCGACGTGCCGTCGCCGATGTGCAGCAGTTGCATGTCGAGTCCCGTCTCCGTGGACTCGCTGCGATAGAGCAGAGACTTGCCGTCGGGCGACCAGCTCTGCGCGTAGTGCGACGACTCGGGCGTCGGCGTCATCGGACGCTCGTCGCCGCCGCCGGCGAGCTTCGTCGTCAAGGTCTCCATCCCCGACTGGTTGTCGCTGTACACGATCTGCCTGCCGTCCGCCGACCAGACCGGCGAGTACTGGTTGTCCTTCGCAAACGTGAAGCGCCGCGGCACGCCGTCCGCCGTCCCGCAGATCCAGATGTGGTTCACGCCCTCCTCCGGATCGAAGTGGCCGAACGCCAGCCGCGATCCGTCGGGCGAGAGCGACACGCCCTCGAATTCACCCGGATCCCAGACCGTGCCGAGGCGGTTGCCGCCGCGGTCGAACCAGGCGATGCGCATGTTGAGCGTCGCGTGGCGGCGGTACGCGATCACGCCGTTCGCCGACGCGGTGACCGGCACGTACGCGCGGTCGAGGTAGAAGACCATGCCGTCGGCGATCGACTGCGCCTCGCCGTCGAGCTGCAGCTTCGACGGGTCGAAGCGCTGCCGCACCAGCACGCCGTCGCGGACGTAGAGCAGATCGTCGGGCGGCGCGAAGACGATGCTCCCCTGCGACGCGACGATGCGCTTCTTCACTTTCGGATCGTCGACCGAGCTGACGTAGACGCCGTCGCCCTTGTTGTTTTCGTTCTGCTCGACGAACAGGAAATGCGTACCGTCGGGGAGGAAGACCGGCCAGCGGCGGGAGAAGCCGCCGCCGTCGACGGTGATCATCGGCGCCGGCTGTCCCCCTCCCGCGTTCACGCGCCAGAGTCCGGAGTTGCTGCCGGGCGAGAAGACGATGACGCCCGTCGGCGACCACGTCCCGCCGCGTCCGACGGCCGCATCGCAGATCGTCTGCGCCGCACCGTCGGGGACGGTCATCCGCTTCATTTTTCCGTCGGCGAAGAACGCGAGCGAGCGGCTGTCGGGCGACCAGAACGGATACGAGGCTCCTTGCGTCCCTTCGAGCTTGCGCGGCTGATCGGAGTCGAGCGCGCGCAGCCAGAGGAACGAGCGGCCGTCGGCGCCGACGGCGACGAACGCGAGCTGATTGCCGTCGGGCGAGAGCGCCATCCCTCCACCTTCGCCGAGGGACGGAAAGTCGGAGCTCGGGGGCGGAGAGACGGCGAAGCGGATCGTGGACTTCGGCGCGCTCGATCGCATCCGTCCGCCGAATGCGTAGAGCATGGCGGCGATCGCGATCAGCGCGAAGAGGCCCGCCGCGGCGATGGCCCACGTCGCGCGCGACTGCTTCATCCGCAGCAGCGGCTTCGGCTCCTCGGTCCCGCTCGCGAGCCATTGCAACGCGAGGCGGACGTCATGCGCGGCCTGGAAGCGATCGTTCGGATCCTTGCGCAGGCAGGTCTGCACGATCGCGTCGAAGCGCGCGGGCAACGGCGCGAGCGTCGAGGGCGGCGGCGGATCGTCGTGAATCAACATCGCGATCAGCGCGGCGTTCGACGATGCGGTGAAGGCGCGCGCGCCGGTGGCCATCTCGTAGAGGATCGCGCCGAAGGAGAAGATGTCGGTGCGCGCGTCGATCGACTTCCCTTCGAGCTGTTCCGGTGCCATGTACGGGACCGTGCCGAGGAGCATGCCGGCGGTGGTGAGCGGCTGGCGGCGCGTCGTGGCGTCGCCGCTGCCGAAGAGGAAGCTGTCGTCCTCGGGCGTCGTCCACTTCGCCAGACCGAAGTCGAGGAGCTTCGCGCCGGACGGCGTGAGGACGATGTTGCCCGGCTTCAGATCGCGATGAACGATGCCGGAGCGATGCGCGCGCTCGAGCGCGTCGGCGATGTCGATGGCGTATTCGTAGACCTCGCCGAGCGGCAGCGGGCCGGAGTTGAGCCGGTCGGCGAGCGTCCGCCCCTCGAGGTACTCCATGACGATGTACTCGAGGCCGTCCTGCTGCCCGACGTCGAAGAGCATGCAGATGTTCGGATGGGAGAGCGACGAGATCGCGCGCGCCTCGCGCTCGAAGCGCCGCCGCAGATCGGGATCGCTTGAGAGATGCGACGGCAGGACTTTCAGCGCAACGGTGCGATCGAGCCGCGTGTCCGTCGCCTTGTACACCTCCCCCATCCCACCCTCGGCCACGGCGGAAATGATTTCGTATGGACCGAAGCGCGTTCCGGAAGGAAGTTGCACCGTAAGGGCAACTCTACTCGAAGCCTATTCGCAATTCTTCATTCGACATTCTTCATTCCGATCTCGCGCGGAAAGCGAATGAAGAATTTCGAATTTCGAATGAAGAATCGGAGAATGCTTACATGCGTTGGCTTTCGCTCTTCCTCCTCGTCGCGTTGACGCTCGCCGTCCTCGCCGCGCCCGTCCTCATCCTCCATCCCTTCAAAGAAGAGACGCTGCGCGGCCTGACCATCGCCTACAGCCTGAAGCGCTGGGGCCTGCTCATCGATCTCGTCGCGATCGCCGCGGCCATCGCGGTCGCGATGCGGCTCTGGGCGGGGCGCTGGTGGCGGAAGGCGATCGTGTCGTTCGCAATGCTCGTGATGATCGCGGCGAGCGCGCTGGCGCGGTTCAATCACTTCGAGAAGATGTTCCGCCCGCTGCCGCAGCCGAAGTACGCGGCGATGAACGACGTCAACTTCGTCGATGCCGACGATATGGTGATGACCGTCGCGCACGGCGCGGAGGCGGCGGCGTATCCGATCCGCCAGCTCGCGTATCACCACATCGTGCAGGACGTCGTCGGCGGCTTACCGCTCGTCGTCACCTATTGAACGCTCTGCCACACCGGTCTGGTGTGGGAGGCGATGGTGGACGGCAGGACGCTGCACTTTCATCTGAACGGCATCAACAACCAGAACTTCATCATGCGCGATGAGGAGACCGGCTCGTGGTGGCAGCAGGTCAGCGGCCAGGCGATCTTCGGTCCGCTCAAAGGAAAGAAGCTCGAGCCCGTCGCGATGGACGAGCTCTCGTTCGCGCTCTGGAAGCGCGAGCATCCCGCCGGCCGCGTGCTCCGTCCCGATCCGACGGTGAAGGAGTACGAGTCGAAAAACTGGGAAGCGGGGATCGCGAAACTGCCGCTGGCGATCCACGCGCGCAGCAAACGCCTCCCCGACCGCGAGATCGTGATCGGCATCAGCCTCGACGGCCAGGACAAGGCGTATCCGACGCGCACGGTCATCGCGCAAAGCCCGCTGATCGATACGGTCGGACACACGAAGATCGTGCTGCTCGCGGGCGACGACGGACGCTCGATCCGCGCGTTCGAGTGCGGCGACGTCGAGCTGTTCCGCAACGGGAACAAGCTGTTCGACGCGACCGGAACGGAGTGGGACTTCAGCGGACGGTCGAGCACGGGCAAACAGTTGCGTCCCGTGCCGCTGCTGAAGGACTACTGGTTCGACTGGGAGAACTACCACCCGAAGACGCTGGTCTACGGTTACCGCGCATCGCAGATCGGGGTGTAGATGTGGAGCAAAAAAGCGTCTGCTAAACTCGTCCTCCCATGCGATTCCCATCCGTTGTTGCAGCAGTGTGTGTCCTGCTTTGTCTTCCGATTCAGGCCCAACAGAAGCCGCTTCACAAGTTCCTTCACGATGCGGACAAAGGGAACGTTTCCCTGGCGTACGTCTGGCTCGACATCGCCGAGGAAGTGACCGCGCGGGAGCACGACGCGCACAGTCCGCGCCCGACCATCGGCTCGCGCATGCTCGCCATCTGGGCCACCGCGATGTACGACGCCTGGGCCGCCTACGACCCGAAGGCGGTCGGCTCGCGCCTCGGCGGCAGCCTGCGCCGTCCCGAGAACGAGCGGACGCTGGAGAACAAGAAGAAGGCCATCAGCTACGCGTCATATCGCTCGCTCCTCTTCCTCTTTCCGGAGGCGAAGAGCTATCTCGACGACGAGATGCGCAAGATGGGCTACGACCCGAGCGTGCACTCGATCGATCCGGCGAAGCCCGAGGGCGTCGGCAACCTCGCGGCACAGGCGGTCATTGAATACCGCCGCCACGACGGCGCGAATCAGTTCGGCGATGAAGTCGGCGGCAACGGCACGCCGTACGGCGACTACACCTACTACGTCCCGGTCAATCCGCCCGACAAGATCATCGATCCCGACCGCTGGCAGCCGATCACCTTCACGCTGAAGGACGGCTCGAAGATCACGCCGAATTTCCTCACGCCGCACTGGTATCGCGTGAAGCCGTTCGTCATCGACAACAGCGCGCAGTTCCGTCCCGGTCCGCCGCCGAAGACGACGACGGACAATGAGACGCTGAGGAAGGAAGCGGACCAGGCGCTGGCGTACAACGCGCACCTGACGAACCAGCAGAAAGCGATCGTCGAGTTCATGCGCGACGGGCCGCGCTCGACCGGCCAGAGCGGCCACTGGCTCCGCTTCGCGCAGGATGTCTCGCGCCGCGACAAGCACGATCTCGATCAGGACGTGAAGCTCTACTTCCTCGTGGCGAACGTCGCGTTCGACGCGTTCATCTCCTGCTGGGAGACGAAGCGCTACTACGACTCATCGCGGCCGTGGACGCTGATCCACTACTACCACAAGGGCGAGCAGATCACCGGCTGGGCCGGCACGCACGGCGGCACGAAGACGATGCCGGCCGAGCAGTGGTGCCCGTACTCGCCGGAGTCGTTCATCACTCCCCCGTTCCCCGGCTACACGAGCGGCCACGCGACCGTCAGCGGCGCCTGCTCGAAAACGATCGAGCTCTTCACCGGCAGCGACGTCTACGGCTTCGCCGAGCGCCGCAAGCATTGCGAGCTGACTGAGGACATGCCGGGCGACTACGTCATGCTCGACCTCCCGACCTGGAGCGCCACGGCCGAAATGGCCGCCCTCTCCCGCGCCCTCGGCGGCTACCACATCCCGATCGACAACAACGTCGGATTGAAGGTGGGCCGCGAGATCGCGACGTGGAGCTGGCCGAAGTACCAGGAGTACTTCAATGGGACGGCGAAGGTGAGGGAGTAAGTTGTTGGTACCGGTTGCCAGTTAGCGGCGGCAACCGGTAACTCGTTACTCATCTAGCGCGGTGAGCAAATCGCGCGCGCCGTGGATCAGCGCCAGCACGTGGACCTCGGTATCGAGCACTCGATAGAGCATTCGATACCTCTGCCGGAAAACGAATAGCTCGCGAATCGTCGGGTCGCCGATCTCGGGAACGATTCGGCCGCGATTCGCGAACTCACGGAGAGATCGCGCCGCCTCGCGGGCCTCGCGCACGAACGTCGCCGCGTACCGCGGCGAGTCTTCGCTGATGTACGCCGCGGCGGACTCCAGATTCGACCACGCAGGCTCGGTCCACCTTACTCGCCAAGCCACTTCGCCATCCGCCGCTCAACCTCGTCCTGGTCGATGAGCTCACCGCGGGCGGCCGCGTCGAGACCGAGTTGCACGGCCTCCTGCACGTAGATGTGGTACTGGATATCTTCGAACGACGCTTCGTCCGGAAGCTCATTCAGGAGTCGCTGGACAAACTCCTTCGGCTTACCCATCCGCTGATTCTACCCGTCAGGAGACCTTACCAGTTGCCGGTTGCCCGCCCACCGGCCGCCCGTCACGGTGGCAACCGGCAACTCGGCAACCGGCAACCGATTCAGAACGCCGGCGTAAACGCCTTCAACAGATCCTTCCGCGTCGGCGGCTGACGGTCGCCTTGCGCTCTCCAGCGGATGTCGAGGATCTCGTCGACGAGCGTCGGGTTCTCCACCTGGTACAGGACACCCGTGGTCACGACCTCGGTCTCGCTCACGTACGGCGCGGACGACAACTTGCTCGTCCGGTCGTAATCGGCGGGCAGCGTCTTCAGCTTCGCGCGGATCTCCTTGTGCTGATCGTCGCCGCGCCAGGTCACGCACGGGGAAACGATGTTGAGGAACGAGAAGCCTTTGTGCGCGATGGCCTGCTTCATCAGCTCGGTCGTCCCTTTGACGTCGCCGCTGAACGCGCGGCCGACCCAGGTCGCACCGAACGAGATGGCGAGCGCGCACGGATCGACCGCCGCCTCGGGATTGCCGTACGTCGTCGACTTCGTCTTGTCGCCGGTCGGCGTCGTCGGCGCGGCCTGGCCCTTGGTCAGGCCGTAGATCTCGTTGTCCATCATGATGTACGTGAGGTCCGTGTTGCGCCGCGCGGCGTGGAGGAAATGGTTGCCGCCGATGGCGATGCCGTCGCCGTCGCCGCCGACCGCGATCACGTTGAGCGCGGGCGACGCGAGCTTCACGCCGGTGGCGATCGGCAGTCCGCGTCCGTGCAGCGAGTTGAAGCCGTACGACTCGACGTAGCCCGGCAAACGCGACGAACAGCCGATGCCCGACACAACCACGGTGTCGTGCGGCTCGAGCTTCAGCTCCGCCAGCGCGCGATAGAGCGAATTGAGGACGCCGAAATCGCCGCAGCCGGGACACCACACCGGCTTCAGATCGGTCTTGTAACTGAGTGGCGAGTAGCCGTTCATACCGTCACCTCCTTTGTCAGGCGAGGGCGCCTGACCTCCACCACCTGATCGATGACCTCGCTCACGCGCAGCGCGCTGCCGCCCGAACGCGCGTAGACGTGCGTCCGGTTCTTCGGCAGATCGACCTGCGTCCGGAGGTAGGTGTAGAACTGCTTCGAGAAGCTCAGCTCCATCACCACGAGCTGCTCGCATTCGCTGATGAACTTCTCGAGCTCGACCAGCGGCAGCGGCATCAGCAGCTTCGGCACGAATGCCGCGACGCGAATCCCTTCCGCGTTGAGCTGCTCGATCGCTTCGCGCACCGGACCGGTCGACGAGCCCCAGCAGAGGATGCCGACGTCGGCCTTCGCCGGACCAAAGCGCGTGAAGAGCTTGCCGTATTTTTTGGCAATCGCATCCAATTTGCGGAAGCGCTTCTCGTTCATCCGCTCGTGCACGATGTGCATCGAATTCGGACGTCCCTGCTCGTCGTGCTCCAGGCCGTTCGTCTGATACATCCCGCCGGCCTGACCCGGGACGGTCATCGGCGAGACGCCGTCATCGGTGATGCGATAGCGCTTGTACTCCGTCAGGTCGTGCGCCAATCGCCGCTCGACGACTTCGTGCTCCAGCGATTCGGCTGCGATCGTCTCGCGCCGCTGCGCGATCGACTGATCGCTCAGCATGATGACCGGCACCTGGAACTCCTCGGCGATGTTGAAGGCGTCGACGGTCGCGTGGTACGAGTCCTCGACATCGTTGCAGGCGAGCACCACGCGCGGCGTGTCGCCGTGGCTGGCGTAGAGCGCGTGCATCAGATCGGACTGCTCGCTCTTCGTCGGGATGCCGGTCGACGGACCGCCGCGCTGCACGTTGACAATGACCGCCGGAATCTCCGCGATCGAGGAGAGCCCAAGGATCTCCGCCATCAGCGAGAGTCCGGGGCCGGAGGTCGCGGTCATCGATTTCACGCCGGCAAACGATCCGCCGACGACGGCGCCGATCGCGGCCAGCTCGTCCTCGGTCTGCAGCGTCGAGCCGCCGATCTTCGGCAGCCAGTCGGCGAGGAAGTGGAGGATCTCGGACGACGGCGTGATCGGATAACCGGCGAAGAAGCGGCAGCCGGCGTCGATCGCCGCGACCGCGCTCGCCTCGTTGCCCGACATCAGCAACCGCGCCGGGGCCTTCTCGTACACGAGCCGTTTCGCCGGCTTTGGCAGCTCGCTGCAATACGCGACGCCGCGATCGAAGGCCGCGAGGTTCGCGTCGATCACCGCCTGCGCCTTCTTCGCGAAGCGCTGCGCGATCGCCGCGCGGATCGCGCCGGCGGGCAGCCCGAAGAGCTCCGCCAGGATGCCGAGGGCGAGGATGTTCTTGCCCTTGGGAGCGAGCTTATTGAAGGGGACGGCGATCACCTGGCGCGTGCCGCCGGAGCTGATCTCGTCCGGCGCCTTGTCGTCCGCCTCGTGCAGCACGAACGCGTCGGGCGACAGCGAGATCTCGCTGCGGAAGCGCGCGAAGTCGGCCCAGTTGAAGACGATCAGCGCGTCGACGGAGTCGGACTGCGCGTAGATGCGCGAGGAGCTGATGCGCACGGTGCACGACGACTCACCGCCGCGGATCTGCGGTCCATACGCCTCGGTTTTGATGACATGGAGCCCGTCGCGGGCGCAGGCCATCGACAGAATGTCGCCTGCCGCCACCGCGCCGTCTCCGCCGGAGCCGACGATCGAGAAAGTGGTTTCGCTCATGGAACGTAACGATGCGCCGAGGATGAACTTCGGGCGATGAGGCGAGTCACGCGACCATGTGCGGATGATCACACGACGACATGACATCGGTCATGCCGCGTTGTGAACCGGGGGCCGATACTTCACTGAGACTATGTCTCAACACATTCAGTCGCTCCTTCTCATCGGCAACCCGAACGTCGGCAAATCGCTCCTCTTCGGCTGCCTGACCAACCGCTACGTCACCGTCTCGAACTACCCCGGCACCACCGTCGAGATCACGCGGGCCAAAGCGGTCTTCGGCGGCGAGTCGCGCGAGGTGATCGACACGCCGGGCACGAACGGCCTGATCCCGCAGTCGGACGACGAGCGCGTCGCGCGCGACATGCTCCTCGCCTGCCGCGGCGGCGACGTCGTGCAGGTCGGCGACATGTCGAACCTCCGCCGCACGCTGCTGCTCTCGCTGCAGATCGCGGAGCACGAGGTGCCGTTCACGCTCTGCCTCAACATGAGCGACGAGGCGAAGGAGCGCGACGTCGAAGCCGATCCCGCCGCGCTCTCCGAGACGCTCGGCATCCCGGTCGTCGCGACCTCGGCGCTGCGAAGGTGGAACATCGAGAAGCTGAAGCGCGACGCGCTGCAGCCGCGCATGGCGAAGATTCATGCGCAGTATCCGCAGCCGATCGAAGACGCGATCGCGGCCATCCGCGAAATTCCAGTGGGGGGACAGGCGCCCTCGCCTGTCGATCCCGCGGACAGGCGAGGCGCCTGTCCCCCCACTGGACGCGGACTCGCCCTCTCCATTCTCGCGGGCGACGAAACCCTCAAACCGCATCTCGATCCCGCAAACCTCGCCCTCTACGACGAAATCCGCGAGCGCGCCCAATCGCTCCTCCCCATCCCCCTCGGCGTGGCCATCGCCAACGCGCGCGTCGCGGCGGTCAACGCGCTCATCGGCACCGCCGCATCCGCGCCGACGAAGGCACGCAACGGCTTCCGCGACTGGATCGGACGCACCTCCATTCATCCCGTCTGGGGCGTCCCGTTCCTCTTTTTCGTCCTCTGGATCGCGTATCTCTTCGTCGGAAAATTCGGCGCCGGCTATCTCGTCGATCTGGTCGAGAACGGCCTCTTCGAGCACTACGTCAACCCGCTCGCGATCAAGGCGATCGATTTCATTCACACGCCGCGAATCCTCCGCGACCTGCTGGTCGGTCCGTACGGCGTGATCACGATGGCCCTCACCTACGCCATCGCCATCGTGCTGCCGGTCGTCACCACCTTCTTCCTCTTCTTCGGCGTGCTCGAGGACAGCGGTTACCTGCCGCGACTCGCGGTGATGCTCAATCGCCTCTTCCGCAAGATGGGACTCAACGGCAAAGCAGTCCTGCCGATGGTCCTCGGGCTCGGCTGCGACACGATGGCCACGCTGACGACGCGCATCCTGGAAACGAAAAAAGAAGCGACGATCGTCACCCTCCTCCTCGCCCTCGGCGTCCCATGCAGCGCACAACTCGGCGTGATCATGGCGATGCTCGGACCGCTCAGTCCGACCGCGACGCTCATCTGGGGCGGCGTCACCATCGGCACGATTTTTCTCGTCGGCTGGGCGGCGTCGAAGGTCGTCCCGGGCAACACCGGCGACTTCATCCTCGAGATCCCGCCGATCCGCATGCCGAAGCTCTCGAACATCGCGATCAAAGTGCTGGCGCGCACCGAGTGGTACCTCAAGGAGGCGGTGCCGCTCTTCATCGTCGGCACGCTGCTGCTCTACATCCTCGATGCACTGAAGCTCCTCACCGCGATTCAGCGCGTGCTCGCACCGCTCGTCGTCGGCGGACTCGGATTGCCGGCCGAGGCGTCGAACGCATTCGTCATCGGATTCCTGAGACGCGATTACGGCGCGGCGGGATTGTTCGCCATGCAGCGCGCGGGCAACCTCACGCCGGCGCAGACCGTCGTCGCGCTCACCGTCATCACGCTCTTCATCCCGTGCGTGGCGAACTTCCTGGTGATGCTCAAGGAGCGCGGCCGCCGCGCCGGCTTCGCCATGGCCGCGTTCATCATTCTTTATTCGTTCGGCATCGGCGTCGTGCTCAATGCCGCGATCAGGATCTTCGGAGTGCGCCTGTGACGCACGAATGCCCACTCTGCGCCACCGACTTCGAGGAATCGAAGTGCCCGAGCTCGTGCCCGCTGGCCCACGGCTGCGCGCTGCTGCGCTGCCCGCGATGCGGCTACGAGTTCGTGGAAAAGGGCTGGCTCACGCGACTGCTGGAAAGGACATTCACCCATGATTCATCCGCCCGATGACGAAGCGCTGGAGCGCCTCTGGTACGCGCGTGAAGCAGGCCGCGCAGTCGAGTTCAACAGCGTCGACGACGAGGAGCGCGCGCGCGGCATCGTCCGCCGCCACCGCCTCGCGGAGATCCTCTTCTCGCAGGTGCTGGAAGTCGACGCGCACGACGCCGAGCAGTCGGCCTGCGAGCTCGAGCACATGCTGACCGAGCGCGTGGTCGACCGCGTCTGCACCTTCCTCGGGCACCCTCCCGCCTGCCCGCACGGCAAGCCGATCCCCCAGGGCTCGTGCTGCAAGGTCTACTCGCGCAAAGTCGAGCCGCTCGTCACGCGGCTCGTCGATCTCCCGATCGGCGCGAGCGCCGCGGTCGTGTTCATCGCGCCGAAGTCGCTGGCGCGAGTCAGCCGGCTCGCGTCGTTCGGACTCGTGCCGGGGAGTGAGGTGCGGTTGCTGGAGCGGAAGCCGAGCGTCGTGCTCAGTTGCGGGCAGACGTCAATCGCGGTCGAGGACGAGATCGGGCAGGAGATTTACGTCCGGCCGGTGTGAAGGAGCGCGGGCGGGCAGCACGTACGTGCACACCGCCATCACGATCAGATCGAGCAGGATGTACAAAATCCCCACCCCCGCGGGCGGATTCGCCGAATGCAGGCGCACGAACGGCACGTCCGCCGTCCACACCCAGTTGCCGATCGCGGTGCCGGTCCATTCGAGGATGATCGTGTAGATGAAGCATGCCGACAGCATGAGCTGATTGCGCGAGCGGACGATCATGGCCAGCGCGCCGAGCCACCAGAGGAAGCCCCAGGCGTCGTGCGCGATGGCGAGGCTGAGCACCGCATAAATGCTGCCGGCGACGATGACGAATCGCGTGATGGCTTTCGACCGGCGCTGCAATGCGGGCTGATTCGCGGTGTCGGCGGCGAGGGCGTAGAAGAGGCCGTGGCCGGGCGGGACGTAGAGCGGAATCAGGAAATGCTTGTACGAGTAGAGGCCCCAGCCGAGGGAGAGGACGATCTCGCCGCAGGTGGCGACGACGATCGCGGTGATGATCTGCCGCGGCTCGATGTCGGAGTTGCGCGTGAAGGCCCAGAGGAAGACCGCGGTCGATGCGCCGAGGGCGAGCTGCTGCGCCGCGCCGTCGCGGTCGATGAGCAGCAGCGCGGCCATGAACACGACCGACGTGGCGACGAAGAGGACGAAGCGTTTCTGCATTCCGCGGGAAGAACGTCTACCTCACCGGGCGCGAACGTCCGTCGAACGCGATGAACTGGCGGGCAATCTGACGATCAGCGCCGCTGATCTTCTCATACGCGATGAAGAACGCACCGTCGCGCGTGGCGATCACGGAGGGATTTCGCTCGTCATCCGATGACGACGCGACCGTGAACTTCGTGACGTGCCCCTGCCTGTCCAATACGGCGCCGGCGATGTCGTGGTCGTATGCCGGCGTCCGGGTCTGCCAGACGACGACGTAGCGCTCGCCATCCGTCGCGACGTCGGGACGCACCGGCGTGTTCTCCGGTCCGAACGAGCCGATCACCTGCGGAGTCAGCGTGACCACGTCGAAGTTCACGAGGTCGCTGAAGCGATCGACCACGACCTCGCCGCCCGTCACTTGCGTTCCTCGAAACCACGCGATCACGACGTCGCGTCCGTCGCTCGCGATCGCCGGCTGCGCCTCGCTCTCGAACGTGAACGGAACCGATTGGTACGTCGTGTAGATCGCCATGAACTGCAGCGCGTATCCACTCGAGACGTCGATCCGGCAGCCGGGGTTCGTATAGCAATAGCCCTTGAACGGACCGCCGGCCGCCCGGCACGAGGGGTTCGACGAACATTTATAGGTGCTCACCCCCTTCGTCGCTCCGACGAGGCGCGGATACGGAGCATTCGCGACCATGTCGCTCGCCGGCAGCGCCGACTGCAGCGGAAGGTCGAGCGAACCGTCGCCGCGCAATTGCCAAACGAGATTGTTCGCCGTGATCCAGGTCGAGGCGCCGGACCGGACGATCACCGGCGACTGAACCGTCGTAGGGGACATGCTCGTAAGCACCTTCGGCGGCTCGGGGATCAGATCCGCGTCGAGGCGCGTGTAGATGGCGCGCACATCGTCCTGCGATTCCTCCAGCCAGGCGAGCGTGAAGCCGCTGCCGGACGGCGACTTCGCCATCGACGGACAGCTCGCTTCGAGCGGCCGTTTGGCCGTGGAGAACGGGATCTCGCGGACCGATCCGCTGACGTTGCCGCGCGCATCGACGCGGGTCGCGTAGATCCGGCCATGATCGACCCAGGCGCCGGCAACGCCGCGGTCATCGGCGGCGAGCGCCACGGCGGGTGATGCGACATTGACCGCACAGAGAAAGGTGAGCGTGAGCAGCATGCAGGTCGTTACGGCTGCCGGCGTGAAAACGTCGGGTGATTGCGATCACCTGCGACATTGATGCTCATCATGCGCGCGGCACGGACGAGCCGCCACCATCTCCTCGTGAGCTCGTTGCAGTGCATCGAACGATCGCGCGGCCGAGGGAGATCCGCCGTCTCAACCCCCTTTGCATGCGAGAGCTCATCGTGCTTCCTCACCTCCGTCGGGACCTTCGCCGGCCGTCGGCATCTCGGGTGGGCACCAGTAGAGCCATCACGTCCGGCTGTGGTTTGACGGGTCTCCCTCGGCAATTTCGTTGGCCGTTGATCGTTGGCCGTTGGCCGCAGCTCCTGCCAACGCTCCACGGCCAACGGCCAACGTGTGACGAACGACACATCCGCCCGTACCACACCGCACCTCGCCATGTTCCTCCCCGGAACGATCATCACACTCGGAGGTTCGAATGATCAGCGTGACCAAACTTCTCGGCGGCCCGTCGTACTTCGGCGACCGGCTCCGGTACGACTCCAGCTCATCGAAACAGCAGCACGGCACACGCACCGGCAGCGGTCCGGTCGTGGTGTGGAACTCGACCAAAACCTGCAATCTCGAATGCGTTCATTGCTACGCCTCGGCGAAGAAGTCGAAGTTCCCCGGCGAGCTCTCGACCGAAGAGGCGAAGGTGATGATCGACGACCTCGCCGATTTCAACGTCCCCGCCCTCCTCATCTCCGGCGGTGAGCCGCTGATCCGTCCCGACATCCTCGAGCTCGCCGAATACGCCACGAGCAAAGGGATCCGCGTGACGTTCTCCACGAACGGCATCCTGATCGACGACGCCAAGGCGAAGCGCCTGAAAGAAATCGGCGTGACGTACTGCGGCATCTCCATCGACGGCCAGGAAGAGAGCCACGACAAGTTCCGGGCGAAAGTCGGCGCGTTCAAGGAGACGATCAAAGGCATCCGCAACTGCCGCAAGTACGACATCCGCGTCGGCCTCCGCTTCACGCTGACCTCGCAGAACGTCGGCGACATCGACGCCATCTTCAAAGTGGTCGAGGAAGAAGACATCGGCCGCCTCTGCATCTACCACCTCGTCTACTCCGGCCGCGGCGCGTACCTCTCCGGCATCGACCTGCCGAACGATCAGAAGCGGATCTTCATGGACAAGCTGATCCGCCAGACCGACAAGTGGAACGCGGAAGGACGCCAGGTCGAGGTGATGACCGTCGACAATCACGCCGACGGCCCGTTCATCTACCTCTGGCTGCTGGAGAACGACCCGCTGCGCGCCCCCGAGGCGTACGACCTGGTGATGAAGAACGGCGGCAACCGGACCGGCGTGGCCATCGGCGCGATCGATTCATTCGGCTTCGTCCATCCCGATCAGTTCACGCAGCACCACACCGTCGGCAACATCCGCGAGCGGAAGTTCTCGGAGATATGGACCGATCCGCACGTCTCGCTGCTCGAAGGGCTGCGCAACCGCAAGGATCACCTGCGCGGCCGCTGCGCGAGCTGCAAATGGTTGAACGTCTGCAACGGCAACTTCCGCGCGCGCGCCGAGGGGGCGTTCAGCGATTACTGGGCGGAAGACCCGGCCTGCTACCTGACGCAATCGGAGATCGCGAAATGACCACGGCGACGCTGAGCATCAACGACACCGACCGCGCGATCCTCGAGATTTCCGAGGATCAGATCCAGGGATTCGCGCGCAATCCGATGCAGGAGATCGCCAATCGCTCCGGCCTGCCGGTCGACGTGGTGATCGAGCGCATCCAGGCGATGCTGAACGACGGCACGGTCCGCCGCGTGCGGCAGACGCTCCTGGCGACGAACCTCGCGCAGGGCGCGCTGATCGCGTGGAAGATCACGCCCGACAAACTGGAGCGCGCGTTCGAATTCGTATCCAAAGAGGATCCGTTCTCCGGCCACGTCGTGATCCGCAACACGGAGTTCGGCGAGAACCACTGGCCGCTCTGGACGACGATCAAAGTGCCGTCGGAGTTCTCGCTGGAGAAGCACTGCGATTACCTGCGTGACACGATCGGCGCCGAGAAGTACCGCATCATGCCCGCCCTCCGCGCCTTCGTCCTCGGCGTCGGCCACATGCGCCGCAAGAACATGCAGGTCGGCGAGAAGGCCGACAAGCCGGCGATGGACATGTCGCCCGCGATCGTCGACCTCGACGCGCGCGACTGGCAGGTGCTCGTCGCGCTGAAGCGCGATTTCAAACCGGCGGAGATCAGCACCGATCTCTGGCGCGCGCGCGCCATCGAGGCCGGGCTGCCGCTGGAGGAGTTCCTCGAGGTCGCCGAGAGCCTCGACAAGCGCGGCGTCATCGGCCGCTTCTCGACCTTCCTCGAGCACAAGCGCGTGCAGTCGTTCAATGGCCTCTTCCATTGGGCCGTGCCGAAAGGAAAAGAGATCGAAGCGGGCCGCGAGATCGGACGCTTCGCCATCCTCACCCACTGCTACTGGCGCGATGCCGGTCCGGAATTGAACAACGTCAACATCATGGCCGTCGCGCACGGCCAGACGAAGGAACAGGTCATGGCCCACAAGGCCGCCATCGACCAGTACCTCGTCGACTCCGGCATCGGCCTCGATTACACGAACGTCTACTGGGGCGGCCGCGCGGAGATCAAGCCGAGCGAGGTCGCGCCGAGTGTGTATCGCGAGTGGGCGGAAAAGAGAGGGTTGCTCTGATGCACGACCCCAAATCGATCGACTTCAACGTCAGTCCCTTCGTCACCATCTGGGAGACGACGCGCGCGTGCGACCTGGCGTGCGTGCACTGCCGCGCGGCGGCGCAGTCGCGGCGCTCGCAGTTCGAGCTGTCGACCGAGGAAGGGTTCCGGCTGATCGATGACGTCGCGAAGTTGAATCCGAAGGTCTTCGTGCTCACCGGCGGCGATCCGCTCAAGCGCGCCGACATCTACGACACGATCGCCTACGCGAAGAGCGTCGGGCTCGAGCCGTCGGTCACGCCGTCGGCGACGCCGCTGCTGACGCCGGAAGCGATCCGCAAGATGAAGGATCACGGCGTGACGCGCCTGGCGATCTCGCTCGATCACTATCAGCGCGAGGATCACGATCTCTTCCGCCGCGTCCCCGGCTCGTTCGACCTCACCATCCGCGCGATCGAGGCGGCGCGCGACAACGACATCCCGGTGCAGATCAACTCGACGGTCAGCAAGCGGACGGCGCCCGACATGCCGAAGCTCGCGGAGCTGCTGTCGAAGTACGAAAACATCGTGATGTGGAGCGTCTTCTTCCTCGTCCCGACGGGACGCGCGAAGAGCGGCGACATGATTCTTCCCGAGGAGGTCGAGACGCTGTTCGGCGACCTGTACGCCATCAGCAAGCGCGTGAAGTTCAACGTGCGCACGACCGAGGCGATGCATTACCGGAGGTACGTACTGCAGCAAATGGTCGGCGATACCGATACGCTCATCGATCCGAAGACAGGACTCATCGACGCGTCGACGGTCTTCATGCATCAGCGTCCGATCGGCGTGCAACTGCAGACCGGCGCGATCACGCGCGCCCCGAAAGGCGTCAACGAGGCGAAGGGCTTCGTCTTCATCAGCCACATCGGCGACGTCTTCCCGAGCGGCTTCCTCCCGATGAAGGCGGGGAACGTGAAGAAGGAATCGCTGGTCGACATCTACCGCAACAGCGATCTCTTCACCAGCCTGCGCGACAACGCGAATCTGAAGGGAAAGTGCGGTCTCTGCGAGTTCCGCGAGCTGTGCGGCGGATCGCGCTCGAGGGCGTGGTCGCTGACCGGCGACATCTTCGAATCGGATCCGACGTGCACGTATCAGCCGAGGGCGCTTGCGGTGGCGTAGTTAAGTTAAGGGTCAGGTCCTTAACTTAACGGTGACGCGGCGGTGCCGTTTCCGACAATCGGCTAAGCAGCCACAGCCAATCCTCGTATCACCCTGTAAGGAGGCTGTACATGCTGCATTTCCTCTTCGTTCTCTCCCTCTTCCTCGCCTCGCCCGATGACGGGATCGGCATCGATCCCAACGGCGGCCGCGCCAGTACGAGCATCGGCGATCATCGCTGCACGATCGATCCGAACGGAGGCGTCTGTACGGCGGGGGCACTCGCCGGCGACCGCGGCGCGGGACTCGATCCCGACGGAAACTGAAAAAGTCAGAAGGCAGAAAGGGAACCGGCAACCGGGCAACCGGCACCGGCTCCCTTTCCGCTTTCTGCCTTCTTCTTTCTGCCTTCTTTCCGTGCTACCCTCCCGCGACCAAAAAATCAAAGGAGGCCTCCCCACGATGTCCCGCATCGTCTCTCTCACCGCTGCGCTCGTGCTGTTCGCCCTTCCCGTCTTCGCCATCACGTACGGCACCGACGATGGGAATCTGCATCCCGAGGTCGGCGCTCTCGTCGGCCAGTTCTCTTCCGGCACCTATCCGTATTGCTCCGGCACGCTGATCGCGCCGAACGTGTTCCTCACGGCCGCGCACTGCGACCTCGGCACGACGCGCGTCTTCGTGACGTTCGACGGAACGTTCAGCTCGAAGTCGAAGCTCCTCTCCGGCACGTACTACGCCGATCCGCTCTACAACCAGGCGCAGGACGATCCGCATGACATCGCCGTCGTCGTCCTCGACAGCGCGGTCAAGGGCCTCACACCCGCGCGCCTCCCGGCGGCCGGCTCGCTCGGCTCGCTGAGCGTCAACGCGCCGTTCACCGCCGTCGGTTACGGCGGCCAGGAAGCGGTCAATCAGCCGGGCGGTCCGGTCATCGCGTACCTCGACACGCGCGAGTACGTCACGAGCAGCCTCAATGCGATCAACCCGGCGTGGCTGCGCCTCTCGCAGAACATCCACACCGGCGACGGCGGCACCTGCTACGGCGATTCCGGCGGCCCGAACTTCCTCGGCGCGAGCCGCACGGAGACCAACATCGTCGCCGGCACGACGATCACCGGCGACTCGCTCTGCAAGGCGACGAACGTGATCTATCGCCTCGACACCGATTCGGCCCGTGCGTTCCTCGGGCGTTTCGTCAAACTGCCTTGAGCTCTTGATGCGTGTAGTCGTACGGCCAGAGATCATTGTCCGGCTTCGTGCAGCGGACGAAACAGCGATGGCGCAGGAGCTCGAGCCGCTCGTGTGGCTCGAGCTCGTCGTCGGTTCTTTGCACTGATCGATCGACGTTGTAGTAAAGCCGGCCGTCGATCGCATAGTCGCGGCGGAACGCCGTGCGCCATTGTGAATTGCCGCCCCAGCCCGCGGAGAGATCGCTCGTCGGACGATGCTGGCGTCTCCAGGTCCAATAGAGCGTCGATGTTTCGGCGATCTCTTTCGTGATCTCCGGCCGCGGCTCGACTCCGCGTCCCGCCCTGACGATCATCAGATTGCCGAGCATGTATCCCGGCCAGTGCTCGCGCGCCTCGCCGACGGAGACGATCTCGTGAAAGAACGGATGAAACTCCTGGCGCACGATCCGCTGCAGGCCGAAGGACCCCATGAATTCCGCGAAGCGCTCGTGCGTGAGGACGAGGTCGACGATGCGCGAGAACGCGTAGAGCCGCCAGAGGTCTTCGATTGTCGCTTCCGGGATCGGATTGCCGCGCCGTTTGCCGAGCTCCTCCAGCCATCGCCGCTCGCCGTCCTGCTGTAAGAGCCAGGGGCGGACGAGGTCGTCGTAGAAATCGGCGCCTTCGTAATCGTAGAAGTCGTCGTAGAGCGCTCGGTAGGGCGCCTGGTCGGAATGCATCTACTTGATGCCCACGCTCCGGCGAATCGCGGCGGCAAGTTTCTTGAACCCATCCGGTGATGCATCTGCCACGTCCTCGACTTTTTTCGAGAGCGATCCGATGGTGATGGTGATGGCGTGGTAGTCCTGATCCGTGGTGATGACGCTCCCGAGCTCGATCTCGTCATTCTCATGAAGGAAGAATTCCGGCCTCGCCTCGTAGCTGCGCTGCATCGTGAAAAAATCCGTGCTGAGCACGTCATTGAGCAGCCGCAGAATCGTGGCGCGAGGAACAGTGGCCGCTTCTCGCACGGCACGGCACTCGGTGCACGGCAGCTTCGTGCGATCGATCGTCGCGGTCGAGTTGCCGGAGATCGTGATGACGACCTGCTCCCCCACCGGCCAGCGCGGCGAGTCATTCAACGTGATGACGACGTCGGCGAGACGAAACTTCGACGGAAGCTCCGCGGCCCGGGCCGACGCAGTGACGACGATCAGAAGCGCGATAAAAACGGAGCGCATTCACGAATGTTAATGCGCGGAGGATTGCAATGTTGAAGAGCTCTCCCATCGTCCCCTACATCCCGGTCGCCGACGTCGAGCGCGCGCGCAGGTTCTACGAAGAGAAAGTGGGACTGACGCCGAAGGAGGTCTACGCCGGCGGCGTGATCTACGAATGCGGCGGCGGCACGTGGGTCTTCATGTATCCGTCCCAGGGCGCCGGCACGTCGAAGGCGAGCACCGCGTTCTGGGCGGTCGAGGATGTGGAGAAAGAGGTCGCCGAGCTGAAGTCGCGCGGCGTCGTGTTCGAGGAGTACGACATGCCGCAGATCAAGACCGAGAACAGCATCGCCACCGGCGGCGGCGCGAAGACGGCATGGTTCAAGGACAGCGAAGGGAACATCATGGCGATCAGTCAGCGGATCGCCGCAACGTAGGGACGGCTACCATACCGCCATGGACGTCGGGTCAGCGATTCGCCGCGCCGTGCCGGTGCTGGTGCAGTACGGAACGATCGACGAGGAGCTCCGCCGGTTGTGGCTGATCCGCAACGGACTTTCGCGCGCCGAGGCGGAGATGGCCGTGCGTTTCATCCCGCTGGCGTTCGCGCGCGAGATCCTCGGCGGCACCGGCGTCACGCTGAGCGACACCTACATCCGGCTGCGCGACGACGGCAGGCAGGACGAGCGCGCGCTGCGCGACGAGCCGTTCTTCAAGGCCTCCGCGTACCTCGCGTCGATCATCCTGAAGGAGATCGGCGGCGATGCGTTCACGGCGATCACCTGCCTCAGCTCCGAATTCGACGCGGTCAATCAGGCACTCAACTCCGGCTCGTCGCCGCACGACCTCATCGCCTCGCCGCCGGTCATCACCTGGACCGACGAGCTGTCTGCGTGGACGCCGCGGCCGTGGTGGAAATTTTGGGCCTGATCACCATCGCCACGCCGATGCGCGCACCGATCGAGCGCTGCTTCGATGCCGCGCGCGACCTCGACCTGCATCTGAAATCGCTCGCCCACACGAACGAGCGAGCGGTCGCGGGACGGACGTCGGGACTGATCGAGCTCGGCGAAGAGGTGACATGGCGCGCCCGCCACTTCGGCATCACGCAGCACTTCACGTCGAAGATCACCGCGTTCGATCGCCCGCGCTACTTTCAGGACGCCATGCAGCGCGGCGCGTTCAAATCATTCGTGCACGATCACTTCTTCGCATTCGACGACGGCATCACGACGATGACCGACGTGCTCGCCTTCTCCGCGCCGTTCGGCCCGCTCGGCGTTATCGCGGAGAAACTCGTGCTGCGGCGCTATCTCCAACGGTTGCTCACGGCGCGCGCGGAAGTGATCAGGGCCGCGGTGGAGGGCTGAGCCGCGTCCCCCATTCCTCGGATACATTCGTCGACAGGTAGATCTTGTCGCGCGTGAACCCGAAGATGTAATCGAGACCCGGAACGTAGAAGGCGTCCGGCGCGATCTGCACGATTCGATAGCGGACGCCGTCTCGATTGACCGCGAGATGGCCGCGGAAGTTCTCGATCGCGACCGCGGCCCATTGTCCGGCGAGCGAGGGCCGATCCTCTTTGCGAATTTCGTCGACCGCGGGCGCGGCGAGATGCGGCGAAAGGCCCGACAGCACGTCGACGATCGCGCGCGTCAGTCCTTTCTGCACCCATGGCTCGACCGTGTTGTTCGACATGTAGACGATCGACCAGCCTCGCCTGACGTCGCGGAACACTTCGTCGTGAAAGCCCTGCAGATGTCCCGAATACCAGAACGCGTTGCCGTCGACGGTTCTGTACCAGCTCCCGAGCGTCAATGCCGAAGGCGCGCCGCCGACCCGCGCGTATTGCAATGCCGGCGCGAGCGGTGAGCTGAGAAACCAGCGGTTCCAGCGATCGAGATCGCGCGCGGAGATGTAGATGTTCGATCCGCCGTGAAAGCCCTCGAGATCGAAGACGTCATTCACTTTGTGATTCTTGTAGCCGAGCGTGCGCACCCCGGGAAATTCGGAGAAGCGGCCTGGCCGCACGAACGCGGAGGTGATTCCGAGCGGGCGAAAGAATCGCTCGTTGAGAAGTTCGTAATACGACTTCCCTCCGGCGCGCACGGCGGCGAGCGCCGCGAGGTCGAATCCGAAGCTGCTGTACTCGAATTCGGCGCCCGGCTGCGATACGAGCGGCGGCTTCTGAGCCTCGAGCACGCGCAGCAGGACCTCGGTTGTCCGGACTTCATCCTTGCCGAGGAACGGATCGAAATAGTCGTAGTCGCGGACCGGGATGCCGGAGCCGTGCGACAGCAAGTGGCGCAGCGTGATGTCGGGATACGGAAGCTCGGGGAGATATTTCTGCGCGGGATCATCGAGACGGAGCAGGCCGTCGCGCTCCATGCTCAGGAGCAGCGCCGCCGTGAACGTTTTGGCCAGCGACGCGCCGTCCGCGGGCGTGTCGGCCGTGAAGGGCAACTGCTGTTCGATGTTCGCGAAGCCGTAGCCCTTCGCGAAGACGACGCCGCGGTCATCGCTGACCACGACCGCGCCATCGAACAGACCGCGCGCGTGGAGATCGGAGAGGAGTGTGTCGAGGCGCGCCGGCGCCGCGCTCCGGCATCCGATCGAAAGCAGCGTCAGGGCCGCGTACGCGATCAAACGCACGATCGAGCGAGTATAAGCTTCCGTCATGTACGCACATCGCCTGAACCCGATCCTCAACGTGTCGAACATCGAAGAGAGCTTCGCCTGGTTCGAGAAATTCGGTTGGGAGAAGGGGTGGGATTGGGGCACGCCGCCCACGTTCGGCGGCGTCTGTTCCGGCCAGTGCGAGATCTTCCTTTGCGAGGACGCGCAGGGTGGGCGGGGACGCAGCGAGGCAGCGATGACGTTCGGTCCGACGGGCGATCAATCGGGCGACAAGGGCGTCTGGATGTCGATCTGGGTCGAAGACGTCGACGCGGTTCACCGCCACTGCGTCGAACAGGGACTGGAGGTCACCTGGCCGCCGACCGACATGCCGTGGAACGTGCGCGAGATGCACGTCCGCCATCCGGACGGCCACGTGTTCCGGGTCAGTCAGTCGCTCGAGTCGCGATGATCTTCAGCAGCCATTTCCGCAGCGCGCCGCCGCGATGATGATCGGAGCAAACGCGCGCGCCGGACGGGCGAAGTAGTCGTACAAGCCCTCCCCCACTCCCGGCCAGAACCAGCCCTCGACCGCTTCGGTGTCATCGAGGAACTGCTGGACCTGATCGTTGGTCATGCTGATTCGGTTTCAGGACCCATTCGGTCGTGTGAGTGGTCTCTGTCGTGGACGAGCCGCCTCCCGGCAGGCGCTTTACGCGAATGCCGAGAGTTCCCCAGCCGGTCATTTTTCCGAGTGAATCATGGCTCCAGGTCTTCTTGTGGATGCCCTTACGATCGGTCGCTCGCTCTCCATGGACGCCGAAATAGGCCACCTCCGCCAGGTTTCCTCGAGCGTCATAGAGAAAAGTTCTTCTGTGGATGCCCTCCCGGTCGACCGTCGGCTGGTCATCACGGTCAAAGAAGGCCAACTCGACGGCGTTCCCGCGGGCATCATAGCGAGTCCTGGAAATGTGAGTACCGTCCTTGCTCACAGCCGGTTTCCCGTCCACGCCAAACCCGGTCCTCATGATCGGGTTGTCACGCGCATCGTAGGCCCATGTGGCCTTGTGCAGACCGTCGGCATCCACGGCCGGCTTCCCCTCGATGTCGAAACAGGCCGCCTCGAGGATATTGCCGCGGGCATCGATACGATAAATCCTCTTATGCACTCCCTCTCGATCGGCCGCGGGCCGGCCATCGATATGAAATGAGGCTCGCGCGACCGCGTTTCCTCGATCATCGTAGAGATATGTTCTCTTGTGGAAGCCTTCCGAGCTCACGCCCGGCTTGCCGTCGATGCCGAAAAAAGATTCCTCCGTGAGACTCCCACGGCCGTCGAATGAAAAAATTCTCTTATGGACGCCGTCCGAATCTGTCGTGGCCTTGCCGTCGACACCGAATACTGCTCGCTCACTGCGGTTTTTTTTCACATCGAAGAGCTCGGTAACACGATGGAAGCCCTCGGGCGATAAGACGGGCTTACCATCGATGCCGAAATAAGCCGTGCCGGTCTGGTTTCCGCCATCATCGAACTCCTGTGTGATGCGGTGGAAGCCGTCCGGACCCTGCACTGGTGCATAGTCGACTCCGAAGTAGGCAACCTCCGCAGGATTGCCCAGCACATCGAAGACCCAGGTCGTTTTGTAGACGCCATCCACGTCCACGGTCGGCTTGCCGTCGACGCCAAAATAGAACTGCACGGTCGGATGGCCGCGCGGATTCGGGAACCACCAGTCGATCTTGTGGATGCCGTCGCGATTCGTAGTCGGCTTACCGTCGACGCCTAAATAAGACTCCTCGTCCCGATCGCCACTCGCGTCGAAATGCGATCTGATCGTGTGCACACCGTTCTTATCCACAATTGGTTTGCCGTCGATGCCGAAACAAGACGACTCGGTCGTGTTGCCCCGGATGTCCACGCTCCGCGTTCCCTTGTGACAGCCGTCGCTGTACAACACCGGCTTGCCATCGACACCGAAGTACGACCATTCCGTCACGTTGCCGCGGACGTCGAAGGAGCGGCTTGCGCTGTGCACGCCGTCCGAAGTCAACGTCGGCTTTCCGTCGATACCGAAATGGGCCCAGCCGGTCATGTTGCCGCGGCTGTCGAACTGCTGCGTGCTCCGATGAGAGCCGTGCCGGTACAACGCCGGTTGATTGTCGATGCCAAAGCCGGAGAATTCGGTCACGTTGCCATGGGCGTCAAGTCGCAGCAGTTCCCGATGACAGTCGCCATTGGACAGTGCGGGCTGACCATTGAGACCCAGATACACACCTTCGATGACGTCGCCCAGAGGACCGCGCGAGAGGTTCACGCGCGTCACGCCAAAACGCCCCGGCGCGGGCATCGCGTCGAGGCCGAGGCTCTCAATGCTGTTCGGCAATAGAGCTGGTCCGTCGTACGTGAAGCGCTGACCGAAGATGCCTTCCATGTTGGGGCGGCTCTGCCGATACCCATTGAGGTACATGACCCGCGCAATTCGACCGTTCGCGTCGTAGAGGAACTGATTGGCCGTGATCTGAGAGGACACGGGAGGATCGTCGATCTGCCCGAATACTCCGGTCGCAGGATCGAGGGCGAACGGCTCGTCATGATCTTCTGCGTGGAAATCGACGTACTGAACCATGCCGTCGACCGTTTCGCGCCGTTCGTTGAACGTCTGGCGCATGACCAGTCTTTCGTTGTGGTCGCGCCAATCGATCTGCTGAACCGTCCCGTCCTGGCGGTAAGAAACATTCTGAATGGCCGCGCCGCCTTCCATTTCATCCCTGAGTTGTCCCGCGCTGTTGACGCACAGAATGCGACGCACCTGGCGGCGACTGAGCTCGAACCGGAAATGAGATTCGCGACCACGTCGCGCCTCCGTGTCGACCGCGCCGACGCCCTCGGGCGCTCCCCATCGCGTTCCGATGTTCGCGAAATAGGCGACCTTGAGACGGTTGTAGTCCCAGGTCCACAAACCTCCTGCCAGAAGCATGGACAGGGCGATGCCTGCGACTACCTGCCGCAGGCGGCGACGCTTCCGCTCGCGCCGGACGAACGCGTCGAGCCCCAGTCCGGTAATGCCGGCCACCGCCTTGAGCACCACTGCGGTCCAGCCGTCGCCGCCAGGACGCAAGTCCCCCGCGGCGGGCTCGGTTCGCCCGTGCCCGTTGCGGAACGCGGGAGGAAAGCACTCCGGCAACGCTTCGTCAGGATCGTCCGAAGCATTGGGCTCGCCGCCGACGATGATCGCCAGGATGCGGTCCGCACGACCGATCCCCATGAAATAAAGAATCTCCTCATTGACCCAGCGCGATTTTGCCGCTTCCGGCGAGCAGACGACGATCAGATACCGCGAGGCGGAAAGAGCCGACTTGATGGAGGCGGCGAGATCCCCGACCAGCGGCAATTCCTCTCGATCCCTGAAGATCGGAAAGAGCCGCGACGGCAACGGCACGTCACGGCCAGGCCGTCCGACGAGGTCGCGCGGGAGGCGGTAGTTCTCCAGGCGCCTTCGCAGTTTCGCGGCGACCGGTGCGTCCGTGGACGCGTACGAGATGAATGCCCAATATGTCGGCGCCGGCGAAGACAACAGGCTCCAAGACTGGCTCCTGATCCACACCTCCGCCGCCCCGATCGTAATGCCCCATCCTGCCCAGAGCGACAACACGAAAATCTCCACCAGCGTGAAGCCGGCGGGCGTCAGGAAGAAGTCGGCGGTCATCGCCACGATGCGCACGGTCGAGATGCCGATGGCGACGGCGAACGCGCGGATCATCCAATGGCGATGCGTCGAAAGGTGCCGCTTCCGGATCGCAATCACGGCGCGCGCAAGCGACCAGAGGAAGAGCGCGGAGACGATCGCGATCACGAGCACCTCGCCGATGCCGGCGGCGGGATGCAGCACACCGAAGTAAACGCCGGTGCAGGCCGTGATGACGCCGATGCCGATCAGCAGCACGCCGCTGCGGCGATGAAGGACGACGTGCCGCGCCCGGAAATTCGGCAGGAGCTGCAGCGGCGCGAGGATCAGGAAGAGTGTGCCGCACAAAGCGTGCAGGAAGATGACCGTCGGATGCGCGGCGAAGCGTCCCTCCACTCTTCGGATTTCCGCCGCACGCACGTCCGCGTGTGGATCGTCGCGATGCAGCGCGTGCAGGAGCCGCAGGCGCATCGGCTCCGCGCGCTCGCCGAGCGTGGCCGGCATGAGACTCCGCGCAACGCCGGAGATGACGCCGAGGAGGACCAGCACGGCGACCAGGACGATCACGAGGCGGCGCACCAACTCAGTGTAGCGTCGCCTCGCACCACTCCCGCGTCACGCGATGCCGGTATGCGAACAACCTCCGCAGCCGCCGCTTCACGATCCATCCCGACACGAGCGCGAATGGCGGCTCGAAATCGATCTCGTCGATGAGCACCGCCCCCTCGGGATGCGGCTCGATGATGTGACTGTGATGCCAGCGGCGGAACGGCCCGCGCACCTGTTCATCTTCGAAACGATGCGGCGGGTCATAGACCGTATGCACCGACTCGATGCGCATCGTGAACCACAGGAACACCCGCACCTCGGCGACGGCACGGCGGCCCGGGAGGAGGTCGGGCGCGCGCTCGAGCACGCGCGCCCGCTCCCAGGGCGGCATCAGACGATCGACGGCGTCGGGCAGCTCGTGAAAGGCGAAGAGCCGCTCGGGGGTCGTGCGAATGACGCTCTCTGCTCTGAACCTCACATCGACTTGCCGCTGTGACAATCGGCGCAGGTCATGGCCTGCAGATCGCCGATGTCCACCGGATGCTGGAAGTCGTTCTTCGGCTGCTCGAACATCGGCGCGCCGGCCTGGGCCTCGCTCAGGACGTCGTGACAGATGTGGCAGTCCTTCGACACCGTCTTCCCCGCCTTGTCAGCGTGCTGATTGTCGTGGCAGCGGAAGCAGCCGGTGAAATAGAAGTGGCCGATGTTGTCGGGGTGCGTCCTCCAGTCGACCTTCATCTCCGGGAAGCGGGTCTTCTGGAAGATGTCCTTCGACGTGGCCACGGCCTGGTCGATCTGCGCTCTCTTCGACGCGTACACGTCGGGATACGTCTTCTGGTAGTACGCGCGCAATTGCTGCTCGATCTTCTTCACCGCTTCGTCCGTCGTCGTGTAATCGGCGGAGATCGCGTCGACGGCCTGCTGCTTGATGAACGGCAACGTACGGTCGATGGTGCCGGCGAGCAGCGCGCGATCGACCGACTTGTCGGGCGGGACGTAGATGTGCGTCGGGCGATTGTGGCAATCGACGCAATCCATCGTCCGCTTCGGCGCCGCGGCGATCTGCGCCGGCGTCATCTTCGTGTCCTGCGCGGTGTATTCGTGGACCTCGCCCGTCCGGCGATTACGGCTGCGCACCCATTCGATCTTCTGGCGCTGGCGGTCGCTGGCCAGGTACTGGATCTCGTTCTCATTGAACATGTGCCAGTGGATGCCCGCCACCAGTCCGCCGCTCGGACTGCCGCCGCCGGTCTTGATCAGCATGCGGATCTCGCGCGGCGTATTGGTCTCGTCGTAGCCGAAATGGCTGAACACCTTCAATTGCGCGCCGAAGAATTTCTCCGGCCAGTGGCACTGCTCGCACGTCTCGCGCGCCGGCCGCAGATTCTCCACCGGCGACTGGATCGGCTTCGGGTACTTGTGAAACGCGACCGAATAGAGCTGATAAGAGCCCGACAGTTTCGAGCGTGCATACCAGCCGGCGCCTTCACCGACATGGCAGCCGACGCAGCCGACGCGCGCGTGCGGCGACTGCTTGTACGCCGTGTACTCGGGATGCATGACTGAATGACAGACCGTCCCGCAGAAGGCGTCCGAGTCGGTGTAGTGATAGGCCTGATAGCTCCCGAGGATGCTGATGGTGACGAAGAAAATCAGACCGGCCACCGTGATGATCGTGGCCCGGCGCACGCGGGGATTATTGAGGTCGATATCGGGATAGCGGGAAACCTCGCCCATCTTGTGGCGGCGGCGGCGCTCCAGGACGATGCCGATGATGAACAGCAGCATCCCGAAGATCATCACGCCCGGCACGACGGCATAGGCAAAGATGCCGACATACGGATTGTGGGCGCCGGTGGCGTCGGCCATGACGAGAAAGATGATGTTGGCAATCGCGATTACAGCGATCACCGCGCCGATCGTGCTGATCAGATTGCGGGCGAGGCTGGGCGCCTTGGGGCGATCAGGCATTGAGATGCTTCCTCCGTTCCCGGTGTGCGGTTACTTCTTGAGGGACTTGATGTAGGTGACGACGTCTTTGATCTCGTCGACGGAGAGCTTGGTCTTGTAGGCCGGCATCTTGCCCTTGCCGTCGGTGACGGACTTCGCCAGGTCGACTTCGCTCTTCGACAGGTCGGGGAAATTCTTCTCGCCGTTCGGACCGTGGCACATCTTGCACTTGGCAGTGTACGTCGCGGCGCCGTCGGCGAAGACCGGCAGTGCAACAAAAGAGATCACGATCAGGGCAACGAGCGTCAATTTGAGGGGTTTCATGGTGTTTTTCAGCTCCTTTTCAGCAGTCGGATGCAATGTTAGGTTGCAACAGGATGGCGCTTCATGACCGGCCGTACGTGCGGGGGTGACGGAGGTCACATGGCGTTGGCAGTTGACCGGATGGCAGTTGGCAGCGAGGCCGTCGAGCTTCTGCGAACTGCCCACTGTCAACGGACCACGGCCGCGGAAAGCGGCTCGAACGTCGCGCTGAAATGTCTCAGCATCGGCGGCGCCGTCACGATCCGATACCCGCACATCGACCGCGACAGGCTCGCCGCCGCGAACACGGTCTCCGCCACGTACGACAGGTGCGCGTCGGTGTAGAGCCGGCGCGGAATCGCCAGGCGCACGAGCTCCATCTTCGCGGCGTCGCCGAACATCAGCGTCCCGATCTCGCTCGTCCTCACGCCGCCGAGCAGATAGAGCGCATTCACCAGCGCCACTCCCGGAAATTCGCTCGACGGGATGTGCGGCAAGAGCGCCGCGGCGTCGATGTAGACGGCATGTCCGCCCGGCGGCTGCACGATCGGGATGCCCGCTTCGTGCAGCTTCTCCGCGAGCCGCGCGACGCTGCCGACGCGATAGCGCAGATACGACTCCTGCACCACTTCCTCGAGCCCCTCGGCGATCGCGCCGAGGTCGTAGCCCGCGAGGCCGCCGTACGTCGGAAAGCCCTCGGTCAGGATCAGCAGGTTGCGGCACTTCTCCGCCAGGCGGTCGTCGTTCAACGCGAGGAATCCGCCGATGTTCGCCAGTCCGTCCTTTTTCGCCGAGAAAATCGCGCCGTCCGCGAGGCGGAACATCTCCTGCGCGATCGCCTTCGGAGTCCGCCCGCGCTGCGAGGCCTCGCGCTCGTGGATGAACCAGGCGTTCTCCGCGAACCGGCAGGCGTCGAGGAAGAAGAGCTTCCCGTAGCGATGCGCGATCTCCGCCGCCGCGGCGATGTTCTCGAGCGACACCGGCTGTCCGCCGCCGGAGTTGTTCGTCACCGTCATCATCACCAGCGCGACGCGATCGCCGTCGGTGCGCAGCGTTTCGTCGAGCGCGTAGAGGTCGATGTTCCCCTTGAACGGATGGCGCAGCGACGGCACGCGTCCTTCCGCGATCACGAGGTCGCGCGCCTCGGCGCCGGCGTACTCGACGTTCGCACGCGTGGTGTCGAAGTGGATGTTGTTGACGACGACGTCGCCCGGCTGCAACAGGCTGGAAAAGAGGATGCGCTCACCTGCGCGCCCCTGATGCACCGGCAGGATGTGCTTGTAGCCGGTGAGGTCGTGCACCACGTCGCGGAAACGGATGAAGGAACGGCTGCCGGCGTACGACTCGTCCCCTTCGAACATCGCCGCCCACTGCTTCGCCGACATCGCGCCGGTGCCGGAGTCGGTGAGCAGATCGATGATCACGTCGTCGCTGCGCAGCAGGAAGACGTTGTAGCCCGCCTCGTGCAGCGCGCGCTCGCGCTCTTCGTAGGTGGTGAGGCGGATCGGCTCGATGGCCTTGATGCGGAAGGGCTCCATGATTAACGGCATGTCTTTTCTCCAACCATCTCCATGATTCGTGTGAACTGCGCGTCTCCATCCAGTCCCGCCTCGGCAATCACGGCACGTCCCGGCCCGCTGCCGGGATAACGGCCGTGCATGAACGGATGCATCGTCAGCGCGCGGCCGCGCGGCGAGGTGATCCAGCGGTACATCGTCGGCATCGTGAATCCCGTGATGCCGATCGCGCGTGCCGCGGCCTCGGAGGGGAAGATCGCTTCCTGCTCCGAAGGAGACAGGTGATGGAACAGCTCCGCGCTGGCGATGTAGAAGACTTCGACGTCGACCCCCGCCTCGAGCAATCGCGGCAGCGCGCCGGTGATGAACGCGTACGTGACGCCCGACTCCTGCAGCACGACCGTCGCGTCGGCAACGCCACGTGCGGCGCGCAGTTTGTACACGCCGGTGACCGCCGCCTCGGCGGGCGCGAGGCCGAGCGCTGCGCGATCGACGATCGTTTCATTCGGACGCGTGACGAACGGCGCGATGACCGACGGTCGCTTCGACAACGCCGCCGACATCAGCGGCCAGATCTCGTTCGGCTCCCACGGCGTCAGCGTGATCATCGCGCCGGGCGGGAAGTTCTCCTGCAGCAGTTGCAGCGGCTGCGGATCGGCGTGCGTCGGTCCGTCTTCGCCGGTCTTCAGTCCTGCGTGGCCGCAGATGAGGATCATCGGACGACGTGGGTCGGGTTCTCCAACCCGACCATCGCGGGTCAGAGGACCCGCGCTACGTGATGCATCCCCGATCGCGTGCAAGCGCGCCGCGATGTGTCCGAGCGGCGCGAGGAACGCCCCGTACGACGACCCCGCGCCGATGTGACGGCCGAACGCCGACACACCGGAGAGAATCGCCGACATCGCGTCTTCGCAGATGCCGCCCACGGAGAGCGTGCGCGAGTCGCGATTCGACGCGCCGAAGAAGCCGCCGTCGAAATCCTTCGCCGCCTCGGCGATGCTGGTCGAGCCGAGCAGATCGGCCGCGGCGATCAAGAGCGCGCCGCCGCTGAAGCGATTGAGATATCCGAGGACGCGGCCGAGCTGCGTGCGGAGCGCGATGTCCGCGCCCGGCTGCAGCGCGAGCTCCGGCGGCGGCGAGACGACCTGCGTCAGCGCGTAGACGTCATCAACGACCGGCGCGCCGTCGCGCGGTGTCCGCTTCGCGGCATCGAGTCGCGACTTCGCATCCACGATGCGATCGGCGAGCAGGCGCATCGTCGCTGACTGACGCTCGAGCGATTCGCGCACGATCGACAGCGCGTCCCAGAAGCACTGCTCGAGCACCGTCGCGTTCGTCCCCTTCGCGCACTGCTGCGCGTTCGGCGGACACGACGGGAGTTGTCCGGAGAGCTCGAGCGCGTCGAAGAACCCGGGCGAGCAGAGCTTGTGTCCCGCGCCGTGCGACGCGCGCCCTTCGACGCCGTACTGCCAGCCCTTCGTGGTGCGGTAGACGATCGCGGTCGGCTGTCCGTTGTCGAACGCGAGCGCCTGCTGTTGCGCTTCGGCGATGGCGTGAAAGTCGATCCCTTCGTCGACGTAGATCACGTTCCAGTCGTGCAGGCGGAAGAGCGACATCGGATCCCACTGCACGTAATCGCCGCGCTGATCGCCTTCGCGCGTCACGCGATCGGAGTCGATCGACGACTGGTTCCAGTCGACGTGCACGATCGCATTGCGCAGCGATCCGGTTCCGGCGAATGCGAGCGCCTCGGCGACGCGGCCGGGGGTGAGCCCGCCCTCCCCTTCGACGATGTGCACGCGCGGCGCGTCGTCGCCGTAGTAATCGAGCGCGGCGAGCGCATAGCCGAGCGCCGATCCCATTCCGACTCCCGAGGCACCGGTCGCCACGCGAACGAACGGCGTGGCAGGCGTCGGATGTCCGTCGAGCGCGCGCGAGCCGAACTGCGCGAACAACGGCGTCGCGTTGCGCGGATTGCGCCGGAATCCGAGAAGGTCTTCGAGGCGGAGCTGCTTGCCCGGATCGGGGAGCAGCTCGGGGCGGCCGATGCGCACGATCTCATTGCGCAGCGCCCACATCGCGTACAACCCGAGGGCCTTGTGGCCGGCGGCGTAGACGATGGAGTCGGCGTCGTCGCGCGACGGATTCGAGAAGTCGTAATCCATCGTGTCGAAGAGGAGCGTCGAGACGAAGCGTCCCGACGAGATCGAGCCGCCGGGGTGGCCCGACAGCGGCGCGTAGTTGTAGAGCATTGCGCAGAGGGATCGATAGACCGCGTCGAGATGCTCGAAGGCGACAAGCTCGGCCTCGTTCATGCGCGCCTCCATTCGTTGAATCCGTCCACATCGCACGCCGCGACCTTGATGCGGTCCATCGCCTCCTCCAGCTCTTCGAACGCGGTGGCGATGGAGATGCGCAGGTAGTGCTTCCCTTCGCTGCCGATCTGTCCGAACGAGCGGCGGTCGAGCGTGGCGACGCCGTGGCGGAAGAGGAGGAAGCGCTGGAACTCGGTCGCGTCGCAGCCGAGGCGCGCGCAGACGCCGGCGATGTTGGGGAACATGTAGAACGCGCCGCGCGGCAGGTTGCAGCGGATGCCGTCGATCAGGTTGAGGCGCGACCAGACCATGTTGCGGCGCAGCTCGAACGCGGCGTTCATCTTCGCGATCGACGCCGCGCTCTCCGGGGATTCGATCGCCAACTTCGCCCCAAACTGGTTGTACGCGGGGACGCACGAGAAGTAGTTGATGTTGAGGTTGCGGAAGATCGCCGCTTCCTCCGCGGTCGGGAAGACGGCCCAGCCGATGCGGCCGCCGGTCCAGGCGTAGCTTTTCGAAACGCCGGAGACGATGATCGTGTTGTCGGGCAGCTCGCGGGCGATGGAGTGATGTTCCGCGCCGTCGAAGCGGATCGCCTCGTAGACCTCGTCGGAGTAGACGCGGACGTCGGGCGAGGCTTTTCGCCGGATCACATTCGCGAGGTCGCGCAACTGCTCGCGCGATGCGATGCCGCCGGTCGGATTCGAGGGGAAGTTGAGGAAGATCAGGCGCGTGCGGTCGTTGATCAGCGGCGCGAGCTCGTCACCGGTGCAGGCGAAATCGCTCTCCTCGCGCAGAAAGAGCGGGCGCGGCACGGCGCCGACGTAGCGCGTGAACGATTCGTAGATCGGGAAGCCCGGACTGGGATAGATGACCTCATCGCCGGGATTGCAGTAGGTCTGCTGCGAGAGTCCGATCGGCGGTTTCGCGCCGGGGAAGACGACGACACGGTCGGGTGTGATGTCGAGCCCGCGGCTCTCCCCCATGCTCTTCGCGATCGCGACGCGCAACGGCTCGATCCCCTGCGGATCGCAGTAGTGCGTCTGGCCGAGGTCGATCTGCCGCTTCACCTCGTCCGCGATGTGCGACGGCAACGGAAAGTCCGGCTCGCCGATGTTGCACTTGATGACGCGCGTCCCCGCATCCTCGAGCGCCCGGATCCACGGCCCGACCTTGAACGCGTTCTCCGAGTCGATGAGCGAAACGCGCTCCGCAAGCAGCGGCATGTCGCACCTCCGTCAGGGAGGATTGTGCGGGGCGGGGGGCGGCAGGGCGGGTGCCGGTGCTCACAGGGGGGTGTGATGGTCGTTCGTTGTACGATTCGAACATGAGCGATTTCACGGTTGAGGTCGAGCGCGAGGATGACGGCCGGTGGATCGGCGAAGTCGTCGACCTCCCCGGCGTGCTCGCCTACGGGAGCAGCCGGGACGAGGCGGTGGCACGCGCCAAGGCTCTCGCATTCCGCGTGCTCGCTGATCGCCTCGAGCATGGCGGCCTGCCCGACTACTCGTAGTACCGCAGAGCGACAGGCGAGGGCGCCTGTCCCCCACTAGACTAACCGCGCCCCGCCGCCCGCCGCCTCGCTCCCGTCGTCGCCCGCGGCACCACCACGAGCGTCACGCTCGGCGCCGGCACCGTGATCGTCGGCGACGTCGCGTCCGCCTTCCGCGCGATTGCACCATTCGCAAGCTGCCACACCTGCGCCGTCGCGAACGAGAAGTTCGCGATCTGCAGGTCGACGGTCGCGGTGCCTGAGGCGTCCTTGGCCACGATCATCACCGTCAGCGCGCCGTCATTCGAGCGCATCGCGGCGAACACCGCGACGTGATCGGGGTCGGGCGACGTCGCGCGGACCGACACGTCGCCGAACGTCGAATGCGCGCCGTCGTAGTTGCGGTACATCCGCATCGCGAGGTACGCGGGCGTGCTCCGATCCGGCGTCGTCCAGCGGTTCGCGAGGTCGAGGGCTTCGCGGCCGAAGATGCCGAGGACGTCGGCCTGGGCGGTGGCGCCGTTCATGTGGTGCTCGGCGCCCCAGTTGTATTCGGTGATGCCGGTCAGCACGCCGGGCGCGTTCGCGTCGACCCATTCGTGCAGTCGCGGGATGAGGTAGACCTTCGTGTCGATCCACGACTCGTCCTTGTAATTGCGATCCCACAGCGAGCGCGTCGAGCGGTTGCGATGCGCCTGCATCGACGGCGACGTGTCGTCGCTGAACTCGCCGCTCTGCGGATACCAGTGCACGGTCAGCGCGTCGATGCTGCCGCGCGTCTCGCGCAGGTACCAGGGGATGAAATCGACGTTGCCGTGCGCGGCGTGATCGGGGAACGAGCTCCAGCCGTGCGCCGCGGCGTATTGCTGATCGGCGCCGCTGTAGAGGAAGCCGAGCCAGCCCCACTCCTCCGGGCCGCAGATCTTCGCGTTCGGATCGGCCTCGCGGATGCGCGACGCGTAGTCGATCGTCTTCGCGCGCATCTCCTCCATCGTCGCGCCCGACGGCTTCACGTCGCGGTGCGTCTCGTGCCAGATACTCGGCTCGTTGTCGAGCATGTACCAGTGCACGTCGCTCTCGACGAGATGCCGCACCCACGCCTGCTGGAAGAGCGCGTCGGCGGGGAGGTTCGCGTCGTTCGGATCGTTGCCGGTCACGCGCTTGCCGTCCGAGGCGCGCACGCCGTTGCCCGCGTCGGGGAACCATTGCCAGTCGCGATCGGTCTGCGAGCCGTACTTGCCGACGGAGAAACTGGCGAGGCGCTGGCGATTGCTGCCGAGACGCGCGACCCAGCCGAGCATGCCGATCGTGATCATCGGCTCCGCGCCGCCGGCGTGCGATGCATCGACGAAGCGGTCGGCGTCATCGCCGGCGATCCCGCTCTCCTCCTCCAGGCTCTCGAAGTACCAGTCGGATGCATGGTTCGTCGCGTTCGCCTGCCAGTTGTAGCGCGTCGTCGCGTTGCCGCCGCGGCGATTCAGCGGCGCGTTCAGCTCCTCGAGCTGTTCCGACGTGGCGAAGTTCACGCCGTAGATCAGCGGCGAGATCGGATGACGGTTGGCGCTTGCATCGATCGTGACGACAGTGGCGAGGAGGAGCGAGAGCATTACACTCAAACGTACATGCCGCGCCGGTTCCTCCCCGTGATCCTGCTCACGCTGCTGGCCTGCCATCGGCCGATTGGACCGGTCCCGAAACACATCATCTTCATTGGCCTCGACGGCGCCGACTGGCAGCTCCTCGACCGCTACATCGCCGACGGCACGATGCCGAACCTCGCACGCATCGTCGCGGCGGGCGAGAAACGCGTCCTGCTGACGCAACATCCGCCGCTCTCACCGCTGGTCTGGACGACGATGATGACCGGCGTCCCGCCGCTCGAGCATCGCATCCTCGACTTCACGCGCTTCAATCCTCTGACCGGCGAGAAGGAGCCGATCACCAGCGACGAGCGCCATGTGCCGGCGATCTGGAACATGCTGACGGAGAAAGGTCAACGTGTTGACGTCTTCGGAATGTGGGCCACGTGGCCGCCGGAGAAAGTGAACGGGACGATCGTCTCGGATCGCGAGGTGGCGGGGAATTACATCGAGCAGACGGAGAAGGTGCATCGCCTCGCACTCGAGGCGATCCGCAAAGATCATCCGAACCTGGCGATCGTCTACTTTCAGGGGACCGACGTGATCGGCCACCTCTACGCATCGAAACCGGAGCATGCGGACGACGTGCGCCGTTACTTCGCGCGCATCGACGCGATCCTCGGCGATTACGCGCGGGAGCAGGCGGAGCTGGTGATCGCGTCCGATCACGGGTTCGCGTGGAACGAGAAGGTTCGCGTGTCGAGCACCGCGGTGGCGACGGCTGCGAAGTGGCATCGGGATGAGGGGATTCTCGTGGTGCCGCGGGGGGCGCCTGGGTGTAAGCGCGTTGATGGGATTACGCCGATGTTGCTTTCGATGTTGGGGTTGCCGAGCGACGTGGGCACGTATCAGCGGGCCTGGAGACGGGAGCGACAGGCGGGGGCGCCTGTCCCCACACTGGAGCACGACAAGAACGACGAGGCGATCGCGAATTTGAAGGCTCTCGGTTACATCGGGAGCAGCGAGGCGTCGCATGCGCCGGCTTCGTACAAGGGGACGCGCACGGCGGCGTCGTATGACAACGAGGCGCTGCTGCTGCGCGAGGCGGGACGCAACGACGAGGCGATCAAGGCGTTTGACATGGCGCTGCAAATCGATCCGCACAGCGCCTCGGCGATGTGGAACCTGAGCGACCTGCTGCATCGTCAACATGTTGACCTCGCCCGCGCCGACAAGCTGCTCGACGAGGCGATCACCATCGATCCCAATCAGCCGCACTGGCGCGCCATGCGCGGTCGCTATCGGATGGAAAAGCACGATTGCCGCGGCGCGCTCGACGATTTCCGCCACGCGCTGGAAGGCGACGACGCGGTGCTCTACGCCTCCATCGGCACCGCGGAGCTCTGCATCGGCGATGAAGCCGCGGCGCGGAAGGCGTTCGAGCAATCGCTGGCCATCGATCCGAATCAGCCGCGGTTGCGCGAGCTACTTGCGCGTTAACGCCAGCATCGTCACGTCGTCCCCCGCCGGCGCATCACATGTGAACGCGGCGACGTGGCGCTCGATCGATTCCAGCAGCGCGCCGGCGGCGGTGCCGTGCATCGGCGTGAGGAGCGTGGCCACCGGATCGAGGCCGAGCTGTTCCTCCGCGGCGTTCTCCGCCTCGGTCACGCCGTCGGTGAAGAGGACGAGCGAATCGCCGGGGGCGAGCGTCACCGACTGATTGCGATACTGCGCGGCGGCGAAGAGGCCGATCACCATGTCGGTAGTCTTCAGTTGTTGCACGCCGTCGCGGCCGACGACGAGCGGCGGCACGTGGCCCGCGTTCGTGAACTCGACGCGTCCCGTCGCGGGATCGAGCAGGCCGGCGAAGAGCGTGGCGAACTTCGTCGGCGCGGTCTTCGGTGCGAGCGTCACGTTCAGCTCGCGCACCAGCTCCGCGGGCGTCGGATCGGTGCGGGTGAAAATGCTGAAGGCCGTGGCGAGACTCGTCATCACCAGCGCGGCGGTGATCCCTTTGCCGCTCACGTCGGCGATGACGAAGTAGATGCGGCCGTCGGGGCGCACGATCACGTCGTAGTAATCGCCGCTCACCGTGCGGCACGGCTTGTTCGTGCCGGCGAACTCGTAGCCGTCGAGCGCCGGGAGCGTCGCGGGAAGCAGGCGGCTCTGAATGACGTACGCGGTCCGCAGCTCCTCTTCGAACTTCGCCTTGGCGATCGCTTCCTCGCGCAGGCGCGTCGTCTCGAGCTTGACCGCCGCGAAGCGCGCGATCTGGGCGATGAGTCGCAGGTCGTCCGAGGTCACCTCGCCGCGTCCCGCGAGGAAGTCAAGGTAGAGCACGCCGCTGACGACGTCGTTCACCACCAGCGGCGCGCAGACCGCGGCACGGATCCGCTGGCCGATGATCGACGCGGCACGCGCCAGCTTCTCGTCGCCGGCGTCGACGTCCATGAACGAGATCACCTTACGCCCTTCGATCACTTCGCCGAGGAGCGTGCGGCTGATCACGAGGTCATTCGAATCGGTCGGGTCGAGGCGATGCAGACGGACGTCGACGAAGGTGTGGCCGTCGGCACCGAGCAGCGCGAGCGCGGCGCGCGACGGCTGCAGCAGCACCATGATCTTGTCGAGGATGAAATCGAACAGCGCGCTCATCGGCCGGTCTTCGATGAACTCGACCGCGAGCTCCGCGAGGATCGAGGCGCGCTCGCGTCCGCGCGTGGCGCGATCGTCGATCGCTTCTTCGAGCGGAAGGACGATGCTCTTCGCCGCCGAGCTGCTGTCGACGGCGACGATCTGCGAGCGCAGCATCACCTCTTCCGGCTCGCCCTGCACGATGACCTCGGTATCGCCGAGGGTGATGCGATCGCCGGGACGGAGTGCCATCGCCTCGAGCAGCTTCTGGCCGTTCAGCATCGTCCCGTTCACGCTGCCGCAGTCGCGCACCAGCCAGCGCCCCGCGTCGTACGAGATCTCGGCGTGACGGCGCGAGAGGAAACGGTCCTTGATCGGCACCGTGCATTCGCTCGCGCGGCCGAGGGTGATCGTCTCGTCGCCCGAGAGCGTGAGCGCCGCGGGCGGCATGTTGGGTTGGTGAAGGAGGATCTGGAGCTCGCGGCCGTTCATGGATTGCGGAGATTGTACGGGGTGCGCGATACACTCCCCCAAACAGTCCAACCAATTCAGGAGGTCCGCATGTCTCTCTCCCGGTTCTCCCTCGTTCTCCTCATTCTTCTTCTCGCACTTCCGCTCGCGGCGCAGACGACCGGCTCGCTCAGCGGGCGGGTCACCGACTCGAGCGGCGGCGGGGTGCCCGGCGTCACGGTCGAAGCGAAGAGCGCATCGCTGCAGGGCGTGCGCACGACGGTCACCGACAGCGAAGGGCTCTACCGCATCTCGCTGCTGCCGCCGGGCGAGTATGCGATCAGCTACAAGCTCGAAGGGTTCGCGGCGGAGTCGCGGCGCGGCGTCACCATCGCGCTCGGCAAGGACTCGGCCATCGACATCAGCATGAAGCCGTCGGCGGCGCAAGAGATTACCGTCACCGCCGAGGCGCCGGTGCTCGATACCTCGACGTCGAGCCTCGGGACGAACCTCAATGCGCGCGCCATCGAGACACTGCCGACGGGGCGCAACTACTCCTCGATCGTGCAGGTCGCGCCGGGCGTGTCGTCCGATGCGAACCCGCTCAATCCCGGGCAGTCGACCATCACCGTCTACGGCTCGTCCGGCGCGGAGAACTCGTTCTTCGTCGACGGCGTGAACACCACGAACGCCGAGTACGGCTTCCAGGGGAAAGAGCTCAATTTCGAGTTCATCAGCGAAGTCGACGTCAAGACCGGCGGCTACGAGGCGGAGTTCGGCAAGTCGACCGGCGGCATCATCAACGTCATCACCAAGTCGGGCGGCAACGAGCTGAAAGGCGACGTCTTCGGCTACTACGACAACGACTCGCTGCAGTCGAACGCGAAGTCGGTCGTGTCGACCGCCGGCACCGCGGAGGGCTTCACGCGTAAGGACTACGGCGCGGACCTCGGCGGCTACCTGATGAAGGACAAGCTCTGGTTCTTCGCCGCGTACGACCAGGTGCGCAACTCCATCGACAGCGGCCTCCCTGCCGGTCCGCATGCGGGCGACGTCGTCACATCGGAGAGTCACCGCAACCTCGGCTCGGCGAAGCTGACCTGGAACGTCACGGCCGGCCACTCGATCGTCGCCACGTTCCTGCAGGACCCGCGCGTCGACACCGGCGCGATCAACGACAACAACCACTCGCTCAACGGCGACGCCTCGACCTACCTCGGACGCCAGGACTTCGGCGGACGCGACTACGCGCTCCGCTACGACGGCGGCCTCTCGTCGCAGTGGATCGTCTCCGGCCAGATCGCGCGTCATCGCGAGAAGAACTCCGTCGGCCCCGCCACCGCGGCGGGCGAAGCGGTGCAGTTCCGCGACGCGGCGAACGACTTCTTCCAGACCGGCGGCTTCGGACTGGAGCAGGACAAGACGTTCGACCGCAAGGTCTACGGCGCGACGCTGGAGCGCTTCCTCGGACGCCACGACATCAAGGGCGGCTTCGACTACCAGACGCAGACCGCCGACGTGACGAAGCAGATGTCGGGTGGTCAACAGGTTGACGTCTTCGCGAACGACGTGAATCCGTCGAAGCCGATCTACCGCCACTTCTACTGGACCACGCCGTCGGCGACGGTCGCCAACGCCCCGGTCGGCGCGCTCAGCGCGAAGCCGGAGCACAAGAACACCGCGCTCTATCTGCAGGACCGCTTCTCGATGGAGAACATCACCATCAACGCCGGCCTGCGGTGGGACCGCCAGCGGATCATCGACGCCTCGGGCGTGACGCAGATCGATCTGAAGAAGGACTACGCGCCGCGCCTCGGCTTCACCTGGGACCCGAGCGGCCTGCACAAGACGAAGGTCTTCGGCTCCTACGGCCGTTACTACGAAGAGATCCCGATGGATCTCGTCATCCGCTCGTTCTCGTACGAGCGGCAGCCGCGCATCATCAATTACAGCCCGACCAGCACGGTGCCTGATCCAAACGCCGAGGCCGATTTCGGCACCGAGTCGGCGATCCTCGGCGGCTTCACCGAGCCGAGCGATCCCGACATCCGCAATCAGTACCTCAGCGAATACATCATCGGCGGCGAGCGCGAAGTCATCCCGAACCTCTCCCTCGGCGTGAAGGGCATCTACCGCAAGTACGGCCGGGTCATCGAAGACTTCCTCTGCGCCGACGACGGCACGTACTGCATCGGAAATCCGGGCGAAGGAATCATGAAAGAGGTCTTCACGCTCGACTATTCGCACACCGTCGAGGCGCCGAAGCCGAAGCGGACGTACAAGGGCGTGCAGTTCGACGCCACCAAGCGCTTCTCGAACCGCTGGCAGGCGCTCGCCTCGTACGTCTACTCGCGGCTCGACGGCAACTACGACGGCGAGTACGCCCCGTTCACGAACGTCGGCGCCGACCCGAACATCTCCGCCGCGTACGACTACTACGACTTCTTCACCAACGGCAGCGACCTGACGAAGATCACGAACAAGGGCCCGCTGTCGAACGACCGCCGGCATCAGCTCAAGGTGTCGGGCGTGTACGAGTCGCCGTTCAAGCTCTCGATCGGCGCGTCCGCCTACTGGCGCAGCGGCACGCCGCTCACGCGCTACGGCTACTCCGACGCATACGGCCGCTACGAGTTCTTCCTCACGACGCGCGGCGCGGAAGGGCGCACGCCGGACAACTATGAGGCCGACGTCCACTTCGGCTATCCGATCGACACCGGCCGCCTGCGCATCAACCTACTCCTCGACATCTTCAACATCCTCAATGCTCAAAGACCGGTGCTGCTCGACCAGCGCTGGGGCTTCCAGGAGTCGGACAACGCATCGCCGACGCCGGTCAACCCGGGCTACGGAAAACCGGTCCTGCGCACACCGCCGACGTCGGCGCGGCTGGGCGTGCGGTTGTCGTTCTAGTCGAATCATGGGAGGGCGGCGACGTTGACGATCCGATACGCCGCCGCCCTCCTCTGGACCGCCCTCATCTTCGTCTTCTCGAGCGACGCCTTCTCCGCTCCCCACACCGGGAGCATCCTGCAAGCGATCGCCACGGCGATCCTCGGGCATCCGCTCTCCGAGCTCTCGTACGAGATGACGCAGTTCGTGGTCCGCAAGCTGACGCACCTCACGGCATACGGCATCCTCGCCGTGCTCTGGTTTCGCGCGGTGCGCGGCGAGGCGCGCGGGTGGGTGATGCAGTGGTCGGTGATCGCCGTGTCGATCGCGATCGCAGTCGCGGCGATCGACGAGTATCACCAATCGTTCGTGCCGTCGCGCACCGGGACGCCGTTCGACGTCGTGATCGACGTGTGCGGCGCGGTCCTCGCGCAGATCGCGATCAGAGCCGCGACTCCTGCAGCTTCCGCACGATCATCGTCGCCAGGCGCCGCGGACTGACGCGCACCGACTGCACGAGCAGGCGGTTCATCATCCCGGTCACCACCACGCGGCGGCCGCGCTTCATCCCCTCGTAACCGATCTCCGCGACTTTCGCCGACGACATCGGCTTGCGCATCGTGAAGAGCCGCGTCTCCTCCATGCCGGCCACGCTGCCGAAGCCGGTGGCGGTCGGTCCGGGGCAGAGCGCCGTGACGGTGACCGGCGAGTCGCGAAGCTCGTCGGCGATGGCCTCGGAGAACGACAGCACGTACGCCTTCGTCGCGTAGTAGACAGCCATCAACGGCCCGGGCTGAAACGCGGCGGTGGAGGCGACGTTGAGAATCCGTCCGCGCTTCCGCGCCACCATCCCCGGCAGCAGCAGCTTCGTGAGCTGCGTCAGCGCGACGACGTTCACCTGGATCATCTCCAGCTCCGTGCGCAGATCGTTCGTGATGAATGGTCCGGCGAGACCGAGACCGGCATTGTTGACGAGCACGTCAATGTTGATCGACTTCTCAAGCAACGTATCGGCGATCGTCTGCGCGGCGTCGGGCCTGGACAGATCGGCGGCGATCACCGTCGACGTCACGCCGAGCTCCTTCGCCAGCTCGTGCAGCTTCCCCTCGCTCCGCGCCACCAGCACGAGGTCGTATCCGTCGCGGGCGAAGAGGCGGGCGAGGTCCGCGCCGATGCCGCTCGACGCGCCGGTGATCAGGGCGGTTTGTCGCATGTCGAAAGGCTAACATGCGCGCTGTGGCGAGCGAGAAGCTGAAGGTCTTCATCGTTTCCAACGCCATCAGCGACGACTTTCTCAGCAAGGTCGCGAAGGTGGCGCGCGAGCTCGATCTCACGCCGGTCGACAACGTCGCATCGGCAGACGTGATCGTGCTCATCGTTGTGCATTCCGTTTCGTATGTCCTCGCTCAGATTCTCGAGACGGTCTACGACGGCGCCGTCGAACATCGAAAGCCGGTCATCATCTTCGAAGGAGCGTTCGGACCACGCACTGCTCCCACCCACCGCCTCCTGCTCCGCTTCCGCGGCGAGCACCAGGTCACGACCTTCACGACCCCGGAGGAGCTCCGCGACCTCGCGCGCGAGAAGCTGTCCGGCTTCTCCGCGAAAGTCCCGCCGCCGCCGCCCGCCCCGCTCACCCTCGCGGCCGCGGTCGCGGAGATCAAAAGCGAGATCGCCTCGCTGATGCGCGGCGTGGCGGCCCCCGAGGTCGCGTCGATCTGGGGACCGCCCTCGCCCGTCGACGCGCGCTCCGTCTTCGTCATCATGCCGTACAGCGAGTCGTGGTCGGTCGGACTGCAGAAGATCCTCATCGAGGTATGCGCGAAGACGGACATGGACTACACCATCGCCAAGCTGATGAACGGGCGCTTCATCCCGCAGGACATCTGGAAAGGGATCACCCGCGCGGCGATCGTCATCGCCGACCTCTCCGGCGCGAACCCGAACGTGACCTACGAAATCGGCCTCGCCGACGTCCTCGGCAAGGAGACGATCCTCATCGCTCAAAACGAAAACGTGCCATTCGACTTCGTCGGGCAGCGGCTGCTGATCTACTCGAATACGATCGAGGGCGGCGTTCAACTGCGCGAGGAATTGATCACGCACATCGAAGCCATGAAAAAACAAAGGGGAGAAAAGGAATGAAGAAACTCTTCGCACTCTGCCTCGCGCTCATCGCGATGAACGCGACGGCCGCGAAGCAAGCCCCCACCCACGAAGCGCTCTTCCTCATGAAGCGCGTCGGCGCGCCGGCGGTGAGTCCGGACGGCAAGTGGGTCGTCACCTCGGTCACCGATCCGGCGTACGACGAGAAGGAACAGACCTCCGACCTCTGGCTCGTGCCCGCCGACGGCAGCGCGAAGCCGCGGAAGATCACGTTCACCAAGGCATCGGAGGGCGACGTCACCTGGGCGCCGGATTCCCATCGCATCGCTTTCTCCACGAAGCGCGAGGGGGATGACGCGGCGCAGGTCTACGTCCTCGACGTGGCGAACGGCGGCGAGGCGCAGCGCGTGACCAGCTCGGCCACCGGCGCGCGCGGTCCGCAATTCCGCCCCGACGGCAACGCCATCCTATACGTCACCGGCGTCTGGCCGGGCGCGGCGGACGAGGAGGCGAATCGCAAGCTGGCGAAGGAGCGGAAGGACCGCAAGTACAACGTCCGCGTCTACACCTCGTTCCCGGTGCGGCAATGGGACCGCTGGCTCGACGAGCAGCAGACGCATCTCGCCGTGCAGCCGCTCGACGGATCGAAGGCGCGCGACGTCCTCGCGGGAACGAAGCTCGTCCTGGAGCCCGGCTTCAGCGGACGCGGAGGCGAAGGGGGGCGCGATGAGATCGACGCGGCGTGGAGTCCCGACGGACAGTCGGTCGTCTTCAACGCCACGACGAAGCGGAACAGCGCGGCGTACGCCGAGGTGTCGGTCGATCTGTATCGCGTGGCGGTTGCCGGCGGTGAGCCCGAGGTGATCGCGCATGGCGAGGGCGGGTACGGACGTCCGCGTTTCAGTCCCGATGGGAAGACGCTCTACACGCTGTGGGAGCCGAACAACGGGAAGGTCTACAACCTGGCGCGGCTCGCGGCGTTTGACTGGCCGTCCATGGCCAACCGGCGCGTCGTGACCGGAAGCTCGGATCGTTCGGTCAACGGCTACGCGATCGCGCCCGACGGAAAGACCGTCTACTTCACCGCCGAGGATGCGGGGCTGGAGAAGATCTACTCGGTGCCGGCAGGCGGCGGCGACGTGAAGGTCGCCGTCGATCCGGAGCGCGGGGTGTACACCGATCTCGTGATTCCTGAGAAGGCTACGTCGACGATCCTGTTCGGACGGTGGGGCAGCTCGACCGATCCGGCGGAAGTCGTCCGCATCGACAAATCGGTCCGGCGCAACCTCACCAACTTCACCACCGACGCCGCGGCGGCGATCGACTGGCAGCCGCTAAGACACTTTTACTTCACTTCGTCGAAGGGCAGAAAAATACACAACATGCTCGTCGTGCCGGCCGGATTCGACGAGGGGAAGAAATATCCACTCCTCGTATTGATGCATGGCGGCGCCGCCAACATGTGGAGAGACCAGATCTCCCTGCGGTGGAATTACCACCTCCTGGCGAAGCCCGGCTACGTCATCCTGCTGACCAACTACACCGGCTCGACCGGCTTCGGCGAGCAGTTCGCGCAGAACATCCAGGGCGATCCGCTGAAGACGCCGGCCGAGGAGATCAACGAGGCCGCGGACGAGGCGGTCAAGCGGTTCGCATTCATCGACGGCACGCGCCAGGCGGCGGCGGGCGCGAGCTACGGCGGGCATCTCGCGAACTGGATGGAGGCGTCGACCACGCGCTACAAGTGCCTCATCAGTCACGCCGGCCTGGCCAACTCCGAATCGCAGTGGGGCACATCCGACACGATCTACGGACGCGAGCTGATGAACCTCGGGCCGCCCTGGGAACAGGGCGCGGTCTGGCGCGAGCAGAACCCGATCCGCTACGCCGCGCGCTTCAAGACGCCGATCATGCTGTCGGTCGGCGAGCACGACTACCGCGTCCCGATGAACGAGACCCTGGAGATGTGGTCGGCCGTGCAGCGGATGCAGGTGCCGTCGCGCCTGCTCGTCTGGCCGGACGAAAATCACTGGATCCTCAACGGCGAGAACTCGCGCTACTTTTACAAGGAAGTTGCGGACTGGCTGGCGCGGTGGTTGTGACGTGAGTCTGTTCGGAAAGCTGTTCGGCCGCGGCGAGAAGAATGCGCCGCGGCCACAGCCCGCGACCATCAAGGTCTACGACCAGCTCGGGCGCGAACTGCAGATCCCGCGCGAGCAGTGGCGAACCAGCATTCTTCCCGAAACGATCGGGAAGGAGTGGTTGGATCCGGAACGGCTGTACGGCGTGCTCGTGCAGGCGCTCGAGGACGGCTTCGGCGCGGACATCATCTTCGCGGCGAAGCATCTGCACGAGATCGACAGCGACGCCGAACGGGGCGCCTCCTTGTACGGCTTCGTACTGATGCAAAACGGCGATCTTCGTGGAGCGGAGCGCATCTTCACAGAGGCAGTGCAGAAGCAGCCTCGATCGGGACCGCTCCTGACCAATCTGGCGAAGCTGCATCACCGCCGCGGCAATCAAAGGCTTGCCGACGACACGCTCTGGCGCGCGCTCAACGCCGATCCGAATTACGAGAACGCGCTGCTCTGGTACGCGGCGATCGAGAGAGAGCGCGGCGGTGACGCGGGCTACACGACTGCGTTGAAACGCGTCGCCGGCCTGCGCGGAAGCTGGCGCGCGAACATCTGGCTGGCGAGAGAGCACCTCGCGGCGAAGGAGCTCGACAAAGCGCTCGCGCTCTACGAGAGCGTGCTGGTGGTGGCCGCGGATCAACCGGGCGTCCTCACGCAGATTTCCGGCGATCTCGGCAAAAACGGTTTCCTCGCCGAGATCATCCGGCTGGTGCTGCCGCTTTATGACCCGACGCGGCATGAGCTCCTCGCGGGAGGAAATCTTCTGCAGGCGTGCCTCGAGCTCGAGGACGTGGAGCGCGGCGAGAAGCTGCTGCACGAAATGATGCTCGTCGCCAGACCTCCCGAGCGCGAACGTCTCATGTGGTACTCGACGCGCTTTTCGGACATGACGGAGAAACCGTCCGTCCCCGAGCCCCGAGGCGATCTGGCGATCGAACTGATCCCGCTCGATCAGCCGATCTGGACGAATGGTCTCGGTGACGTCGACTGGCTCCTGCCGCCGCGGACTCCGTCGACGCGCGACATCGCGGTCCTCGCGCTCAGCGTGAAGATCGATCACGGCGGACTGCTCCGCGAAGGCGAGGTGCTGATCGGCCGGGAGGAACGAATCGGCCGCTGGTCGCGCGCGCTTGCATTGCATCTCACCGACGTCGTGCGATTCCGCACCGATGCCGCTCCCGCGGCGTTGCTGGCCGTGGTCCCGGGCAAAGGGATGGCGGCCTCGGGTCAGGAGTGGGGTGCCGATGCGGTGAAGCAGAGCTGCGCCGGAACGTTCTCCCACGCGATTACCGGCCAACTGTCGCCACAAGGCGAGAACTTCTCGACGGCCTCGGCCAGCTCTTCGCCCTCGGCCTGTCGCGATGGGAAAAGAGTGAGGTCTACGGCGAGCGCAACATTCATCGCTGGATGCTGTCTCTGGCGTGCGACAAAGATGCCTCGCCTGTCGCCAGGATCGGGTACATCGCGGCACTCGCGAACAGCCGGCGGCGCGGATCGGATGTCTACCGCGAGTCGGAGAAGGAAGCGCTCGCCCTGTTCGCCTCGGTGACGCGATCCGAGCCCGACCTCTATCGTTTCAGTCCCGTCGTCTTCCGCCTGTTCGACCGCATGGACGAGCTCGAAAAGCGGCGCAATGCGCTGATGACATCCGCCGACGACCGCTACATCCGCTGGCTCGCGTCGCTCGACACGCTCTTCGATGCCGCAACGAATCCGTAAACGCGACGCTGGCGGGAACGCTGAATGCTACGATCCTTCCCATGAAACGCACGACTCTGCTGCTGTTGTCCGCACTCGCACTCGCGCCCCTGGCGCAGGCGCGCGAAGTGCTCCCCTTCATCCAGGACGACTACGCGAAAGCGCTCGCGCAGGCGAAGAGCTCGCACAAGCCGATCTTCGTCGAGACGTGGGCCCCCTGGTGACACACCTGCCGCTCGATGCAGGCGTTCGTCTTCACCGACAAGCGCCTCGAGCGGTACGCCGGACAGTTTGTCTGGCTTCAGGTGGACATCGAGAACGCGCGTAACGCGGCCTTCCTGTCGAAGTACCCGACCCCGGCGATCCCGACGCTGCTGATCATCGATCCGAAGAAGGAGTCGGTGGCCCTCCGCTACATGAGCGGCGCGACGGTGCAGCAACTCGAGAAGCTGCTGGCCGACGGACGGCGCGCGGTGAATCCGGAGGCGAAGTCGGACGCCGACGTGCTGCTCACGACCGCCGACAAGTACGCGTCTCAGGGCCTCAACGGCGAGGCGATCAAGTCGTACGAGATGGCGCTGGCGAAGGCGCCGAAGAACTGGGGACGCTACGGCCGCGCGTCGGAGTCGTACATCACGGCGCTGGCGATGCATCGCGACAACGACCGCTGCGTCGCGTTCGCGAAGGACGCGTATCCGCGACTGCGCGGCACGTCGTCGGGCGCGAATGTCGCGGCGACGGGACTCGGCTGCGCCGCGGAGATCCCGGCGAAGGCGGAGACGATCGAGTACTTCGAAAAGGCGACGCGCGAATCGATGGCCGATCCGAAGATCCCGCTCTCCGGCGACGATCGCTCGGGGATGTACCAGGCGCTCATCTCCGCGCGCGACGCGGTGAAGGACGAGGCGGGCTCGCGCAAGATGATCGAGGAGTGGTCGGCGTTCCTCGACGCGGAAGCGGCGAAGGCGAAGACCCCCGAGGAGCGCGCGGTCTACGATCCGCACCGCCTCGGCGCGTATATGGCGCTCGACGTGCCGGAGAAAGCCGTCCCGATGCTCCAGCAGTCGGAGAAGGATTTCCCGAACGACTACAACCCGCCATCGCGGCTCTCCGTCGCGTACAAGGCGCTGAAGAAGTACGACGAGGCGCTCGCCGCCACCGATCGCGCGCTCGCGCATGTCTACGGCCCGCGCAAGATCACGGTGCTGCGCAACCGCGCCGACATCTATCTGGCGAAGGGCGACAAGGAAAACGCGCGCAAGACGCTGCAGGAAGCGATCGACTACGCGAACGGACTGCCGAAGGGGCAGCGGAACGAGAACACGATCGCTTCGTTGAAGAAGAAGATGGGAACGATTTAGAAGCTGAGTTGCCGGTTGCCGGTTGCCAGTTGCCGGCAACTCGGTAACCGGCAACTGGCAACTCGTCGCTACTTCTTTGTCGGTCTCCGCCGCGGCAGATTCACTTTCACCGTGATCGTCTCGCTGTTGATGTTGCCGCAGGCGTTGGAGACGTTCACGAAGAACGGCGTGTCCTGCGTGAGAGCGGATGGCGTAACCAGCGTCGGCGAGTCGGTGCCGACCGGGTGGCTGGTGTCGAACTTCGCGCCCTGGAACCAGGAGTAGTGCAGCGGTTCTGAGCCGGCGAGCGGGGTGACGGTCAGCGTCGCTTTCTCACCGAAGAGGATCTCGATGTTCGTCGGCTGCACGATCGTCGGCGGCACACACTGCGACGTGATCGTGACCGTAACGGTGTTGCTGTTCGCGGTGGCCGTACCGCATCCGCTGCCGACCTTGACCCAGTAGAGGAACGTTCCGGCGGCGGCCGGAGTGTCGGTGAAGGTCGACGAGGTCGCGCCCGAGATCGGATTCGACGTATCGCCCGACGCGCCGCGGAACCACTGGTACGTCAGCGATGAACCGGTCGCATCGACTGCAAGCGTGACCGGCGTTCCCGGTTGCGCGGTGGACGGCGTGGCGGACGCGGAGGTGATCACCGGCGGGTTGCAGGTCTGCGTCGCCGTGATGGTCGCGACGTTCGACGTGACCGTGCTGCAGGCGTTGGTGATCTTCGCGTAGAACGTGGTGGTCGCGTTGATGACCGGTGAGGTGATGGTCTGCTGCGAGCCGACGAGGTTGGACGTATCGGGCGGAGTGCCACGGAACCAGAGCACCGTGGCGGGCGTCGTGCCGATGAAGCCGACGGTGAGCTGCACCGTGCCGCCGACGAGGACCGTTTGATTCTGCGGCTGGTTGATGATGACCAGCGGATTGCACTGCGTCGGTCCGACCGTCACCACGCGCGCGCTGGTCGTCTGGTTGTCGCAACTGTTCGTCACCCGCACCCAGAAACTCGTCTGCTGCGTGATGACCGGAGTGACGAAGGGGTTGCCGGTGCCGACCTGCGGTCCCGTGCCGGGGCTCGATCCCTGGAACCAGGCGAAGCTGAAGCCGCTGCCGCCGCTCGCGGTGACCGACAACTGGAACGTGCCGTTGCCGAGGTCGACCGCGGTCGGATTGCCGACGACGACGGTCGGACAGCCGGAGGGGTTCACCGTGACCGTCGCCGCGTTGCTGTCGATGCTGCCGCATCCGTTGGTCACGCGCACCCAGTAGGTCGTCGTCGAAGCAGGTGAGACCTGGATCGACGCGGCGGTGCCGCCGCCGACCGGATTCGACGTCGACGGCGGATTGCCGACGAACCACTGATAGGTCAGCGTGGGGCTGCCGCTCCCCACGACGGTGAGCGTCGCCTGATTGCCCTGTGTGATCGTCGAGCCGGAGGGCTGCGTCGTGATCCCCGGCGGCGTGCAGGTGCTGGCGGCCTGCGAAATTCTCCACGACGTGTTCGCCGGACGGCGGACCGGCGTACTGCTGAACTGACTGACGTACTGCGAGCCGGTGAAGCCGGCCTGGCGCGTGCCGTCGCCATAGACCTCATTGGCCGCGTCGAGATCCCAGCTCTGCAGCGTGCCGTTGATCCCGTTGACGATGCTCGACCGCATGATCGCGTTGGTGCTGCATGGATTCGGCGCGCCGCAGGAGCCGCCGCCGGGGTTGTCGTTCGAGTGGCGGAAGCCCCAGGTGTGCCCGAACTCATGGACCATCGCCGACAGGAAGTTTCCCGAGGAGAGGTTGCCCGACGTGACGCCGTCGTTGACGACGACGTCCTCGCGATCGAGCTCGAGGTAGTTCTCGCCGTTCTTCATCCCCATGGCGCCCGCGGATCCGAAGAACGCGGTGGCGACGACGCCGCTGCCGTTGAACGAGCCCGAGACGTCGCCGTGCGGATCGTCCGCGATGACACGCGACTGACCGTCGGAAAGATCCATCGTGTCGCCGCTCGCGGCGGAGGCGCTGACGCTGTCGTTCATCGCCGATGCGCCGCCGTTCCACTTGGCCACCGCGCTCGTCGACACGGCCTTGAGATCGAAATCGAGAGGAGCCAGCGGAACCGCATGCAGCGCGTTGCTCGCGATCCGCGGTCCCGGCGACGTCCTCACGACGTCGCGCGCGAAGGTCAGGAACTGCGAAGCCTGCCGGTCGACGTCGTGAAACGGCGCGCCTGATGCGGTCCAGCCGACAATCTCGGTCCAATCGCGGACGAGGAGCTCTGTTCCATCGCGCATGGCGAAACGGAACTGCCCCATCGCCAGGTCGAAGGTCGTCCACTGGCCCCTGCCGTCACGGTCGAGGACCACGAGATAGCGCGCGCCGACCTCGTAGTGCGGAGCTCCCGACTGCGCTTCGAAGCGCCCGTTCAGGAAGCCGCCGTACTGAACGACGTCGACGATCTGTCCGGCAGGAACGTTCCCTTTCATCGATTCGTCCACGAGGATTCGCGTGACCGTCTCGATGCCTCCGCGATCGTTCGGGCGGGAGTAGACCTCGACGGCCGTCCCGGTGACGATCGCGGGCGCCATGCGGATCATCGTCTCGTCGGAACGGACGACGACAACCGCTGCGTGAAGTGGAGCCGCGACGACAAAAAGCGTAAGCAGGCAGACGACGACTGCGCAGCGGGAAAGTTGGGAACGCACCTTGGACCTCCAACCCAATTGTTCTTCCAATTTTACGCGCTGTCGTCACTTCCGGCCGTAACCGGGATCACAAGTTGGGTAGTTGGCCGGTGGCAGTTGGCCGTTGGCAGCAGAAGATTGCGGCCGCTTCTGCCAACTGCCAACTGTCAACTGCCACCTATCTCCCCGCCGGCCTCCGCCGTGAAATACCCGGCGTCACGGTGACCGCGACGCTGCTCACGCTTCCGCACGCTCCGTCGATGCGCAGCCAGAATCTCTGCGACTCGGTAATCACCGGCGTGACGACCTCGGGGGAGCTCGAGCCGATCGGATGGGTGAAGTCGAAGAGATCGCCCGCGTACCAGCGATACGTCAGGTTGTCGCCGGTGGCGACGACGCTGAGCCGCGCGCTCGAGCCGGCGGGGACGGTCGTATTCGCAGGCTGCACGACGATGAACGGCGCGCTGCACGACGCATCGACGACGACCGTCGCCTCCTGCGAGTTGATCGTGCCGCAATCGTTCGTGACGCGCAGCCAGTAGGTCGTCGTCTGCGTCAGGTTGTCGACCGACAGCGTCGATGAATCGCTGCCGACCGGCTTCGAGGTGTCGCCCGCATGTCCGGCGAACCATTGATGGTGCAGCGGCGCGGTGCCATTGACCTCGGCGATCACCACCGCGGTGCTCGCGGCGACGATGCTCCCGCCGTGCGGTTGAATGACGAACGCCGGCGCATCGCACGGCGTGATGGTGATGGTCACCGGCGCGCTGTCGACGCTCGCGCCGCAGGAGTTGGTCGCGCGCACCCAGTAGGTCGACGTCGTCGCCGGCTGCACCACGATGCTCGCGCCGGCCTGCTGCGGATGCGAGACGTCGCCCGGCACACCGGCGTACCACTGGATGCTCACGCCGCTGCCGCCGCTCGCGTCGACGCTCAGCGTGACGCTCTTCCCCTGCACGATCGAGGTCGATGAGGTGATCGAGTTGATCGTCACGCCGGGACAGCCGTTCACGGTGACGATCGCCGCGCTGCTGTCGGCGCTCGGATCACATCCGTTCGACACGCGCACCCAGTACGACGTCGTCTGCTGCGGCGAGACTTCGACCGCCGCGTTCGTGCCGCCGCTCACCGGCGCCGAGGTGTTGCCGGTGGCGCCGGCGTACCACTGAAACGTCGCCACGACGTCGGTGCTGATGGCGACGGAGAGCGTGACACTTTGTCCGCGATTGATGCTGCTCGATTGCGGCTGCGTCGTGATCGTCGGAGGGGTGCAACTCCCGCCTCCTCCCCCACCACCGCCCCCGCCGCCCCCACCACCTCCGCCGCCTCCCCCGCCGTTCGACGCGACGCCGTAGACCGCGGCCGCGGCTTCGCGATCCCAGGCCTGCAGGTTCGCGCCGGTCGCATCGAAGTTGAAGTCGACGCTGGAGTTCATCAGCGCGGTCGACGAACAGCTCAGCGGCGGCGCGCAGGCCGCGTTGTCGGCGCTCGTGCGATCGGAGTGACGAAAGCCGAGCGTGTGGCCGAGCTCGTGCGCGAGGACGTGATCGAAGCCGTTGCCGGTCAGGCCCGCGCCGGTGATGCCATCCTGCACGACGAGATCGGCCTCGCCGATGGAGAAGAACGTCTCGCCGCCGAACGTGTGGGTCGAGCCGCCGTACCACGCGCCGCCGATGGCGAGCGTCGCGCCGGTGGTCGCGCTGAAGGAGCCGTTGATCTCGTTCGACGGATCGTTGAACTGCACCGTGTTCACGCCGTCGTTGCGATTGGCCTTGAAGCCGGTCGAAGAAATCGAGGTGATGCCGCCGTACTGATAAACGATGTTCGAGCTCCCGTCGTTCGTCCACGCGGCGAGGCCGCGCTGCAGCGCGGTGATGCCGCCGTTCACCGCGCCCGGCTGCGAGCCGTGGCTGAGGAAGACGACGGGGAAGCTCTGCCAGCGCGGTCCCTGCGAGAAGCCGGCGGATTGGAGGAGGTAGCTGTTGATGGAGGGAGTGGCAAGTGGAGCGACGGGCGCCTCGCCCGTCGATTGAATGCCGACAGGCGAGGGCGCCTGTCGCTCCACGAAGTAATCCGCGCTCGATACCACACCGCGCGCGATGTCGCGCACATACCGCAGAAACGGCTCCGCGCGGCGCGTCCGCTCGACATGCGGCACGCCGGTGATGTCCCAGCCGACGATCTCCGAGGCATCGCGCAGCAGCAGATCGCCATCGAACGCGAATTTGCCGAGCGCCATGTTCTTCGCCGCCCACTCGCCGCGATCGTTCGTCTCCAGCATCAGCAGCACGCGCTCACCCGGCGCATAGCGCGGCGCGCCGGGGACGAGATAGGTGATGCCGTCGACTGTCCCGCCGAGCTCGACGACCTCGAACCTCTCGTCGACGCGACCCTTGATCACCTCGTCCGCATGCATCGTGGTGACGGTCTCGATCCACCCGCCCGGCGCCCAGCGCGCGTGCGACTCGCCCGCGGTAGCGACGACGATCGCTCGGGAGACCGCGATCATCGTCGAGTCGGGCGCGACGATGAAGGTCGCGGCGCCGGCGGGGCCGGACAGCAGACAGCAGACAGCGGACAGCAGCATGAGGATCCTCACGCGCTGTCCGCTGTCCGTTGTCCGCTGTCCGGCGCTCATACCGAATACTTGACGATCGTGTACACGATCCACCACCCCGCCTTGATGACTCCTGTCACAGTTCCGCTGATTTTTGATTTGCCGACCCGTTTTCGGTAGCGCACCGGCACTTCGGTGACGCGCGCGCCGAGCTGAAGCGCGCGGATCTGCATCTCGACCGTCCAGCCGTAGCGGCGGTCCTGCATGTCGATGCGGTCGAGGAGCTCACGGCGGATGGCGCGGAACGGCCCGAGGTCGGTGTAGCGGTGGCCGTGGATCATGCGGATCAATGCCGTTGCCAGCCAGTTGCCAAAACGCTGCTGCGGCGTGAGCGCGCCGCGCTCGACATGGACGCGCGCGCCGATGACGAGATCGGCCTCATCGTTGAGGATCGGCGCAATCAGCGCGCGCATCTCGCTCGCGTCGTCGGAGCCGTCGGCGTCCATGAAGACGACGAGGTCGACGTCGTCCGCCAGCGCCGCGAGCGCCCCCGCGCAAGCAGCCCCATACCCCCGCTCCCCCACCCGCACCACCTCCGCCCCGCCCCGCCGCGCGACCTCGGCCGTCGCATCGCGGCTCCCGTTGTCGCCGACGATGACGTCGCGCACGAGCGCGCGGTCGATGGAGGCGACGACAGCGCCGATGGAGGCTTCTTCGTCGAGGGCGGGGATGATGACGGCGATCACGCTGGAATTAGATAGCAGATAGCGGATAGCAGATAGCAAAGGCAGCCGACGTTTGCTATCTGCATCCGCTATCTGTAATGGGCGGGAGGGCGGCATTGTTGACAAACACGATCAACAAACACACCATCACTCCATGCACATGACCACCGCCAGCGAATACGCCTGCCTGGCCCTGCTGGCCATCGGCGACTCCGCGGGCGAATGGTGCAAGCGGCAGGAGGTCGTGGCGCGGTACGACATCCCGGTCTCGTACCTCGAGCAGATCCTGCGGCGGCTCACGACGGCGGGGATCGTCGTCTCGCGCCGCGGGGCGGAGGGCGGGTTCCGGCTGGCGAAGCCGGCTTCGGAGATCGCCATCGCCGACGTCGTGCGCGTCGTCGACGGGCCGCTCGCGCCGACGCGCAGCGTCAGCCGCTACTTCTATCAGCCCGGGCCGCTCGAAGCTTCATCCGCATTTCAAACGCTCTTCCGCCGCGTGCGCGATGCCGTGGCGGAGATCCTCGAACAGACCACCCTGGAGGACATCCTTGATCAGGAACGACACGCTCGCCGAACCGCGCCGCGCACTCGACGCCGCCGCGTCGCTCGTCCCGCGGCTCGCCGCCGCTGAGCCGCAACACGATCTCGCCGGACGCATCGCGCTCGAGAACCTCGAGCTGCTCGCGGAGCACGGACTTCTTCTTTTGAACGTTCCGGGCGGACTCGGCGAAACGCTCGGCGGCACGCTGGAGACGCTGCGCACACTGGCGCAGGGATCGCCGTCGACCGCGCTGATGCTGGCGATGCACACCTCTGTCATCGCCAACTACCTCATCGATCCGCGGCACGTGCCGGCCTCGGAGCGCGCGTCGTTCCTCGAGCAGCGCGACTGGGCGTTCCGCGAGGCGATGCGCGGCAAGCGCTTCGGCGTCGCGAACTCCGAGCCGGGCGCGGGCGGCGACGTGAAGCAGTCGCGGGCCGAAATGCGCGACGGGCGCGTGTGGGGCGTGAAGAGCTTCTGCTCGATGGGGACGCACGCCGACTACTTCATGACCGCTGCGCGCGACGAAGCGGATCACGTCCGCTACTGGCTGGTGCGCAACGAGAACGTCTCGGTGCAGAGCGGCTGGGATGCGGTCGGCATGCGCAGCAGCGAGAGCGTGTCGCTTCGCTTCGACGGCGCGCCGGTCGTCGCACCGCTCGCGTATCGCGGACTGCTCGACGGCGTGAACAACCGCCACTGGTCGACGCTCTCGTTCACCGCGATCTTCATCGGCATCGCCGAGTCGCTGCTCGACGACGTCCTCTCGCCGCGCGCGCCGATGCTGCAGAAAACCGGCGCGACGGAGCTGCATCTCACGCTGCAGGCATGCCGCGCATTTCTGCGGCAGTGCGTGTCGAGCGAGCCCGATCCGGCGACCGACGACTATCGCCGCCAAGTACGCGACTGCAAGCTGTTCGTCACCCGCGAGCTCGCGCGGCATGCCGCGACGCTCTTCACCTCGCTCGGCGGCTCCGCCTATCGCTTCGACTCGCCGGTGTCGCGCAAGGTGCGTGATCTCCTCGCCGGTCCGCTCCTCCGCCCGCCCGTGGGCGTGGCGTTCGATGAGGTGTTTCAGGAATTGGTGGGGACGTAACCTTTCACAAGACGCGGCGTCGCAGAGGACATGTGGCGCAATGCAATCGTTTCTCTGTTCACGCTCGTCCTCTGTTCATCCGCATCCGCGGCCAATCTCGTCGCCCTGGTCAAAGCGAAAATCGCGGCGGGTGATGTCGCGAGCGGGATCGCGGCAGCCGAGGATTACAAACGGGATACAGGCGTCGACGCCGAGTATCTCAATGCCGTCGGCTGGATCGCGCGCGGCGCGCAGCTTCTGCAGAAGCCCGAGCTCGCGGACCGTTACGTCGCGGAGCTGCACAAGCAGATCCCCGAAGAGAAGGACGGCCTCATCGTCCCGTTCGGCGCGGCGATCGAAGTCGAAGGACGCCTGATCCTCGGGCGCCAGGGACGCGGCCCCGCGCTGCGCTACTTCCACAATGCGCTTGCCCAGGCGAAAGACCCGGCGCTGCGCTCGCGCATCCAGAAGAACATCAACATGTTGACGATGGAGGGGAGTGTCGCGCCGCCGCTCGACATGAGCGATTACGTAGGTGCGGCACCGGCATCGACCAAGGGAAAAGTGACGCTCCTGTTCTTATGGGCGCAGGGCTGCGGCGACTGCAAGGCGCAATCGGTCTCGCTCGCCCACGTCTGGCAGCGCTATCGCTCGAAAAACCTCGCGCTGATCGCGCCGACGCGTCTCTACGGCACAGTCGACGAAAAACCGGCTACGCCCGCGGAAGAAAAAGAACGGGTGGCGAAGGTATGGGCCGAGGTCTATAGCGGACTCGACGGTGTCACCGCGCCGATCGACACCGCGGGCCATATCGCGTACGGCGCCTCGGCCACGCCGACGTTCGTATTGATCGACCGCAAAGGGCTGGTGCGCCTTTATACGCCGACGCGGCTGTCGGAAGAGGAGCTGTCGCGCCGGATTGAAGAGTTGCTTGCTGAGCCCGAGGTGTAGGACGGGTCCTCTGACCCGTCGAAGGCTTAGCAGGGTCTGGCGTGCGGTCGACCGCTGAATTCAAGGCGATGGGGCTCGCCTCGTCTGGTTGAAGCCGTGGAGAATCGAGAGAGAGAGAAGTTGCAGGCCCCGCGACTTTACAGATCCAAGTTCCCGCTCGGTAGCCGCCAACCTCCACGCCAGACCCTGATGCGCATGATAACGCCATCCGCTCCGCTTGTCCACACATATGCAACTGCGGAACTGAAAAGTTACTGCCTTCAGCGTCTCAGGACCAACTTCCTTCCGAAATGAAGTGCCCCCACGATTCCGACCAGCACCACCAGCACCGCGAACACTTTCGCTCCGCCGGCGAAGTAATTCGGGTAACGGACCAGATTGAGAATCATGATCCCGCTGACGATGAGGAAGAGCGCGATGCGCAGCGCATAGAGCAGCGGCATCGGGCGGCGGGTGCGCAGAATATCGCTCCAGATGATCCAGAGCATGACGGTCATGGCGGCGATGGCCATTCCGATCGGCGGAATCATTTGTCGGTCAGCTCTTCGTACTGCTCGGTGTCGTAGCCGAAAACAGCCTTGCGTCCCGCGAGCACGAGCGGACGGCGCATCAGGTTCGGCTCCTCGAGCATGAGATCGATGGCCTGCTTCTTGGTCATCTTGTCGATGTTCAGACCGCGCTCCTTGTAAGCGGGACTGCGCGTGCTGACGAAATCGGCGAGACGCGTTTCATCGATGAGCCGCTCCAGCAGCTCGCGGCTCGGCCGCTCTTTCGCCAGATCGTGCTTGACCAGTTCCACGCCGTGAGATTCGAGCCAGGCGACCGCCTTGCGACAACTCGTTCATGTGGGCTTTTGCCAGAGCTCGACTTTCATATTCAGACGGCGGACAGCAAACAGCGGACAGCAGACGTGGAGCGGTTCTCCCGCTGTCTGCTGTCCGTTGACCGCTGTCTCACTTTTTCACCCACCACGCATTCGGATTCGCCGGTGTCGCCGGCGGACGCTGCTTCGCATACGCCGGCGCATGCTCGGCGATCATCTGCAATACGTCGGGTGTGCAGCTTCCGCCGCAATGACCGGTCGTCGCGGTCGTGCGCGCGGCGATCTGCGCAAGAGTGCACGCACCCTCGCGGATCGCACGCTCGATCGTCCTGTATTTGATGTTGTTGCACCGGCATACGGTCTTCAGACCGCGGACCGCCGGATGCACCGATTCGGACTCATCACCCATTCCGGTCGAGGCTAACACAGGGACGACGACCTATACTCCGTCTATGCCAAAGGCTCGCTTGCCGATCAAGAAGGGAAAACCGGCACCGGCGTCGTTCGTGGCCGAGCTCGACGCCGAATCGAAAGAGATTCTCCGCCTCATCTCCTCGATCGCCGACGCACATGGCGATCCGAGCGGTCTCATCGACTCCCTGCAGCTCCTCTTCGCCGCGCGCGCCGCGGTCGACGAGGAGGTCGTCTTCCCGCACGCCGGCGAGCGGCTGACGCGGCGCGAGCATCGCGAGGCGCTCGAGCGCGCGCAGTTGCGGACGCGCGTGGTCGACACGCTGCTCGCGCGCGCCGCATCGATCGAGAGCGAGCCCGCCCGCCGCGCCTGGTGCGCCCTCATCGCCGACGAGGCCTCGGCGTTGTTCGCGGACGAGAAGAAGCTGCGCATCGCGTTCCGTCCGAACGACCTTCCCGCGCTGCGGCGCGACGCCGCGACTGTGCGGGCGGAAGTGACGGCGGCGTTTACGCGGTGACGTCGGAGTGCGGCGGCCATGCCGCCGCCCTGGATACCGGTCATCGCGGCCGCAACGGCGCCAAGGGCGGCGGCATGGCCGCCGCAGTCCGATGTGCGAAAATTCGCACTGGTCCAATGAAACGGCTTCTCGCTCTCGCGACGGCGCTGGCGGTCGCTCTCGGTGCGCCGCTCGCTGCCGATGACCTCGCCGACGTCCGGGCTCAGGCGGGCGCGCGCCTCTTCCGCGCGTTCCTCAGCGCCGACGTCGACGTCGATCGCAAGAAAGTCGAGAAGGACCAGATCCTCGTCGTCTTCCTCTACACCGATGACCGGCAGCGCGCGGCCGACCTCGCGGCGTCCTTCGCCGGCAATCCGAAAGACGCGGTCACGATCCACGGCGCGCCGGTACTCGTCGAGCTCTCCTCCGACATCTCGCTCGCCAGCTACGGCGGACGCATTCCGGCCGGCATCTTCCTCGCGCAGTCGCCGTCGCAGAACACGCTGAAGTCGATCATCAAGTACGGCATCGACCATCACGTGATCGTCTACTCCCCCTTCGAAGGCCACGTCGAGCGCGGCGTCCTCGGCGGGATCGCGGTCGAAGCGCAGGTCCGGCCGTACGTCAACCTGACGACGCTCGGCGCGGCGGGCATCACGCTCAAGCCGCTCTTCTTCAAGGTGACGAAGGTGTTCCGGTGAGAGAACCGATGAACGAGAACCGGCGTCCCGTCGTCGTGGTCTCGATCGTGTTCGTGCTGCTCGCCGCGGCGGTGGCGGCGCTGATGTCGATCTACTGGATCACCGTGCTGCGTCCGCGCCTGCAGACCGAGGCGGTGTCGCAGGCGGACATCGTGGCGCGCTCGCAGGCGAACACGATCGTGAACGCGCTCCGCTCGGCCGAGGGGGGCGATCGCGTGCGCAATCTCGTCACCGCGCTCGACGAGCTGCTGCTGCTGCGCGACACGCAGACGAAGAGCCCCTTCTTCCGCAGCGTCGACTTGAAGATCGACTACGACGTGATCCGTGCGGAGAAGGGCTCGCTCGATCTCCGCCGCGGCGCGAGCGACGAAGCGGGCTTCCGCACCGAGGTCGCGCTGTACGACCCGCAGACGTTCGAGCTGATCGGCGTGGCGACGTTCCGCGTCAGCGACCGCTTCTTCGTGCAACTGAGCCGCGACGTGCGGCGCGAGCTGATCATCGTCGCCGGCGCCGTCGTGCTGCTGATGATGCTGGTCTGGGCGGTGCTCGTGCTGATGCTGGTCAAGCTGCAGCGCCAGCGGCTGGAGCGCGATTTCGCGGTGCACGAGCTGATGGATCAGGAGCGGAAGTACCAGCGCCTGGTCGGCTCGCTCAGCACCTACTTCGTCTACGCGCGCAACGTCCGCGGCGAGCTGACCTACATCAGCGACGCGGCGACGCGGCTCTTCGGCATGCCGATGTCCGAGGTGATGAGCCGCGTGCAGGCGAAGCTCGGACCGCCGCCGCATGGCTCGGAGAGCGAGCGCAATTACGCGATCGAAGTGAATGACGCCGAGGGACGCCCGCGCTACATCGAGCTGTCGGAAGTGCGCGCGTACGGTCCCGATCGCGACCTCGAAGGCTTCGACGGCATCGCGCGCGACATGACGCCGCAGAAGGTGGTCGAGGAAGAGCTGCGCCAGGCGAAAGATCACGCGGAGAGCGCGGACCGCGCGAAGAGCCAGTTCCTGGCGAACATGAGCCACGAGATCCGCACGCCGCTGAACGCGATCCTCGGCATGACGGCACTCGCGGCGAAGCAGGACCCGACGCCGAAGATCAGCGAGTACCTCGGCAAGATCGGCTCGTCGGCGCGGCTGCTGGCGGAGCTGATCGAGGACATCCTCGATCTCTCCCGCATCGAGACGGGACGCATCGAGATCTCGCGCATCGACTTCGATCTCGACGACATGCTGGCCGAGCTCTCCGACGTGGTCGGCGTGCGCGCGGGGCAGAAGAACCTGGAGATCCTCTTCAACACGATGGTCGACGTGCCGCGGCGGCTGCGCGGCGATCCGGTGCGCCTCAAGCAGGTGCTGCTGAACCTTCTGAACAACGCGCTGAAGTTCACAACCGCGGGCGAGATCGTGGTGGAGATCGCGCCGGTGGAGCTGCGCCGCGATCGCGCGGAGGTGCGCTTCTCGGTGCGCGACACCGGCATCGGCATCGCGCCGGAACATCAGGCGACGCTCTTCGAGCCGTTCACGCAGGTCGACGCGACGATGACGCGCCGCTTCGGCGGCATGGGCCTCGGGCTGGCGATCTCACGCCGGCTGGTGCGGATGATGGGGGGCGAGCTGCAGGTCGAGAGTCAGGTCGGCATCGGCAGCCTGTTCTACTTCACCGCGCAGTTCGACCTGCCGCGCGGCGCGACCGGCACGCGAAGACTGGCGGACGAGTTCCGCGATCTGCCGGTCCTCGTCGCCGACGACAACGCGAGCGCGCGCACGGTGCTGACGAACATGCTGCGATCGCTGTCGTGCCAGGTGACGTCGGTGGAGTCGGGCGAAGCGGCGGTGTCGGAGGCGGTCCGCGCAGCGCGCGAGGGACGTCCGTACCGCCTCGCGGTGCTCGACTGGAAAATGCCGGGCCTCGACGGCGCGGCGGCCGCGGCGAAGTTGTCGGCGCAGGCACCGCTGCCGGTCATCCTCGTCACGGCGTACGAGCGCGAGTACGCGGACAAGCAGTCGGAGGTGAAGGGGATCGACGCGGTGCTGCACAAACCGGTGAGTCCTTCGATGTTGCATGACGCGGTGCTGAACGTCCTCACGCCGGCGCCGCGCCGCGTGAAGACCGGCGAGGTGCCGAATCCGGTCCGCTTCATGCCGGGGAAGCGCGTGCTGCTGGTCGAAGATAACGAGATCAATCGCGAGGTCGCGCGCGAGCTGCTCAGCGCGGCGGGGTTGAATGTGACCGAGGCGCACAACGGCTACGAGGCGATGGAGAAGCTGTCGTCGGAGTCGTTCGACGCGGTGCTGATGGACATCCAGATGCCGGAGCTCGACGGCATCGAGACGGTGAAGGCGATCCGCGCGGCGAGCGGGCGTTTCGGCAACCTGCCGGTGATCGCCATGACCGCGCACGCCATGCTCGGCGATCGCGAGCGCTTCCTCGAGGCGGGCATGAGCGACTACATCGCCAAGCCGATCGAGGAGAAGGAATTGATCGCCGTGCTGCGGAAATGGATCGGCGCGACGGAGCCGATCACGGCGAAACAGAAACTGCCCGCACCGACGGAAATGCTTCCGGGACTCCTCGTCGCCGACGGCGTACGCCGGACGAACGGAAACATGCAGCTCTACAAACGCCTCCTCGCGGAGTTCCGCCGGGAGATGGACGAAGTCCTTCCGCACCTCCGGTCGCTGATCGAAGGGAACGTGACGAGCGAAGCGATGGACGTGCTGCACACGGTGAAGGGCTCCTCGGCGACGCTCGGCGCAAAACGCGTGGCGGAGATCGCCGCGGCGCTGGAGTCGCGGCTGCGCAAGGGCGAGGCGATCACGGTCGATGAACTGGCGGAGGCGTTTACCGAGGTGCGCTCGAGCATCGACGCATTCCTGGAAGAGGAACGTGGGACGGGTCCTCTGACCCGTCCGGACGGGTTGGAGAACCCGCCCCACGAGATGCTCCTCCCGATCACCAAACGCCTCGGCGAACATCTCCGCCGCAACAACCTCGGTGCAATGACCTGCTTCGAAGAATTGAAAGCCGCCGCCGGTTCGCGCTTCAGCGAGCCGATGTCGAAGCTCGAGCAGAGCCTCGACCGCCTCGACTTCGACGCCGCGCGCGTGCACCTCGCGTCGATCGAGACGGAGCTCGGAACGGAGGAGGCGGCGTCATGACGCGCATCGCCAATCCACGTCAGCGCGTGCTGATCGTCGACGATCAGCCGGCGAACATCCGCGTCGTGGCGGAGGTGCTGCAGAACGAGTACGAGCTCTTCTTCGCCACCTCCGCGGCGAAGGCGCTGGAGGTCGTCGCGGCGAACGACATCGAGCTCGTGCTGCTCGACGTCGTCATGCCGGACATGGATGGCTTCGAAGTCTGCCGCCGATTAAAGGCCGACGAGCGGACCGCACGGATTCCGGTCATCTTCGTCACCGCGCGCGAGGAGACGCACGACGAGACACGCGGCTTCGAAGCGGGCGCGGTCGACTACATCATCAAGCCGATCGTGCCGCCGATCGTCCGCGCGCGGGTTCGCACGCACCTCGAGCTGAAGCGTGCGCGCGATCTGCTGGAGCGGACGGCGTCGATCGACGGACTGACCGGCATCGCCAACCGCCGCCAGCTCGACACGTTCCTGGCGCAGGAGTGGAAGCGCGCGGCGGGGAGCGGATCGCCGCTCTCCATCGCCATCATCGACGTCGATCACTTCAAGAATTTCAACGACACGCACGGCCACGCGAAGGGGGACGAATGCCTCCGCGCGATCGCGCAGGCGCTGCGCGGCGTGGCGCGACGCACGTCCGATCTCGCCGCGCGCTACGGCGGCGAGGAGTTCGCGGTCGTGCTGCCCGACACGCCGGGCGAGGCGATGGCGTCGATCCTCGGCTCGATGCTCGAGGCGGTGCGCACGCTCTGCCCGGTGACGATCAGCGCCGGCGCCGTGACGTTGATTCCGTCGCTCGACGCGGAGCCGTCGACGGCGCTCGAAGCCGCCGACCGGTTGCTCTACGAGGTGAAACGAGGAGGCCGCAACCACGCGCTCCACGCGGACCTGATGCGAGGCAGCAGGCAGCGCATCGACTCTGCGCAGACGGTGGCCGGAGAGGTCGTATGAAGAAGTCGATGTTCGCCGTTCTGCTCACGCTCGGGGCCCACGTCGCGTTTGCCGGCCAGTCGGAAGAGAAGGAGCTCGCCGACCTGCTGAACATCGTGCAGCAGGAGACTGACGTCGCGACGAAGACGCGCCTCAACAGCGATTACGTCCCCGGCATCGTCACGGTCCTCGAAGGCGACGAGCTGGAAGCGCTCGGCGTGCGCACGGCGGGCGAGGCGCTCGGACTGGTGCCGGGTATGGAAGCCATTCTCACCGACCGGGCTACGAATTCGGTCATCGTGCGCGGCCTCGACTTCCCGTTCAACTCCGGCAACATCCAGGTGCTGCTGAACGGCCTTCCGGTCGCGCGGCAGGACGGCGGCTTCAACTCGGCGGCGCTGCTGATTCCGGTCGAGCAGATCGACCGCATCGAGGTGATTCGCGGACCCGGCTCGGTCGTCTACGGCGACTTCGCGTTCATGGGCCTGGTCAACATCATCACGCGCAAGCAGGGGACGCGGGCACTGCTGCGGCACGAGTCGCCGCATCCGGCGACGACCGGCGCGGCGCGCGTGGCATCGAAGACGGGCGATCCGGTGGCGTGGTCGCTCAACGCGTCGGGACTGCACAGCGCCGACATCTCGACGCCGGCGAACATCGCGGAGGCGCGCGAGGGGCGGACGTTTGTCATCGGCAACGTCGCGTACGGCGGCTTCTCGCTGACGGCGCAGAGCGTCCATCGCAACTTCACGCCGACCACCGGCACGCAGCATTCGCACGAAACGTCGTGGGACACCGAGGCGAAGTACAACCGCGAGCTGCGCCGCGGGCTCAACGCCGAAGTGCGCCTCACGCACCTGCACAACGACATCTCCGAACCGGTCGACATCCTGAGCGGCGGCCTGACGAAGCTCGCCGCGAACGTCACGTGGAGCGGCATTCACAAACATTCGTTCCTGTTCGGCGCCGACTACTCGCGCTCCGGACTGGACGACGCGTACCACACTCCCCCACCCGCCCCCGGCTCGCCGCTCGGCAATCCCGTGCTGCTCGCGCACGACGTGCACCGCAACGTCGAAGGGGCGGTGCTGCAGGATCAGATCGACGTTCATCCGGCGCTGACGCTGACCCTCGGCGCGCGCTACGACCACTACAGCGATCTCGATTCGCGCTTCACGCCGCGCATCTCGCTGGTCTGGCGCGTGAACGACCGGCACATCGTGAAGGCGCAGTACGCCGAGGGCTTCCGTCCGCCGACGTTCTTCGAGCTCTACACGCCGCCCGCGCCGGGATCGTCGCCGCGCTATCCGTTCGAGACGAACGCGACGTCGGAGCTGAACTACGTCTATCGCAACAGCGGCCGCGTCGGACGCGTCACGCTCTTCCACTCGATGCTCAGCGACATGATCCGGCCCGGCGGCGTGGTGGTGAAGGGCGATGCGTGGGCGCAAGGCGCCGAATTCGAATGGACGCAGGAGCTCGGGACGAAGCTGAAGGCGGGCTCGAACCTGTCGTACGCCGAGACGTTCGATCCACGCGTGCCGAACGGCGGCGGCGCTAACGCGGTCTCGTCGAAGTACCTCGGCAACCTGACGCTGCTCTATCGCGTCATGCCGAACCTCATCATCGGCGGGCGACTCAACTACGTCGGCGACCGCATCGCCGGCAAGGGATTCCGCACCACCGACATCACCATCTCGCGCCAGGACCTCTTCGTCCGCGGCCTCGACCTCCGCGTAGGAGTGAAGAACGGCCTCGACTCCGACATCACGTTCCTGACGGCGCGTCCGAACGGCACGACCGGCGTGTCGGCGTGGCCAAAGCGCAGCGCGTGGGTGCAGTTGAGTTGGAAGGGGTGAAGGGGGTCAGGTCTGGAAACTTAACTTAACGCGTGCGGCGTTAAGTCAAGTTTCCAGACCTGACCCTGAACCTTAACTTTACAGAACCGGGCGGGCTAGCTGGATGCTGGGATCGTTCGTCGTGTTGTCCGTCGTCGATCCGTAGATGAAGGCGCTGCCGCTGGTGACGGTGAACGAGATGGTCTCGCCGCCGACGAGGGCGTAGCCGTCGAGCAACTGGCCCGACGTCGGCTGCGTGAAGAAGGTCGGCTCGTAGCTCTTCGAGACCGACTTCACCACGACGCCGTCCTTGTCGCGGACGACGATGTTCAGCGCGGCGCCGTTGGCGAGCGTGCGGATGCCGACGTTGAGGCGGAACTTCGCCACATCGGACGGCGCGAGCAGCACGCCCGTGCTTCCGGGCTGCAGCGCTTCTTCCTCGGTGAGCTGATCTTCGCCGAGGCCGGTGGTGCCGAGGGCGCCGGCATCGTTGAAGACGCGCACCAGGCTGACCGGCAGCGGCGAGTTGATGTCGCCGACGATGTCGGCGCTACCGAGGCCGCTGACGATGCCCATCGCCGGAAGCAGGTCGGGATACGTCTGCGTCTTTCCCGGCGCGAGCGAGTAGGTCATCGACGGATCGCCTGCCGTGCCCGCGACGCCGATCGTGTGGAAAACGACCTTGCCGGAGACGGTGACGTCCTTCGGGTTGTAGAGCTGGACGGAGGTCTTGAAGTACGAGCCGAACGCGCCCTGCACCGAGCCGACGACCGCGAGGATGCGCTTGAGCGGCACCGGCGCCGGATTGATCAGCACGGAGATGGCGGTGGAGAACTCGGAGAAAACGTTGCATGAGCCGGCGGCATTGTGCGCCTTGAGCCGGTAGTAGTAGCGGGCGTTGCCGGTGTTGTGCGTGAACGACGCCGACGTCGTGGTCAGCGTCTGCGTGGTGGTGCCGGTGGCGAACGTCGGGTCGGTCGATTCGTCGAGGAGGTACTCGGTGGCGTTGGTCACCGACTCCCACGAGATCGTGTACGGCACGCCCGCGTCGGCCGAGGCCGGACCGGCGAGCACCGGCAACGGCGGCGCGTTGCAGGTGACGGGCGCCGGGACGACGGTGACGCTCGACGTATCGCTCGCGCTGTTCGGAAGCGTGGCGGTGATCGTCGCGTTGCCGAGCGCCATGCCGGTGACGGAGAAGTTGGCGGTGGTGGCGCCGGCCGGGATGTTGACGCTGGCCGGCACCTTGGCGATCGCGGCGTTCGACGACTGCAGCGTGACGGTGGTCGCGCTGCCGGTGGAGATGTTGATGATGGCGGAGAGATTCGCCGTCCCGCCGAGGTTCACGTTGCGCGACGACGGCGTGAGCTGAAGCGTGAGCGCCGGGATGTTGATGGCGCCGTCGTTGAGCGAGAGACGCGCGTTGCCCACCGTCTCCTTCGTCGCCGCGCTGCCGCCGGCGTCGGTGAGCTGCGTGACCGACGAGTCGAGCGTCAGGGAGATCGAGCTCCCCGGCGCGGCAGACGCGCTGAGCTGCACCGAGAGGTGCGCCACGAGGTTGCCGGGCGATCCGGCATTCAGCGTGAACGGGATCTGATTCGTCGACTCCGGAAAGGTGGCGAGAATCGAGATCGAGTTCGACGTCGACGGCTTCGACTCGAACGACGGCGAGAGCGACGAGGTGATGCCGGTGCGCGCGATCGAGATCGACTGCACGGCCGACGACGGCGAGTACGTCACCTTGATGCTGAACGACTGGATCTTCGATCCCGTCGGCTGGTCCATGCCGAGCGGCGTGGTCGAGACGTCGCGGATGTAGATCGGGACGTCGACGTTCGTCGAGGTGGCAGTGACCGTACCGACGGTGACGGAATCCGTCGCCGCCTGCGCGACCGACGGCAGGAAGCCGCACAGGACGACGCAGGCGACGAGGATGGCGATGCTGTTCCGGGAGTTCATGGGGATCCTCACAAACGGATTCGAATGGCGATAGCTGCGAGCATGACTGCGAGAAGGATGAGCGCCCACTGCGCGAGCGTGGGGATGGTCTCGGCGGCGGCGACGTTGATCGCACCGTTGACCAGGACCAGGCGGCTGTTAGCCACCGTCTCCGCGGTCACGGCCGATCCCGATTCATTGGTCAGTTCCGTCGCGATCGGATCGAGCGTGAGGGTGATGACCGTGCCGGTCGGGACGTTCGGGATGAGCGTGACGTGCAGCGTGGCGACCTGGTTCCCCGGCGCGGCGCCGTTCAGCGTGAACGGAATGAGGTTCGTCGCCTCGGAGAAGGTGTCGATGAGGTTGGCCACGCCGGGTGCCGAGGGATTGGTCTCGAACGTTGGCGTGAGCGCCTGCGTGATGCCGCCGCGCGTCAGCGTCATCGACTGCACGAAGGCAGCATTCGATGCGGTGATGCGGATGCCGTACGACTGGATGCGCTGACCGGCCGGCTGATCGAGTCCGAGCGTCGAGCCGGAGAGATCGTTGATGAACACCGGCACGTCAATGGTTCCGCCGCTGCTGCCGTTCACGGTGGCCACGGTGACGATGTCGTGCGGAGTGGGCTGACCCACCGCCGGAGCGGTGGGTAGCAGCCCGATGAAGATCGAGACGAGGAGCGTCCCGAGTAGCGTCGATTTCACTGAATTCATTCTGCGTTCGTTCCCTTCGTGCTCTGTTTCGGAGTGCGCTGGGGGTCACCGAGGGTCGTGTCGTGGAGCTTGAGCATGCCGTTGCGGACGGTGGCGGACTGCGTGCCGGCCGCATTGGTCAGGAGCGTGAGCGCCGGATCGATGGCGATCCGTCCCGCGGCGCGCGGCGCGAGCTCGATCTCCGCGACGACCGCCGACTTGCCGCCGGCGATGGCCAGCGGAGTCGCGTCGTCGAAGGAGATGAGGTACGAGAGCGCGGTCGAAGAACGGCGGCTGATCTCGAACAGCGGCTGGAGCGATGACGCGGCGCCGGCGCGGCGGATGACCGCCTCGCCGTTGCCGTCGAGCGCGACGCTGAGCGACATCGCCTGCGGGGTCGCCGAGCCCTCGCCCACGGTCACGATGACCGGAATCACGTAGCGGCCGTTGCGCAGTTGCGCCGTGCCGAGCGTGATCGCGCCCTTGAGCGACGCGCCGAAGGAGGACGAAACACCGGTCCGCGATTCCGGACGCGGTCCGCCGCGGAAGAGGTAGTTGACCGTGTAGAAGATGTCGGCCGGATCGACGGAGGCGTCGCCGTTGGCGTCACCGGACATCGGCCCGATCGCACCGATCGGCGCGTGACCGTTGAGGTAGAGGAAGTTGACGAGGAAGAAGATGTCCGACGGATCGACGAGGTTGTCGCCGTTCGGGTCGAACTGCTGTGGCCTGTACGTGTAGCCGTTGTTGAGCGTGGCGGTGGTGGCGTTGGTGTTCGTCACGGTGACGTTGACCGGCCCCGGCGCGTGCGCCGGAGTCTTCGCCGTGATCTTGATGGAGCTCACCACGACGATGTTGGTCGCCGTCGCACCGCCGAACGTGACGGTGGCTCCAGCGAGGAAGCCGGTGCCGTTGATGGTGACCGGCTGGCCGCCGAAGAACGGACCGTTCGGCGGGATGACCGACGTAACGGTGACGGCCGGCGGCGCCGCGGTGACGGTGACGTTGGCCGAGCCGTTGGCGGAGCAGCCCGCACCGGTGGTCACGGTGACGTTGAGCGTCAGCGTGCCGGCGGCGCCTGCGGTGAAGGTGATGGACGGAGTGCCCGTACCGCCGGTGATCGTGCCGTTGCCGATCGACCAGTTGTACGTGGCGCCGACGCCTGCATTGGCGACGGACGCGACGTTGCCGGTCGAGCCGGAGACGACGCTGCCCGGCGCGGTGATGCTGGCGTTCGGGTTCGGGTTGACGGTGACGGTGGTGACGGCCGAGGGAGCGCTGCTGCAGGGTCCCGTGGTCACGACGACGGTGTAGTCGCCGGCGGTGGAGGCGACGTACGTGTTGCTGGTCGCGCCGCCGATCGGATTGCCGTTGACGTACCACTGGTTGCCGCTGGCGCTGCTCGAGGTGAGCGTGACGCTGCCGCTGGCGCAGAACGTGGTCGGTCCGCCCGGCGTGATCGTCGGGGTCGCCGGCGTCGGATTGACGGTGACGACCGTCGCGGCCGACGGCGCGCTGCTGCAGCCGCTGAGGGTGACGACGACGGTGTAGCTGCCCGACGCGGTCGCGCTGTACGTGTTGTTCGTCGCGCCGCCGATCGGGTTGCCGTCGAGGTACCACTGGTTGCCCGACGCGCTGCTCGAGGTCAGCAGGACGCTACCGCCGCTGCAGAACGTGGTCGGTCCGCCCGGCGTGATCGTCGGGGTCGCCGGAATCGGATTGACGGTGACCGAAGTCGCGGCCGACGGCGCGCTGCTGCAGCCGCTGGCGGTGACGACGACGGTGTAGTTGCCCGACGCGGTCGCGCTGTACGTGTTGCTGGTCGCGCCGCCGATCGGGTTGCCGTTGAGGTACCACTGGTTGCCCGACGCGCTGCTCGAGGTCAGCAGGACGCTGCCGCCCGCGCAGAACGTGGTCGGTCCGCCCGGCGTGATCGTCGGGGTCGCCGGAATCGGGTTGACGGTGACGACGACGGCGCTCGACGGGGCGCTGCTGCAACCGGTGAGAGTGACGACAACGGTGTAGCTGCCCGACGCAGTCGCGCTGTACGTGTTACTGGTCGCGCCGCCGATCGGGTTGCCGTCGAGGTACCACTGGTTACCCGATGCCGCGTCGGAGGTCAGCAGGACGCTGCCGCCCGCGCAGAACGTGGTCGGTCCGCCCGGCGTGATCGACGGCGTCGGCGGGATCGGGTTCACGGTGACGACGGTGGCGCTCGACGTCGAGCTGCAGTTGTTGCCGTCGGTCACGGTGACGGTGTACGAGCCGCTCGCCGTGGCGATGTAGGTGGTGTTGGTTTCACCGCCGATCGGATTGCCGTTGAGGTTCCACTGATTGCCGCTCGCCGCGCTGGAGGTCAGCGTGACGCTGCCGCCGGCGCAGAACGTGGTCGGTCCGCCCGGCGTGATCGTCGGGGTCGGCGGAAGCGGATTGACGGTGACGACGACGCCGTTCGACGCGGCGCTGCTGCAGCCGAGGGCCGTCACGATGACGGTGTAGCTGCCCGACGCGGTCGCGCTGTACGTGTCGCTGGTCGCGCCTCCGATCGGGTTGCCGTCGAGATACCACTGGTTACCGGATGCCGCGTCGGAGGTCAGCAGGACGCTGCCGCCCGCGCAGAACGTGGTCGGTCCGCCCGGCGTGATCGTTGGCGTCGGCGGAATCGGGTTGATGGTCACCGGCGTGGAGCCGGAGGCGATGCAACCGTTCGGCGCGGTAACGGTCAGGCTCAGGGTGACGGTACCCGACGCACCCGCCGTGTACGTGATGCTCTGGATATTCGTGGCCGACGTGATGGTTCCGTTGGCGATGCCCCAGGCGTAGGCAGTCATGCCGGCCGGACCCGACGCGGTGTTGCCGGTCGAGCTGGCGCAGACCGCTGCCGGCGTCGGCGTGATGGTGGCCACGGTGCTGCTGCAGTCGACGTCGTTGAAGCAGAAGGTCGCGTCGTTCAGAGTCGGCGTGACGGCCGGGTTGGTGCTGGCCAGATACGCTTTGTACTCGAGGTAGCGGAGGTTGTAGAACTGCGGCTGGAGGTTGACGGGCGAGGTGGTGAAGAAGGTGCCCGCCGTGCCATCCGGTCCGACGAAGTTGAACGGTCCGTTGACGTTGTTCGAGCCGGCGATCTGGAACTGGAGAGAGGTATTGGCCGGCGTCGAACCGTTCCAGGAGAACGTCGACCAGATCGGCGTCAGTCCGCCCGAGGGATTCGAATCCTTCGGACTGGAGGTGAAGTTGCCGGACGCCGCGAAACCGACCTGCATGTAGGTCTTGAAGTTGTAGTCGCGGGTCGTATCGGTGCTCCACGTTCCGCCGCTGTCCGCGGAAAGGACGCGCGAACCGCTGGCATAGGTACTGGGCGACGAACGAATCCAGAAGTAGCCGCTCCCCGCCGGGACTGATACCGGCCGCAGGATCAGCGCGTATTGCGTTCCTGAAGTCAGAGCTGCCGGTGCGCCGAAGGTGGCCGTAAACAAAGTGGTCCCGCCGCTTGCGAAGGCGGAGCCGGGGATGGTCACGCTGGCCAGGTCGGCGCCGGTCGGTAATCCGGCAGCCGTGTTGCGAACGGAGAGCGTGAGGTTGGGAGGAGTGGCTCCGCATCCATTGCAGAAGAGCTGGATGTCCGCTTTGACGAGCGTGCCGGTCACCCCTGCGATGAAGGTCTGGCCGGTCCAGTTGGGTGTGCCGAAGCCGGTGCCGGTGGTCGTACCGGCCGTGTTCTGCTGATCGATCGCCGGGGCGTTCGACAACGTGACGTCACCCGGACTGGCGTTGATATCGACGGTGCTGCTGGCGACGCCGGTCAGGAAATCGGCTTGCGTCGTGTCGGTCAGGCAGGCGCTCTGCGGTGAAGACGACAGTGAGAAGTCCTGGTCCGTGGTGCCGCTGTCGGTCACGACGATCGTCGAGGCGGAGGCCGGGACGAATCCAGGCTTGCTCGCGCTCATCGTCGGATAGGTGCCGGCCGGGATGCCGGTGAACGAGTAGTTGCCCGAGCCGTCTGTGGTGGTCGAGCGCGAGCCGAGCATTACGGTGGCGCCGCTGATCGGGCTGCCGCCGGGGTTGGTCGTCACCGTGCCCGATACCGTGCCGCCGGCGCCGACCGGAGTGCACTCGGAATAGACGAACGAGCCGAACTTCGTCAGCCAGCGGTGGTTGAACGTCTGATCGGCCGGGTTCGCGTATTCATTGGTGAGCCAGAACCGGCAGCCGTCGGGGTCGAGCATCACCGAGCTGTAATCGCCCCAGCGGGTCGTGCCGGTCTGCGAGGCGGTTCCGGTGAAGAACGTCTGTTCGGTCTTGCTGAAGGTGTTGACCGGATCGCCCGCCAGACGGCCGGCGTACGCCATCGACGGGAACCCGGTTGTTCCATTCGACGTGCTGTAGCCGAGCGCCATGTTGCCGGCCCGGTCGATCGCCAGACTGGGCATGAAACGGTTGATGACGTTTGCCCCGTCGGGATCCCACGTCGCTGCCTGCGGAATGTTGGCCGCGACGGTACCGCCAGTGACATCGACCTGATACCAGCGCGGCGCGGCGAAGCCCGTGGTATTGCCTCGACGTACGGTGTGCGGAACCCACAACGACTCGGTTCCTCCGAAGTTCGTGTAGGTGTTCTGCACCATCGCCCGGATCTGGAGAACGTCGAGGAGTGTCGCCGTCCCCGGCTGGGCGGCGTTGGCGACGGCCGCATTCGGCCAGCTCGTGGCGGCGAGCGGTACGTCAGGACCGGTGAACGTCGACAACGAGAGATTGGTCCAGTCGACGTGGAACTTGTAGACAGTCACCGCGTTCAGGAACTGCCAGGTCGATATGAACAGGTTGGGACGGCCCGGCGGCGGCGTTCCGGTCTGCAGCCGCGCGTTGCTGGGGATGACGGTGAAGTCGCCCCCCGGGACGTTGAAGGTGACGATCTTGACCGTCGGGCTGCCGGCATACATCTGCGCCTTGTTGAAGGCCCAGGCACGCGCGCCCTGGAAGGAGGAGCCGGCGCCGAAGGAGAACATGTTGGCCGACATGTAGAGGCCGTCGGACCAGATACCGAACTTCTCGTAGTCGTTGAGGGCGTCGGTGATCTGGATGGAGTAGAAGTTCCACCCACCGGTGAGCGGGTTGCCGTTCATCGAGACGGCGAAGCACTGATACGCCGGCGCGAGGACGTTGCCGCCGCCGTCGGTCAGGAAGGCGAAGTCGGTGATGATCCAGCGGTCCTCGAACGTGTCGTAGAGAACGACCGGGTCGCCGAAATTGTTCGTGTCGCACAGGTTCCCGAAGTTGCCCTGCGACATGAAGGTGTTGAAGCTGAAGCCCGCTTCCATGAAGCCGTCGGTCTTGCGGAAGATGCCGACGGAGGTATTGACGGCCTGGATGTAGTAGTTCGGGCCGACGTCGCCGGTGGTGTCGGGCGGACTGCCTGCACCGAAGTTGAAGCGATCGAGGCCTTCGAAAACACCGATCGGCGGCGGCGCCTGGACCGTCGGCACGGCGATCGGGTGGGTCATCGCATCCGTGCTGATCCCGAGATGGGGCATTTCGATCTCAACAGGGGTATTCGGCGGTGGTTGCAGCTCCTCACGCTCCCGCGCGGGCGGCCGGGTGTGCGGAAGAGACCGAAGATCGAACTTGCGGCCGCTGGCTTTGGTCAGATGCTTTTCAACGGGCGGCCCGGTCCTGATCTCAACCGGCTTGCCCGGAGCTCTCTTATCGTTGTCCGAGGCTTTTTTCTGCGGCTTGATGCGCGGGGCCGCTTTCAACGCACTCGGCGCTTCCCGTTCCACGACTTCCGGGACCGGTTTCTTCTTGCTCTTCCGAGTACGAGTCTTCGCCTCGGCGGTCACGACGCAGCAAATGAGCACCAGCACAAAAACCAAGAGATTGCGAATGCGTTTCATCGATGTTCTTCCTTTTCGTGGAATCAAGACGTGGCCTGTAGAGCGCCAAAAATCAACTCACTGAGTGCTACGACGGACTGTGGTTTCGGGAGCAGGGAGAGCTTCGCGTCGCCGGCGAGCCGCGTGAGCTCGGGCGAGCCGTAGCCGGTGACGACGATGACCGAGGCGCGCGGCTGCAGCGTCGCGATGTCACCGAGCATCTCGCCGTCATCCTGATGCACGGCACCGGTGAGATACGGATCGACGACAACGACGCCGTAATGGTTCGAGCGCATGAGCGTCGTGGCCGCAGAATGCTCGACGGCGACGTCGACGTCACACCCCTGCCGCGCCAGGTACTGGCGCAGCGAGCCGGCGATCAGCTCGTCGTCGTCGATCAGGAGAACCCTGGATCGCGGAGAGGTCTCGATGGCGGTCATGGGATCTGCAGCCGTCCATTCGCCGTCGTCGCTTTCTGCGTGCCGGCGCGATTCCCGAGGATGGTCAATGCGGGATCGAGCGCAATATCGGATGCTCCTCTGCGTGAGGTCAGCTCGAGCTCCGCGATGACCGCGGAGCCGCGCGCGTCGAGCGCGAGCGGCGTCCGCTCGTCGAACACGGCGACGTATGACAGGGCACTCCCTGAACGTCTGCTGATCTCGAAGCGCATCTCCGCTCCCTCGGGTCTATGAATGAATGCTGGACCGACGTTGCGAATGCTAATCGAGATTGCCTGCGGCGCGGCCGAATTTGCGGCCGCGGTGTAAACGACCGGGATGAACGTGCGGCCGTCGCGCAGCACCGGCTCGCCGAACGTGAGGCGTCCGGCGATCGGCAGGCTCACCGCGTCCGTCGCCGGCGCCAGCGAATCGGGCTCCGGTCCGCCGGTGAAGAGGAAGTTGACCGCGAAGAAGATGTCGGCCGGATCGACGACGTCGTCGCCGTTCGCATCACCCGACAGCATGCCGTCCGCACCGATCGGCGCCGCGCCGCCGGTGAAGAGGTAGTTGACGAGATAGAAGACGTCGGCCGGATCGATGACGTTGTCGCCGTTCGGATCGAACCGCTGTGCGTAGGTGAAGCCGGCGGTGCGCGTGCCGGTGCTGGCGTCGGTGTTCGTCACCGTGACGTCGACCGCGCCCGCGGCGTGCGCCGGCGTCTTCGCCGTGATGGTGGTGGAGTTGACGACGATCACGTTCGTCGCGGCGTTGCCGCCGAACGTGACGGTGGCGCCGCTCAGGAAGCCGGTGCCGCTGATCGTGACCGGCGTGTTGCCGTGCGGCGTGCCGTGCGACGGCGTCACGCTGGTGACCGTGACGCCCGTGGGTCCGGGTGTGACGGGGACGTTCGCCGACTTCGCATCGGAGCAGCCGGCGCTCGTCGTCACGGTGACGTTGAGCGTGAGCGTGCCCGCCGCGCCTGCGGTGAAGGTGATGGCGTTCGTGCCGCTGCCGGCCGTGATCGTGCCGCCGCCGATGGTCCAGGCGTAGGTCGCCCCTGCTCCGGCGTTCGCGACGCTCGCGTTGTTGCCGGTGGAGCCGGAGGTGACGCTGCCCGGCGCGGTGATGGTGGCGTTCGGATTCGGGTTGACGACGACGGTCTTCGTGGCCGAGGCGGCGCTGCTGCAACCGCTGGTGGTGACGACGACGGTGTAGTCACCGGCGACGGTCGCGATGTAGGTCTGGTTCGTCGCGCCGCCGATCGGGCTGCCGTTGAGACGCCACTGGTTGCCGCTCGCGCTGCTCGAGGTGAGCGTTACGCTGCCGCCGGCGCAGAAGGTCAGCGACGTGTTGTTGGTGATGGTCGGCGTCGCCGGGATCGGGTTGACCGTGACGGTCGTGGCCGCGGAGGCGGCGCTGCTGCAGCCGCTCGTGGTCACGATGACGGTGTAGTTGCCGGAGGCCGTGGCGCTGTACGCCTGGTTGGTCGCGCCGCCGATCGGGTTGCCGTTGAGGTACCACTGGTTGCCGCTCGCGCTGCTCGAGTTGAGCGTGACGCTGCCGCCCGCGCAGAAGGTGGTCGGGCCACCCGCCGAGATGGTCGGCGTCGCGGGGATCGGATTGACCGTGACGGTTGTCGCCGCCGAGGCCGCGCTGGTGCAGCCGCTGGTGGTCACGCGGACGGTGTAGCTGCCCGACGCGGTGGCGCTGTACGCCTGGTTGGTTGCGCCGCCGATCGGGTTGCCGTTGAGGTACCACTGGTTGCCGCTCGCGCTGCTCGAGTTGAGCGTCACGCTGCCGCCGGCGCAGAAGGTGGTCGCGCCGCCCGGCGTGATGGTCGGCGTCGCGGGGATCGCGTTCACGACGACGTTCGTCGTGCCGGCTGCCGAGGTGCAGCCGTTGACGGTGACAGTCACCGAGTAGACGCCCGCATCAGCAACCGCGGCGCTGGAGCGCGTCGGGTTCTGCGCGGATGACGTGAAGCCGTTCGGGCCGGTCCACGAATACGTCGCGCCGGAGACCGTCGGCGTGGAGAGCGAGATTGTGCTGCCCGCGCAGTACGGGCCACCGTTGCTGGCGGTCGGCGTTGCGGGGATCGCGTTCACGACGACGTTCGTCGTGCCGGCTGCTGAGGTGCAGCCGTTGACGGTGATCGTCACCGAGTAGATGCCGGCATCAGCGGTCGTCGCGCTGGAGCGTGTCGGATTTTGCGCGGATGACGTGAAGCCGTTCGGGCCGGTCCATGAATACGTGGCGCCGGAGACCGTCGGGGTGGAAAGCGCGATGGTCGCGCCTGCGGAGTACGGTCCGCCGTTGCTGGCGGTCGGCGTAGCGGGAATCGCGTTCACGACGACGTTCGTCGTGCCGGCGGCCGAGGTGCAGCCGTTTACGGTGACGGTCACCGAGTAGATGCCGGCATCAGCGGTCGTCGCGCTGGAGCGCGTCGGGTTCTGCAGTGCTGACGTGAAGCCATTCGGACCGGTCCACGAATACGTGGCGCCGGAGACGGTCGGCGTGGAGAGCGAGATCGTCGCGCCCGCGCAGTACGGGCCGCCGTTGCTGGCGGTCGGCGTGGCGGGGATCGCGTTCACGACGACGTTCGTCGTGCCGGCAGCCGAGGTGCAGCCGTTCACGGTGACGGTCACCGAGTAGATGCCGGCATCAGCGGTCGTCGCGCTGGAGCGCGTCGGGTTCTGCAGTGCTGACGTGAAGCCGTTCGGGCCGGTCCACGAATATGTGGCGCCGGAGACCGTCGGGGTGGAAAGCGCGATGGTCGCGCCTGCGCAGTACGGTCCGCCGTTGCTGGCGGTCGGCGTAGCGGGAATCGCATTCACGACGACGTTCGTCGTGCCGGCGGCCGAGGTGCAGCCGTTGACGGTGATCGTCACCGAGTAGATGCCCGCATCAGCAGTCGTCGCGCTGGAGCGTGTCGGGTTCTGCAGTGCTGACGTGAAGCCGTTCGGACCGGTCCACGAATATGTGGCGCCGGAGACGGTCGGCGTGGAGAGCGAGATGGTCGCGCCCGCGCAGTACGGGCCGCCGTTGCTGGCGGTCGGCGTGGCGGGGATCGCGTTCACGACGACGTTCGTCGTGCCGGCAGCCGAGGTGCAGCCGTTCACGGTGACGGTCACCGAGTAGATGC